>VOFH01001958.1_pt1 | contig 212366 bp, 213 predicted proteins | sample 5384091 | NCBI WGS metagenome assembly VOFH01 (sample SAMN12384727, study PRJNA508395) | human gut metagenome | isolation source: healthy gut G | host: Homo sapiens | reverse complement strand
AATTTTTTAAAATTTGGCAATTATATATCAAATATGGTAAAATACATTTCGGGTTGCGTTATTTAGCATTAGGAGATATGAATATATGAATTCGAAGAAAAGTATCGTAAGATATATAGAAGTGTTTTTGGATGTGATGGTTATGTTTACCTCATATCTGATTGCCAATAGGATTAAATTCGGTTTCTTTAGAACAGGTCTGATAAACAGAACAGAGCATTACCTTACTCTGTTTTTGCTGGAGTTTGCGGTATACGTAGTAGTATATTTTGTGGCTTTCAGAAACGACAATATAGTCAATCGTAAGCTGTTTCAGGAAATATATGCTGTTGGAAAGATGTATGCTTATATCATAGTATTGACCTCCGGATGCATTTATTTTGCAAAGATGGGGAATATTACTCTCGTGTGCAAATGTTTATTACTTTTATAATTAGTCCGATTGCGACAGTTATAGTCAGACAGATATTCAAGAGACTTGTTCCGAAGGAATATCATAGGTCCGGAGCTAATGAAAAAATAATGCTGGTTACCACATCTGATCAGGTGGAAAATGTAATAAAGATTATAAAGACTACGAGAAACTGGGATTTCAGAATCTCGAATATTGCGATAGTTGATTGTGATAGAACCTACCAGATTATAGACAAGATTGAAATTGTTGCAAATGGGGATAATCTGATGGAGGTTCTCGCAACAGCGGAGATTGACTCGGTATTTGTGCATTTACCTAATGGATATGTGTTCGATCAAAAAGCTTTTGTGACTGCTGTCAATGATATGGGAAAAACGGTATATTTGAATGTGAACGAATATGAGATGAAAATCGGGGAGAGAAGATTAGATTTTCTTGGAAGATATGCTGTTGTCACATGGAAGAATAAAACATACAGACTTCGTTATCTGTTAGCAAAAAAAGGATTTGACCTGATTTTTGGACTGTTTGGCAGTTTACTTATTATCCCGGTATGGATCTTTGCTTTTATAGGAAAACTCGTCACAGGAGATTTGGGACCGGTTATCATTACGATTGTACGGGTAGGTAAGAATGGTACCGACGTTTTTATTATCATAAATTCAGAACAATGTATATGGATGCTGTGTCAAGATGTGATAAATGGATTATGGAGGGGAAAAAAGGAGTGGATCCTCGATATACTCCGGTTGGATGGATTCTCAAAAAGACTAAATTGGAAAATTTGCCATCGACATGGAATGTCTTGTGGGGAGATATGAGTATAGTTGGAAATCCGGCTCCTTCATTGCCTGAATTTTTGGATTATTCCGACTATCATAGAAAGAGTCTTAGTGTAAAACCAGGTGTTTTTGGTTTTTGGCAGGCATACGCAGATAATGGTGAGAGGCTAAGTGAGGAGGAACAAAGCGAATTTGACAGAGAGTATATACTAAACTGTACTTTGGGACTTGATATAAGGATTGTATTTAGAATTATCTGTCCGTTTTGCAAGTCTATTCCAAAGGCAAAGTTTTCATCTAATGCAGTGGCGCATGATGAGATGAAGATGCTTGATGTTATACTTAATGAGAGAAAACCATTACGATATAGGTCGGTTGTTTTAGAAAAACAAGAGAGACCGTCATTTGTAATTTATAAGATGCTTAAAAGGCTGGCTGATATTGTTTTATCGGCTCTTGCGCTTATTGTTCTGAGTCCTGTTTTTATAGTTTTAGGAATATGTGTAAAGCTGAGTGATGGTGGTAGCGTGTTCTATGGACATACCAGAATTGGATATAAGGGAAAGAAAATATCTGTATACAAGTTCAGGAGCATGAAGACGAACGCAGGTGATCTGGAAAAGATATTGACACCTGAACAGCTTGAGCAGTATGTAAAGGAATTCAAGATAGACAACGATCCGCGAATCACCAAAATAGGAGGCTTTCTGCGAAAGACCAGCCTTGATGAGCTGCCACAGCTAATAAACATACTTAAGGGTGAGCTTTCAATAGTGGGACCGCGTCCAATCGTGGAGAAGGAAACCGAGATATACGGTAGTGACATCGCAAAGCTTCTGAGCGTAAAGCCGGGACTGACAGGTTACTGGCAGGCATATGCCAGAAACAATGCCACCTATGAGAGCGGAGAGCGCCAGAGGATGGAGATGTACTATGTGGAGCACTGCTCACTTTGGCTGGATATAAAGATACTTTTCAGAACCGTTTTCTCTGTAATCAGAAAGGATGGGGCACAATAATCAGAACATATGTGAGAAATATGATGAAGAAACTGGATTTAAATAGTATAAAAATAAGTCTCATAATACCTACTCTCAACGCAGCAGAGTATATGCCCGGTCTGATAGATATACTGGGCAGACAGAACCGTAAGCCCGATGAGATAATAGTGATAGACTCAGAATCCGAGGATGCCACAGTGCGTATGGCAGAGCAGGCAGGCTTTAGGACACTAAAGGTCAAAAGGAGTGAGTTTGACCATGGTGGCACAAGAAACTATGCCGTAGCCATGTCAAAGGGTGATATAGTGATGTTTCTGTCACAGGATGCACTGCCTTCGGATGAACACTATGTGGAAAATATGCTGAGAGGCTTTGAAAACGAAGATGTCGTCATGATATCAGCCAGACAGCTCCCCAGAAAGGATGCAAAGCCTGACGAGGTATTAGTGAGAAAATTTAATTATCCTGCGGAGAGCTTTGTCAGAAGTGAAGCTGATATACCAAAACTTGGGATAAAGGCATATTTCTTCTCGGATGTATGCTCAGCCTACAGACGTGATTTCTTTGAAGACATAGGAGGCTTTGAAAGCCCGCTGCTCACAAATGAGGATATGCTTATGGCAGCAAGGGCGCTTAAGGCAGGATACAAGATAGGTTATTGTGCCACAGCGCAGGTGTATCACTCACACAACTATACATTTAAGCAGCAGTACAAGCGCAACTTTGACGTAGCGGTCTTTATGGAGACCTACAAGGATGAGATAAAGTGTGATGGTACCACAGGTGAGGGTATCAGGATGGTGCTTTTCATAGAAAAACAGCTCTTAAAGCAGTTTAAGATATGGGCAGCAGTGCACTGCATATTTGACAGCGCAGCAAAGTTTCTTGGCAACAGGCCGGAAGAAAGTGGAAGAGGAATAATGCATAGCACAGACAAGATAGCCATTCTCATGGCTACATACAATGGAGAAAAATATATATGTCAGCAGATAGACTCTATCCTGTCGCAGACCTGCAAGGACTGGGAACTATATATACACGATGATGGCTCTACGGACAACACGATAGCTGCTGTAGAAAGCTATGTGGAAAAATACCCTGATAAGATACATCCGATAGACGGCAAATCAACAGGTGGAGCAAAGTACAACTTCTTCTATCTGTTTAGTCAGGTGGAAGCGCCATACTATATGACCTGCGATCAGGACGATGTATGGCTGGAAAAGAAGATAGAGCTGACCTATGATAAGATGCTGGCTATTGAAAAAACAGATGGTAAAGAGCTTAAATCCGGACTTCCATGTCTGGTGTACACGGAGCTATGCGTGGTAGATAGTGAGCTGAATACAATAGCGGACACGATGAGCGAATACCAGAGTCTTGACTGCCACAAGCGCACAATCAATCAGTTTATATTGCAGAATTCTGTGACAGGCTGTACAATGATGGTAAACAGGGATTTAAGAGATATAATGCTTCGCATTACTGATATAGACAACACAATAATGCATGACTGGTGGGCAGCACTTGTTGCCGCACAGTTTGGAAAAACAGCATTCATAGATGAGCCTACAATACTGTACAGACAGCATGGAGACAACAGTTTGGGAGCACTTGGGATAAATAAGCTTTCATATATTGTGCGTCGTGTCTGGCAGAAGAAACAGATACAGGAGAGCATGAGGCTTGGGCAGCTTCAGGCGAGAGAATTTGCAAAGACATATAATCTGCCCGATGATAGCCTGGCAGCAAGGTATGCGGCACTGGAAGGTAAATCCAGACGCGTGAGACAACGGTTTTATAAGGAAAACGATATGTATAAGACCGGGACCATGAGACGGCTGGGACAGGCTGTGTGGGGATGATTTTTTTTGGTTAGGAGTAAAAATGAATATAACGGTTATAGTTAGCAAAGCATTAAATAAAGAAAATTGGAAAAAAAGGTGTTAATTATTTAAATAAGTATGGAGTTAAAGGATTTATTAGAAAATTAAAACATTTATCACCGGATACAGATTATAATAAATGGTTTTTGGAACAAAGAGTTTCTGATAAATTAATTTTGGAACAGGCGAATTATAAATTTGAATATGAACCTGAAATTAGTATAACTATTCCACTGTATAATACCAAAAGAGAATTTTTAAAAGATATCATGGATTCTATAGTCGGACAATCATATCAGAAATGGGAGTTATGTCTGGCTGATGGAAGCAAAACAGATGATGTGGAAAAATATTTAAGAGAACATTATTTGAGTGATTCAAGAATAAAATATAAACGTTTGAATAAAAATCTGGGAATTGCAGGAAATACTAATACAGCATTGAATATGGCATCAGGTGAATTTATTATGTTGGCTGATCATGATGATGTTCTGGAAAAAGATGCTCTATTTGAAATAGTGAGTTTACTCAATAAGAATAGAAAATTGGATATTGTATATACAGATGAGGATTTAACTAATAAAAACGGAACAAAATATTTGTCACCACGATTTAAACCTGATTTTAATATAAATTTTTTACGTAGTATAAATTATATTTGTCATATTTTCCTCGTTAGAAAAACAATACTTGATAAGGTCGGCGGTTTTAGAACGGAGTTTGATGGTGCACAGGACTGGGATTTAATTTTACGATGCTGTGAACAGACGGAATATATAGGACATGTGCCTAAAATTTTATATCATTGGAGAGCTCATGAAGGCTCTACAGCGGGAAATCCGGCAAGTAAGAAATATGCTATAGCTGCAGGAAGAAAAGCAGTAGAAGAACATTATAAAAGACTTGGATTGGAAGCAAAGATAGAGGATACAGGAATATTTGTCATGTTTAGAACTGATTTTGTAGTTCAAAATAATCCAAAGATTTCTATTATAATTTGTAATAAGGATCAAAAAGATACGTTAAATAAATGTATAGATTCGATATTAAATAAATCGACATACAATAATTATGAGATAATAATTGTCGAAAATAATAGCACTGAAGGTGAAACCTTTCAATATTATAATGAAATTCAAAAAAAGACAGATAAAGTAAGGGTAGTGTATTTTGATGGAGAGTTTAATTATTCGAAAGTGAATAATTTTGGCGTGCAGTATGCAACCGGTGAATATATACTTTTTCTTAATAATGACACAGAGGTAATTACGGAAAAATGGCTGGAAAAAATGGTTGGATATTGTCAGCTACAAAAGACAGGAATTGTAGGGGCAAAGCTATTGTATCCGGATGATAGTGTACAGCATTGTGGTGTAGTAATCGGAGTAGGTGGCTTTGCAGGGCATATTCTTACTTTGTCGGATAGAAATGAAGTGGGATATTTTGGAAAACTTCAGGCTGTTCAAAATGTAAGTGCTGTTACCGGTGCCTGTCTGATGATTAAAAGGTCGGTATTTGAACAGGTCGAAGGTTTTGATGAAGGTTTTAAGGTGGCGCTTAATGATATTGATTTGTGTTTAAAGGTTAGAAAATCAGGCTATGATGTAATAATTCACCCGGGTGTAGAATTGTATCATTATGAATCAAAAAGCAGGGGGCTGGAGGAAACACCTGAAAAGCATGAGCGGTTTAAACGTGAAATATCACGGTTCAGGGATAGATGGAAAAAGAACTTGATGAGGGCGATCCGTTTTATAACCCGAATTTGACATTAATGTATGGTGACTGTAGAATACGCGAGACACATGAACATTTTGATATAATTGATGAAATTGAGGCAGAAAAATATAATCAATAAATTAGATTGTTACAGAAATGTTGCAAAATGAGATATATAAGTATATAATTGTAATGTTTTACAGAGATTTATACTCGATTACGAATACTGATAGTAAATAAAAGGAGAAAACAATGAAAGTATTAGTTACGGGAGCAAATGGATATATTGGAAAGCATGTTGTTGAGGCTTTATTAAACAAAGGCTGTGACGTTTATGCGGCAGATGTAAGATTCGAAGGAATGGATGAGCGGGTTAATAAGGTAACTGCACCAATATTTGACAATCCGAATATCTTTGAAGAAAGTGGTTGCCCGGATGTGTGTATTCACATGGCATGGAGAGATGGGTTCGTGCACAATTCAGAGGCACATATTGTCGATCTGCCTAAGCATTATGCGTTCATAAAGAATATGCTGGAGGGAGGCCTTAAAACAGATTATTACAATGGGATCAATGCATGAGGTTGGTTATTGGGAAGGTGCTATAGATGAAAATACACCTACACATCCTAGCTCATATTATGGTATCGCGAAAAATGCCCTCAGAGATATTTCCAAGCTTTTGGCAGATGCTAATGGCGCATGCTGGCAGTGGGTCAGGGCATACTATATTTATGGAGATGATTTGAGAGGAAGTTCAATATTCTCAAAAATAGCAAAAGCAGATGCAGAAGGCAAAAAACTTTTCCGTTTACTACAGGAAAGAATAAATATGACTTTATTACCGTTGATAGATTAGCTGACCAGATTGCAGCCGTGGCTTGTCAGAAAGAGATTGATGGTATAATAAACTGCTGTTCGGGTAAGCCGGTAGCATTAGGTGAAGAAATAGAGGGCTTTATTAAGAAAAAAGGATATTCTATTAAGCTTGAATATGGTGCATTTCCTGATAGACCATATGATTCACCGGCCGTATGGGGTGATGCAACAAAGATAAATAAAATAATGAGTAAATAAAGAGAACAGAAATATGAACAAATCATTGGAAAATTTTAAGAAATATCTTCCATTATTACAACAATTTGTAAAAAGAGATTTTAAAACTAAATATAGACGTTCTGTGCTTGGAATATTATGGTCTGTTTTGAATCCGCTTGGAATGATGCTTGTTATGACTGTGGTATTTTCGCACTTATTTAGGGCTGGAATTGAAAATTTTCCGGTATATTTGATGTGCGGACAGTTAGTTTTTAATTTTTATAATGAAGCAAGCAATTCAGCTATGAATTCTATTATTTGGAATGGGGCATTAATAAAAAAGTTTATATTCCCAAATACCTGTTACCAATGTCAAGTGTATGTACTAGTCTTGTGAACCTCTTAACATCGTTTATTGCGTTAATTATTGTTATTGTGATAACAAGATCTCAGGTTTCATGGACATTTTTACTGGTAATAGTTCCGGTTATTTACACATGGATGTTTGCATATGGAATGGGAATGATTTTATGTGTTTTAGTGACGGCTTTTAGAGATGTTCAACATTTATATGGGGTTATTATAGTAGCGTGGATGTATTTGACACCTATTTTCTACCCTGTGTCAATGTTGCCGGAATGGGTAGCAAAAATAGTAAATCTTAATCCTCTTACAGCATATGTTGAAATGATCAGAGATGTTATATTATACTGTCAGGTTCCGTCTTTAGCATGAAATTTGAGGTGCCTACTGACTAGTGTTATTGTTCTTTTACTAGGAGCATTGATATTCAGTAAAAAACAAAATACGTTTATTTTAAAAATATAGGGTGACTTATGGAAGATTACGCAATCGAAGTGAAAAATGTATCATTAGAATTTTGCCTTTATTCCGAAAATGTTAGTAGTATTAAGGAATATTTCATTAAAAAGGTTAAAAGAGAAATATCAAAGGATAGTTTTTGGGCATTAAAAGATATTAGTTTTAATGTGAAGAAGGGTGAAGCAGTTGGTCTGGTTGGAAAGAATGGCTGTGGAAAAAGCACAATGCTTAAAACTATAGCGGGTGTTCTGACTCCGACAATGGGTACTGTCAAAGTAAATGGTACGGTAGCTCCTATGATTGAACTTGGAGCTGGATTTGACCCAGAGCTTACAGCAAGAGAGAATATTTTTTTGAATGGAGCAATATTGGGATATCCACAAGAAATGTTAAAAGAAAGATTTGATGAGATTATTGATTTCGCGGAGCTGAAGGATTTTGTAGATGTTCCCGTTAAGAATTTTTCATCTGGTATGACTACCAGATTAGGTTTTTCAATAGCTACTATATATACTCCTGATATACTAATTGTAGATGAGATATTGGCGGTTGGAGATTTTGCGTTTCAAAAAAATGTGAAAAGAGAATTGGTGATATGCTGAATAGCGGAACAACCTTACTTCTTGTATCACATAGCACTGAACAGGTTAGAAGAATATGTGACAGGGCTGTCCTTATAAATAAAGGAAAAATGCTGATAGAAGATGATGTAGATACTGTTTGCGATTTGTATACACATCTTTAGAGAGATGGAGGATTTATGGTTTTAAATAAAAATGATGTGAAAAGACTTATAATTTATTTTATATATGATAAAGATGGCATTGTGGATGACTATATTATATATATGTTAAATGCATTGAGGCAAAATGCATCGGAAATAGTTGCAGTTGTTAATGGAACACTTGAGAATAAATCTAAAGATAAGCTGCTATCCATTACAAATAATGTCATTGAGAGAGAAAATAAAGGCTTTGATGTATGGGCATACAAAACAGCAATAGATCAATATGGTTGGGAAAAAGCTTGTAAAGTTCGATGAAATGATAATGATGAACTTTACTATAATGGGACCGGTGTATCCTTTGAATGAAATGTTCGAATGTATGGATGCAAAAGATTTAGATTTTTGGGGAGTGACAAAATTTCATAAATATGAAAACGGAGATCCTTTTGGAACAATAAAGGTTGGATATATTCCTGAACATATCCAATCTCATTTTATTGCGGTAAGAAACTCAATGATTAAGAGTAAACAATTTCAAAATTATTGGAATAAAATGGGAGAGATAAATGATTATCGTGATGCAGTAGGTAAACATGAGGCAATGTTTACAAAGCGATTTTCTGAAATGGGATTTAAGTGGGATGTATATGCAGATATGGGTGAGGAATATAATAATCACCCTATTTTATGTGCCACAAGAGAGATGATAGAGAAAAAAAAGATGTCCGTTTTTTAAGCGTAGATCATTTATGCAAAGTTATGATAACATTATAAGTGATACTTTTGGACAGTCAGCTCTGGAGGCTTATAATTATATCGACCAAAATACAGATTATGATGTGGATATGATATGGCAGAACATTTTAAGGTTGGAAAATCAGGCTGATATAAAGAAAAATATGCAATTAAATTATATACTTTCAAGTAAGTCTTCGAATATTGATGCCGGAACTATCAAAGCAAGAAAAATTGCTCTTGTAATGCATTGTTATTTTGAGGATTTAACGGAGTATTGTCTTCATTATGCTTCTATGATGCCTGAAAGTGCAGATATATATATTACTGTTCCTTGTGAAAAAATAAAGAATTAGTTGAACAGGCATTTAAACAATTAAATAATAATGTTCAGGTGATAGTTATTCAAAACAGGGGCAGGGATGTTAGTGCTCTTTTAGTTGCTACAAAGAAATTTATAATGAATTATGATTATGTATGTTTTATGCATGATAAGAAGGTGACACAGCTAAAGCCTGAAACTATTGGTTATGGATTTTCGTATAAATGTTTTGAGAATATGCTGGGGTCAAAAATGTAGTATTAAATGCTATAGAAACATTTGAAGAAAACCCGAGACTTGGAATGCTTATGCCACCACCACCTAATCATGGTGATTATTATATAACATTAGGATTAGAATGGGGCATGAATTTTGAAAATACAAAAAATCTGGCAAAAGAGCTTGGAATTACAGTGCCTATTGATGAAAAGAAAGAACCTATTGCACCTTTAGGAACTATGTTTTGGTTTAGACCAAGGGCTATGAAATTACTTTTTGACAGAGACTGGGAATATGAAGATTTTCCACCTGAACCAAATGCAATTGATGGAACATTATTGCATGCAATTGAAAGAATATATAGTTATGTTGTTCAACAGGAAGGTTATTATCCGGCATGGGCTTTATCTGATAAATGTGCAGATATAGAGATTACAAATTTAAACTACATGCTTAGGACAATGAATAATGTTGTATTTCATGAAGGCCAAAATGGGTAAGTTTGAAGACGTGATAAATGGACTTCACAGTGAGTTCGGATATGGCAATTGTGGCAATGCATTAGAGGCAGGGCTTAAGAATAGCAGCCTTTATTTGAATAATGATGGTGTTTATAATGAAAAATATAAGGTAGATGCATCAAATAAATCAAAAGATAATGATAAGTTTGAGTATGAATTTGATATTAAAAAAATGGATAATGCTATTCGTGAAATTCGTTGGGATCCAGGTGAAAATGCTAATGTAACAATTAATGATGTTGTTGTAACAGTTACGTGTGAAAATGATATTGAGAAAAAATATTCTATAGAAGATGTAACAACAAATGGAATAGATTTAGGAAATCATATTGTATTTGTTATTCCGGATCCACAGGTGATAATTTCGTTAGGTGGTAAGTATCATGTTTCAAAAGTGACGATAGAAGGTCATGGAGTGAGAAGAATCAGTGATTTAGATAATCATAAGATAAGTCGCAGGTCAAGGACAGTTTTTCAAAAGATAACACGAGTTTGTAACAAGTTAAAAACAAATTATAATTAAGCAGGAAGGATTTTATTATGGATGGATATGTTTTTTTTGAAGTAGATAATATGGGCAATCCTATTTATGGAGACAAAATGAAAGAATTGCTTAATTGTGAAAGGAGCATATATTGTTTATTCTTTCAGCAGAATATCAGGCGAATTTTTCGGTAGAATTAATAGATCATAAGGTTATTATAATACCCGAAGATGTATTAAAAAAATAGATATTGCTATTGAAAATAAAGAAGACAGAGAAACCTATATGTCGATTTCACCTGTAAAAGAGTTTGAAGAGTGGCTTGATTCACAAATTACAAAAAATAGGATTGATGTTTTGACAACGATAGAACATTATGTAAGTGTGGCACGTGTCTGTAAGAAAAAGCATACCTTTATGACTTATATGTATGGTAGCAGACCGAGAAACAATAATGGTGTTGTTGCACAGGAAATTGATAATAATAGTTTACAAATTCAAATTCAACAACAATCTACAATGATTCAGGAATTGAAAAATGAGATTCAGGATAAAAAGGTTTATATTGATTCTATTCTTGCTCATGCTACTAATTTGGATAATGAGTTGAAAAAATATAGAAATTGGTATGAGCAATCACCTAGATATGGGGAGAGAGTTGAAGAATTAGAAAAAATCAATGAAAAGTGTACTCAATTGTACAATGAGACACTTGAAAAAATGGATGCGTTACTGGTTGAGAATTTGAATTTTAAGAAAAAATATAAAGTTAAGTGATTTTTGGGAAAAGGGAACTTCTATGAAAAAGATAAAAATAGCTTTTACAGGTGTTTTCGATATTGATAATTTTGGAGATCATTTATTTCCTATAATATTTGAAAACAGTTTAAGAAAAAGAAAAATAGATGTTGACTTGTTCCTCTTTTCTCCATATGAGAGTACACAAGGATTTGGTATAGCAAAGAAAGTATACTCTATAAGAGAAATGGAAAAGCTCCACAAGATTAATAAGTTTGATGCAATTGTGGTTGGTGGTGGGGAGATTATTCATTTTTATTCCTTTAAACAAAAAAACCATGAAGAAAAAATATGTGGAATATCCTATTTTTGAAACATGGATAGTGCCTTCTATTATTGGTAGAAAATATGGAATACCCGTGATATGGAATAATCCGGGATGCCCATTTGAGTTTGATGGGTATCAAAATTATATTGCCGGGAAAGTATTAGGTAATGTTTCTTTTATGAGCGTTAGAAACCAGTTTTCATATGATGCATTAATAAATTATAATGCAAATGTGAAAGTATCTGTGGATACGGCATTTAATATAAAAGAGGTGTTTCCTAAATGGAAATTAAAAAAGACAGGTAAAGGGTAAATATGTTGTATTTCATAGCAATAGATTTATAGGAGAAAATTCATATCAAAGTGCTTTGAAGGAACTTATGGAGCTGAGTAAAACTTATAAGATTTTACTCCTTCCTTTAGCTGTTACAAATGACGATTATGATATTTTGAAAAAATTATATAAAGACAGTAATGAGATTTTTATTCTTCCTTCAGAACAATTAACCATGGAAGAAATAGTTTCATATTTAGCCTTTTGCGATTTATATATTGGTGTGAGTTTCCATGGTGCGATTACTGCATTTTGTTATGGCAATCCTGTTGTAGGTTTTGATTTTGTGCACAATAAGAAAACACGTGATCTATATGATCAATTGGGTTTATCAGAGCAGTATGTTTCAGATGAATCGATGCTTCATGATGGAATTAAATGTGCTTTTGAGAGAGAACAAAAGCAATTAAAAAGTGTATATAAAAACATGAAGCAGAAGGTTGATATGCATTTTGACGAGATAGCAGATAGTCTGACAAAAAATAATCAAGGTGGATACAATGAAGCCTTTTTGTCATTTTCTGATGTAATTGATGAAATGTCAGGTTTATTGTCAGTGTTGTCAAATCAATATCGCGATAGAACAGGAGTTATTGAAAAATATAAATCTGAAGCGCAATATAATTTATTGAATTGGCAGAAATGCTCTAATGAAATGATAGAATTATATAATAAATATCAAAAGCTTGCGGATGAATATAAAGAATTAAAAGAAAGAATGGAGTGTAAGGAAAAACTGTGAGAGAGAGAGAATTTTCTATCTGGACTTTGTACGTGCAGTTGCAACTATTAGTATTATATTTACGCATTATAATGCGTTATTTATATATAATACATCTATCCCAATGCCACAAAAGGCTATTTTGACGATGACTGTTGGAAATGTTTATATTGGAAGCTGGGGAGTATCGCTTTTTTTAATAATATCCGGAGCAGCTTTGATGTATGTATATGAAAATGAGCTGGATGTTTTAAAATTTTGGAAAAAACGCTTTATTAACATATATCCTATGTTTTGGATAGCATATATTTTTGCTATGCTATTTAATTTCTATAGGATTGGAAGTATAGATACAAGCATTGGAAAATGGAGATATATTTTTTCTATTTTAGGAATTGATGGATATATAGCAAATTGGGGAGTTCAGACCTTTTTTCTGGTGGGAGAGTGGTTTTTGGGGTATATAATTATTATATATATTATTTTCCCGATATTGAGAAAGGGCGTTAATGAATATCCGTTATTGTTGGCGATTATTACAGCAGTCTTATATATTCTGTCAATTGTATTAGGTGCTAAAGATGTTTCCCTGTTTGTAAAGCTTCCGGAATTCCTTTTTGGAATGTATTTTATAAAGTTTATAAAAAGCCAAATTTGAAAATGGCTTTGATTTCCCTTGTTATTGTTGTTATTAATACATTAGTCAAACCGGATTTTATTTCTGTTGTGCAGTGTACATACGTAGGGATAGCTTCATTTGTCTGTCTGGCATATGTTTCTGAGTTACTTCAGTTTGATATAATTCAAAAGATATGCAAGGTAATATGTAAATACAGTTACCCATGTTTTATAGTTCATCATTTTATTATTTACAGAATGGTGGAAAAATTCAATTTAGATAATATAACTATGGGGCAAAATTATTTGTTATTTGCCTGTTGTATAGTTGTAATAGCTGTATTTTCGTATTTACTTTTACATGTTAATGATAAAGTTGTTCAGTTATTAAAAAAGGAGGCAAAATAAAATGCAATTTAAAAAAACAGCAACTATAGTGCTGGCTGCGACTATGATAGTAACATCATTTAGTTTCAATACAGTATCAGCATCTGAAACAGCAGAAGCTGTTGACCAGGTGAAACAAATTGAAAATACAGAATCAGAAAGAACTGCAGAAACTGCACAGTCAGATTTCGGAATAACTCATGTGATACTTGATGATTCTAATATGCTAGATGAAAATAACCAGGCAATTGTAGTTGGATATACAGGAGATACTCCGGAAAAAGCTGAATTAAATGTCAAAAATACTAAAACAGGTGAGAATATTTCTATTAATTCATGCAAGATTTCGTCATCAGGATTATTATTTGAGGTTTCTTCAGGTTTAGATGATTATGAATTGATTGATTTGTCAATTTATAATAATGAAATCGCTACAAAGTTTGACATGAAAAAATGGGATTTGATAAGGATAAGCCGGATGCTTATCTTGATGAAAATGAAATACAGGTTGAAAATTATTCAGATCTTGAAAATTATTCAAATCTTGCAAGGTCATCAAATGGAAAGTATGTTGTTGTATTAGATCACGGACATGATGATACTCATACAGGAGCAGCAGCAAATGGTATTTCAGAAAAGGATATTAATCTAAAGATAGCAAAGTATTGTAAACAGGAATTGGAATCATATTATGGAGTTCAGGTATATATGACGCGAACAACGTCTACATGTCCGTATCCCGGAACAACGTCTACAGATGATAACGCTAAAAGGGTAGAGTATGCAAAAAGTGTTGGTGCAGATGCTTACGTCAGTTTCCATTGTGATTCATCAAGAAATAGTGGAGCAAGTGGAGCAAAAATATTTTATCCAAATGCAAATTATAATGGTAATATTGGCTCGCAAGGGGCAGGGTTGTCACAAAAAATATTGGATAATCTCACATCGTTAGGATTAAATAATCATGGAATATTAATTAGAAATTCTGAAGATAACACACTATATCCGGATGGATCATTAGCGGATTATTATGGGGTTATAAGAAGATCTAAACTTAATGGTTTTCCAGGAATAATTATTGAGCATGCATTTGTTACCAATAAGTCAGATGCATCATTTATGGGAAATGAGGATAATTTGCAAAAGATGGGGCATGCTGATGCATTGGGTATTGCACAGTATTATGGATTATCAAAAACCTATTTTGGTATAAAATCTGTAGATTTCTCACAAGAAAATGATTATGACAGGATTACAGTTAATGCTGATTCCAATATTGGTGAACCAAAATATAAGGTTCAAGCTTATGATTTGGATAAAAAATCTGGGTAACCTTAGCTTCTGATTCCACAGATTCTACTGTTACCTGGAAACCGGAAGCAAAAAGCTATTATATTCATGTGGAAATTACTGCACCTAATGGTGCGGTGGCAAGCTATGATTCGGCATTTTCGTCAGATATTGATTATACAAAAAGCTATGTTAAAATAAATGGAGCAACATGGAAGATTAATCCACATTCAATAGATTTGGGTGTTGGATATAATCACAGTGGTGGTGATGTTTTATTTAAGTGGCAAGTTTATAATCTTGATACTAAAAAGTGGACCACTCTGGCTGATAGATACAGTGGTAATTGGATTACATGGAGACCAACACCTGGAAATTATTGGGTGCATGTAGAAGCAATAACACAAGGTGGTGCACAAGATCAATATACTTATTGTTTTAATGTTGGTACAGACAAGTCAAAAACACCAATGACACTAAATGGTATGACATGGTCTGTAAAGAAAACAGGTATTGATGTTGGAACTGCATATTCATCGGATGATGAAAATGTGAAATTTAAATGGCAGGCATATAATCTGGATACAAAGAAGTGGAGCCGAATAGCAGATTGGAATGGTGGAAACTGGGCAACATGGAAACCTCAGCCGGGTAATTATTGGCTTCATGTTGAAGCAGCAAATGGTGATGGTGGATTTGATGAGCAAACCATTTGTTTTGCAGTTTCAACAGACTTTAGCAAGAATTATATTGATTTAAATGGTATTGCGATGATTGATAAATCATCTTTATATCAGGTTGGTGTTACATATTCATCTAATGATTCCGATGTGCAGTTTAGATGGCTTCAGTATGATGTGGTAAATAATCATTGGTCACTTGTTTCTGATTGGAATAAAAGCAATTGGACAAACTGGTATCCAAAAAATGGAACATATTGGATATATGTTGAAGCAAGAACATCGGATGGGGTTGTAAATTCTATGACACACGGAGTTATCGTAAATAGATAACATTGAATTAATGACATGGTATATTATCTTTGAAGTTGATTAAATTATAAGCATTGCATAATTGAAAAATGAGATTGCAATGCTTATAAATATAAGAAACCTATGAGGAATTTAATAATGATAAAAAAAGCAATTAACGGGATTAAAAAAATATATAATAATGATAAACCTTTGATAATAGAATGGATAATGGTTGGCATTATTTCTTTTATTATTTTGTGTTTCTTTATACATGGCGATACTGAAAATTTGATTAAATGGACACTAAACATGTTTGATGTTACAGTAAAAGGAAAGCCATTAGATTTTTATAGGTATTCTATCGAAAATCCCAATATGGCTCCGAATAATTATGTTTCAGGAACATTATATAGTTTAATAATTTGGGCAATATGGAATATTCCTATAGGGATAATTAAAACAATATTTGGAGTTGAAGTACTGCATAACCCGCTTGTGTATATATGGGGAAAGTTATTTCTTGTTTTATGTTTATGTATTACAATGTTTTTTGTGAATAAGATTGTGAAAAAAATAACTGGTGATGTAAATAGTGCTAAATGGGCAATGTTTTTATTAGCTTCATCGCTATTTATATATATAGGTGTTTATTATGGAGGACAAAATGATATAGTTATATGTGCATTTGCAACAGCAGCTATGTATTGTTTAATGGATGGAAGGAATAAATGGTTTTATTTTTTGGCTGGTATGGCTATTTCTGTAAAATATTTTTTCTTTATTCCATATGTTGCAATTATATTATTGCTTGAAAAAAGAGTTTTAAGGATTATATATAAAATCGTATTAGGTATTATTCCAACAGGAATATATTGGCTTGTTACAAGGGCTTGTCCAATGGTTAGTGAATCAGCTTCACAAGGTAGTCCGATTTCTGTTCTTTTAAAAGAAATGGTCGGTGGTGCTTTTCCGGTGGTGTACAATAATTCTATTTCTTTATTTATTGGAATGTTATTGATAATATATATTTTGGCATATTTAACTTCACCTCAAAATGATGATGAAAAATATAGATATTTGATATATTATATTGTTGCAACGTGTCTTGCTATGTTACTATTTTCAACATTTCAGTATTATCGTGTTGTTATGGTATGCCCATTTATTGCAATATTGATGGTTATTGATAAAGAAAAATATCGAATTAATGTAATTATGGAAACAATTATTTCTATTTCGCTGTTTCTAATTTTAATAATACAAAGTGGTCTTTATTTATTTGTTTCAAGTGTTGTAAACAAAAATGTTTTTAAGTTTGTATTTGGAACAAGTGGTGTTGAAGAAAACTTTAGTTTAGGAATGGATATTTCATGTTGGATTTCAAATGATATGTTGACGATATTATTGCAGATATTTGCCACGGTAGTGGTGATTTTAAGTATATTTATCCTGGTGTTAAATAATCCCAGAGCTAAATTAGGGTTTTTAAATATACCATCAATAAAAACGGAAAGATGGATATATTGGTTAAGAACATTGGTTGTTGTTATTCCTGTTTTTTATGTTTTAGGCAGGATGATTGTATAGTTTATATTATTTTTTAGGAGAGAATACTATGATTAATTTTAACGTACCACCGTTTATCGGAACGGAAATGGATTATATCAAAAAAGCAGTTGAAAATAAAAAAATTTGTGGAGATGGAGAGTTTACTAAAAAGTGTAACGCATGGCTTGAGGAAAAGACGAAAACAGCTAAAGCACTTCTCACAACATCATGTACACATGCAACTGAGATGGCTGCCCTTTTATGCGATATTAAAGAAGGCGATGAGGTAATTATGCCATCATACACATTTGTTTCCACAGCGGATGCGTTCGTATTAAGAGGTGCAACAGTAGTTTTTGTGGATATTGATCCGAAAACTATGAACATAGATGCTAATCTTATAGAGGATGCTATTACAGAAAAGACAAAAGCTATCGTACCGGTTCATTATGCCGGTGTGTCTTGTGATATGGACAAGATTATGGAAATTGCAAAGCGTCATAATCTTATAGTAATTGAGGACGCAGCTCAGGGAATAATGAGTACTTATCATGGAAAGGCTTTAGGTACTATAGGCGATTATGGCTGTTATAGTTTTCATGAGACAAAAAATTATTCTATGGGTGAAGGTGGAGCCATCTTAATAAAGGATAAGGATAAGGCAGAAGAAGCTGAAATCATTAGAGAAAAGGGTACAAACCGAAGTAAATTCTTTAGAGGTCAGATAGATAAGTATACATGGGTAAATTATGGTTCATCATATTTACCTAGTGACATGAATGCGGCATATTTGTATGCACAGCTTCTGCAGGCAGATATGATTAATAATTACAGACTTAATATATGGAATACATATTATGACGGATTTGGCGAGTTGGAGAAATCAGGGAAGATTGAGCTTCCATATATACCGGAAGGCTGTACCCATAATGCTCATATGTTCTATATTAAAGCAAAGGATCTGCAAGAGAGAACAGCTCTGATTAGTTTCTTGAAGGAAAATGGAATTCAGGCTGTATTTCACTATATCCCATTACATTCAGCTCCGGCAGGAAAAAAATTTGGTAGGTTTAATGGTGAAGACAAATATACGACAAGAGAGAGTGAAAGACTTATGAGACTTCCTATGTATTACGGTCTTAAGGATGAAGAAGTACAGTACATTATAAGTAAGGTAAAGGAATTTTATAAGTAAAATAGGTATTATTATGAAGAAAATAGTTATATTTGGTTCAACAGGAAATATTGGAGCGTATTTTACCGATTACTGTAATAATATGATAGATAAAAAGCAATATGAAGTTATTGCTGTAGGAAGAAAACATACAGATTATTACAAGAAAGCAGGGATTGAATATATAAATGTGGATTTATGTAATGCATCAGATTTTGAGAGGCTGCCAACAGAAGATTTGTATGCTGTTGTTAATCTAGCGGGACTTTTGCCTGCTTATATGAAGGAATATGATCCATTTAAATATGTGGAGACCAACATAAATGGTGCACTTCGCATTTTGGAATATGCCCGAAAGAATAATGCAGACAGGGCTTTATATACTCAGACATGGGCAGAGCAGGCAGGATATTGGGGAAAAGAAGATGTTCTTCATCCTGAGTATCCAAGAAAACTGTTGTTTACCGGTGATCATGCATTTTATGCTATTACAAAAAGTATGATTGTAGATACAATGGAGTATTACAAGCAGGAATATGGTCTGAAAAATTTCGTGTTCAGACTTCCTAATGTGTATTTGTATCATCCGGAAAAGTATTATTATGTAGATTGTGTCAAAAAACCGATTGGTTATAGATATATGATTGATAAAGCCACAGCAGGTGATACTATTGAGATGTGGGGAAATCCGGATGCATTTAAGGATATCCTCTATATAAAAGATTTGTGTCAGATGATGTATAAAGCTCTGTTTGCACAGGTTGATGGTGGAACTTACAATGCAGGAACAGGAATAAGAACTACATTACGTGAGCAGATTGAAGGGATAGTAGATGTGTTTTCACCTAAAGAGCATAGGTCAAATATTGTTGAGAAACCCGAAAAAAGCAGTTTTACAAGTTTTGTGATGGATATTGAGAATGCAAAAAAAGATTTAGGGTATAAACCGGAGTTTTCATATATAAGATATCTGCAGGATTACAAGAATGAGCAGGAACTTAATCGTTTTGCCGAGCTTTGGAGGAAATAAAAAAGATGAAGAAATTAGCAATAATTGGGGCTTCATATTTACAGGAACCATTAATAGAAAAAGCAAAATCTATGGGAATCGAGACGCATGTATTCGCTTGGGCAGCAGGCGATGTGGGAGAAAAGAGTGCAGATTATTTTTATCCTATCAGTATTGTAGAGAAAGATGAAATCTTAAAAAGATGCAGAGAGATTGGCATTGACGGAATATGTACGATAGCATCAGATCTGGCAGTAATTACAGTGAATTATGTGGCAAATAATATGGGACTTACAGCTAATTCCATTGCATGTACTGAAAAATCTACAAATAAGCATTTGATGAGAGTTGCTTTTGAAAAAAATGGAGATCCTTCTCCTAAAAGTATTCTGGTGTCATCAATAGATGATTTAGAAGGAATAGAACTGAACTATCCCATTATTGTTAAACCTATAGACCGTTCTGGAAGCCGCGGAATAACAAAGCTACAGGATTCATCTGGACTTGTAGAGGCAATCGAGGATGCTAAAGCTCAGGGATTTGAGAAAGAGGCATTGGTGGAGGAGTTTGCTACAGGCCAGGAATATAGTATTGAGTGTGTTTCATGGAAAGGAAAGCATCACTTTTTAGCAATGACACATAAATTTACCACAGGGGCACCACATTTTATAGAAACCGGACATATGGAACCGGCACCAATATCACAGGAACAACTGGAACAGGTAAAAAAAGTTGTCTTTCATGCTTTGGATAGTCTGGAAATCACATATGGAGCATCGCATACAGAGTTAAAGATTGCTAAGGACGGCACAATTGCTTTAATTGAAATCGGTGGCAGAATGGGTGGCGATTTTATCGGAAGCAACCTGGTGCAGCTTTCAACAGGAATTGATTTTGTGAAGGCGGTTATTGATATATCATTAGGAGAAGAACCGGACTTGGAGTTGGGAGATCATGCGGCAGCGGGGGTTAGATTTGTATTTGATCAGAAAGATGTTGATATATTAGAAAAACTCAAAAAAGAACATCCTGAATATATAGTTGATATGGATATTAAGCCGGTAGATGGACACGAAGTTATAGATAGCTCCACAAGATATGGTTATTGCCTGATGAGTGCAAAAGATTTGAAATCGCTATATCCATATTTACCGGATGACATGGAGGAATAATGATGGATAAGTCGAAACTAAAGGTACTTTTTGCATTGCATTTGATGCTGATGATTTATTCTATGAGTGGCATATGTAGTAAAATGGCTTCACAGCAGGATTTTCTTAGCTTTAAATTCTGTTTATTTTATGCTATTATTATTTTTCTCCTGGGATTTTATGCGATAGGTTGGCAGCAGATTATCAAACGACTTCCGTTAACTACGGCATTTGCCAATAAAGCTGTAACTGTTGTCTGGGGAATAATATGGGGAGCTGTTTTTTTCATGAGTCAATTACTGTTGGAAAAGTGATTGGTGCAGCATTAGTGATTGTTGGTGTTGTAATTTATGCCAGGGCTGATGAAGGAGAAGTAAATGAATAAAACGGTATTAATCTATTCCTGTGTGCTTCTGATAGGAGTGCTTGTCAGCGCGATTTCACAGGTTTTACTAAAAAAAGCGGCAATGAAACATTATGAGAATCATTTAAAAGAGTATTTGAATCAATGGTAATATTTGCGTATGCAATGTTTGTTGGAACTACATTTCTTTCTATAATTGCTTATCGTGGAATACCATTATCAATGGGACCGATATTAGAGGCAACAAGTTATATTTATGTTACGATATTTGGAGTGAAGATTTTTCATGAGAGACTTAATAAAAAGAAAATTATAGCATTGTTTTTTATAGTAGGCGGAATAATAATATACTCAGTATTCGGATAAATAAGTAATTAGAGAGGATAATATATGGATATATCAGTAGTAATACCAATTTATGGTTGCAGGGCAGCATTGGAAGAATTACATCGCAGATTAACAGATACACTTGTTGCGATGGATAAAGAATATGAAATTATTCTTGTAAATGGTAATTGTCCACAGAATTCGTGGGAGGTAATACAGCAGCTATGCAAAAAAGATAAGCATGTTGTTGGAATAGAATTGTCACGTAATTTCGGACTGATTCAGGCGATAACTGCAGGATTGGATTATAGTAAAGGTGATTGGGTTGTTGTGATGGATTGTGATTTACAGGACAGACCAGAGGAAATTCCAAATCTTTATAAAAAAGCAATAGATGATCAATTAGATGCAGTATTTGCACGACGTGCAGAACGAAAAGATTCTTTTATGAAAGTATTGGTTTCAAAGGCTTTCTACAAGATATATTCATGGGCCTCCGATGGCAACTATGACCCGGCTTTATGTAATTTTAGCATCAGTAAGCGAATAGTGGTAGATAATTATTGTAAGATGAGGGAGCTTCACAGAGCTTTTGTTATTTATGTAAAATGGATGGGCTTTAGAATTGGCACATTAGATGTTCATCATGAAGAAAGGTATGAGGGAAAATCTTCATATAATTTTAAGAAGCGAATGAAGATGGCTACATCGACTCTTACATCACAATCGGACAAGTTAATAAAACTTACAGTCGGATTGGGATTTGTTGTGTCTATGTGCTCGGCATTGGTTATTATTGGATTAATTATTCATTATTTTACTACAAGTGCTGTGACAAGCGGCTGGTCAAGTATCATTGCAACTATTTGTTTAATGAGTGGACTGCTTATGATGTGTATAGGTATAGTTGGAACTTATGTTGGCAATATTTTTATGCAGGTTAAGGAAAGACCGTTATATATTGTAAGGACAGTGCTTAATGATAAAGAAGATAAAGAATGCAAAATACTTTAATAATTAAATAAGGATTTCTTAAAATATTATATCATTAAATAAGGTATACTATATATAAGTGTGGATGGATATAAGGAAGATATAATATGTTAAGAAAAGAAATATAATAAGTATAATTCTTTTTTTGGATTATACTTATTGTTTTATATGAGATGATAAGTAGAGTTTTTCTGTAAATGACAGCCCTTCACAGATGAATGTTCAGGGATTTTTTATGGAGCCGAAGGATTCATTGGATGTGCTGATGATAGGATCAAGTGAAGTGTATTCTGACTATTCTCCTGCAATTGCCTGGGAAAAATATGGATATACGTCATATGATTTGTCAATGGGAGCAGCTCCGGCAAATTTATATAAAGATATGATAAAAAAGGTTTGGAGAGACAAAATCCGAAATTGATTGTGATTTCACTGAATGGATATTTGCATGGAAGCAGTGACTTTGAAAATCCGGAGCAGCTTCATCGATGGATAGATAATGTTCCGTATATTTATGGACGTAAGGATTCGGTTGATTCTCTGCTTCAAGGGAAGGGACAGGGGCAGTTTTATTTTAATATGGCTTTTTCTCATGTTAATTGGAAACAACCAATCAGTCTTGTTAAAAATACGCTGGAAAGAAGCATTATGACCATTAATAAACAAAGCTATTTAAAGGGATTTTGTACGGTGTCAAGAAGTGATAAAGGTATGCAGGTTGGGGAATTGCAGAATATTAACTTTGACAGTGGCTGTGAAGAAGCATTGAGAGAAATTTTGGTTTATCTTCAGGCTCAAAATATAGAAAATGTATTGTTTGTGAGATTTCCACATCAGCGTAAGTTTGAAAATCCTGAAGCTATAGATAAAATTGGATCAATTATTTCCGAATATGGATATGATATTTTGAATTTAAACGATAAATCACAGGAATTGGGCATAGATGTACCATCAGACTATAGTGATGCAGAGCATTTAAACATTAATGGAATGGAAAAAATGACAGAGTATCTTGGAAAGTATATTATTCATAAGTATGATGTCAGCTCTGGGAAAAGTACCAAGGATATTGTGAAATGGAATAAATGTGTGAAAAAACAAAAGAAATGGTAAGCTCTGTTCGTGAGGATATGAAAGGTGGAATATGCCGGTTATATTATGAGGCGTCCATTTATTGGGAACCTAAGATACAAAAATAAGCATTGACTTATTTCATTCATAAGGCTATTATAGTAAAATCGCAGATTAACTTAGATTTTAGAAGATGAAACGGATATGATATGAAAAAGAGAAAAGAAGATTTAAAGGAACTGGTTCTCTATACCGTATTTGGTAATATGACATTTATCATAAGCATAGGTGCTTATGCAGTATTCAATGTTGCACTTGGAATAAATGAATTGATAGCAAATGCTTTTGCTTGGGTATTTGCAGTGCTTTTTTCGTATATTACCAACAAAAAGTGGGTATTTCGTGTATCAACACCTACAAAAACAGCAGCACTTGTGCAGATGTTTGCATTTTTCAGTGGCAGATTTTTCACACTGATTGTTGAGGAAACTATTATTTTCGTTTTTATAACTATGCTTTCATACCCGAGCATGTGGGTGAAGCTATCAGCTCAGGTGGTGGTTGTGGTACTTAATTACATAATTAGCAAGCTCTTTGTATTTAAAAATCAATAAGAGTAAGAAAATATTAAGGAACAAAAACTTTTCAAATTCACGTTAATGTGGTAAAATCGGTATAGTTAACATTAATAGGCTTATTTACTAGCTGACACAGGAGGTTAATATAAATGGAATTTAGAGCGGAGTACGAGAAATGGTGTACAGACCCATATTTTGATGAGGCCACAAAGGCAGAGCTTAAAGGCCATCGCAGGTGATGATAAGGAGATAGAGGATAGATTCTATCGCACACTTGAGTTTGGTACAGCAGGTCTTCGTGGTGTAATAGGAGCCGGCACCAACAGGATGAATATATACACAGTCCGTCAGGCTACACAGGGACTGGCGAATTACATACTTTCACAGGGAGAGGACGCAGTAAAGAGAGGTGTTGCAATAGCACATGACTCACGTAATATGCATGATGAGTTCACAGATGCCACAGCACTCTGTCTTGCAGCTAACGGAATCAAGACATATGTATTCCCACAGCTCGCACCTGTTCCGGAGCTGTCATACGCAGTAAGAACACTCGGTACAATAGCCGGTGTTGTTATCACAGCAAGCCACAATCCTCGTGAGTACAATGGATACAAGGTATACTGGGAGGATGGTGCACAGGTTACTCCACCTCATGATACAAGCATCATGGCTGAGGTGGCAAAGGTTACATCATTTGATCAGGTAAAGACTATGGACAAAGCTGCTGCTATTGAGGCTGGTCTTTACAATGTCATCTCTGATGAGGTTGAGGAGGGATATTTCGGAGAGCTCCCGCAAGCTTTCTATCCATCCTGAGATCATCAAGGCTATGGCAAAGGATATCAAGATTGTTTACACACCACTTCACGGCACAGGTCTTCGCCCTGTACAGAGAGTACTTAAGGATATGGGCTTTGAGAATGTATACATTGAGCCAAGCCAGGCAGTGCCTGACGGCAATTTCCCTACATGTCCTTATCCGAATCCTGAGAATCCTGATGCATGGAAGCTTGCACTTGAGCTGGCAAAGGAAAAGGATGCTGATATCGTTTTAGCAACTGACCCTGATGCCGACAGACTCGGTGTATACTGCAAGGATACAAAGACAGGTGAGTATGTGACATTTACAGGAAATATGTCAGCTATGCTTATCGGTGAGTACATTTTAAGCCAGAAGAGTGCCAATGGTACTTTGCCTGAGAATCCTGCATTTGTTGAGTCAATTGTTTCAACCGATATGGGTAAGGCAATTGCGGCAGCATATGGTGTAAAGCATATCGAGGTTTTAACAGGCTTTAAGTATATCGGTGAGCAGATGCTCAAATTTGAAAAGACCGGCTGCAACAACTATGTATTCGGCATGGAGGAGAGCTACGGTTGCTTACCTGGTACATATGCAAGGGACAAGGATGCTCCTGCAGCAGTTTGTATGCTGTGTGAGGTAGCTGCCTTCTACAAGTCACAGGGCAAGACTCTCTGGGATGGCATGATTGACATGTACGAGAAGTACGGCTACTACAGAGAGGGCATTTCCACTGCTTTGTCAGCTGAGGTTCTCGGACAGTTTGAATAAAGACTATGATGAAAATATACATTTGCCCGGATTGTGGCTGGATACGGATGGTTTCAAGAAGGAAAGAGGTTGAATGCTTCAAGTGTGGCAGGCCGCAGATGCGTCTGACGAATCTGGAGTTTGGAAAGTATAACAATATGTCGGAGAAGGAGCGTCAGGACTACGCAGACGCGTGGCTTTACATTCATAGGAAAAAGGAAAAATAACATGGCAAAGAAGAGAAGAAGAAAAAAGAGAAGAAGTGGACGTAAGAAGATTATACTTTTTGTATTTGAAATCCTGTTGCTGTTAATTGTTCTGTTAGTGGTTTGGGCTTATAATAAGACACTCGGACAGGTTAAATATGAGGATGCGCTGACAGCTAGTGAGGCCGGAATCAATGAGGATATTGATGATGATGCTCTTGCCAATATGCATGGATATCTCAATGTAGCGTTGTTTGGTCTGGACAACAGAAGTAATGGTTCATACAATGAGGGGCATTCCGATTGTATCATGATCGCTAGTCTGAATTATGATACTAAGGAGGTTCAGCTTGTTTCTGTCTACAGAGATACGTATCTGCCTATAGGCAATGGAAAGTTTGCAAAGGCAAATGCAGCATATGCTAATGGTGGGGCAAAGAGAGCAGTAGCTATGCTTAATTCAAATTTGGATTTGAATATTACGAAGTATGTTTGTGTTGACTGGAAGGCTCTCGTAGATGCTATAGATGATATCGGAGGTCTTGATCTTGAGATTACTAAGGCGGAGATGAAGGAAATCAATTATCTGATTCCTGAGGTTGATTATACTACAGGATATAATACTCCTTATCTTGAGGGGGATGGTATGCAGCATCTTGATGGAACTCAGGCTACATGCTATGCACGTATCAGAAGCACCTCTCAGGTGATGATTTCTTAAGGGCATCTCGTCAGAGAATTGTGCTTCAGGCTATGCTTGACAAGGCTAAGCAGTCAGATTTAGGCTCGCTCACAGAGATGTGTAAAGATATCATGAGTCAGATAAGTACAAACTTTACAGCTACCGAGATATTACAGTATGCTTCTTATGTTACAAAGTTTCAGATGAAGGAGACAACAGGCTTCCCATTTGAGCTGACTACAATGAATCTTTCATCTACTGGGGATACAGTTATTCCAATTGATTTAGCACAGAATGTTTCCAAACTTCATCAGTTTCTGTTTAATGAGACTGATTATCAGCCAACTGAGACAGTTCAAAGTGTCAGTGACAAGATTGCTAAAAAACAGGTGTTACGTCAAAGACTTCTGCATTTGATCTCTCACAGTACAATGATACTGTTGGTTCTGATGGAACCGAAGGGGCAAAGAAAAAGAATAAGGATAAGCAGGATTCATTAAAGAACAGTCAGTCGGAGTCTGAAAATAATTCTGGAACGAAATCATCATCAGATGATTCAGATGAGTAATTACCTGATGGTATTTATTTAGCTGTTATAAGCAATAAGTTTTATAAAACAATATTTATATGAACAATATATCCGGGGCCAATCAATAGATTGGTCCCACATAATTTAATATGATTAATAATGTAATAACCTATAACTAATGAATAGTTAATGGAAAATCAATGATTAAATAACAACTAAATTACAAGAACAAGGGAGAATTTATGAAAACAGAAATTAAAGAAAAAATCACAGCAACCAATCAGAAATACTTAAAGAAATTCTTAACAGAGGAAGCCCCGGTTAAGCTTGAGAGCCAGCTTGAGCACATGGACTGGTCATACCTTGATATGATTCACAACAAGGAGCAGCAGAGAGGTACATTTTCACCGCTTGCTGCTATGGAGCTTTCAGAGATAGAGGCAAATAAGGACAAATACCTTGCAACAGGTTTTGATGCTGTCAAGAATGGCAAGGTTGGTGCAATTCTTCTTGCCGGTGGACAGGGTACACGTCTTGGCTTTGACAAGGCTAAGGGCATGTTCAATATCGGAAAGACAAAGGAACTCTACATCTTTGAGCAGCTTGTCGCAAACCTCATGAAGGTTACAAATCAGACCGGTACATGGGTGCCTCTGTATGTTATGACAAGCGAGATAAATGATAGCATGACAAGAGAGTTCTTTGAAGAGCACGACTATTTTGGATACAACAAGGACTATGTGAAGTTTTTCGTGCAGGAGATGGTTCCGGCAGTTGATTTTGATGATGAAATCTGCTCATGAAATCTGAGGATTCACTTGCCATGTCTCCAAACGGAAACGGTGGATGGTTCAAGTCACTCATCAATGCCGGTCTTGACAAGGATTTGAAGGACAAGGGTGTTGAGTGGCTCAATGTATTTGCTGTGGACAATGTGCTTCAGCAGATTGCAGATCCTGTATTTGTAGGTGCTACAATCGAGTCCGGCTGTGTCAGCGGTTCTAAGGTGGTCAGAAAGTGCGATCCATACGAGAGAGTCGGCGCTATGTGTCTTGAGAATGGCAAGCCTTCGATTGTTGAGTATTACGAGCTTACTCCTGAGATGGCAGAGGCAAAGAACGAGAATGGTTCATTGCAGTATGGCTTTGGTGTTATCTTAAACTATTTATTCCGCGTGGACAAGCTCATGGCTATCGCAGAGAAGAGCCTTCCACTTCATGTGGTAGAGAAGAAGGTGCCTTACATTGATGAGAATGGTACAGAGCATAAGCCTGAGACTCCGAATGCTACAAGTTCGAGACACTCATCCTCGATATGGTATACATGATGGACAATAGCCTGCCATTTGAGGTAGACAGAGAGAAGGAGTTTGCACCTGTAAAGAATGCGACAGGTACAGATTCGGTTGAAACAGCGAGAGCTCTTCTTGAGAAGAACGGAATTGAAATTTAATATATGATTTATGGTAACTGTTCATTAGCAGGGATGTATTGATATTCTGCAATTTCTATTTATCGCAGACTCATAGGTGCATCTGCCGATGAGCAGTTATTTTTATAATCGCATAGTGGACTGCAATGGGGAACATAGGCTATAAATAGTTAACTGATTTATGAAAAAATAAATAATCCCGTCACAAATTAAACACAGATTGACAGTATACTTCTAATTGTAAACGAAAGGAGAAATTATTATGGATAACAATTATAGAAATATGAATGATACAAATAATACAAATAATACTAACAGTACAAATAACAATACAAACAATGTAAATTTCACAATGTCGGGTAATCCTTACAATCCGGATGAGTCACAGAGGGCTGCACAGACTAATAATGCATCAGCTGAAAGCTATTCACAGAGCTACAATCCATATTCGCAGGCTTCTGCAGCAGGACAGCCAAATACAAACCAGTCATATGCAAATCAGTCATATGCAAACCAGCCTTATTCTAATCAGTCGTATAATTCAGGCACAAATAATAATGCATATGGCGGCGCATCAGCCGGTTCGACAGACAACTCATATAGCCGGATGAATATGAATGGTCAGGCATACCAGCAGACTGCAAAGCCTAAGAAACAGAGAACACCTAGAAAGCCTGGTGCATTTGGACCATTTGCAGCAAAGACAGTAGCGGCAGCTCTTATCTTCGGACTCGTCGGAGGCGGCGTTTTCACAGGAGTAAGCTATATTGGCACGAGAGCTATTTCAAATTCTTCTACTGCAAGTGCAAAGCTTACCACTACAACATCCGGTGGGACTAAGCAGACATCCTCAGGGAATGCAAAGGATCTGACAGATGTATCATCAGTTGTCGATGAGGTAATGCCTAGCATCGTTGCTATCACAAATACAGGAACAGTCACCTACAACAGCTTTTTCGGAAAGCAGTCACAGCAGTCTCAGAGCTGCGGCTCAGGTATCATTGTGAGTGAGGATGATGATTATCTCTACATTGCTACAAACAACCATGTTGTGGCAGATTCAGAGGAGCTTACAGTACAGTTTGATGATGATTCTGTGGTAAAGGCGGAAATCAGAGGAACGGATCCTGACGATGATCTTGCAGTTGTACGTGTAAAGAAAGCAGATCTTGGAAAAGATACTTACTCAAATATCAAGATTGCTACAATCGGAGATTCTGAAAGTGTAGCTGTTGGAAGTCCTGCAATTGCTATCGGTAATGCACTCGGATACGGACAGTCTGTCACAACAGGTATAGTAAGTGCGCTTAACAGAACTGTTACTACACAGGATTCACAGACAGGTGAGACTTACCAACAACAAGCTTATCCGACAGATGCAGCAATAAACCCAGGAAACAGTGGTGGAGCACTCTTAAATGAAAATGGCGAGGTCATCGGTATAAACTCTGTAAAATATTCTTCAACTGAGGTTGAGGGTATCGGTTATGCAATTCCTATGTCGGTTGCAAAGCCTATTATTGAGAGCCTTATCCAGGATGGAAAATATACTAATGAGAATCAGGCATACCTTGGTATCAAGGGTGGCGATGTTTCATCTGAGATGGTAGCCTATGGCTTCCCACAGGGTGTGTATGTTTCCTCTGTTTCAGCTGGTTCAGGTGCCGCAAATGCCGGCTTACAGGAGGGAGATATCATCACTGCTGTTGACAGCACAAAGATTTCTTCTATGACAGAGCTGCAGTCAGCGTTAAAGAGCTACAAGGCCGGAGATAAGGTTACTCTTACTGTTGCCCGTCAGAGTGGCAGACAGTACGAAGAGAGCAAGGTTGAAGTAACCTTAAGCTCTGCAAAGGATATTCAGCAGTAAATAATTCATTTATATTTATGAGTACAAAAACGCGCCAGTGTGGCGCGTTTTTTGTTATGAAAAATATAGTTAAGGGTTGATTTTTTTAATAAAAAGGTGTAGTATTATGAATGTTCATAAAAACATAAGGAGATGCGAACATGAACAAACAAGAGAAAGATATACTGAACACGTTATATCATCAATCAGTTAACAATCAAAGAGAGATATCAGAGTTATCCGGTCATTCTCTGGGAGTTGTAAACAAATCAATAAAAGAATTGATGAATGAAGGTTATATAAATGAAAAATGTGCTGTTACGCCCAAGGCACTTAAAGAATTCAAAGAAAAGGCTCCGAAGAATGCAGTAATTCTGGCAGCTGGTTATGGAATGCGAATGGTGCCTATAAATACCGAGACTCCAAAAGGCCTTTTAGAGGTAAATGGGGAAGTTCTTATAGAGCGGACTATCAGACAGCTTCATGAAGTGGGAATTTATGAGATATATGTAGTAGTCGGCTTCATGAAGGAGAGATATGAGTATCTCATCGATGATTTTGGTGTAGAGCTCGTTGTCAATGAAGAGTATACGACTAAGAATAATCTATATTCAGTAAAGAAGGTTCTGAATCATTTATCAAATACATATATCATACCGTGTGATATATGGTGCGACAAGAATCCGTACCATCACCATGAATTATATTCCTGGTATATGGTCAGTGATTTGATAGATGATGACAGCACGGTGCGTGTTAACAGAAAAATGGAGTTGGTTACCATTCCGAAGGCTGCCGGCGGCAATGCTATGATAGGAATTAGCTATCTGCTTGACGATGATGCACAAATTGTCAAAGGCAGAATTGAAAAACTGTGTAGTAATTTGGCTAATGATGGTGCCTTCTGGGAGACTGCACTGTATGATAAGGACAGAATGTTTATTACTGCCAGAGTAGTGCATTCGTGGGATGTTGTTGAAATTAACACATATGAGCAGCTCAGAGAGATGGACAGCGATTCAAATCATCTGAAAACTGATGCAATACAGGTTATCTGCGATGCTTTATCTGTATCAGCAGATGATATTGTAGATATTACGGTATTGAAAAAGGGCATGACAAACCGCTCGTTCCTGTTCTCATGTAAAGGGAAAAAATATATCATGAGAATTCCGGGAGAGGGAACGGATCAGCTGATAAACAGACGTAATGAAGCAATGGTTTATAATACTATTGATGGCAGACATATATGTGATGATATCGCTTATATAAATCCGGATAATGGATATAAAATCACTGCGTTTTTAGAAAATGCGAGAGTATGTGATCCGGAAAATAATGATGATGTTTGTAAATGCATGAAGCGTCTCAGAGAATTTCATGATATGAAGCTTAAAGTAGATCATGAATTTGATATATTCGGACAGCTTGAGTTTTATGAGAGCCTGTGGGATGGTTCGCCTTCTGCATACAGACATTACAGGCAGACTAAGGAAAATGTCCTTTCACTCAGACCGTATATAGAAGCTCATGTAAATGAAAAGGTTCTTACGCATATTGATGCTGTTCCGGATAATTTCCTTTTTGTTAAGGATGAAAATGGAAATGAGGACATCAGACTTATTGACTGGGAATATGCAGGAATGCAGGATCTGCACGTAGATATAGCCATGTTCTGCATATATTCCATGTATGACAGGGAGCATGTGGATAAGTTAATTGATGCATATTTCACAGAAGGGTGTTCAGCTGAAATCCGAATAAAGATTTATTGTTATATTGCAGTATGCGGACTTTTATGGAGTAACTGGTGTGAGTATAAGAGAAATCTGGTGTTGATTTTGGTGAATATTCACTCAGACAGTACAGATATGCAAAGGATTATTACAAAGTAGTACAGGATGAAATGCAGAAATTGGAGGATAATTAAGAATGCATGAAGTAAAACGCGCGATTATTATGGCAGCAGGATTGGGGAATCGTATGAGACCGGTAACGCTGACCACTCCGAAGCCATTGGTAAGGGTGAATGGAAAGCGTATGATAGATACGGTTATTGAAGGCTTACATGATAATGGAATAACGGAGATTTATATTGTTGCCGGATATTTAAAGGAACAGTTTTATGAATTAGAGAATGAATATCCGGGAGTTACTATAATTGAAAATCCTTATTATGAAAGCTGTAATAATATTTCATCACTATATGTTGCAAGAGATCATATTGAGGATGCAATTATTCTTGATGGCGACCAGATTATATATAATCCTGAAATTCTATCAAAAGAATTCGAACATTCGGGTTATAACAGTGTATGGACTGATGATGAAACAGATGAGTGGCTTCAGACAGTAGAAGATGGAATTGTAACATCCTGCAGCAGGAGTGGCGGAAGTCATGGATGGCAGCTTTATAGCATCTCCAGATGGACTGCGGCAGATGGGCGCAAACTGAAAAAACATCTTGAAATGGAATTTGAGAACAAAAAAATACTCAGATATACTGGGATGACGTTGCAATGTTCTGCTATCCGGATGAATATCAGCTTGGCATATATGAGATGCAAAAAGGCGATATTATTGAAATCGACAATTTGCAGGAGCTTGCTGAGATAGATAGCAGCTATAAGAAATATATGGAGGATTAGTATTATGAAAGAGAAAAAAATTGATTGGATTATCACACTTGTGCCATTAGCAATAATTGTGGCATTGTGTATTTTATTTTTTGCATTACCTGAGCAGTCAAATGCCATACTCAGTCAGGTAAGATTTTTCTTTGGAGATACGTTTGGTATTTATTACCTGATTATAGGTTTAGGCATATTTTTGATATCTATATTTATAGCTGGTTCGAAGTATGGAGATATTGTTCTTGGAGAGCCGGATGAAAAACCAAAGTACTCATTCTTTTCATGGGGATGCATGATGTTCACATGTGGTCTGGCAGCAGATATTCTTTTCTACTCATTTTCTGAGTGGATTATGTATGCGACCAATCCACATTAAGGAGCTTGGAAGCATACAGGAATGGGCCGGTGTATTTCCTTTGTTTCACTGGAGCTTTATTCCATGGGCATTTTATCTTGTTTTAGCTGTTGCATTTGGTTTTATGCTTCATGTAAGGAAAAGAAACCGTCAGAAATATTCGGAAGCATGCAGACCTGTTCTTGGAAAACACACAGATGGTATTGCTGGACGTATTATCGACCTGTTAGCTGTATTTGCACTTTTAGCAGGAACAGCAACCACATTTAGTGTTGCCACACCTCTTATGGCAACAATTATTGGAGATGTGTTCCATATATCGCTTAGCAGAACAGCAATCAATATCATTATCCTTATAATTACATGTATAGTTTATACATATTCATTATTACATGGATTTAAGGGAATAAGCATTTTGGCAAAAGTCTGTATCTATTTCTTCTTTGGACTGCTTGCTATTGTACTGCTGTTTGGCGGTGAAACAAGATATATTCTTGAGACCGGGTTGTCATCTCTTGGCACTATGGTGCAGAATTTTATAGGATTATCTACGTATACCGATCCATTACGTAAAACCAACTTCCCTCAGGACTGGACCATATATTACTGGGCTTACTGGATGGTATGGTGTGTAGCAGCTCCTTTCTTTATTGGAAATATATCAAGAGGCAGAACTATCAGACAGACAATTCTTGGAGGATATGGATTTGGTGTTGGCTCTACGCTCATCAGCTTTATCATCTTAGGCAACTATTCGATGGGAAAACAGATGTCAGGAGCAGCAGATTTTATTGCGCAGTACAACAAGAGTGGTGATTTATATGAGTTGATAGTTACTATTCTTAAGACATTGCCATGTGCACCTTTGATAATGATAATAGTTTTAGTGACAATGATTGCTTTTTATGCTACATCATTTGATTCTATTGCTTTAACTGTATCATGTTACAGCTACAGGAAATTAGGTGAGGATGAGCAGCCGCACAAACTCATTCAGCTGATGTGGTGCATACTGCTTATACTTTTACCAATTGCTCTGTTATTTGCTGAGAGCTCAATGAGTAACCTGCAGTCTGTAAGTATAGTTGCTGCATTTCCGATAGGAATAGTTATTGTGATGATAACAATCAGTTTTCTTAAAGATGCAAAAAAATATATGGGTGAATTAAAGAATAAATAGAAATAAAATAGTTCAATATATGTGTAAGAATGCTTCGCTACATGGTAGTAGGAGCATTCTTTTTTCGCTTACGTCCCTTACGCTGTGGCGGAAATGTTGTTCAAATCGGTTCAAAGTACTAGACAAATTCCCTAAAATATTAGATAATGTATATAAATAATTTTACTTTTGCACCGCATAGGAATTCTTCAAAATTGATGGTTTATATGTAGATTTATCATAGTATACACATCGGTTTATGATTATGAGATATAATACACATTGAGCGGATGCAGCATAGGAGGTCGGCATGAAGAAGAAAAAAATAGTTATTGCACTCGGACATGATGCTCTTGGAACAACTCTTCCGGAGCAGCACGAGGCTACAAAGCATACAGCAAAGGCAGTTGCAGATTTTATCAGGGACGATTATGAGGTTGTTATCACACACAGCAACGGACCGCAGGTGGGCATGATTCACACCGCTATGTCTGAGTTCTGCAGGATTTATCCTGAGTATACAGCTACACCTACAGCTGTCTGCTCTGCAATGAGTCAGGGATATATAGGATATGATTTACAGAATGCTATCCGTACAGAGCTTCTTGGCAGAGGAATTTACAAGACCGTTTCTACAATACTTACACAGGTGGTTGTTGATCCATATGATGAGGCTTTTTATCATCCGACAAAGATCATTGGCCGTGTTATGACAGAGGCTGAGGCTGAGGAAGAAGAGAAGAAGGGCAACCATGTGACACAGGTTGAGGGAGGCTACAGAAGAGTTGTGGCAGCTCCAAAGCCTGTTGATATAGTGGAAAAGGATGCTATTAAGGCTCTTGTTGATGCGGATCAGGTTGTTATCGCATGCGGTGGCGGCGGAATTCCTGTTTTAGCACAGGATAATAAGCTTCAGGGCGCAAGTGCTGTTATCGAGAAGGATCTTGCAGCCGGAAAGCTTGCAGATACTCTTGATGCTGACAGACTTGTTATACTTACAAGCGTTGACAAGGTCTGCCTGAACTATGGCAAGGAGGATGAGAAGCCACTTGATACCATGACTGTCGATGAGGCAAAGAAGTACCTTGCAGCAGGCGAGTTTGATGAGGGTACCATGGCTCCAAAGATTGAGGCGGCTATCGACTTTATCGGTGACTCTGCCATCCGTTCAGTGCTTATCACAAAGCTCAACAAAGAGGGCAAGACAGTTTCAGGTGGTATGGGCACTTTAATTACAAAGTAGAGCTTAATTGTTATAATTCACATATATCCCACACGTCTATATGCATTTTGCAGAGCAGATGTGTGGGTAGTTTTATAAAAACATCGTGCGGTTTTGCGAATGTGCGTGGATGGTTCTGAAGAGTTGAAAACAAGGTAACTATTCAAAAACCCCCGAGAACAAGAAAAAGTAAGATAGAAGGTAACACAAAATGAGTGAGAAAAGGCTTCAAAAGAGAGATGAAATCTCAGACGAGTACAAATGGAAGCTTGAGGATATGTATGAGACAGATGAGCTGTGGGAGGCTGAGTGTGAAAAAGCGTCACAGCTTGCAGAAAAGCTCTCGGGCTTTAAGGGACATCGGCAGACAGTGCAGCAACGCTGCTTGATTTTTTTAAGAAGCAGGATGAGCTGTCTTATTATTTGGAGCGTATAGTGGTCTATGCGAATGAGCGCTCACATCAGGACACTGCTGTGTCGAAATATCAAGCATATGTGTCAAAGGCTGAGACACTGACTGTTGAGGCATCAGGGGCGCTGGCATTTGCGAGTCCGGAGATTTTGCAGATAGATGATAAAAGGCTTGAGAGCTTTTTCAGTGAGAGTAATGAGCTTATGCACTATAAGCGTGCGATTGATGAGATAATGCGTCAGAAAGCGCATACTTTATCGGCTGCAGAGGAGAATATCCTGGCGCAGTGCGGTGAGATGGCTGCAGCACCGGAGAATATATTCAGCATGTTCAACAACGCGGATATCAAATTCCCGTATATCACTGATGTTGAGGGAAATAAAATCCGTATCACGCACGGCAATTTCATAGACTTTTTAAGCAGCAAGGACAGAAGCCTGCGCAAGCAGGTGTTCCGCGGAGTGTATGATTCGTACAAGAAGTGGAGCAATACTGTTTCCATGATGTACATCAGCAAGCTGAAAAATGATACTTTTTATGCAAGGGTAAGAAAATATGACAGCGCAAGGGCCATGTATTTATCCGATGGCGATATTCCTGAGAGTGTATATGACAATCTGATTGAGACGGTTCACGCACATCTGCCGGCTCTGCACAGGTACATGGCACTTAGGAAGAAGCTTTTAGGTGTGGAGCATCTGCATATGTATGATTTGTTTGCACCGATTGTGGACAATGTACAGACCACCTACACCTATGATGAGGCGAAAAAAAAAGCTTGTGGCAAAGGCGCTTGAGCCTATGGGTGATGAGTATGTCAGCACACTTAAGGCTGGCATGGAGAGTGGCTGGATAGATGTATATGAGAATGAGAACAAGAGAAGCGGTGCGTATTCATGGGGCGCTTACGGCACTCATCCGTATGTGCTTTTGAACTATGCCGACAATCTGGATAGTGTGTTTACGCTGGCTCATGAGATGGGACATGCGATGCATACATACTATTCAAATGAGCATCAGAGCATCACCTACGCAGGATACCTGATTTTTGTGGCAGAGGTTGCATCCACCTGCAATGAGTCGCTCCTAATGCACTATATGCTTGAGCATTGTGAGGATGAGAATGAGAGAAAATATCTCATGACACATTTTCTGGACGGCTTCAGGACGACACTTTTCAGGCAGGCGCAGTTTGCAGAGTTTGAGCATATAGCACACCGGAAAATGCAAAAGGGCGAGCCGGTTACCAAGGATGTGCTAAATGAGCTATGGCATGAGCTGAATGTGCAGTACTACGGACCGGATATGCGCGTGGATGATGAGATATCATATGAGTGGATGCGCATACCGCATTTTTACACACCGTACTATGTATATCAGTACTCGACAGGCTATTCGGCAGCAGTTGCTTTTTCAAAAAAGATACTTGAGGAGGGAAAGCCTGCTGTGGATAAGTATATAGGAAATTTCCTGTGCGGTGGATGCTCGAAGAATCCAATCGAGCTGCTAAAGAGTGCCGGTGTCGATATGAGCACACCAAAGCCTGTGGATGATGCACTCAATGTATTTGAGGATTATCTGAAGCAGTTTGAGACAGCAACTAAGTAAGGAGAAACATTTTTATGGAAAGAATTAAAAGCTTTACAATTAATCATAATATTCTTAAACCTGGATTTTATATTTCAAGAAAAGACGGAGAAATCGTTACATATGACCTTCGTACAAGAAAACCTAATGCAGGAGATTATATGTCCAATTCAGCTATGCACTCAGTGGAGCATATGTTTGCAACATGTGTGAGAAACTCTGAGATTGCAGATGATGTGGTATATTTTGGACCGATGGGCTGTCAGACAGGCTTCTATCTCGTTGTGAGGGATGTCGAGCCGGGGAAGGTTTTTGAAATTACCAAAGAGGTCTTAAAACAGATACTTGAGTATGATGGACCGGTGTTTGGTGCATCAGCCATAGAGTGCGGACATTACGAGAATCTGTCACTTGACGAGGCAAAGAAGGAGTGCCGTGCATATCTAAAGGTGCTTGAGAGCCAGACAAATATGGAGTTTACTTATCCACAGTAAACAGGTATTAAGCTTTGACAGAAGTTGTATTGAGTACAGGAAAATCTGATGCTTACATGTGCGTATGACGCATCGGTCTTGGGTTCTCAGTGGTTCGGATAGTTATATAGAAAGATAATATAATAGCAAGATAGCAGGAATGGAGAAATAAAATGACAATAGGTGTAATTGGTGCAATGCAGATGGAGGTCGATGACCTAAAGGCTCAGATGACAGACACACAGACAGAGGTTTACAGCGGTGTGGAGTTTGTTGAGGGTAAAATCGGTGATCAGTATGTAGTTGCGGCAAAATGCGGAATAGGAAAGGTATTTGCGGCAATATGTGCAGAGGCCATGATTTTGAAATATGATGTAGATATGATTGTCAATATCGGAGTGGCTGGTACTTTGACAAAGGACTTAAATGTGCTTGACGTGGCAGTAGCCACAAACGTGCTGCAGCACGATATGGATACATCGCCAATCGGAGATCCGAAGGGACTTCTTTCAGGCATCAATATGATTCTGCTTCCGGCAGATACAAAAATGGTGGAGCTCATGTGCTCATGCTTAGCTGACAGGAATATCCACTACAAAAAGGGCAATATCGCAACAGGAGATCAGTTTATTGCCACAAAGGAGCAGAAGGATTATATTTCGAATACCTTTGATGCAATCGCAGCAGAGGTGGAGGGAGGCAGCATCGGTCATGTGTGCTATGTGAACAAGGTGCCATTTGCCATTCTTCGTTCAATATCAGACGGCGATGGCGGCGAGACAGACTACCGGACCTTTGCGGAGAAGGCTGCGCATCAGTCGATTGAGGTAGTGCTTGAGTTTATCGGAAGGGCAGAAGAACTGAAATAGAGTTATTTCATTTTTCATAATTTGTGATAATAAAGAATAGTATATAGCATGAGTGAATACAGAGCATACATGCAAAATACAAAACTACATAATGGGACAAAACGAAAGAAACGCCGACACAGATTCCTTTTTGGAGTGCTGCTGTCGGCGCTTCTTATTACAGGCGCTTTATATGGCAGAGAGTATGACATATCACAGCTGAAAAATATAGAGGTGATGGAGACACTTAGCAGTGCTGTGAGTCAGTTCGGAGACAGAAAGCTGCCTGTATATTCGGTTCAGACAACGAAAAAAGATAGCCCTTTCATTTGACTGTGCCTGGGGAGCAGAGGATTTTGACAGTATGATGGAGACACTTGACAAGCACAACGTAAAGGCTACATTTTTTATGACAGGAGGGTTTGTGAGTGATAACCCTGAATGTGTAAAGACGCTGGTTGAAAAAGGGCATGAGCCCGGAAATCACAGTGAGCACCACTATGATATGGCAACAATCACGGCAGGCGAGATGAAGACGGAGATAATGGATGTGCACAAAAAAGGTCAAGGAGCTGACCGGAAAGGATATGAAGGTATTCAGACCGCCATACGGCTCGTACAACAATGAACTGATTGACACAGTGTATGGCTGTGACTATTATCCAATCCAGTGGGATGTGGATTCACTCGACTGGAAAAACTATGGTGTGCAAAACATTATAGATACAGTGTGCAATCACAAAAGCCTGGATTGTGGCTCGATAATACTCTGCCATCTAGGCGCCAAATACACCTCGCAGGCACTCGATGAGATGCTCACGAAGCTGCAGGACATGGGCTATGAGATAGTTCCGGTATCAAAGCTGATCATGACTGAAGGCTATCATATGGATGCAAACGGTATGCAGATCAAGGACTGAGCAATTTCATAAATCAATATTTTAGTCAATATTTTAGCCCCTTACGATATTGTTATTTACAGACAAGTGTGTTAAACTAAAACTATATTTTAAAGAAGCTGTGAGACAGCTATGGGGGTAAATTATATGACAGATACAGGTTTTTAGTAGCATTCTTTATAGTTATTTTTTAGTTATCATCTTTGCGCTTGTCGCTGTAATCGGAGCCGTTACAAGTGCTGTTGCAGGTATCAATGATGATGAGGATGAGATTGAGGAAGAGGGCATTTGAAGCTAAAATCAATAAAAGATATTTAAAGACATTTAAAGACATCGAATTATATTGATCGTATAATTGGGTGTCTTTTTATTGCCAAAAATCTCTTAAAAAGTATAAACCAATTGAGTTGTAATCCGCCACATTGTATAATAAAAGTATAACAGCGAATTAAATTTATTGTGAAAATCGTAGTAATCACTGTCTATCAAACTAAGGCAGGATATTATCAAGGAAAGAAGAAGGAGGGGTTAGATGATATCAAGATATAGTGTAAAAAAGCCTTTTACTGTACTTGTAGGAGTATTGCTGGTAATAGTACTTGGTGTTGTATCGCTTGGCAGGATGACGACAGATCTGCTGCCGGATATGAGCTTTCAGTATGCACTTATCGTGACAACAGATATGGGAGCAAGTCCACAGGAGGTGGAGAGCGATGTCACCGCGCCGCTTGAAGCAGCTATGGCAACTACGTCAAATATCAAAAACGTAAGCTCAATGTCATATAACAGCTATTCTCTGGTGACATGCAGTATGAGCAGAATGCCAACATGGATTCTGTAGTGATAGAGATGCAGCAGAAAATAGATCAGGTCAAGGCTGGCTGGAAGGATGGAGTGGGTACTCCGACCATTATGAAGATAAATCCGGACATGCTTCCAATCATGATGACTGCTGTGGATATGGATGGGAAAAGTAAGTCGGAAATCACTGACTTTGTGGAAAACACACTTAAGCCTGCAATTGAGAGTACAGAGGGAGTCGCATCAGTGACTGCGACAGGTGAGCTCACCGAGCAGATACAGGTCACGATGAATCAGGCCAAGATAGATGCGCTCAATGAGAAAATAAATAATGCCGTTTCGAAGAAATTTGACGATGCAAAAAGTCAGATGGATGATGCAAGTGCAAAGATAGAGAGCGGACAAAACGCAATCACATCTGCATCGGATAAGATGAGCGCGGGAGTGGATACGCTAAAGGAGCAAAAGGCAAAGCTTGCAGAGCAGAAAACTCAGCTAGAGAGTACTCTTGCAAGCTTAAATGAGCAGAAGAGCCAGCTTGAAACAATTCAGTCAGCTCTTTCAGACTTCATGAATAGTGATACATATACAAAGACAATTCCGTCACTAAAGAGGGCGCAAATGCACCGGGTGAAGCGGGCACAGCACTCAAAGCGCAGCTTGAGCAGGTTGATAAGCAGATTGCAACACAGTTTTCAGGTCTCTCGGCGCTTGGAATCACCGTAAACACAGCAGATGATCTGCCTGCGGCAGCGTCAGCGATAGCACAGACTCTCATTCAGGTGAATACAGGTATAGAGCAGTGCCAAAGCGGGCTTGACCAGATAGCACAAGGAGAGACAGCACTTTTAGATGCCTATGATAATCTAAACAGTCAGGCAGCCATCAGCTCTATAAGCATAGGACAGCAGTCGGCACAGCTTGCAACAGCAGCGGCATCTCTTGACAGTTCAAAGAAGGAGCTTGAAAAGAGTAAGGATGATGCACTTGACAAGTCAAACTTAAATGCAGTTTTAACAATTGACTCACTCTCTCAGCTGCTCGTCGCACAGAACTTTGATATGCCTGCAGGCTATGTAAATGATTCAAATGGCACGCAGTACATAGTACAGGTGGGAGATGAGGTAAAATCAATTGAGGATTTAACAAATCTTGTGCTCATGGATATGAAGCTTGATGGAATAGCTCCTATTCATGTCGGTGATGTGGCAGATGTTGAGATGACTGACAACTCGGATGAGACATATGCGATAGTCAACGGTAATCCCGGAATAATGCTCTCCATGGAGAAGCAGACCGGCTACTCTACAGGAGACGTCACAGACCGTCTTTTGGACAAGCTTGATTCGCTGCAAAAGGAAAATGACGGATTACACGCCACAGTGCTTATGAACCAGGGCGTATACATTGACATGGTAGTAAAGAGTGTTATGGAAAATATGATAGTGGGAGCAATACTTGCCATTTTCGTATTGCTTTTATTCTTAAAGGATATAAAGCCGACACTTGTTATCGCAGCATCTATACCGCTATCGGTTATTGTGGCAGTGGTGCTTATGTATTTTACGGATATCACCTTAAATATCATTTCAATGTCGGGAATTGTGCTTGGAATAGGAATGCTGGTGGATAATTCAATCGTAGTAATCGAGAATATCTACAGATTAAGGGGAGAGGGATATTCGGTAAAGAAGGCGGCTGTTGAGGGTGCAAATCAGGTGGCAGGAGCCATTTTTGCCTCTACACTTACCACGGTAAGTGTGTACGCGCCAATTATTTTTACAGATGGAATCACGAGACAGCTCTTTGTAGACCTGGCTCTTACTGTAGCGTTTACTCTTATGGCATCTCTTGTAGTGGCACTCACATTTGTACCGGCAATTGCTTCAGGCATGCTCAAAAAGACGAAGGATATAAAGCATCCATGGTTTGACCGTTTTAAGGACTGGTATGGAAATGTGCTCGGCACATGTCTTAGATTTAAGCCGGTGGTATTTATTGTGGCAGTAGTGCTTTTAGTCGGCAGTGGCGCACTTTGCATGTCAAGGGGAATGACATTTATGGATATGGACATGGAGTCAAATCAGATTTCACTTACCATAGAGGCAAAGGATGACGAAAAGCTTGACTTCAAGCAACTTACAGAGCTGTCTGATAAGGTCATGGACAAAATATCTGATATAAAGGGCATAGACACAATAGGAGCTACAGCAGGCGGCAGCTCGACCATGAACCTGATGAGCTCAGGAAGCGACAGCGTGAGCATGTATATATTGCTTGATGAGAAGTCGGATGTTTCATCGGATAAGGTAATAGATGAAATTGAAAAACGCACAAAGAATCTGGACTGCAAGGTAACAGCATCTTCACAGGCTATGGACTCATCAGAGTTTTTCGGAAGTGGTCTCTCTGTCAGGATTAAGGGTAATGATATAGACAAGTTGCAGAAGCTTGCGGGTGATGTGGCAGATATCCTTAAGGACACAAATGGAGTGACAGATATAGATGACGGTCTTGGAGATACAATCAATGAGCTTAAGATAACTGTGGATAAGGAAAATGCAGCAAAGTATGGCTATACGGTGGCTCAGGTATACCAGCTCGTATCCGGTGAGATATCATCTCAAAAGAGCGCAACAACCATTACGACCGACATAAAAGACTATGAGGTATACTTACAATCCGCAGAGCAGTCTGATGTGACTGTGGACGACATCAAAAACCTTACATTTACCTATAAGGATAATGATGGCAGTGAAAAGGAGATTCCGCTCAGTGATATCTGCACTATTTCACAGGAACAGACATTAAGTACCATTCATCGAGATGCTCAGACAAGATATATTACAGTATCAGGTGCGGTTGATGAAAACCATAATGTAACATTACTAAGCAATAAAATTAAATCAAAAATTGATAAACTTAGCATTCCTGACGGCTATTCAATAGACATGGAAGGCGAGGATGAGACAATAAATGAGTCAATGAGTCAGCTTGGACTTATGCTTGTGCTTGCAGTGATATTTATCTATCTTATCATGGTGGCGCAGTTCCAGTCATTGCTTTCACCGTTTATTATCATGTTCTGTATACCTCTTGCGTTTACAGAGGATTTATAGCTCTTTTCATCACGGGAAATGAGCTCGGAATCATTCAATGCTTGGCTTTATCATGCTGGCAGGTCTCATTGTAAATAATGGAATCGTGCTCATTGATTACATCAATCAGGCTAGGAGAGAGGGCATGAGCAAGCATGAGGCAATCATAGACGCAGGCCGTACAAGGCTTCGTCCAATACTGATGACAGCGATGACCACCATACTCGCAATGTTTACATCGGCGATAGGTATCGGAGATGGCTCAGATATGATTAAGGCCGATGGCAATCGCAATAATAGGAGGTCTCGTATACGGAACCATCCTTACGCTTATAGTAATTCCATGTATCTATGATGCGTTCAACAGAGAGAAGAGCATGGTAGAGGAAGAACTGTAGCAAGTAGATAATAATAGCTGACATATAAGGATAGAGCTGTACAATCACAGGATTAACTAAAAACCGCTCGGAACGCAAAAAAAAAGTTCCGGGTGGTTTTTATAATAAATAGTTTTATCTGCTTATTTTTTATGGCTATTGCATATTGCACAAAAAATGATTAATAAATTTAAACAAATAGCTGAAAATGCTTTTGCAACGTTATATACTATTGAAAAGTCAATGCTATAGTAATATAATACAAACAGAAGCCAAGAGAAAAAAACATAACGGCTTATATTTTTTACAACAATTAATTAACAAATTTAACTAACTATCAAGGAGGAAGCAATCATGAAGTATTTTCTGGACAGTGCAAAAATCGAAGAAATCAAGGAGGGTACCTACCATACATTTGGTATTGATGGAGTGACAACAAATCCACGCCACATAATGGTAAGCGGAAAGCCTTTCCTTACTGTAATCAGTGAGATGGCAGACTGGGTTAAGGCGGAAGGAATCGAGGGATACGAGAAATTCCCTATTTCCGTTGAAATCAACCCACACCTTGATGATGCAGATGAGATGGTAGCAGAGGCAAGAAAGATTTCAGCTATCTGCAGCAACTTTGTTATCAAGATTCCGTGCACAGAGGCCGGTATTCAGGCAGCAAGAAGACTCGAGGCAGAGGGAATCAGAACAAATGTGACACTCGTATTCTCACCGGCACAGGCAATTCTGCCGGCAAAGAATAATTCGCTTTTTGTTTCACCTTTCATCGGCTGGAAAGAGGCAAATGGAGAGGATTGTAAAGCGTACATTCAGGCTATTTCAGATATCTATGACAATTACGGATATAAGGGAAAGACACAGATTATCTGTGCGGCTATCCGTACACCTAAGCAGATTGTAGACTGTGCTGTTGCAGGAGCAGATATCGTTACAACAGGTCTTGCAGTATACAAGGACAGTATCAAGCATGCATATACCAGACAGGGACTTGAGACATTCCAGAATGCATGGGATAATACAGTTACAGAATAGATGAAACAGGGAGGCGCTGATAAGCAATGAAAATTGGATTTGTAGGACTCGGAATCATGGGGGAGTCCATGAGTGAGAATATAGTGAAGAAGCATGATGATGAGGTATATGTATTTGATTTCGTAAAGGAGAAGGTAGAGCTACTGGAGAGCAAGGGTGCAATCGGCTGCAGCAGTTCGCTTGAGCTGGCAGAAAAATCAGACGTAATTATATCAATGGTTCCAAAGTCAGAACATTCGATGGCTGTTTATAAGGAGGTTTTACCGGCACTTGATGATACGAAGCTCTGTATTGATATGAGCACGATAGATCCATCTGTTTCTGTTGAGATTTCTGAAATGGTAAAGAAGACGGGCGCAGAGTTTGTGGACGCACCGGTTGTGAAATCGAAGCCTGCTGCTATTGCAGGAAAGCTCGGAATATATGTCGGTGGAGATGAAAAAGCATGTGAGAAGGCTATGCCGATTCTTTCCTATATGGGAGAAAATATCATCAGGATGGGCGGAAACGGAAAAGGTCTGGTTATGAAAATCTGCCATAACGCGCTTGTATCACAGATTCAAAATGGTGTAAATGAGACACTGACACTTGCAGGGGCATATGGAATAGATATAGAAAGCTATACTACAGCTATCTCATATGGCGGCGGACAGAACTTTTATCTGGATTCCAAAAATGTGCCAATCAAAAATGAGGATTACACCACTGCCTTTTCGATTGAAAACATGTACAAGGATGTGAATATCTGCATGAATATGGCAAAGGAGAGTGGATTAAAGCTTCAAGGAGAAAACGCTGCAAAACAGGTATATGACAAGGCGATGGAGCTTGTCTTTGGAAAAGAAGATTTCTGCGCTACTATAAAGGCTGTCAAGGCAATGCAAAGATAAGTGGGGAAATATGTTAAAACATTTGAATGAAAAAATGATGTGACTATATACAGTGTCACTGATCCATGTTTTGAAACTTACGGAAGGGTGATTTCAAATATCAATTGCAACGAACTTATTTCATTTATGGAACAAAATACTGTAATTCCTGAGAAAGGAAATATATATGTGGCTTCAGTAGAAGAGCTTGAACGTACACATATAGCAGAGTTTTTTAAAAATCGTATATATGGAGAGATGCCTATACAGATAGGCTACTGTAACGGCAGAAACACAACATACAACGGTTTTGAGTATCATAAGGGCAGTGAAATCAATATAGCGGTAACTGACTTTATGCTGGTGCTGGGACATACATGGGAGATAAAAGACAATACATATCGTATTGAAGATGCAAAGGTATTTTTTGGAAAAGGGTACAGCAATAGAGATGTACCAGACGACACTTCATCTATCACCATGTAGGGTGTCAGATATTGGATTTAAGGATGTTGTGATTCTTCCAAGGGGAACCAATACACCGCTCAATAATGGAGGGGCAGATGAAGCTGCTATAGGAGAAGAGAGACTGCTCCTGCAAAAGAATAAGTGGGTAATAGCACATCCCGATAGAGAACCATTGATAAAACAAGGGGCATATCCTGGATTGCTTGGAGAGAATAAGAAACTTTATTATTAAAAAACCACGTGACCGAAAGACTGAATACTGGACATATTACTGTGCTTTCGGTTGCGTGGGAAAACATTTTTCAGAAAAAAAAGTATATCATGTAAGAGATTGAATGTGAATAGTTAGTTTCAACAAATCGATGTATATTTTTCTATTAAATTGGAGGATTTTATGGAGCATTTAGTATTTACTTTGGTGACATTTGTGCTTTTCACAGCACTGGTTGGAATTATTTCAGGAAAAATAGTGAAGAATAGCGATGACCAGAAAACGGCAAAGGGATATTTCCTTGCCGGAAATGGACTTGGAGGTTTTTTCATTGCAGGCTCAATGCTGCTTACGAATCTGTCGGCAGAAAATCTAGTAGGTTTGTCGGGACAGTCATATGCAGCTAATATGTCAGGTATGGCATGGGAAGCAACAGCGGTTATAGCCACAATTATTATGGCTTTTGTGTTTTTACCGATCTATCTTAGAAAAGGATATACAACGCTGCCGGAGTTTATGGAGGAGAGGTATGGCGTTGGTGTACGCCGTATGGTTTCTATCCTATTTCTTATTGGATATTTAGTAATCGGAATTCCTGTATGTCTGTACGCAGGTGCTATAGCATTTGAGCAGATTTTTGATTTTGCTACAGTATTTGGAATCAGCGAGGGTATGGCACTTACAATTCTTATAGTGCTTGTAGGTATTATTGGTGCACTATATGCCGTACTTGGAGGTATGAGAGCAGTAGCGGTATCAGATACAATCAATGGAATTTTACTTGTTGTAGGCTCAGTGCTTGTAGTCGTTTTTGGTTTTATAGCTGTTGGAAAATTAAGCGGAGGTGGATTTATTGTCGGTGTGAAGGACGTTATTACATTTGAACCGGCAAAGCTCAATGCGATTGGTGGAAAGAATGATCCTGTACCATTTGCATGTATTTTTACAGGTATGCTGCTTGCAAATCTGTTTTACTGGGGTACTAACCAAGTACTTATTCAGAGAGCACTTGGTGCTGAAAACTTAAAGGAAGGACAAAGGGAGTTTTACTTTCAGGATTTTTAAAGATGATGGTCCCATTACTTCTTGTTATTCCCGGAGTAATCGCAGCAAGACTTGTACCAGGTCTTACAAGCAAGGATTTTGCATATCCTTCACTTGTAGCTAGGTCATTGCCATGGCCGGTTGTAGGACTGTTTTGTGCAGCATTGTTTGGATCAATTATCTCAACTTATAATTCATTCCTCAATGCCGCTAGTACCGTATTTATGATTGATATTTATAAGCCGATTTTTAACCCAAATCTCTCAGAGGAAGCTACTGTAAAACTTGCAAAGAAAATTGGATGGGGATTTGCAGCATTTGCCATTATCTTTACACCATTCCTTGATGTGCTTAGCACAGGACTTTATGATTTCGGACGAAGCTTTACAGGTTTTTATAATATTCCTATCATTACAATGGTGCTTGTAGGAATGTTCTCAAAGAAAGGCTCTAAGCTTGGAGCAATATGTGCAACAATATTCCATATTGCATTCTACGCATGCTACAAGTTTATCTTCCCACATATTGACACACCATTCACAAATGCTGTTAGTGGAATTAACTATATGTATATATACGCTATCTCATTTGTTATCATGCTTGTAATCATCTTTGTATGCAGCAAGATTGCACCAAATACAAAGGTATTTGACAAGAGTGCTTCAAGAAATGATGGCTATGATATGACAGCATGGAAGCATAAAAATGCTTTTGCAATCTGGCTTGTTTCATTCCTGGTATATGAGTATTTTATTTTCTCGCCTGCAGGAATTGCAACAGAGAACAAAAATGTAGTAAGAATTGCTATTGTAACAGCAATACTTGTGATTGAGACAATTGTTCTGATTGTGAAAGAGATGAACAAGCGTAAAAAGACAGCTTAGGGAGGTTATTAAATGCAGATTAAAGTAAATGATAATGAATTTCAGCTTTTTGTGGGAGGAAAAAGGATTCTGGAGCATAGGAAAGAAAGACCGATGATTTATGTCGGAGTAGGACAGGAAGATGTTGATATGTACAGAGGTAACTTCAAGATAACAGATTATGTTACCGAGCGTTTTCCACTAAAGCTCACAGATGTGATTCAGACAGCTGATACAGTCAGACTATGCTTTGAAAGCTATATCATTGCGAAAATTAAATGTGACGAAAATCTGTGTACCATTGATTTCGAACAAAAGGATGACAGGATTAACCGATTCTGGTTCAGGGTAGCAGCGGATAAAGAGGAAAAATGCTATGGCTGCGGTGAGCAGATGTCTTACTTTAATCTGCGTGGAAGAAATTTTCCTATCTGGACATCTGAACCGGGTGTCGGACGTGATAAGACAACCTACGTTACATGGCGTTCGGATGTAGAAAATAAAGCTGGAGGAGACTATTACAACACAAATTATCCACAGCCAACCTTTGTTTCCACAAATAAATATTATCTGCATGTGGATTCAACAGCATATGCTGATTTTGATTTCAGAAATGACAGCTTTCATGAGCTGCAGATATGGGAGGTACCTAAGCAGATCCGCATAGAGTGTGCTGATACATATCTCAAACTGCTTGAGAGACTTACAGCATATTTTGGAAGACAGCCAAAGCTCCCGGACTGGGTATACAATGGGAACCATAATTGGTGTTCAGGGTGGAAATGAAAGGTCATTTGGATTGCTTGATAAGACCCTTGATAAGAACATCAAGGTAGCTGGCATATGGTGCCAGGATTGGTGCGGAAAGAGAGTGACATCATTCGGAAAGAGACTCCAATGGGACTGGAAATACCACAAGGAAATGTATCCGGATCTGCCAAAGAAGATTAAAGAGGTAAATGCAAAGGGCATCAAATTTTTGGGATATGTTAATCCATATCTGGTAAATGATGGTGAGGCTCTATAAGGAAGGCAAGGAAAAAGGCTATTTTGCAACAAAGGCAGATGGCAGTGATTATCTCGTGGATTTTGGTGAATTTTATTGTGGAGTTGTGGATCTCACAAACCCGGAGGCATTCGAGTGGTTTAAGGATATTATTAAAGAATACACACTTGGTATAGGCATTGATGGCTGGATGGCAGACTTTGGAGAGTATCTGCCTACAGATGATATATGCTTATACAGCGGCAAATCACCTATGATTGAGCACAATCACTGGTACCGGTGCTATGGGCAAAGTGTAACTATGAGGCAGTAAAAGAGTCAGGAAAGCTTGGAGATGTGGTTTACTTCATGCGTGCCGGAGGTGCAGGAAGCCAGAAATACTGCACATTGCTGTGGGCCGTAAGGCGATCAGTCGGTTGACTTTACAATACATGATGGACTCGCATCTGTTATCTGCGGAGCACTTAGTGCAGGAATGATGGGATGTGGGCTAACACATAGTGATATTGGAGGCTATACATCGCTTTTTGATAATACTCGTACAAAGGAGCTGTTTCTCAGATGGGCTGAGATGGCGATGTTTACACCATTTATGAGGACACATGAGGGAAACAGACCTGATACCAATTTTCAGTATTACGATGATGAGGATACCATGGAGCGGCTGGCGAGACTCGTTGATGTATACACGATGCTTGCACCGTATACAAAGACACTTGTTGAAGAGAATGCAGACAGTGGACATCCGGTGCAAAGACCTTTGTTCATGCATTATGAGTATGATGAGAAAGCTTATGACATACAGTATGAGTATCTTTTTGGAAGGGATATGCTGATAGCACCTGTTTATGAGCAGGATAAACATGAATGGGATGTGTATCTGCCACAGGATGAATGGGTACATTTGTGGACAGGCGAAGAGTATCACGGCGGAGAAATAACAGTATCAGCCGAGCTTGGCTATACACCTGCCTTCTACAGAAAAAAAATAGTGGGTTTGCTGATATATTCGAAGAAATCAGAGAAAAATATGGAGTCAAATAAATGAACACTGTTTTATTTTACATAATAATTTTTCTGACAAATGTGATTCAGGGTATTACAGGCTTTGCGGGGACCATCCTCGCAATGCCTCCAAGCCTAATTCTGGTGGGATATGATGTCGCTAAGCCGATATTAAATGTGCTTGGTATTCTTGCCGGAGTGTATGTCTTTGTTACACAATGGAAACATGTAGACTGGAAGCAGTTGAAAAAGGTAGTCATCGTCATGGCTATAGGAATCTTTGGCGGCTTTTTTCTAAAGAACGCACTTGCAGGATATGATGCAGTATTATACAAGTTTCTGGGTATTTTTGTGATATTTCTTGCAATACATGGGTTTTACAGCATATATGGGCAAAGGCAGCGTGATACAAAAGAAAAATCATCATGGAAATCAATGCTGTTACTTATTGGTGCGGGAATAGTTCATGGTATGTTTGTGTCAGGCGGACCGCTTCTGATAGGGTATTTATCCAATGAGATAAAGGAAAAGACAAGCTTTAGAGCAACTATTTCTACTGTTTGGATTATATTAAATTCGATGATACTTGTTCAGGATATATGTGCGGGAATGTGGAATGCAGGGCTTGTTATGACTCAATGCATATCGATTCCGTTTTTGATAGCGGGAATGGCAGCAGGCTCAGTGCTTGTAAAGAGGATGAGCCAGGAAATATTTATGAAGCTCACCTACATATTACTTTTTATATCAGGAATACTGCTTATGGTTAAGTAGTTTTTGAAAATTTTATTGGAGGTAAAATATATGACAAAATTTCAGGTGGCATATGTGCCGGTCGGGGTTCCGACATTTCATTTGGAGAGCGCACAGAAGGAATTTGAAAAATCAATAGACTTATTAAATACAATAACGGATGCTGCAATTGTACCGGATAAAATGCTTTTATCAATTCAGGATTTAACTAATTTTCTTGATACAATAGAGCCATCCCTGATAATTTTACAGAATATAACCTTTGCAAATGCAGCTTATGCGAGTGAGGTTCTTAAAAGATTTTCGTGTCCGGTACTGCTTTGGACGCTTCGCGAGCCGGTTATAGATGGAGGCCGGTTGAGATTAAATTCATTGACGGGAGCATATTCGGCAGGAAATGCTTTGGCTGCGTTTAGGGATGGTAACTTTGAATATATCTTTGGAGCCTCCACAGGAGGAGAGGACAAAGAAAACAATTAGTGCCTGTATTCGTGCAGCATGGCTTAAAAATGAGCTTAAAAATCTAAGGATTGCCTCAGTCGGACATACACCGCAGGGATTTGGATTTGGACGTGCAATGGATGCTGACATGCAAAAGGTATTCGGAGCAACACTTGAGTCAATTGAGGTGAGAGAGCTTATTGATATGGCAAAGGGCTATACCGATGATGAGTGCAGTGAATATCTCGATAAAATGACTAAGTGTACTGTTGGTCTTGACAAGACTCCTGACAATAATCGAAAGGATTTTGCGAGACTGTGCAAGGCCTATAAGGAGTATGTAGATGAAAATAATATTGGAGCACTATCTTCAAGATGCTGGTACCTGATTTCTTTACCGCGTTTGGAACACCTGTTTGTGGCGTGCTTGCTATGCTAAATGATATGGGGGTTGCTGCAAGCTGTGAGGCTGATACATATGGAGCACTCTCTATGTATATGGGAATGAAATTATCTGAGCAGGCGGTATTTTTCGGAGATCCGGTGTCTCTTGATGAGAGTGAAAATACCATTACATTCTGGCATTGCGGAACAGCTGCATGCTCTATCGCAAGAGAGGATACAGGTGCAACAATCGGAGTGCATCCGAACAGAAAGATTGGCCTGTAATGGACTTTGGCTGTAAGGCGGCTGACAAAGTCACAGTGTTCAGAGTAGGACAAAAAGCAGATGGAAGCTTTAGATTTTTTGTCACAACAGGAAGTGCTCTCGACAAGCCTAAGCAGTTTTGCGGAACATCAATTGTAGTAAGGACAGACAAAAAGAGCTATGATATTGTAAATCAAAGTGTAAAGGATGGCTGGGAGCCTCATTTTGTGGTGATTTACGGAGATTGTTCAGATGAATTAAAGATTTTAGGACATATGCTTGAAATCGAAGTCTGTGAGTACTGATTTTATGGAAATAGCTTAAATATCATGCTATAATAATAATAGTATTTAGGTACCGAATAATTGGTTGGAGGATTTTTACATGGCAAAGTATGTAATGGCATTTGACGCGGGGACCACCAGCAACAGATGTATACTTTTCAATGAGAAGGGCGAGATGTGCAGCGTGGCACAGAAGGAATTTACCCAGTTTTTCCCGAAGCCGGGTTGGGTGGAGCACGATGCAGAGGAAATCTGGGCACACACAGCTTGAGGTGGCAAAGGAGGCAATGGTACCAATATACAGGCTACGGCAGCCGACATATGTGCGATAGGCATTACTAACCAGAGAGAGACCACGATTGTGTGGGACAAAAATACGGGAGAGCCGGTTTATCACGCGATAGTATGGCAGTGCAGGCGCACGGCAGAGTATGCGGATTCACTGAAGGAGAAGGGGTTTACCGAGAATTTTAGGAAAAAGACAGGTCTTGTGATAGATGCTTATTTTTCGGCAACTAAGCTCAAGTGGCTCCTTGACAATGTGCCGGGAGCAAGGGAGAGAGCCGAAAGAGGCGAGCTTTTGTTTGGAACAGTCGAGACGTGGCTTATATGGAAGCTCACTCAGGGGCAGGTGCATGTTACGGATTATTCCAATGCATCAAGAACCATGATGTTTAATATCAATACCTTAAAGTGGGATGATGAGATACTTAAGGAGCTTGACATACCAAAGAGCATGCTTCCAAAGCCTATGCCGTCAAGCTGTGTGTATGGTGAGGTGAATCCGGTGTACTTCGGGGGACCGATTCCTATCGCGGGAGCGGCAGGAGACCAGCAGGCTGCGCTTTTCGGACAGACCTGTTTTGATGCAGGAGAAGCCAAGAATACATATGGAACAGGCTGCTTCCTTCTTATGAATACAGGTGAGATGCCTGTTTCATCAAAGAACGGACTCGTAACCACAATAGCCTGGGGCATAGACGGCAAGGTGGTATATGCGCTGGAGGGCTCAATATTTGTGGCAGGAGCCTCAATACAGTGGCTCCGCGATGAGATGAAATTTATCGATTCCTCAACTGATTCAGAGTACATGGCGAGAAAGGTAAAGGATACAAACGGCTGCTATGTGGTGCCGGCATTTACAGGGCTTGGGGCACCGTACTGGGATCAGTATGCGAGAGGAACCATTGTGGGGCTTACGAGAGGTGTAAACAAGTACCATGTCATAAGGGACTCTGGAATCAATGGCATTTCAGGTAAATGATGTGCTTGAGGCAATGAAGGCTGATTCAGGCATCAATCTCACCTCGCTTAGGGTGGACGGCGGCGCCAGTGCCAACAATCTGCTCATGCAGATGCAGGCTGATATCAGCAATGCACCGGTCAACAGGCCTGTGTGCGTGGAGACTACAGCCATGGGTGCAGCGTACCTCGCAGGGCTTGCAGTGGGCTATTGGGACAGCATGGATGATATAAAGAGAAACTGGGCTATTGACCGTGTTTGAGCCGGAGATAGAGGCTGATTTGAGAGAAAAGAAGCTTAAAATGTGGAAAAAGGCTGTCGCCTGCGCATTTAACTGGGCGAAGGATGACTGAAAGTAAAAATATATATGGAAATTGGTAGGAGAAAATAACATGTATGATGTAGTAATTATAGGAGCAGGGAGTATCGGGAAGTGCCTGTGCAAGAGAGCTATCGAAATATAACCTGTCCATCTGCGTGGTGGAAAAGGAGGAGGACGTGTGCTGTGGCACTTCAAAGGCAAACAGTGCTATTGTCCATTCCGGAATTGACTGTAAGACCGGTACACTTATGGCACAGATGAATATCCGTGGAAATGAGATGATGGACGAGCTTTCGAAGCAGCTTGATTTTGAGTTCAGAAGAAACGGCTCGCTGATTTTGTGCTTTAGCGAGGACGATATGCCAAGGCTTAAGGAGCTTTACAATCAAGGAATCGCAAATGGCGTGCCGGGACTTGAAATTCTTGATTCAAAGAAAGCACATGAGATGGAGCCGAATCTGTCTGATGAGGTGGTGGCAGCTATTTACTGCCCGACAGGAGGCATTGTATGTCCGTTTGGCATGAATATTGCATTTGCTGAGAATGCTGCGGCAAACGGTGTGGAGTTTTTATTTAACACCGAGGTGAAGGAGATACAAAAGGAGCAGGCAGGCTATATTCTCATTACTCAAAATGGAGAAATTCATGCACGCTGCGTTGTAAATGCAGCCGGTGTATATGCTGATGTATTTCACAACATGGTGAGTGAAAACAAAATCCATATCACACCAAGGCGCGGAGAGTACGAGCTATTAGACAGGGCAGCCGGTGGTATCGTTGACAAGACAATCTTCCAGCTTCCGGGAAAATACGGCAAGGGCGTGCTTGTAACCCCGACAGTACACGGAAATATCCTAATCGGACCTACAGCAGATGATCATGATGACAAGGATGGTACAAATACAACAAGAGCGGGCTTAGCGCATGTTACGACATCCGGCACACGTTCGGTGCCGTCACTTCCTATGCGTCAGGTCATCACATCGTTTGCAGGAAACCGTGCACATGAGGACGGACATGAGTTTATCATCGAGGAGCTTAAAGATGCACCATTTTTTGTGGACTGTGCAGGTATAGAGTCACCGGGCTTATCAAGTGCACCGGCTATCGGTGAGAGAGTGGCAGCAATAGTTGAGAGGCTTTTTAAGCCTTCTAAAAATGCGGACTTTATCGAGACAAGAAAAGGTATTTTAAATCCAAAGAAGCTTTCAGAGGATGAGTATAAAGAGCTGATAAAAGAAAAGCCTGAGTATGGTAACATAATCTGCCGCTGTGAGATGATTACGGAGGGCGAGATAATGGATGCGGTAAACAGACCGTTAGGCGCAAAGTCGCTTGATGGTGTGAAGAGACGCACCAGAGCCGGAATGGGCAGGTGCCAGGCAGGCTTCTGTTCTCCGAGAACTATGGAGATTATCGCCAGGGAGAGAGGCATTTCGCAACTTGACATCACTAAAAGCGGTGGAAAATCAAAGATAGTTGTTGGAATGAGCAAGAATCGCGGATAGTCTGTCTTACTTCAAAGAGACAGGTAACGAAAGATTGATATTGGGTTAATATCAGATTAACATAGGGGACAATATGGAATTTTACGATATTGTGATAGTAGGAGGCGGCACCGGCAGGTCTTGCGGCAGCAGCTTCCGCTAAGAAAAATAAAATAGATAAAATACTTATACTGGAAAGAGACTGTGAGCTTGGCGGTATCTTAAATCAGTGTATACACAACGGCTTTGGCCTGCACACCTTTAAGGAGGAACTCACAGGTCCTGAATATGCCGGAAGATTTATCAAAGAGGTCAAAGAGCTTGGCATAGAGTACAGGCTCAATACTATGGTCATGGACATCTCAACCGGTGACGAGTTCGAAAATGGGGCGGATGACAGGCATGATGTAAAGATAAAAGATGAGGCAAACGATAAAATAGTTACAGCTATGAACCGCACAGACGGACTTTTCCATATCGCTGCAAAGACAGTAATACTTGCGATGGGCTGCAGAGAGAGAGCAAGAGGTGCCCTAAACATACCAGGCTACAGACCGGCAGGAATTTTCTCGGCGGGTACAGCTCAGAGACTGGTGAATATAGAGGGATACATGCCGGGACGAAAGGTAGTAATACTTGGCTCAGGAGATATCGGTCTTATCATGGCAAGAAGAATGACCTTGGAGGGTGCCAAGGTGCAGGTGGTTGCAGAACTCATGCCGTATTCAGGAGGCTTGAAGCGTAATATTGTGCAGTGCCTTGATGATTTTAATATCCCGCTTAAGCTCAGCCACACAGTGGTTGATATAAAGGGCAGGGAGCGTGTGGAGGGCATCACTCTCGCTCAGGTTGACGAGCATAACAAGCCTATTGAGGGAACAGAGGAGTTTTACGAGTGCGATACGCTTTTTACTCTCATGCGGACTCATTCCGGAAAATGAGATTTCAAAACAGCAGGTGTAGAGCTCAATCCTGTAACAAGCGGACCTGTTGTAAACGAAAGCCTTGAGACCAATGTGCCGGGTGTATTTGCCTGTGGAAATGTGCTTCATGTGCACGACCTCGTGGATTATGTGTCAGAGGAAGCAACAGCAGCAGGACCGCCATGCCGCAGAGTATGTGAAAAACGGCGGTGATAAGAGTGATGATGGCAAAGAAATATCGATAACTGCTACAGGCGGAGTCAGATATACTGTCCCAAGCACTATAAATACTGCACAGATGGATGATACTGTAACGGTGAGATTTCGAGTTGGAGCTGTGTATAAGAATTGTTATATTGCGGTATATCTGGATGATAAACAATTACAGCACCGCAAGCATCCTGTAATGGCACCGGGTGAGATGGAGCAGGTGGTGCTGCAGAAGAAGCAGCTCATCGAAACGGAAAATCCCCGCACAATTACGATAAAGATTGAGGAGGCATAGTATCATGGAAGAAAGAAATTTGACATGTATAGGCTGCCCTCTGGGCTGTGCCCTTAAGGTGACAATAGATGGAGAAAATGTCACAGTAACCGGAAATACCTGCAAGCGCGGAGCAGACTACGGAGCAAAGGAAGTGACACATCCGACGCGAATCGTGACAAGCACAGTCTGTGTGAAAAACGGCACAATACCGATGGTATCCGTAAAGACGGCACAGGATATTCCAAAGGAAAAGATAATGGATGTGATGGAGTGTATCAACCAAATCACGGTAGAGGCACCGGTGCATATAGGTGATGTACTGCTAAGCGATGTTGCAGCAACCGGTGTGGATATAGTCGCAACTAAGAATGTTGAAGCATAAATAAGGAGCATGAATTAATGGTTAAAACCGGAATTTCCCTTGATAGTGTAAAAAACAATAATAAATCTCAGATACTTAAGATACTGCAGAAAAACGGCGCAATGTCAAGGAAGGATATTGCCAATCAGATAGGACTCACACCGGCGGCTGTGACCATGCTGTGCAATGATATGATGGAAGCTCACATGATACTTGAAAAGGGTGAGATGAAGGAGCAGAAGAGAGCGGGCCAAGTAAGAAGGTGCTTGTGGATATCAATTATGATTTTAAGTATATAGTATCTGTAAATATTGAGGCTGTAGACACGAGCATTACAGTTACCAATATCAGGGGAAATGTGCTTGTTGAAGCTAAGGTACATACCCGGACGGACATTGAACCACAGCGGTTTTTAGAAGAACTGGCAAAGGAAATAAAGCTTCAGCTTTGGGAAAAGGAACTTAAGCTGTCAGATATTCTTGGAATCGGAATATGTGTTCCGGGAATAGTTGACAGGAATAATGGCATCAGTATACACGCTTATGGCATATGGGACAATCAAGTAAAAATAAGAGAAATACTTGAAAAACAGATTCACTGTCCGGTAATACTTGAAAACAACGTCAAAGCATTTGCGGAAGCCGAAATGCTTTACGGTGTCGGAAAATATGGAAACAATATTGTTTTTTTTATTAAGTGGGGGCCGGGTGTCGGCTCTGCGATAGTTGTGGACAATAAGCTATATGAGGGCAATCAGCACAACGCAGCAGAAATAGGACACTACATCATAGAGCCTGATGGACTTAAGTGCAGATGTGGCAGACATGGCTGTCTTGAAACAAGAGTATCCATGTTTGCCCTGTGTGACCGCATAAAGGAGATATATTCCAAGGAAAATACCCAGGTGCTATACGAAGAAACAGCCGGTGATAAAAATCTTATAACAAGAGAGAACTCTTGACTTCGTGGGTAGAAAATGAGGGCAACGGCTACATAACAAGGATGGATCAGACAATTTCTGAGATACTTGTTGGAGCAATAGAACGAATGGCACGTGTCGCTGTAAATGTGTTGACTATTCTGGCTCCGGATTGCACGATAGTGTTTGGTTCAATGTTTGAAAATACAAGTATATATAAGCTTTTTATACAGTACTGCACAAAATATGATGAAAACTATACCGAGAATCCCCTTTGTAACCCAAGAATCCCTCTTTGTAAATGAAAATCCTGTTTTGTAAGCGAGATTCCCGGTTTGTAAATGAAATTCCCGGTTTGTAAGCAAGATTCCCGAATTTTCATTTCTATTTCGATATGATATAATACGTTCAGCAATAAATTTGCGTACAACAACCAGAGATCAATTCTCTCTCGAAATTTTTGTATTCGGAGAATCCATCCCTGTTTTTGATTGGATAGAGTTGTTCTATTCTGGCTCTGGCGGCACTCAGCAAATTTATTTGTTACTTTTTGAGAAGTTTAGGCTTTAAGATGATGTTCTCGGCGGCAACCGGTGAGCATCCCAGTCTCTTAAGCACATCTTCTCCATAGTAAAAGCTGAATGTTTCGTATGGGCTACGGTTGTTCAGCTTTTTTCTTTTATAAGAATTGATATGGTTCATCATCAGAGTAATATCCTGTTGTGTCAGCTCATCGAAACTGCTTCCTTTTGGCAGGATACGACGTATCAATTCATGGTTGACTTCACAGGCTCCTTTTTGATAAGGAGCACTTGGATCGCAATAAAATATCTTTGTTCTATTGCATGGAATGGTGCTACGTTTTTCGATTTCCTTTGGATTTGAAAACTCACTTCCGTTATCTGTCAGAATAACCGGAAACAAGCTATTAAATGTTTTTGCCCCAAGGACTTCATCCAATAAGTTTATGATCTCTATTACAGAGGCTGATGTATTTGCGTCCCGCAAAAAAGCCAGCATGAGACATACTATAAGCAAGAAAGGAGTGTTGTATATGTCACAGTCAGTTAATGTTAATTTTAAATTGGATGCAGATGTAAAAAAAAGCATGGAACAGGTGTGTTCGGAATTAGGTCTTTCTATGAGTGCAGCGTTCACCGTTTTTGCAAAAAAAGTAGGCAGAGAAAAGCGTATTCCTTTTGAGGTATCGGTAGATCCGTTTTATTCTGATAGCAATATCCGTTATTTGGAAAATATCGTGCGCGATATTAAGGATGGCAAAGCTCACTTCGCAGAGCATGATTTGATAGAGGAGGACTAATGAGGTTACTATGGGAAGATAGGGCATGGAGCGATTATTTATACTGGCAGACGCAGGATAAGAAAACACTGAAAAGAATTAATGGACTTATCAAGGATATTCAGCGAAGTACGTTTGAGGGTATAGGTAAACCGGAACCATTAAAGGAAAATCTTAGTGGTATGTGGAGCAGACGCATTGATGACACTAATCGAATTGTTTATTATGAAAAAGATGAGATAATTTATATTGTTTCATGTAAAGGTCATTATGATGATTGAAAAATCATATTGACAAATCACCCAATGCACTTTAATATTGTAGAAAGAAACAGGCAAATATTTAAAGGCATAAGAAAGAGGAGTACATGACGAAAGCTTTCAGAGAGAGCATCCGGTCCGTAAGATGGTGATACATTTTGGGCAGGCTGAAAGGTGCTTAAGACAGAAATCATGGAAGGTAGCTTTTGAGCTGAAGAACCCAGAAAGCCGCAAGCGGCATAAGTTCTTCCGATTCGTCCACGTTACAGGACAAGAGGCATTCGAGTTTATATGCATATATATGCTCCGATGTAAACGAAGGTGGTACAGCGCTAATTCGCCCTTCCGGTCAATGATCGGGAGGGTCTTTTTATGTACCCAGACCGGAAGATTGCGCATGCAATCCAATCGGTCGCCCATAGTAAATGAAAAGAAAAACAGCAAAAGCTCACAGCCTGAATTATCAGGCCGCGCATTATGTATGGAATTATGTGATTTATGGAGCTGCCTAGAGACTGTTAAAATTATGTACACAGCCCAGCAACGCACGCACATGGACGTGCGGGCGAGGCGTTAGCGCCATGGACGGCGCTAAAAGCCGGTTGCGTCATGGTCTAAGCAATCCCTAATCATAATTTTTACAGTGTCTTGGCAGCGTAATCATGAACATAATTCCATACATAATGCGCGACCTGATACAACAAAGCCCCCAAAGCTTTTGCGTCATTCATATAAAAGGAGGAAAACATGAGCAAAGAACTAAACAAAACCTACGATCCAAAGGACATCGAGGACCGTCTTTACAAAAAGTGGGAAGACAACGGCTACTTCCATGCTGAGGTAGACCGCAGCAAAAAACCATTCACAATCGTGATGCCACCACCAAACATCACAGGACAGCTGCACATGGGACATGCCCTTGACAACACCATGCAGGATATCCTTATCAGATACAAGAGAATGCAGGGCTACAATGCACTCTGGCAGCCGGGAACAGACCACGCATCCATCGCAACAGAGGTAAAGGTCATCCAGGCACTTAAAGAGCAGGGAATCAACAAGGCAGACCTTACAAGAGAAGAGTTCCTCGAGAAATGCTGGGACTGGAGAAAAGAGTACGGCGGACGTATCGTAAAGCAGCTTCGTAAGCTCGGATCATCAGCAGACTGGCAGCGTGAGAGATTTACAATGGATGAGGGATGCTCACACGCAGTACAGGAGGTATTTACAAAGCTTTATAAGAAGGGCTGGATTTATAAGGGCTCAAGAATCGTAAACTGGTGTCCGGTATGTAAGACATCTATTTCAGATGCAGAGGTAGAGCATGAGGAGCAGGACGGCTTCTTCTGGCACATTAACTATCCTGTAGTTGGCGAGGAAGGCAGATTCGTAGAGATAGCAACAACACGTCCTGAGACACTTTTCGGAGATACAGCCGTAGCTGTAAACCCTGATGATGAGCGTTATCAGGATATCATCGGAAAGACCTTAAAGCTTCCATGCACAGACAGAGAGATTCCTGTAATCGCAGATTCATACGTAGATAAAGAATTTGGAACAGGCTGTGTAAAGATTACACCTGCACACGACCCTAACGATTTCGAGGTAGGAAAACGCCACAGCTTAGAGGAAATCGTTGTAATCAATGATGATGCCACAATGAATGAAAAGGCCGGAAAATATGCCGGAATGGACAGATACGAGTGTAGAAAGGCACTGGTTGAGGATCTTAAGGAGCAGGGCCTTTTAGTAAAGGTTGTACCACACTCACACAATGTAGGTGTGCATGACCGCTGTCACACAACAGTTGAGCCAATGATCAAGCAGCAGTGGTTCGTCAAGATGGACGAGATGATCAAGCCTGCAGTTGAGGGAGTAAAGAACGGAGAAATCAAGCTCCTTCCTTCAAGAATGGACAAGACATACTTCAACTGGACAGACAATATCCGCGACTGGTGCATCAGCCGTCAGCTCTGGTGGGGACACAGAATACCTGCATGGTACTGTGATGACTGTGGAGAGATGGTAGTTTCAATAGAAAAGCCTGGCAAATGTCCTAAGTGTGGCAAGGAGCACTGGACACAGGATCCTGATACACTTGATACATGGTTCTCATCAGCGCTCTGGCCATTCTCAACACTCGGCTGGCCTGAAAAGACAGAGGATCTGGATTATTTCTATCCAAACGATGTGCTTGTAACAGGCTACGATATCATTTTCTTCTGGGTAATCAGAATGATTTTCTCAGGCTATGAGCAGATGGGCAAGGCACCATTCCACACAGTGCTTTTCCACGGACTCGTAAGAGATTCACAGGGCCGCAAGATGAGTAAATCACTCGGAAACGGAATTGATCCGCTTGAGGTTATCGACAAGTATGGTGCAGATGCACTTCGTCTGACACTTATCACAGGAAATGCACCGGGAAATGACATGCGTTTCTACTGGGAGAGAGTTGAGGCTTCAAGAAACTTCGCCAACAAGGTATGGAATGCATCAAGATTTATCATGATGAACCTTGAAGGTGTAGAGCTTAGAGAGCCAAAGCTTGATGAACTTCATGCAGCAGACAAGTGGATTCTTTCAAGGGTAAATACACTTGCAAAGGATGCCACAGAAAACATGGACAAGTTCGAGCTTGGAATCGCAGTACAAAAGGTATACGACTTCATCTGGGATGAGTTCTGTGACTGGTATATCGAGATTGCAAAGGTTCGTACCTATAAGAAGGATGAAAACCCAGAGTCAGCAAATGCAGCACTCTGGACGCTTAAGACAGTACTTGTAAATGCACTGAAGCTCCTTCATCCATATATGCCGTTTATCACAGAGGAAATCTTCTGCACACTTCAGTCAGACGAGGAGACTATCATGCTCTCTAAATGGCCTGAGTACAAGGAAGAGTGGAATTTCCCGGCTGAGGAAGCAGCAATCGAGCACTGCAAGGACCTCGTAAAGGGTATCAGAAATGTCCGTACACAGATGGATGTTCCACCTTCAAGAAAGGCAAAGCTTTTCATCACAAGTGATGATGAGGCAGTCAGAAAGGTATTCGAGGACAACAAGGAGGTATATGTAAATCTTGCATTTACCAGCGAGATTACAGTACAGCAGGGCAAGGCCGGTATTGGAGATGACGCTGTATCAGTAGTGATACCTGATGCGGTTGCATACCTGCCGCTTGAGGACCTTGTTGATTTCGAGAAGGAAAAGGAAAGACTCAATAAAGAAAAGGATAAGCTCACAAAGGAGCTTGCGCGCTCAAGGGGCATGCTCTCAAATGAGAAATTCTTAAACAATGCAAAGCCTGAAAAGGTTCAGGAGGAAAAGGACAAGCTTGCAAAGTATGAGCAGATGATGGCTCAGGTAGAGGAACGTCTGGCTCAGTTTAAATAATTAAATACAGATTATATTTTGTGAACACTGTTTTCCTGGGGCAAGGATGCAAAGGAGGCCGTCCACAATGCGGTGGTTCTTGAATAGAATAGAACAAAGAAAGAATATGGAGATAAAACAGAAAGGAATAAACAATGAATGTAAATCCTATAACAAGATTGGATTATCCAGATCCGGACGTGATCCGCGTAGAAGACACCTATTATATGGTATCCACAACCATGCACTTTATGCCGGGCTGTGAGATTCTGCAGTCTTTTGATCTGGTGCACTGGGAGCATGTGACTTATGTCTATGAGACGTTGGATCATACGGATGCGCAGCAACTGAAAAGCGGTCAGAATATTTACGGACAGGGCATGTGGGCAGCTTCCCTGCGCTATCATGAAGGCCGATTTTATATCTGCTTTGTGGCAAATGATACCCGTAAGACTTATTTGTATACTTCGGAAAAAATAGATGGTCCATGGAAAAAGCAGCTGATAGAAGGCTTTTATCATGACGGCTCTTTATTATTTGATGAGGATGGCAGAAACTATATTGTATATGGAAATGATGAAATCTGGATTACAGAATTGAATGAAGATTTGACTGCACCAAAGAAGGACGGATTACATCGTCTTTTAGTCAGTGATCATAAGAACCCGGAGCTAGGCTATGAGGGTTCTCATATTCAAAAAATAAACGGCTATTATTATATTTTTCTGGTTCATTCCCTGAGAGACCGCTGGATGCGGACGGAAGCATGCTTTTACAGTGATTCTCTGGAAGGAGAATTCACGGGTGGAGATGTACTTTGTGATGATCGTGGATATTGTGGACAGGGCGTGGCACAGGGAGGAATAGTGGATACGCCGGATGGAAAGTGGTATGCAATGCTGTTTCAGGATTCCGGAGCAGTTGGACGGATTCCTATTCTGCTTCCGGTTACCTGGAAGGATCATTTTCCGATTTTTGGACAGAACGGACATGTGCCGGAAGAAATAGAGGTTCACAGTACCAGACCAGGATATATTTATCAGCCATTAGTGGGAAGTGATGATTTCTGTAATGGGCTGCTTCCGCGCTGGCAGTTTAATCATGATCCAGATCCACGGTACTATCATCTGGATGCATCGCAGGGAACCTATACAATTACAACACGGGAAGTTTGTACAGAGCTTACACAGGCAGTAAATACGCTTACGCAAAGGATGAGTTATCCGTCCTGCGCAGCTGAGGTTACTGTTGATGCTTCTGCATTGAAAGAGGGCGATGTCGCAGGTTTGTGTGCGTTGCAGGGCTGTTATGCTGCAGTTGGCATTACAAAACATCATGGAAAATATGAAGTCCTTATGCTGGATAAAAAAGAAGATGGTATATTGGATATGACGGAAGGAACTGTTGTTGAATCACACCAGATGGATTTTCGTCTTGAAGCAGATTTCTGTAACATGAAGGATGAAGCACGCTGCTATTACCGGGTAAATAAGGGAGACTGGCTACCCATCGGAACCGTGCATAAGCTGTACTTCAAACTGGATCATTTTACTGGTTGCAGGTTTGGTCTGTTCTGCTATGCGGCAGAGGAAACAGGAGGAAGTGCCTGCTTCCGGGATTTTAAGTATTATGATGTTGATGAAATCTCATAAAGATAGAACTGCATAAAATAAGTGTCGGAATTTACTCAAATTCCGTAAAAGATTCAGATTGCAGAAAAATCCGGGCATAGTATCAATGAATGATATTGCCCGGATTTTTTATATTTAGTGGCTTTTCTTAAAATTCTAATGATGATATAATGAGTGAAAGTGAGAATAATACATAAATGCATTTATTAAAGAAATAGCAGGATAGTTATTCTTTAGCAGGAACAAAAAGGCCGATATATAGTGAGGAAAAAATATGGATGATACCGGTATAAAGAGAGAGCCAGTTATCAGAATAAGCAGCGACAGGATGGAGGCATTTATCATGCTGCCCACTGTTGAAGAAGAATACCACTATACAGTGGATGAGGTGCTTGAAGCTGTAAATCGCAATGGTGTGATATACGGCATCAATTTCGAGATCATTTCAGATATGATAGAAAATAGACTTATGGACAGGGAAGTGCTTTTTGCAAAGGGAAAGCCGGCTGTTGACGGGGCTGATGGATACTTTGATTTTTACTTCGACAGTGACTTGAACCACCGCCCAACGGTTAAGAGTGATGGCTCAGTGGATTACTGGAGTGTGCACTCGGTTGAGGTGGTCAAAAAAGGCCAGACGATTGCAAACTATTGTGAGCCTGTTGCAGGTGAGGATGGTATTGATGTGCTTGGCAGGGTAATTGCCGCAAAGAAAGGCAAGGGACTGCCACCGCTTGTGGGGCGTGGCTTTGACAAATCTGTCGATGGACTTACATATACAGCTGCTATCGATGGCAAAATTGAAAGGCACAAGAATAGAATCATTATTCTTCCTATTCTTGAAATAAACGGTGATGTGGATGTGGGAACAGGAAATATAGATTTTGTCGGGGACGTGATCATACATGGCAGTGTGAAGACCGGAGCCAGAATAAGGGCTGCAAAGTCCATCACGATAGATGGTGTTTGCGAGGGCTGTGTGCTTGAGGCCGGCAATGACCTGATTCTAAGGAATGGCATGATTGGTATGGGAAAGGCCCGGATTATTGTAAAGGGCAATCTGTTTGCCAAGTTCATGGAGTATACCGATGTGGAGGTAGATGGCTTTGTGGAGGCTGATTCTGCAATCAACTGCAATGTGGTCAGTAATGATAAGGTAATCTTCAATGGTGGACATGCAAGCATAGTCGGTGGAAAAGTATATGGCTGTGCAGGCATTGAGGTGCAAAACCTGGGTAATGATGCCTTTATCAAGACTGAGGTGCATGTGGGCGTGCATAAAAAGATTAAGATAAAGATAGCAGAGCTTGAAAAGCTTGTCGATCAAAAGCAGATGCTTCTCGACAATATAAAAGCCGGCATAAAGCAGATAGAACAGATGATGGGCAGTGCTGCTGACGGTATGAATCTTGAGGAAAAGAAGCTTGCGCCTGTCAGGGCAAAAATTGAGAAAACAGCAGAGCTTACCGAAGATAAGGAGGAGCTGGAGCGGCTTAAGGGCATAGTGGAGCGCTCGACAGGCGCGACAGTACAGGTTTTGGAGCATGTATATCCAAATGTCGAGGTGTGTATTAACAACTCAAAGCTCGTCACCAAGGAGGAATTCGACAAGATTGAGTTCAAGGAGCATGACAAGGCAGTCGTGATGCTGTCGATGAAATAAAAAAATTGCGATATTTTTATTAAATCTTAATGGAAATATACTTGCATAAAGGGGTTACTTTATTATAATATATAGTGACCCTTTTTTGATGGGATTATTTAGCAGGTAATTATGGAGGCAGGATTATGATAAATTTTGATGAAGAAATAAAGAACTATGAGCCAAGTCTAGAGATAGAGGAGGCTGAATCTGCGATTTACAGCCACGATCTGACAGATGTCACAGATATCATTGCACAGTTATTACGTGAGCAGGACAAAAGGCAGGGTGAATTAAGATGATTTGTTATAAATGCGGACAAGATGCAGGCTGGAACGATAAATGCCCTGTATGTGGGGCTGATCTTTCACTTTTTAAAAGAGCTATTAGAATATCCAACTCATACTACAATGATGGTTTACAAAAGGCACAGGTGAGAAATCTGTCCGGAGCGATTATCTCTCTCAGGCAGAGTCTTAAGTTTTATAAGTACAATATCCAGGCAAGAAATCTGTTAGGTCTCATATACTATGAGATGGGTGAGATGGTTGACGCCTTAAGTGAGTGGGTCATCAGTGCAAACTATCAGCCTGATGATAATCTGGCAAAGAAGTATATAGATCAGATTCATAATAATAGAAATCAGCTCGAAACAATTAATCAGACTATTAAGAAATATAATCAGGCTTTAACTTATTGCAAGCAGGACAGTAAGGACCTTGCGGTTATACAGCTTCGAAAGGTATTATCCTTAAATCCAAAGCTTGTAAAGGGACATCAGCTTTTGGCTCTTTTATATCTGGAGGAGGGACATCTGGATAAGGCAAAGAAAGCCTTACGCGATGCAGGCAAGATAGATACAGACAATACCACTACCCTCAGATACTTAAAAGAAGTGAACAGGCGTCTCAAGGAAAAAGGAACTGAGAGGAAAAAGAAAAATGATGATTTAATTTCCTACCAGAGTGGAAACGAAACAATCATTATGCCAAAGCGATTCAGGGAGAGCTCAATGTGGGCAAATATACTCTATATTATAATCGGTCTGGTAGTCGGAGTGGCGGTTACGTGCTTCCTTGTGGTTCCGGGCATAAAAAGCCAGGCGAAAACAGATGCAAAGAAGCAGCTATTATCGGCCAATGATACGATTTCCACAAATGGGCAGACCATCAGTGGACTTAATGATCAGATAGACAAGCTAAAGAAGGAGCTTGAGGACGAGAAGAAGAAAAATGATGGAGTATCAGACCAGATTTCCACATATGAGGCTTTGCTCAATGCCTATGTATACTATACATCCAATGATGTAATAAAGGCAGGAGAAGCACTTGAAAATATCAACACAAGCTACCTGAGTGACTCGGCTAAGCAGACATATAATACGCTCAATGGTTCAATTGCAGATTCATATAAGGAAGCACTGTACAGTCAGGCATACTCATCATACAGCAGTGGCGATTATCAGAGTGCAATCCCTACATTCCAGAAGCTTGTCGGCATGGATGAGGCATACAGGGATGGTTCAGTTGCATATTACCTGGCGCAGTCGTTCAGGAAGTCAGGTGACTTAGCATCTGCAAAGCCATATTATCAGTATGTGGTAGACAACTACGCAGGCACTGAGAAGGCCAGAACATCAAAGAATTATCTGGCACAGGAACAGCAGTAAAACAACTGCTGCGAGGCAATAATTAAATATAGAATTACGAAAGACACCAGATAATCTCCGGTGTCTTTTTTATATGAGCAGGAAAGGAAGAGTGTGACATGATAGAAAATTATATCAAGGAAGCAGACCGGGTGACATACCTTATGCCAAAGGAGGTGGATCACCACTGCGCCGGGCAGATAATCGCAGAGCTTGATGCACTTATAGAGGGCTGTGGTGTCAGAAAAATAGTATTTGACATGAAACAGACAGAATTTATGGACAGCTCCGGCATTGGGGTGATAATAGGAAGAACAAAGAAGCTTAAGTACTTTAATGACAGCTCGGTGTCAGTTTGCAATATGTCGGACAGAGTGGACAAGCTTTTGAAATGTGCCGGCATTTACACTATTGTACATAAGCTTTAAAACTGAATTAAATTAAAATATAATCAGACAGAAAGGGAGCATAATGAACGCAGCAAAAACAAATCATATATCGCTTAGCTTTGATGCAATTTCAGAGAATGAGGCATTTGCGAGAATGACAGCAGCCATGTTTATGGCACAATTAAACCCCACACTAGATGACGTGGAGGACGTAAAGACAGCAGTGTCAGAGGCGGTGACAAACGCAATTATCCATGGCTATGAGATGGGGGATGACAATATTTCATCCGGTCAGGCAGATCATCAGGCAGCAGAAGAAAAAAGTTGTCCACAGGTACATATGAATTGCAGCTACATAGGCAGGGAGCTTTACATAGAAATATCAGATAGCGGAGTAGGCATACAGGATGTGGCAAAAGCAATGGAACCGTTATACACATCCAAACCACAGCTTGACAGATCAGGCATGGGTTTTTCATTCATGGAAGCATTTATGGACGCGCTCACAGTTACATCAGAACCGGGACACGGAACAACAGTAAAGATGAAAAAAGTACTATGAAGAGTGACAAAATCAGCAGACTTGTCACAGAAAATATAAACCTGATTTATTTAGTTATGAAACGCTTTAGAAACAGAGGAGTTGACCGGGAGGATTTATTTCAGATAGGAGCAGTTGGGCTGACAAAGGCAGCGCAGCGATTTGATGAAAGTAAGGGCTTTGCCTTTTCTACATACGCAGTACCGTTGATAATAGGGGAAATACAGCGCTTTCTACGTGATGACGGAATGGTACATATCAGTCGAAAAATACGGGATGATGCAAGAAAAATTGCAATTATCAGAGAAAAATATAGAATGAATGAAAATAGTGAAATATCACTTGAAAAAATGGAAATTATTTCCGGTATGTCAAAACAGGATATAATAATTGCCATGGAAGCCGATAAAAATGCATCGTCAATAGAAAATGAAAGTGTGCTTGATTATTTGGACAATAAAATGAGTGCAGAAGCATCAGACAAGCCATCGGAGACAGATAAAGTGATAAATCACATCGCAATGCAGCAGGCGTTTAACTCACTGGATGATAGCGAGCGCAGACTGATTATGCTCCGCTATATGCAGGATAAGACACAGAAGCAGGTGGCAGAAGTGCTTGGACGCAATCAGGTGGCCATATCACGAATGGAGAAGAATACATTGGCGAAGCTTCGCAGGGCGATGATGTGAGTGGGAAGCGTCGTAGGATGAGAGCTTCCCACATAAAGGCTGAGAGGATGCCGGGGTGGCATGTAGTATATTCTTCAGAAAATTATGAAGTCAGCCACGAGCCCATGTGCGAATAGATTGTGGATATGCCGGGGCTTTTTTGTTATTAGGGAATATGGAACCTCGCGGCAGTTCATAATTTTCTTCAGAACACACTGCATACCTTCCGGCAAATTTAGTGTGTCGAGTGGGAAGCGTCGTAGGATGTGAGCTTCCCACATGAAGGTTGCGAGCGCTGTGCCGAACGAACCGCAGGTGAGAAACGGCACAATTATTATCTCAGCGTAAGTGGCTGAAGCAGGTGGTGGGGGCAGGCGGTGCTGTCGGGTTGGCGAATAGCGCAGCTGTTTAGAGTCTGTAGAATTATGCTTTGAAGCACAGAAATGCCGAGGCATGGACGCCGAGGCAAGGAGATATCGAGCCAGGACGGCGAGTTTCGACGGTTTCGTCGGGCATAGAAAGCCTGTAGGCATAATTCGTACAGACACTTAACAGCGAAGCGTAGCCAGCACGACAGTACCGCCTGCCCCAACCACCGGCTTATGCCACGTATTATTGAAATTACTGGAAACTATTGAAAAAAGAAAAGTACTTGCACTCAAGCCACAAAGCATATTACAATGGGTGGTAAGGAATATAATTGGATTGTCGAAAGGAAAAAAGCATGAAACTTCCACTCACATATGATAACTATATATTCGACCTCTACGGTACGCTCGTGGATATTCACACAGACGAGAGTGACACTGCAATCTGGGAAAAGCTCGCCATGTTCTATGGCTATTACGGAGCACTGTATGAGGCAAAGGAGCTTAAGGCGCGCTATGAGACACTTGTAAAGAGCAGCGAGGCGGAGCTTAAGAAGAAAATTGAAAAATCTGATGCAGATGCGCAGTTTGCCATCTCATATGCCCATGAAGCATCACCGGAGATACATATAGAGGATGTATTTGAAAAGCTTTATGAGGAAAAGGGCGTGAATCCGACAAAGGAGCTTTCGGTGCATACAGGTCAGTTTTTCAGGGTGATGAGCACCGAATACATAAAGCTTTATCCGGGCACAAAGGAGATGCTTAAGGAACTTAAGAAGGCGGGAAAGAATGTATATCTGCTTTCAAATGCGCAGCGTATATTTACAGCCTATGAGATGAGAAGACTTGATATCTTTGATTTGTTTGATGACGTATTTATCTCATCTGATTATAATACCAAAAAGCCTGATATCAGATTTTATAAGGAGCTGATAAATAAGCATGATATTGACGTATCAAAATCGCTTTTTATAGGAAATGATTCGACTACCGATATCAAGGGTGCAAAGGAATGCCGGATGGATGCCTTTTATGTGAAATCGAATATTTCACCAAAGGATGATATGGCTCATGATGCAGACTATATTATAGATAATTTTACCAACTGGTAATGCATTATTGTTTATAAAAATGTAAATATTACATAAAAAACATATATAATTTAAAATCTTTTTATAAACGGTTGCAAATAAAAAATAATGGTGTAAAATGAACTAGATTTGAATTAGTTTATTTTTTAACAAAGTAGAGGTGAAAAGAATGTCAAACACATTATTAATGTTGTGTATCCCATTTGCGGGCTTATTACTGTGCATAGCAGTTATGCCGCTTGTGAAGCCTGAATGGTGGGAGAAGCATCAAGCTCATGCAGTTATCTTATGGTCACTGCTTTTTGCCATTCCGTTCGCGCTGTTCTATGGAGCACCAAAAGCCGTAGAGACGGTACTGGAGTGTCTGATAGGCGACTATCTGACCTTTATCGTGCTGCTCTTTGGACTGTTCTGCGTAGCCGGAAATATCAAGCTGGAGGGAAGTCTGGTCGGCAACCCAAAGGTAAACGTTATCATGCTTGCTGTTGGAACTTTTTTTTCAAGCTGTATAGGAACTACAGGAGCCAGTATGCTTTTTGTAAGGCCGATTATTCAGATGAACTCATGGAGAAAAAACAAGCGTCACATCATGGTATTTTTCATTTTTCTTGTGTCAAATATCGGAGGATGTCTTACACCTATCGGAGATCCGCCACTGCTCATGGGATTTTCAAGAGGAGTATCGTTCTTCTGGAGCATGAGGCTGTTTCCGGTTCTCGTATTAAATATGATACTGCTTCTTACCATATTTTATCATTTGGACAAGAAGGCCTACCAGAAGGATATCACTAAGGGACTTATGCCTGAGGTGAAGGAAAATGAGCCCCTCATCAGGATAAAGGGTGCCCACAACTTTTTATATATCGTAATGATTGTCATAGCTGTTATACTAAGCGGTGTGCTTCCTAAGCTTTCTGCATTCCAGAACGCTGCAGGAGAGGTTATCGGTATTCCGATATTCAGGGAGGTTACACTCACTGTGCCTGCAATTATTGAGATTGCTATTATTCTGCTTGCAGCCCTGCTTTCCTTCAAGACAACACCGAAGGAGGTTCGTGTGCAGAACCATTTCACATGGGGAGCAATTCAGGAGGTTGCGGTGCTTTTCATCGGAATCTTCATCACCATGCAGCCTGCTCTTATGGTATTAAAGAGTGCAGGTTCAGGTCTTGGAATCACAAAGCCGTTTGAGATGTTCTGGGCAACAGGAGCACTTTCAAGCTTCCTCGACAATACACCGACATATCTGGTTTTCCTTACTACAGCGGGAGCCATGCACTTTACTACAGGTGTCGCAACCACACTGGGAGTGGTGCCGGTCAAGATGCTTATGGCAATTTCGTGTGGCGCTGTATTTATGGGAGCCAACACATATATTGGAAATGCACCGAACTTTATGGTCAAGTCATTATCAGACGAAAACGGTATCAACATGCCATCGTTCTTTGGTTACATATGGTGGTCATTGCGTTATCTGATACCTGTTTTCATCATAGATATGATCATATTCTTTTTATAGGAGGGATGAATTATGGAATTTTATGACGAGAAAATTAAAGCTCTTGCCATCGAAATCTATGAGCTTGATGCCGAAGTATACAAGAAATTAGGCTCATCCCTCGGCAGGGTATTTGGTGGCGAGAAGGATATATGTATCCGTAACATCATGGAGGATCTGCACTCAAGGCAGAACAGCTCAAGAATCCGAAGCGAGCTTGCCCTGATAAGCAACATGGCAAGAACAATACCTGATCACGATACAAGGCATGATATCATGGTCAGATACAACAACATAGTAGAGGAGATAGCGGAGCTCCCGACAGGCTTTGCCGACGGAGATATCCTCGATCCAAAGATAGCGGATTTAAATACCGTAAACCTGAAGGATCGTTTCAAGACGGGCGATCATCTGATTATCTGTATAGGACGTTCCTGCGGATGTGGTGGAAATGAGATTGGATTTGCACTTGCAGACAAGCTTCGTATGAATTTCTATGATGTGTCTGTCATGAATGAGGTGTTCAGACAGAAGGATGGAGAGGAAGCAGCCCAGGCTACAGCTACCTTCCAGAAAAAAGAGCGGATGGGAATCAAAAAGCGCATAAAAGCTTTTAGGAAATACCACGGACTTTCATCAGAGGATGTGCTTTTCTTTGATACAAGCAAGTTCCTTGTAGAAAAGGCAAAGCAGGAGGACTTCATTGTTATGGGACGTTTTGCAGATGCAATTCTGACAAACAATCATATTCCTCACATAAGTATTTTTATCACAGCACCGGAGAAGAGAAGAATCCAACGTTTCCTTGAGATAAACAAGAATGTGACTCCGAACCAGGCAAAGAAATGGATAGAATCTGAGGATAAGAGACATCTGAAGACCTACAAATTCTATACCGGCAGAAAGTGGAGCAAGGCAAGTAACTATGATATATGTATCAACAGTGCCAGCTACGGTATCAAGGGCTCAATAGAGCTTATCATCCGTATGCTCCAGCTCGATGACCGCGTGAAGCAGCTGATTGAGTAATTTTTTAAAGCGTGTTTTATTGACGTAAAACACGCTTTTTTGATATATTTGACATTTTTAAAAATTCCTCTTACAAAATTCGTGAAAAAGTGATAAAATGATAACGTATAACGAAAGAGGTGTGATATGTTCGAAATAGGTGATTACGTATTAAATGCTACAAATGGAATTTGCAAAATAAGCGAAATCGTGGAGTTAGACATGTCAGGAGACAAGCAGCTCAAGTCATATTTTTTACTCCGCCCTGTTGAGGAGGAGAATGACAGAGTGTATATACCTGTTGACAATGCTGATAAGAGGATACGTAAGGTAATAACACAGGATGAGGCACTGGCGGTGCTCGATAGAGTACCTGAGATAGAGGCGCTCGCGGTAAACAATGAGAAGGAGCGCGAAACGCGCTATAAGGAGGCAGTCAGAAGCTGTGAGCCGGATAGTGTGATCAGTCTCTTAAAGTGTTTACATATCAGAAATGAGCAGCGTGCACAGGCAGGCAAGAAGTCTACAGCCGTCGATGAGCGCTATGGCAAGATGGCAGAGCACAATTTAAATGCAGAGCTTGCATTTGTTCTTGAAAAGGACAGGCAGGAGATTAAAGATATAATTCATGATATGCTATAGTATGTGGGCAGAATCAGAAAGCGGGTTCTGCCTTGTTTTTTGCTAAAAATAAGAGATATTAAGAAAAGTTTAAACAAATAATTAATGAGTTTATGTCATGAATATGTTATTATATATCAGGTAAGGGCATATAATATTACCGGTTAAGGGTAAATGAGAAAACTTATCATGTTTTATCTGATAAAAACAAAAGAATGAAAGTAAGGGAATCAATATGAATAATATGAATATTAATTCTGCAATAGCAGATACTCTGGATATAGGGAATACAGACACAGAGAAAAAGACAGGGCTCATAGGCTTTTATAATTACACGGTAGTGCTTACATACATAGGCATGTGGATAGGCTTCCTTGGAGTTATGCTTGCCATAAAGGATAGGTATGTGGGTTCACTAATCTGCCTTATGCTGGCCGGTGTCTGTGATATGTTTGATGGCACCATTGCATCCACAAAGAAGGACCGTACCAGGGACGAGCGAACATTTGGCATACAGATAGATTCGTTAAGTGATATCATATGCTTTGGCGTGCTTCCGGCAGTGTGGGTATTTTGTGTGACTCCAAAGATTTCAATAGCATTTACCGCCATATTTGTATTCATTCTTTGCGGGCTTATCCGTCTGGCATACTTTAATGTGGATGAGGCCAACAGGCAGGCAGCGACAGCAGAGCGCAGACAGTATTATCTGGGGCTTCCAATCACATCAAGTGCGCTTGTTATCCCGGCGGTATATCTGATTGGAGAGTTCACAGCTATACATACACAGACAATCGCGGCACTTGCCCTTTTAATCATTGGCATTTGCTACGTGCTCCCTGTAAAGCTCAAAAAGCCATCTCTTTTTGGAGAGGTTCTGCTTGTAGGTATAGGGGCAGTTGAGTTTTGTATTCTCATTGCGGAGGTTCTTATTTAATGGCAAAAAAATCGTTTGTAGACTGGCTTTACACCACGGCACCTGGGCGTGTGACACTTAAGGTGCTTCTGCATACAGGTGCACTTAAGCTTGGTGAAATGGTCGCGCGCTCCCAGTTGTCTAAGCCGTTTATCAGCCGGTATATAAAGAATAACAATATAGACATGTCTGATTTTAAGGGGCAGAAATATAACAGCTTTCAGGACTTTTTCTCCAGAAAGCGTGATGATATTGAGGTGGACAGGCAGGCTGAGCATCTTATCAGTCCGTGTGACGGCTACCTGAGTGCATACAGGATAAAAAGTAACAACAGCTTTCATATCAAGGGCTCATGGTACAAGGTGACGGACCTTGTCACCGACAAAAAAATTGCAAAGGAATTTGTTGGAGGAGACTGCGTGATACTGCGTCTTTGTGCCAACGATTATCATCATTACTGCTATATAGATGATGGATTTCAGGGCAGGAATCATTTTGTGAAGGGACTGCTTCACAGTGTACAGCCTATTGCACTGGAAAATGCGCCTGTATACAGGCAAAACAGGCGTATGTGGACTATTCTGGATACAGTTAATTTTGGCAAGGTGGCACAGATTGAGATAGGTGCGCTGCTTGTGGGAGGCATAGTCAATGACCACGAAAATGTTATGATGAGAAAGGGCGCAGAGATGGGGCACTTTGAGCTGATTGGCTCCACAATAGTGCTTTTGTTTAAAAAAGGTCATATTGACCTGCTTCCGGAAATTAAAGAGTGTATAAAAGGAGACAAAGAAGTACGTGTTATCCAGGGACAGCATATCGCAAACAGGACAGTTTTTTAACAGAATACTTCCGAAATACAGTCGTATTCCGCTGCTTTTTACAGTGGTGCTCAATTTCAGTGTATACTGGGGCGCGCGTGCTATTGCAGGCGGTTTTATCCATCACAATATAGAGACCTCGCTTGATGATATGATACCGGTTGTGTACCCTACAGTAGTCATTTATTTTGGCTGCTATATTTTTTGGATTATAGGATATTTGTACAATGCAGCGATGGATAAAAGGCACTGTTATCGTTTTCTCATGGCAGACTGGCTGGCAAAGGCAGTCTGTTTTATCTGTTATGTCGTGTATCCTACAACCAACACCCGCCCGGAAATAGTGGGCTCAGACATATGGGCACAGCTCATGCGCTTTTTATATAGTATGGATGCAGCGGACAATCTTTTTCCGTCCATACACTGCCTTGTAAGCTGGCTTTGCTATATCGGCATCCGCGGCAACAAAAAAGTACCGCAGTGGATACGTACAACCTTCTGTATTTGCGCTATAGCAGTATTCATATCCACATTGACTACGAAGCAGCATGTGATATATGATGTAGTTGCAGGAGTTGCGCTGGTGGAAGTGACATACCGGGTTTCAAAGCTGATAGTTAAAAGGCAGTTAAAAAGGGAAAATCGAATACAGAAGAAGCATAATATGTATAAAAAGTATAAGGAATACAATTAGTAAGCAAACCTAAAACCAAGGAGTATAAACATGGATGATACACAAATAGAGATGCTGCCGATGTTGGGCGAATTCAGTTCAATTGCCTCGCAGTATGAACACATCATGTTCTACTACGAATCGGGTATACAGCAGATAGTAGCAAAGCTGCAGATATTAAATAATGAATTCAAAAACAATCACGAAAGAAATCCAATCGAGAACATAAAGAGCCGTGTAAAGTCGCTTGACAGTATAATAGACAAAATGAAGCGAAAGGGCATTCCGCTCACCACCAACGCCATGAAGCGTGAGATAAAGGATATAGCCGGCGTCAGGGTCATTTGTCCATTTATATCCGATGTATATCAGGTGGCCAATATGCTTGTGAATCAGGCGGATGTCGAGATTGTCACAATAAAGGACTACATAAAAAAACCGAAGGAGAATGGCTACAGGAGTCTTCATATGATAGTGCTGGTTGATGTGTATTTTTCGGATCACAAGGACAAGGTGCCGATAGAGATACAGTTTCGTACCATTGCCATGAATTTCTGGGCCAGCACAGAGCATCAGCTTCGCTACAAGAAGAGCCGTATATTCACGGAGGAGATGCAGCAGGAGCTTAAGAAATGCGCGGATATCATGGCAGACGCTGATGACAAGATGCAGAATCTGGCAAATGTTTCGGGGATTGTGCAGCCGATTGAGTAAAAGAGAGTGATGTAAGTCACTCTTTTTTGCTTGTAAATCAAAAGTTTATATTTATTTAATAAAAATTGTTAGCACTCTCGCTTGACGAGTGCTAATTTGCGTGCTATAACATAGTCACAAGGAATATTGAAGAATTATTTAAAGGATTATTTAGAGATAAAATTTTGATATTACCTGTATGACACATAAGAATTATATTTATGGATAACATAGTAGAAGGGAGTGAGACTATGAACATTCAAAAATTTACACAGAAATCAATAGAGGCAGTCAATGACTGCGAGAAGCTTGCATATGATTATGGCAATCAGGAGATAGAACAGGAGCACCTGCTTGTGGCATTACTTTCACAGGAGGACGGACTGATACCGAAGCTGATTGACAAGATGGAGATAAACGTAGAGCATTTCACAGAGAATGCAAAGCGCCATCTGGCAGCGCGCACAAAGGTAAGCGGCAGCAGTGCACAGGTCTATGTGGGCAATGATTTAAACAAGGTTCTTATTCATGCTGAGGACGAGGCAAAGGCAATGGGAGATGAGTATGTTTCGGTAGAGCATCTTTTCCTGTGTCTGCTGAAGTATCCAAACAAGGCAATGAAGGAGCTGATAAAGGAGTATGGTCTCACAAGAGACAGATTCCTCACAGCACTTTCTACGGTAAGGGGCAATCAGAAGGTCACATCCGATAACCCTGAGGCCACCTATGATACACTTGAGAAATACGGCTACGACATGGTGGAGCGTGCAAGACAGCAGAAGCTTGATCCTGTTATCGGCCGTGATGATGAGATACGAAATGTAGTGCGTATCCTCTCGCGTAAGACTAAAAATAACCCGGTACTTATCGGTGAGCCGGGTGTTGGTAAAACGGCAGTCGTTGAGGGACTGGCGCAGCGTATCGTAAAAGGCGATGTGCCTGAGGGCTTAAAGGACAAAAAACTGTTTGCACTCGATATGGGCTCTCTGATTGCAGGAGCTAAGTACAGGGGCGAGTTTGAGGAGAGACTTAAGGCAGTGCTTGAGGAGGTAAAAGCTTCTGACGGACAGATAATTCTCTTTATCGATGAGCTTCACACAATAGTAGGAGCCGGAAAGACAGACGGAGCCATGGATGCAGGACAGCTTCTTAAGCCAATGCTTGCAAGAGGTGAGCTGCACTGCGTGGGCGCCACCACACTCGATGAGTACCGTGAGTACATTGAGAAGGATGCAGCCCTTGAGAGACGTTTCCAGCCTGTTATGGTAGACGAGCCGACAGTAGAGGACACTATCTCAATACTTCGTGGCCTTAAGGACAGATACGAGGTATTCCACGGCGTTAAAATCACAGACTCGGCACTTGTCACAGCGGCAGTGCTTTCAAACAGATACATCACAGACAGATTTTTGCCTGATAAGGCAATAGACCTTGTGGATGAGGCATGCGCCATGATAAAGACGGAGCTTGATTCAATGCCGGCAGAGCTTGATGAGCAGAATCGTAAGATTATGCAGCTTGAGATAGAGGAGACAGCTCTAAAGAAAGAGACAGACCACTTAAGTCAGGACAGGCTCGCAGCACTCCAAAAGGAGCTTGCAGAGCTGCGTGATGACTTCAATGCAAAAAAGGCTCAGTGGCAGAACGAGAAGGGGGCTGTTGACAAGGTCAGCAAGCTTCGTGAAAAGATTGAGTCCACAAAGAATGAAATCAAGACAGCACAGCAGAACTATGACCTGGAAAAGGCAGCAGAGCTGCAGTACGGCGTGCTTCCAAATTTGCAGAAGGAGCTGGAATCAGAGGAAGCACTGCTTAAGGACAGGGATTTATCGCTTGTACGTGAGAATGTGGGCGATGAGGAAATTGCACTCATTATCTCGCGCTGGACAGGAATACCTGTTGCAAAGCTTACGGAGAGTGAGCGTAATAAGACACTTCACCTCGATGAGGAGCTGCACAAGAGGGTCATAGGACAGGATGACGGAGTCACAAAGGTGACAGAGGCTATCATCCGATCAAAGGCAGGCATCAAGGATCCTACAAAGCCGATAGGTTCGTTTATGTTCCTCGGACCTACAGGTGTAGGTAAGACAGAGCTTGCAAAGGCACTTGCGGCAAGTCTGTTTGATGATGAAAACAACATGGTCAGACTCGATATGAGTGAGTACATGGAGAAGTACTCAGTGTCACGACTCATCGGAGCGCCTCCTGGATATGTAGGCTATGATGAGGGTGGACAGCTCACAGAGGCTGTAAGGCGTAAGCCATACTCAGTAGTACTCTTTGATGAGGTGGAAAAAGCCCATCCGGATGTATTCAACGTACTGCTTCAGGTGCTTGATGACGGACGAATTACTGACTCACAGGGACGTACCGTGGATTTCAAAAACACAATCATCATTATGACAAGCAACCTCGGCTCACAGGAGCTTCTTGAGGGCATAGAGGCAGACGGCAGCATCAGCACAGAGTGTGAGAACCGCGTCATGGATGAGCTTAAGGGTCATTTCAGACCGGAGTTTTTAAACAGACTTGATGAGATCATCATGTTCAAGCCTCTCACAAAGGACAACATCGGTCATATCATCACCCTGCTCATGGCAGACTTAAACAAACGTCTTGTCGACAAGGAAATCACAGTCGAGCTGACAGACACTGCAAAGCAGTTTATCACTGATAATGGCTACGATCCGGTATACGGAGCAAGACCGCTCAAGAGATATCTGCAGAAGCATGTCGAGACACTCGCGGCAAAGCTGATTCTGGCAGATGGTGTGAGAGCAGGAGATACCATTCTTATAGATGTGAAGGATGGCAAGCTTAGCGCATCGGCAGTTCAGAAAAATGCATAAGTGAATGTATAGAAATTAACAGCTCTTTCTCTTTACAATTTCTGTGCTTATTTCAATTTTTACATGGCTTGCAGAGGTAGAATTTATTATCTCTGCAAGCCTTTTTACTGCAATTTCACCCATGTACTGCTTCGGCACATGCACAGTCGAAAGAGGCGGTGTAATGTAGGTACACATTGGCATATCATCAAAGCCTATTACTGATATGTCTTCAGGAATACGGTAGCCTGCCTCTGAAAGTGCACGCATAGCTCCGGCAGCAATCAGGTCATTGTCAGCAAAGTAGCATCGGACAAGCTCATCACCGCTTTTTATAACTGCCTTCATATCACAGTAAGCACCGTCAACTGAAGGGGAGAGGTGATGTACGACTGAGCGCGAGGTTGACATACCGTTTTTGCGTATTGCTTTATAGAAGCCGTCGGCTCTCTCCTCAAAGCCGGTTATGCTGTATGCGGAATGCAGATATCCGGGCTGTGCATGTGTTTGCTTGATCAGGTAGTCTGTGGCAAGATAGGCACCCTGAAGGTTATTTATAGTCACGCAATCGAGGTTTAAGGCTTCGAAATAGTTGTCTATTAGCACAACAGGCAGACCGCACCTTGTAAAGGGCTTTATGTCATGCTCTTCCATCTCGGTTCCAAGCAGCAGGATACCCTTTGCTCCAAGCCTTTTCCACTCAGATAGCAAAGCCTCAATATCGTCATTTTCGTATATGTAGCTGATATTCAGGTAGTAGTGGCAGTGCCTGCAGCCCAAATCAATACCCTCTGACAGCTGTGAAAAGAATGGAACATCCTGTACCAAAACGCCGTGCTCTGTATGTGTGTAAACAGGAGAATTAGGAACTACAGCGCCATTCTTTCTGTATATTACAAAATATAATGTGCCATTGGAGGCCGGAGCTTCATTGGTATTTGATATTCTTGAAAAATCATATCCGGCAGAGGCCGCAGCTTCGAGCACACGTTTTCTGGTAAGTGTGCTGACACCGGGCTTATTATTAAGTGCCATCGATATAGCTGCTTCAGAAAGATTAAGTTGTTTGGCAAGTTCTTTTGCTGTGATAGACATGGCATGGCTCCTTATGTTTTATTTGTCTCATTATAACATGACAATATAGTATTAACATTATAATTTAGTAAATTAAGTTGAAAAATACACTAAATTTACTAAATTATAGGTATCAATTAAGCTGGACCGGATATATACTTAGCACATAAAAACAATTAATCTGTCCGATGGGGCATATGAGAGAAGGAGATTTACACTATGAACAATATTCCAAAAATGAAAATCGGTATAGTTGCGGTAAGCCGTGACTGTTTTCCGGAAAGTCTGTCAGTAAACAGAAGAAAAGCACTTGTCGATGCATACGCTGCAAAATATGATGCAGCAGACATATACGAGTGTCCTGTATGTATCGTGGAGAGCGAAATACATATGGTACAGGCACTTGAGGACATAAAGGCAGCAGGCTGCAATGCACTTTGTGTTTACCTTGGAAACTTTGGACCGGAGATTTCAGAGACTCTTCTTGCAAAGCACTTTGACGGACCAAAGATGTTTGTTGCAGCAGCAGAGGAGACACAGGAGAACTTAATTCAGGGACGTGGAGATGCATACTGTGGTATGTTAAACGCAAGCTACAATCTGGCACTCAGAAATATAGGAGCGTATATTCCGGAGTATCCTGTGGGCGATGCAGATGACTGCGCAGATATGATACATGAATTCCTGCCAATAGCAAGGGCTATATACGGACTTAATAATCTTAAGATTATTTCATTCGGACCAAGACCACTCAATTTCCTTGCATGCAATGCGCCAATCAAGCAGCTCTATAACGTGGGTGTTGAGATTGAGGAAAATTCAGAGCTTGATTTGTTTGAGGCATTTAACAAGCATGCCGGTGATGAGAGAATACCGGATGTGGTAAAGGATATGGAAAAGGAGCTTGGCGAGGGCAACAAAAAGCCTGAGATTCTTGAGAAGCTTGCACAGTATGAGCTCACACTTTTAGACTGGGTTGATGAGCATAAGGGCTACAGAAAGTATGTGGCAATCGCAGGAAAATGCTGGCCTGCCTTCCAGACACAGTTTGGATTTGTACCATGCTATGTAAACAGCCGTCTTACAGGAAGAGGTATCCCGGTTTCATGCGAGGTGGACATCTATGGAGTGCTCAGTGAGTTCATCGGAACCTGCGTCAGCGAGGATGCGGTAACACTTCTCGATATCAACAACTCAGTGCCGAAGGATATGTACAAGGAGTCAATCGAGGGCAGATTTGACTACAAGCATACAGATACATTTATGGGCTTCCATTGTGGAAACACCTGTTCAAGCAAGGTTTGCAACCCACAGATGAAGTATCAGATGATTATGGCAAGAAGCCTTCCTATAGAGGTGACAAACGGAACTCTCGAGGGAGATATAGTGCCGGGAGATATTACATTTTACCGTCTTCAGTCTACAGCAGACTGTAAGATTCGCGCTTATGTGGCTCAGGGTGAGGTACTTCCTGTTGCAACACGTTCATTCGGCAGTATCGGAGTGTTTGCGATAAAGGAGATGGGACGTTTCTACCGTCATGTGCTTATTGAGAAGAATTATCCTCATCACGGAGCTGTAGCTTTCGGTCATTACGGAAAAGCCCTTTTTGAGGTATTTAAATATATTGGCGTGCCAGTTGAGGATATTAACTACAACCAGCCGGCATCACTGCCATACAAGACAGAAAATCCTTTCTGTTAGTGGGGTCTGAATAGTTACGTTATCTGATGTAAACATATTACGTGAATGGAGAATAGATATGCTATATATAGGTGTGGATTTAGGCACAAGTGCAGTAAAGCTTCTGCTCATGGATGAGAGCGGAAAGGTATTAAATATAGTCTCAAAGGAGTATCCAATCAGCTTTCCAAAGCCGGGCTGGTCAGAGCAGAATCCATGTGACTGGTGGGAGCAGACCGTGGCTGGACTTATAGAGCTGACTAAGGATTTTGACAGGAGCGCTGTTGCGGGAATCAGCTTCGGCGGTCAGATGCATGGACTTGTCGTATTGGATGAAAACGACAATGTAATAAGACCTGCTATACTTTGGAATGACGGAAGAACACAGAAGGAGACAGACTATTTAAATAATGTAATAGGAAAAGAAAAGCTGTCTGAGCTCACCGGAAATATAGCGTTTGCCGGATTTACAGCGCCAAAGATTTTATGGCTAAAAGCAAATGAACCGGAAAACTTTGCCAGAATAAAAAAGCTTATGCTGCCAAAGGATTATATTGCATACCGCATGACAGGTGTATTTAGTACCGATTATTCTGATGCATCGGGAATGCTTCTTCTGGATGTCAAAAATAAGTGCTGGTCAAAGGAGATGCTTGACATATGCGATGTAAGAGAGGAGTGGCTTCCTGGGCTTTATGAGAGCAGTGAAAAGACAGGCACTCTGAAAGCTGATGTGGCATGTGAGCTTGGCTTTCCTAAAGACTGCATAGTTGCAGCCGGGGCAGGAGATAATGCGGCTGCAGCTATAGGTACAGGTACAGTCGGAGCCGGAAAGTGCAACCTCTCTCTTGGAACAAGCGGCACACTTTTTATCACAAGTGATGAGTTCAGAGTGGATTCGCACAATGCGCTTCATTCGTTTGACCATGCTGACGGCGGCTATCATCTGATGGGCTGTATGCTCTCGGCTGCAAGCTGCAACAACTGGTGGATGAAGGATATCCTTCATTCCGATGACTTTGTGAATGAGCAGAAGCCTCTTGAGGAGGATGGCAGACTTGGTGAGAATCATGTGTATTTTCTGCCTTATCTGATGGGAGAGCGCTCTCCGCACAATGATCCGTCTGCAAGGGCAGCGTTTATCGGGATGAGCATGGATACTGACAGAGCCGACATGCTGCAGGCTGTGTTTGAGGGTGTGGCATATGGTCTTCGAGATTCACTTGAGGTGGCAAAGAGCCTTGGTGTGGCACCAAAAAGCACAACAATCTGTGGTGGCGGTGCAAAGAGTGTGCTTTGGAGAAAGATAGTTGCAAACGTCATGAATATGCAGGTTGACACGGTAGAGGTCGAGGAAGGACCGGCATACGGCGGTGCAATACTGGCTGCAGTTGCAAACGGCTGCTTTGAAAATGTGGAGGCTGCGGCAGCGGCTATTGTGAGAAAGAAGGATACAACCATGCCAAGTCCACAGCTTGTCGAAAAATATGAGAAGGGCTATGCAAAATTTAAGCAGTTTTATCCTGCATTAAAGGGCAAATATTAGTCATTTCGTAGAAAATTAAATTTTGTGTTGTAAAGTGGTGCAAATTCATGTATCTTATTATAAGGAAATGAATTTTGCATCACTTTTTTATGCATAATTAGCACTTATAAAACACGTAATTGCCGATTATATCAATGCAAAATGAATTTTTTGCTAAAAGAAATTGCAAAATGATATAACAGGTATATCAAATATGCATTTCAGGCGGGGATGATATGGATTTATTTGATTACATGAGAGAACAGAATAAGGAGACAAGCGGTCCCTTAGCTTCAAGGATGCGTCCGACAACACTTGATGAGGTGGTCGGGCAGCAGCACATAGTTGGGAAGGACAAGCTTTTGTATCGTGCGATTAAAGCCGATAAGCTCAGCTCCATCATCTTTTACGGGCCGCCGGGCACCGGAAAGACTACTTTGGCAAAGGTCATAGCCCACACTACCAGTGCTGAGTTTATGCAGATTAATGCAACCTCTGCAGGCAAGAAGGACATGGAAGAGGTCGTGGAGCAGGCGAAGAATAATCAGGGAATGTATCAGAAGAAGACGATACTTTTTATCGACGAGATACATCGCTTCAACAAGGGGCAGCAGGATTATCTGCTTCCGTTTGTGGAGGATGGCACCATTATCCTGATAGGAGCTACCACTGAGAATCCTTACTTTGAGGTAAACGGAGCCTTGCTTTCACGCTCAGTTATTTTTGAGCTTAAAAAGCTGTCAACGGATGATATAAAGGTACTTCTTAAGAGAGCACTGACTGACACAGAAAAGGGCATGGGTGCATACAATGCACAGATAGATGATGATGCACTTGATTTCCTTGCAGATGTGTCAAACGGAGATGCGAGAGCGGCGCTCACAGCGATTGAGCTTGGTGTACTGACCACGGACAGATCAGACGATGGCATCATTCATATCACTATCGATGTGGCGAGCGAATGTATACAAAAAAGAGTTATCTCCTATGATAAGAAGGGGGATAACCATTACGATACCATCTCTGCTTTTATAAAGAGCATGCGCGGCTCAGACCCGGATGCGGCGGTCTATTATCTGGCGAGGATGCTTTATGCCGGAGAAGATGTGAAATTTATCGCAAGACGAATCATGATACTTGCATCGGAGGATATAGGCAATGCAGACCCGATGGCTATGGTTGTAGCGGCATCGGCGGCGGCAGAGGTCGAGCGCGTTGGAATGCCGGAGGCACAGATTATTCTGTCACAGGCTGTCACATACATGGCATGCGCGCCAAAGAGCAATGCATCATATAATGCGATATCGGCAGCAATGAGCTGCGTGAAGCAGACTAAGACACCGGCTGTTCCGGCACATCTGCAGGATGCCCATTACGGCGCGGCAGAAAAGCTCGGGCACGGAGTCGGGTACAAATACGCACACGACTATCCAAATCACTATGTGAAGCAGCAGTATCTGCCGGATGGCCTTACAGACAGAGTGTTTTACAAGCCTACGGATATAGGCTATGAGGCAAAGATAAAAGCACACATGGATGAGCTTCACAGAGACTGTGATACATGAAAGTGCATAGATGAAGCTTGAATAATTGCAAATATTTGATAATAACATAAATATTTAGAAAATCAGACCAGGAGGATCTTTAAATGAAAAAGTATACAGAAATGACAAAGGACGAGTTAATGCAGGAAAAGACAGCACTTGAGGCTGAGTACGAGAAGATTAAGAATCTTGGCTTAAGCCTTGACATGTCGCGTGGAAAGCCGGGAGCAGACCAGCTTGACCTCTCACTCCCTATGCTCGATGTCTTGAAATCAGACAGTGATATGAAAAGTGAATCAGGACTTGATGTGAGAAACTATGCATGTCTGGACGGAATTCCTGAGGCAAAGGCCCTTATCGCAGGCATGGTAGGAGCAAAGCCTGAGCAGGCTATAGTATATGGAAACTCAAGTCTCAATATCATGTATGATCAGGTTTCACGTGCATTTATCTTTGGTCTTTGCGGCAATACACCATGGTGCAAGCTTGACAAGGTGAAGTTCCTCTGTCCTGTACCGGGCTATGACAGGCACTTTGCAATCACAGAGGAGTTTGGAGTTGAGATGATAAACATCCCTATGACTGAGGATGGTCCTGACATGGATATGGTTGAGAAATATGTCAATAACGATGCCTCTGTAAAGGGAATCTGGTGTGTTCCAAAATATTCTAACCCACAGGGTGTTGTATACTCTGATGAGACAGTTGAGCGCTTTGCAAAGCTTAAGCCTGCAGCAGATGATTTTAGAATCTTCTGGGACAATGCATACACAGTTCATCATCTCTATGATGATAAGCAGGCAGAGATTCCAAATATCCTTGAGCTTTGCGAGAAAGAGGGAAACCCTGATATGGTATTTGAGTTCTGCTCAACAAGTAAGGTGACATTCCCTGGTGCAGGCGTGGCTGGTATATGCACATCTGAGAAAAACCGTGAGGATATCAAGAAGCGCCTTACTATACAGACAATAGGACACGACAAGATTAATCAGCTTCGTCATGCGAGATTCTTTAAGGATGTAGATGGTATCAAGGCTCATATGGCAAAGCATGCAGCTCTTATCAGACCTAAATTCGAGCTGGTTGAGAATATCCTCACAGATGAAATTGCTTCAAGAGGCATCGGAACATGGGTTAAGCCGCTCGGTGGATACTTCTTCGGATTTGAGGCTCTTTCAGGCTGTGCAAAGGAAATCGTTGCAAAGTGCAAGGAAGCTGGTGTCACAATGACAGGTGCAGGCTCTCCTTTCCCTTACAAGAAGGATCCGGATGACAGCGTGATAAGAATTGCTCCGACATATCCATCACTTGATGAGCTGAAAAAGGCTGCAGAGGTGTTTGTTGTTGTCACACGTCTTGTCAGTGTAAATAAACTGCTCGAGGCATAAAATCACTGTTATGTCTTAACTGACAGACGTGCAATTCACTGTTATGTCTTAACGGATAGATATGCAATTCTCTGTTATGTCCTAACTGGTAGATTTATAATTGGCATATTTATCTAAAATAAGTATGTGATATATGTATAAAAACTAAATGAATATTTGTGCACATTTTTTCGGGATTTGGTATTTACAAATCCCGATTTTTGTGTAAGATATAAATATCTTTTTAAATTATGTCTTGCATATGTTCTATGCAGGTTTCTTTTTGTGGCATTTCGGCCACTATTTTTTTTTCCTTGATTTTTAGTTTAATATATTTGATTTTTGATTTTATTTAACACTATTTTTTTTTTATTATTTAACACTATTATTTTAGACTTAGATGAAGAAAGGATTTAAATATTATGAAGGAAATTTTTCAGGAATATGGCGGAATACTCATAACAGTTGTAGCAATTTTATCAATCATCCTCGTTGTAACAGCGGTTATAGGCTCTGATGCAACAGGCATAGTAGGAAAGACATTTAGTGATCTGATTACAAACTTTTCAAATCATGCCAATATGAGTGTCAAATAAGAGGTGGTACATGGAGCTTGGAAAAGAATATTTTGGACCGCTTTGGAGCTTTGTAGCCAGCAACGAGATAACGGATATAGATTATAACGGCAAAGAAATATGGCTTACAAATATATTCAATGAGCGTTTCAGGGCCAATCAGCAGTTTGTCACACAGTATATGACACCTGCTTTTGTGGAGCAGTTTACACAGCGCATCGCCAATGTTGTAAGCAGACAGTTCAATAAGAGAAATCCGGAGCTTGAGGCTGAGACGAGCGAGCTTCGTGTGACGATACTGCATGAATCGGTTGCGAAGTCGGGCAGGAGCATCAGCATACGAAAGACACCGCCGCTTATCAGACTGACAGCAGAATCTGCAATTGCTGAGAAATTCTGCTCGGAGGAGCTTTTAGCTGTACTGATAAACTGCGTAAAGACCAAGATGAATATCACCTTTTGCGGGATGCCGGGCATCGGAAAGACGGAGTGCGTGAAGTTTTTTTCGCAGTTTATACCGGCGAATGAGCGTGTGATTACAATTGAGGATACTCTTGAGATACGTTATGCCGAGACAAATCCTGGCAAGGACTGTATAGAGATGAAGGTGAGTGAGGATGTGTTTGGCTACTCTGAGGCTATCAAGTCATGTCTTAGAATGAATCCAAAGTGGATTATGCTCTCAGAGGCACGCTCAAAGGAGGTAAAATATCTGCTGCAGAGCTGGAGCACCGGTGTGCGTGGCATGACGACACTCCACACAGATGATGTGCGCAATATACCGGACAGAATACTCAATATGCTAGAGAGCCGTGTGGATGCAGAGCGTATGGAGAATGACATATATCAGGCACTTGATGTGGGAATTTTAATCCGCAAGAGAAGAAATGAAGACGGAGTGGTGTACAGATACATAGACCAGGTGTGCTTTTTCTACAGGGAAAACTATACCAATCATGTGTTTATGCTTGTATCAGACGGACAGATAGTGACTCACGATATACCAAAGGTCATACTTCGCAGATTTAAAAGAGAGGGTGTGAATGAGCCGTTTGGCGAGTCCTTTGTCAATGAGATACGGATGAATGATGCCATGATGAGTGAGGAGAGGGAGGCTTAGGAATGACGTATATATTGATTTTTTTTCTGACATATGTGCTGCATCTTCTGCTCAAGTTAAACTGGGTGTGTACGGCTGTGGTACTTGTTTTTCTTCTTGTTATGCAGCATTTTCACCGAATCAAAGGCCAAAGATTTCAGGAAGCGCGAAAGCGCTTTCTGGATGTATCGCTGTATATTGACACCCTGCTGTATTCGTTTTTGAAGGAGCAGAAGATAATCCGTGCATTTGAGGATGTAAAGAGCACACTGGCAGATGGTCATATGAAGGAGACTGTGAGCAGGGCTATTGATCATATGATGCTCACGTTTGATGAGACAGAGGTGTTTGTGGATGCTATGAGGATTATTGAAGATGAGTACAAGTGCAACCGAATAGTAAATGCACACGAGTTTATGGCACATGCTGAGTACTATGGCGGTGATATTAAAGAATCAGCCAGGATACTGCTTAAGGATAAGAGTGCATGGGAGCGCAGGATACTGCGCAATATAGAGGACAGACAGAGGATGTTTCATCAGATTATCCTGTCAGTTGTGACCTCTGTTATTATTAGTGGAATCATACTTTATCTGCCGGTTTTGAGCATGGATATCAGCAGCAATATCATTGTGCAGATACTGTCTGTAGCTCTTATAGTGCTTGATGATTTAATCATACTCTGGGGGCAGAAATTTCTTGAAGTGGATTATCTTGGAATTGATCTGCTGCCGGAGGATGATAAGCATGCCAAAAAGCTCGAGGAATACAAGGCATACAATCCGGCAAAGGAGCTTCGTGCGTCAATTCTTATGGCTGTTATACCGGCGTTAGCCAGTGCATTTTTACTGTATACTGACAGACAATGGCCGGCTGTGGCAGCTATGGGAGCAGCTCTTATATGTCTGAATCAGCACCGTATAGGTCACAGGCTTATGAAGAAAAATCTGATAGCGGATGTAAAGAGTGCATTTCCCAAGTGGCTGATGGACCTCGCCCTATTGATTCAGAGTGAAAATGTGCAGGTAGCCATACAGAAGTCGAGAGAGCATATACCGGTGATACTTAAGGAAGAGGTAAATACGCTCGTGGAGAGACTGGACGTGGAGCCGGAGAGCTCTGACCCGTATCACAGATTTCTTGACTGTTTGAACCTGCCGGAGATAAACGCAGCCATGGGCATGCTGTATGCTGTTTCGATTGGAAATAGTGGCAATTGCGGAAGTCAGATTGATGAGCTGATTACGAAGAATCTGGAGATGCTTGATGTAGCAGACACCGCGAGGCTTAAGGATAAGACCGCCGGCATGTATCTTTTGTTTTTGGCTCCTGTTATCACAGCATCATTTAAGATGATAGTTGATATGGCTATTTTCCTTATAAGCTTTTTATCATACAAGGTAGTGTAGGGGGTGTGTTGTGAGTCAGATTATGAAGACCTTTTTAGGGGTGTTTTTGATTATGTTTATGGTGGTTACATCATCAGGTGTGCTGTCGGGATTTATGACTGTCGTTGAGGCACAGAACCTGCATGCGCAGATTATTAATGAGCTTGAGGACAGTGATTATGACAGCTCGGTTGCGCAGACCTGCTTTGAAAATGCATCAAAAGCCGGAGATACACTGGAGCTTAAACTGTATATGACAGACAATTCCATAAGGACAGTCACAGACGCATCACAAATCGCTTCGTCAGATGAGATAGAAAAGGCAAGAGTGGAGCTTAAGTTCACTTACGCGGTAGCATTTTTCGGAATAGAGCAGGAGCATGTGCTGAGCGGATATGCGTTGTAGTACTTTTCTTGTGGATATGGCTGTATAGGAGGAGGAAAACAGATGGAGCTTTTAATAGAAGAATTGGGAGGAAGCGTTATTATGCTTCTTTTAGGCAGTGGAGTAATCGGTGTGCTCGTGTATGTGTCTACTCTGCTGTGATAGTAACTGAATTGATTAAAAAGTATGTAAAGGTAAGAGAAAATGAAAGAAGTATTCAGACAGTATGGAGGCGTGCTGATTGCAGCGGCCGCCACAAGTGCATTTCTCGTGTTGATGGGAAATATTGTGCTGGCTCAGGGAGGCATGCTTGCGCAGCTTATAAATATATGGGGTAACAGTGCAATTTAAATAATCGGGAGACTATAGATGAAGGAGATAATGCAGACATATGGAGCCATGATAGTGGCGGTGGTTGTAGGAATTGCGCTGCTGTCGGGATTTGGGGTTCTGAAGAACAAAATGAGTGTGGCATTTGCGCCACAGGATATATTGAGCAGCGATAGCGCAAACGACAGCTATGACAGCATGAAAAATATACCGGTTCCGGGTATTGAGCTAAAGGAGAAAATGCGTCAGAATGCAGTAAGCTACAGTGTATATGACCTGCTTGATGTTACAGCGCATGAGGATAATCTGGATAAGCTTGAAGTTTATGCCCTGTATGATTCGGACAGAAATGACTGTACAAGCAGCATATCAGCCGATGGCTCGTCACTTAGCTTTCCGGATTATGGTGTGTATGATATGCATGTCAGGATAACCTGCAAAAATGGCACAAGGGATCATGTGAGGATAAGTATTCCAATTAATAGAAAGGTAGCGGATATATAAAATGAAAAATGAAAAACAACACAGACTTTTATTCATTATACCGGCAGTGATAATAGCAATAATTCTTATCATATGTATAGCAGTGGCAGTAAGCTCAAAATCAGGAGAAAAGGGGAAGAAAAAGGATTCCCGGTCTGTCAGTGTGACTGAAAATACGCAGGATATTGTAGCAGAAAGCGAGACGCTTGAACTTGTGAAAAAGGATGCATTGAAGGAAACAAATGTAGTTGATAAAGATAATAAGCAAAATAACGGTACGCAATCAGATACCAATGATAATTCCACACTGGCAGCCGGTAATTCAGATAATGCAAATACAGCGTCAGATAAAGCTTCTGACAAATCATCAGAAGACAAAACAGCAGCAGATAAAAAAACATCGACTGGCAGCAATAACACACAACAACCTGCAGGTAACGATTCAAAACCGGCAGCATCAAATCAGACAGTCACACCTGAGCCGGCTCAAAGTGAGCCTGCGCAGCCGGAAGCACCTAAAAATGAGTATGTTGCACCGGGATGGATATTTTATGGCAGTAAGGCTGGAAATGGCATGACAGGGGAGCAGAAGGCGTATATTGATTCAGTGATACAGCAGTGGACAAATGGAGGTTTGTCAGATGATGCAATCGGAGATATGTTTATTGAAAAAATAGCACAGGAGTGGCAGCTTCCGATGATAACGGCTGGCGTGACAAGTAATTTGCTATGTCTGTTTCCTTCAAGAGCAGAAGTTACGGATTATAGTTTAAATTTAGCCGATATGAACGGAGCTTATAATTTTGTTGGTTTGTATACAAAGGGAGAATATGATGAAAATGGATATCTCAAATGTTATTATTGGGAAGCGGGTGTTCTTTAGGAAATGCGTTTGCATGATGTTTGTGGCTACAGTTATTATTACTTATATGTTCTCATTTGATTGCAATATAGTGAAGGCTGATGAATGGGATGATGCTGTGAAGTACTATTCTAATTATGGTAATGCTGCTGTTTTTAAGGCTACAAATAAAATGAATGGCAATATTTATTTTTGTTCAGCAGGAAATACATCTACGTCAGGAACCAAGTATAGGACTATTGGATACAAAATGACAATTAAAGGGACAGGTGGAAATGAGATACAGAAAATTTATTTCCAGCTTGGCGGACAATATCTGACACTCTTAAACAGCAAAAAGCAATCAGGCAAGGAGTATATGCTTTATGTGATTACTTTAAAGAATATGAAAACCCGATTTAATACGCAGGCCCTCAATGCCCTTAGCTCCGGCTCATGCACCATCATCCTCGATGCCTGCATGGTGCTTCGAGTAAATGGCAAGAACAAGGGTGGCATGAATGATAATGGTCCTTCCTGGGGAAAGGTTTATACTACATATGCAGGTATATCCAAAGCGGCAAACTGGACGGACAGCGCACTCTCAGCATTGTATTCGTATTATGGCAAGACGGTGAGAGGACTGTTTCATACAATTGATGTCAGGAAGTCCACAGGCATAAGCTGTGTATCAGGGGGAGGTACATACTGCTATGGTACATATGTGACAATCAGTGCAAGCAGTTCTGCCGGATATGATTTCACGAATTGGAACAATGATTCGTCAATGAGCTCATCATCATATGGTTTTTATGTGAATTCGGGTGGTACTTATACGGCATACGCAAAGGCAGGTACTATAGCTGTGACATTCTGGCGGAATACGAGTGAGTCTGATTCAGAAAAGACCTCAAAGAGCTACACATATGGAGGCATCAATCAGGCTTTTCCGGCTGTGGGCTGGCAGATGGCCGGGTATCATATGAGTGGCTGGGGAAATAATTCGTATGATACGACTGCCGTATATCCGTTATTGTGTGGTGTGGCAAACAGCTGGATTGAGTCAAACAGACCGTCGAAAAATATATACGCAGTATGGCAGGAAAACGAGTATACCATAGAATATGACACCGGTGTATCTGCCACTGTGAAGTATAGTGATACGGTGACATTGCCAAGCCAGCATATGTGTATAGGCTGGATTTTAGGAGAAGAGTATCCTGATATAAAATATACGCCGGGAGAGAGTATACAGGTAGCTGATTTATGCAGGATACTGGGGATAGAGTATACAGATAAGGCGGTAATACGTATGTATGCACTTTGGGAGCATGAGCCTACCATAGAGGCGGATGATATGTTCTTTTCGATAAAGCAGGCAAGGAATGGCGGTATAACAGAGCAGCTGATAGGAAGCCTTATATCTGCAACGGATGTGGAGGATGGTGATATTGCGTTTGGCGATAACGAGATAAATTATCTGAAAGTTAAAAATTTTGATGACCGTAAAATAGAAAGTGCACGTGACAAGGATATCATAGAGATAGTGCTTGAGGCAAAGGACAGCTATGGAAATATCACGCAAAAGACTATATCCATCACATTTACAGATACTCAGGTCAAGGAGAGAACTAAAGCCTTTGGAAAGATTAGATTCATAAGCGAAAAGTATTATGGCAAAAATAAAGCAGGAGGCCTCATGGAGAACTCCCGCTGGTTAAACGATCCTGAATTTAATTCTCTTCTTCGGCAGGCCTTGGCAATTTGATATAGACCTTTCCGATTCGGTTTTTATCAACAGCCTCTATGATGGCACAAGGGATCATGTGAGGATAAGTGTTCCAATTAATAGAAAGGTAGCAGGCGTATAGAATGAAAAATGTAGTACTTGGAATAATAGGCTGTCTTATTGTATTGTATACAGCGATGCTTGGGCTTAGTGTATACAATATGACAGTCAGGGAGAACCAGATGGAAAAGAGTCTGTCATTAGCACTTTCGGGTGCTATGAACAGATATTACGAGCCAAATATGTATATCGTGGATAAAAAGCCCGTCAGCAGCTATGATGTGGAAAAAGCTGTCATAGAGGACATTAATGAGAGGCTTACAGCAGGCGGTAATGCAATTGCCACAGTCTATGTATGTGATATGGAAAAGGGCATTATTTCAGCAGGAATAGAGGAAGAGTTCAAGCTTCCTACAGGTGTGACAAAGAAAATAAGCTGCAAAAAGACTATTGTAGCAGATCAGCCAATGGAGGATAACTAGCGTATGAAGAATGGTATTTGTATTACAGCAAAAATAAAGCAGGAGGTCTCATGGAGAACTCCCGCTGGTTAAACGATCCTGAATTTAATTCTCTTCTTCGGTAGGCTTTGGCAATTTGATATAGACCTTTTCGATTCGGTTTTTATCAACAGCCTCTATGCGGAGAAGAATATTGTCATCAGTGATGATTATTTCATTTTTTTCAGGCAGGTGGTCAAGCTTTTCAAGGCAGTAACCACCGATTGTGTCATAGTCGTCTGATTCGAGGTGCAGACCAAGCTCATCGCTTACATCCTCGAGATTGGCAGAGCCAAGAACTATGTATTCGTAGTCATTTATTCTTGTGATATCATCCTGCTCGTCAGAGTCGTATTCATCACGAATCTCACCGACTATCTCCTCTAAGAGATCCTCAAGTGTGATGAGTCCGGCTGTGACACCGTATTCATCTAAGACAATGGCAAGCGATATAGATGATTCGCGCATCTCGAGAAACAGATTCGCTGTATTCTTGTGCTCATATGTAAAGTAAGGCTCACGCATGATATTCCTGATGGAAAAATGCTCTTTATCCTCATCCTTAAGGAGCAGCAGATCCTTCATATTTACGATACCGATTACGTTGTCAGTGCTTTCGTCATACACAGGGAGTCTGGTGAATTTATCCTCTCTGAATATGGAAATCAAATCATCATAAGTAGAATCAACATGGACAAACGTCATATCAATACGCGGAACCATGACCTCCTTGGCCTCGGCATCTCCAAAATCGAATACATTGTGAATCATATCACGCTCTTCATCCTCGATGATGCCGTCCTCCTGTCCTACATCAACGATTGTACGAAGCTCCTCCTCGGTCATGACGCGCTTGGCATCGCTCTGTCTTATTCCAAAGAGGAAAATGACTCCGAGTGAAAGCTTGTTGATGATAAATATTACAGGTGTCAGCACTACCATGAGCACTGATATAAAGCCTGCGATTGAGAGTGAAATCTTGTCAGCCTTTATGGTCGCAAGTGTCTTCGGAGAGACCTCTCCGAAGATCAGTATGAGGAATGTAAGTATTCCGGTTGCGACACCTGCTCCGACGTTGCCAAACAGCTTGATGGCAAGCGAGGTGGTGAGCGATGATGCTGAAAGATTTACGATGTTGTTGCCGATAAGGATGGCTGAGAGCATCTTTGGAGAGTTCTCAGTCACCTTGAGCACCTTTTTGGCTTTTGTGTTGCCAGCCTCAGCCAGGGTTCTCATACGTATTTTGTTTACGGTAGTAAGAGCGGTCTCCGAAGATGAAAAAAATGCGGAGAGTGCTAATAGTATTAATAAGAATATAATCTGCGATATGTCGTCAGCGTCCAAATATTTTACCTCGTAATATGAATTAATGAATGTGTTTATTTATCGTCTGTGCTGTAGTTAGGAGCCTCTTTTGTGATATGGATATCATGAGGGTGGCTCTCCTTGAGAGAAGCAGCAGTAATCTTGACAAACTGTCCGTTCTCTTTAAGATCTTCGATTGTCTTGCAACCGCAGTAGCCCATTCCTGAGCGGATACCACCAACAAGCTGGAATACTGTATCCTCAAGAGTTCCCTTGTAAGCTACACGACCCTCAACTCCTTCAGGAACGAGCTTCTTAGCGCCCTCCTGGAAGTAACGGTCTTTGCTTCCGTTTTCCATTGCAGCGATAGAACCCATGCCACGATATACCTTGTATTTTCTTCCCTGATAAAGCTCGAAGGTTCCCGGAGCCTCATCACAGCCTGCGAACATTGAGCCCATCATACATACGTTGGCACCGGCTGCGAGAGCCTTTGTCATATCACCTGAGTACTTGATACCACCATCTGCGATAACAGGAACTCCATACTCCTTAGCAACCTTGTAACAGTCCATGATAGCTGTAATCTGTGGTACACCGATACCGGCAACGACACGTGTTGTACAGATAGAACCAGGTCCGATACCAACCTTTACTGCATCTGCACCGGCCTCGATAAGAGCCTTGGCAGCAGCACCTGTTGCGATATTTCCGGCGATTATCTGAAGATCCGGATAAGCAGCCTTAATCTTCTTAACAGCCTCAAGTATGTTCTTTGAATGTCCGTGAGCTGAGTCAACAACGATGACATCAACATGAGACTTAACAAGAGCATCAACACGCTCCATCATGTTGCCTGTGATACCTACTCCGGCACCGCAGAGGAGACGGCCCTGATCATCCTTTGCTGAAAGAGGATACTTAATCTGCTTCTCGATATCCTTTATAGTGATAAGTCCCTTGAGGTTGTAGTCCTTGTCTACGATAGGGAGCTTTTCCTTTCTTGCCTTTGCAAGAATCTTCTTTGCTTCATCGAGAGTGATGCCCTCAGGAGCTGTAATGAGATTCTCAGAAGTCATAGACTCTGAAATCTTCTTTGTGAAGTCTGTCTCAAACTTCAGATCACGGTTTGTGATGATGCCGACAAGCTTGCCGTCCTTTGTGATTGGCACACCTGATATCTTGAACTTGGCCATAAGGTTGTCTGCATCCTGTAATGTATGGTCTGGAGAAAGATAGAACGGATCGGTAATAACGCCGTTTTCTGAACGCTTTACCTTATCGACTTCGTCTGCCTGTGCCTCAATAGACATATTTTTGTGGATGATTCCGATACCACCCTGTCTAGCCATTGCGATAGCCCTTTTTGATTCTGTGACTGTATCCATTGCAGCACTCATCATAGGAATGTTAAGGACAATCTTCTTAGTAAGATGTGTCTGAAGCTCAATCATATTTGGTGTTACCTCAGAATATTGTGGAACTAAGAGAACGTCATCAAATGTAATTCCTTCGCCGATAATAGTACCCATTTTTAAATTCCTCTCTTTCTTATGTTATTATACTGGTATACTTTATATACTAATGTAATTTGTATGATGATAGCAAATTAAAGAGTGGGTGTCAAGCAGTTATAAGCCCGATATGAAATTATTATATTATTTATTAGTAAAACTAATGTAAGTCTTTTGCAAATAAAGTAAAAATTATGTTATATTTTATATTAGGTGGCTTTAAGGCAATGTTTGCATGTCACACTAAGGTGTGGACAGTAACGATTTTTGTGCCACAATAAACTAAACCAGGGAGAAAAATATGGAATTTCGACCATGCATCGACATTCACAATGGAAAAGTAAAGCAGATTGTCGGTGGTTCATTAAAAGACAGGGGCGATTTTGCCAGTGAGAACTTCGTCTCAGAGCAGGACAGCCGGTTTTATGCAGATATGTATAGGAAATCGGGCATAAAGGGCGGTCATATCATTCTACTCAATTCTGTGGACAGCGAGTATTATGAGGATACAAAGGAGCAGGCTGTTATGGCGCTTGAAGCGTATCCGCAGGGCTTACAGGTAGGTGGCGGCATCACCGCAGACAATGCGATGGAGTTTATAGATGCCGGTGCAGCAGCAGTTATTGTGACATCCTACGTATTTAAAGACGGCAGGATAAACTATGCAAATCTAAACAGGCTTAAAGATACTGTGGGCAGTGACAGGCTGGTGCTTGATCTGTCATGTCGCAAAAAGGATGGACAGTATTATATAGTGACTGACCGCTGGCAAAACTTCACGGATGAGGCAGTGACCACAGAGCTTTTGGATAAGCTATCCTCATATTGCTGCGAGTTTCTGGTACATGCAGTGGATGTTGAGGGCAGGGTGAACGGCATTGAAAAGGAGCTTGTCACCATGCTTGGCAGCTGGGGAAGGATACCGGTCACATATGCAGGCGGTGTGTCATCCTTTGACGATTTAAAATGCATCAGGCAGCTTGGACAGAACCATCTGAATGTGACAATAGGCAGTGCTCTTGATTTGTTTGGCGGTGAGATGGAGTACGATAAGGTTATAGCTTTTTGCAATAATAAGGAGATTTAAAATGGCAAAATACAGTAAGAATGATATTATCCGCATAGTGGATGAGGAGGATATTGAGTTTATCCGTTTACAGTTTACGGATATCTTTGGAACATTAAAAAATGTGGCAATTACAGCCAGCCAGCTTGAGAAGGCACTTGACAACAAGTGTATGTTCGACGGCTCGTCAATAGAGGGCTTTGTGAGGATAGAGGAGTCAGATATGTATCTGCACCCGGATCTTGACACTTTTATGATTTTTCCATGGAGACCACAGCAGGGCAAGGTCGCACGAATCATCTGTGATGTCTATATGGCGGATGGTACACCGTTTGAGGGAGACCCGCGCTATATATTAAAGAAACAGGTTGAAAAGGCAAAGCAGATGGGCTATATATTTAATGTAGGTCCGGAGTGTGAGTTTTTCCTTTTCCACCTGGACGAGAACGGACAGCCTACCACCATCTCGCATGAGAGAGCAGGGTACTTTGACTTGGGACCAAATGATTTGGGAGAAAACGCAAGAAGAGACATGGTTCTAACTCTTGAGGATATGGATTTTGAGATAGAGGCATCACATCATGAGGTGGCACCTGCACAGCATGAGATTGATTTCAAGTATGAGGAGGCACTTCATACCGCCGACAATATCATGACCTTTAAGCTTGCTATAAAGACAATCGCAAAGAGGCACGGACTTTTTGCCAGCTTCATGCCAAAGCCAAAGCATGGTGTGAGCGGCTCGGGAATGCATATCAACATGTCACTTTCAAAGGATGGTGTCAATATATTTGACAATGAGGAGGATAAGCTTGGACTCAGCGAGGAGGCATACTACTTCATAGGCGGTATCATGAAGCATATGAAGGGCATGACGGTAATCACCAATCCGATTGTCAATTCATATAAGCGTTTTGTGCCGGGCTATGAGGCACCGATTTACATTACCTGGTCAGCTACAAACAGAAGTCCGCTTATCAGAATCCCTGCAGCAAGAGGTGAGGGAAGGAGAGTGGAGCTTAGAAACCCTGATCCTTCAGCAAATCCGTATCTGGTTCTGGCACTGTGCCTGGCAGCAGGAATTGACGGCATAAAGAACAAGGTACAGCCGGATGCGGAGCTTCGTGAGAATGTATTTGAGCTCACAGAACAGGATAAAAAGAGACTCGGAATTGAATCACTTCCTGCTGATTTACATGAGGCGGTTGAGTGCCTTAAGTCAGATGATTTTATCCGCGAGATACTGGGAGAACATATCTACGACAAATATATAGAGGCAAAAGAGGCAGAGTGGAACGATTACAGAGCTGCGGTTACCCAATGGGAAATAGATGAATATCTGTACAAATTTTAAAGGATGTAACGAACCGTGAATAATATTGTTATAGCATTTCCTAAAAAGGAAGTAGCCAATTCAATTAAAAAAATATTAGCGCAGAGCGGTTATACAGTCACGGCGGTTGCAAATACAGGAGCTTCAGCACTTTCGAGCATGAACGGACTGAATATGGGAATCATAATATGCGGATACAGATTTTCAGACATGATGTACAGTGAGATATACGAGTATATGCCTAGGGAGTTTCAGATGCTTCTCATAGCGTCGGCAGCGGGTATCATGGAAAAAAATGTGGATAATCTGATGTCATTATCCATGCCACTCAAAGTGCATGAGCTTTTGCAGACTGTTGAGATGATGGATTACACGATAACGCGCCGCAGGAAAAAGCTCAGGCAAAGGCCTAAGGTACGTTCAAAGGAGGATCAGGAGATGCTAAGCAGTGCAAAGGCTGTACTGATGGAACGAAATGGATTCTCAGAGGAGGAAGCACACCGGTATATCCAGAAGCGAAGCATGGATAACGGCACCGGTCTTGTGGAAACAGCACAGATGATACTAAGCCTTATGACTGATGTGTAGTGTGCGCTTTATGAAGCCAGACAGAAGAGCGTATGATAGTAGCTGCAAAGGCTTGAACAGTTACTATAAAAAATAATGATAAAAAAATATATTTACACTTGCATGGTAAAGTGATAAATTAGACTTATTGTAAAGTAACAAAGGAGAGATAAACATGTTTCAGATTAATGATAACTTTCAGAAATTACCGGGAAGCTACCTTTTCAGCACAATAGCTAAAAAGGTTGCAGCTTATCAGGAGGCAAATCCGGATAAAGAGATAATAAGGCTTGGAATCGGCGATGTAACACAGCCGCTTGCACCTGCTATCATCGATGCACTGCACAAGGCAGTTGATGAGATGGGAAATGCAGCTACATTCCACGGATACGCACCTGACCTCGGATATGAGTTCCTCAGAAAAGCAATTTCAGACAACGACTACAAGGCAAGAGGATGCGATATCTCAGCAGATGAGATTTTTGTTTCAGACGGAGCAAAGAGCGATTCAGCCAACATCCAGGAGCTTTTCTCAGCAAACAGCCGCATCGCTGTTACAGATCCTGTTTACCCTGTATATGTTGATTCCAATGTTATGGCAGGAAGAACAGGCACATATGATGCTCAGACAGAGACCTGGAGCAATGTAATCTATATGCCGTCAACAGCAGATAACGGCTTTGTTCCGGAGCTTCCAAAGGAAGTACCGGATATGATTTATCTGTGTCTGCCAAACAACCCAACAGGAACAACTCTCAAAAAGGAGCAGTTACAGGTATGGGTTGATTATGCAAACAAGAATGGTTCAGTCATCATCTTTGATGCAGCCTACGAGGCATATATCAGCGAAGCAGATGTGCCACATTCAATCTATGAGTGTAACGGTGCAAAGACATGTGCCATCGAGCTTAGAAGCTTCTCAAAGAACGCCGGCTTTACAGGCGTGCGTCTTGGCTTCACAGTAGTACCTAAGGAGCTTAAGTGTGGTGATGTATCACTTCATGCTATGTGGGCACGCCGTCACGGAACCAAGTTCAACGGTGCACCATACATCGTGCAGAGAGCAGGCGAGGCAGTTTACTCAGATGCCGGAAAAGCACAGCTTAAGGATCAGGTAGCATACTACATGAACAATGCAAAGACAATAAAGACAGGTCTTGCAGAGGCAGGCTTTACAGTATACGGCGGAGTAAATGCACCATACATCTGGCTCAAGACACCGGATCAGATGACATCATGGGAGTTCTTCGATTACCTGCTTGAGAATGCCAACGTGGTAGGTACACCTGGCTCAGGCTTTGGACCAAGCGGAGAGGGATACTTCAGATTGACTGCTTTCGGAAACTATGAGAACACAGTAAAGGCACTTGAGAGAATCAAGGCACTGTAAAAATAAATCAGGTCAAATAAAAATACCGTCAGGGAGATGTTCCCTGACGGTATTTTTTGTCTTTGAAATTTACATAAAGTGTATTTACTGTATACTTTTCAGCAACAAAAACTTTATGCGAAAAGCATGATTTAATTTTTCTTGAAACCGGCTCTCTTACGAAGAGTAGGGTCAAGAATCTTCTTTCTGATTCGAAGGCTCTCAGGTGTTACCTCAAGAAGCTCATCTGTATCAATAAAGTCGATAGCCTGCTCAAGGCTTAATACTCTAGGTGGTACGAGTGTGAGTGCCTCATCTGCTGATGAAGAACGTGTATTTGTAAGATGCTTCTTCTTACATACGTTGAGCTCGATGTCCTCGGCCTTTGAACACTGTCCGATAACCATTCCTGAGTAAACCTTGGCACCCGGTCCGATAAAGAGTGTTCCTCTCTCCTGTGCAGAGAAGAGTCCGTATGTTACAGCCTCACCTGACTCAAAGGCAATGAGTGAACCTGTTGCACGGTATGCAATTTCACCCTTGTATGGCTCGTAGCCGTCAAACATGGTGTTTAAGATTCCGTTACCCTTTGTATCGGTCATGAACTCACCACGGTATCCGATAAGTCCACGTGCAGGGATATGGAACTCGAGTCTGGTGTATCCGCCTGCGATAGAGCCCATATTTCTAAGCTCGCCCTTGCGCTGCTGAAGCTTTGAGATGACAGCTCCTGTAAACTCGTCAGGCACATCGATGTAAGCAAGCTCCATTGGCTCAAGCTTCTTGCCGTTTTCGTCATACTTGTAGAGCACCTCTGCCTTACTTACAGCGAATTCATAACCCTCACGGCGCATGTTCTCGATAAGCACTGAAAGGTGAAGCTCTCCACGTCCGGAAACCTTGAAGGAATCAGGTGAGTCAGTATCCTCGACACGCAGTGAAACATCAGTGTTGAGCTCGCGAAGGAGTCTGTCACGGATGTGACGGCTTGTGACAAATTTACCTTCCTGTCCTGCAAGAGGGCTGTTGTTTACGATGAAATTCATAGAGATTGTAGGCTCTGAAATCTTCTGGAAAGGAATAGCCTCTGGTGCTTCCGGTGAGCAGATTGTATCTCCGATGTGGATATCTGCGATACCTGAGATTGCTACAATCGAACCGATGTTAGCCTCGGCTACATCTACCTTGTCGAGTCCGTCAAACTCGTAAAGCTTGCTGATACGGACCTTCTCAAGCTTGTCAGGGTCGTGGTGGTTTACAACGACAGCCTCCTGATTGACCTTGATTTTACCGTTATCCACTTTACCGATTCCGATACGTCCTACATACTCGTTGTAGTCGATTGTACTGATAAGAATCTGTGTGTTGGCATCAGGATCACCTGTTGGAGCAGGGATGTAGTTTACGATAGTCTCGAAGAGAGGAGTCATATCCTTTCTCTCGTCGTTTAAGTCCTTCATGGCATAGCCGTCTCTGGCTGATGCAAAAACGAATGGGCAGTCAAGCTGCTCCTCAGAAGCATCGAGATCCATGAAGAGCTCTAATACCTCATCGATGACCTCATTAGGACGTGCCTCCGGACGGTCAATCTTGTTGACGCAGACAATGATAGGCAGCTTGAGTGCAAGAGCCTTCATAACTACGAACTTGGTCTGTGGCATAACACCCTCGAAGGCATCAACCACGAGGATAACTCCGTTTACCATCTTAAGAACACGCTCTACCTCACCGCCGAAGTCAGCATGACCCGGAGTGTCGATGATGTTGATTTTGATGTCCTTATACTGAATAGCTGTGTTTTTGGAGAGGATTGTGATACCTCTTTCACGCTCGATGTCGTTTGAGTCCATTACTCGATCCTGAACTTCCTGATTGTCACGGAACACACCGCTTTGCTTAAGAAGCTCATCTACAAGTGTTGTTTTACCATGATCAACGTGGGCAATAATTGCTATATTACGAATATCGTCTCTTGTTGTTTTCATATTTTCCTTCTTTCTTTAATAAATAAAGCTAAGTTTGCAACTAACTTATTCTATCATAATTTTTCCAATGTGCAAGTTTTCATTGAAAGTTTTTATAAAATTAAGTGAAATGTTATTGGATTTGTCGACATTATTTGAGAAAATATACTTTGTGGAAATGTTAAAAATAGCTGGAAAAACATTTTACAAAAGGAAGGGAGACAAAAATTCATGGCAGATAAAATGTTTGAAAACAACCAGGTATCAATAATCGGAGAAATCGTTTCAGATTTTCAGTTTAGTCACGAGGTGTATGGTGAGGGCTTCTATATGATGGAGGTTTCGGTCAGAAGGCTTTCAGATTGCATGGACTATATTCCGGTGATGGTGTCAGAGAGGCTTATCAATGTGGAGGGTGACTACATAGGCAAAAGCGTATATATAGGCGGGCAGTTCCGCTCATTCAACAGGCATGAGGAGAAGAAGAACAGGCTGGTGCTGTCTGTTTTTGCAAGAGAGCTTGAGGTATTGGACAGTGATTATGATGAGGATGCAGCCAATCAGATTTTCCTTGACGGCTATATCTGCAAGGAGGCTATATACAGGAAAACACCGCTTGGACGAGAAATTGCAGACCTGCTTGTGGCAGTGAACCGTTCATATGGCAAGTCAGACTATATTCCATGTATCTGTTGGGGAAGAAATGCCAGATTTGCGTCGACCTTTGAGGTGGGTACACATGTGCAGATATGGGGTAGAATTCAGAGCAGAGACTATGTGAAAAAGCTCAGTGAGACACAGGTGGAGCAGCGCACGGCGTATGAGGTTTCTGTGAGCAAGATTGAGGCATAGTATTTTAAATGGACAGTAACTACGGATTTGTGATTTCCCCGAAAATTTGCAATAATAGTCAGATTGTGGTATTTTACTAGATATTATTGGTTAATGCTTGTAATTGTTGACGTTTACATCAGGTGTAAACTGTAATGATTATATATCAGGCAGAAAAGCTATGTGTATGGAGGCATGATTATTATGGAAAACGGTGCAGTACAGATTTATTATGGCGAGGGACATGGCAAGACAAATGTCGCTATAGGAAGTGCAATATGTGCTGCCTGTGAGGGTAAACAGGCTGTCGTTATTCAGTTTCTAAAGGGTAAAAAGGAGCCGGAGTTTTTGAAAAAGCTTGAGCCGGAGGTGAAATTCTTTAATTTTTCAAGAGCCGGAATACTCTTTGAGCAGCTTGATGAGGAGAGTAAGCAGGAAGAAATCATGAATATCAAGAATGGCTTCAACTATGCAAAGAAGGTTATATCAACAGGTGCTGACATGGTTGTTGTGCTTGATGAGATGCTGGGGCTTTTGGATTTGCATCTGATTTCAAAGGAGGAGCTGTCGGATATGCTTGCTTCAAGGCCTGATGATGTGACCGTGATTATGACAGGCAGAGTACTTGACGATGGGATCAGGGAAATGGCAGATGAGATTTATAATATCGCGTCGGAAAAATAATAAGAAATATTGTCATGTGAGTTGACAATGCACAGGCGTGGTGATATTATTAGTGCAAGTGTGAGGCAGTTATATCATCTGCTGTATACGAATAATTTGATTAACAGATAGAGGTCGCGCGACTTATGAGTAGCTTTCCGGATGCCGCAGGGGCAGTTGATGGGAGATGAAAGGAATAGCGCCGAAGGGATTTATCATCTGCGGATATATCTCTGGGCATATGGCGAACAGCCTTATGACTGTCATCAGATTTGATGGGGAGCTATCGTGATTCATGAAGAATTGGGACCGGCTCTAAGGAGCCGGTTTTTTAGCGCTTAGAGGCAGACAGCGGCATACTTATACGTTAAGAGAATCAAATACCGAATAAAGAAAAGCAAGAAGGAGATAAAACCATGGCAATTTTCAAAGGAGCAGGAGTAGCAATTGTTACACCTATGTACGATAACGAGGAGGTTAATTACGACAAGCTCGAGGAGCTTATCAATATGCAGATTGATAATGGCACAGATGCTATTATCATTGCAGGCACCACAGGCGAGAGTCCATGTCTGTCAATGGAGGAGCATGCAAAGGTTATAAAGGCTGCCGTAGAGTTTACAAAGCATCGTGTACCTGTAGTAGCAGGCACAGGCTCTAACTGCACAAAGACAGCTATGCAGCTTTCAAAGGAGGCTGAAGAGTTTGGTGCAGACGGACTGCTCGTTGTCACACCATACTACAACAAGGCTACTCAGGCAGGTCTTGTGAGTCACTATTCGCAGATTGCAGACAGCACAAAGTGTCCTATTATCGTATACAACGTACCGGGACGTACAGGCTGCAACGTGCTTCCGGAGACTATGGCAGAGCTCTTTAAGACAAAGGAAAATATCGTGGGACTCAAGGAAGCTACAGGAAATCTGGCACAGGCTTCAAAGACAATGTATCTGACAGACGGAAAGCTTGATATGTACTCAGGCGAGGATGGTCTCGTAGTGCCTCTTATGTCTATCGGAGCAATCGGTGTAATCTCAGTATGGAGCAATGTAGCCCCTGCAAAGGTACACAATATGTGCGACAGCTTCTTCAAGGGCGATTTACAGACAGCCTTAGAGCTTCAGAGAGAGGCTCTTCCACTTGTGGACGCACTCTTCTCAGAGGTAAATCCAATTCCTGTAAAGAAGGCTATGAACCTGATGGGTATGAATGTCGGACCTCTTAGAAGCCCTATGTGCGAGATGGGTGAGGATAATGCAAGGAAGCTTGCTGAGGTCATGAAGGCTTATGGCTTAAAGCTTGCATAGTACAACGAGAAAGGATACGATAAAATGACAAAGGTAATTATGAATGGCTGCAACGGCAAAATGGGACAGACTATCACAGAAATCTGTAAGGCTGATGCTGATATCGAGATTGTAGCCGGTATTGATTTATATGATGGAATAGACAATGACTATCCTGTTTTTTCGAGCATCGACAAATGTGATGTGGACGCTGATGTGGTCATAGATTTTTCCAATGCCAAGGCTGTTGACGGAGTGCTGGACTATTGTGTGGACAAGCAGGTTCCGGTTGTTTTATGCACTACCGGTCTTAGTGATGAGCAGCTTGCAAAGGTTGAGGAGTGCTACAAGAAGGTGGCAGTGCTCAAGTCTGCAAACATGTCACTTGGCATAAACACTCTTATGGCTCTTCTCAAAAAGGCTGCACAGGTTTTCGCACCGGCAGGCTTTGACATGGAGATAGTTGAGAAGCATCACAATTTAAAGCTTGATGCACCTTCAGGTACTGCGCTTGCACTTGCTGATTCCATCAACGAGGCTATGGATAACGAGTATCACTATGTTTACGACCGCAGCCAGCGCAGAGAGAAGCGCGATCCTAAGGAAATTGGTATTTCTGCTGTCAGAGGAGGAAGCATCGTCGGTGAGCACGAGGTACTTTTCTGTGGACAGGATGAGGTGATTGAGTTTAAGCATACTGCTTACTCTAAGGCTGTTTTTGCGAAGGGTGCTGTTGAGGCTGCCAAGTTCCTTAAGGGAAAGGGTGCAGGTCACTACGATATGGCGGATGTTATTGCAGCTAAGTAGATTTAGGCTGTTTATCATTGTGGCGATAGGTCGGGCGTAAGCTCCGGGCAACAGGGGGGCACACGCACTCTCCCGTGGCGCTACGCTACGTGGCTAAGATACTGTACGAAATTATGCTTGATGGGTTTCTATGCTTGACGAAACCGTCGAAACGCGCCGTCCGTGGCGCGGTTCTCCTCGCCCCTGCGTCCATGCAGGGGCGTTTCTGCGTCTTGTGGGCATAATTTCTACAGTATCTAAGCCACTTCGCTTTTAAAACACAATAGGGGAGCGGGTGTTTAGCCGGCTGAGAGTAGACTGGTAGTGTCTTGACCCATAACCTGATTTGGATAATGCCAACGTAGGATAATATCGCACGATTTTTTTTAGGCGGATATACTCATTGGCGGTATATCCGCTTTTTGAATGTGTGGGTGATTATGAATAGCTGTAAAGAGATACTGATGAATGATTTTATAGAAAAGCTTAAGTCACGCAGTCCTTTGATTCACAACATCACAAATATGGTTACTATCAATGATGTGGCCAATATTGAGCTGGCATGTGGGGCTAGGCCTATTATGGCTATGGCACCGCAGGAGATGGATGAAGTCACGGGTATCTGCGATGGGCTGAACCTGAATATAGGCACTCCTTCTGAGGAGCGCTTTGAGGCGATGCGCATTGCTGCGAGGATGGCAGCGAAAAAGAATATTCCTATTGTGCTTGATCTGGTTGGTGTGGGCGTGAGTCGCTTCAGGATGGATTTTGTGATGAGCCTGCTTGACGAGGTGCATGTGGATGTGATTAAGGGCAATTTGTCTGAGGTCAAGGCTGTTATGGAGCATGGCAGGTGCGATGGCGGCGTGGAAGTGACCGATACGGCAGCTGAGTCTGATGCAAAGGCGCTTGCGTGCAGGGCGGCCCTGCAATATGGCTGTATCTGTGTGATTACAGGTGAGACCGATTATGTGGCAGAATTATGTGATGAAGCTGATTGCTATGACAATAATGAAAGCAGTGTGATGTGCATTACAGGCGGCCATCCTATGATGAAGAGGGTGACAGGCACCGGATGTATGCTTTCAGGGCTCATTTGTGCGTTTGTTGCGGCTGATTGCGATGATAAATATGGTGCAGTCACGGCAGCACTTAGCTGCATGAAGAGTGCAGGCGGGCTTGCTGCCTCTGATATGGCAGAGCACGGCAGAGAGACAAACAGCTGCTATTTCATTAAGCCCGGAAATGCTGCATACCGGGACAGGCTGATTGATGCAGTATATCATATATGCGATGGTGATTATGAACTGATGTGAATATCGCTGTATGACAGACAATTGGTATGCAGGTCATGAGTCTTATATTTGGAAAACAACAGGATAAGAGGTGAAAGGTATATATGAACAAAACTGATTTAAAGCTCTACGCTATAACAGACAGGCAGTGGCTGCATGGAGCGAGGCTTTCTGAGCATGTGAAGCTTGCGATAGAGGGCGGTGCCACTATGATTCAGATTCGTGACAAGGATATTCTGAGTACGGATTCTGATGCAGGGCTTAAGGATGAGTATAATGAGGCTCTTGAGATAAAGAGAATCTGTCACGAGCACAAGGTGCCGCTCATCATCAACGATAACGTGCAGTTTGCAATTGATATAGATGCCGATGGAGTACATCTGGGACAGGATGACATGAATCCGGCAGAGGCCAGGAAGCTTCTTGGAACTGACAAGATAATAGGAGTCACGGCAAAGACCGTGGAGCAGGCAAAAAGCACAAGCTGATGGCGTTGACTATCTGGGAAGCGGAGCCGTGTTTGGCTCTACCACAAAGCTCAATGCAAAGCCTATGACAAAGGAGCTTCTGCGTGAAATCACGGCGGCTGTCGATATACCGGTTGTTGCAATCGGAGGCATAAATGCAGACAATGCGGTCACGCTAAAGGGTACAGGGATTGCAGGAATCGCCGTGGTAGGAGCGATATTTGCAAGCGCAGATATAAAGGCAGCAGCCAAGGAACTTGCAGAAATATGCGATAATATGCTGTAATCACAGTATGACATACTGCTATAACTACAGTAATTAAACAATATTTTGAAGATACTGAACAGTTACGAGAAATCACAACATTCAGTAGAAAGGAGCGTAAATATGCATACAGCACTTACAATTGCGGGAAGCGATTCAAGCGGTGGCGCAGGCGTGCAGGCCGATTTAAAGACCATGCTTGCAAACGGTGTGTTTGGCGAGAGCGTAATCACGGCACTCACGGCACAAAACACCATGGGAGTTGACGCGGTGATGAATGTACCGGCTGATTTTATCGAGGCACAGATGAAGGCTGTTTTTTCGGATATTTTTCCGGATGCGGTGAAAATCGGTATGACATCATCGGTAGATACGATTGAGGCGATTGCCGCAGGACTTGTAAAGTACAAGGCAAAAAACATAGTTCTGGACCCGGTGATGGTCGCTACAAGCGGAAGCAGGCTGCTTGAGGAAAATGCGGCAAACACTCTGATGGAGAAGCTGTTTCCACTGGCTGACATCATCACGCCAAATATCCCTGAGCTTGAGGTGATATCAGGCAGACAGATTGAAAGCACAGATGACATCATAGAGGCATCAAAGGCTGTTTATGATAAATACGGCTGTCCGGTTTTGAGCAAGGGAGGCCATTTTACGGACACAGCATGTGTGTGCGACTATTTATGGGATGGTAAGCGAGTCATTACATTTGAGACAAAAAGAGTGGACAATCCCAACTCACACGGCACAGGCTGCACGCTTTCATCAGCGATAGCCAGCGGTCTGGCAAAGGGACAGTCGCTTGAGCAGGCTGTGGATAACGGCAAGAAATATGTCACAGCATGTTTAAAAGCCATGCTTGACCTGGGACACGGCAGCGGTCCTATGAATCATGGAGCGTTGTTCATACAATGAAATAAGCACATGTTAAATAATTAATAGCAGTAATAATAAGAATAGTAATAACTACTAATTAACAGTAATAAAATAAAGAACAGGAGAGTACAATGAGTAATTACACAACACAGATGGATGCCGCAAGAAAGGGCATCGTAACACCTGAAATTGAAAAGGTAGCAAAGAAAGAGAAGAGGGATGTAGACAAGCTGATGGAGCTTGTTGCAAGCGGAAAGGTAGCTATTCCTGCAAACAAGCATCACAAGTCACTTGATGCAGAGGGTGTTGGAAGCATGCTTCGCACAAAAATCAATGTAAACCTCGGTGTGTCAAGAGACTGCAAGGACTATGATGTGGAGATGCAGAAGGTCATGAGTGCTGTAAAGCTTGGAGCGGAGGCTATCATGGATCTTTCAAGCCATGGTAACACACAGCCATTCAGACAGAAGCTCACAAGCGAATGTCCTGCAATGATAGGAACAGTGCCTGTTTATGACAGCGTAATCCATTATCAGCGTGATCTTGCGACACTTACAGCACAGGATTTTGTCGATGTAGTCAGACTCCATGCAGAGGATGGAGTGGACTTTGTCACACTTCACTGTGGAATCACAAGAAAAACCATAGACCAGATTAAAAAGCATAAGCGTAAGATGAATATCGTAAGCCGTGGAGGAAGCCTTGTATTTGCATGGATGTGCATGACAGGAGAGGAAAATCCTTTCTATGAGCACTATGATGAGATACTTGAAATCTGTGAGGAGCACGATGTGACAATCTCGCTTGGAGATGCCTGCAGACCGGGCTGCTTAGCAGATGCAACAGATGTATGCCAGATAGAGGAGCTTGTAAGACTTGGAGAGCTCACAAAGCGTGCATGGGATCACAACGTACAGGTCATGGTAGAGGGACCGGGACATGTGCCGCTTGATCAGGTAGCAGCAAACATGAAGGTACAGCAGTCAATCTGTATGGGAGCACCATTTTATGTACTTGGACCTCTCGTAACAGATATCGCACCGGGCTATGACCACATCACAGCAGCAATCGGTGGAGCAGTGGCAGCAATGAACGGCGCAGCTTTCCTTTGTTATGTGACACCTGCTGAGCATCTTGCTCTTCCAAATGTGGAGGATACAAAGCAGGGAATTATTGCGTCAAAGATTGCGGCTCATGCAGCTGATATTGCAAAGGGAATACCGGGAGCCAGAGATATAGATGATAAGATGGCAGATGCCAGACGTGTGCTTGACTGGGATGCACAGTTTGCATGTGCGCTTGATCCGGAGACAGCTAAGGCTATCAGGGATGACCGTCTGCCTGAGGATGACCACAGCGAGGCATGCAGTATGTGCGGTAAGTTCTGTGCAGTGCGAAGCATGAACAAGGCACTTGCAGGAGAGTATATTGATATACTATAACTATTCAGTACAGAAACGACTCGCAACTGTGAAGGTACAAAACAGTTGCGATATACTTTAAGGTGAGGTAGTAATGGAAAGTAAAAAGAACACTAAAAAAACAACTCTTTCAATCAGAAAGATTGCCATGGCAGGAGTGCTTGTGGCAGTTGCCGTAGCAGGAAGCTTAATAAGCTTTCCTGTTGCCGGCAGCAAATGTGCACCTGTACAGCACATGGTAAATATATGCGCAGCAGTATTTTTAGGACCTGTATGGGGTGTCGGTGTGGCATTTTGTGCGAGTATTATCAGAAACCTGACAGGACTTGGAAGCCTCATGGCATTCCCGGGAAGCATGGTAGGTGCTCTGTGCTGTGGACTGATGTACAGATTCAGCAAAAAAATCATACCGACATGTGTTGCAGAGGCGCTAGGTACAGGCATACTCGGAGGTCTTGCAGCGTATCCTCTTGCAAAATATGTGATGCTCATTCAGCCGGAAGGCATGTTTATATACATAGTGCCATTCCTTATCTCTACAGTGGCCGGAAGCATAGTGGCAGCAATTGTCATGCTGATTTTAAAGAAAAATGGAGCACTGACAGTATTTAAGGAAAATCTTGAGTAATATCCAGGGCTATGGCTTTATAAGAAGCTTCATGAGCTCATCCTGACAGATAGGCCTAGAGTAGTGATAGCCCTGAAAACAGGTGACGTCGAACTGCCTGAGATAGCTCTCAAGGCTATCATTTTCTATGCCTTCAATACATATCCTTAAGTCTGCGGCATTGGCAAAATTAATCATTCCGATTACAAGTGCCTGCTTCTTTTTCTCCTCGAGAATGTCTTTAACAAAGAACATATCTATCTTGATACCCTCTACAGGAAGTTCAAGCATCATCTGAGATGAAGAGCTTCCTGTGCCATAGTCATCCATAGTGATGTGGATTCCGGCTTCCCTGAATGCAGTGACGGTTTTCTTTATCATAGATATAGGCAGATCTCTGCATCGCTCTGTAATCTCTATCCACAGCTGTGAAGGTGGAAAATCATACTCTTTAAGAATTGCCAGAGTATCTTTTACAAAGTTTTCCTTTTCAAGCTGTTCTGAGGATGCATTTACATTGATGAAAAAGCCCGGTTTTATCTTTGCAAATTCACTGGCTGAGCTTATTGCAGTCCTCATGATATAATTTCCTAGCTCATACATAGCCGGGGTATCCTCAAGCCAGTCGATAAACAGTCCGGGTGGCACCGTGCCAAAAGGCTCCTTTTTCCAGCGCACCAGAGCCTCAGCACCCATTATTTCACCATTGCAAGCCTTTACAATGGGCTGAAACTCTACAAAAAAGCCATCACAGCTATTGATAACCGACTGATGAATGATTTTCATGATATCTATATGCGAGCTGCCATTGAACCTGACCATATCATTGAAAAATAACAAATCAGGGCTGTGAAGCTCCTTCGCGCGGTCTAGAGTGTATTCCACCTTGCTGATGACAGTTGAGGTATCACCATCATAATCCTTGAGAATCAGACACGCAGCATATATATCAAACTCAAATTTAAAGCATTTAAAGAAATACATGGACTTTATTGTATCGGCAATTTTCTGATAGAAGGCCTTGGCCAAGGCACGGTCTGCTTCCTTTACCACAAATACAAACTTGCAATTATTCATATAGTAGGTAGCGGTGCTGCCATCCATCATGTCGATGAACTTGAGCGCAAGCTCACGCTGGATTGCAGTGTTGAAATTGGAACCATACAGTATATTGAACTCATCTATATGACCTATCTCCACCTCGATTATGGCTACAGACCTGTTTTCCATGATATAGCCGTTGATGTCTCTTTCAAACTTTGACTGACCATAAAGATATGTATATGGGTCGATATCCGGAAGGGTATTTTCGTTTCTGAGCACGAGGACATGGTAGCGGTGTCCGTCATCACCGGTAAAAATATCAGAATAAAATCCCATCATATATTCTTTGGTATGCTTTCCCATGCGGACATAAAATATATCATCCGGTTTTTCGCCATTTAAGCGATAGCGGATTTCCTGCTTATATTCCGGCAGGTCAACGTCGTTGACACAAGAGCTCAGCTGTTCAAAGAAGCAGGTATGCTCGCCGGCTTCAAAGCCGAAAAAATCAGCTGTCTTATCCGGTACGTATGATAAGTCATTATCCAGGTCGGTGATGATAGGATATATCCCGTCTGATAATTCTGAAATTTTATCAATAAATTCCTTGTATATCGTGTGTTCTATCATAAATTAAAACTCCATATGTGTATAATGCACAAAATTCTTTTATTATTATAGCATATGTATACATTATATACAATAAGTTAGTTGGGCTCTGAAAATGAAATTTAGGTATGAAGCATTAATATAAATTAATGATTTTAGTGTGTCATTTATATATTTGAAGGTATACTGATGACTGAAATACACCATCAGCTGCTTCAAATGCAACGTCACCATCATATTTGCCGGCAACAGAGCGGATGGATGACAGACCTATACCATAGTCGTCCCTCTTAGAAGAACGGTATTTTCCGTTTTGGATGGTAACATGTCCGTCAAAGCTGTTGTCCATAGTAATAATAAGTGTCTTATAGTGTACGTGGGCATGCAGTCGGATAAAGTGCGATGATTTCTCGTTCAAAGAATCAGAAGTATCCATGCGTCTGCAGGCTTCTATAGCGTTTTCTATCAGATTTCCAAATACCAGGCACAGGTCATTGTCCAAGGCCGCATCATCGGTTTCCGGAACAATAAGCTTTGTCTCAAGAGCGATATTTTCATTTCTGCATATGGCACTATAGTATGACAGAATGGAATTGACTACCCTGTTTTCGCAATAGCTTGCAGGCGCAGATGGTATGCTGTGGATCAGGGCATCCAGGTATTCATTCAGCTGTTTATTTTCAGTGTTTGCGAGGCCTTTTATTGCAACCAGCTGGTGACGCAGATCGTGACGCTGCTTCTTAAAAAGCTGTTCGTTTGTTGTGATGAGCGAATTATATTTCTTCTGCTCCAACAGGGAATGCTCAAGGAGATTCATATCGAATATGAGTCTTTCATTCTCACGTTTTATCATGAGCATATCGCTTATATTAAGCCCCATTATAATTCCCATGATTATAATGAAAAGCAGAGTTCCAATCTGGTACAGTAATGACAATGAGGCCACAAATTTTAAATGATAATTGATTATCTCAGCACATGAAGCAAGTGCCAGTATGAATACCGGAACCATCAGCCGTTTTGCCCTGCTGTTTTGGCTACGAACAGCCTCAAGGATGATGTATGCAGTCAGGAAGCAAAGTATGAGAGGCAGAATGACATGGAACACGTACATGCTCTGGGATAGTGCAACCGTACCGCTAAGCTGTAAGACACAAGCGACAAGGTCAAGCACGGTGAGGAGCTTCGCGATAGCTATAATTGGCTTGTCATTCTTAAAACCAACTGCAAGCCTGCAGAAATACAGCAGCGGAATCATCTGCGAGAAAAGCCCTATAAAAGCACACAGATACAGCAGTGTAGGGTTTTTGACTATGACACCTGTGTAGTTGCACTCGCCGATAGACCACATGCCGGCCATGAGTGAGAAGAATCCAAAATGAAATATCATCTTGCAAACCTCTTTATCGTAGTATAAAAGCATTAGTGAGATAAATATAAACAAAACACCTGCGGCAAGCTCAAGCAGTGCTATAAAGAATGACCATTTATTCAGCTTTAACAGAGTGAAAAATAAGGATTTGTATGCTCCGTAGATAGGAGAATATACCGTAAGCGAGCTTCTGGTAACAGGAGACAGATACTCTATGCGAAGCTCTGTATCACCTGAATGACCGTCAGTGCCTATCAGGTACCCCTCGGTTGCGGGATCCTTCATATAGGATGGATAGTTTTCGGCCCTGCCAAACTCATATATGAGGTCATCGTCCAGATAGACCTTCGCAGGGGAATAGACAGTTTTTATGTAGATTGGATCATCCTTGTTCAGGTTGATATGTGTGGTGACGGTGACATGTGTGCGCGGCGAAAGGTGCTTAAAGGTATGTGGAAATGTGATTTCTTCTTTATCTGAATCCGAGCCTTCCACTACGGCATATGCAGAGCTTACGATAGTGGCTTCAGGATAGCTCGCCTGGCTCATAATCATGTTTTTTGAGGAAAGAAGCAGTATGCAAATCAGTGTAAGCAGTATAATTGTCAGATAGGGAATATTTCGTATAGCGCTAATTTTTTTCATAATCCGGGCTCCTTGCAGTGTATTACTTTTGACAGTCTAGCTCATATCAAATCAATAGGAAAGTGCCTTATTTAAGCCCTCTGGTGTGATCAAAGTAGTATCTCTCCAGAGCCTTTTTGGCTTTGCCGGAGAGCTCTCTCTTGATAGGGATATTTGTGTCATCGGCCATCACGAAGCATTTGAGTGAAGTATCAATGCGTGTGACATACGACAGGTTTACCGCGTAGCTTTTGTGCGGCAGAAAAAACAGCTCAGCGGGCAGCTGATCTGAAAGATCTGAAAGCTTCTCATAGCAGCTGATTTCCTCATTTTCTTTTAAATGTATGAAAATCTGCCTGGCTCTCTGCTCTATGTACATGATATCAGAAAGGGCAAGCCTCTCCATACTCTTGTTTCTCTTCACATAAAGAGACGGGGCATCTGATTTCTTCAGCATGGCAAGGTGAAGAATGTTACTTAGCTCAGCTGCAGAAACCGGCTTTTCGATATATCCGATGGCAGACAGCCTGTAGCTTTCCAAGGCATGCTCCGTGCTTGTCGTGATGAAAGCAACCGGGATATCGGCATCTGTCTCGCGGATTATGGAGACTGCCTCTATGCCGGTCATGGAATCTTTCATGTATATATCCATGAGCAGCAGGTCATACTTTCCGTACTCATATGAGGCAAGAAAAGAATCTGCATCCGTAAAGACAGTGTATGTATTTTGGATATCGCTGTGGTTGAGAATATCACAAAGCAGCACGGTCTCTGCAGCTTCGTCCTCGCATACAGCTATATTAAGTGTTTGTGGCATGTTTATTCCTCTGTAGAATGTGAATGATTATAAATAATCATAATATAATATGAAATAAATATCAAATAAATATTGCTATTAAATATCCGAAATGCTAATATAATTATCAGCAGTTTATTAATTATTTTAAGGAGGTTTCAGTTATGAAATACTGTACAAATTGTGGCAGGCAGTTAGCTGATGATGAGGTATGCACATGTCGTCAGCAGGCACAGCCACAGGCACCAAATCAGACACAGGACAACAATGCACAGGCAGATAATGCAGCACATCAGGCACAGTTTAACGGACAGCCGCAGGGCAACGCACAGGGACAGTTCAATGGACAGCCACAGGGACAGTTCAACGGACAGCCACAGGGCAGCGCACAGTCGCAGGCGTTTGATAACTTCACACAGCAGGTGAGTGCAGCAGGACAGCAGCTGCAGAATGACAAGAATGTGGCATCTATCATCACATTCTACAAGGGTCTTGTTAAGAAGCCGGCACAGGCTGCAGCAGACTTTGTAAAGAATGCAAATATGGCATCAGGCTTTATATTTATTGGCTTATTTGCCATAGTAGAGGTAGTGCTGTCTGTAGTATATCTGTTATCAAGCGTAATTGGCAGCATAGGCGGCTTTGGATTCTCATTTTACCCGGCGAGCTTCTTTGAGGGAATCTTCTCAGGAATCGTAGGAGAGGCAGTGAGAGTACTCATTCTGGCAGCAGTCATTCTGGTTGTATTAAACGCAGTGCAGAAGGATAAAAAGGTGACATTTGCACAGACACTTTCAGCAGCATGTCTGTATGATGCAGTATACCTTCCGATTATCCTTGTGGCAGCAATCATCGACATAATCCCATTCCAGTTCTTTGGCAATGTGAGCAGCTGGCTGCATACATTTGCGGGAGTAGTAGGATATGTAAGCATATTCTTTGGAGTAAGGGCAATAGAAGAGGATGACAATAAGCTTCCACTCGTGTGTGGACTGGCATTCCTTGCAACAGCCATTGGTTCAACAATTGTAAATGCTATTTTCTAATTTAATATTTGATTTAACATATCTGATTTAATATATCAGAAATAACCGGATCCTGTGAGATTTTCTTGCAGGATCTTTTTTTATTTCTTGCTTCGAATAGCTGATTTTTGCATAATAGAGGATAAATATATCATGGAGGCATAAAGAAGACGATTGATAGCAGAAATAGCTATCATATATCTTACGATTTGTCAAGTACGAGTTTTGACACTTTTTGTGTAAATTGTCGTTGTTATTGCCATGCGTGGAATTGATGTATAATGATAATTAGATTAATTTGTTTAGTTAAAAACTAGCTGAATATATGAGTCAATGATAATATGAATTCTATAATAAGCAGGTTTATAAAACTCGGGAAGAGAGGCACCTATGACGCATAAAATCAAGGTACAGATGTTTGGCAATTTCAGAATGGACTATAACGGAGCACCATTTGTGGCGGAAAAAATGCATAAGGAAAGCCAGTTCAACCGCATGATGCAGGCTTTGATACACTATTCTGACTGCGGAATAGCAAAGGATAAGCTCGAGGAAATAGTAATCGGTGAGCGTGATATAGATGCACCTCACACAGCGCTAAGAGTTATTGTATACAAGACAAAGCAAAAGCTCGCACAGCTCGGACTGCCGGGAAAGAACCTCATATATTTGAAGGGAGGCATATATTACTGGACACCGGATATAGAGATAGAAGAGGATGCAGCAGAGTTTGAGAAACTCTATAACGAGGCCTGTGCACTGGAAAAGCAGATGCCACAGGAACCGGAGAGTGCAGAGACAGTGTGTGATGAGCGGATAAAGGAAATAGAAGACAATATGCTTGAGCTGTACGTAAAAGCACTATATCTGTACAAGGGAGAGTTTTTGGCGGCATATACAGGCGAGACGTGGATAGCACAGGAGGCCAGACGCTATCACACCATGTTTGAGAAAATCATAAATGAAGCTGCGTACATACTGCGAAAGAGAAAACAATTCAAGGGACTGGAGAAGCTCGGAGTATATGCGGCAAAGGTCGACCCGTTCAATGAGTGGGAGGAGCTCATCATGGAGGCGATGGTAGAGACCAGGCGCTATGATGAGGCGGAAGAGTTATACACGGATGTCGTGGACTATTATCTCAGGGAGTGCGGTATTTATCCATCTTCAAGACTCTTGGAAATCCTTGAGAAATACAGTAATCAGATGAATCATGCACATGAGATACTGGAAAACATCCAGGAGGGCATGAACGAGCAGGAGGAAACAGAAAGAGGCGGATATTTCTGCAGCTATCCGGTATTCAAAGGAATATACCAGGCGTCCATCCGTATTATGAAGCGCACAAGGGTACCTGTGTATCTCATGCTCTGTACTCTGGAGGACGAGGAAGGCAGACAGGTACAGAGCGAGACAAAGATGAACAAGTATTCAAGGCAGCTTAAGAAGTGCGTTGGTGAATCAATCCGCTACAGTGACATATATACCTCGTATGGAAAGGTGCAGTTTCTTATCATGCTCATCGGAATCAAGCGTGAGGACTGCGAGATAGTGAAAAAGAGAATCAACCGCCAGTTCGCAAAGAAAAATCCGAGAGTCGCAGAGAAATATCATGTGAACAGTATAGTTTGTGAGTTGTAAAGGGAATAGTACAAATTGGTTGGAAAAGATGCAAGGTGCTGTTACACAATTAAGGTTAGAGTTAATTTGATTATTTTATATATTATGGAGAAAATGTTATGAATGGTAAAGACAAGATATCAGTAATTATTCCATGCTACAATGTCCAAAAATATATTATGAGATGCTTTGATTCAATTTACAGCCAGACATATGGCTTTGAAAACCTTGAAGTGATACTCATAGATGATTTATCGACAGACAATACATGGTCTATATTAGAATCCTTACAAAGAAAATACCCGGAGAATGTTATATCTCTTAAAATACAGAAAAAAGGAAAATGTGGCGGTGCACGTAATCTGGGAATGGATATCTGCACCGGCAAATATATCACATTTGTGGATGCAGATGATTATGTGCATCCGGATATGCTTAGGGTGCTGTATGATAGAATGACAGAGGACGATTATGATGTGGCACAGTGTGGTGTATCGTGCTTTAAAGCAGATAAGCCAAATGTATTAGAAGTAAATGATTTTGAAATTCAAAGGCTTGATTTGGATAATGTTGATAATAGGAAAAATCTCATTATAGGTCTGACCGGATTTACTAATGTAACAGCATGGGCAAAGCTATACTCGACCAAATTTATAATAGAACATAATCTAAGATTTATAGAAGATGTATATTATGAGGATACACATTTTTCTATGCTTTGTGTGTTACTTGCAAAGAAATATTGTAAGGTGCAATCGACATTATACTATTACTTTGAGAATACAGAGGGCATTATACGTTCTGAAATTAGCAATGCAAAGATCCGGGATGCTAAGATTATTATGGATCATATAAGGCAGGCTATTCAAAGTAGAAAAGCAGAACTGGGAAATGTAATTGAGCAGTGTTATTGTGAAATCCAGACATTTTTGTTATGGCACCAATATATTGAGCCATATAGTAGAATAGAAACCTTTATGAATAGGGAACTGGATATTTGCAAAGAAGAGTTTTTAAAGAGTGAACCGGATATATTTAATAATCCATATGTGAAGTTTTTTTCAGATGATGTGGTATTGAAAAGAATGTCAAGGCTGAGAGTGACTGCGAAAAAAATGGATAATGCATACTTTTTGGATAATGCAATGCATATCTGTCTTGGTATACATGATAAGGATGGAAATTACAGTGTCTGGGCTGGAACAACGATGCAATCCATTGTTGAAAACACAAAAGCGCCAATAGTTTTTCATATATTACATGATGACACATTGAACGAAATAAATAAAAATAAGCTGAGTTTTATTGCCGATAATAGTGGAAATGATATAGAATTTCATCATTTTAATTCGGACGTTTTTGGCACGTTTGCTGATTCAATGAATAGATTTGCAATTGGAACAATGTTCAGAATTATGTTGCCCGATATTATGCCGGATTTAAAAAAAATAATATATTTGGACTCTGATTTATTTGTAAATACAGATATTGAAGAATTATGGAACCTAAATATAGATAATTACTGTCTGGCGGCTGCTCAGGATTGTTCGACAATAAGAAATTGGGGAACTCCATACGCTGTAGCAGCAGGGCAGACAAGTCGTGACAGATATTTTAATGCGGGTGTTCTTTGCATGAATCTTGACAATATCAGGAAAAATGGAAGCCTGTTTCAACAAGTTATAGATTATCTGAACGATAATCCACGAACATGGCTTCCTGACCAGGATGCTTTAAATGCCATATTCAGCGGAAAAACCTTATTGATAGATGAAAAATGGAATTATTTTATTGATGAGGCAAGAAAAAATAATGAGAAAGCAGAGAAAAAAATATATCATTATGCTGCAACCCTGTTGATGCTGCATACAAATAATGAAATTGACAGAGCCTACTATTTCACAATACTGAGAACCCCATGGGGAGAGCAGATGGAGGATGGCTTATTGTGTAATTCTATGGGTAGAATTGTGGATAGAACAGGTATGCTGGAGAAGCTGCTAAAAAAAGTTACTCAAAACAATATACGACTCGTATTCTATGGCGGAGAGAACAGCTCAATAAGGAATGCAATGAGGCTATTAAACAGAAATTTCGATAGCTGTGAATGGCATGAGCATTTAAAGGAGAATGAGATTATCTGTGATGATAATACTGTCTATATAGTCTCAGCAGAAGCGGACGATGGCAATGGACTGGAAATACTGGCAAATGCCGGATTAGAAAATGGTGAGAATTATTTTATAACACAGAGGTTTTATTATACAGAGGGTGGGTTTGCCCTATGATTTTTATTACTGATGAATTAGGTAAGTTTGAGAAAAATATAATAGAGCTGGCAGAAAATGTGGGATTTAAAGAATGCAAAACAATAGAAGCCATAGATTTGTTTTGTGGCATATCTGAAAGAAACGATGTGCTTAAGGAAAAAGACAGGTATTATGCATTCATAGATATCCCTCAATATTGGAGTGTTCGTGCAGATGGTCTAAATGGTGCTATATATGATAATAAAACCAAAAAGGCAAACATCTATTTTAAGAATCCGATAGAGAAAAGAATGGTCAGCAGAGTCGAGTGGATTGACAGGAATAATACAGTATATAAAGTAGATTATTACAACAAATACGGATATATGTATTGTTCGGAGAATGTGAGTGGCGGCAATGTTACAGTCAGGGAATTCTATGATAGAAATGGTGACATTAAAGTATTAGAACAGACAGGTCCAAAGACATATACCACGTTTGGCACCCGCATTAGTCCGAAGAGCTATAGAGGCTTTGCTGATTATTTGGAAGCTTATCTTAAATATAATAAAATTTATGATGAAAATATATGGCTGACAAGTGATGAGATATTAAATAAATTTGCCTGGGATTATGGTAATTTTAAAATATCATACCTGCCACAAAATAGATTAAACTCAGATTTGACAGTAATAACTCAGACTAACACAGCGTTTCGAATACTGTGCAGTGAAGAGCAGCAGGTAAATTGGTATAAAGAAAATTCAAATTATAAATGCGACAGAGTATATTCATATTTTGAAAATAATGAATTAAAATTTGGAAAAAAGGAAGCACTTACTATTACAGAATCGGATCAGCTTGAGTATATTGAACAGCTTATAAATGACTTTCCGGAAATAACTTTTCATATAGCTGCCAGTACCATTATGTCAGATAAATTAACGAGACTGGATATAAATAATAATGTTGAGTTATATCCATGTATTACGGAACAAAAGAGAAAAGAACTGTTTGAAAGATGCGATATTTATTTGGATATTAATCATTACAGAGAGCTATACAATGCAGTAAACGAGGCAATGGTTAATAATATGATAATACTAGCGTTTGACAATACAGCGCATTCAAAAGAATTATATCCAATGGGAAATATTTTTGAAAGCAGCAACTATGTGAAGATGAAAGAAACTCTAAAAAATATAATAACTAGTCAGACGATATTCAATGAATATATAGACAGGCAAAAGAAGCAATTAAAACAATTAGCTGCAAAAGTAGTTATGGGTGATACAGATGAGAGTATTTGATTTTACATTACTTAGTGGATATGAATTTTCCGGAGTCGATGTTGCTCAGGGATTTAGAGCAAGATTGTTTGCAAAAAACAATGTAAACGCTAAATTTATTTTTACAGAGCTGCCGACAATTAGGGATATGGAACTGTATGGATCGCAAAAAATAAAACGTGGTCAGATTATGTCTGCACATCTTTTTATGACCGGAAGATTAGATATGAGTTTGTCTGTGAAAAAAGAAGCTCTTTTAGAAAATGAAAAAGAAAACTATGAGTATGACAATATAGATGAGGATGGAAAGGTGATTCGTCTATATAATTCCGGTGAAAAATCAGTTGAAATATTATGCGATGAAGATGGATTTGTTATAAATGAAAGTCTCTTTAAAAACGGAAAAAAATATTTAGTAAATTATTATACAGACAGCTTGTCATATACAGAACTGTATAATTGGGATAATGATTCGAACGATGGCTTAAATCCGGAAAGGAGAATTTTTTGGAACAAACAAGGACAGATGGTTTATGAACAATGTATCTATAAAGATAATGTTGAATATCTGTTTAAAAATGGTGAAGTTATAGACAATGTAGAGTTTCTAGAAAGATTTGTAAAGGCACTTAATCTTTGTGAGAATGATATATGTATAATGGATAGAGCGGGATATCTTGATTATATACAGCCTCTTTTTGAAAATAAAGGCAAATCAAAGCTGATAGCTGTATTACATTCAGATCATTTTTACAAAATATATGAGGATGAAAGCTCATTATACATGAACTATGAGTATTATTACTGGTTCAAATATTCAGAGGCAATAGATTATTTTGTTGTTGGTACGGATGAACATAAAAGAAGTCTGGAAGCATTTTTAAAAGAGTATGATTGTTTTGTTCCGCATATTGCAGCTATTCCACCGGGCGCCATACCAGAAGGCAAACTTAAAAGTAAAAATAATCGTTGGCGAGGCAGTATAATATCTGCTTCAAGACTTAGTCCAAGGAAAGGTATTGATATTCTTATTAAAAGTGTGATAAAAGCTCATGAGATAAATCAGACAATTAATCTGGATATATATGGAAGTGGCGATGATGGGTATACTATATATTTAAAAAATATAGTTAAAGATGCATGTGCTGATGATTATATTCACTTTAAAGGGCGCTGTAATCTTGAAAAGATTTATCCACACTATGAAATGTTTGCATCCTTTTCTTTGTGGGAAACATTTGGACTTTCGCTTATGGAGGCTGTAGGAGACGGACTTGCCATGGTTGGACTGGATGTCAGATATGGAAACAGGCTTTTTATACATCAGGATGAAAATGGATACCTTGTGGATTTTGATATTGAGACAGATTTTCAAAATAAAGATAAGCTCTGTGAAAGAACTGCAGCAGCAATAGTTAAAATATTTGAGGATGATGACAGATTGAAGAAATTTCATGAAAATTCTTATATGATTGCTGAAGAATATAAGGAGCATGTAATAGAATCAAAATGGATGCAGCTTATAAAAAATATACTAGACCTCAATCCGTCAAACTTAATTTTATAGAGAAATGCAGTAACATGAAGGTAAAACATCCTAAGGATTATTGGCTTGAGTATGAGAGAAAAATGTTGGAAAACATCAATGAAACAACAGGCTTGTAGACAGGAGTATCAATGAAAACACACATTACTACACTAAACAACATGGCAGGAACTGCCAGTCTGGCACATAGAAGAGTATTAAAGGTGGCTCAGAGTATTGGCTGCCATGAAATGGGCTTATCTTTTTATCATTTAAAGCCAGACTATGCGAAGGAAATAGACAAACGTCTTGATGGGATAATTGCGCCTCTTAACTATGGGGATATTGTGATTTTTCAGTATCCAAGCTGGATTGGGGTGAATTATGATGAGAGCTTTGTAAACAAGATAAAGTCGTACCGGGATACAAAGCTGATAATTTTTGTTCAGGATATACAAAAGCTCATGTTTGATTCTGAGCAGGCAATTCTTGATATGGAAATTAAAACTCTCAATAAGGCGGATTTACTTATTTTGCCATCAAAGAAGATGCATCGCTATCTGAAAGAAAATGGGCTTGATGAGAAGCCTGTTATCTATCAGACTATCTGGGATATGCCATCAGACATTTGTTTTGTTGATCATGCTGTAACGAGATGCTTTCACTTTGCCGGGAACTATAATCGTTTTCCGTTTCTGGCAGAGTACCATGGCAAGACACCGATTTATCAATATGATGCAAATAAGCCGGACAGAGAAAATGATGACAGTTTTTGCTGGAAAGGGTATTTGGAGCAGGAAAAGCTAATGCATGAGCTTTCCAAAGGTGGCTTTGGGCTTGTTTGGAGTGATGACGAATATTTTGACAGATATTATTCGATGAATCAGCCGTACAAGCTCGGTACAAATCTGGCAGCAGGGATACCAGTTATAGTAAAAAGAGGCTGTGTTCATGAGAAATTTGTCGAAAGAAACGGTCTGGGATATGCAGTCGATACGTTGGATGAAGCTGATAAACTGGTTCAGAGTATTACGGATGCAGAGTATATAGAGCTTTATCGTAATGTAAAGAATATTCAAAAGCTGATATTAGATGGCGCATATACCAGAAAAACACTTCAGGATGCAATAATTGAGGTATTGGAAAATGCCTGTACACCGGTTGAAAACAGATATACTTCAGATTTTGATATTTGTGTGAAAAATAATTCTGAGACGCTTAATCTGATACTGGAAAACAGATGCTCGATAGCAAGATTTGGAGACGGAGAGTTTGACATCATCGCCGGCAACTCTATCCCTTATCAGGAATATAATGAGACACTTGCAGCGGAGCTTAAAGAGATTATAGCACGTCAAAGTGATACACACTTTATGACCTGCTTACCTGATGTTTTTGAGAATCAAGGCAGGTACAATGAAGCGTGTCAGAGTTTCTGGAAGGGGCATTTGCAAGCATACAGACAATTATATAATGACGTTTGTACTGCTGGCTGGTATGGTTCAACCTTTGTGTCAAGGCCGTATATAGATTTAGCAGATAAATCGACCGTGACAGGATATTTTGACAGATTAAAATCACTATGGGACAATAGAGATGTGCTTATTGTTGAGGGAAAAACAACCAGATCCGGAGTGGGAAATGATTTATTTGACAATGCTAAATCACTCGTTCGCATTATAGGCCCTTCAAAAAATGCCTATAGGGCTATTGACAGGATAGAGAGTAAGATAGAGGAGTATGGCAAAAATAAACTTATACTCCTAATGCTTGGACCAACTGCAAAAGTTATCTCATATCACCTGTATAAGAAGGGATATTGGCTCATTGACATCGGACATATTGATTCTGAATATGAATGGTACAAGCTTGGAGCAGTAGAAAAGGTGAAACTGCCTAATAAGCATACAGCAGAGCATAACTATGATCAGGATATAGTGTTTGACCATGATCAGGTGTATGAATCACAGATAGTTGCTACAGTGGAATAATGGGGAAGAGATTATGAGCGTACATATTACAAAAACTTATAACATAGGTGGATTGATTGGTCTCCGTCAAAATGCGGTGAAAAACGCAGGTGAAACACTTGCCTTTAAAGAAATGAGCCTATTTAAATTTCCTGATGCATATGATAGTGATGATGAGCTGCATGTTAGGATGGATGGCATAATCGCATCACTTTGTCCGGAGGATATAGTGATTTTTCAGCATCCAAGCGGTGAGAGTCCCAGATACGATGGATTTTTATTTGATCATTTAAGAAGATATCATGGAACAAAAATTGTTGCGTTTATACAGGAAATAGCATCCGATAGAGATGACAGTGAGTATTCTTTGAGTGATGAAATTACGTTGCTTAACCGGGCCGATATGTTTATTTTTGCCTCAGCTGCGCTGCGGGATCACTATATCGCAAATGGATTAAAAGAAAAACCTTATCTGATTCAAGCTGTACCGGATTATATGACAGACATTTGCGCAAATGAGCATAAAAATAAAAAACTATATATCATGGCGGAAACGAGTCAAAATGACTATCTATTGAACAATTTGAATATAGAGGTGGTGCGATATGATGAGTACCACGTCACTGAATCTATACTCAGGTTGTCAGACGGAGGCTTTGGATTAATATGGGATACTGATGAGCAGGCACTTGGACTTTATATGGCTGCCGGAATCCCTGTGATTGTTAAAAAAGGGTTGCCATGTGAAAAGTATGTGACAGATAATGAAATAGGAGCAGCAGCAACAGATTTTGAAGATGTATACAGGATAGCTGTATCAGAATCGGAAGATAAATTGAGTCAATACTACGCAAATGTAAAAAAACTGCAAGATTTGTTCATAAATGGGATATATACCAGAAAATTATTGCTGGAAACCTTAATTTTGTGTAGAGAAAGGCTATAATTTGGCAGTATATAAATGTTTTTATACGATTTTAGATACACCTAGGAGTTTATATTTATAGTGTTAAAGAGGAAAACTATAGTTATGTCCGGATGAAAGAGGATTAGGAAACAGATAATCCAAGTATCCGGATTCATGTGAATAAGGAGAGACTATATGAATAAGAAGAAGGTTGACAGTATTTTAAAAGGTATAACCGCAGCAGGAATTGCCATGGGTGGAGTAAGCTCTATCCAGGGTGCTGATATGGTTATGGCTGCAATTAATGAATCGGCAGCAGATTCCAATTCATTAGTTGACGCAGGCTCTTTGTCTGAGAGCGAGAGGGTAGAGTATAGCGAGAGTACAACACAGAGCATGAGTGAAAGCGCTTCAGAGAGTACTAGCGAAAGCGTGAGTGAAAGTACCAGTGATAGTTCAAGCGCCAGCGAAAGTGCTAAGCAGAGTGATGCAGAACAGCAGAGTGGTGATAATGTTGTAGCGGCTGCATATACAGATGATGCAGAACAGGATAAGGCTGTTTATGCTCGAATGAGTGGAATGCCGCAGCTTGCAAGTAATGATACATATAGAGATGGTTGTGTATCAAAAAAGGTACATCATGTCACTAAGATTACGGCAAGTAATTTTAAAGATTTAGCTAGGAATGATATTGAAGTTAGAAATGGAAAATGGTACCAGTTTTGGGAGGATGAATCATGCCAGTATAGAGTAAAGAATTCATATACAGGTAATTGGGAATATTTTAATGACTTTGATTCAGTGACATTTAATTGGACAACAGGGTATGCTTGGAATGCGAAAAAACATTCTCAAACAGGCGGATTGTATATATGTGACGGAAATGCGTTTGTATTAAAAGTGTCTGATAATGAATGGGTAGAATTTAGAAGTAGTAGTACAGGTGGAGTACATACGTATAAATACGCATATAAGCATGGGGATTCCATTGATTTATTGGATAGTGCAGATCCAAACTATGAGAAGAGTGAATCATTAAGAATATCAGAGAGTTTGAGTGATGAAGCAAGCACCAGCGCATCAACCAGTGCAAGCACCTCGGCAAGTACAAGTGCCTCAACCAGCGCAAGTACCTCAGCAAGTACGAGTGCATCAACGAGTGCAAGTACAAGTGCCTCAACCAGCGCAAGCACCTCAGCCAGCACAAGTGCATCAACAAGTGCAAGCACCTCAGCAAGTACAAGTGCCTCAACCAGCGCAAGTACCTCAGCCAGCACAAGTGCATCAACAAGTGCCAGTACATCAGCAAGCACAAGTGCTTCAACAAGTGCAAGTACATCAGCAAGTACATCAGCAAGTACGAGCGCATCAACAAGCGCAAGCACCTCAGCAAGCACCAGTGCCTCAACCAGCGCAAGTACCTCAGCAAGCACGAGTGCATCAACAAGCGCAAGTACATCGGCAAGTACAAGTGCATCAACCAGCGCAAGTACATCGGCAAGTACAAGTGCATCAACTAGTGCAAGTACCTCAGCAAGCACAAGCGCATCGACAAGTGCAAGTACCTCAGCAAGTACAAGTGCCTCAACAAGTGCAAGTACCTCAGCAAGCACAAGTGCCTCAACAAGTGCAAGCACCTCGGCAAGTACAAGTGCATCGACAAGTGCAAGCACATCGGCAAGTACTAGCGCATCGACAAGTGCAAGCACATCAGCTAGTACCAGTGCTTCGACCAGCGCAAGTACCTCAGCAAGTACAAGTGCCTCAACCAGCGCAAGCACATCGGCAAGTACAAGTGCCTCAACAAGTGCTTCAACAAGCGCAAGTACCAGCGCATCGACAAGTGCAAGTACATCAGCAAGTACAAGTGCTTCAACAAGCGCAAGTACCTCGGCAAGTACAAGTGCCTCAACCAGCGCAAGCACATCGACAAGTACCAGTGCCTCAACAAGTGCAAGCACATCGGCAAGTACCAGCGCATCGACAAGTGCAAGTACATCAGCAAGTACAAGTGCTTCAACAAGCGCAAGTACCTCGGCTAGTACTAGCGCATCGACAAGTGCAAGCATCTCAGCAAGTACCAGTGCCTCAACAAGTGCAAGCACATCGGCAAGTACCAGTGCCTCAACAAGTGCAAGTACCTCAGCAAGCACAAGTGCTTCAACAAGCGCAAGTACCTCGGCTAGTACTAGCGCATCGACAAGTGCAAGCACCTCAGCAAGTACAAGTGCATCAACCAGCGCAAGCACATCGGCAAGTACCAGTGCATCAACAAGTGCAAGTACCTCAGCAAGTACGAGTGCATCGACAAGCGCAAGCACATCGGCAAGTACGAGCGCATCGACAAGTGCAAGTACCTCAGCAAGTACGAGTGCATCGACAAGCGCAAGCACATCGGCAAGTACGAGCGCATCGACAAGTGCAAGCACCTCAGCCAGCACAAGCGCCTCAACAAGCGCAAGTACCTCAGCAAGTATGAGTGCTTCAACGAGTGCAAGTACTTCAGCAAGTACAAGTGCCTCAACCAGCGCAAGTACCAGTGCCTCAACCAGCGCAAGTACCAGTGCCTCAACCAGCGCAAGTACCAGTGCCTCAACCAGCGCAAGTACATCGGCAAGCACTAGTGCATCGACAAGCGCAAGTACATCAGCCAGCACCAGTGCCTCAACAAGTGCACGTACATCGGCAAGTACCAGTGCCTCAACAAGTGCAAGTACCTCGGCAAGTACGAGTGCTTCAACCAGCGCATCGACAAGTGCAAGTACCTCGGCAAGTACGAGTGCTTCAACCAGCGCATCAATAAGTGCAAGTACATCAGCCAGCACCAGTGCCTCAACAAGCGCAAGTACCTCAGCAAGTACGAGTGCATCGACAAGCGCAAGTACATCAGCAAGTACGAGTGCTTCAACCAGCGCAAGTACATCGGCAAGTACGAGTGCATCAACAAGTGCAAGCACAAGTGCAAGTACCTCAGCAAGTACAAGTGCATCAACAAGTGCAAGTACATCGGCAAGTACAAGTGCATCAACCAGCGCAAGCACATCGGCAAGTACGAGTGCAAGTACATCAGCTAGTACGAGCGCATCAACAAGTGCAAGCACTAGTGCTTCAACAAGTGCCTCAACAAGTGCAAGCACCTCAGCCAGCACAAGTGCATCGACCAGCGCAAGCACATCGGCAAGTACGAGTGCCTCAACAAGTGCAAGTACCTCAGCCAGCACTAGCGCATCAACAAGTGCAAGTATCTCAGCAAGTACAAGTGCTTCAACAAGTGCAAGTACATCGGCTAGTACTAGCGCATCGACAAGTGCAAGCACCTCGGCAAGTACCAGCACATCGACAAGTGCAAGCACATCAGCTAGTACCAGTGCTTCAACCAGCGCAAGTACCTCAGCAAGTACGAGTGCCTCAACCAGCGCAAGTACCTCGGCTAGTACCAGCGCCTCAACAAGTGCAAGTACCTCAGCAAGTACTAGTGCCTCAACAAGTGCAAGCACCTCAGCTAGTACCAGTGCTTCGACCAGCGCAAGTACCTCAGCAAACACGAGTGCATCAACAAGTGCAAGTACCTCAGCAAGTACGAGCGCCTCAACCAGCGCAAGCACCTCAGCAAGCACAAGTGCATCAACAAGCGCAAGCACATCGGCAAGTACAAGTGCCTCAACCAGCGCAAGTACCTCGGCAAGTACAAGTGCCTCAACCAGCGCAAGTACCTCGGCAAGCACAAGCGCCTCAACCAGCGCAAGTGAGTCAGAGAGCACCTCAGCAAGCGAGAGTGCCTCAACAAGTGCAAGTGAGTCAGAGAGCACCTCAGCAAGTGAGAATGCATCAACAAGTGCAAGTGAGTCAGAGAGTATATCAGCAAGCGAGAGTGCATCAATCAGTGCAAGCGAATCAGCAAGCACTAGTGAATCACTCAGCACAAGCGAGAGCATCAGCACAAGCACAAGTCAGAGTCAGTCAACTGCAAATGTAGTACCGACACCGGCTCCTACACCTGCACCGGCAGTAGATAATGCTCCTGCACCGGCAGCAACTATCACACCGGCTGCTACACCTCTTGCAGCAGCTACACCGGTAGCTCCAGCAGCGCCTGCACCGGCAGCACCTGCGGCACCAGCAGCACCTGCAGCACAGAATACACCAATTCAGGATGCACAGGTTCCTCTTGCAGTAAATGAGGAAGACGATAATCTTCAGAATATCGAGGATGAGGATACACCTCTTGCAGCAGGCGGAACAGCCAAGGACGGTATCAAAACATGGTGGTGGTGGATTGCAGCAGCAGTTGCAGCTATCACAGGAAAGGGTGTCTATGATAACCGCAGAAGAAAACCTGCAAAGAGCGACGATTCAGAGGATAATTCTGATGAGAAATAAATAATTAATAGCAATACTAAGAATATTGTTTTATAATGTTAGTGACCATCTGTTATGGATGGTCACTAATACTATTCAAAGGAAGAGGAAATCATTGAAAGAGAAGAGACAAAAAGAACATGTATTATTGTATAAGATATTGTATTCTCTAATGATAATGCTTGTATATATGATTGGAAGAAATATCCCATTATATGGAATAGATCTGAAAGCATATGAGGATGTGAGTGTTGATGCACAATCTATTTTGCTTCAGGCATTATCAGGAGATATGAAAAACTGTTCATTGTTTATTCTGGGATTGTGGCCATATATGATTGCTTCAATACTTGCAGTGCTACTGGTAGCAATAATATCTTTAGACAGTTCCCGAAAGATATCTCCAAGAAAACTTAATATATGGACACTTTTTTTTATGATGGTAATTGCATTTATCCAGGCGTATCAGAGGGTTCAGACATTTGTATACAAGGATATGGATGCGCAGATGCTGTTGATTACAAAGGTAATTGTGTTTATACAGCTTATAGCAGGTATGCTTATAGTAGTGTATATGTGTGATAGAACCACGAAATATGGTATTGGTGGTCGCATGAGTGTATTCATGATAAATATTGTGGATGGAATGATGAATATGTTTGCAGGACAGAAAGCAGACAGACTGATTTTGCCTGTAATTATCGGTGTTGTTGAGATTGCTATTATGATTATAATAGAAACAACTGAAAAGAGAATAGCAGTACAGAGAGTTTCCATAAACAATATTTATGCAGATAAGAATTACCTGGCATATAAGTTAAATCCTGTTGGTGCAATGCCGCTTATGTTCACTTCAGCGGTATTTATGTTGCCACAGTTTGTCTGTTCAGGCTTATATTATCTGCACCCGGATAATCAAAAGCTTGCGTGGCTTGTTGATAATCTTAGGCTCACGGCCGTTTTTGGAATTATAGTATATTTGGCAATTATTGTATTACTTACTATTTTATTTTCTGTGATAATGCTCACACCGGGCAAGGAAGCCGAGAATCTGTTGAAATCAGGGGATTCTATTCTGGATATATATGCAGGCAAGCCGACTCGCAGATATCTTGTGGGTACGGTAATCAGATTTTCTATATACAGCTCGATAATTATATGTATATGTCAGGGAGTTCCGCTATTTCTTCAATTTGGAGGATATATTGATTCAACACTGGCTATGTTACCATGCTCTATAATGATGTCGACAGGCATTTGGATATCGTTATATAGAGAGGCTGAGGTTTATAGAAATATGGACAGATATCATCCATTTATATAGTATAAGGAGATTTTTAATGTTATATTTTGTACCGGCATGGTATAAGGAAAACTCATGGATTGAAAATGAACAGCAATGGTACATGAGGAGAATGAAATCAGAGTTTGACGAAACAATTAAACAGATTACACTATTTCACAGAAATGTGGATGTGAAGTATCGGATAGTTTTACTTGGTTATTCACCAAATTTCAGACATTTCTCTCATAGACAGGGTATGTATCGTTCGCCATACTGGTCTTGTTTTGATGCAATTGCACAGATTAAGAGGACTAAGATGGCTGTGTTGTCATATCATGATATTAAGTGGCCGGAGGGTGTGGAGTTTGTATATTCACCATTCTCAATTGTTGCCTTGTATAATGGACAGAAATATGCTCAGGTAGAGTTCGGCGAGGATGGAAACCCTATAATTATAGATATGTACGAGGAAGGGCAGATTTGCCGAAGGAATTATTACGATGACAGAGGATTTGTATCTTCAACGATTATTTATGAAAACGGGCAAATGAAATATCAGGATTACCTGATGGAAAACACCATTTGGAAGCTCAGAGTAAATGCATCTGATGGCAGTGTATTGGTCAATCCTTCTTATCCGATGTATGATACTAAAACAGGGGAAAAGCAATTTTGTAAGCTGTCATATGACTCACTTGATGAGGTGATACAGGAGGTACTATCTGATTTTGTTAATGGAACAGGAGCAAAGGATACTTTTTTCGTGGCAGTTCATAGCTTACATATGAATGTTTCAGGTGAGGTGCTTAGAGAAAGAAAGGTTGTTTATACTTTTTTTGAAGAAAGATATGATTATTCGAAAATTCATAGCATCAAAGGCTATCTGAAGTCCTCTGAATATATTATTACAGATTCAAAAAATACAACAAAAATTATAAAGGATAATTTGTCAGATTCGAGCCTGCGTATAATGGATATTCCACCGTATGATACGCGTATGGATTTTGGTATAAGTCAGCAGTTAAAGGTTCAGAATATTTTGATTCCTATAGATGGGTTGGAAAAGGATGCATATAGAGCAATTATCCGTGAGGTGTCAGAGTATTTGTGTATTAACGATCTTGCAAGGGTACACATTTTTACAAGAAATGCACAGTGGGGACATGAAGATAAATATTCGTAACGAGCTTGTCGGTATGCTTAGGGAATATGGACACGACATAAGATGGGTATGTAAAGCGGACTATATTGATGAGGACGAAGAAAAGGTTGAACAGAGATTTTTTATCGATGTGTGTGTGGATGAGAGAACCATCAGCAAATGTATCAATGAGCAAAGGATTATATTGGATTTGCGGGGAGTGGTTGATGTTTTCCTTTATATAACAGCGATAAGTAAAGGTGTTCCGCGTATTAGTTTTTCAGAGGATCAGTTTCTGCATGATGGCAAAAACGGTAGAATCATAGATGATTATAATCAGATAGGCAGAAGTCTGGCATTTTATCTGGATAGTCTTGAGAATTGGAATGCAGCTCTTGTTGCGTGTTATGAAGCAGGAAAGGACTATAAAACAGAAGTATTACTTGATAAATGGCGAAAGGTGTTAGGTATAGTTGAATAGTATTCAGATTTTGTATATTGGAAATGAGGATTGGACAACCAAATATAACATTCCCGATTTCGTTGAGTGGGAGAATTATGAAGACACAGGAATTTTTCCGCCTAAACAGGTAGATATCGTTATTTTAGACAGAGATATAACCAATAAGGAAAAACAGATACTGGCTAAGATTACAAGAGCGTACAGTCTTTTTGCTACAGAGAATGTAAAGATGCAAAACAGTGTTACTCATGATTATTTTGAGGAGCGATCAGGTCTTTATCTCTATTCAGGGGATGTGCAGGTTTTTCTGGATCAGGAGGCAGCAAAGTATTACAGACAGCCATACGGTGAAAAGTTTAAGCCGGAGCATATATCTGTTAGTCAGTTTTTTAGAGGTTCAGTCAGATGTAAGGGAAACTATGACATGTTATTAGAAGGAAATTTTGGAGACAAATTTTCTCAGATAGTGTTCTGGAAATCAAATATTCCCGTGTTTGACAGACAAAATATTGATTTATACTTTGAACACAGAAGGACAGGCTCTGTAGAGGTAAAACTGCATGTATATAAATTCTATAATGGTTCTGTCGGTGATATTCAAAGGGTATGGGAATTCAGCCAGGATGAATTAGATGGGATTGTGACTATTGACAATGACGAGCTTGAAGGACCGCTGTTTGTTTCTGTTTTGGCAAAAGGACAGGGAACACTCGAGGTTATATCGTTGCATGACAGATATTCAAGGCAGGATATAGGTTATTTTCTTCCGGGTGGAGAGAGGATTATCTCATCACAGGGAGAAGAGATATTTACATATCTGGATAAAGGAGATTGTAAACCACCTCTTGCTATTTATTTTTCAGGATATCGTAAGCAGGAAGGATTTGAGGGCTATAACATGATGAGAAAGCTTGGATGTCCTTTTATGCTTATCACGGATCCAAGACTTGAGGGTGGCGCTTTTTACATAGATAATGCTGATTTAGAGAACAAAGTATTAGCATATATAAAAGAAAAAATAAATGAATTAGGTTTTACATATTCGGATGTAGTGATTTCAGGAATATCAATGGGAACCTACGGTGCACTAAATTATGGCTCAAAGTTATCGCCATATGCTTTAATTTTGGGTAAACCGCTTACCGAAATGGGAACAGTAGCTGAAAATGAAAGGATTAATCGTCCTGGAGTTTTTGCAACATCGCTTGATTTGCTGATGAAGAATTATGGTTCACTATCAAGGAAAGATGTCCTGGAATTTAATAAAAGACTGTGGAAAAAATTTGATAAGGCTGATTGGTCAAATACTAAATTTGTTATTTCATATTTGTATGAGGATGATTATGATACTGATGGATATAGGAATATTTTAATGCATTTGAAATCAGCAGGAGTTCAAGTATATGGTAAGGGAACACATGGTCATCATATGGAAAATAATGAAATTGTTGTGGGATGGTTTTTGAGTCAATACAGTCTGATGCTTGAAGAAGATTTTAATCGAAAGTGATGTAGAAATATGGTAAATGATACTTGGACAGTATATTGGGAAGAATTTATGTCTGATTCATATGGGTATGGTTCAGAGGTGGAATTTAATAAAGACAAATCAGTAAGATATTCTAATAGGCTTATGCCACCGGGAACTGTGGTGCACAGATGGTATTCAAGGACGAATTATCAGATGCACAGGGTCGAACCGACACTTCCGCTCATTGATGGCGAGAGCACATATTTTATCGGGCTGAACATTGATTATAACAGTGTAGACAGCGAGGCTCTGATTCTTCGTATTATATTTTACGACAGGTATGACAACGAGACGAAAAGCACTATTGTGAGAGATAATAAAGCATATTTTTTACCACCAATCACGACATACAGTTATTCAATAGAATTGATTAATGGCGGAAATGCGGATTTTACATTTAAGTCACTTATAATAAAAGAGGTTTCAAAGGAAGAGTTTGATGAAGACCAGAAGAGAATTGAAAAGCTTAAAAAGATTGCTAGCAAAGGTCAAAAAAAGCGGAGAAAAAGTAAAAAATCTAAGTGATAATGAATTAAAACATCTTACAGTTGAGTTTAAGGACAGATACCAGAGTGGTGAATCACTGGATTCGTTATTGCCGGATGCATTTGCAGCTATTGTTGAGGCTGATGAAAGAGTTCTTGGAAAAAGACCATATGATGTTCAGATTCTTGCAGGAGCAGCCTTACACAAGGGATATCTTGCAGAGATGAATACTGGTGAAGGTAAAACTCTGGCGGCTACGATGCCTTTATATCTGAATGCCTTGACAGGTAAAAGTTGTATGCTTGTCACGACAAATGACTATCTTGCTTCACGTGATGGTGAGGAGATGGGAGAAGTATATTCTTTTATGGGACTGACATGCTCATATCCTGATGGTAATGATTCTAATACTAATAATAGAACGGACGATGAACGTAAAATATTTTATTCAGCGGATATCATATATACCACAAACGGTACACTTGGTTTTGACTATCTGTTTGATAATCTTGTTAAGAATAAGTCAGATAGGTTTTTGTGTGATTTCAATTATGTAATTATTGATGAGGCTGACTCTGTGCTTTTGGATGCCGCTATTATGCCGCTTGTTATATCAGGAGTTCCGCGTGTGCAGTCAAATCTTTATAATCTGTGTGATTTCTTTGTTACGACACTGGTTGAGGATATTGACTATATTGAAGAGGACAAGGCTGTCTGGCTTACTCCAAAGGGAGTTAAATTTGCAGAGAGCTTTTTTGGTATTCCTAACTTTTATGGCAAGGAATATTTTGAAATCAACAGGCATGTTACGCTGGCATTAAGAGCTCATAAATTGCTCGAAAATAAAAAAGATTATGTAATCAGCCCGGATGGAGAGGTGGAACTGTTTGACGGAGCGACAGGACGTCTCATGCATGGTGTAAAGCTGCGTGGCGGTCAGCATCAGGCTATAGAGGCAAAGGAAAAGGTGGAGATATCGCAGGAGTACAGAACTGTTGCATCTGTTACCTTCCAAAATCTCTTCATGCTGTTTGATAAGATGGCCGGCATGAGCGGCACACTCATGGATGCAAAAGATGAACTGTTTGAGGTATATCACAAGAGGGTTGTTAAAATACCGACAAACAAGCCAATGATCAGGAAAGACCATAAAGATAAATATTTCAGAAATGCAAGAGATCAGTTTCACACTGCAGCAAATGATGTTATTGAATTGCATAAAACAGGACAGCCTGTGCTCGTAGTTTTAAACTCTGTTACAGATACCGATTTGTTTTCGAGATTGATGATACAGTACAATATCCCGCACAATGTACTAAATGCCAGTAATGCATTCTGGGAAGCACAGATTATCGCAGGCGCAGGTCAGCTGAATGCAGTTACGGTTGCTACAACTATGGCAGGAAGAGGAACCGATATAAAGCTTGGAGATGGAGTTAAGGAGCTTGGAGGTCTGGCTGTTATAGGTGTAGGAAGGATGGAAAACAGAAGGTCTGAAAGGCAGGCAAGAGGGCGTGCAGGCAGACAGGGGGACCCGGGCTTTAGTCAGTACTATGTAAGTCTCGAGGATGATATTGTGGGAGCAGAGGATGATGAAAAGCTTGAAAAGTACATTGATGGAAAGCGATGGATAAGCAAGAGCCGGATAAGACGTATTGTAAATCAAAGCCAGCGATTAAATAATGAGATGGCAGAGATGAATCGTAAGAGATCTGTGCAGTATGACCAGGTCCTCCAGCGCCAGCGAGACCTAATCTACGCAACCAGAAAAAACCTGCTCGACGGCGCAAGCGTCGAGGAGGAGAAGATAGTAGAGATTGCGAAGGAGAATATCTCAGACTTCGTTAATCATTTTGACTGCATACAGAGTAATAAAAAACATGGCAGGCGCCGTGGCAGAAAGAAAGATAGCGATAAAAATACCAATACACAGCAATACACATCAATGCTTAACAGATACATTCTTGACAACATCTCCTACAAGCTGGACGCCGGTCTGACTTTGTCTGACATGCAAAGCGCCGCCACTGTTAGCGATTACCTGATGCTTCGCGTGTATCAGGGGCTTTCAAGACAGCGTGAGCGCATAGGCGATGAGGAGGCTTACGAGCAGTTTGTCCGTGAGGCAACTCTAAAGGCGGTGGATGATGGCTGGGTTGAGCTGATTGACTACCTTGAGCAGCTCAAGTATGCGGTAGCGGGAAGAGCATCCGCACAGAGAAATGTTATGTTTGAATACCAAAATGAGGCTTTCGAGTCGTTTTTGGATACAGAAAAAGCGGTAAAATGTAATATCATAAGGAATATTTTGCTTAGTGATGTGAAAATCGGCAAGGATGGCAGGCTGCAGGTCATCTACCCTTAAAGGTTATTATAATATAAATAGTTTGACAGATACGAGGAGAATCATATGGTATATAACTTCAATCTCGGAATAGGCTGGGCTTCAAGCGGCGTGGAGTACGCACAGAGCTACAGGGCTAATCTGCTCCGCAGGGCGCACATTCCGGCAAGGTTTGTTTTCACAGATATGTTTCCAACTGAAAATATAGAGCACATGACAAGAAATATCGGCTTTTTGGATGAGGAAGTGGTATGGCTGTACACATTTTTTTACAGATGTGAGGACATCGCCTGTCACCTTTACTCTAAAGGAGCTTGAGGCTGCGATGGCAGAGGAGGATTATACCTTTTCCAGAGAGGGCAAGACGTGCAGGTATCAGTTTAAGGAGAGCGGCAGGTTCTACACCTGCTACATGGTTGATGATACAAGTGATCTCGTGCACAGAGTCGAGATTGTTTCAAACGGATGCCTGATCAGGAAGGATTTTTACACCTATTGCAGGACCTTCAGCGAGTACTATGCTCCGCTCGACGGCAAGGCGCATCTGTACGGCAGGACATTTTTCAATGAGGATGGCTCGGTGTGCTACGAGGAGGTCATAGAGGATGACAGCACCTTTTACAGGATTGGAGCGCAGGTGCTTTATACCAAGGCTGACCTGGTCGGCTATATGGTAAAGAGGCTTAACTTAACGGCTGATGATGTGGTGATCATCGACAGGACGACAGGCATAGGCCAGGCAATCCTCGAAAACTGTGGACCGGCGCGCGTAGGAATAGTGGTGCATGCGGACCATTTCAGCGAGGGCGGCACGGATGATGATTACATACTGTGGAACAACTATTATGAGTATTCGTTTTCACAGACTGAGCACATAGATTTTTACATCACAGCGACAGATGCGCAGAATGAGCTTATGAGGCAGCAGTTCAAGAAGTATTGTGGAAAAGAGCCTCAAGTGGTGACTATTCCGGTGGGCAGTCTGGATGAGCTTAAGTATCCGGATGAGCCGAGAAAGAGGCACTCGCTCATCACTGCGTCGCGTCTTGCGACTGAGAAGCACTGTGACTGGCTGGTGGAGGCCGTTGTAAAGGCAAAAGAAAGCGTGCCTGACATTTCACTTGACATATATGGAAAGGGTGGCGATGAGGCGAAGCTTAAGGGACTTATCGGAAGGCTGGACTGTGCCGATTATGTGCATTTGATGGGACAGCAGAAATTAGATGATGTATACAAGCACTATGATGCATATGTGGCAGCTTCACAGAGTGAGGGCTTCGGGCTCACACTCATGGAGGCCATAGGCTCAGGGCTTCCTATAGTGGGCTTTGATGTGAGGTATGGCAACCAGACCTTTATCGATGATGGGCAAAACGGCTACAAAATTCCAATCACCGATGAGATGGATCAGAAGGAGAAGATAAAGCTCCTTTCTGAGCGTATAGTGAGGATGTTTACAGAGGATGACATGGATGCATTTTCAGGACATTCATATGAGAAGGCCAAAGAATATCTGACTAAGGAGGTGGTTCACAGATGGATAGAGCTGTTGAAGTAACACACACGGCAGATGGTATCACACTGCTGTTTGATACATTTTCAGGCGAGAGCAAGAATCTCCTTGGGTCATTTAAGAATGCCGGTGCTGCCTTTCATGCAGCAGTCATTGAGGATGACGGTTTCCTGCCGGATGATGTGATGAGCGTGTATGGATTTTTCTTAGGCGATTACCGGGAGGCTGACAGCTTACCGGGGAAGCCGTTGTATTTCAATCAGATACAGATTCCTGATTACTGGCGCATAGAGGGCGATAATTCATCTGCGAAGGTCATGGACCGTACCAGGGAGCGAGCGAGGATATTTTTCACGGAGCCTACGCACAGGCGGCAGGTTAAGATTGTTGACTGGCTCGATGATGCCGGTCAGGTCAGGCTTTCAGAGCATTATAACAGGTATGGCGCGATTTTCTGTCACACGGTTTTTAATAAAAAGGGGCAGAAGGCACTCAGGAAGTTTTTTGATGTGACGGGCAGGGAGATGATAGTGGAAAACTTTGTCACCGGTGATATACTCGTCAGATGGCAGGATAAGGACTGGATTTTCAGAAGTAAGACAGACTTTATAGCGTTTTTCATCAGGTGCGCAGGGCTGGAGGATACAGCGGTTTATTTCAACTCGCTGTCATATCCGTTTTTTGCATCACAGGCGCTTGCGCCAAACGGCTTTCGCGACGCACTCTTCTGGCATGAGCCGGTGGGGGATGAGATACCCGGCAATATGCAGATTATACTGCATGATCAGGGAACGAGGGCAAAGCGCGTATTTGTGTCGCGCATGGAGTCCTACGACAGGCTTATAGCACTTGGCGCACCTTCCGATAAGGTGAAGCAGCTTGGATATATCTACAGCTTCGTCAGGGAAAATAAGCACAGGCCGCACATACTTGTATGTACCAATTCAGAGAATGTGGGGCATCTGACAGAGCTTGCGTCACTCATGCCGCAGATGCATTTTCATGTGGCGGCCATCACAGAGATGTCGTCAAAGCTTATGTCGGCAGGGCAGTATGACAATGTGTCACTCTACCCTAATGTGAAGATGTCCGTGCTGGATAGTCTTTTTGAGAAGTGTGATTTCTACCTCGATATCAATCACGAGGGTGAGATAGTGGATGCGGTTCACAGAGCTTTCTTAAACAACATGCTTATAGTGGGTTATGAGGAGACCATGCACAACGCATATTACACCGCAGACACGAATACATTTAAGGAGAGCGAGTACGCTGATATGGCGGAGGCACTCAACCTGACACTGGCTATGCCGCATCTCATTGATGAGGCGCTTGCCATGCAGAAAAAGGCTGCTGTAGCGGCTGATGCAACAGACTACATGGAAATACTCCATTTGTAGTAATACAGGGTTTATGAACAGAAAGGAGCTTAATATGAGTAAAAACATTAACAACAATCAGACAGTAGACGAGAAAAAGGGTAAAAGGACAGGGCTTACAATACTGGGCTATGTGCTTGTGATCGTGGCACTTCTTATAGTGCTTCCGGTTGTGCTTCCACCGATATTTGGCTATCATACATATCTTTCGGGCACAGACCATACAGGAAATATTTCAAAGAATGGCAGCGTGGTATATTTAAAGACTATTGACGAGGCCTCTTATAAGGATGGCAATATAGTAGCCATCGAATCAGCTGATTCATCAGGCAGAAGGGTAGATTCATACTATGTGGATTCTAATGATTCTTCTGCAAAAGAGATTGCACTTCGTGATGGAAATGGTGTATCATATAAGGTAGTTAAAGGGCAGGTTATCGCAAAGACTCCGTTTATAGGATACTTAAGCCAGCTGTGCTTTTCAGCAGTTGGAATTATTGTCACGGTAGTGATTTTTGCTGCAGGTGTAGCAATCATGATGTATGTAAACAAAATCAGCAAGGAAATCAACACCATGGTTGAACAGCAGACTGCATAGTGTGTCTGAATTCCCATCTGCGACATTAGAAAACCTGACTATTATAAAGCAGACCTTATGTTTGCGGAATAGGATAAGTTATGGATAGATACAGTGTGAGTAGGACAAAGAGGTCATTGTTTTATTTAATGATGGCCTTTTTGATTGTTGGATTTATAATTGCCGAGTGCATATTACCGAGTGAGAGAAGCCAGTCTGTAAGTGATAATAATATCACCTACGAGGGCAACTTTACATGGGAGAAGTCCGATGGTGAAAGGGAGGCTATTGAAGTACCCGGCAGGTACGATGTTAAGCCGGGGGATACGATGGTTATAACTACTGTTCTGCCTGATGATTTCAATGCAAATGTCATGGCAATCAGAGCATCACTTCAGACAGTCAGATTTTACGTGGATGGCAGTCTGAGAGCAGAGTATGATACAAAGGACACGAGACCCTTCGGTAAGGATTCCGCGAGCAGATATGTATTTTGCAATATGTCGGAGGATGATGCCGGCAAAGAGCTGCGCATTTAGCTGACGAGCCATGCATCCAACTATTCAGGCGTTGTAAATACAGTATACTGTGGAGATAAGAGCAATATATGGACAAATATATTTCATAATAGTTCAAGAGAGACGATTATAGCATTTTTCATTTTTTTTGCTGCTGTAGTGTCTGTTATGTTTAGTATAGCACTCAGTATTGTATACAAGACACATTTTGACATGGAGTATGTAGGCTGGTGTATGCTTCTTGGGGCAATATGGATGCTTGGTGAATCAAAGCTGCGTCAGATGCTGGTGCCGAATGCATCTGTTTTGGCGGCTATGTGCTTTGTGGTTATTCTGATTAGTCCTATTGCTGTTTCGATTTATATTGACAGCATACAGGGCGGGCGTTATACAAGAGTGTATACATGCATAGAGGCGCTTGCGGCTGTGAATTTAATTGTCTGCACATCACTGCAGCTTTTTGGTGTGTGCGATTATATAGAGACTCTGCCGGCAGGACAGGGAATGCTTGCTGTCTGCTGCGTGGTCGTCATCACAACATTTATCATTGATATAATTAAACACAGGGCTTTGGGCTACAGACCTGAGATGGTTGCCATGATTGTGGCACTTGTTCTGGCGCTTATAGAGGCTGCATCTGTGTACTTTGTTGTCACCATGTCAGGTTTCTTTATCGGAACAGGCCTTATTGTGATTTTGTTTGTCAATATCATAGTCACAATAAAAAGAATCAGCGAGATAGAATACAAGCGCCAGAAGGAAGAGAGTGACAGGCTTAGAAATCAGACAGAGAGAGTTTCCCTTCAGATGATGAAGACACTTGCTGCTACAATTGAGGCAAAGGACGATTATATGAGAGGTCACTCATACAGAGTCGCAGAGTACTCTGCTCTCATAGCAAAGCAGCTTGGCTGGAGTGAGAATGAGGTGGAAAATCTTAGAAATGCTGCATATCTGCATGATATCGGAAAGATTGGCGTGCCTGATACTATATTAAATAAGCCGACCAGGCTGACTGATGAAGAGTTTGCCGCCATAAAGAGCCACACTGTGATGGGCGCAGATATCTTAAAGGATATTACACTGTTAGACCATCTGGTGGATATTGCAAGGAATCATCATGAGCGCTACGATGGAAAGGGCTATCCTGACGGACTGGTGGGAGAGGAGATACCGCTTTCTGCCCGTATAGTGTGTGTGGCGGACAGCTATGATGCCATGAGGTCGCGCAGGATTTACAGGAATGCTCTGCCCGATGAAGAAATCCGAAGGGAGCTTTTGGATAACTGCAGCACTCAGTTTGATCCGCAGATTTCGCGTATGTTTGTTGATATGCTTGACAATGGCATGGTTGTGATTGATGAGGATAATCCTGCGGCTCAGGGCTACCGTGATAATGCGGCTATCGAGTCAGTGGCAGACAAATTCATATCTGAGGTCATGAAGACCATGAGCAGTCAGGAAAAAAAGCCGATAGTGTTGATTATCTGACAGGACTTTACATGCGAAGTCGTGGACAGCAGGTAATAGCAGCCCTGATGCAGGATAATGATGGCTGTCTTGCCTTCATAGATATGGATAATCTCAAAAAAGTCAATGATGTGCATGGTCACAAGGCGGGTGACAGGGCACTTAAGCTTATAGGTAATCTCCTTGCTAAAGAGACTGAGAATGAGACCTTTGCAGCCTGCAGGCTTGGAGGTGATGAGTTCCTCATCTTTATGCCATATTCTGACAGGGCAAGTGTGGAGAGTGTTATAAAGCGCATATTTGAAGGCTTCGAGAGTGCCAGGGAAGCAGACTGTGAGATAAAGGAGGCCGCTCTTTCAGCAGGACTGTGCATGACGACAAAGGGAGCCATGTTTGAAAGTGACTACACAAAGGCAGATAAGGCGCTCTACTATGTGAAGCAGAACTGTAAGGGTTCATATTTCTTCTATGAGCAGCTCTTAGCTGACAATAAGGAGAATACAAATCTGAGTGCGGATTTACGAAACGTGGCAAAACTTTTAAAGGAGAGTGGCAGCTATACAGGTGCGTTGGATTTAAACTACAGAGAGTTTGCAAGAATCTATGAGTTCATGAACAATATAGGTGACAGGCACAAGCACAACTGCTATCTGGTCATGGTGACTATGAACACTCTGCCGGAGCAGCTTGCAGATATCGAGGAAATTGAGAAGGCACTTGACTGCATGGAGCAGTCCATCCGTGGCAAGATCAGAAAGGTGGATGTCTGCACGCGCTACAGCTCAATGCAGTATCTTATCATACTATTTGAACCACAGGAAAATCAGATTCCAAATGTCATGGAGAGAATCTTTATGCATTACTATGAACTCTGTGACAGAGAGGATTTCAAGCCACAGTATGAGTATATCAAGATGACTGAGGCAAAATAAAATAGGGATTGTTAAATAATAGTCAATGTGGTATAGTTTTCTTCGAACGGTATTCGAAGGAAACTGTATCATGGAGGATGTGTTGTCACCTTATGACAGAGCATATCCGGCAGACACAAGGAACCTAAAAGCACATTGCTGCATCAGAATATGAAGCAGACAGCAAAGTGACAGGCGCGCGCAGGATAAATCGACCGCTGCCATACGGCATATGGCGGAGATGATATCAGCTGCGATATAAGGAATGGTCTGACCGGCTTGGAAAGAAGGTGGTAGCATGAAAATAGGCATAATCGGCGCAGGCAGAGTGGGCTGTTCTATAGGTAAATACCTAAGAACAAAGGACATAGAGCTTGCCGGCTATTATGACGTGGATTCTGCGGCAACTAAGGAGGCTGCGGAGTTTACAAGGACAGAGAGCTTTGATTCGCTAAAGCAACTGGCGGATCAATCACAGATTATATTTATCACCACACCGGATTCATTTATTATACCGGTTTGGGAACAATTAAAAGAGCTGTCTCTAAGGAATCAGATTATATGTCATTGCAGTGGCGCATTATCATCCGATTCATTTTCCGGAAGGGAGAGCATGAGTGTATCATGCTGTTCAATTCATCCAATGTTACCGTTCAGTAACAGATTTTCATCATATGAGCAATTAAATAAAGCATTTTTCACAGTAGAAGGGCAGGATGCTGCGGTTGAAGCAATATCCGGGCTGTTTTGTTCTATTGGAAATGAGGTATGCCGCATTGATGGCGCTAAAAAGGCAAAATACCATGCAGCGGCGAGCATTTTAAGCAATCAGGTGATTGCTGTTCTTGACATGGGTTACACTCTTTTGGAGGACTGTGGCTTTACAAGGGCTGAGGCGGTAAGAGCCACAGGTCAGCTTGTGATGCGCAATATCGAAAATGTACTTGAAGCAGGCTGTGACGGCGCACTGACCGGACCAATCGAGAGAAACGATATTGAAACAGTGAAAAAGCATATTGCATGTATGCAAAATGACGATAGCGATGATGTCAGTTTGTACAAAATGCTTGGCACAAAACTGGTAAATATTGCTGAAAAAAAGAATCCTGATAAGGAATACACTCAGATGATGGAATTGCTAAGAGGCTGACAATACCGTAAATAGTTACAAAAAAGGATTGTTGCAGAAAGACAGAGGGATTGGACAATGAAAAATACAGTAGTAACTTTTAAACAGGCAAAGGAAAAGGGCGAGAAGCTCACGATGCTCACAGCATATGATTATTCTACAGCAAAGCTCATAGATGAGGCCGGAATCAATGCGATTTTAGTGGGAGATTCTCTCGGTATGGTGGTGCTTGGCTATGAGGATACACTTTCGGTCACTATGGAGGATATGATTCATCACAGTGCAGCGGTTTCAAGAGGAATAAAGGACACACTGCTTATTACAGATATGCCTTTTATGTCATATCAGACATCAGTATATGATGCCGTGGTCAATGCAGGGCGACTCGTGAAGGAGGGCCATGCGCAGGCAGTAAAGCTCGAGGGTGGTAAGGAGCTATGTCCACAGATAAAGGCTATCGTGGATGCATCAATTCCGGTATGTGCACATTTAGGGCTTACACCACAGTCAGTAAACGCATTTGGCGGCTTCAAGGTGCAGGGCAAGGGTGAAGAGGCAGCACAGAAGCTCCTTGACGAGGCCCGTGCAGTTGAGGCGGCAGGAGCATTTGCAGTAGTGCTCGAGTGCGTGCCAAAGGCACTTGCCAAAAAAATCACAGAGAGCATAAGCATACCTACAATCGGTATCGGAGCGGGAGCAGACTGCGACGGTCAGGTGCTCGTATATCAGGATATGCTTGCCATGTATGCAAACATGAAGCCGAAATTTGTAAAGCAGTTTGCACAGGTCGGAAAAGAGATGAATGAGGCCTTCACAGCTTACAAAAAGGCTGTTGAGGAGGGAAGCTTCCCGGGTGAGGAGCATACCTTTAAGATGGATGAGACAATAATAGATAAACTGTATTAGTATAGAAGAATAGTTACAAAGCATAGAAGAATAAGGAGACATAAAATGTTAATATACGGACAAATCAAACAGGTTAGAGAAGCAGTAAAGGAATGGAAGAGAGAAGGCAAAAGTGTAGGCTTTGTACCTACAATGGGCTACCTCCACGAGGGACACAAGAGCTTAATCGATGCGGCAAGACGTGAAAACGACAAGGTTGTAGTGAGCATTTTTGTAAATCCAATGCAGTTTGGCCCTACAGAGGATTTAGACAGCTATCCACGTGATTTAAACAGGGATGCAAAGCTTTGTGAGGATGCGGGGGTTGACATTATTTTCCATCCACAGCCTGAGGAGATGTATGCAGACGGCTTCTGCTCGTACGTGGATATGAATGGTCTCACAACTGAGCTTTGTGGAAAAACAAGACCTATTCATTTCAGAGGTGTGCAGACGGTTGTACTGAAGCTGTTTCACATTGTGACACCTGACCGCGCATACTTTGGACAAAAGGATGCACAGCAGCTTGCAGTCATAAAGCGTATGGTAAAGGATTTAAATGTTGACACCGAAATCATCGGCTGCCCAATCATCCGTGAGGCGGATGGACTGGCAAAGAGCTCAAGAAACACATATCTGAGCGCAGATGAAAGACAGGCAGCGCTTGTACTTAGCAGAAGCTTAAAAATCGGAAAGCAGCTCGTAGAGGATGGTGAGAAGAGTGCACAATCGATAAAGGATGCAATCACAGCAGAGATAAACAAGGAGCCGCTTGCAAAAATTGATTATGTAGATGTGGTTGATTTTGAAACAATTACACCGGTTGATGAGATTAAGGGAACAACACTCGTGGCAATTGCTGTCTATATCGGAAAGACAAGGCTGATTGACAATTTTATTGCGTAGACGGACAAGAAACGATTATTGAAAAGAGGTACAAACAATGAATTATACAATGCTTAAGGGCAAAATACACAGAGCGGTGGTTAAGCAGGCTGACTTAAACTACGTGGGAAGCATCACTGTAGATACAAAGCTGCTTGAGGCAGCAGGCATCTTGGAGTATGAGATGGTACAGATTGTCGATGTGGAAAACGGAAACAGATTCGAGACCTACACCATCGCCGGAGAGCCGGGCTCAGGCATGATATGCTTAAACGGCGCAGCAGCCAGACAGGTTGAAGTCGGTGACCATGTGATACTTATGTGCTATGCACAGATGACACCGGAGGAAGCAAAGGAGCATCATCCGAAGGTAGTGTTTGTGGATGATGAAAACAAGATAGCGCGTGTGACAAATTATGAGAAGCACGGAAAGCTGACGGAGGATTTTATTTAACAATAGAAAAATCAAGTCTGCTGTAGTATAATAATTTATCGGGTAAAACAGTTTAAATATCATGTATTTATGCGGGAGGTAAATATGTACACAGCAGACGAAAAGAGATACGACACAATGAGATATAACAGATGCGGCAGGAGCGGACTGAAGCTTCCTGTTGTATCACTTGGCTTATGGCACAATTTCGGTGATTTTTCATCATACGACAACATGAAGCAGATGTGTTTCACAGCCTTTGACCATGGTATCACACACTTTGACCTGGCAAACAACTATGGCCCTGAATACGGCAGCGCAGAGAAGCACTTCGGGCTTATCCTTAAGGAGCATCTGTCGGCATACCGCGACGAGCTCATTATCAGCTCAAAGGCAGGCTATGATATGTGGAAGGGACCATACGGCAACTGGGGCAGCCGCAAGTATCTGATTGCAAGCCTTGATCAGAGTCTTAAGAGAATGGGACTTGACTACGTGGATATCTTCTATCATCACAGAATGGACCCTGAGACACCGCTTGAGGAGACAATGGGAGCACTCAACCAGATAGTAAGAAGCGGAAAAGCACTCTATGTCGGACTGTCAAATTATGATGGCGAGACCATGAAGAGAGCCTGCGAGATTCTTACTGATTTGAAATGTCCGTTTATCATCAATCAGAATTCATACAATATCTTCAACCGTACAATAGAGCAAAACGGTTTGAAGCAGGCTGCAAGAGAGTGCCAAAAGGGCATTATCTCATTCAGTCCGCTCGCACAGGGCATGCTCACGGACCGTTACCTAAACGGCATTCCGGAGGACAGCCGTATAAAAACAGACGGACGCTTTTTAAATCAGGAAAAACTCGCTCCACACATCGAGCAGATTAAGAAGCTAAACGATATAGCCACAAAACGTGGTGAGACACTTGCACAGATGGCACTCAAGTGGGTGGTAAAGGATGATGACGTGACAAGTGTGCTTGTCGGCGCCTCAAAGCCACAGCAGATTCTTGAAAACTTAAAGGTTATGGAGGGCACTGGCTTCTCGGAGGAAGAGCTTAGGATGATTGATGAGGTTGTTTATGGCGGCTAAAAATAATAATCTATTCTATACATGCAGTCTGATTGAATATATTGGCAGGCAGATTAAAAGGAAACGTTATGAGGAAGGAATTGTTCTGTAAATAGCAGGTATAATATAGAGTAACATATTAACAGGGAGGCATATTCATTGGGCATTTATGTTAATCCGACAGGAAGATCGTTTGAGCTTGCGATAAATTCAGAGATTTTTGTTGACAAAAGCGGTCTGATTAAAGAAACGAATAAGTGTATAAATACATTACAAAGGTATATGTGTGTAAGCCGTCCAAGGCGATTCGGAAAGTCAATGGCCATGGATATGCTTTCAGCATATTATGGTCGAAAGACTGATGCAGAAAATTTATTTAAAGGCCTTAAAATAAGTCATGATGAGTCGTATGACAGGCATATTAACAAGTATGATGTACTCAAAATTAATATGCAGGACTTTTTGAGTGTTACACACAGTGTTGATGATATGCTTAAAATGCTGTGCGAATACATTACGGATGATTTTTTTCAATAGAGTGTAAGGATATTATTTTTCGGGACAAGTCAAATATTGTGAGAGTAATGCAGGATGTTTTTATGTCTACAGGCAGGCCGTTTGTGATTCTTATTGATGAATGGGATTGTCTGTTTAGAGAATTTACGCAGGATAAAGAAGCGCAGAAGAAATACCTTGATTTTTTGAGAGGATGGCTTAAGGATAAAGACTATATAGCGCTTGCATACATGACAGGTATACTGCCGATTAAAAAATATGGTTCACATTCTGCTCTTAATATGTTCACGGAATATTCTATGACAGATATGGGAGCTTTGGCAGAGTACTTTGGCTTTACAGATGATGAGGTCAGAGAATTGTGTGACAGATATGATATGGACTTTGAAGAGGCAAGGGCATGGTACAATGGATATAAGCTCGTATCCCATAGCAAATATGGAGTAAAGAAATATGCGATGTACAGTCCGAAGTCTGTAGTAGAAGCCATGCTAAAGCATAAATTTGGTACTTATTGGAATCAGACTGAAACTTACGAGGCTCTCAAGGTTTATATTCAAATGAATATGGATGGTCTAAAAGATGCCGTGATTAAAATGCTTGCCGGTGAAAGTGAGAAAATAAATACAGGCACATTTGAAAATGACATGACATCATTTGCCACAAAGGATGATGTGCTTACACTTTTAGTACATCTTGGCTACCTGACATATGATAGTGAGACGGAAGAGGTTTCAATTCCAAATCGAGAGGTGTCAAAGGAATATCTTAATGCAATTAGTACAATGGATTGGGATGAAGTATCAAAATCAATAAAAGCATCACAAAAATTGCTTGAGAGTTTGTGGAATATGAATGGTGCTGCGGTTGCTGACGGAATTGATAAGGCACATAATGAGATATCTATTTTACGGTATAATGATGAGAATTCTTTAAGCTGTACAATTAATTTGGCATTTTATTCGGCCAGGGAGTATTACTCAATAGTTCGTGAATTACCAACAGGAAAAGGCTTTGCTGATGTATGCTTTATTCCAAGAGTGAGTCATTTGGATAAGCCGGCAGTTGTTATTGAATTGAAATATGATAAGAATGTTGATGGCGCCATTTCACAGATAAAGTCGAGACAGTATGTGGAAGCCTTGAAGGATTATAAGGGTAATTTGCTTCTTGTTGGAATAAATTACGATAAAAAGACAAAAGAACATCGATGTGTGATTGAAAAATGGAAGCTGTAAAGGTGAAATTAGCAGGGAGTATAGCAACAATTAATGCTATACTCCCTGCTATTATATTTTTGGTTGCAAGAATTTAGTTTATGCTATAAAATATTTATAACTGTATGCAGATATTTAATAATCACAATATCTGTCTGTATAATAAAATACGCATAAAGAGGACGAAAGAATGATCAACAAATTAGTAGACAAAATCAAGAAAACAAACGCACCTATCGTAGTAGGTCTCGACCCGATGCTTTCATATGTGCCTGAGCACATCACAAAGAAGGCATTTGATGAGCTTGGAGAGACACCGGCCGGTGCAGCGGAGGCTATCTGGCGGTACAACAAGGCTATTGTGGATGCCACATATGACCTGATTCCTGCGGTAAAGCCACAGATTGCCATGTATGAGCAGTTTGGAGTGGAGGGTCTTAAGGCATTCCAGAAGACAGTGGATTACTGTCACGAGAAGGATCTCGTGGTTATCGGAGATGTAAAGCGTGGAGATATCGGCTCAACATCGGCTGCATACGCCACAGGACATCTCGGAAAGGTACAGATCGGCAGCAAGAGCTATTCTACCTTTGATGAGGATTTTGCCACTGTCAATCCATACCTTGGAACAGACGGTATCAAGCCATTCGTAGATGTATGCAAGGAGGAGAAGAAGGGTATCTTCATTCTTGTAAAGACATCTAATCCATCAAGTGGAGAGTTCCAGGACCGTATGATTGACGGACGCCCATTATATGAGTGGGTAGGCGAGAAGGTTGCAGAGTGGGGAGCTGACTGCATGGGTGATTCATACAGCTATGTAGGTGCGGTTGTCGGTGCAACATACCCTGAGCAGGGTAAGATTCTTCGTAAGGTAATGCCAAAGAGCTTCATCCTCGTACCGGGCTACGGCGCACAGGGAGGCAAGGGCGCAGACCTTGTTCATTTCTTCAATGAGGACGGACTTGGTGCAATTGTCAATTCATCACGTGGAATCATCTGCGCATACAAGCAGGATAAGTACAAGGATATGGGTATCACAGCAGAGAATTTTGCAGATGCATCACGCAAGGCTGTTGAGGATATGATTGAGGATATCTCAGGAGCACTTGCAAATCGTTAATAAGTTATTCAGAAAGCTTAAATATATTAACAAACGAAACCAGGGAGATAAAATGGCAGAGAAATTTGAGGAGATTGCAGTTGTAGTTGACCAGAGCTCACTTGGCAATGGCATCTACGACCTCACACTAAAGACAGACAAAATTGCAAAGGCAGCAAAGGCGGGACAGTTTGTATCGGTTTACTCAAACGACAAGAGTAAGCTGCTTCCGCGTCCGATAAGCCTTTGCGGCATAAACAGAGATGATGATACAATTCGTCTCGTGTACCGTGTGACAGGTGAAGGCACGGGAACAGAGGAATTTTCAAAGCTTGTCAGGGGCGATAAGGTAAGGATTTTAGGACCTCTTGGAAACGGCTTTACAGTACAGCCGGGAAAGAAGGCATTTCTTATCGGCGGAGGAATCGGAGTGCCGCCTATGCTGCAGCTTGCCAAGGATATAAATGCAGGCATTGATAATGCAGTATGCGATATGAACATCGTCATGGGCTATCGCGATGAGAATACCTTCCTGCTCGATGAGTTTAAGGAACAGGCAGCTTCCTTTGTCGCCACAGAGGACGGCAGTGTCGGCACAAAGGGCAATGTCATCGATGCGATAAAGGAGAATGCTCTTGAGGCAGACGTGATTTATGCATGTGGACCTATGCCTATGCTGCGTGCACTCAAGGCTTACGCTGCAGAGCATGATATGGACTGCTTTATATCAATGGAGGAGCGCATGGCATGTGGAATTGGTGCATGTCTTGCCTGCGTATGCAAGACAAAGGACAAGGATGCCCACAGCAATGTAAACAACAAGCGTATATGCAAAGAGGGACCTGTTTTTGATGCGAAGGAGGTGGAGCTGTAATGAGCAATATGTCAGTAAATGTGGCCGGTGTTGAGTGGAAAAATCCTGTTACAGTTGCATCCGGCACATTCGGCTCCGGTGCAGAGTACAGCGAGTTTGTTGATTTAAACAGACTTGGTGCAGTCACCACAAAGGGTGTTGCGAATAAGCCGTGGGAGGGTAATCCCACACCGAGAGTAGCTGAGGTGTACGGCGGCATGCTCAATGCAGTCGGACTTCAAAATCCCGGCATCGAGCTTTTCTGCAAGAGGGATATTCCTTTTTTAAAGCAGTTTGATACAAGGATTGTGGTAAATGTCTGCGGTCATTCGCTAGATGAGTATCTTGATGTGGTAAAGCGTCTTGCAGATGAGCCTATTGATATGATGGAAATAAATATCTCATGCCCGAATGTAAAGGAGGGCGGAATTGCCTTCGGAACAGATCCAAAGGGCGTTGAGACAATCACAAGCGAGATTAAAAAATATGCAAAGCAGCCTGTTATCATGAAGCTTTCTCCAAATGTCACAAGCATTGCAGAGATAGCAAGGGCAGCAGAGGCAGGCGGAGCTGATGCGGTTTCACTCATCAATACCATAACCGGCATGAAGATTGATATAAACAGAAGAAGCTTTGTGCTGGCAAACAAGACAGGCGGCATGAGCGGTCCGGCTGTGCATCCGGTTGCAGTGCGCATGGTTTACGAGACAGCTCATGCAGTCAATATCCCGATTATCGGAATGGGCGGTATCACAAATGCTGCCGATGCCATAGAGATGATACTTGCCGGAGCTACGGCAGTTTCAGTCGGCACAGCAAACTTTGTGAATCCAAAGACCACAGAGCAGATAGTTGATGGCATCGCAGAGTACATGGACAAGTATGGAGTAAAGGATATTTCAGAGCTTGTCGGTGCGGTTGACAGATAGAGAATAAGGGATAGACGGAGGAGAAAATAATGATTCTGGCAGTAAAATACGTGCCTGCTATGTATGCCACAGTCTGGGCGCTTGTACCACCTGTTGTGGCTATAGTTCTGGCACTTATTACAAAGGAGGTCTACAGCTCATTATTCGTTGGAATAGTGATCGGCGGACTGTTTTATGGAAATGTATTTCAGTCTGGTTTTTCAGCTGAGAGATCAGTGCTTCACATATTCGAGGACGGGCTTGTCGGAGTGCTATCGGATCCGGACAATGTGGGAATACTGATATTTTTAGTCGTGCTCGGTGTCATGGTGAGCATGATGAACAAGGCAGGCGGCTCGGCGGCCTTTGGAGAATGGGCTAGTGAGCACATAAAGACAAGAATCGGTGCCCAGCTTGCAGCTATAATGCTTGGAGTGCTCATATTTATAGATGATTACTTCAACTGTCTGACAGTGGGAAGTGTGATGCGTCCTGTCACCGACAAGCATCAGGTTTCCAGAGCAAAGCTTGCATATCTGATAGATGCCACAGCAGCGCCCGTGTGCATCATTGCACCTATATCATCGTGGGCAGCCGCAGTCACAGGCTTTGTAAAGGGAGAGGATGGCTTTTCTATTTTCATAAAGGCCATTCCGTACAATTACTATGCGCTCTTTACCATTGTCGCCATGGTGACACTTGTTATCTTGCAGGTGGATTTCGGTCCTATGGCAAAGCATGAAGCCAATGCCAAAAAGGGCGATCTGTTTACCACAGGAGACAGACCATATGCAGAGTCAAAACAGGATGTGATAAAGGGCAAGGGAAAGGTTATAGACCTTATATTTCCTATACTGGTGCTCATAATATGCTGCATCATAGGAATGATATACACAGGAGGCTTTTTTGACGGAACAGGCTTTGTCGATGCGTTTGCAGGAAGCGATGCTTCAATCGGTCTTATGCTTGGAAGCTTTTTTGCGTTGATAATCACCATATGCTTTTACTCAATCAGAAGGGTACTAAGCTTTACGGATTGCTGTAATTCAATCCCTGAGGGCTTTAAGGCAATGGTACCTGCAATACTTATACTGACCTTTGCATGGACACTAAAGACCATGACAGAGAGTCTTGGCGCCAAGGAATTTGTCGCAGGCTTAGTGGGAGGAGTATCGGGACCACTGCTTGGACTGTTCCCGGCAATCATATTCGTGGTGGGAGCCTTCCTTGCTTTTGCAACAGGAACCTCATGGGGCACCTTCGGCATACTCATACCGATAGTAGTAAACATCTTCTCAGGCACAAACCATACGATGATGATCATCTCAATCTCAGCATGTATGGCAGGTGCAGTATGCGGAGACCACTGCTCACCGATATCCGATACCACCATCATGGCATCTGCCGGAGCCCAGTGCAACCATATGAACCATGTGTCCACACAGCTTCCGTACGCTGTGCTTGTGGCTGCCGTATCGTGCCTGACCTACATCATAGCAGGCTTTGTCAGAAATCCTATAGTACCTTTTATCATAGGAGTGCTTATCCTGATTGGAACCTTTGTCGGAATCAAGTATATCACGAGAACCGATAAAGCAAATGAACAGGCGGAGTAGCCAAAGGGAGACCAAAAAGAGTTCTATTTTTCACAGACTTTTAGTCTGCGGAATATAGAACTCTTTTTTAATGGCTATCAATAAAATTTATAGCCCGCTAACAAATATTAATAACCCTAATTACATTTACAAAAATATCAATTAGTGGTAACATATCAATAACTTAGAAATCATATTTGAATGGTAGGAAATCCCAGCCATACAAACTAAGCTCAAACTCATAACAAACTCAAAACAAACATTAACAAAAAAGAGGTAATATCAATGGCAAAAATTGCAAAGCAGCTCACAGAGCTGATAGGTCACACTCCGCTTCTGGAACTGACCAACTATGAAAAAGCCCTTGGGCTTGAAGCAAAAATCATAGCAAAGCTTGAGTATTTCAATCCACTCGGAAGTGTCAAGGACAGGGTGGCGGCAGCTATGATAGAACAGGGCATAAAGGATGGAAAAATAAATCAGGACACAATAATAATAGAGCCGACAAGCGGCAATACCGGAATCGGACTTGCGTTTGTGGCAGCCTCAAAGGGACTTCACCTGATACTTATCATGCCTGATACTATGAGTGTCGAGCGAAGAAAAATCGTCACAGCACTTGGTGCAGAGATAAAGCTTACACCTGGGCGTGAGGGCATGAAGGGTGCGATAGATGAGGCACAGAGACTTAAAGAGCATTATGGCAATGCCTTTATTCCACAGCAGTTTGAGAATCAGGCCAATCCGGAAATCCACAGAGCTACAACAGCTCAGGAAATCTGGGAGGATACAGATGGAAAGGTAGATATCTTTGTATCATCTGTCGGAACAGGCGGTACCTGTACAGGCACAGGGCTTGGATTAAGAGAGCATAATCCTGATGTAAAAATAGTGGCTGTTGAGCCAAAGAGCTCACCGGTGCTCTCAGGCGGAAGACCGGGACCACACAAGATACAGGGAATCGGAGCAGGCTTTATTCCAAAGGTCATGCGCATGGATATAGTGGATGAGGTGATTCCGGTGGAGAATGAGGCAGCCTTTGACAAGGCAAGAGAGGTTGCAAAGAGCGACGGACTTCTCGTCGGCATATCCTCAGGAGCGGCAATATATGCGGCAACAGAGCTTGCAAAGAGACCTGAGAACAAAGGAAAGAATATCGTGGTGCTGCTTCCGGATACAGGTGAGAGATACCTGTCCACACAGCTTTTTACAGTAAACTAATGGTATATAAGACAACCGACGGCATAAGCTACTGTGCCGGAAGCTGTAATATGAAAAATGAGAAATATACATGAGAAATATACATAAATACACGGCAGCCATGCTGTCAGCGGTGATGGTGGTGTCACTTTTTCTGACAGGCTGCTCAGGTAAGAAGGATGATGGCACAGTCACCATAACGAATGTGTCATATGATCCGACACGAGAGTTTTACGAGAAATACAATAAAATATTCGAGTCTTACTATGAGAGCGAGCACGGCAAAAAGATAAATGTGATTCAGTCACATGGCGGCTCGGGAGCACAGGCGCGCTCGGTTGTGGAGGGCTGTAATGCAGATGTTGTCACACTGGCACTTGAGCATGACATAGACCTGATACAAAATACGGGCTTAATTGATAAGGGCTGGATTGATGAGTTTTCTTACAGCTCGGCACCATACACATCAACAATCGTTTTACTCGTAAGAAAGGGCAATCCAAAGCATATAAGTGACTGGGATGACCTGGTGAAAAAGAATGTGGATGTGATTACGCCTGATCCAAAGAGTAGTGGCGGAGCCTGCTGGAATTTTCTTGCAGCGCTAAGCTATGCGAAGACAAATTATGACAGCCTAAAGGAACAGAAATCGTTTATGAAGAAGCTGTATGAAAATGTCACAATTATGGATTCGGGTGCGAGAGGCTCAACAACCACATTTGTGGAAAACGGTCAGGGAGATGTGCTCATAGCGTGGGAAAACGAGGCACTTACGACCATGGATTCATATCCGGGTAAGTATGAGATAGTGAATCCGTCCGTCAGCATCTTAGCACAGCCCTCTGTTGCTATTGTGGATGACAATGCAAAGAGCAACGGAACACAAGAGGTAAGCAAAGAATACCTACAGTATCTCTACAGTGATGAGGCACAGCAGCTGATTGGCGAAAGCGGCTACAGACCAACCAATCAGGATATATTAAACCGGTTTTCCGACAAGTTTGATTTAAATATCAGGCTTTGGAGCATAGAGGATTACGGCGGATGGGATGAAGCCTACAAGACATATTTCGATGATGGAGCAATGTTCGATGAAATATACGGCAACTGATAAAACATCAAAAGAGAAAACTAAATCAAAGAACATAAAGACCAGAGTCATACCGGGCTACCATCTTTCGCTTGGAATAGTGGTCACGATGCTTTCAGTCATCGTTCTCATTCCGTTAGCATCAGTGCTTGTGTATTCGCTAAAGATATCGCCGGGTGATTTTGTGGCACTTATCATGAAGGAGAATGTGAGGAATGCCTTTATCACAAGCATCACCTCATCATTTATCGCAGCAATCGTAAATGTGGTATTTGGACTCATCGTGGCATGGACGCTTGTAAAGTACGATTTTCCTGGGAAATGGCTGCTTGACGGACTTATAGAGCTTCCGTTTGCACTGCCGACAGCGGTTGCAGGCATCACACTCTCAAAGCTGTACTCAGGCACAGGCTTTTTTGGCAAGCTTGGAATAGATGTAGCTTACACACAGACAGGAATAGTTGTGGCACTTGTTTTTGTAGGCATTCCCTTCGTAATAAGAGCCGTACAGCCGGTGCTTGAAAAGATGGATAATACATATGAGGAGGCCGCTTATATGCTTGGCGCCACACCCTCTAAGACATTTTTTAAGGTAATACTTCCGGAGCTTCGCCCGGCACTTTTAACAGGCTTTGGTCTTGCCTTTGCCAGAGGCATAGGAGAGTACGGAAGCGTCATCTACATATCAGGCAACAGCGCCAGACATAGGACACAGGTGGTATCCTACGTCATCATGCAGAAGCTTAGCTATATAGATTATGCCAGCGCGACTGCCATAGCACTTGTGATGCTTGTCATATCATTTTTACTGCTGTTATTTGTAAACATAGTGCAGGTTAAACAGTCACAGCGCACTAATTTGTTGTAGAAGGCTGCATATAAATCAAATGCGATGCACACAAACAGGAAAGGAGCACAATGCGATGACCGAACAGGTAAAGCTTGAAAGAAGAAAAAAGATCACAAAGATAATACTCGTCACTGTTACGGTGCTCTTCATTTTTGTCATGCTTGTAGTTCCGCTTTTTTCTGTGATGGCAAGTGCCTTAAAGGAGGGGCTTGGATTCTATCTGAAAGCTATCTCCACAAGCTACGTGCTTTCAGCACTCAAGGTGACTTTGATAGCAACAGTTTTTGCGGTAGTTATCAACACCTTCTTTGGAATATGGACAGCGTGGCTGTTGACCAGGTTTTCGTTTAAAGGAAAACAGGTGCTTGCAACACTTATTGATATACCGTTTTCTATTTCTCCGGTCATCGTAGGACTTGCGTATCTTATGACCTTCGGACGGCTTGGGTGGTTTTATCCGGTTATCAGATGGTTCAATGAGATATTCGGCACGAATGTGAGAATCACCTTTGCAATACCGGGAGTTGTGCTTGCCACGATATTTGTCACGTTTCCGTATGTGTCAAGGGAAATCATACCGGTGCTCAATGCAGAGGGAAAGGATGAAGAAGAAGCCGCAGCGCTGATGGGAGCATCCGGCTTTACGATATTTCGGAAAATAACACTTCCGCAGATGAAGTGGAGCCTGATTTATGGAATCATACTCTGTACGGCGAGAGCACTCGGCGAGTTCGGCGCGGTAAATGCGCTCTCGAAGACAAGAGGCGAGACATTTACACTGCCGCTTGAGATTGATGCCTTGTATATGTCGGGCACAGACAGCTCGATAACATCGGCATTTGCTGTATCGTCGATACTGTTAATCATTGCATTGATCATTCTTTTTGCAAGAAATATAGTTGAACGTAAATTTAAGAAATTACACTGAGATTTATGGGAAATATGATTTACACTAATGAAATTTGTTACTGCTTACACAACGGTGTGGCAGACAGCTATAGAGTTGCTGTACTAAGAAAGCAGGAAGGAGATAACGTATATGTACGTTGAGATGAAAAATATATACAAAAAATACGGAGACTTCCTGGCATCCGATAATGTGAGCTTTGGAGTGGAAAAGGGAAAGCTTGTGGCGCTGCTTGGTCCGTCCGGCAGTGGCAAGACAACACTTCTTCGTATGATAGCAGGGCTTGAGACACCAAATTCAGGTGACATATATATAGATGGAAAGCGAGTGAATGATATTCCGGCCTCGAAGAGAGGCATAGGCTTTGTGTTTCAGAACTATGCGCTGTTTAGATACATGACAATATACGACAATGTGGCATTTGGGCTGGAGCTTCAGAAGATGCCGAAAAAGCTTATAAAGGAGCGTGTTACCAAGCTTCTTGAGATGACAGGCTTATCGGGACTTGAAAAGAGATATCCGAATCAGCTTTCCGGAGGACAGCGTCAGAGAGTGGCATTTGCAAGGGCGCTGGCGCCGAATCCACAGGTGCTCTTACTGGATGAGCCATTTGCCGCGATAGATGCAAAGGTGCGAGGTGAGCTTCGTACATGGCTTAAGGAGCTGGTCGAAAAGCTTGGGATCACAAGCATTTTCGTCACACATGACCAGGATGAGGCTGTTGAGGTGGCAGATGAAATCATTATCACAAACCACGGCACGATAGAGCAGATGGGTACACCTCTTGAGATATACAAGTCGCCTGATACACCTTTTGTGGCGCAGTTTATAGGACACACCACAGTCGTTGAAAATTATGACAGGCTAAAGGGCTTTGACAGGATAGAAAATGCCGACAAGGCGGTAATCAGACCTGAGTTTATCAAGATATCAAAGAGCGGCAACTTAGACCGCTATCAGTCAGCGGCAGAGGAGGGCATCGTTACAGATGTGGTATTCAGAGGAAACAGGATGGATATCACAGTCAGCATAAACGGCATCGAGGTGGTCGGCGAGCGCTCACTTGAAAAGGACCTGATAGCAGTCGGCGAGAAAGTACATGTGCTGATTTACAGGCTGTATATATTTGATGAAGAGAAAACATACCTGATGGAAAACAGCGAGATGCAGGAGCAGGATGTATTCTACATTTAGATATAGGAATCGTCTAAAGCTTGTGATTGAAAGAGGAAGCAGAGGAAGATAAATGAAGATAGAAAACAAAAAAATCCTACACACGGACATCCTCATAATAGGAGGTGGCACGGCGGGCTGTTATGCAGCGCTCACCATCCGTGAGAAATCGGATTATTCGATTATAATTGCAGAGAAAGCGAACATAAAGCGAAGCGGATGCCTTGCAGCAGGTGTCAATGCGATAAATGCATACATAGTAAAGGGCAGAAAGCCTGAGGACTATGTAGACTACGCCAAAAAGGATGCTGACGGCATAGTAAGGGAAGACTTACTCATGACTATGTCAGAGGGCTTAAACCGTGTGACGGACAAGATGGAAAAGCTTGGACTTGTCATATTAAAGGATGAAAACGGTGAGTATGTAGCCAGAGGAAACCGTAATATCAAAATAAACGGTGAGAACATGAAGCCGCTTTTGGCAGAAGCTGTTTCAAAGCTTACGGACTGTACAGTGATAAACAGAATCAATATCACGGACTATATAGTTGAGGACAACACCATAAAGGGTGCATACGGATTTTCAATCGAGGATGCTACAGCCTATGAAATCAGGGCTAAAAAGGTGCTCTGTGCTACAGGCGGAGCGGCCGGTTTATACAGACCAAACAATCCCGGCTTTTCAAGGCACAAGATGTGGTATCCACCTTTCAACACAGGCGCCGGATATGCGATGGGCATAAGAAGCGGAGCTGAGATGACTACCTTTGAGATGAGATTTATCGCACTCAGATGCAAGGACACAATTGCACCGACAGGAACAATTGCACAGGGAGTCGGGGCAAAGCAGGTCAATTCACTTGGAGAGGTTTACGAGACAAAATACGGCCTTACCACATCAGAGCGTGTATACGGAACGGTCATGGAAAATCTCGAGGGAAGAGGTCCTTGCTACTTAAGGACAGAGGGCATCTCTCCACAGCAGGATGAGTCATTAATAAAGGCATATCTCAACATGGCACCAAGCCAGACACTCAAGTGGGTGGAGGCAGGTAAGAATCCAAGTGAGCAGAATGTGGAGATAGAGGGCACCGAGCCGTATATCGTAGGTGGGCACACAGCGAGCGGCTACTGGGTAAATACCGAGCGTGAGACTACAATCCACGGACTCTATGCCGCAGGAGATGTGGCAGGAGGATGTCCACAGAAATACGTTACAGGAGCTATGGTAGAGGGTGAAATTGCTGCGATAGATATGGTTTCAAAGCTTGATGCAGATACCTCTGGTGGAAGTCCTGACACATCGGCATTTGATGAGAAAAAGGCGCTTGACGCAAAAGCTTCAGAGTACGACCATTTCCTCACTGAAAGGTCTCAGATGTTTACAACAGAGGCTATCGAGGAAGCCATGCAGAAGGTCATGGACAACTACGCAGGCGGTATTTCCACACATTATCAGTTCAACGGCAAGCAGCTTGCGCTGGCAAAGGAAAAGATAAATCATCTGATAGAGCTGACCGGTGATTTATATGCATCGGATATGCATGAGCTTATGTTCATATATGAGCTTAAGGAGAGGCTTACGGTATGTCTTTCGGTCATAGCACATCTTGGTGCAAGAAAGGAGACCAGATGGCACAGCTTTGCCGAGAATCTGGATTATCCCGACAAGAGTGATGACTGGATGAAATACGTCAATTCCAGATATGAAAACGGGCAGCTTCATATGATATACAGAGAGCTTGTCGGAAGGGAGGCGCGTTATGAGCATAATGATTGATAAAGCAAAGTGTAAGGGCTGTGGCATGTGTACGAGTGTATGCCCCGGAAGCCTGATATATCAGGACTCAGAGAAAAAAGCCTTTATCAAATATCCTAAGGACTGCTGGGGCTGTGCCTCATGCATCAAGGAATGTCATTTTGGCGCTATTGCTCTTTATCTTGGAGCAGACATAGGAGGCATGGGAAGTCTCATGACAGTAAAAAGCACACCGGATACGCTGACCTGGGATATCAAAAAGCGCGACGGAAGCAAGGAAGAGATTCTTATCAACAAGAAGGAATCCAATAAATATTAAAGAAAAGGATGGTAACAGACATGGGTGAATTATCACATCTTGACGAACTCGAAGCAGAGGCAATATACATAATACGTGAAGTAGCCGCAGAGTGCGAGAAGCCGGTTATGTTGTACTCAATTGGAAAGGACAGCTCGGTAATGCTTCATCTTGCAATGAAGGCATTTTATCCGGAGAAGCCGCCATTTCCGTTTTTACATGTAAATACAACCTGGAAATTCCATGAGATGATAGAATTCAGAGATCGCATCGCTAAGGAAAAGGGCATCGAGATGCTTGAATATATAAATCAGGATGGCGTAAAGCAGGGCATCAATCCATTTGACCACGGCTCAGCATACACAGATATCATGAAGACACAGGCGCTCAAACAGGCGCTCGACAAATACGGCTTTACGGCAGCGTTTGGCGGCGGCCGAAGAGACGAGGAGAAATCAAGAGCCAAGGAGCGAATCTTCTCCTTCAGAAATGAAAACCACGCATGGGATCCAAAGAACCAGCGCCCGGAGATGTGGAAGCTCTACAACTCAAGAATCAAAAAGGGCCAGGAGGTGCGAGTTTTCCCACTGTCAAACTGGACAGAGAAGGATATCTGGCAGTATATAAAGAGAGAGAATATCGAGATTCCTTCACTTTACTTTGCAAAGGAAAGACCTGTTGTATACAGAGACGGTAATATCATCATGGTAGATGACGACAGAATGAAGCTTCGTCCGGGTGAGAAAATCCAGATGAAGAGTGTACGTTTCAGAACTCTCGGCTGCTATCCACTGACAGGTGGTGTGGAGTCGACAGCGGATACACTTGATGAGATTATTGATGAGACACTCAGTGCTGTTTCCTCAGAGAGAACCACCCGTGTCATAGACAACGAGGCGGCAGGCAGCATGGAAAGAAGAAAGAGGGAGGGATATTTCTAAAATGAGCGGATTACTTAAATTTATTACATGTGGAAGCGTGGACGACGGAAAATCAACTCTGATCGGACATATATTATACGATTCAAAGCTGCTCTATGCAGATCAGGAAAAGGCATTGGAGCTTGACAGTAAGGTCGGAAGCCGTGGCGGCGCCATCGACTACTCACTCCTCCTCGACGGACTGATGGCAGAGAGAGAGCAGGGAATCACAATCGATGTGGCTTATCGTTACTTCACAACAGATAAGAGAAGCTTTATCGTGGCAGATACACCGGGCCATGAGGAGTACACAAGAAACATGGCTGTAGGTGCATCCTTTGCAGACCTTGCGGTAATTTTAATAGATGCAAAGCAGGGCGTATTGGTTCAGACAAGAAGACACGCGAGAATCTGCGCGCTCATGGGAATCAACTACTTTGTATTTGCTGTAAACAAGATGGATCTTGTAGGCTACGACGAGAAGCGTTTCGATGAAATCACAAAGCAGATTATTGAGCTTACAAAGGAGCTTGAACTCAAAAATGTAGTAATAATTCCTGTTTCTGCAACAGAGGGTGACAATGTCACAACAAAGTCTGAGAATATCCCATGGTACAAGGGACCTGCTCTTTTATCATACCTTGAGGATGTTGACATAAAGGATGAGAACGAGGAAGAGGGCTTTTACATGCCTGTACAGAGAGTCTGCCGTCCTGACCACACCTTCCGTGGCTTCCAGGGCCAGATAGAGGCCGGAGAGGTAAAGGTGGGCGATGAAATCACCACACTGCCAAGCAATGAGACAGCCCATGTAAAGAGCATCCATGTGGGTGATAAGCTAAGCGATAGCGCATTTACAGGCCAGCCGGTTACAATCCAGCTTGACAGAGAGGTGGACGTATCAAGAGGCTGCGTGCTCACAATCGGTTCAGGAGCAAAGGTTGCTTCATCTATCACAGCTACAATACTCTGGATGGATGACGATGAACTATTTAAGGGAAAGAATTTCTTCTTCAAGCTGGGTACCAAGTCAATACCGGGCATCGTAACAGAGATAGAGCATACCATCGACGTAAACACAGGTGAGGAAAAGCCTGCCGACAAGCTTAAAAAGAACGAGATAGCAGTTGTAAAGATTGCATTCTCGGACAAGATAGTCTGCGATAAGTTCAAAAATCACAAGACACTCGGTGAGTTCATCTTAATCGACCGTGTGACGGATATGACATCTGCCTGTGGTGTGGTTGAAGAGGTACACACAGAGGAAAGCGGTCTCTACGAGGGCAGAGTAGACAGAAACGTAAGAGCTGCAATCAAGGGCCAGAAGGCAATCACCGCCGTATTCGTAGACGGAGTGGATGGTGTAAACCGCGGCTTTGTGGAGGATGTCGAGAAAGCCTTAAATATAGACGGACGCCATACTTATCTCTACGCACCAAAGGAGGGTGAGGACTTCGTAAATGTAGTCAAGCACCTAAGCCATGCCGGAATACTCGTACTTCTGCTCATCAGTCAAAAGCAGGAGAAGGCGCTTGCAGCCGACAAAGTTGAGTTCACAAAGGACTGGAACAAAAACGGCAGAGATGTGGACAAGGCTGTTAAGACATCAGGAAAGAGCAGGCAGAAGGTAGGTGAGGCAATATGACAAAGCACTACAGGAATCACAACATCCGTTTCAATATGACGGATGAGGGAGGCGTGCAGGCGTGGGAACGCATGCATTCCGCTGAAGTGGAACAGGACTTTAAGTCGCAGAATGCTTTTGTGGTGGCTGCGATTAATGATTATTATGAAAGGCATCTTGCCAAGAAAAACGATCCCTATCTTGAAAGCAGGGAAAAGGAAAATGCCTTTGCTGACAGACTGGTGCAGACTGTGGAGCAGAAGCTTCTTTCTAATCTTCCGGCACTTGCAGCCATGTATCAGATGCAGCAGCAGGCTTTATTTCAGGCGGGATTACAGGCTGGAGGGATAATGCCTTATCCGTATCAGCAGGGAAATCCGGGAGCTGAGGCATCGGTGGGGGTAAAGCTAGTTACGGAACCGATACAGGGCAGTGAACAACCGATAGAAGTTGTAAAGCAAGAACTGTCGGAGCCAGAAGAGAATGAGTTTCTGGATTACTCGTTTGGTGTGTAAATTATGGATTCGTGTTGATTTTCAATTGATAAAAGAAGAAGTGGCATGATATAATTAACCACACAATGAGTGTGTGAGATAAAGGTTCAGATACCACTTCGAACGGTGGAAGAGTGGGAAGCGGGTCGAAGAAAGCCTCCTGAGTATATTCCACGGTTGAAAAAGTATCAGATTATGTATGAACAGCAATTTGGGAAGCAAAACAAGAAGGAACACGATGATACTGTTTGAGGTCACAGTTTGTGACCTCAGAATGAGTACACAGATTGTAGACTTGAAGTCGCAATTTGCGACTTCAAAAATGGATTGGAGGATTCGATGGCAAAAGATAATAGTGAATTGATTGACGTAAATTCAGATGTAAAGGATAGGGTTATGGAAGTGAGTCATATTCAGAGTCTTATATATGTTATTAGAGGAAAACAGGTAATGCTCGATAGTGACTTGGCAATTTTGTATCAAGTTGAAACAAAAACTTTTAATCAGGCTGTAAAAAGAAATATTGAAAGATTTCCTGAGAATTTCAGGTTTCAACTAAAAAAGGAAGAGTACGACTCTTTGAGGTCACAATTTGTGACCTCAAAAGAAGGGAGAGGTGGAAGAAGATATCTGCCATATGTTTTTACAGAACAAGGTATTGCAATGCTTTCTGCGGTGCTGAGGAGTGATATTGCAATACAAGTCAGTATCAGGATAATGGAAACATTTGTTGAAATGCGTAAATATATGGCAAACACGTCACTTTTGTATGATCGCATGAATGCAATAGAAGAAAGACAGATAACTTATCAAAATGAAACAAATGAGAAATTTGATAAAGTATTTGCATATATTTCTGACCACGAAGAATCACAGCAGAAAATCTTTTTTGATGGACAGATATATGATGCGTTTAGCTTACTGATAGATCTGGTAGCTAGTGCAACGAAAAGTCTTGTATTGGTCGATAATTATGTCGATGTGGGAACTTTAAATATTCTGTCCAAGAAGAAAGAGAATGTATCGGTAACGATTTACACAGTTAGAAAAACCAGATTGTCAGAAAAAGATATTGAAACTTTCAATCAACAGTATCCCAAACTTGAAGTGAACTACACAGGTGTATTTCATGACAGGTTTTTAATCATTGATGACAAAAAAGCGTATCACATTGGTGCATCATTAAAAGATGCAGGAAAGAAATGTTTTGCTATAAGCTTATTAAACGATTCTGGTGTGATATATGATATTTTACAGAGGCTGGATATAGAAACAGAAGAAAACGAATCATAAAGAGGGATAATGACTTGGGGTGGGTAACACCCAAGTCCCCCCAAGTCACCCCCCAAGTCTAACAGACTGATATTACAGAAAGAATTCTATTGTTTTGTAATGAGGGTAGAAGCAAGAAGGATATAGCCGATGATAATCAATTCAATTATCCAAGTAAACATCGGCTACATTCCCGGGTACAATTGCAGTAAAGACAGAAAGACACACCATCCCCTTTGTAGATGGTGTGTCTTTCTGTCTAGGGGTCTCGGGGCGTAGCCCATGAGCAGGTAGCACCGATGGCGCAGACAATGAGGCGGAAATAAAATCAGGGTACCGGAGGGGACCCTGATTTTATTTTTGACGAGTTGGCAAGCCAGCGGTACTACCTGCCTATATCATCCCCACCACATCGGAAAGGGAATAGAAGATTTCAATAAGTAGTAGAGATGTGAAAAAAAGCAGTCCGAAGCGGTAAGCGAAGGGCTGCTTTTGTCTGTCTGACGGAGTCTTTTTCCGTCAGGCAGACCTGTGGGGATGATGTGCCCTGCTGACGAAGCACCGCTTACACAAAGGCTACGAAGAAATACCAAGACGGATGCAGATGATAGCGGTTCTTATGGACAGTATAGCTATAACAGATACAGTTTAGACAACATCTGCAACCAAATGGCTACAAAGCAGAGCAACAGTAGAACCACAACAGGGGCATGACACTGCAATTTACCGGTGCAGACCACAATTTCTATTAGTATGTAGCCATAATCCGGTGCAATCGTAGCCAAAACACAATAACTGAAAATACCAAAAAATGAAGCCATGAAACAATTGGAAGAAAAGGCAGCAATGCCAATTCAACCAATGAGTTTTGTGGCTTTTTTTACAGATAAAAAGAAGGAGGACACTATGGGGAAACGAACAAGAGACGAGGTAATCTATTCTCGTGTGGATTACCGTGTAAAACAGGAATTTGAATCACAGATGAAGGAGAGCGGATATAAGACTTCCGCTGATTTCATCGACTATCTGCTCCGGGGCAACAAGGGCAGGCAGATTGACGGGACAACATTAAAGCAGTTTATGGAGGTCATGAATGAGGTCTGCTACGAACTGAAAAAGCAGGGAGTCAATATCAACCAGCTGGCAAGGAATATCAATGCCTATCCGGATTTGATATCCATGACAGCATTTGAACCGTTCCAGAGAGTATTCCGGCGGTTGGAAGACTCAGTATTAAAACTATATGAAAAGTCCAGCTAATAAATGTCAATAGTTAAATGAGAAAAAATCTATTTTATTTTCTGACTAAAAAAGGGCGGACTTTCCCCTTGGTGAAAATATCGTTTTTTGAAAGATATTGATTCATTGGGTTCATAGTATTTTATGCAGCTATGTCGCATTTAGCAGAATTGTATTGTTTGATATGCTCCTGAGGAGCAATGATTTTGAATGGTTTGTTATCTCTGAGTATTGCAAATGTCATATTGCATACCTTATGTGAAACAGCTCCCATTGCTACGAGCTTTGGTTTTGAGTCACATTTTTTGAGGTAGTACTCACGAAGAACTGGATTTTTAGCTTCTCTATTACTGGAGATACTGATGCTTTGTAGAGTTAACGTGTGAATAACACGTCTAGCGATGGCGGAACCACGCTTAGACATTTGAACCTTGGTGCCTTCAAATTTACCGGATTGCTTTACTGCTGGATCAAGACCAAAATAAGCGAAAAGTTGTTTGGGCTTTGAAAATGCTGAAAAGTCACCGATCTCACCCATAATGGATACAGCAGACAAGAAACCAGCACCTTTGAAAGTTTCAATCAAATGAATCTGCTTGACAAAGTCGGCATCTTCATTAGCATCAACAAGCTCGTGGAGCGATTCAAGAATGTTGTTGATTTCTTCATCATATTTACGTATGAAGCTGATATAAAGGCGAATACGCTTGATGTTGCTGTCTATGATGTAACCAAACTGATTTGCATCAGTTGCCGCCTGAATTATGGCATTATACTTATTTTGAGCATATGTAAGCCCAAATCGAGCTGTGGATTTGATGATATCAATAATCTCTTGCTTGTCTGCTTTAAGAAAAGCTGATGGAGAGGTATAAGTCTCCAATAATGTAAGAGAAGTGTTGATAGTAACCTTGGAAAAGATGCCAAGATACTGTGGAAACGCTATGCGTAATTCACCCTGAAGCTTATTCACATAGGCACTGCGATTATCCATTAAATCGTAGTATTCACGGCATAGGTTACGGCAGTTTAGAGCAAGATCTGAAGGCATAAGTGAAACCTTTAAATCAGGTTTCAAACCAACCAAAGCAGCTTTTTTAGAATCAAAACGATCATTATGTACTTTTCGTATGTTGATATTTGTGCTATTCTTAGTGATGATAGGATTAATAACCGAGCAGTTAAAACCCTTATCACGAAGATAGCAGAAGAGTGGGTAATGATAAATTCCCGTGGATTCGAGGAAAATGCGACTTTCCAAAGAATACAACTCTTCTGCTTCTTTTATTTTAGAAACAGCGGTTGTAAGGGAATCAATACTGTTATGTAGGATTTTGTAAGGTTTTCCTACGAATTGTTGGTTTGGAAGTGCTATAGACATCCAGGAGAAATCAGCACCGACATCAATACCAACAGAGATGAATAGTTCATCAAGATTAAAAATAACTTTGTTTGACATGAGCAATAGCCCCTTTCTGATAGGAATCCATTTCCAATCTGGCAGGTACACAACCTAGCGTGTTATTCGGGTATGGCCTTCAGGCTCCCAACCAGCTAAAACATAAAACCCTGTCGAATGGACTAATTGACTTTATTGCAGGTATCAGTCACAGAAGTGACTTCCCAAGGAGGTGAACATTCTTTGTCCTATCCTAAGAGATAATACCTTATGTTTTATCTGGTGTCTATCAGGAACCGTCAGACATGATAATTATTATGGATAACATCTGATGAAGGAAGAATCCCTTCTTTTGTTATCTGATTTACAGAAACTTATTAACCAAGTAGTCTTGATTGACTACACCATTATTATACTAGGTGGTGAGTTAGATGGCAGTATATGGAAATGTCAATGTAAAATATGCTCCATGCAAGTCTGTGGCACAGCTTCACAGTGCTGCAGATTATATTCTGGGGAAGAAGAAGGAACAGCTAAGTTCCAGTGTTATCAAGACAAAGTCGGAGTTATATAATGCTTTTGGCTGCAATCGGATAACTTTGCAAACAGTGTCCTTATGACAAGGAAAATGCATCAGAAGAAGTATAGCCGGTTCTTCCCTGCGGACATTCTGGCACAGAAGCTATCAATATCCTTTCATCCGGAGGACAATGATAAGCTGACTTATGCAGAGGCTTACAAGATGGCAGAGGACTTTGCTCGTGAGTTCTTCTGGAAAAAGGGATTTGAGGTATTGTTTGCGGTTCATGTGGATACGGAGCATGTTCACGTGCATTTTCTGGTAAATAACTGTAATCAGAAGGATGGTTCTTCCTTTCGGAGAGGTCCGAAGGAGCTGGTGGAAATGTCGGAATATTTTGGAGAACAGTGCAGGAGCCGGGGCTTGACACACTCTGTCCGTGACAGCTTCTACAATCCGGATAGCAGAAAAGGGGAAAACTTTCTTTCAAGGATGAAATGCGTGTGTATATCAGACTTGCCATGAATGATCCGACCACGCAGAACATTCATGATGTGGTGAATATGTTAGAAAGAACCTATCATATGAATGTAAGGCTGAAAGGTAATACCATTAGCTATGCCCTTCCCTATCGTAGCAGTAATGGAGGCAAGGTAAAGGCAGTACGAGGCAGTAAGCTTGGTAAGCGATTCACGGTTGCAGGCATCAGGGAGTATATGAAACAGAAGGAAAAAGAGGATTGGTTTGATTATCCAAGGCAGGAGCAGGACATCGAGCATTCCAGTCAGTCCATGAAGGATTATCCCAGATGGGAAGAGGATGAGGAGGAAGTGAAGGAGTCTGCTTCTAAGGCTAAAAAGCAGATACCAACACAGGAGTCACAGCCGACCAGAAAACCGGATGTTTCTGTATATGAGGCATATGACGAGTTTCAGGAAAAACATGAGATACCGGAGAATGACGAGTCTTTCTTTTATGGTGCTGCATTTGATGACTTCAATAAAGAGTGGCAGGGACTTGATGCAGGCGCAGGCTCGGTAAGTACTGAGTTTGGCACAACAAATAACTCAACCGACGCAGAACGATATAATGAGGATGAGTTAGACGAATTACTTGATAACAATTCGTCAACGGTGCCGGTTCAAAATAAGCCGTTTCCATCTCCAGCAGAATACCGCAAGCTCTCTCTGGAAAAACGTGCTAAACTTCTTCCGCCACCTTCTGATGACCGAATTGAAGAACTAAAGAAGTATCAGGACAGAATGGGATATACCGAAGAATCCATGCGGAGTATGCGTTACAAGATGTCTGTATATGATGATTTTACCGAGGAATATGATTATCGTGTGAAATACAACAGAAATCATTCTTCAGAGGAGCAGCTAAAAGCACAAGCGGAACAGCAGATAATCACACCGGTTCGTAGACGTGGGCGTGGCAGATGACAAGGCTTTGATTGCCTTTCAAACTCACTTTCGGTAAGAAAAACTCCATTGCACATAAAATGATTTTGAGCTATAATTTTAATGGATTTTTTAGGAAAGGCGGGTATGATATATTACCAAACATTATGCTGGTAGGAGCAGAGCAAGAGTTATCACAGACGGGAAAAGAACACCGTTTGAAAGAAGCTATTGCCCCCGTAGCGGAAAAGTATGATTATATCATTATAGACACGCCGCCCTCTTTGGGTGTGTTGACCGTAAACGCATTTACGGTGGCAGGTGATATTCTGATACCGACCACAGCGGGCATATTTGCCACAACAGGAATTAACCAGCTTAACGAAACAGTAAGGAGCGTACAGCGGTACTGCAATCCTAATGTAAAGATAACGGGTATTCTGTTTACAAGGTTCAATCCGAGAGCAAACATCAGCAAGCAGATAAAGGAACTTACGGAACAGTTGAGCGAGTACATTTCTGCACCGATATATAAGACCTATATTCGGTCAGCGAGCGGTAGAGGAAGCACAGGCAAACAGAACAGATATATTTGAGTATGCGGAGAAGTCCACCGTATCAGAGGACTATAAAGCCTTTATAGAGGAATTTTTGAAAGGAGAGGTAGAGAGTAATGGCAGGAAAGGCAAAATTTGACCAAGAAGCGGCGTTTAAGTCGATTATAGGTGCAGGAGCAAGCGAGGGTTCAGAGAAGCCAGTGGCAAAAGGCAGACCAAAAGCGGAGTGGGAAACAAAGAAGCCCATAAAAAGCGTGTGAGCATTGGAACGAGGGTGGCTTAGCAAAGGTTTGGATAGATAAGGACGGGTATCTTTGTATCGAATATGAAAGCGGCGAATGGTGGCACTACAACGATAAAGGAGAGTGGTGGTAGATGAAAGTAGGAAAGTATCAGATAGGACGTTTCCATGCGATTATTCGCAAGGAATACGCAGACGGAAGTGTTGACTATTGGCAGGGATATAAGACATTATTAAATGAAGAATGAGGTGAAGAGAATGAATAAGAAACAAAAGAAAATATTTTTTTGTGTTTGTATGATTTTTTTTCTGTTTTTAATTGTTACTATATATTTATTGAAGCAGAAATCACCATATGAATATTTGAAAGAACAAAAAGGAATGACAGCACAAACTACTGCAAATGAATGTTTGGAAGAAATTCGATTCGACAATAAATATATAGTGTTTTTCATAAATGAGAATGGAAATCTATCATGTGCAGTTATGAAGAAGAAGATATTTTCTTATGAAATATTAAGAATTAGTGGAGAACTATCACAGAGCAAGAATAGTAAAAATTATTTATTTAGTTCATACGAAGATAATGGATATAAATGGATTGATTGGGGTGTGATAAATGATAGTGATATTGAATCAGTATTATCTAATGATAACAAGATGAATATTATTGATAATTTGCAGTATTCATTTAGAATATGTTGGATTATTGGAAACGGAGAAGAGAATACGCCACCAGAGCATGAAGAAATAAAAATAGGTAGTTCAATTTGAACTACCTATTTTTTATGGTTAGTTTAATAATATATTCCGGTAATATTGCAAACTAAAGACCATTGATTTTTTACATTACTTAATGTAAATCCAGCCGAAACGCTATCACTTCCTACATTCATAGAAACACTACCTGTTGTTTTTTGATAGGTATGAATATATTTTAAGACAGCTTCTGCCGTGTTACCATTTCCAGTCATAGTATTCTTTTTTGATATTAATAGTTGCATTTATATTTTTATTATAATTTGCAAAATGGTCTTCAAAAAAGACTTTCTTCAAAAGACCATACTCTTCCACCGTTTGCGATAGAGTCAACCATTGTAGGATAAGTGACTTTTCCAGTTAAATCAGTCGCCGAGCATGAAGATGAATTTGTAGTAAATAAACCAGACCAAGTAATTCCCATAAAATCTTTACCTATGGCTGGATTTTTTTCTGAACTTGTAAAAGCCCCAAAGTCCCAATTTGCGTTTCCATTTAATTTACATGAGACGCTTTTTCCAGAGATAGATTGAGAACCAGAAAAAGTAAGTGTTAATTTTCCATAGGTTCTTTTAGCAGCACGACTTGTAGACATTGTGTTAATGTTGGAGAAATTATCAATACCAATATTTTCAACTTCGTCTTTAGATAAAAGACGACTATTAGAAACATAAATATCTTCATTTTTATCGGTAGCAAGAGTTTCTTCTACAAAAACTGTTGCTGTTATCGTATCAAGTTGCTTTGATTCGTTGTTAAGTGAATAGTTATTAGGTGCAGGTGATGTTTCTGTTACAATATAAGCATCTGGAAATTCTGGGGAGTAAATTATATTGTTAGTTTTTGTTACAGTATCATTTGAGATATTATTAGATTCTTTTGCAAATGTCGTTGTAGACATTCCCATAACCATAACAGCAGTAAGTGCAAGATTTACAAGTTTCTTAAAATGTTTTTTCATCATAGGCAATACCTCGCTTTCTTTGAAAAATCAATGGTTTACATAAGTCATCATAGCATATTGTCAATATTTTGTTATGTAAAAATGAAAAATTCTGTAAATTTATAAACGCAATAATGATATAACAGAAAAATGTGATTGTACTTGCATTGTCAAGATAATTATTTAATAGGAATATTGATAATAAATTATATATAATATATAATTTATAATTTATGTATAGTAAATATGAAATAAGTTATTTATTTAAAGAAAGAGGAAAGGGAGTGAAGCTGAACGAGAGATTACTTTTTAATCATTTTTTAATAGTGGTGCTGGTTCTGCTTCTTCCGTTTATCCTTTGGTGGAAGCACAGGCACAAAGAAACAGATAGAAAGGGGAACAGTAAAATGTAATAGGGTGAATGATTATAGCAAAAAGACCAGTATCAATATATGATTTTAAGGCTTTCGGGGCTGCCATTAAAGCCGCGAGAAACGAATACGGAGAAAGTCGCAAAAAAGTAAGCGACGAGTTATATATCTCCCCGCGCTATCTTGCGAATATCGATAACAAAGGACAGCAGCCGAGCCTACAAGTTTTCTATGACCTCGTTACCCGTTATGCTGATATTTGGGTGTGTTCTGACTATATGTATCATTGTTATGGCAATACCTAATGCGTGCTGATTAGTATTTTTTTATATTGCTCCGCAAGCTCTTTCTTTCCCCATCTCATATACAAACTATACAAATAACGAGCAGTACTTTTGGAATAATCATTATCAGGGTTCTCGTTCATAACAGCATGAAAGACGGCATCTGCGTTAAGCAGGTGCTGTTCTGCTATCACAGGCTGAGAACGGGTATAAGCAATGACACCACGATAGAACTCGCACATACCATAATCAAGGTTATTTCTACCCATAACTTCATCAATGGTGGATTCACAGAAATCAATAATTTCCAGAGCAGAATCATATTCCTCATTCTGCACCAGCATGTTAGCAAGTGAGAGTGTCTGCTGCAGGGTATCATTATTCTCTATCAATCCAAGACTGGCATATTCCCTGCGTACTGTGAAAGCTGTCTTGAGTTCTGATACGGCTTCTTCCAGTTTCTTCCGGAACAGATAAGCTGTAGAGAGGTTGTTGTGCAGGTTTGAAAGCAGATTGGCGGAACGGGCATCCGCAGTATTGGTCTTATGGTAATTTTCCATGAGGGCAATCGCCTTTTTATATTTCTTAATGGCATTATCATATTCCTTGCGTGGGAACAGAAGCTGTGCTTTGTAATCTAATAATAATGCTTTGTCACAGGCAGAAATGTGGTTGGTTTCTTGCGTAATATCTGGTGTGCCTGATTTATCTGAATTATACGATTTACTCGTTTCATCCGACTTGCCCGAATCATTCATAAGATTCATCACATATTCTATACGTTCTACCAGCTCCGACAGATAATCGGTATCCAGATATTTGTCAAAGTAAGGGTACATATCCTGTAAGAACAGTAGATAGTAAGCCCTGTTATCTAGGATGATGTGTCTGTTGATGCTTTTCAGACATTCCATGACAGTCACCGGTCTTTTTACATCCAGACCGTGAGCAAGGCAAATCAAATGCAGGTGATTTAACATCACATGGCAGTCTGATACGGTTGGAATGGTCTCTGCGATTGCCACTTCCTGAATGAGAGGATGGAGTGCAATCGTCTTATTTTCGGTATCTTCACTGATAATGCCATAGCGTATCAGCTCATTAACATTTTTGAGAGAATCCAGTTCCAGCCACATTTTGAACGCACTTTTATAAACTCCTGATACCGGCAGGAGTGAGAGGTTACGGAGGATATCAATACTGTCCTCATTTAATCTATTAAGCTTCATCAACATGCGAAGGTGTCCTATCATACTGGCATAGGAGAATTCATCATCCTTGAATACCTCGATTTCTTCCATGTTCTGCCCGATACCGCAGGAACGCAGCTCCTGTAACAATTCTTCCGGTTCCATGCCGCTGGCTTCTAAGGTAAGAGCAGCCATGCAGACAGTCAGGGTATGACAGTTCACTTCTTCTATAATGGCAGACACACTGTCCGGATCACGTTTTGCAGAAGGACAATGCTTGTAGAACAGTTCTGTCAGTTCTTTTTCTTTATCCAATTCCTTTATTTCTATAGAATCATAATTCTTAAGTTTGCATCTGCTGGTAATCAATAGCTGCATATCATTCTTCATCAGTTCCTTTAAGAAGGGTTCGTCCTTTGGAAGCACATTGAAGTTGTCCAGAATCAGCAGTGTATCTGTGTGGAGTCTCTGCATCACCTTATAGTGATTCTGAAAACGGACTTCCTCATTCATTTCTACGGAATCATCTGCAAATGTAAGGTTTGCGATGTCTTTTCTCAAATCACCGGTGTAATACAGATAAATGATATTGGTGTACTTTTTACGGTTCGTCTGTGCATAGGCTTTGGCAATTTCGCTTTTTCCAATGCCTGCCATACCAGTAATGAATAAGACGGATTGATTGGAAAGATGGGATGCGATTGCTTTTATCTCATCCTTTCGTCCAATGAATGCCTGATTGCAGGAGGGAAGCTTATTGCAAAGAATCACTTCCGAAAGGTCGGGAGAATAGAGCGCACCTGTGCTATGGTCATTCAAAATCGCATATCTTACCACAGAGCAGAAAAAGGCTGCATTATCCGGCTCCTGAATCAGTGCATCAGCCATTTCCTGCCCGATGGTTTTTATACTGTCTGTAATCAATTCCTCCATCTGGATTCGAGCCTGTGCTTCGTTCAACAGGTTCGGAATAATCTTATCTCTGAAATCATCCTCCATCGTATCCCATTCATCCTCATCTTCATAAGTCTTTAGGATATCTATAGGAATCGGGCGGGCGCCATTGCACCAGCGGCTGTACATCGTCGTGTCATCTGCGATTAATTCCGAAGCTGTCAGAGTATCATCCAGATATGCAGAGAACAGACTGCGTACAAGCTGGTGCTGCGGGTAGGTTTTCTTTTTATTTTCCAATAATACACCAATCACATGGCGAAGGTCAGTCTGTTTCTCATCTGTGTGCTCCTTTCAGAGAGGATTTATCAATCCCGCTATCTATCTTATCTGTCTTTCTATATTTTCATTCTTTGAAAAGTTTCTATGTCAAGTCGCGGTCAAGTGACCGTCAATTATTTTATTCTCTATATTTTACTACAATTAACTTACAAAACGTAGCCGGGCGGCATCAGAAATGAAGCAAATCGGCTACAACAATCATAACACAAAACAAACTTATGTTCTACAAGAATATCGAAATGTTTTAACTGTACATTGAAAACTTCATGAGTTGTATTCACAGTCAACGGACTTTGCGATGATACTTAAAGCAATTTAAGCGGGGCAAAGAACAGACACTTCCGTCAAGGGTGGGAGATGATCTCGCGCAGGAGAGAGCACAGGCAGGTTTCAGTAGTGAGAAATCGGTGCTAAAGAATCCAGACAGTGGATACGTAGAAAACCAAACTAAGAGTACTGGAACAATCTTACTTTAGGAACCGCTTATTGCGGGTAGGAAAGAAGGTGGTTAATGAGAATATTACGAGAGGAGGCAGGACTACCATGAAAACAGAACTTGATACAAGAGCGTTATTAAATGTAAAGGAAATGTGTGAGTACCTTGGTATTGGACAGACGAAAGCAAGAGAATTGCTTTCCAATCCGGAATGGTTTCACGGTAAGAATCGGTAACAGACTATATGCTCATAAGGGCAGATTAGACCACTGGTTACTGAATCAGATTCTTTCATAAATAAGAACACGGAGGAGTTTCAAAATGAGAATTCAATTTTTGAAACGGATTGATAATTGTAAGGTTTTATGGTAGAATAGGGACGATATTTGGAATCCTTCCTATTCTACACTTAGGAAGGAGGCATAAATGGGTAAATCCCTTTAATGGTAAAGAATTAGGTAAAGGCTTATCACAGAGAAAGGATGGTCTTTATCAGGGAAGATTCGTGAATCGTTTTGGCAAGAAGCAGACGGTACGCAAAGACGCTGAATGAGGTAAGACAGAAGCTTAGAAACGAACAGTATGAGGATGAAAAGGCACTCAATGTTGTTGCGAAGGACGTAACGCTTGACGAATGGTATGAAATCTGGATGGATACCTGCAAGAAGAATTGCAGAGACTCCACCAAGGAGACATACGCAGGTCATTATCGCAGAATACAGAAGGCTCTGGGATGGAGAAAACTCACATCCTTGAATTTACTGATTATGCAGCAGGCGATTAACGAACTGGAAACAGACAATGAGCGTAAGAATTCGAAAAAGATACTGGTCGATATGCTGGAGAAAGCAATAGACTCTGATTTACTTATCAAAAATTCTGCTAAGCAGATCAATACTGTGATTTCTAAAGAGGTTAAGAAAGAACGTAGAGTATTAACGGTAGGTGAAACGGAGCTTTTTTTAGCTATGCGAAGGACACATTCTACTACAATTTATATGTAGTGGCAATCGACACAGGAATGCGTATTGGTGAACTTTGGACGGTGTGGGATGCTATTTCTTTTTATTATTATGATTGTCTATGTATGACAGAGCCGCAAAAACAACTAATATTTCCACGTTGAAAAGCACGCCCCAATGTGGTAAAATTGACAAAGATAATTTAAAGAAAAACACACAGGAGGATTAACATACAATGGAAAGCTACAAGAGCGAATTTATAGACTTTATGGTGGAGAGTGACGTGCTGAAATTTGGTGATTTCACATTAAAGAGCGGCCGTAAATCACCATTTTTCATGAACGCGGGAGCATATGTGACAGGCTCACAGCTTAAGAGACTCGGAGAGTACTACGCAAAGGCTATCCATGCTAACTACGGAGATGACTTTGATGTATTATTCGGACCTGCATACAAGGGAATTCCGCTTGCAGTGGTAACAGCCATCGCATACCATGAGCTCTATGGCAAAGAGGTGCGCTACTGCTCAGACAGAAAAGAGGCAAAGGATCACGGTGCAGACAAGGGAGGCTTCCTTGGAAGCAAGCTTAAGGATGGCGACAGAGTAGTTATGATAGAGGATGTCACCACATCCGGCAAATCAATGGAGGAGACAGTTCCAAAGGTAAGAGGAGCTGCAGATGTTACAATCGTAGGCCTTATGGTGAGCCTTAACAGAATGGAAGTCGGACAGGGCGGCAAGGTGAGCGCGCTCGACGAAATCCATGAGAAGTACGGCTTTGAGGGCAGGGCAATCGTTACAATGGAAGAGGTCACAGAGTATCTCTACAACAGAGAGCATGATGGCAGAGTAGTCATTGATGACACAATCAAAGCAGCTATAGATGAGTACTATAAGCAGTACGGCTGCAAATAGGAGAATATAAATTGCTTGGCAGAAGAAAACGTAACAGGTATAAGTTTACGGAAAAGAAGCAATCTAAGAGGGGGATAGCTGCACTTGTTGTGGCTATCCTCATAGAGATTGTATATATAGTTTTTTTGAATGCGGCATTCAGAGGAGATGGCAATCTGTCTATGTACTATGGCAGTGCCGGTATACTGATGCTTGGCATATCTCTGGCAGATTTCGGGTTTGCCATCAGAAGCCTCTTTGATGAGGAATCATTCATGACATTTCCACGATTGGCAGTGTTTTTTTCACTCATAGCGGTAATCAGCTGGGGAGGAACATATGCTGCAGGTTTTATTATATGAAAGAAAGATTATAGGGATATATGAGTTATAAAGAGATTTATGAACTCTCCAATGAGCTTTACGCAGAGCGATTAGAGCTTGTGGAGGAGCGGATAGAACAGATTATCAGAGAGCCTGCGATAGAGCCGGCTTTTGCAGATTATTTCACAAGTGTGGCAAAGTGCATCAACACTATTAAAAACCATAGCGCAGATAAGGAATTTAACGATTTATTCTATTCACAGTTTGATAAAGAAAATTACGAGAAAAGCTATGCCAACCCGGCATATGCCGTAAAGGTGCTCGGAGATGAGTATGGTCAGCTTTTATCGGCTGTATATGCAAAAATTGCCGGAAGCATTACACATATCTATCAGGGGGATATAAAATATCTCTGCATTTATGCAGAGCTTATTGTAGAGCTTTACAATTATTTTGAGAATGCCAATGAGCTGAGTCCTGATGAGATAAGGGGCTGTATATACTCGTTCATGCATGATTATGAGGAGATTTTTGCAGAGGATGACAACAGAGCACTCCTTGACCCGGCTTATGATTACTATACAGAGCTTGTAAATGAGGCAGATTTGTCAAATGATGATTATCTGTATTCCTACGGACTGTATGTCGGAGAAAATGAGCGCGCCGGCAGAGCGCATCTGGCTTCATTTTCGGATGAGGAGATACAGGCCATGGCAGATACCTATACGGAAGGATACCGCATTGGCTTTATTACCTGCAACAAGGATATCTCAAAAAAGTCGGTGGTTCAGGTGGTTTATCCGCTTGGTTTTGAGCGTATGATAAGAGCAGCATTAAAGAATTTTGAGAAAATGGGTATGAAGCCTGCCATGAGACCATTTTCCACATCGGTCAATAAGCAGTTTGACTATGACCACAAGGAGGATATGGCACTGTGGCTTGACAAGGCATATGTGGAGTATCGTCTTGAGTGCATGCACAATGCACTTGAGAGAATGAAGGATGTAGCATGCAAATGTGGAGGACCGGCTGTTATAGAGATATTTGGAGAGGAGCCGTTTGCTCCGGTTTCAAAGAAGGAGGCTGCGCACTTTAATGATGAGAAGCAGAAGCTTGTAGTCCATATGACAAGCGTGCGCTCACAGTATATGAACAGCTATATCCACAGCGAGAACAGAAGCTTTACGATTATTGCCTATCCGTGTGCTGCAATCGGACCTGATTATAAGGAAATTTTTACGGAGACTGTAAAGATTAATACTCTTGATTATGCACTCTACAGAGATATGCAGCAGAAAATCATAGATGTGCTCGATACAGCAGACAGGGTGCATATCGTCGGTACAAACGGCAACAGGACAGATTTGTATGTCAAGATTCATGAGCTTAAGGCGCCTTCAAAGGAGACAGCTTTTGAAAACTGTGTGGCTGATGTAAATATCCCTGTCGGAGAGGTGTTTACTTCACCGGTGTTAGAGGGCACAAACGGCAAGCTGCATGTCAGTCAGGTATATCTCAATGAGCTTAATTTCCTTAATCTGGAAATCGACTTTAAGGATGGCATGATTGATAAATATACATGCACCAATTTTGAGGATGAGGAAGAAAACAGAAAATATATATCAGACAATGTGCTTTTCCATCACGACACACTGCCTATGGGTGAGTTTGCCATAGGCACCAATACGACAGCCTACCGTATGGCAAGAGTATACGATATCGCGGCAAAGATGCCTATTCTCATAGCAGAGAAGACAGGACCGCACTTTGCAGTGGGTGATACCTGCTACACATACGATGAGGACAATATGACATACAACCCTGACGGAAAAGCAATCATTGCCAGGGACAATTCAGTTTCCATCCGCAGAAAAGAGGATATATTAAAGGCATATTTCAACTGCCACACGGATATCACAATACCATATGATGAGCTTGGAGCCATCACAGTTATTCGACACGATGGTTCAACCTGTGATATAATAAGAGATGGCAGATTTGTGCTTGAGGGCGTAGAAGAGTTGAACAAACCGCTCGATACGCTTGATGCAGAAAGCAAATAATTATTAGACATATAAGGAGGATAAAATGGCAAAGGTTGGAATAGTTATGGGCAGCGACTCAGATTTAAAGGTGATGAGTAAGGCGGCAGATATGCTTGAAGAGTTCGGCATAGAGTATGAGCTCACCATCATCTCGGCACACCGTGAGCCGGATGAGCTTATTGAGTGGACAAGAGGCGCTTGTGATAGAGATGTAAAGGTAATAATAGCAGGAGCTGGAATGGCAGCAGCACTTCCGGGAATGTGTGCAGCGCTTTTTGCACTTCCTGTTATCGGAGTACCGCTTTCAGGAAAGAATCTGGATGGAATGGATGCAGTGTTCTCAATCATGCAGATGCCACCTGGAGTGCCTGTTGCCACAGTTGCAATTGACGGTGCGAAAAATGCAGCAATCCTTGCAGCAAAGATACTCGCAGCAGGTGATGATGCAATCCTTGAGAAAATCAAAAAGTATACAGCAGATATGAAGGCTCAGGTTGTAGCAAAGGATGCGAAACTGAAACAGGTTGGATATAAGCAGTATCTTGCTGAGAAATAGATTGTATTGTCATCTATAGGAGGGTTTTTATGGGTATATTGCAAAAGGCAGACAGATGTATGGATGAGGCAGCAGCCTTATTTGGCGAGAATAAGCTTTTTTTGGCAGAGAATAAGGCACAGGAGACAGCCGGTCTTTATAAGAGCTGTGGCGCATATGAGCAGATGGCAAAGACTGTCAATTTTATGGGAGTCATATATGCATCTATTGGAGACTTAAGCATGTCAATTGACTGCTACCTAGAGGCTATGGATGTAGCTGTGGAGCAGGGCTCAACAGAGATAATCATGCTTGTTAACAATAATATAGGCTCACTCTATATGGAGCTTGGATTGTATGAAAAGGCTATCAGATATTTCAACGAAGCACTGGAGCTGTGCAAGCCACCGCTGCATGGAGAGAGGGATAGCTATTATCAGGAGCTTCTCATGCTTCATCTGAATCTGTGCATCTCATACACAGGAATTAATGAGTTTGAAAAGGCAGAAAAGCATCTTTCTGATGCGATACTCTTTAATGATATAGCTGGCAGTGATAAAAACAGATTTCTGATAGATATGTCACAGGCACATATGCTATGGAAGATGGGAAATGAGGATGAGGTCAGAGATCATGTGGAAGAGCTGGTTGAGGGTGCGATAAACAATATCGATTCTGCCGATTATGTGCTTGAGATACTAAGCCTTTGCAATCTATTTATGAATATGGGGGAGTTCGATGCATGGAAAAAGGTTATTGTGGAGTATGAACGCTTTGCTATTGAAACAGAAAATCTGTTTTTCCAGAAGACCTGTGTCAAGATGTGGATGAAATATGAGAGCGCCATTGGTGATACAGAGGCATACAACAAGCTGTGCGTATATTACGCAAATCTCCACTCTATGCAGGTGAAGGAGCAGATAAAGCGTCTTGGTGATACAATCGACCTTAAGCTTCAGCTTCAGGAGACTGAGTATGAGCGCCGTAAGGCAGTCAGACTCAACTACACAGATATGCTTACAGGCATGGGCAATAAGTTCAAGATGCGAAACGATTTTGAAAAGCTTGTGAGCAAAAATCAGGATTCAGATGGTGCAGGAATCACGTTTGGAGTAGTGGATATAGATTTCTTCAAGTCATTTAACAGAAACAGTGGCAGAGTCACCGGTGATGCAGTGCTAAAAGAATTGTCATCCATAATAAATGAGAGCATCAAAGATAAGGGAATGGGGTATCATTTCTATGGTGATGAATTCTACATAATCCTGCAGGAAACGGATGAGGATATCATTAAAAATATAGCTGAGCATATAAGACTTGAGCTTGCCAAAAAACAGATACTTCATGAGAGCTCTAAGGTGGATGAGTATCTGACTGTATCACAGGCATATGTTACCGCCCCGGATGTAAAGGTGCCGGATGAGTTTTCAAAGCTGTTCAAGACGGTGGATGAAGTGCTCAATGATGTGAAGGAAAATGGCAGAAATGCATATAAGATAGTCTGATGCTTTAAGCGTATAAGACAACTATAAAATGACACGCAGCCGTAAAACGTTGCGTGTCATTTTTATTTGTACTTATACTTTTATATGGCTATATCGTCCATTTATATTCCGGATATAACAATATCAGTGCCTGCCTTCTCATATATATCTGCTGTCTCAGGAGAGATACCGGAGTCGGTGATTACCATATTGATGTCATCAAGCGATGCATAGCTAGATATGGATGTTGTATCAAACTTGGTGTGGTCTACAAGAGCCACAGTTTTAGCGGAGGCCTTGATACACATGTGCTTTAAATCAGCCTCGTATATACTGAAATCAGTCAGTCCATCTTCTACAGAGAAGCCTCTTGCTGACACGAACGCGATATCTGTGTGTATCTTTTTGAGTAAATCAGCGCCAAGCAGTCCTTCTATGGAAGCGGATGCACTGGTTACGATACCGCCTGTCAGGATGACTGTGACACCCGGGATATCCTTTAGCTCTAAAGCCAGATTGATGCCATTGGTGATGACGGTCAGCTCTGTAAAGCCTGAAAGCTTCATGCCGAGAGTGTAGGCTGTGGAGCTGGCATCAAGGAATATACACATATGGTCACTTACGAGTTTTATCGCCTCGTTTGCGATCTCCTCCTTGGCCTCCTTGTTTTCAAGAGCGCGGTCATGGAACAGGTAGGCCCTCGAGGTTAAATCAGTCATGTCATGGGTTTTATCTTTGTAGATAGCACCGCCGTGGGTCTTTGTCAGAAGCTTTTCCTTATCCATCTGGTTTAAATCTGTTCTTATTGTCGTGGTCGATACACCAAGCAGCTCGCTGAGCTCATTGGTGGTGGCCTTACGGTTTTCTTTTAAATAATCGAGAATCTTTTGTTGTCTTTCTAATTGCAGCATAGATTTTCCTCTTTCTTTTGATTTCTGTTGTATTTTTACGTACATATTTTTATCACAAAGCATTGCATAAATATATAATAACTCAAATAAGTAAATAAAGCTAGTGCTTTCGATTGCTTATGCTTTTTTTTATTTGATGTCATTTAATTATATTTATTTTTACTTTTATTTGCTTTTGCTATTGCATTTTTTCTTTTAAAGTGTTATATTTATATCAACAAATAAAAGCAAACACAAATTATATAAGGCGGAGGTATTATTAAATGAAGTTTTTCGTAGATACAGCAAATGTCGAGGACATTAAGAAAGCAAACGATATGGGAGTCATCTGTGGAGTTACAACAAACCCTTCACTCATCGCAAAAGAGGGCAGAGACTTCAATGAGGTAATTAAAGAAATCACATCTATCGTTGACGGACCGATAAGCGGAGAGGTAAAAGCAACAACAGTTGATGCAGAGGGCATGATAAAAGAAGGACGTGAAATCGCAGCTATCCATCCAAACATGGTAGTTAAGATTCCTATGACAGTTGAGGGACTTAAGGCTGTCAAGGTACTTTCATCTGAGGGCATCAAGACAAACGTTACTCTTATTTTTTCAGCAAATCAGGCAATTCTTGCTGCAAATGCAGGTGCTACATATGTTTCACCTTTCCTTGGCAGACTTGATGATATCAGCCAGCCGGGCATTGAGCTGATCAGACAGATTTCAGAGATTTTTGATATCTATGGATATGATACAGAGATTATTGCAGCTTCAATCAGAAACCCGATTCATGTCACAGACTGTGCACTTGCAGGAGCTGATATCGCAACAATTCCTTACAAGGTTATCGAGCAGATGACAAAGCATCCGCTTACAGATCAGGGAATCGAGAAGTTCCAGGCTGATTACAGAGCTGTATTTGGGGATTAGATATTATAAACCAAAGACAGGTATAAATATTTTATTTCATGTCATAGATTTAACAGGAGAACAAAATGAACAAATTAGAGCTTCAGATTACAGCAAATGAAGTCAGGAAGGGTATCGTCACGGCTGTGCATTCTGCAAAGGCGGGACATCCGGGCGGCTCACTTTCTGCAGCAGATATATTTACATATCTGTATTTTGAGGAGATGAACATTGATCCAAAGAATCCTAAAAAGCCGGATAGAGACCGTTTTGTGCTTTCAAAGGGACACACAGCTCCGGGACTTTACTCTACACTTGCGCAGAGAGGCTATTTTCCGGTTGAGGATTTAAAGACACTCAGACATCTGGGATCATATCTGCAGGGACATCCTGACATGAAGCATATCCCGGGTGTGGATATGTCAAGCGGTTCGCTCGGACAGGGCATTTCTGCGGCAGTGGGCATGGCACTTTCTGCAAAGCTTACAAATGATGATTACAGAGTATATACACTTCTCGGCGATGGCGAGATTCAGGAGGGACAGGTCTGGGAGGCTGCCATGTTTGCGGGCTTCAGAAGGCTTGATAACCTTGTTGTTATAGTTGATAACAACGGACTTCAGATTGATGGACCGGTGGATCAGGTGTGCTCACCATATCCTATTGGTGAGAAATTCAAGGCATTCAATTTCCATGTGATTGATCTGAAGGATGGAAATGACATGGATCAGATTGCTGACGCATTTAAAGAGGCAAGAAATACAAAGGGTATGCCGACGGCAATTATAGCACATACCGTAAAGGGCAAGGGTGTTTCATTTATGGAAAATCAGGTCGGCTGGCATGGCAAGGCTCCAAATGATGAGGAGTATGCAGTTGCCATGGAGGATCTGAGAAAGGAAGGTGAAGCATTATGTCAGAAGTAAAGAAAATCGCCACACGTGTCAGCTACGGAAATGCACTTGTAGAGCTTGCAAAGGAGCACGATGACGTATATGTTCTTGATGCTGACCTTGCGGCTGCCACACAGACAGCCATCTTCAAAAAGGAATTTCCAGATCGTCACATAGACTGTGGAATCGCAGAGTGCAACATGATGGGCATTGCTGCAGGACTTGCGGCTACGGGAAAGGTGCCATTTGCCAGTTCATTTGCCATGTTTGCGGCAGGTCGTGCGTTTGAGCAGGTGAGAAACTCTATTGGATATCCTCATCTCAATGTGAAAATCGGTGCGACACACGCAGGTATTTCGGTAGGAGAGGATGGAGCCACCCACCAGTGCAACGAGGATATTGCACTCATGAGAGCAATTCCAGGCATGGTTGTAATAAACCCAAGTGATGATATAGAGGCAAGAGCCGCAGTAAAGGCAGCCTATGAGCATGAGGGCCCTGTATACATGAGGTTTGGCCGTCTTGCAACACCGATAATAAATGACAATGCAGAGTATAAATTTGAAATCGGAAAGGGTGTTACACTCCGTGAGGGCACGGATGTAGCTATCATAGCTACCGGTCTGTGCGTGGCAGAGTCACTTGCAGCGGCAGAAAAGCTTGCGGCAGATGGCGTAAATGCAAAGGTCATAAATATACACACTATCAAGCCTCTTGATGAGGAGCTTGTTGTAGCTGCAGCAAAGGAATGCGGCAGGGTGGTTACCGTGGAGGAGCACTCTGTAATAGGCGGACTTGGAGCCGCGGTATGTGAGACACTTTCGCGTAAGGCTCCAACACCGGTAAAGACAATAGGCATACAGGACTGCTTTGGTGAGTCAGGTCCTGCTGTATCTTTGCTTAAGAAATACGGACTTGATGCAGAGGGCATTTATGCATCAGTGAAGGATTTTTTATAATTATTTAAAATAGTTTGGTTTTATCATTTTTTACATTTTCCCTAATATAATAATAAACTAATAAAAGAAAGGACAGCCGGGATACGGTTGTCCTTTCTTCTGCTTTGTATACATATAAAAACTTTAATGTTTTAATTAGTGTAAAATAATTTAATAAAATTTAAAATATATATTGTGTTATAGGTTTTTATCTGATATATTAAATCTATAAATGCTGGGCGAGCGTAACTATTAATTTGATACATATATATGTATCAGCTTAAATGAAACATGTGATTGATTCACAGGGAGGAAATCATGATAAGGAATGGAAAGAAGAAGGCCATTTCGTGTGCACTCGTCGCAGCTATGTCGGTAGGGCTTGCGGCGTGTGGAACAACAAGCTATGACTTTAAGGTCAGCTACGATGGAATAAAAACGGGGGATGTTTCATCGAAAGTATCGGTTCATGATCCGTCAATACTTAAGGCGGATGGTGAATACTATATCTTTGGTTCACATATGTCTGCAGCAAAAAGCAGTGACCTGTTAAACTGGGAAAAGGTTGCTGATGGATATTCAAAGAAAAATCCTGTATACGGACAGATATATGATGTGGCAGATGAAGCCTTTGCGTATTCTGGAAGCAAGAACTCATTGATAAAGACGGATGATAAACAGGTGCATGTGTGGGCACCGGATGTAATCTACAATGAGACAACAGGACTTTATTACATGTATTATTGTACGACATCCACATGGAATGCATCAAATCTGTGCTATGGCACATCAACAACACCGGAGGGACCTTATGAATGGCAGGGGGCTTTGATATATTCAGGCTTCAACAGAAAGACGATTTCAGGTACAGATGTGCTTGACTATGTGGATGAGGATTATGCTTACAAGAACTATATCAAGGGGGCGCAGTACAATTATGAGGACTATCCGAATGCGATAGATCCGACTGTGTTTTATGATGCGGATGGCAGAATGTGGATGGTATATGGTTCATGGAGCGGCGGAATATTTTTGTTGGAAATTGACAAGACAACAGGACTTGTTATCCATCCTGAAGCAGATAAAGCAAACAATGTGGATCCGTATTATGGAAAGCGTCTTTTGGGAGGCGGCCATATTTCGATTGAGGGCCCGTATATCATGTATGATGAGGCAAGCGGTTATTATTATCTGTTTGTGTCGTATGGCGCTCTGACAAGCAATGGAGGCTATCAGGTCAGAGTGTTCCGCTCAAAGACAGTCGATGGTGAATATGTGGATATGAATGGCAAATATCCTGAAAAAAGTGCACAACACCAGAATTTCGGACTTAAGCTCACAGGCAACTATAAGCTTCCGAGCCTTGAAAAAGCATATATGGCAACGGGACATAATTCGGCCTTTGTGGATGATGACGGCAGGATGTATCTGGTTTATCATACCAGATTTAACGACAATGGAGAGGGTCATTCACCGAGAGTACATCAGATGCTTGTGAATGAGGATAGCTGGCCATGTGAGCTGCCTTATCAGACGCAGGGGGAGACTGTTAATAAGGACGGCTACGACACAGATGATATTATCGGACGATACTATGTTATAAACCAGGGAACGGCAATAGATTCAAAAATTGCAAATCCGGTGATTCTTTATCTTGAAAAAAACGGAAAGGTAAAGGGAGAAAAGTCAGAGGGTACCTGGGAATGCAAGGATGGCTCATACTATATGAATATCACTATAGACGGTAAAAAATACTCCGGTGTGTTCTGTCAAATGAAGGATGAGGCCGGAAGTGATGTGATGACATTTTCTGCTGTTGGCGAAAACAAGAGTGTCTGGGGCGTGAAATATTTATAGTTACGTTTCAAATTGGGCAGATATGTAAATAGTTAGACAGATAGTAACAACATTGGAATAGATGGAGAAGAATATGGATAATACATTAAAATATAATAAACCATGGATACTGCAGAGAGCAGATCCATATGTATACAAACATACAGACGGAGCATATTACTTTACAGCGTCAGTGCCTGAGTACGATAGGATTGTACTTAGAAAATCAGATACGCTTGCTGGACTTGAGACAGCGGATGAGACTGAAATCTGGCACAAGCATGAGAGCGGACCGCAGAGTATACATATATGGGCGCCGGAGCTTCATTATCTGTTTGGAAAATGGTATATCTACTATGCAGGCGGTGATAAGGATGACATCTGGGCAATAAGACCGTATGTATTGGAATGTCAGGGAGATGACCCGGTTAATGATAACTGGATTGAGAAAGGCAAGATGCAAAGAGCGGATGAAGACGAGTTCTCTTTTGAGGCATTTTCACTTGATGCAACAGTTTTTGAAGTAAATAATGTGTGGTACTATATCTGGGCAGAGAAGGTCGGAGTAGGAAAGCAGATTTCAAACCTGTATATAGCACGCATGAAAAACGGATACACACTTGATACTGTACAGGTGCTTTTGACCACACCTGATTATGACTGGGAGAGATATGGCTTCTGGGTGAATGAGGGGCCGGCAGTGTTAAAACGAAATGGCAAGGTGTTTGTTACATTTTCAGCCAGTGATACGGGAATACATTATTGTGTCGGACTTTTGACTGCAGATGAAAGCTCTGACCTGCTTGACCCGCGTTCGTGGGAAAAGGATCGTTATCCGGTGCTTTGCTCTGATGAGGCAGCAGGAGTTTACGGACCCGGACACAATTCGTTTACCGTAGATGAAAACGGTGATGACATAATGGTATACCATGCAAGAACGGAGACTGAAATTGTGGGAAATCCGCTTTATAATCCAAACCGTCATGCAATGCTTATGAGATTTGGATGGAAGGATGGACGTCCTGTGTTTTCGTATAACTGATAAGTCAAAAGAAAGGGGAAATCACATGGAGCTGATATGTAAGAAGTGTCTGCTTAGAGAAATGGCAGAGGCAGATGCAGCAATGATAAAAAAATATGTTGATGCGATAAAGGGCGAAGACAGAGTGCCTGAAAAAGAGTATGAGGCAAGGCTTGCTGTGTGCAAGGCGTGTGACAGGCTTAATGCCGGAACCTGTAATGCATGCGGCTGTTATGTGGAGCTTAGGGCACTTACAGGTGTTTCGCACTGTCCTCATAAAAAGTGGTAGTACAAATAAAATAATAACAAAATAATAACAAAATGACTGCGGTTTTGACTTCCGCAGTCATTTTATTATTATTATTATTTAGTGTTTTTTTCAGTGTCAAGAGGGGCATAATTGATGGATACAACAATGTCCTGATCGTAGTTACCGAAGCTTTTTCCGAATATTGTGAGTCCGCCGACATGGGCAGAATTCTCCTCGACAGCTATGCGGAAGCGGATGGTGCTTGTGTAGTCAAGATTTAGCTCAGAGGTTGTGATATCTGATATCTTGAGACCATCTATGAAGGTGCCTTTATGATTTATGACCAAAAGCTTGAGGAGACCGTATTGATTCCAGTTTTGAGGCCACCATTCAGGGGTGAACATTCCGCGTACATCTCCATAGTCACCAGGAGAGGTCCAGGTGCCGACCAGAGTGTCATTGATGTAAAAGCTTATATCACTTGGCCAGTTGTTGTCGATGCCCGGAGCCTCAGAGCTTATCTCGGCTGAGAGTGAAAGCTGGGTTATTTTCTGATTACGTGGAATGAGGTTTGGAATTACATATTCCACATAGCCCTTTGTGAACCACATAATGTCTGCATTGAAACGGTCAGGATGGTCAAAATAACGCACGTCATCGAGCTCTCCTATCACAAATGAGGATGTAGCCATGCCGCAGGTTGGACAGACGTTGTGAGATGAGAACTGCCCTACCTTGATGGAGGTGTTGTATACGTTGCTTAAGTCTATTGGCTTTTCGATTTCTACTAATATACGGTCCTGAATCAGTGAACACAGCTTCTGGTTGCCGTGACCGGATGAATCGTTTGAGGTGGAGATAAGTCCGCACTCCTCAAGCTTTTTTATATGTCCGGTTAAAGCTCCATTGCTGATGTTTAGCTCGTTTGCGAGCTGATTCATGCTCATCTGGTTATTTTCGAGCAGAATTTTTAAAATCTGGATACGAATATCAGAGCCGAGAGCTTTAAACAGTTCGAGACCGTCGTCTAATGATGTGATATGTATCATATATAGATTCTCCTAAAATATTTTATAAAATTAAAAATGAAATTCTTGTGTATAAAACATATAATAATTATAGAAATATGCTACTATGTTGTCAATAAATTATTGTATATAGTTTTGGAATTTATTTACAATGACTTTAAATCAAATTAAATGTATTGTGCAATATGTATAGCTTAGATATGTTTAGAGACGAAAAAAACATAAAAATTTAGACATTATTAAACAATGTTTAAAATAGTTTAAAATAATCTAAAATAAATATTGACATTACAGCTACTCTCATGTATATTATGTACATAAGCAAAACACATTAACGACCTGTTTTAGTCAAATAGCAATAAGCCCAGCATGAGATTAGGGCAGGAAGTTAATACAACTTATCAATTCAATTTCATTTTAACAGGAGGAAGGAAAATGAAAAAGAAATTAGTTAGTGCACTGATGTGTGCAACAATGGCAGTTACAATGCTTGCAGGCTGTGGAAACGGCAGCAAAAACGGAACAGAAGCAGCAGATGGGGGAACAGAAGCTGCTGAGTCAGAGGTAGTGACAAACACATATGGAGATTCAAAGGGAACACACCTTGAGATGTGGACCTTCGTTGAGCTCCATGCACAGCACTACGGCACAATGGTAGAGCAGTGGAATAAGGATCATCCGGACAAGACGATCGAGATTACATGTACTACATATCCATATAATGATATGCATACAAAGCTTCTTACATCACTTGAGGCCGGCACAGGAGCTCCTGATATCTGCGATGTTGAGGTTGGACAGTTCCCTAACGTAGTTGCAGGTCAGGACAAATGGTTAGTACCACTTGATGATTATGCAAAGGATTACATGAGCACAATGGTTCCTGCCAGAATGGAGACATATCAGGGTTCTGACGGACATTACTACGGAGCACCTTATCATGTAGGCGCCACAGTTATGTACTACAACGTAAAGGCTATGGGAGATGCAATGGGTCTTTCACAGGCAGATGTCATCGCAAAGATTGATGGAGTAAAGACCTGGGATGATTACGAGGCACTTGGAACAGAGTATGTTGAGGCAGCAGGTGAGAAGGGTACAAAATACTGGACATCTGTTGATACAGCCGGAACAGACTGGTTATGGCTTGCAATGGCTGAGTACGGAGAGGACTGGACAGGTGGATTTGACGGAAAGGCAAATGTACAGCTTGATTCAGTTAAGAAGATGCTCACAATGCAGCAGAAATGGTTAAAGAGTGATCTTGCAGAGGTATCACCTGACGGACATGTTGACCTTGAGGCAGGTTTCCAGAACATCATGGATCACAACATCGTTTCATTCCCTAAGGCAATGTGGTATATGAGCCGTTTCACAAACTATATGCCTGATGAGAAGGGTAACTGGTACATCGCAAAATGTCCTACATTCGAGGAAGGACAGAAGTGCTCAGTAGGTATCGGTGGAACAGGTACAGTTGTTACACAGCAGTCTAAGGCAAAAGAGCTTGCAGCAGAATTCCTTTGCTGGGCTAAGATGTCTGAGGTTGGTGAGCAGAATATCTGGGATACACTTGGATTTGATGTATGTAACACAGCTTGCTGGACAAATGATACATTTGCTCACAATGATGAGAACCAGTACAATCAGTTCTTCATCAACTATCCATACGATGTGCTCAATTCTATCGGAATGGACAATATTGGCAAGATTTCTGTAGTTAAAATCAGTCCTACAATTAATGAGAATGTATGTAATACAACTCTCAATGAGGTACTTGAGGATCCTGATTACAGCGTGGATGACGCATTACAGGAGCTGCAGGATGCAGTAGATATGGAGCAGGAAGAGTAATTTTATAGCTCTTAAAAGGGGGAGGTACTGGAGGTTTGGCCTCCGGCCTCCCTTTATTAATAAGAAAGAGGTGCGTAAATTGAAGATTAAAAAATTCTTGTATTCACAAAAGGTTGCGCCGTATGTATTTGTTATACCATTTATATTAAGCTTTGCAATATTCTGGATTTACCCTCTCTGCTCATCTGTATTTATGAGTTTTGAGAAGATTACACCACTGGAAACAAAGTTTGTGGCTTTAGAGAATTATAAGAAGCTGTTGTCGGATACAGTGTTCCTGACAGCGATAAAAAACAGTGCAACATATATGTTCTGGACACTTGTATTACTGATTCCGTTCCCAATGCTTTTTGCAGTGCTTATGGACAGCAATCTTGTAAAGGCAAAGGGTGTATGGAAAGCAGTGCTTTATATGCCGGCTCTTACATCTGTAGTTATTTCAGGTACTCTGTTTCGTCTGATGTTCACAGAGTACAGCACAGGACAGATGAATAAACTTGTAATGGCACTCGGCATGGAGCCTTTCAAATGGTTGAAGGTCGGCTGGACAGGAATGGCAGCACTTTTGGTTTTAGCCTGCTGGAGATGGACAGGTGTAAATATGCTCTATTTCCTTTCGGGACTAAAGTCAATTGATACTTCATTATATGAAGCTGCTGAGATTGATGGAGCAAACGGCTGGCAGAAATTCCGCTACGTGACATTACCATTACTCAGACCGACAACAATCTATGTTTTGACAATATCAATCTATGCAGGACTTGCGATGTTCCTTGAGTCGTACATGCTGTGGGCAGGAAACAATTCGCCGAAGAACATAGGACTCACCATTGTGGGATATCTGTACAAACGTGGTATTGAGAAAAATGACATGGGCTATGCATGTGCGGTTGGTATGGTGCTTTTGGTTATAGCACTTGTAATTAATATAGTACAGCTTGTATGTAACGGAACATTTAAACGCGAGGAGGACTAAAAAATGGCAGATAAAAAGAAAAAAGTGCGTTCTGTCAAAGACACACCAAGACATAAGGTTGGCGTTGTTTTAGGCACAGGATTCTTCGTAATACTTTGTGCGATAATAGTATTTCCGGTCTTTGCAGGTCTTTTAGCATCGTTTAGACCTGGCAAGGAGCTTATCAGAAGAGGTCTTTCAATTGATCTTGATTTCTCAACGATGAGCCTTGATAATTATACCTATCTGTTTTCAGGCAACGCAGACAGCCAGAAGTATTTTATGTGGTATAAGAACTCTCTTATTATCACTATTGTATCGGTGGTGCTTACGCTTCTCATCTGTTACTTTGTAGCTTATGGACTGACAATGTACAATTACAGGCTTAAGAACTTCCTGTTCTTTTTGGTAATTGCTACAATGATGGTGCCGTTTGAGATTCTTATGCTGCCTCTTTACAAAGAGATTATTGCAATCGGACTTATTGATTCATATGTTGGTGTTATTATAACGGGACTCTGCTCGGCATCGACCATATTTTTCTTCAAGCAGTATCTGTCAGGTCTGCCTAAGGATCTTCTGGATGCGGCAAGAATTGACGGTGCTACAGAGTACGGTATTGCAACAAAAATAATACTCCCACTCACAAAGCCGGCATTTGCTTCTATGGGTATATTGTCAGCGATGGGTGTATGGAATGCAATCCTTTGGCCATTGCTTGTGCTTAAAGGCGCAGAGAAGTTTACACTTCCTATCGGACTTAATACTCTTCTCACACCATACGGAAACAACTATGATGTACTTATTGCAGGCTCAATGTTTGGTATTTTACCGATATTTATTATCTTTTTGATTTTCCAGAAATATATCATCGATGGTATGACCGCAGGAGCTGTTAAGGGTTAGCTTAAAAAATTTATAAATATATAAGAGATAAAGGAGAAAATATGGCAAAAATTATTGTAAATAATGAGAATAAAAAGAGTACAATTGCTCCGGAGATTTATGGACATTTTTCTGAGCATCTCGGAAGATGTATCTACGAGGGATTATTTGTAGGGGAGAATTCAGATATACCAAACGTAAACGGCATGCGTACTGATGTTGTAGATGCATTAAAGGAAATGAAGATACCTGTGCTCCGCTGGCCGGGCGGCTGCTTTGCAGATGAGTATCATTGGATGGATGGAATCGGTCCTAAAGAGAAGAGAAAAAAATGATCAACACACACTGGGGTGGTGTAGTTGAGGACAACAGCTTCGGAACACATGAGTTTTTTGAGCTTTGCAGACAGTTAGGCTGCAAGACATATGTGAACGGAAATTTAGGAAGCGGAACAGTGCGCGAGATGAGTGAGTGGGTAGAGTACATCACATTTAACGGAGTATCACCTATGGCTGATTTGCGTAAGGAAAACGGACACGAAGACCCATGGACTATTGACTACTTCGGTGTGGGAAATGAGAACTGGGGATGTGGTGGAAACATGCGTCCTGAGCATTATGCAGATGAATACCGCAGATACCAGACTTATGTCAGAAATTATGCAGGCAATCAGCCAATCAATAAAATCTGCTGTGGTCCAAATGTGGATGACTATGAGTGGACAAAGAAGGTGATGGCTACATGCTTCGATCATTGTGAGCCTAGATTCCATGGTCAGATGGATGGATTATCACTTCATTATTACACACTTCCGGAGACAGAGGATGACTGGAATATCAAGGGAAGTGCGACAGATTTTACAGAGGATATTTTTTATCAGACTCTTAAGAGAGGATATTTCATGGAGGAGCTCATCAATCGTCATGGAGCTATAATGGATGAGTATGATCCTGATAAGAATATAGGTCTTATTGTTGATGAGTGGGGCATCTGGTCAGATGTGGAGCCTGGTACCAATCCGGGATTCTTATATCAGCAGAACACAATGCGTGATGCGCTTGTTGCAGGTATGACATTAAACATTTTCAACAAGCATTCCGACCGTGTGAAGATGGCATGTATTGCACAGCTTATAAATGTGCTTCAGTCTGTAATGCTCACAGACGGCGATAAGATGATAAAGACACCTACATATTATGTATTCCATATGATGAGACATCATCAGGGCGCAGCTCTTTTGGACAGCTCTCTTGTAGGAGGAACTACAGTTGGTACAGGAAAGAATGAGCTTCCGAAGGTTTTTGAGTCTGTATCAGAGGATAAGGATGGAGTGATTACAGTCACACTTACAAACAATTCTCTTGAGTCGTCAGAGGATGTTGATATTATGCTCACAAATGAGGGTGACAAATACAGTGTAAGTGAGGCCAGATACATCGAAGGTGCCATGGATGCACACAATACCTTTGAAGCACCTGAGGTAGTGGATGAGAAGGATTTCACAGCATATGAAAATACACAGACCGGTGTGAAGGTTACTCTTCCGGCATGCAGTGTTGTTACACTTAGATTATCGAAATAATATGATATGAGGGTCAAAAAGTATTTTGACCCTTTAATCATAATATTAAAACAGAATTGCTCAGATTAAGGAAGGACAGATAATATGCCACGAGGATTAAATTACGACAATAAGATTTTATCTATAGTAAACGTTGCAGTGGACATGCTTATACTTGGGATTTTCTGGTTTGTCACCAGCATCCCGCTTGTTACAATAGGTGCGTCAACTACGGCAGTTTATTATACTGTAAATAAGTGCATAAGAAATAAAAAAAGCTATGCTTATGTTGAATACTGGAAAGCTTTTAAGAGCAATTTCAAAAAATCAACACTTGCTTTTATTGTATGGCTTATACCGGCTGCTTTTCTTGTGGCAGACTGCATGCTCATGAAACAGCAGCTTAAGGCCGGAACATATCTTGGAATGATGTACTATTTCTTTCTGGTATTATCGGGTGCTGTACTGGCATGGGCATTTTATCTGTTTTCATACATGGCCAGATTTGAGTGTGCGGTAAAGGAGGCCCTTAAAAAATCGCTTTTTATGATGCTTGCAAATCTTGGCTGGTCCATTTTGCTGGTTGCAGTATTTTTATTCATACTGTTCTGGTGCAGGGACATGCTATGGCTGGTTGTGCTGTTTCCGGGAGGTTTTGGATGTATAAAAAATTATTGTCTGGAGCGTGTGTTCAAGAAATACATGACACCGGAGGATATCGCAAAAGAGCTTGAGGTAAACCGTACATATGCAAGCTGATCTTTTATAATAAGGCACACAGCAAAAGTTATAAAAACGGCTATATAATATGGAGAGAGTAGAATATGGATTTAAAGGATATAAAAATAGAGGATCCGTTTTGGGGACATATGCAGGAGCTTGTGACAGATGTTGTCATTCCGTTTCAGGAAGACGTGCTTAATGACAGACAGCCGGGAGTGGAAAAAAGTCATGCAATAGAGAATTTTAAGATTGCGGCAGGTCTTTCGCAGGGCGAGTTTTATGGTATGGTCTTTCAGGACAGTGACGTGGCAAAATGGCTTGAGGGAGTGGCATATTCACTGATTATAAAGCCGGATGCTGCGCTTGAAAAGAGAGCTGATGACATTATAGATATTATCGCCGCAGCACAGCAGCCGGATGGATATCTGAATACATATTTCACAATAAAAGAGCCTGAGCACAGATGGCAGAATCTGCTTGAGTGTCATGAACTGTACTGTGCAGGCCATATGATGGAGGCTGCTGTCGCCTATTATGATGCTACAGGCAAGGACAAGCTGCTTAAGGTAATGGAAGGCATGGCAGGGCACATAATAGACAGATTCGGTCCTGATAAGCTGCCCGGAATACCGGGACATCAGGAAGTTGAAATAGGTCTGATGCGTATGTATCATGCAACAGGAAATGAGGCCTACAAAAAGCAGGCGAGATATTTTCTCGAGGAGAGAGGAAAAAATCCCGCTTTTTTTGCTGAGGAAGCCGCAAAGCGTGATTGGAAGCATTTTGGCATGATTCCTGAGGATACAAAATATAACCAGAGCCATGCAACTATCTATGAACAGGATGAAGCGGTAGGACACAGTGTGCGTGCTGTCTATATGTATACAGCCATGGCAGATCTGGCAGCAACGGAGCATGATGAAAAGCTTTTTGATGCCTGTGAGCGCCTGTGGAATAACATGACAGAAAAGAAGATGTATATTACAGGAGGTATAGGCTCAACAGTGGAGGGAGAGGCCTTTACGAAGGAGTATGAGCTGCCGAATGATATGGCATACGCTGAGACCTGTGCATCCATAGGACTGGTTTTCTTTGCAAAGCAGATGCTTAAAATGAGCAAAAACGGTAAATACGCAGATGTTATGGAGAGGGAATTATACAACGGAATTATAAGTGGAATGCAGCTTGATGGAAAGAGATTTTTTTATGTGAATCCGCTTGAGGTAAATCCCGGAGTATCGGGTGAAATATTTGGCTATAAGCATGTCATTCCTGAAAGACCGGGCTGGTATGCATGTGCATGCTGTCCTCCGAATCTTGTGCGTATGGTTACATCTCTGGGCAGATATGCGTGGGATGAGGATGATGATGTAATATATTCACATCTTTTCATCGGTCAGGAGGCTCGGCTTAAAAAAGCAGATATAAAGGTTGTCAGTGAATATCCGTGGAAGGGACATGTTTCATACAGTATTACACCGAAGACAGGCGATGAATTTGCTGTTGCAATACATATTCCGGGATATCTGAAAAGCTTTGAGGTGACACTCAATGGTATGAGGTTAAAAGAGAATGATGAGACAAAAGCAGATTTGTTCTATTCTTATAGGGATGGCTATATCTATATAAAAAATAAATGGCATGACAACGATGTTATAGAAATCAGCTTCAATATGGATATCCGTGTAATATATGCCAATACAAAGGTAAGAGAGGATATAGGCTGTGCAGCTTTGCAGAGAGGTCCGGTAGTGTACGCTTTTGAAGGAGTGGACAATGATGATGATGTGCAGAGTCTGATGATAGATGTGTCAAGGCTTAATGAAGCGCGTATTGAATCAGAAGCTGAGGGAAAGTTAAAGGGTGCGGTTCTTTTAGATATTCCAGCAGTGAGACTTGAAGGCTCAGATGCGTTGTATTCTGAGGAACCACCGAGACAAAAGTCTGTAATAGCAAGGGCTATACCATATTATATGTGGGGAAATCGCGGACTTAATCAGATGAGGGTATGGATGCATACGTTATGAAGAAAAACGGACACATAAGATAACCGTAAATAACCATAAAATTAGCACAAAAACTTATTTTGATTTTTAATGATTAGTGTTATTATGTATTTGAAATAAAAACCACGAGAGAAATATAAATAAACACAAATAAAAATAAAAAATAAAATAAAATAAAGGAGAAGAACTATGTTAGCAGTAAAAAATTACAAATTCTGGTTCTGCACCGGCTCACAGGACCTGTACGGAGATGAGTGCCTTGCAAATGTTGCAGCACATTCAAAGGAGATTGTAGCCAAATTAAATGAGTCAGGAAAGCTTCCGTTTGAGGTAGTATGGAAGCCAACACTTATCACAAATGAGCTCATCAGAAGAACCTTCAACGAGGCCAATACAGATGATGAGTGCGCCGGTGTTATCGTATGGTGCCATACATTCTCACCTGCAAAGTCATGGATTTTAGGACTCAAGGAGCTTAGAAAGCCGTTACTTCATTTACATACACAGTACAATGAGGAGATTCCATACGATTCGATTGATATGGACTTCATGAATGAGAATCAGGCAGCTCACGGTGACAGAGAGTGGGGACACATTGTCTCACGTATGGGCATCGAGAGAAAGGTCGTTGTGGGACACTGGTCAGATCCTGTAGTACAGGAAAAGATTGCATCATGGCAGCGTGTAGCAGTCGGTGTGGTAGAGAGCAGCCACATCCGTGTAATGCGTGTAGCCGACAATATGAGAAATGTTGCTGTTACAGAGGGTGACAAGGTAGAGGCTCAGATTAAGTTTGGCTGGGAAGTGGATGCTTACCCTGTAAATGAAATTGCAGAGTCTGTTGCAGCAGTTTCACAGTCAGATACAAACGCACTCGTAGATGAGTATTATGACAAATACGATATCCTGCTTGAGGGAAGAGATCCTGAGGAGTTCAAGAAGCATGTAGCGGTACAGGCACAGATTGAGCTTGGATTTGAGAGATTCCTTGAGGAGAAGAATTATCAGGCAATCGTAACACACTTTGGTGATCTTGGAGCATTAAAGCAGCTTCCGGGACTTGCTATCCAGCGTCTCATGGAAAAGGGCTATGGCTTTGGAGCTGAGGGAGACTGGAAGGTTGCAGCAATGGTTCGTCTCATGAAGATCATGACAGCAGGAAAGAAGGATGCCAAGGGTACATCAATGCTCGAGGACTACACCTACAATCTCATGAAGGGCAAAGAGGGAATACTCGAGGCTCATATGCTTGAGATTTGTCCATCAATCGCAGACGGTCCTATAAGCATCAAGTGCCAGCCGCTTACAATGGGTGACAGAGAGGATCCGGCAAGACTTGTATTTACATCAAAGGAGGGCACCGGTATCGCCACATCACTTGTTGATCTTGGCGATCGTTTCCGTCTCATTATCAATACAGTTGACTGCAAGAAGACAGAGAAGCCTATGCCAAAGCTTCCTGTAGCAACAAACTTCTGGACACCACAGCCTGACCTTTACACAGGTGCAGAGGCATGGATACTTGCAGGAGGAGCACATCATACAGCGTTCACATATGACCTTACTGCTGAGCAGATGGGCGAGTGGGCAGCCATGATGGGTATTGAGGCTGTATTTATCGACAATGATACAACCATCAGAAACTTCAAGAAGGATCTTATGCTTGGAAATATTTTCTACAAGTAGAATATAGTTACACTTAATAATTGAAATCCCGGGTTGTCTGTCACACTAAGGTTTGTACGGACAACCCGGTTTTTTGTCGGTTGTGAATGATACAAAAATGCAGTTACTTTCCTTGTATTTATAACTGTTTAATGTTACTATAATTTTATCAGAAAACAGGCAGAAGGAGTGTGCATATTATGGCATTAAACATTCCGGTAGGAATCTCGAATTTCACAGAAATAAGATCGAATAATTATTATTATGTTGATAAAACCAATCTGATATATGAGCTTTTACAGTCACCTGGGACGGAGGTTATTATGATTACCAGACCGCGCAGGTTTGGAAAGACACTGGCTATGAGTATGCTTGAGAGTTTTTTTGATATAAGAAAAGCTTCAAAAGTGTTATTTGAGGGTCTTGATATTATGTCGCATCAGAGTCTGTGTGAAGAATGGATGAATAAATGGCCTGTAATTTTTGTGTCATTCCGTCAGGTAGATGGTCTGGATTTTGACAGTGCATGTGCGATGCTTTCTTCTGTTATCGCAGAGCTTTTTAATGAGCATTTGTATGTGCTTGATGATGAGAGGATTACTGAATACCAGAAAAGACATTTAGAAATATTGCTGCGGGAGAGGCAACGCAGACCGAGCTTAAGAACAGCTTACGGCTTCTTACAACGCTCATGAATTTGTATTATGACAGACAGGTCATTTTACTTATTGATGAATATGATGTGCCGATTGCAAAGGCAAATGCAGGCGGTTATTACAGACAGATGCTTGATATGATGAAGGGTCTTATGCAGGCATTGAAGGATAATTGCGCCTTAAAATTTGCTGTTGTAACGGGCTGTCTTAAGATTGCGAAGGAAAGTATTTTTACGGGAACGAATAATTTTGTTTCGGATTCTGTTGCAGACTCACGGCTTACCGAGTATTTTGGATTTGTTCAGAGTGAGGTTGATGAGATATTAAAGGATGCTGATATTTTAAATCAGTCGGAAAATATAAGAAAATGGTATGATGGATATCATTTTGGAGATGTGGATGTTTATTGTCCGTGGGATGTGATGAATTACGTGCTTGATTTACAGCGTAAGCCTGATGCAAAACCACTTAGCTATTGGAAAAATACTAGTGATAATGCAATTATCAGATCATTTATCGATTATGCGGGAAGCAGTATTACTCAAAAGCTTGAGACGCTTCTTTCCGGAGGATATATAGTGCAGCAGGTTGATGAAAATCTGACATATGATTATCTTCATTCATCGGAAGAGAACCTGTGGAGCATTTTGTACCTGACCGGATATCTGACAAGTGTCCGGGCAGACGAGTTGGAAAATCCGTTGCCTGAAAGGTTTACTGCTCTGACAATACCAAACGAGGAAATCAGGGAAATATATGAGACAACGGTCATCAGATGGTTTGATGAAAGTGCGCCAAAATGGAACAGAAGCGTATTGTTTGATGCTGTCTGGAAAGGTAATATACAGGAGCTTCAAGGCGAATTAAACAGACTCTTACGCAGAACTATCAGCTATCATGATTACAAAGAGGATTTTTACCATGCATTTCTGGCAGGAATTTTTGCCGGAGCAGGCTATATGGTGGAGTCAAATAAGGAGTATGGCGATGGCAGAAGTGATGTGGTGGTGAAAGACCAGATAAATGGCAGAGTAGCAGTGTTTGAAGCAAAATACACAAGACAGCTTGAAAAGCTTGAGAATGAGTGTGATGAAGCTTTAAAGCAGATAGAGAATCAGATGTATGCAAAGCAGCTTGAAGAGGATTATGATGAGGTGCTCTGCTATGGAATCGCTTTCTTTAAGAAGCGGTGTATGGTGAAAAATAATAATTAAAAATGAGGAAAAGCCGCTGCGTGTATGCAGCGGCTTTTTGTGTAGCTTACTATATGTTTTAATGCATAAGGCTCTCTTATAACGCTTCCTGAAGTATCTTCACATCCCACTTATTCATCACATCGCCCTCTTTAGCTGCTTCTCCGGTGATCAGGTCAACCATTCCTGCAAGGCTTGCAGGGAGAGTCTGCTTTTCATCAGTGAAATTCATCACAAAGTAAAAGCGAGTATTTTCGCTCTCGCGGCATGTGATTTCAAGACCTGTCTCTTCAGCAATGACACCTGATACAGACACTTCATTTGTGGCTTCATCAAGCACTCTTGCAAGTCCGGCTGCCTCAAGCTGTGTGGCAACATAGTATACATGGCCTTTTCCGTAGATGTTTTTTGTGACAGCAGGCATTCCTGCATAGAAATCGCTTTCATATGTGGCGAGTACTTCTGCCCCTTCCGTGTGCATCAGGTCGCACAGCAGATTGCATTTATATTCTTTTCCATCAGAAAAGCTTACAGTGTTTGACTGCTCAGGTGCGAGGGCATCAATTTCCTCAACCCAGACACCTGCCATCTCGCGAAGAGGTCCGGGATATCCGCCCAGATGCACGTTGTCAGACTGGTCCACAATACCACTCATAAATGTTGTGATGAGAGTACCGCCGTTTTTCACAAACTGCTCAAGCTTTTCCTTCATGCCTTCCTTTACCATGTACAGAACAGGTGCGGCAATCACCTTATATTTTGAAAAATCACCGTCAACCGGAATCATATCGACTGAGATATTTTTGTTGTAAAAATACTCATAATAGTGGTGAATCTGGTCAACATATTTAAGGTCCTGTGTAGGTCCGCTTGTGTACTCAAGTGCCCAGTAATTGTCCCAGTCGAAGATGATTCCAACATCTGATTTATTACGTGTGCCAAGTGTCCTTGTGCCGAAGCTTTCAAGCTCTCGCCCAAGCTGTGCAGTCTCCTTAAATACCCTTGTGTCGTTTGTTCCGACATGTGCTATTACAGCACCGTGGAATTTCTCGCAGCCACCCTTGCTTCGTCTGAGCTGGAAGAACTGGATAGTGTCTGCACCGTGGGCTATGGTCTGATAGCTCTGTGCACGCATCTGTCCCGGACGCTTCAATGAATTGTAGTGCTGCCAGTTCTGCTGGCTTGGAGTCTGCTCCATGAGCATGAATGGCTCATCCTTAAGACCTCGCATCAGGTCGTGAGTCATCGCAACCATGCTCCATGGTGTGTCGTATGCAGGATAATTATCCCACGAAACGATATCCATCTCCTTAGCCCACTTGAAATAGTCAAGCCCCTTGAAGGTACCCATCAGGTTTGTTGTGACAAGTGCATCGGGAATGATAGCTTTTACTGCATCGCGCTCCAGCTTATAGCAGTTCAGCATGCTGTCAGAGTAAAACCGCCTGTAGTCTGTTGATATTCCGGCAAAGCTTGTCATGCCACCCCAGGCCTCCTCGCTTAGCTCGTTAGGTACGACTATCTCATCCCAGTCATAGAAGGTGTGTCCCCAGAACTCTGTGTTCCAGGCATCATTTACGGCATCAAGAGTCTTGTACTTATCCTTGAGCCATACACGAAACTGCTTCTGACAGTTGTCACAGTAACAGTATCCGCCATACTCGTTATTGATGTGCCATACAGAAATATTTTTATTGTCACTATAGCGTTTTGCAAGCTCTGTCACAAGAGCCTTTGCGTACTTCTGATATACCAGGGAGTTCGGACAGAAATTGTGTCTGGCTCCAAATTTATGCTGGCGTCCCTCGTAGTCGGTGCTCATTGTATCAGGATATTTTTTGACCATCCATGCAGGCAGTGCCGCTGTGGATGTTGCCATGACGATGTCGTAGTTTTCATTTGAGAGCATATCAACTATTTCGTCAAGCTCTGTGAAATTATACTCATTCTCAGACGGCTGTATTTTAGCCCATGAAAAAACGTTGATTGTGGCGCTGTTGATATGGGCATCCTTAAAGTATGCCATGTCCTGCTCCCAGACCTCCTTAGGCCACTGGTTTGGATTGTAATCTCCTCCAAAAAGGATTCTTTTGAATTTTGACTGCATTTTTTACCTCCGTTATGGTATTAACCCCAATATTATGATATTCTTAAACTATAAGTGTGTTCCTTATGCACTAATCATATAATAGATTCACGGAAAATAGTATAACATCATAAACCAAATTATATAACATTCTGAAACTAAACCGTTTTTGAAAGGAGAAAGCATGCCTATTTATTTTGGAAGCAATTTCGCAAGAGAACCGTTTCAATTCGACTCTGTCGGTAATGACTGGGAGCAGGAAAGCGTTACCCGCCCGGAGGGGTATCCGCTGTACCATTATTTACAGACGAAGGAGGGTGTGGGTGAGGTAACGGTATACAGCAGAAATCAGGCTGTTTCAGACAATATTTTGTCAAACAGTCATACGATTGAGTTGCAAAAAGGGCAAGGGATTCTTATTGCTCCAAACGTGCCGCACTCCTATCACAATAAAAACATCTCATCCGGCAATAGCCTGCCCTGGAAAACAGAGTTTGCCACTTTTACAGGGACAATGGCGGCAGCCTTCAGGGAAATGTTTGATGAAAAGGAATACCGGCTGATTGATGAGAATAAGGGGATGGATGTGTCGGAAGCGATTAACAGGGCAGTAGAAGACTTTAAGGAACGCTCCAGTGATACGCAAATGCTCTCACTCGACTGTTATGGCATCATGCTTTTGCTTTCAGACCAGTCTAATCACACACACGACAGTGATGACCAAAGCTATGTGCGTTTTATAAAGCCTGTTATAGATGCTATAGAAGAAAGCTACATGGACGATATCAGCGCCAAGGAGCTTGCCGATCGTGTATTTGTATCGCAGCAATATCTATCGCGTGTTTTTACGGAGTTTATGAACTGCTCGGTGTATGAGTACCTGACAAACTACCGTATCAATAAAGCCAAGGAATTACTGCTTATAAACAGCAGGCGCAAGGTGCAGGATATAGCATCTGATGTGGGATACTCAGATGCCAGCCATTTTATCGTCATGTTCAAGAAACTTACCGGGATGACACCGGCGCAGTTTCGGAAACTGCATATATAAGGGGATGCAACTGTTTCTTGTATTTAATAGGGTTTGATGTTAAGATATATTTATCAGAAATATGGTGCGAAAATGAATAGCTACAATTGTTTTATAAGAATTAGGAAGTGATAATATGAGTGATAGAAACCGGATATTATGTGAGTTCAGAAATAAGACAAAAAGCATTATGGGTGATTCGTTAAAGCAGATGATATTATATGGTTCATATGCAAGAGGAGATTATGGAGATAATTCAGATATGGATATAATGGTTTTGACGGAGCTGACGGATGATAGGATTATACAGATAGAGGATGAAATATTTGATGCAGCTTATGATATTGAACTTGAGTATGGTGTGCCGATAAGTGTGAATATTAAAAATGAAAAACACTTTAAAAATTGGGTAAACAGCTTGCCGTATTATTCAAATATACAAAAGGAGGGAATTATTATTGCTTGAGGAAAATTGTATTAGTTTAGCAAATATAGAATGGAAACGTCAATGGAAACTTTAAATGTTGCCAGGGAGTGTTTAGAAAACAAACATTTTAAAGATTACAGGAGTTCGCTCCACTATTAGAGGTACAAAACAAGTTCAGTCCATACAGAAATGCGCAAAAAAGGCAATCACATAAAAAGTTCGTGATTGCCTAATTTTTTAGCATTTATTGTTTCAGGGTTATGATTGTATGGAAAGTACCGGAATCATTATCATAATACATTTGCAAATTTCCGTGATATTGTTTCACGACTTTTTTAATACTCTTGATTCCGAAGCCATGTCTGCCCTTATTTGCTTTATGGGATACAGGAAGTCCATCCTGATCATACACAGGGGTGCTTCGGCAGGAATTTATGAGTATGATAATAATAAAAGGTGAATTTTCCTTTTTTTCTACGGTAAGCTCAATAAAAGAATCAGGGATGTTATCTGCTGATTCCAATGCATTATCCAATAAGTTACAGAATAACGATGTCAAATCGTGCTGGTAAATATTTTGAACAGTATCACTTCTGATATCAGTATGAAAAACAATGTGCTTCTCGTTGCATTGTCGCTGATAGCGGCAGAGAATTGCATTCAGCATTTCATTATCGCAGATTTTTGAGGTTTCTTTTAAGTCAGAAGATTCCAAAAGCTGTTGTATATAAGCATTTATTTTATCAGAATCATTTTTTTCATTGAGTAATTTGATAGATTGAAGATGTTTTTTTATATCATGGATCAGAATACTTTGATTTTCACTTTGCGAAAGTATCATTTCATAGTATTGGGCAAAATCCGATTCTTTCTGGAGCAACAACTGCATATCGGTATATTCCTGTGATTTTTTCTGATTATATTGGTTGATGCCAAATACAAGCAGATTGACCATCAGCAAAAAAACAGCACAGATTGTTACCATAAAATCAACAGGTTGGGCAAAGGCTGATGTTTCACCAATAGCAAGAAAAGTAAACATAATAAAAACAGACGAAACCGGAATTAGCATTAAAAGAAGTCCTGAGCGATCGTACTGTTCCTGATTTATATTTTTTCCTTTGAGCAGATGAATTAATAAATAGATGACTGCAAAAAATAAAATCTTGCTAAAAACCGTATAAAAAATAATTCCGGCATCTGTTTCTAAGACAAAATGCGGAAAAAACCTTGATATAATTCCGAAAACTGCAAGTTCAGATAGTCCCATAATTGCTGTAAGTATGGCGGAATGGAATAGTGCCAATAACAACTTGAGCTTAAACAACATATAAAGAAAAATAGTGTTAATCACAAAAAAACTGATGGCATTAAGCCCTGTTTGTCCTAGCAGGGAAATAAGAAACAATATAGCATAAAAAGCACTCAATAGTGCCAGTTTTATTTTATTGCTATAAGAAGAGGTAAAAAGGCTGGAGGCGTATTGCCATAATATAACCGCTTCTGTAAAAAAGCTAAAAAAAAGTAAAATGATATGTTCCATCTATTTTTACCTCATACTTTCCAGATATAGTAGATAAGCATTTTTAAATGAACTGTATTTCCTGCGTGTTAGGTAGGCGGTAATCTGCTGATTCGATAAATGTATGGTTGAATGATCAAAGTCTACAATATGTTCGAAATTAACAATAAAGCTTCTGTGTGTTTGGAAAAAGCTGTTTTTGGGGAGATGTTCCAGCCAGTAGTCCATATTATGAATGGAGTCAAAATCCTGCCGGGCAGTATGTACAATTACTTTTCGTTCCTGTGCTTCTATGGCAATGATTTGAGAAGCGGGAAACGAATACACACCCTGTTTAGTTTCAACAGGAATTTTGGTAGTAATGGAATTGTAATATGTTAAGGCATCTTTCATATTTCGGAAAAAACGCTGTTTGTCCAAAGGCTTGGAAAGATAGCGGAATACATGAAAACGCATTGCCTCATCCAGATATTCGTAAACGCACCATAGCGAGTACTCCTTAAATTTTACAGCCGTCATCCCTGGCGACTGTATGTTTGATATTTTATTTTCTGATATGTGCTGGAAGATTCTCAGACCATGGTAACAAATCTTCTAGGAAGCTACGGTCTGTATCTTCCATATGCTTTGGTATCTCCTCCAAGAGATACTCAAAATAATCATATGGTTTAAGATTATTAGCTTTTGCTGTTTCAGCAATACTATATATCATGGCTGATGTTTTGGCACCATTGATTGTATCAATCATCTGCCAGTTCTTCTTGCCTACACAGAAACCTCTGATAGCTCGCTCACTTGCATTATTATCGATTGGTACATCGCCATCTGTGAGGAATACCTTGAGGTATTTTTCCTGGTTTAATGCATATTTAAATGCATCCTGAAGCTTACATGAGCCCGATACATTTGCCTGATTTTGTTTTAGGTACATAAACAAGGCATCCACAAGCGGTTTGATTATTGCCTGTCGTTGCTCAAGTCGTTCATTGGAAGTCAGATCCTTTAGCTTACCTTCTTCCCGGTAGATTGCCTGAATCTGCTTCATGGCAATGTATGATACGGTTCCTTTTTGGGATCCCTTTGGAATCACTTGTAGAGCCTGCTCGAATCGGCGTCTCATGTGAACCCAGCAGCCCGCAATGGTTAGGTTTTCTTTCTCTTTTTTTCAAGAGTGTGATAGACCTGATATCCATCGGTCACACAGATTCCACTGAAATCCTTTAGGAATTCTCTAGGATGTGAGGCATTTCGGTGAGCTGATAATCATATAGGATTATCTGTTGTTCAGGATTCATATACCCTGAACGGTAGACCCACATATAGCTCTTGCTACCTGCAGCTCGGCCATCCTTGTTTACGAGAACCGGAGTTTCGTCGGCCTGGATTACATGATAGTCATAGATTAGCTTATGCAGATAATCATACATAACTGATATGTAGGTCTCACCAAGACGGATCATCCAGTTGGCCATGTTTTGGCGGGTGATTGCCAGACCATAGCGTTCAAACTCTTTTTCTAATCGATAAAGAGGAAACGCATTTACATACTTACCATTCATGATAGCTGCAGCAATAGATGCTGATACAGGACTTCCTTTAAGAAGAGCCTTTGGATAATCAGCTTTCACTATACGATTATCCTTCTTGCTGGCATATACACCTACATGATGCTCTGTAACTATGACCTTTGCCGGGATAAATTTATATCGCTTTGAGATTGCATCCGAAGCTGCTTCCAGCCATTCTCACCGAACTCAGCAATAAGCTCTTCTTCTGTCATGTAGTGATTAACACGATTTACAGGAAGACCTGACATATCAGCTTCCTTTTTTGCCAACCTTTTTCTTTCCGCGTGGCTTAGGCTCCAGGTCTTCGGCTCCTCGGCGGATAGATCGCATACTGCTTCAGATTCATTAAAAAATATGATGTTTCCATCTACTTCCATAAATGAAATCGGTCAGTATTATCCATCTTTTCGGAAGAACGTCCGAAGCGGGCATTGTTGGAAAGAATTATCTGTTCCATCATGCGCTGCAGCTTGTCGTTACCAGATTGAACCTCTTTTGTTAGCTGCTCAATCTGATTTACGGCTTTACTCAACTCTTCCTGCTGATTGAGAAACATTTGTATAATAATCGACTTGTCTACTGTATTAAGTTGTTCTTCTGTGTACTTAATTGCCATAATGGAACCTCTCTTTTTACTAGTTCTATTATAGCGTATTGCCTTGAATTATGCCAATTTAAGGCATTTAACCAATAGGCATTTTGACGGTGGATAACACCTCTGAGAAACTGAATATTTCCAGTTTTTCAGAGGTATTATCCACGAAATTAATAATGATTGTGTAATTCAGATGACTTATTACACTATCTGTATTCTGTTCGTGGATAAGTGCCGGTAACAATTAAATATGCTCCATAATGAAGGATTTTATTTTCTACGTATTGCACAAAACTAAATGGCTCTAGGCGGGTTAGTAAGCTCTGTGATAGGGCGCTTTGCAACAATGGAGAAGCCTTCCATGAGAAGTTTGTATTGTTCTGAGGTAATCTCAAGGGCCTCTGCTGTATTACGAGGCCAGCTGAATGCTCCGACATCAAGTCTCTTGTAGAGAAGCAGAAAGCCGTCACCTTCCATAGAAGGCCTTTGATTACGTATTCTTTTTGCCGCAAAATAGAAACAGGGTGTCCTTATCATATGGATCCAGCTGGAACTGAAAACGGATAATGTTTGCCAGGCCCTCAATTCCACGCCTAAGATCCGTTTGTCCGCAGGCTATATATATTTTTTGAATCCAGTTGCATTATTAAGCATGCTTCATCACTCCTATTAACTTTAGTAGAAAAGCTTCTGATACTGATTCAGATATTTCAATCTTAAAGTTGGGACATGATATCACAGCTGCTGGCTTGTCTTCACATGAGTATTTGGTAACTGGTAATTCAACAAAAGCTGGCATAGCGGGCTCTGATGATACTGAGAGTTCAGAGGATTCAGCTGATATCTGACATGATTCCAGGCATCTGTCCTGAACCTTTTGTAAGCGTGTTGCAAATGTAGACTGCG
>VOFH01000112.1_pt1 | contig 216001 bp, 309 predicted proteins | sample 5384091 | NCBI WGS metagenome assembly VOFH01 (sample SAMN12384727, study PRJNA508395) | human gut metagenome | isolation source: healthy gut G | host: Homo sapiens | reverse complement strand
GCCGTGGCGCGCCGTCTTGCCGATGTTTTCAATGTCGCCGGTGCGGATGCACTTCTGGCAGGTGCAGATGCGGTGGCGCGGCGGCTCCTTGTCACCCTTGAAGTAGGGCTTCATCGGCGCCATGCTTCCGCCGCGCCCGGGTCAGCTTCATGCGCACGCTGGCCGGTTTACAGTTAAGATACTTTGCCAGCTCCTTGTCGCTGTAATCCAGCAGGCAGCGGCATTCCAGCAGGAACCGCTCCTCCGGCGTGACCTTCTGCCACAGCCGCTCCACCTGCGCAGCCTGATCCAGCCGGTCGATCAGCTCCGGAGCAAAGTTTTCGCCTGCTTTTTCCTCCGTCTGAATGTGCTCCTCCCAGCTCACGCACTCCGGGAAACCCGTTTCTCCCGGCCAAGTTTGGTAAAACAGGTATTCTTTACCGTAACAACGATATAAGACGCCATGGCTGGCCGACTCAGTGTGCGCAGCGTGTCCACATGGCCGATCAGCCGGATCAGACTCTCCTGCACCAGATCCTCCCGATCCGCTGGCTGATCGCAGTAACCGCTGGCCGCGGAAAACATGAGACGCCAGAAGTCCTCATACAGCTGCGCCATAAAGGCCCGGTCGTCCACCGAGTCGATTGCCGCAATGACAGATGCGATCACAGCCGCTCCTCCCTTCTCTTTTCACTCTATAAGACTCCACTTGGATCAAAAATGCAACACAAAAAGCAAAAAATGCACCGCACGGCGTACAAGCGTCAGTGCGGTGCATTTCGATCCAGCTCAATTTTCTGCAAAAAGCGCCACCGCCGCCAGAGCAAGCGCTGAAACAACAGTCATGGCGATCAGCAGCTTGCCGATGAATCGGTAGCTGTCCGGAAGCTTTTTATTGGCAAGGCAGAAGATACCAAGCCCCAGCTCCAGCGCAGTCAGGATCAGCAGGCGGACAGAAAGGCTCATGCGTTCACACCAGCTGGATCCCAGTCTCGCCCTTGAACTCATAGGCGGACATTTCATCCAGATAGAAGCAGATGTGATGGCGGCCATTCTGCTCATTATATTTGTCCTTCAAGCCAGGTGCCGCCGCATACATGGCCTGCTGCACCTCCGGGCGGTCATCCATGACCGCTTTGCCCCGACGCGGATCGTGCTGCCCCGCGTAAAGGTACACAATTCCACATGGGGATCGGCCAGCATCTGCTGATAGGCCGCCTTGTGGGTGCCGCAGCCAAAATAGAGCTTATCTTCGAACACCATCGCAAATCCAAACGGGCGCACTCTGGGCTGTCCATTTTCCACAGTGGCAAAATAAAACACACCCTCGATCTTTTTCAGCAGTTCATTGGCAGAAATCATAGCAAAGGCTCCTTTCACCTGATAAGCAGTTACTTCCCCGGCGTCAGATCCACCGCCCGGCGCAGGATGCTCAGGGCGGGACGGGGTGGGGCAGCTGCATCTTGAACTTCATCTGAGGCGTTTTCGGCTCCCGCAGGCAGGCCGTCCTCGCTCTCCATGAGGGGGCTTCAAAGCTGGTCGGCGCGCAGTTGGGGCCGACCACCTCCACGGTGTCCCCCATGCTGAACTTGTTGCGCAGGGACAGGGTGGCAAGGCCGCTGGCGTCGCACTCCTCCACGATGGCGCACACCTGCCAGTCCCGGATATACCGGGCGTCCTGGGTGAACTGGCCGGGCTGGCCGTAGCAGAAGCCGGTGGAATAGTGCCGGTGGGAGACCTTTTCCACCTCGTCCCGCCAGACGGGCTCCAGTTCCCGCCCCTCGGCAGCGGCGTCGATGGCGTGGCGGTAAGCGCCGGTGACGATGGCGGCATAGTAAGCTGATTTGGCCCGCCCCTCGATCTTGAGGGAGTCCAGGCCGGCGTCCATCAGCTCGCCACGTGGTCGATCATGCACATATCCCGTGAGTTCATGATGTAGGTGCCCTTTTCATCCTCAAACACCGGGAAATACTCTCCGGGGCGTTTTTCCTCCACCAGTGCATACTGGTAGCGGCAGGGCTGAGCACAGGCGCCGCGGTTGGCATCCCGGCCGGTCATATAATTGGACAGCAGGCAGCGGCCGGAATAGCTGACGCACATGGCGCCGTGGACAAAGGACTCGATCTCCAGCCCGGGGTCCGTGCCCCGCCGGATGGCGGCCACTTCCTCCAGACTCAGCTCCCGGGCCAGAATGACCCGCTTGGCGCCCATCTCATACCAGGCCTGAGCCGTCACCGGGTTGGAAACGCTGGCCTGCGTGGAGATATGGCGCTCTACCTTGGGGGCATATTTCTCCGCCATGCGGAATGCACCCAGATCGGCAACGATGACCGCGTCCACGCCGGCGTCCTGAATGATCTCCAGCCACTCCGGCAGATGGGCGACCTCATCTCCCCGGGGCATGGTGTTGATGGTCACATGGGTGCGCACACCCGCCTCTTTGCAGAGACGGGTGGCATCATAGATTGTGTGTTCATCGAAATTTCCGGCAAAGGCACGCATCCCGAAGGTGGTGCCCGCCAGATAGACAGCGTCTGCGCCGTAGGCCACGGCCATCTTCAGCCGCTCCATATCACCCGCCGGAGCCAGCAGCTCCGGCTTGCGGTCAGCCCTCCTCATTGCCGTCCTCCTGATTCTGGATCACGCCGGTCTGGGCATTCTTAAAAGGCCACAAAACTGTCATAATCAGAGAAGAAATGGGCTGCCGTCGTCACCAAGGACGAAGTAATAGTCATCCGTGTCACTGGGGAACAGTGCCGCCTGGATCGCGGTCAGGCCGGGGCAGCAGATGGGGCCCTGAGGCAGGCCGGTATTTGCATAGGTGTTGTAGGGGCTGTCGATCGTCAGATCCTCCGCCGTCAGCTCACGGCTGGTATCGCCCAATGCATAATAGATGGTGGAATCCATCTGCAGCTTGCCATTGGTGCCACCGTTCTTCTTCAGGCGATTGTAGATAACGGAAGAAATGCCGTTCTGATCCTTGCCGTCCGTCTCCTTTTCGATGATGGAGGCAATGGTCAGCATGTCGTGCAGATCATAGCCGTCTGCCTGATACTGGGCCAGCTTGGCCTGATCGACGCTGTTCTCGTCGTAGATCTTGCTGCGGAAGTTGAAGAGCAGCTTATTCAGTGCCGTCACGGCATCGCTGTTCTGGTAGAACTCATAGGTGTCCGGGAAGAGATAGCCCTCCAGACGGTTCTCCTCGCCCAGGGTGGACTTATCGAGGAAGTCATAGTCGAAGTCGTAGTTGGTCGCGGCCTCCTTCAGTTCTTCCTCTGTGGCCACGTTGTTCTCCGCCAGCAGGGCGATGATATCGGAGACGGTGCTGCCCTCGCGGATCATCAGCTGAACCGTGGTGCGGCTGCCGGAGCTGGCACGCATGTTGCGCAGCAGCGCGCTGTAATCCATGGTCGTGTTCAGCTCATAGGTGCCCGGGGCCAGCTTGGTGTCCTTATGGGTGAAGTTTGCAAAGAGCTTGAACAGCCACTTATATTCAATGAGGCCGTTGGACTGGAGCAGATCGCTGACCTGATCCATATCAGCAAGATAGACGGTCTGCGCATTGCCTGCATCGTCTGTGGTCTGCTCCGTGGTGAACATGGAATCCTCCAGCGTAATGGTCGCACTGTACCCGGCTTATCCAGAGCCAGCAGATCACTGCCCCACCGCCAGCCAAAGGTGGCCAGCAGATAGGCCGCGATGCTCACCACCAGCAGATAGATCAGCACGATCAGCAGACGGCTCATGACGCGCACGCCGCCGCCCCGATTCTTCTGCTTGGCCGGTTTTCTCGTATGCTTACGCTCAGGGTGCACGCGTTCTTCACTCCTTCTCACCGGGGTGTATTCACCCGTATCCCCGGAAGCGCCATCGTCCTCCGGCACCTGGGGATCGGCTGCCCTGGCCGCCGTCAAAATCCACCTGACTGGTATAATCCTCGATATTGAAGTCGAGATCGTCGAAATTGAAATCATCCATTCCAAAATCATCATTGGGATCGAAAGCCATATCATCACTCCTGTCGTGGGGCTTTATCTTGTCACTTTATCTCAAACGGCACAACGCCGCTATTATCTTCTGTTCTCATGCACAAACCGGCGCGTCTCCGTCAGCACCAACTCCACCGGTCTGTCCCAGCTGTCGGCGGGCACCGCGGCACAGAGCAGGGCATCCCGGCACAGACCGATGGTATGTCCGGTATAGCCGGAAAGATAGCGGTCATAAAGCCGCCGCCCGCCCCATGCGCATACAGCGCTCATCATAGCACAGCGCGGGCACGAGGATCAGGTCGATCGCAGCGCGCTCCACAACCGGCAGGTCGCGGCAGGCTCCAGCATGCCGTAGCGGTGGCGTACCAGCTTCGCGGCATCATAGAGCCGCGCCTCCATCTCGTGGCCGGGCAGACAGCGGGGCAGAAGGACTTGCTTGCCCGCCCGGGCCAGATGTTCCAGCAGCGGCCCGGTATCCACCTCCGCCCCCATCCCTGCAAACAGCAGGATGCTCCGAGCAGTGCGGACAACGGGTTCCGCCAGGAAGCGCTCTCGCAGCCTTACATCACTGCTCTGCCGCTCTTCCGTCGTGAGCGCGGCCTCCCGCCGCTTCAACTCGGTGCGGAATGCGGTCTTATCCACGGTAGTAGACGCTTGCGCGCACCTCATCCGCCGCTTTCGTTCCCTTCAGCACCTTCAGCATGGCAAGGCCCAGATCAAAGGCGCTGCCCGCCGCCTCACCGGTGAGCAGCTTTCCGTCCTGTACGACCGTTTCACCCGGCTGATAAACTGCCGGGGGCAGCAGGTCCGTGCAGGTGGGGTAGCAGACGGCCTTTTTTTCCCGTCGATCAACCCCAGCCGGGACAACACCGTGGGGCCCGCACAGATCGCGGCGACATACGTTTCAAGCGCAAAGCACTTGCCCAGAAAGTCAGCCACGCAGGGTTCCGCCAGCAAGTTGTTGACGCCGCCCAGACCGCCGGGCACAAACACCATTTCGACCTGTTCCGGCGCAACCTCGCTCAACAGGCAGTCCGCCGTGACCGTAAGGGCATGGCTGCTCTTACGGTCAGCGACTGTACACCGGCCAGCACGACCTCCACGCCGCCCCGTCGGAGCAGATCCATCGGGACAACGGCCTCGGACTCCTCAAATCCATCCGCCAACAGAACGCAAACCATAGTTACTCTCCCTTTCCGTCCAGCAGCGGCTCCACCTGGCGCCAGATCTCCGCATGGATATCCTCGATGGAGCGCAGCTGATCATTCCGAACACACTGCACCTGATACCAGCCCAGTACCTCGGCGGCCTGCCGGCCGCTCTCCCGGCAGGAGCGCAGATAGGCGGTGTCCTGCTCGTGGATGTCTGCATGGGTGTTGGTCTGCGCCTCCCGGGAACGGAGCATATGGACGCTGGCCTCGGTGGGCACGTCAAGATAGACCACCAGATCCGGCCTGGGCAGGCCCAGCTTCCGATACTCGAAAATCATACAGCCAGCGGAAGAAATCCTCCCGCTCCTCCTGCGGTACCTTGGACGCCTGATGGATGGCGTTGGAGGTCGTGTAGCGATCGGCCAGCACCAGCCCGCCCCGCTCATACCACTCGCCCCACACCTTCTTATAGGAGGCGTAGCGATCAACGGCATAAAGGCGGATGCCGCGTAACCGTTCACGTCACTGGGGCGGGAACCGAACTCACCGGCCAGATACATACGGATCAGCGCGGAGGATTCCTCCTCATACTGGGAAATTTCAGGCACTGAAACTGCGCCCCCTGCGCGGAGAGCCGCTCCTTCAGCCGGGCAAACTGGGTGGACTTTCCCGAACCGTCCGTTCCCTCCAGCACGATCAGCGTTCCTGCCATATGTCGCATCCTCCTCTGCATAATACGCCTAGTTTAGAAGTGATTTTAACACAATCCCCGTCCAAAGTCTACTGAATTCCCGTGCTGCCCCGGCAAATACAGAAAGAATTAACGTTTTCGCTCTTTTTTCGGCCTGAAATGTGCTATGATTAAGATGTAAGATCATACGCAAGGAGGTTCCAATGAATCTTTCCAGTTTACAAGAGGCTCTCAGCGGCCTTGCGGGGCAGAGTTCCCCGGTCATCAGCGCATTGAGCGTGATCTGCTGCATTCTGCTGCCCATTTTGTCCGTGCTGCTCGTGGTTCGCTGCGCCGTCAGCCTGCTGCGGGGCAAGATCGAGCGGGAGACCTGGGGCAGGCTCACGCTGCCCGACGGCGACTACGGTGAATTCCATCACTGGGAGAACACCGTCGGCCGCTCCCGCCGCAGCGATGTGGTGCTCCAATCCCCACCGTCTCCCGCAGCCACGCCGCCTTTCTCCGGGATGAAAAGGGTCAATGGAGCGTCTATGCCCTGAACTCCAAGAACGGGCTGACCGTCAACGATCAGGAGGTCGCCCCGCAGGAGCATATGCCCATTCAGAGCGGGGACATCATCAGCATGGGCGGCGTAGAGGTCACCTTTACAGCCAGCACTGCCGCGGAAGAGCTGGCGCAGGCGAAGAAACGCACCCGTCCGGGGCGGAAGATCTCTCCGGGGCTCAATCTGCTGCTGCTCACGCTCATCCAGGTCGTGTTGTGTGCGGAGCTGCTCATCGCCTACGGCGCGGAGTCCGGCGTGTCGATCACCGTCACCTTTGCGGCGCTCTGTCTGGTCATGTGGCTCATTTACAGCTTCTACCGCATTCTGCGGCGCACCGGCTTTGAGATCGAGACGCTGGCCTTTTTCCTCACCACGCTGTGCATGACGGTGACAGCCAACAAGGCTCCCGGCGATCTTTACAAGCAGCTCATGTGCATGGGCATGGGACTGTTCTTCTTCTTTGCGCTGTCGCTGGTACTGCGCAACCTCACCACCGCGAAAAACTGCGCTGGCCGGTGGCCGCCCTCGCCATTGCCATGCTGGCCTTCAACCTGCTGCTGGGCAGCCGGCTCTTCGGCGCGAAGAACTGGGTCAAGATCGGCCCCATCTCTTTCCAGCCCTCCGAGATCGTCAAGCTGGCCTTCATTCTGGTGGGCGCCACCACACTGGACCGGATGTTCTCCCGGCGCAACCTGATCTTCACCATTCTCTTCTCCGCCTACTGCGTGGGGTGTCTGGCCCTGATGAGCGACTTCGGCACGGCGCTGATCTTCTTCGCCACCTTCCTTGCCATCGCATTTCTGCGCTCCGGCGACCTGCCCAGCGTGGCTTTCATGGGTTCTGCCGCCGTCTTTTTCGGCTATATCATCGTCAAGTTCAAGCCCTATATTGCCCGGCGCTTCAGCATTTACTTACACGCCTGGAGCGACACCGCCGATCTGGGCTATCAGCAGACCCGCACCATGTCTGCCATCGCCGGCGGCGGCCTGTTCGGCCACGGCGTCGGCAATGGCTGGCTCAAAAATGGGCGGCGGCCAATACCGATCTGGTGTTCGGCGTGGTCAGTGATGAGATGGGACTCATCGTGGCGCTGTGCGCGCTGGCCGTCATTATCGTGCTGGCTGTGTTCGCAGTAAAATCCGCCGCCAGCGCCCGCTCCACCTTCTATGTCATCGCCGCCTGCTCCACCGCCATGCTGTTTGTTGTGCAGACCATGCTCAATGTGTTCGGTTCCGTGGATCTACTCCCCTGACCGGCGTCACCTTCCCCTTCGTCTCCATGGGCGGCAGCAGGATGATCTGCTGCTGGGGGCTGCTCGCCTACATTAAGGCGGCAGATACCCGCCAGAATGCAGGGCTTGCCGTGCGTCTGCCCAGCCGAAAGGCCGCCCGTGCCGAGGAACGTCCGCGCCGCACCGCAAAGCCCGCCGCGCCCATAGCGGACAGCCCGGATCTCCCGGAGCCCACCCGGGTCCATTCCGACCGGCGGACACCACCGGAGATAGAGGATCCTCTGCGCAGCGTATTCGATGAAGCCGGTGGTTCCGGCGCAGAGGATGCCGACATCGACAGTCTGATTCGCCGCACAGTGGACGACGCCGCCCCCTCCGGGATGACTCCTTCCGCTTTGATCTGCCGGACGACGCGGATGAACACGGCCCGACGCGGACAACTGGCAGGATTATTTCACCTGGGAGGAGGATGACAAGAAATGAAACAGCTGAAGCACCGCACCATTTTCGTGCTCATCTTTGCCCTTCTGCTGCTGATCGGAGCCGGACTGTTCTGTGTGCTCTACGCCATAAACGGCCGCAGCTGGGCCTCTTCCCCGGTCAATATGGCCGCCTATTCCAACGGGCGGCTGGCCGAGGGTGAGATCCTCGACCGAAACGGCACCCTCCTCTATGACTGCGAGGATCAGTCCTATGCGGACAGCTCTCTGCTGCGCAAGTCCACCCTGCACCTGATCGGCGACCTTCAGGGCAACATCGCCACCGGCGCACGGAAGATCTTCTCCAAGCAGCTGGTGAGCTACAACCCGATCACCGGTCTGAGCAGCACCGGAAACAAGCTCTATCTCTCCATCGATGCCCAGCTCAACAGCACGGCTTACAAAGCACTGGATGGCCGCGCCGGCACTGTCGCCGTCTACAACTACAAGACCGGTGAGATCCTCTGTATGGTCTCCGCCCCCTCCTTCGACCCCACCGACGAGGACGAGGTGGCGGCCGTGGCAGACGGGGATTCCGACTATGCCGGTGCCTACATGAATCGCTTTTTACAGTCCACCTTCACTCCCGGCTCCATCTTCAAGGTCATCACTGCTGCGGCGGCGCTGGAAAATCTGGACACGGACAGCTTCACCTACTCCTGCGACGGCGTGCTCACCATCAACGGTGAAAAGGTGACCTGCCCCCACGCCCATGGCGACCTGGACTTTCAGACCGCGCTGGCCAAGAGCTGCAACGGCGCCTTCGCCACACTGGCGCTCCAGCTGGGCGGCGACACCCTGAAAGAGTATGCCCAGAAGGCCGGGCTGCTGGACAGCGTGGACATCAGCGGCTATCAGAGCGCCGTCGGCGCATTTGATGCGGCCGATAACGGCACACTGGATCTGGGCTGGTCCGGCGTGGGACAGTACCACGACCTTGTCTCGCCCGCCTCCATGCTCACCCTGATGGGCTGCATCGCCGGAGACGGCTCCGCCGCCACGCCCCGTCTGCTCAGCAAGATCACCAGCGAGAGCGGCCTGCCCGCTGGGATCATCTCCACCCACCAGCACCATCGGCTGGAAAAGCTCCACCTGTGAGACGCTCCAGACGATGATGCGCAACAATGTGGAGCAGACCTACGGTCAGGATCAGTTCGGCGACCTGGCCGTGTGCGCCAAGTCCGGCACGGCCGAGGTGGGCAGCGATCAGGCGCCCCACGCCTGGTTCGTGGGCTTCATCGACGACGACGCTCACCCCTCTGCCTTTGTCTCCGTGGTGGAGAACGGCGGCGGCGGCGCGTCCGTCTCCGGCAAGATCATTGCCACGGTGCTGAACCAGCTCTGCGAGGAGGGCTGACATGAAAACCATCTATCAAGAGATCCAGGCCCCCACGCCCCGGCGGCGGCTCACCGGTCTGCTTCCGCCCACTATCACACTGGCCTGCGGCGGCGCATTTCTCGGCGCATTCCAGCTTCTGAAGGGAAACAAAGCCCTGATGAACTGGCTCATCCTCCATGTCACAACGCCCTACAAGCATGGCCTCTCGTGGCTGTGCGGCAAGGCACCCTTTGCCGTGGCGGAGGTGATCTGGGCGCTGGTCATTCTGGCCGCGCTGGTGTTTCTGGTTCGCTCCGTGTGGCTCATCGTTCGGGAGGAGCAAAAACTGCTTCGGCTGGCCTGCCGTGTACTGGCGCTCTGTGCCGCCGCCGTATTGGTCTACTGCGGCTACACCCTGCTCTGGGGCATCAACTACTACGGCGACGATTTTTCCGATAAAAGCGGCATCGTCACCCGGGCGCCACCACAGAGGAGCTGGCCACGCTGACAAACTCCTTCGCCTTAAAACTAAACGAGCTGGCCGGAGCGGTATCACGGGACGAAAACGGCGTATTCAATGAGGATCTGGACACCGTTTTCGCCCAGACCGGGGACTATACGACGGCATCTGTGCCGAATTTCCGTTTCTGGCGGCCCCGAGCGGACCCCAAAGCGGATGATATCCAGCCCTATCATCAGCCGACTGGACTTTACCGGCTTTTTCTTCCCCTTTACCGCCGAGTCACTCATCAATGACGCCTCCCTGCCTGTCTGGTGCCATCGACGATCCTCCACGAGATCGCCCACCAGCGCAACATCGCCGGAGAGGATGAGTGCAACTTTCTGGCCATTCTTGCGGGTCTGCGCTGTGATAACACGACCTACACCTACTCTTCCGCCCTGCTGGGCTTCATCCACCTGGGCAACGCCCTCTACCCGCCGACCCGCAGACCTACTGGGCCATCCGAGGCCAGCTGGATGGGCGGGTGGAAGCCGACCTGAACGCCAACAACGCCTACTGGGATCAATTCACCGGCAAACTGGAGCAGGCGGCCAAGCAGGCTTCCAACACCGTCTACAACGGTTTCCTGCAAAGCTACGGCGAGACGGACGGCACCAAGACATACGGAAAATGCGTGGATCTTTTGGTGGCCTATTATTTTGATTACAGAACGCAGTAAATAAAAAGCGAGCTTTGAGCGGTGCTCAAAGCTCGCTTTCATTTAAAGCTCCAATTTATTAAAGCTCCAATTTATCAAATTCCCGCCGGTCGGCGATGACCAGCAGACTGCATCCGGCAGGCAGGGGTTCATCCGGGTTCCAATTCAATTCCAGTTCCCCGCCGCCCGGACGGCGGCCACATTCAGGTGGCGCTTATTGCGCGGATCCAGCTGACGCAGTGTTCTGCCCGTCCAATCCGCCGGGACGGCCAGTTCCGCCAGCCGGATGCGGTCGGACAGATCCACCACATCCATATAGCTCCCCAGCAGGAGGGTGCGCGCCGTGCGGGCGGCGGAATCCTTCTCCGGGATGATGACCCGATCCGCCCCCAGACGGGTAAACACCTTGGACTGGATCTCATCGCTGGCCTTGACCAGGACAAAGGGAATCCCCGCCTCCTTGGCCAATATGACCGCCATAACGCCGGCAGACAGGTCGCCGGTGGTGGCCACAATGGCTGCATCAAAGTTGGAAAGGCCAAGCCCATCCATGTTCTTTGGATCGGTCACGTCGCCGGTGACCGCCATGGCGACGGTGTCCACCACAGCGGTCACCTTGTCCTCGTCCTTATCAATGGCCAGGACGTGCATTCCTGCGGCGGTCAGCTCCTCCGCCACACTGCGGCCAAACTTTCCGATGCCAAAAATGACATATGATTTTTTCTGCACGCTTCATGGAAAATACTCCTTATCCGATGGTAATATTCTGTTCCGGGAAGGCGGTGTTCCTGCTGCCCTTTGCGATAGGCAAACGCGATGGCAAGACTCATGGGGCCGACCCGGCCAAAGTACATACAGGCGGTCAGCAGCAGCTCGCCCGCCGCGCCGGCCCGGGCCGAAATCCCCGGGTCAGTCCGACAGTCCCCAGCGCACTGGCCGTCTCAAACAGCACGTCGGAGAGGCTTCCGCCGGTCAGCACGCCCAGCAGCAGGGTGCAGCCAATCAGGGTGAGCAGGCTGATCCCCACCACCGCAGAGGCCCGGCGCACCAGCTTATCCGGGATACTGCGCCGGAAGGCAGTGACATGCTCCCGACCCGCACCACGGAGACGGCAGACAGCACCAGCAACGCCACAGTAGAGGTCTTGACACCGCCCGCCGTGCCGACTGAACTGCCGCCCACAAACATGAGCGCCACGCTGACCAGCACAGACGGCTCGGTGAGTCCGCTCTGGGGCACCGTTAAGAAGCCCGCCGTGCGGCAGGTGACAGATTGAAACAGCGACGCAATCAATCGCTGCCACCAGGAAGCCCGCCCAGTGTGGCCGGATTGCGCCACTCCAGCAGAGCAAACAGCAGCCAGCCCCGAGGATCAGCACCACCGTGGTCACGATCGTGATCTTGCTGTGCAGCGTCAGGCGGCGAAAACACTGGCCCCGGGGAATGTCGCCCGTGCGGCGCTGCCCCCACACCCGCAGCACATCCCACCAGACGATAAATCCGAGACCACCCAGAATAATGAGGGCCATGGTGACCAGATTCAGCCAGAGATCTCCCACATAGGGCGCCAGGCTGTCCGGGCCGAGGATGTCGATGCCCGCATTGCAGAAGGATGAAACAGAATGAAATACGGAGATCCAGATTCCTTTCAACCCATAACGGGGCACGAAAACCGGCAGACTGAGCAGAGCGCCCGCTCCCTCAACTGCCAGTGTGCCCCGGAAATACCTTGCCAAGGAACCGGACCAATCCGTCCATTGTGTCCAGATTGAAAGCACTTTCCAGCAAAAGCCGATCCTTCAGCGTGATCTTCCGTCCGATCAGCACCAGAATGCCCGTTGTGAAGGAGATGATGCCCAAACCGCCCAACTGGATGAGCACCAGAATGACGATATGGCCGAACAGGCTCCAATGGGAGAAAGTGTCCACCACAGTCAGCCCGGTCACACATACCGAGGTGGCGGCGGTGAACAGGGCGTCCAGATAGTTGGTCGCCCGGCCATCGGCCGCGGCAGCAGGCAGGCTCAGCAGCAGACTGCCCGCCAGCACCGCCGCCAGAAAGCCCAGCAGAATGAGCTGGGTGGTGGACAGCTGGTGTTTTTTTGCACTTTTTCTTCCATAGGCTCGAAACCCGCCCTTCGTTTTTTGCTGAGATTGTAGCACAGGCGCTCTGCGGTTGCAAGTTCCCTCTAGCGCACAGTCAATGGTTCATGGTATACTCAAGAGGTGTAAAGGAGTGGTATGATTTATGATCGCATTTGACTATAACCGTTGTGTGGGCTGCGGCAGCTGCGTGCGGCTGTGTCCCATGGGCTATCTGAAACTGGAGGAAAAGCGTCCCGTCGTCCGGGAGCGCCGCCGCTGCATCGAGTGCGGCCACTGCACGGCCGCCTGTCCCAAGCAGGCCGTGACGCTGACCAGTGAAAAAACGGAGCTGGTCCTGCCCAGGGCAAAAAACGAACTGGAAGAGCTCATCCTCTCCCGCCGCTCCATCCGGCACTTTCAGGCTAAGGTGCCGCCCCGTGAGCTGATCCAGCGTGCGCTGGATCTGGCGGAATATGCGCCCAGCGGCAAAACGCCCATCAGCACCGCTGGACCGTGCTCTATGGACTGGAGGAGACGGAGAAGGTCACCGAAATGGCTCTGGATTTCTCCCGGCGCACCGGAGAGGCCAAGGAGCTCATTAAAATTAAGGAGGCCGGCACCAATCTTCTGACCTGTGATGCCCCCTGCGTCATTCTGGCGTGGTCCCCGGATGACGCGCTCAACCCGGTCGCTGACCCGGCGCTGGCACTGACCATCGTGGAAATGCAGTTGAATAAAGCCGCACTCGGCACCTGCTGGGGCGGCTATCTGGGCCAGATCGCCCGGGCAGACCGGGAGTTAAGCGCCTATCTGGGCATCCCGGAGGGCGCAAATCTGCGCTGCGCGCTGATGGTGGGCTATGCCAAGGGCGAAAGCTACCCCAATCAGCCCCGAGACCCCGCGCCAACATTCTCTGGAAGGAATAAAGCATACAAAAAATCGGCTGACCTCGGTCAGCCGATTTTCATCTTTAAAAGAAAATTGCTCCCGCGCCGTAAGTGACAAAAGCTACGATCGCGCCGGCGATCAGCACGCCGCAGGCAATGGCCGGAAAAGCCTTTTTCACCCGCATATCCAGCATGGCTGCCACCAGGGCGCCCGTCCAGGCACCGGTGCCCGGCAGAGGGATGGCCACCAGAACCACAAGGCCCCAGAACTCATACTTTTCCACCGTACCGGACTTTTTGCCGCCCGGGCCTCAAATCTGGCCACCAGACGTCCCAGCGCCTTGCTGTGCCGTTTCATCCAATCGAAGATCTTGCGGATGAAGATCAGGTTGAAGGGCACCGGGATCAGGTTGCCGATAATGGACACCACAATGGCCGCCCAGAAATTCAAGCCGTTGGCCGTGGCAATGGGGAGCGCCCCCCGCAGTTCGATGACCGGCACCATGGAGATGAGCAGCGTCATCAGCAGCTTTCCAGGCAGGCTATTCCAAATACTCAAGTAAAACTTCCTCTCAAACCCCAGATAATGTAACATGCCTTTTTTTATTATAGCGGTCAAAGGCGGCAAGTCAAGGCGGCTTCGTGTAAAATGCAGGTAAACTCTGCCTGAATTACATCCGATCCGGGGCGGAGAAGCCCAGCAGGTCGATGCCGATCTCCAGCACATGGAGCACCAGCTGGAGCAGCGTGACGTAAGAGGCCTGACGGGCGGGATCCTGCTCCTTCATGATGTTGCACTCATTGTAGAACTGGTTGAACACACCGGTCAGTTCATAGATATAATGGCACAGCTTGTTGGGCGCCTTCTGCTCATAGGTCTGGTACACATTTTCATTGAACTTGCTCAAAGACCAGCATCAGGTCGGTCTCGCTCTTGCGGTCAGGGGCCAGAATGGTGCCCAGCTCGGCCTCCGGGAATGCGGCGCGGAACTTGGACAGGATGGACTTGATGCGCACCATAGTGTACATAATATAGGGACCGGTGTCGCCCTCAAAGGCGGTGAAGCGGTCGACATCAAAGACATAGTCCTTGGCGGGCTGGTTTCTCAGGTCACCGTACTTAATGGCGGCCAGCGCCACCTTCTCCGCAATGGAGCGCAGCTCACCCTCGGAGATATTGCCGCTGGAGTTGGAGCGGGACTTCTCATAGACCGCATCCGTGACCTCCTTGAGCAGATACTCCAGCCGGAGCACGCCGCCCTCACGGGTCTTGAAGGGGCGGCCGTCCTTGCCATTCATGGTGCCAAAGCCGATATACTCCAGAGAGCACTTGTCTTTGTCCACCAGGCCGGTCTTGTAGGCGCAGCGGAACACGCGGGTGAAATGCAGCTCCTGCCGCTTATCCGCCAGGTAGATAATGCGGTCGGGGGCGTAGTCCTGCTCCCGCTCTACGATAGTGGCCAGGTCGGTGGTCTCATACTGGGCGGCGCCGTCGCTCTTGAGGATCAGGCAGGGCGGGACCTCCACCTTGTCCCCCCTCCTCGGCCACATCCACCACCAGAGCGCCGTCGGAAATATAGGCATGGCCGTCCGCCTTCATCTGCTCCACCATGGGCGGGATGTAGGGCTGGGCATCGCTCTCGCCCATCCAGAGATCAAAGCTCACGTCCAGCTTCTCGTAGTTGCGCTTCAGGTCGGCCACAGAGACATTGATAATGTGCTTCCACAGGGCGCGGTAACCAGGACGGCCCGCCTGCAGCTCGGCCACGGCCGCCTGAGCGGCCTGCTTGAACGCCTCGTTCTCCTTGGACTTCTTGGAGGCGCAGGGATAGATCTCCTCCAGGTCGGAGATGGTGAACGGAGCCTCAGCGGGATATCCGGTGGTGATATTCGCGTCAAAATAGGGCAGGTCGGGCTGGCGCTCCTTCACCTCGCAGATGATCTGGCCGATCTGAAGGCCCCAGTCGCCCAGGTGGACGTCGCCCACCACCTTATGGCCCATAAAGCGGGCGGTGCGCTTGATGGACTCTCCGATGACGGCACTTCTCAGGTGGCCGACATGCAGGGGCTTGGCCACATTGGGTCCGCCGTAGTCCACCACGATGGACAGGGGCTTTTCCACCTTTTCCACGCCGCAGCGCTCATCCTGGTTCATGGTGTTCATGCACTTGGCGAGGAAATCGCCGCTGAGATCCAGATTGATGAAACCGGGCTTCACCATCTCCACTTTGGCAAACATCTCATCGCCCGCCATCTGATCCACCACAGCCTGGGCGATCATAAACGGAGCCTTGTGATACTGCTTGGCGGCGGCCATTGCGCCGTTGCACTGGTACTGGCACAGGTCAGGCCGGTTGGACACGGTGACCGTGCCGAGGGCGGCGTCATAACCGGCGGCCTCAAAGGCTTTGGACACCCGGGCAGAAATCAAATCAACGATTTTTTCCATAAAAGAAGATACCTTCCCACATTACAAATTTCCTGTCTATTATATAAGAAGGAAAATTACCTGTCAACTTGACTTTTCCCCCGAAAAAATACAATAGATTCACTTATATTTGGAGGTATATCACCATGGCACTGGATCACCAATGGTTTGAAGAGATGGAAGCGCGCATTCCGCACGGCGAGGTCCGCACCCGGTTTGCGCCGTCGCCCACGGGCTATATGCACGTCGGCAATCTGCGCACGGCGCTTTATACGTATCTGATCGCGCGGCACGCCGGCGGCAAGTTCATCCTGCGCATTGAGGACACCGATCAGAAGCGCAAGGTAGAGGACGCCGTGGACGTCATCAAGCGCACAATGGATGCCTGCGGGTTGGACTATGACGAGGGCCCCCGATGTGGGCGGCCCTGTGGCCCCCTATGTGCAGACCGAGCGCATGGGCTATTACAAAAAGTATGCCGAGCTGCTCATTGAAAAGGGCTGCGCCTACCGCTGCTTCTGCTCTGAGGAGCGGCTCCAGCAGCTCCACGCCGACGACCCCAACGCGAAGTATGACCGCCACTGCCGCCACCTGACGCAGGAGGAGATCGACGCCAAGCTGGCCGCTGGTGAGCCTTACGTCATCCGCCAGAAGATCCCCGAAGGCCACACCACCTTTCACGACGCAGTCTATGGCGACATCACCGTGGACAACGCCGATCTGGAGGATCAGATCCTGCTGAAGAGCGATGGTCTGCCCACCTACAACTTTGCCAATGTCATCGACGATCACCTGATGGGCATCACCCACGTGGTGCGCGGCAGCGAGTACCTGTCCTCCGCCCCCAAGTACAATCTGCTGTACGAGGCCTTCGGCTGGGAGATCCCCACCTATGTCCACTGCGCCAGCGTCATGATCGACGCCAAGGAGGTCGACCCGGAGACCGGCGAGGAAAAAGAGATCGTCCGCAAGATGTCCAAGCGTCACGGCGACCCCTCCTACGAGGATCTGGTCAAGATGGGCTACCTCTCCTCCGCCATCGTGAACTATGTCACCCTGCTGGGCTGGAGCCCCAAGGGCGAACTGGCAGAGCAGGAGTTCTTCACGATGCCTGAACTCATCGAGGCGTTCGACATCGCCGGCATCTCCAAGAGCCCTTCCGCCTTCAATCTGGAGAAGCTCAACTACTTCAACGCCAGCTACATCCGCGCTCTGTCCCCGGAGGACTTTGCCAAGCTGGCCGAGCCATACATCCGCTCCGCCGTTCCCGCCGAGCTGGACGCCGGTCTCATCGCCGCACTGGTGCAGGGGGCGCATCAATACCCTGACCGAAATTCCCGCCATGGTGGACTTCTTCGCCGCACTCCCCGGAGTACGGCGTGGAGCTGTTCAGCAACAAGAAGAACAAGCTCACCCCGAGAGCTCCAAGGTCATTCTGGAGCAGGAGCTGGCCGCTGTGGAGGCCATTCAGGACTGGAGCTACGACGCGATCCATGACGCGCTCTACGGTCTGGCCGAGAAGATGGCCGAAGAAGAGGGCGCCAAGCTCAACAAGATGGTGGGCAAGGTCATGTGGCCCATCCGCATTGCCGCCGCCGGTAAGTCCGTCACTCCGGGTGGTGCCGTGGAGATCTGCCAGGTGCTGGGCAAGGATGAGACGATTCGCCGCATGCAGCTCGGACTGGAAAAGCTGAACTGATTTTTCAAACTCACAAATAAATATTTCATTGAAAAGGACTGCTTCGGCAGTCCTTTTTTCGCATACTTCCCGCAAAACTGCGCAGTCTGTCAATAAGAACTACATTGAGAGGGGTTTTCATTGTGATGCGTTCTCTTTCCCGGCGGGGCTGGGTGCGGGTGATCTCGTTTCTTGCGGCGCTCTTTCTGGCGCTGGTGGGGTGTGTGCTGTCGCTGCGCCGCACTGACGGTCTATCAGCGCTCCATCACCAACAGCTATCTGCGTTCATTTTCCCAGCTGGTCTCCAGCGTCAGCCGGATCGACTCGGCCATGCAGAAGGAGATCTATGTGGTCACGCCCGCCATGACCAGTCTGCTCAGTGCGGAGATCCAGGCCGAGGCGGCCACAGCCCAGGCCGCCATGAGTGCGCTCCCCTACGCCAACATCGAGCTGGCGCAGACCGCCGCCTTTCTCTCCCGGGTGGGAGACTACGCCTCCGCCCTCGCCCGCTCCGCCGCCGCCAACGGTGGCCTGAGCGATGCGGAAGCCAAAAATCTGCGGGCGCTCTCCACCGCCGCCTCTCAGCTGCGGGAACGGCTGGAGACGCTGGAGGGTCAGCTCAACGACAGGGAGCACCGATCTGGACGACGTGGAGTCAGTGGAGCGACGGCTCTCCGAACTCAGCGAAAGCGGCGATGTGCTGGCGGGCAGCTCCTATGAAAACATCGAAACCAACTTCCCTGAGCTGCCCACCATGACCTATGACGGCCCTTTCTCCGACCATCTGGCCAGCAGTGAACCCAAAATGCTGGCGGGGCTGGACGGGGTGACCGGCCAGCAGGCTCTCAAAACCGCCGCAGAATGCACCGGCCTGCGGGAGAGCATCTTCTCTCTGACCGGTGAGGCCGGGGGCGAGATCCCGTTTTATACCTGCTCCGCCGCCGTGGATGGAGGCGAACTGAATGTGAGCGTCACCAAACAAGGTGGAAAGGTTCTTTCTCTGATCAACTCCCGCATTGTGACCCAGCGGCAGCTCTCCGCCGAACAGGCCGTCCAAAAGGCGCAGGAATTTCTGGAGCGAATCGGCTATGCCGATATGGAAGAGACGTATCGCCACGAGGCGTGAACCGTCTGACCGTCAATTTTGCCTATCGAGCAGGCGAAGTGCGCTGCTACCCGGATCTGTGCAGTATCACTGTCGCACTGGACACGGGCAGCATCGTGGGCTTTGAGTCCACCTCCTACCTCTCCAATCACACGGAGCGCACCCTTGATGCGCCGGCAGTCAGCGTGGACGCCGCCCGGAAGAACGTCTCTCCCCTGCTGACCATCCAGAAAGAACAGCTGGCCCTCATCCCGACGGACGGCAAATACGAGGTGCTGTGCTGGGAGTTCATCTGCCAGGCGGAAAACGGCCAGCACTATATCTCCTGCATTAACGCCGCCACCGGGGGCTGAAAGCAGAAAATGCTCATTCTGCTGGAGGATGAAAACGGCACTTTGGCCATTTAATCTCACGTCAACCCCCTTTTTCTCCGCGTTTCTCTCTGATTCTTGCATCCGGTCCCGCTTTGTGTTAGACTAAGTAGGATTGTACCGTCAGATAGAAAGGATACGGACGAAAATGGAAATTAACGGCGTTGAAGTCGAAGAAAACATCCGATATGATTCCCTCGGGCTGTCCCCTGAACTGATGCAGGCCCTGAACGACAAGGGCTACACCATGGCCACCCCGGTGCAGGGCGGCAGCATTCCCAGCCTGATGGAGTGGAAGGACGTAGTGGCCAAGGCCCCCACCGGCACCGGAAAGACCTTTGCCTTTGGCATTCCCATCGTGGAGCACATTGATCCCGCCTCCACCGACGTACTCGCCCTGGTGCTGGCTCCCACCCGAGAGCTTGCCATCCAGATCGTGGATGAGCTGCGGGTGCTGTGCAGCCATAAGGAGGGCGTCCGGGCGGTCTGCCTTTACGGCGGCCAGCCCATCGAGAAGCAGATCAACCAGCTGAAGAAAAAGCCCCAGATCGTCGTGGCAACGCCCGGGCGGCTCATGGATCACATCAAGCGCCACACCGTCAAGCTGAATACGGTGGAGACCGTCATGCTGGATGAGGCGGACCGGATGCTGGACATGGGCTTTATCGAGGAAGTCACCAAAATTCTGGACATGATGCCCCAGCGTAAAAATCTGGGTCTGTTCTCCGCCACCATCTCCCGGGAGGTCATGGACATCTCCTGGGTGTACCAGAGGGACCCGGTGGAGATCACCGTCCGCCCGGTGGAGGAAAACCGCCCCGACATCCAGCAGTACCGCATTGATCTGGACACCCGGGAACAGAAGCTGCCCACCATGGTGGCACTGCTGAAAAACGGCGGCTATGAGCGCGCCATCGCCTTCTGCAACACCAAGAACATGACCGACCGGCTGGCCGCTCTGCTCCAGATGCGCGGCTTCACCTGTGCCCCCATCCACGGCGACATTCCCCAGAAGAACCGGGAAAAGACGCTGAAGGATTTCCGGGCCGGTAAAATGCAGATCCTTGTGGCCACCGACGTGGCTGCCCGCGGCCTGGACATCGACGACGTGGACGCGGTGTTCAACTACGACGTGCCCGACGAGCTCGAAAACTACACCCACCGCATCGGCCGCACCGGCCGCGCCAAAAAGCACGGCGTCGCCTACACTTTTGTCGCCTCTGTCACCGATCAGATCAAGATGGACGAGATCGCGCAGGCCCAGAAAATGGAGATGCAGCTGCTGAAATACGACAAGGACGGATGCCTGATGATCCAGTAATCCGCCGAGAAACACCACAACCGCCGCCATGCGTCTGCATGGCGGCGGTTTCTTAGTCAATCCTTAATAGTTTCTATCCAAAAATGAAGCAAACAGCGCCGAATAAACGTTGTATAATAGGAACAGTAAATAAAGCAGGGAGATGAGACCATGGCGGAACGCATTCTGATCGTGGATGATGAACAGGAGATCGCCGATCTGGTGGCGCTCTATCTGGAAAGCGAAAATTTCGAGGTGCGCACCTTCTACTCCGCCGCACCGGCGCTGAAGTGCGTGGCGGAAGAGCCGATCGACCTGGCCATTCTGGACGTCATGCTGCCGGACATGAACGGCTTCACCCTCTGCAAGCAGCTGCGGGAGCGCTACAACTTCCCCATTCTGATGCTGACGGCCAAGGTGGAGGAGACGGACAAGATCACCGGCCTGACGCTGGGGGCGGACGACTACATCACAAAACCCTTCCGTCCGCTGGAACTGGTGGCCCGGGTCAAAGCCCAACTGCGCCGCTACACCAAGTACAATCCGGCCAAGGCCGCAGAGGAGACTGACGCAGATGTGCTGCGCTGCCGGGAGCTGACGCTGAATCTCGCCACCCACGAGTGCCGGGTGGGCGACAGGCTCGTCGCCCTCACCCCCACGGAGTTTTTCCATTCTGCGCATCCTGCTGGAGCAGCGGGGCAAGGTAGTCAGCGCCGAGGCGCTGTTCCACGCCATCTGGGCAGATGAATATTACTGCAAGAGCAGCAACACCATCTCCGTCCATGTCCGCCATCTGCGGGAAAAGCTGGGCGACACGGCAGAGCACTCAAAATACATCAAGACGGTCTGGGGAGGGGGTATCAAATTGAACGGTAAGCGCATCAACGGCCGGGAATACCAGCGGCTGCTCAACAAGCTGTGGCTCCAGATCTTAGGGCTGCTCCTGGGTTCCATGGTGCTGGTCATCGGCGCCCGGATCTGTTTTCGGGGTCATTTTGCCGACACCATCGTCAATATCTACTGTCTTCTGACCGGTCAAAGCTGGTCTGTCGGGCAGGAATTTTACTGGTATCAAGTGCAGAATAACCTGGTTTATATCATCATCGCCGTCATTGTGATCGCCTTTCTGATCATGCTCCGGCTGGCCATGATGCTGTTCACCCGCTACTTTGACCAGATCATCGCCGGGGTGGATCAGCTGACTCAGGAGTCCGATGAACCCATCGCCATGATGAGCCCGGAACTGGATTTTATGCGTTCAAAGCTCACCGAGGTGCAGACCAAGCTGCACCAGCGCACCGAGCAGGCTCAGGCCGCAGAGCAGCGCAAGAACGATCTGATCGTCTACCTGGCTCATGACATCAAAACGCCGCTGACCAGCGTGATCGGCTATCTCAGCCTGCTGGACGAAGGACAGGCTCTGCCGGAAGCGGAGCGCGCCCGGTTCACCCACATTGCACGAAAAAAAAGCCTACCGGCTGGAAGGGCTCATCAATGAGTTCTTCGAGATCACCCGCTATCACTTTCAGACCATGCCCCTGGCGCGCGAGAAAGTCGATCTGTGCTACATGATGGTGCAGATCTCCGACGAGCTCTATCCCAAGCTGAAGGAACGGGGCAAGGCCATGGAACTGGATGTGCCGGAGGATATGACTATTTACGCCGACACGGACAAAATGGCACGGGTATTCAACAACATTCTGAAAAACGCCATCGCATACAGCGAGGACACCGGGCCCATCCGGGTCTCCGCCCGGGAGGAGGGCGGACAGGCGGTCATCCGCTTCACCAGCCCCGGAGCCATTCCCCGGGAAAAACTGAACGACATCTTTGAAAAATTCTACCGGCTGGACGCCTCCCGCAGCAGTGCTACCGGCGGAGCCGGACTGGGACTCGCCATCGCCCGGGACATTGTACGCCTGCACGGCGGCGAGGTGACCGCTCAGAGTGACGATACTTCCACCACATTCACAGTGATCCTCCCGCAGAAAGGAGGCCCCGGAAATGAACCGGAATGACTACCACCCCCGGGCAGAGAGAAAAAAAGCACCGTCATCCGATACGAGCAGTCATCATTGTCCTGTTCGTTCTGGCCGCACTGGCCATTTGTATTCCAAGGCTGAGACAGGATCCGGCCCGGCGGGACGCCCAGCAGGTCGATGCCGCCCGCTCTGCCCAGCAGGAGGAGGACAGCGGTGCAGCAAGCGCTGCTTTGGACCCGACCCCGCCGCATCCGGTTCCGGCAGTGCAGTTGAAAACTCCGGCAGTGAAACCTCTGACCGCTCAGCCGTGGAGGCAGGCACCCCCTCCCCCGCTGACGCTTCCACTCCGACGGACGGCAGCGCCGACGGGGTCGACCTGCTCATGCTGGTCAACTCCACCCACAGACTGCCGGAGGGGTACCATGCAGAGCTGAAAACACTGGACAACGGCCAGCAGATCGCCGAACTCATTTATCCCGATCTTCAGCAGATGTTTGACGATGCCCGTTCTCAGGGGGTCTACCCGATCGTGGCATCCGGCTACCGCACGGCAGAAAAGCAGCAGAGCCTGATGGACGAAAAAAGTGAAGTCTTTTTTGAAGAGCAGGGGTATTCCGAATCTGACGCCAGAAGAGAGGCGCTGAAGTGGGTCAACGCCGTGGGTTACAGCGAGCACCAGAGCGGCCTTGCCGTGGACATCAATGCCGACGGTGTCCACTCCGCCGGGTATCAGGTCTATAACTGGCTGGCCGACAACGCCTGGCAGTACGGCTTCATCCTGCGCTATCCCGAAGACAAGACCGACATCACCGGCACCGGCTATGAGCCGTGGCACTACCGCTATGTGGGGCGCGACGCGGCCAGGAGATCCACACGCAGGGCATCTGTCTGGAAGAATACCTGAACGCGGTCGATTAAACGAAAAAAAATCCGGAGCTTTTCTTTTAGAAAGCTCCGGATTTTTTCTATCGTAATGTGAGAATTACTCCTCGTCCTTGGGCTCGTCGGCAGCGGGGGCTTCCTCAGTCACCTCGGCGACGGTCTCCTGCACATCGGCAACCACATCGTCCACAGTGGGCTCCTCAACGGGAGCGGCCTCTTCAACGGGAGCAGTCTCCTCGGCAGGAGCGGCCTCCTCAGCGGCAGGAGCCTCGGCAGTCTCATCCGCCACATCGTCGAGGGTGATATCCACATCGATGACCACTTCCGCGGCGGCCTTTAGATCCTTCAGCGCAGCATTGTTGGCGGCGATGGCAGCCATGGCCGCGTCCACCTTGCCGCACAGTTCGGCAAACTCCTCGTCAGGCTGACCCTGCATCTTGGCATAGTAGGCCTTGCCGATAGCAAAGTAGGCCTTGCGGATGGCATCCTGCTGCGCCATATTGTCAGCCTTGAGCTTGGCAATGGAAGCGACCTTCTTACCCTGCGCCACACCGGCCTGAGCCAGATTGCCCATCTTCTCCTTGATAGAACCGAAATCAAAGTTGATAGCCATATGTATTCCTCCTGATGATTCATTGGTGTTTTCACATCTTGCTTGTATTCTATGCCAATCAACCCGATCTGGCAAGGGGATCCTGGAACATTTCACAGTTCATTCAATCATTTTTAATCTGATTTCAATCTTTCGCGCACAGGATCCCGGATCATTCCACAGTGCTTTATCCCGCTGTTCCGTAAATGCGCAAAGCGCCGTTGAGCAATGCAAAAGCTCAGCGGCGCTTCTCAATGGATCAGAATCAGAACAGACCGGTGATCTTACCGTCGGCGTCAATGTCAATACGCTCTGCGGCAGGCACCTTGGGCAAACCGGGCATGGTCATGATATTGCCGGTCTGCACCACGATGAAGCCGGCGCCGGCGGACACCTTTACCGTATCCACCGTGATGGTAAAGCCCTCAGGGCGGCCCAGCTTGGAGGCGTCGTCAGACAGAGAATACTGGGTTTTGCCATGCAGATGGGCAGTTCCCCATAGCCCAGCGACTCCAGCGTGGCGATGGATTTTGCCGCGTCCTTGGGTAATTGACGCCCGCACCGCCATAGACCCTGCGGACGATCTCTTCGATCTTGGCCTTGATGGGCTGATTCAGCTCATAGGCAAACCGGAACGTATGGGGCTGCTGGCACAGGCGGAGCACCTCCTCGGCCAGCTCAATGCCGCCATCACCGCCCTTGCCCCAGACCTCGCTCATAGCCACATTGACGCCCAGTTCGGCGCACTTGGAACGGATCAGCTCCAGCTCTGCGTCGGTGTCCTGCGTAAAGCGGTTGACGGCCACCACACAGGGCAGGCCGTAGACCTGGGTGATATTCGCCACATGCTTGAGCAGGTTGGGCAGGCCCCGCTCCAACGCCTCCAGGTTTTCCTCTCCCAACTGGGCCTTGGGCACACCGCCGTTGTACTTCAGCGCCTTAACCGTGGCCACGATGACCACCGCGGAGGGATCCATGCCCGCCGCACGGCATTTGATATCCAAAAATTTTTCAGCGCCCAGATCCGCGCCAAAGCCTGCCTCGGTTACCACATAGTCCGCCAGCTTCAGGGCGGTGTCGGTGGCGGAAACGGAGTTGCAGCCGTGGGCGATATTGGCAAAGGGTCCGCCGTGGACAATGGCAGGATTGTGCTCCAGGGTCTGCACCAGGTTGGGCTTGATGGCATCCTTGAGCAGCGCGGCCATGGCGCCCTCAGCCTTCAGGTCATGGGCCGTGACCGGCTCACCCGTAGGTTGTAGGCCACAATGATGCGGCCCAGGCGGGCCTTCAGATCCATCAGGTCGGAGGCAAGGCACAGAACAGCCATAATTTCACTGGCCACGGTGATGTCAAACCCGTCCTCCCGCGGCACGCCCTGCATCCGGCCCCGCCGTGCCGTCGATGATGTTGCGCAGCTGCCGGTCATTCATGTCCACGCAGCGCTTCCAGGTGATGTTCTTCACATCGATATCCAGAAGGTTGCCCTGATGAATGTGGTTGTCCACCATGGCGGCCAGCAGATTGTTGGCCGCGCCGATGGCGTGAAGGTCGCCTGTGAAGTGCAGGTTGATGTCCTCCATGGGCACGACCTGGGCGTACCCGCCGCCCGCGGCGCCGCCCTTGACGCCGAACACCGGGCCCAGGCTCGGCTCACGCAGGCAGAGCAGGGTGTTCTTGCCCAGCTTGGCCATAGCGTCGGCCAGGCCCACGCTGGTGGTGGTCTTACCTTCGCCCGCGGGGTGGGGCTGATGGCGGTGACGAGGACGAGCTTGCCCTTGCGGGGCTTGGCGCGCAGCGGGGTAATGTCGATCTTGGCCTTCACCTTCCCGTAGTATTCCAGCAGTTCTTCGTCGATGCCGGCCTTTTCCGCAACCGTGCGGATGGGCAACATTTCGGTGCTCTGAGCGATCTCAATATCAGTCATCATAATGGTATCGTTCCTTTCTCGTCATAGTTGTGACAGCCGGGAAAACAAAAAACCGACGCATCCCGGCAAAACTCTGCCCAGACGGTCGGCTCACAAACGGCCATACTCCCCGTGGTCAGTTCCACTTCCGTCAGTCATATGGCTGTTACTAACATACACAAATTATTTTATTTTGTCAAGGGCTGAACTATAATTGACTATATGAACTTCTGAAACGTGTATAAAGCAGAAAGAAGGAGGTGATGACCATGGGGCCGTCCCACTCGGTGGAGCAGGTACTCGATCAATACGGCAGCGCTCTGTTCCGACTGGGGTATTTCATGCTTGGCAGCAGTGCGGACACGGAGGACGCCGTACAGGACACACTGATCCGCTATCTGCAAAAGCATCCCCAGTTTGCGGACAATGAGCACGAAAAAAGCCTGGCTGCTGCGGGTGATGACCAACCGATGCCGGGATCTGCTGCGCTGGCGCGCACGGCATCCACAGGTTGATCTTGACGAACTGCGCCACCTCGCCGCACCAGATGAGAACAGCAATATTCTGGCGGCGCTGATGCGTCTGCCTCCCAAACTACGGCTTGTAATGACGCTTCACTACATCGAGGGCTATTCGGTCAGCGAGATTGCCCCTATGATCGGACGCACCCCCTCCGCTGTGAAGATGCGCCTGCAAAAGGGTCGCATTGAATTGGAAACGATCTACCGGAAGGAGTTTATGCCATGATGGATCTCGATGCGCTCCGTTCTGCCGGGCAGAACATACAAATGCCCGGAACCATGAAAGCACGGCTGACAACCAAAGTCTCGGTGCCCCCCGCAAAAGATCCTGCGCCGGGCGCTGGCCGCCGCACTGGCAATCTGTCTCTGTCTGGGCGTCGGCACTGCGGCGGCGGCAGGCACAGAACCGGTTTATTCCATTCTCTACGCGCTCTCGCCCGCACTGGCCCAACAATTCCAGCCGATCCAGAAGAGCTGTGTCTCCAATGGCATCCGCATGGAGGTGGTCTCCGCCCGGCTGGAGGGCAGCACCGCCCAGCTCTATCTGACTATGCAGGATCTGGAGGGTGATCGGCTGGACGAAAGCTGCGACTTTTTTGACAGTGAAGATCTGCGCTTCGGGGTGAATATCACCGGAAGCTGCACGCTTCTCCAATATGACCCGGCTGCAAAGACAGCCCACTTTTTGATGACCCTCTCCTCCCAGGATGGCCGCCCACTGCCCGAAGGGCGCTTCACCTTTCCGCAGATGAACTGTTGACGCAGAAGTCAGAGAGCAACATTGATCTCTCAGAACTTTTAGATTATGTCAGCTCATCACCCACTATACAGCAGATCGATGACGAGCACATCCGCGGCTGGGGCAGCCCGGACGGCAGTGAGCCGCCGGACATGGGGTACGCGCTCACCCCTACACTCTCCCTCTCCCCCGCACCGGGGATCACGATCACGGCCATCGGCTTCTGGAATGGGCTGCTCCATATTCAAAGCTATTATGAGAATATCTCGAAAACGGACGATCACGGCTTTCTATCGCTGATTGCCCCGGATGGAACAGAAAAGGCTGCGTCATACAGCTTTTTTCTTCTGGGATGCTGCCGGTACCGGCAGCTATCAGAAGAACTTTTTGATATTTCTCCCGACGAACTGGATGAGTGCGCCATTCGAGGCCAGTTTGTCAGCGGCGGAACACTGATCCAGGGCCGATGGAAGGTGACAGTCCCATTGACCCAAAGCTGAAGCAGCGCCCGGCGGAATGCCGGGCGCTGCTTACTTGATGCAGTTACGCGAACTCGACAGGGCTGTCGGTGTCGCAGATGCAGATGTAAGGTGGAGCCGACGCCCAGATTCAGGGGCGTGCCGTCCTTATTGGTGAAGGTCATGGGCGCATCCATGTCGCCCTTCGTCCAGTTGATCTCCACATACTGTCCGCCGCAGGCATAGTAGCCAGTGCCGCTGGTGAGGTCAAACTCCTGAAGCACACCGTCTGCCTTGGTGCTCTGGCTGGTGGGAATGACCACCACATTGGTGACGGCGACCTGCGTATCCGTGTTGGCATCCATATAGGCGGAGCCGTCAGCGGCGCCGTTATACTTCACGGACACATCATACTTTTTCGTCTCTGCATTGTAGGCAAAGGCTGTGCTCTTATAGCCGGAGAAGGCCACATTGATACTCTGGGCGCCGGAGCCGCCGACCGGGGTGCCGTCCTCGGCAAAAGTGTAGGGAGAAGTGAAGCCGTCCTCATGGGTGGTACGGAAATCAGAGCCGGCCAGATACTCCTGGATCTGATCCGTAGAGGTATACATACTGTGCTCCGTGCCGAGATTTGCCTTGCGGTCCGGATCGCGCCAATAGAGATTGCCATGGCTCATAGCATCCAGCGTGGCGTAACCGGTCTGGCTCAGGATATCATTTGCCGTGGTGCTGGCGCCGCAGTGAGCCAGCATGGCGTCCAGGCCCATGGCCATAAAAAACGAAGTACTCACGGGTGGAGCGGATCGTTCCCCAAATTGCCCACACCGGTGGGATCCTGAAACACCGCCATTACGCGGGTGATGCCGCCCTCTTCCGGGATCTCGATCAGCATATCGGCGCTGCCGCAGCCGCTCTGAGGCATCGCTTTCTTCAACGTGTTCAGCATAACGGCCAGAGGACGATTGGCGGAAAGATCCGTCTCGGTGGCTTCACCGGTCAGCGGGTTGGTGGGACCCGCAGGCTCAGGTTCGGGCTCCGGCTCAGGTTCCGGTTCCGGTTCGGGAGCCGGCGCAGGTTCCGCTCCTCTACAACAGAGCTGGCCGCAGGAACTTCTTCGGTCTTGTTTCCGCAGGCAGCCAGACCAAATACCATGGCCAGCGCCATCAGCAGAGCGATCCACTTTTTCATCTCATTACCTCCTAAGTTTGTGCGGGGTCTGTTTTTCTATCATACCCTTTCCCTGTGCCGCGTCAAGGAAAAGGGGGACGCTTTCGCTTGCCTTTTTCCTTAAGATTTCGTATAATAAAGTTACAAAAGAAAGACCGTTCGGTCTCCAGAAGGAGTGTAGGGTTCAATCATGGAACGTGGATTTATTCAGGGAAAGCTGGAGATCAAATTTCTGCTGCTGTTTATTCTCGCTCGCGCCGAAGTACCGCTGGAGCTGGATCTGTTGGGCGATGTGGCCATGTGCGACAGCGGAGTGAGCTATTTTGACCTCTCTGCCGCTCTGGCAGAGTTGGTGGAGAGCGACCATGTGGAGCAGCAGGACGGCGGCTATGTCATCACCGACAAAGGCCGTAAAAACGGTGCTGTGACCGAAGACGAGCTGCCCTACTCCGTGCGGCTGCGCTGCGAGCAGCGGCTGGCTGAGATCAACGAGCGGGCCCGCGAGGCAAAAGCGCATTCACGCCGAGCTGGAGGAGACGGACAACGGCCAGTGGCGGGTCACACTGGGACTGGACAGTGTGGACAGCAACTTGTTTACGCTCTCACTCTCTTCCCCTCCAGGAGGACGCACGCCAGCTCATCCAGCATTTCCGTGCGGATCCGCAGGCCTTTCTTCGCGCACTGAAAGCACTCTGATTCTAGGCAAAGGAGAACTGACCACCACTTATGTCTGAACCGCTTATTTTCGGCGTCCCTCTGACGCAGATGTTTCTCTACTTCATCTGGTATTCTTTTTTTGGGCTGGTGCATGGAGTCCACTTACTGCTCCATCATGGAGAAGCATCTCATCAACCGGGGGTTCCTGCATCTGCCGCTGTGCCCCATCTACGGTGTCGGCGTACTCATTATGGTAAACTTCTTCACCCCGTTTACCGGCAACCCGCTTCTCTTCTATGTGATGGCAACCGTTGTCATGTCCGCATGGGAGTATTTTGTAGGCTGGCTGTTGGAGGTCACCACCCATATGAAATACTGGGACTACTCCCACCGCCGTTTCAATCTGAAGGGACGTATCTGCCTCGGAAACTGCCTGTGGTGGGGTGTGGCATCCTATTTTGTGATCTACTGGATCCACCCGGCTACGATCCGACTGCTGGGCATACTCCCGGTATTGGCGCGGCAGATCACCGCCTATGGGCTGGCCGCCGCCGTGATCGCCGATACGGTCATCACCATCCGCGACCTGGCTCTCATCAGCAAAGCGCTTGCAAAGGCAGAGGAAGCCCGGGTACAGCTGGAGCTGGGCAAGAAGGAGCTTCAGGAGCAGCTGGATGCCAGGAAGGATGCGCTTGCCCAGAGTCTCGAAACAAAGAAAGAGAACCTCCAGCAGAGTCTGGAGGCCAGGAAGGACGATTTGCAGGAGTCTCTGGAAAACAAGGCCGAGCGGGCAAAAGCGAGACTGGCCGCACTGGAGGAGCGCCGCAGCCAGATGCTGGCCGCCGCCGACAAGCACTCCCGCCGCTTCGTCCGTCATTACCGCACCTTGTCCTCCCGCCGCTACTCCGGCACACTGGCTGAGCTTCGCCGCCGTGCCGCAGAGCGTCTCAAAGACCGTACAACAAAATGATCCTGCAATATGCAAGAAGAGCGTGTCAATCAGTTTGACACGCTCTTCTTTATGCCTTTAAAAGCAGCAGCTCCTCCGGCGGTATTCTTACAAAGCCGGTCTGCGGCACCTTCAGATGGAGCGCCTTCTCCACCTCCCAGCGCATCGGTTTCGCCGCCGGGACATCCTTTGCGCAGATCTGATAGATATAGGAAAAAGTATCTTCAATACTCTCTACCAGCTCATAGGCGAAGGCATACTCTCCCGGAGCATCGCTTAGTTCAAACCGATGGGCGCGGATGCCCAACCAGACGCAGGCGTCGTCTCTCTGAGCCGGGAAGGAAATTCCCCAGTCGTCCGCCACGATCCGGTTGCCCTCCCAATGGGCCGGGGACAGGTTCTTGCATCCGGCTGAGCCGGGCAGCCGTCGCAGTGACAGGAGCGGCAAAGATCTCCCATTTCTCACCGAAGCGGTTGATCTTTCCGTTCAGATAGACCGCCACCTTATCACTCAGGCGATAGACCTCATCCCGATTGTGCGTGACGAGGAGGGCAGTCCCGTCAAAGCCGTTGATGGTCTGACGCACCACCTGCTCCATCTCCCAGCGCAGCGTGGCATCCAGGGCCGAAAAGGGCTCGTCCAGCAGGATCAGTGCGGGGCGTGAGGCCAGCATACGGGCCAGTGCGGCGCGCTGCTGCTGACCGCCGGAGAGCTGGCTGGGATAGTGACCCTCCAGCCCCTCCAGCCGCAGGCGGGAGACATACTCCATCGCCTGCTCCCGGCGCCGGGCTTTGGAAAGACCCTTCTCACGTTCCATGCCCGCCATGATGTTCTGAAGCACCGTCATGTTGGGAAAGAGCGCGTAGTTCTGGAACAGATAGCCCACGCGGCGCTGCTGGGGTTTCAGGTTGATCTTGTGCTCCGAGTCGAACACGGTCTCCCCGTTGATGCGTATCACGCCCTCGTCCGGCGTCACAACACCGGCGATACAGCGCAGCGTCATGCTCTTTCCACAGCCGGAATCACCCAGCAGGGCCAGCGTCTCATGCCCGGCTTCAAACTGGACATCCAGTTGGAAGGAACCGACCTTTTTCCGGATATTCACATAAATTGACATGGTCGATCCTCACCACCGATTCTGCTTGCGGCCCTTGCCATCGGACACCATATTGATGACAACGATGATCGCCAGCGCAATGACCAGCATGATGACCACCCAGACACCGGCGGTGGCATAGTCGCCGTCCTTGATCACGTTGGCGATCTTCTGTGAGATCGTGCCGGTCTTACCCGCAATATTACCTGCCAGCATAGACGTGGCACCGAATTCGCCCAATGCGCGGGCAAAGGTGAGCACGGTGCCGGAAGCCACGCCGGGACCCGCCGCCGGCAGAACGACCCGCCAGAAGAGCTTCGTCTCCGACATACCCAGCGTCCGGGCCGCATAGATCAGCTCAGGGTCGATCTGCTCAAAGGCCGCCCGGGCATTGCGGTACATCAGCGGAAAGGCGATCACCGAAGCGGCGATGATGCAGCCCAGCCAGGTCTGCACCACTTTGATGCCCATTTCCTCATAGAGGAAGACACCCACCGGGCGGCGCAGAGAAAACAGCAGCAGCAGGAAGAAACCGGCCACCGTAGGAGCCATGACCATCGGCAGCGTCAGCACGCCGTCCACCGCGGCCCGGGCTTTTGGCCCCAGCCGCAGCACCTTGCGGGCGGCAAACAGGCCAAGGAAGAAGCAGATCACCGTGGCGACCACGCCGGTCTTGAGCGAGATCCAGAATGGGCTCCAGTCAAAGCTGAGCACCATATCCCAAATTGCTTTCATGTCGCTCCCCCTTCCCGATCGGTTTACTTGTTGACGATGAAGCAGTACTCCTCAAAGGCCTGCAGGCAGTAGTCGGTCTGCAGGAAAGCCAGCAGAGCCTGAGTGGCGGCGCTCTCGGCCTCGGTAGCCTCGGGGTTGGCGACCTGGCAGACAGGATAAACGATGTTGCCGGTCAGGGTACCGTCATCCTGAGCCAGGATGGTCAGCTCATCCTTGTGATTATAGTAGTCGGAATAGTAAATGGTAGCGGCGTCCACACTGCCCTCGACAGCCTTGGCGGCGGCGACTTCAACATCGTCGGCCTCGTCGATCTCCATGTCGTTCAGCACAGCAGAGATCTCCTCGGTGGTGTAAGCGGCGGGGTCCTCAGCCTCGGGCAGGATCCCCAGGGAGACCAGGGCAATTCGGGTGTACTTGCCCACAGGCACGCTGCCGCCGCAGATGGCCATGCTCTTGGCGTCGGCCAGATTGTCCCAGCCGGTGACGGCGGTCTCGACATGATTGCCCTTGACCAGGCACAGCTCATTGGACAGCAGGTTGACGATGGAGCCGTCCACCACCAGGCCGTCGGTCTCGTCCAGCGTGGTCACCTGCTTCTTACCGGCGGAGAAGAACAGGTCATGGCCGATGCCGTTGGCCTCCTCAATGCCGGAGAGCAGCTTGCCGGAGGAGCCGGTGTTGTACTCGATATTCACACCGGGGTTCTGCTCCTCGAACTCAGGAATGATCTTGTCCACAAAGACGGCCTCCAGAGAGGCGGCGATGTCGATGTAAACGGTGGTCTGCTCGGCGGCAGGCTGATCGTCAGCGGCGGAACCGGAAGCAGAGGCGGCAGGAGCGGCAGAACCGGAAGCGTCCGCAGCGGAGGTCTTACCCTCGGAACCGCAGCCGGCCAGGGCCAACACCATAGCCAGCGCCATCACGAGGGCCAGCAGCTTGTCGATTTTCATCATTGTCGCATTCTCCTTCTTGGAAATTCTTTATATTCTCTGCGCAGTAATCATATTCTCTGCGCAGTAATCAAGATAAAGCGCATGGAATACCGGATTCAGGGCTCGATGACCTCGATCGTGTCACCGGGACATACCCTGCCCTCTTCCTGCACCCGCATAAAGATGCCCTCCCGGGGCATACAGCAGTCGCCCACCTGCTGTCGAATGGCGCAGTCATTGTGGCACTCTTTCCCGATCTGAGTCACTTCGCCCAGTGCAGTGCCCACTTTCAGGCGGGTCCCCCACAGGCAGAGTCTTGAGCTCAATTCCGCGGGTCAGAATATTCTCGGCAAAATCGCCCGGTTTTAGTTGTATAGTAATTTTACTTTGCAGATTATCGACACTTTCCTGAGCCAGCAGACTCACCTGTCGGTGCCACTTTCCGGCGTGGGCATCACCCTCAATCCCGTGTTCCGGAATCAAGTGAATCTCCTTTACAGAATGTTTGCTGATCCCGCGCACTTCGCTGATGCAGACAGCCAGTACCTCAGCCATGCTGCTCCACCCCACAATCTCCGGAATTGCCCCGCAGGACATCAAGGCCGTGGCCCAATGCGGGCAAAACGGCCTCCAAGTTCTCCGCGGCAGCCTTTTTACTGCCGGGCAGGTTGACGATCAGGGTTCGGCCGCGGGTACCGGCCACGCCGCGGGACAGGCAGGCCCGGGGCGTGATCTGAAGGCTGGCATAGCGCATCGCTTCCGGAATCCCCCGCGCCTCGCGCTCCAGCACAGAGAGGGTCGCCTCCGGCGTCACATCCCGAGGAGACAGTCCCGTCCCCCCGGTGGTCAACACCAGCGCCACATCGCGCTCATCACAGCAGGCTTTCAGCTCCGCCGCGATCCGGTCAAATTCATCCGGGATAATACAGGTGTATTTCACCTGATAGCCCGCCTGCTCCAGCTGTGTTTTCAGCGCCGGGCCGGAGGTGTCCTCCCGCTCGCCGCGGCTGCCCTTGTCGCTGATGGTGATAACAGCAGCTTTATATTCCATGAAAAAGCTCATTCCTTTCGTTCCAATGTACCCGACTTTCCGCCGGTTTTTTCAGCAGTCGGATCCGGTCGATGACCATATCCCGCTGGACCGCCTTGCACATATCATAGACGGTCAACGCCGCTGCACTGACCGCAGTCAGCGCCTCCATCTCCACGCCGGTCTGTCCGGAGCAGGAAGCCGTGGCAAGGATATCTACTGCACAGTCCGTTTCGTTGAGCTCCAGCTTCAGCTCCACACCGGAGATCATAATCGGGTGGCACAGCGGGATCAGATCCGGCGTGCGCTTGGCTCCCATAATGCCCGCCAATTGGGCGACCGTCAAAACATCGCCCTTTTTGCATCCGCCGGTGCGGATCAGTTCAAAGGTACTGCGGTTGACCAGCACACGCCCCGCCGCGACAGCGGTGCGCTGGGTCTCCGCCTTTTCTCCTACATTGACCATCCGCGCGTGGCCGGACGGATCAAAGTGTGTAAAATCCTCCATATTACCCTCCAATTCGGTTCATGGGGCGACCGCCCGCGCTGACATGACCGGGCACCAGTTCCTGATGGCTCTGGGGTTTTGCCCGGATCGCATCGACCAGAGACTGCTCCAGCATAGTCCCATGCAGCCCCCGCAAGTAAATCTCCTTGTCAGAGTGCAGACAGGGCTTCAGCTTGCCATCACTGGTCAGGCGGATGCGGTCACACTGGGCGCAGAAGTCATGGCTGATCGGCGAAATGAGTCCCACGCTCCCCTTCGCACCGGGCAGGGCATACAGCCGGGCTACGCCGGAGCTGCGCTCCAGCGGCCGAAGCTCCGGCACCCGTTCCGGCACCACAGAGCACGGCAGGAAGGACTCCTTCGGGAAGTCCGCCCCGGGACCCAGCGGCATCAGCTCAATGAAGCGCACCTCGATCGGATATTTACGGGTCAGCTCCACCAACTCCGGGATCTCATCATCATTGAACCCGCCTATCAGAACGGTGTTGATCTTGAGCGGGGCAAAACCCACACGATACGCTGCTTCAATGCCGCGCAGCACCTGATTCAGGTCGCCGCCCCGGGTCATGCGGCTGAACTTTTCGGGTTCCAGCGTGTCCAGGCTGATATTCACCCGCCTCACGCCGGCATTCTTCAGCGCCTCTGCCTGCTCTGCCAGCAGCAGACCGTTGGTGGTGACCACCAGTTCTTCTATGCCGGGAATACTGGAGATCCGGCGGCACAGCTCCGGCAGTCCCGGCCGCACCAACGGCTCGCCGCCGGTGATACGCACCTTGCGCACCCCCAGCTTTGCGGCGGCAGAGACGATCTCCCAGATCTCCTCAAAGCTGAGGATATCGTCATGCCCCCGTTTGGCCACGCCGCAGGCGGGCATACAGTAGCGGCAGCGCAGATTGCACAGATCTGTCACAGATACCCTCAGATATGTGATACTGCGGGAAAATTCATCGGTCACTGGTCGATCACCTCCTCATCATCTGAAAAGTCACTTTACGATACACTCAATAATGGCCGTAAGAACAGTTGGGCCAGTGGCAGCTGCCGCAGCTCTGGCAGAAGCCGCCGTCCGCCAGCCGCACCAGATCCGTCTTTGTCAGCTTTTCCCCGGTCATCAGCTGGGGGGAGCAGCACATCAAACGTAGTGGTGGGCGCCTTTACTGCCGCGCCGGGCACACCTACAAAGGCGGTATCCCCCAGATAGGCCAGCATCAGCATATTTCCGGGCTGGGAGGGACGCCGTGGGACACAACCTCTGCGCCGCAATTGCGGATTGCAGTCGGAGTCAGATCATCGGGATCCACAGACATACCGCCGGTCATGACGATGATATCCGCCCCCTGCGTGAGATAGCTCTGAATGGCCTCCTCCAGCATCGGCAGGTCATCGTCGCAGAAGGTGCATCCCAGCACCTCGGCTCCATAGGGGCCACCTTACGGCGGATGACCGGCTGGAAAAGGTCCTGAATGCGGCCGGTATAGATCTCACTGCCAGTGATGATAATACCGATCTTCTGAGACCGATAGCGCACCAGTTCCAGCAACGGACGCTCGCTCTCCCGACACAGCCGCTCCGCCTCCTCGATCTGGCGCTCCTCAGTCACCAGCGGCACAATGCGCATGCTGGCCAACCTGGCCCCGGGCTGAACGGGATAATGGTCGGGCAGCGTGCAGATCGTGATATCGCCAATGGAGTTGATCGCATTCAGCAGGGGACATTGACCCGGAACAGACCGCTTCTCTGTGCGGTGAGCACCATCTTGCCCTCGCTTGGCCCTGTAAAGCTGCCATCCTGGACAGCCGCGAGTCTGGACAGCCGCAGGGCGGCGTCCTCCTCGTGGATCTCGCCCGCATGTTCCTCCCAGACAAAGATATGCTGCTTGCCCAGATCCAGCAGCCGCTCCACATCCTCCTGTTCGATCACATGGCCCCGGCGGAACACCGGGCCTTTGAAATCCTTTCAATGCCGGTGACATCGTGACATAGCGTCATGCCAACGGCATCCTGTACCAACACTTTTTTCGCCAGGACAACCACCTCAAATTCCAAAATAGCTCACCCGAAGCATCGCCCCGGCGCTCTGGGGGCCTGCACCGGACAGGATCTCCGCCAGCGCATTGGCTCCGGCCAGCGTGTGCAGTGCGCCGTTTCCCTGCTGGGCGGCGGGATAAAACACCAGGCCATGCTCGTCCGCACTCAGGCGGCCCCGCACCAGACGAGTCTGCTTCCCGCCTTTCTTGAAGTCCGCACCCAGCCGGGCGGATACCTCTGGCAGAACCGCCTGCTCCCGGCCGCACAGGCGGCGCAGAACAGGTAGCGCCACAGCGTAGAAGCAGGTCAGCGCCGAAGCCGGATTGCCGGAGAGGCAGGCGGCAAATTTGCCGTTTTTCCAGCCAAAGCAGCACTTTCCACCGGGCTTCAGGCCGATATTTCGCACAGCGATCTCCGCGCCAGCGCGTTCCAGTGCCGCAGGCGTCAAGTCGTAATCGCCTACGGAGACACCGCCGGTGGTCAGCACCATATCGCACTCCCCAGCGCCCGCTCCAGCAGCGCTGCAATGGCGGCACAGTCGTCCTTGGGCGTGCCATAGTAGACCGGCTCCGCACCTGCCAGTCGCAGAGCAGTCTCAAAAGCCGGACGATTGCTGTTGGGGATCCTGCCCTCCGTCGGAGAAGCCGTCCCCTCCTCCAGCTCGCTGCCGGTGGTAATGACCGCCACTCTGGGACGGCGATAGACGAGGACCGAACCGACGCCCTGCGACCAGAGCGCTCCGGCCACACCGGCGTCTACGGTCTGGCCCGCACGGGTCAGCTCCATGCCCACATGGACGTCCTCACCGCGGCAGATCAGGTTCTCACCGGGCTGATAGGCACGCTTCAGCGTGACCGTCTCCGGTGTAAAATCGGTCTCCTCAAATTTACTCACCGCATCCGCGCCGGGCGGAATAGGGGCCCCTGTCAAAATTTTAACTGCCGTACCAGATGTGACCGTCCTGGTGGGCACCGCTCCGGCGGGCACTTCCTCCAGAATTGTGAGGGTCACCGGGAGTTCTCCCGCCGTGTCCGCACTGCGGAAGGCATAGCCATCAAAGGGTGAGCGGTCAAAGGGAGGCACTTCCCGCAGCGCCGCCGTCGGGGCAGCCAAAAATGAGCCCGGCCGCATTGTCCAGCGAAACAGTCTCCGTCGAAACAGGAACCGCCCGTTCCAGCAGAAGATCCCGGGCAGAGCGCCAATCCATGGGTTTCGTCATCTTCTGATCTCCTTTCCCAATTGATCCGATGTTCGCTTTTATGCCAAAAAAGCAAAAAAGCTCTGCCGGAAGGCAGAGCGACGAAGGCCCGCAGGATCACTCCCGCGCACCGCATCAGACGCTCTCCTTTTCAAAGAAGGAAGGCGAGGCCGTTTCCGACGCTCACCCTGGGGGCTGACTATATCAGCCCCGGCTGCTGCCCCATGGCCCGAAGGCGTTAGGCGGCAGCAGCTCGGAGAGAAGTTTGTTCTTTTGTATCGATTTATTGTAGCAACTTTCAACCGATGCGTCAAGTGATTTATCGCCAAAGCGACAGATCCCTATTGTGTCTCAGAACAAAGGCGCAAAGGCGCGCAGCAGGGCGTGGTAAAGCCGCTTGCTCTTGGAAAAGCGCCGCGCATCGTCCAGACTGATCTCCTGGCTGACCGCCTGCGTGGCGAGAAAATCCTCCCGCACAGACTGGATCGCGGAGACGCCGGACATCCAGACGCCGCACTCAAAGTGCAGATACAGGCTGCGAAAATCCATATTGACCGTTCCGACCGTGGCATAGCGGTCGTCCACTACGAAATTCTTTGCATGGATAAAGCCCGGGGTGTACTCAAAAATGCGCACGCCGGACTCCAGCAGGATCTGGTAGTGGGCGCGGGTCAGCTCAAACACGATCTTCTTATCCGGGATGTGGGGGGTAATGATGCGCACATCGACACCGGACTGGGCGGCCACGCAGAGCGCATTGGTCATGGCGTCATCAATGATGAGATAGGGGCGTAGTCAGGTAAATATACCGCTCCGCCTTGCTGATCATATTGTGGTAGACGCTGGCTCCCACCGGCTTGTCGTCCAGCGGAGAGTCGTCGTAGGGCTGTACCACACCATCAGTAATCACATCTTCCGGGCGGGCGTGGGCCGGAAAAAGCTCGATATTCTCCTGCTTCTCCCGATGCAGATCCCAGGCAGCGAGGAACATGACGGTAAAGTTCCACACCGCCTCGCCCCGGAGCATCACGCCGGTATCCTTCCAGTGACCGAAGCGATCGATCGCGTTGATATACTCGTCCGCCAGATTGATGCCCCGGTGAAACCCACATTGCCGTCGATGACCAGAATCTTGCGGTGATCCCGGTTATTGAGCCGCAGGGACACCACCGGCCGGTAGCGGTTGAACACCTGGCAGGGAATGCCCATGGCCTCCAGCGTACGGTCATAGTTGGTGGGCAAGGTGTAAAGGCAGCCCACATCGTCATACATGACCCGCACGTCCACGCCCTCGGCGACTTTTCGCTTCAGGATCTCCAATATCTCATTCCACATGACGCCGGGATGAATGATGAAATACTCCAGAAAGATGAAGTGCTCTGCCTTTTCCAGCTCCTCCTTCATTTTCACAAACATATCATCGCCCAGAGGAAAATATGTTGTCTCCGTGTGGATATGGGGCGGGCAGAAGCTGGCTCCGGCCAGATAGCGCGCCCTGATTCAGCGCCGCCATCCCCTGCTCCTCCAGCGCGGCCTTTGTCTCCGGGGTGACGCTGCCCATAGAGGTGCGCATACACGCCTCCTGCTGGTGCATTTTTTGGCGAGAGCGTATATCGATCTTGTTGCCGCCGTAGAGCAGGTACATGACCGCGCCAAACATGGGCACCGACAGTACCAGCACCACCCACGCGATCTTATAAGCGGCCTCGTAGCCGCCGCTGATGATCTTCAGCACCGCAATGGTGGCGATGGTCACATAGACAAAATAAAACAGAGCGGAATAGCGGGCAAACCAGATGATGGGCACCGCCAGAATAAAGAGCTGGAGGGCAATGCCCACGCTCACAAAAATGTGCGATGAAAGATGATCTTCGCAATACGGCTGAAGATGCTCTGTTTTCCCCGGCGCATGCTGGCCTTGGCCCGATCCCGGGCCAGACGCGCACGGGCTCTCAGCCGTTTTGTTGTCATAGGTTTACTCATTTGACCACCACATTCTCCTCGCCCAGCACTTCCCGGGCCTCCCGCACCAGCGAGGTGTGGATCAGGCCGGGCAGTCCATATCTTTTTGAGTATCCTGCGCATAGAAAATGATCTGTCCTCTGCCCGGGAACATGATGAGCACCTTGCGCAGATAAGCCACCGCCGGATCATCAATGCTGTTGACCCGCAGATAGAGCTTGGTCTTGCCCTGCATGACACCGGGGCGTTCCTCCCTCCGCTCCAGCGTAGAGCCGCCGCCGGAATAGGGACTGGCCGGCGCGGCAGATGCCTCCGCCAGCGGCCGAACGGAATTGCACATGATCTGAGGATCCTTATCCTCCCGGGCGGAGATGCGCCCGTCCACCAGCAGAGCACTGCCCTCCTTCAGATAGCTTCCGCACTCCCCCAGCGTCTTGGAGAACACCAGCATCTCGATCCCGCCGGTGTCATCCTCCAGCGTCACATAGGCCATTAAGCTGTTATTCCGGGTGGTCTTTGTCTTGACTGCCGTGACCACGCAGGCCAGCGTGACCCGCTGCTCATCCCGGAACTGCCGGGCACCGCCTTCGGCGGCAAAGTCGCTGTTGATGGCGCCGATGCGCACGGAGCGCACCCGGCGGATGATGTCCCGGTACTCGTCCATGGGGTGGCCGGTCAGGTAGAGGCCGGTGGTCTCCCGCTCCATATTCATCCGCTCCGTCGGGCTGAACTCCGGAATATCGGGCAGCGGGATCTCCGCCGCGGCGCCGTTGCCCTCGTCGCCAAAGCCGCCGAACAGGTCGAACTGTCCCTCCAGATTGCGCTTCCGGGCGGCGGCAATGCCGTCCATCACCGGGTTCATAACCGCCAGGAGCTGGCTGCGGCGCACCTTCATGGAGTCAAAGCTGCCGCACCGGATCAGGTTTTCCAGCGCACGGCGGTTCAGGTCGTGGTCATACATCCGCTCACAGAAGTCCTGGAAGGAGCGGAACAGGCCGTTCTTCTCCCGCTCTGCCGCCATGGCGTCGATCAGGCCCCGGCCGACGCCCTTGACGCCCACCAGACCAAAGCGGATACCCTCGGCCACAACGGTGAAGTCCGGGCCGGACTCGTTGACGTCCGGCGGGAGGAACGGAATGCCCATCTCCTTGCACTCGCCGATATAGGCCGCCACCTTGTCGCTGGAGTCCAGCACGCTGGTCAGCAGGGCGGCCATATACTCCCGGGGATAATGGTATTTGAAGTAGGCCGTCCAATAGGTCACAATGGCATAGCTCACCGCATGGGCCTTATTGAAGGCATAGTTTGCAAAGTCGTAGATCTCGTTATAGATCGCGTTGGCGGTCTCCTCGTCGATGCCGTTGGCCACACACCCCCTTGATGCCCCGGCTTTCGTCGCCGTGGATAAAGGCGTTGCGCTCCGCCTCGATCTCATCCGCGTGCTTCTTGGAGATGGCACGGCGCACCATATCTGCGCCGCCCAGCGAATAACCCGCTAGCTGCTGGAAGATCATCATGACCTGCTCCTGATAGACGATGCAGCCATAGGTGTCTGACAGGATAGGCTCCAGCATGGGGTGTTTATAACGGATCAGGGACGGATCCGCCTTACAGGCAATGAAACGCGGGATCGAATCCATGGGACCGGGACGGTAGAGCGCGTTGATGGCGGCGATGTCGCCGATGCAGGTGGGGCGCAGCTGCTTGCAGACATTCGTCATGCCGGCGGATTCCACCTGAAACACGCCGGAGGTCCGGCCGGCGGCCAGCATCTGGAACACTGCCGGATCGTCATCCGGGATCCGGTGCAGATCAAACTCCGGCTCCCGCCGGTGGATCATGTGCTCCGCATCGTCCAGCACCGTCAGGTTGCGCAGGGCCAGAAAGTCCCTCTTGAGCAGCCCCAGTTCCTCCAGCGTGGGCGCTTCGTACTGGGTGACGATGCTCTCGTCGTTGCGGGCCAGCGGCACATAGGTGTAGACCGGCCGGCGGGTGATGACCACGCCCGCCGCGTGCTTGGAGGCGTTGCGGGGCATTCCCTCGATGGTCTTGGCCGTGTCAATAAGCCGTTGTACCTTTTCCTCGCTCTCATACATCTCCCACAGGGGTTTGGAGACCTGCAGGGCCTCTTTCAGCGTGATCTTGGAGTTATTGGGGCCGCCGGGCACCTGCTTGGCAATGGTGTCCACCTCGGCATAGGGCAGATTCATGACCCGCCCCACATCCCGGATGACACCCTTGGCAGCCATGGTGCCGAAGGTGATGATCTGAGCCACCCGGTCAGCACCGTACTTCCGGTTGACATAATCAATCACCTCTGCCCGTCTGCGGTAGCAGAAGTCGATGTCGATATCGGGCATGGACACCCGTTCCGGGTTAAGGAAGCGTTCAAAATAGAGGTCATACTGCATCGGATCCACGTCCGTGATATACAGGCAGTAGGCCACCATACTGCCCGCCGCACTGCCGCGGCCGGGGCCGACAGGGATCTTCCGGCTCTTGGCATAGCCCACATAGTCGGAGACGATGAGGAAGTAGTCCACAAAGCCCATCTTGCGGATCATGTCCATCTCGTATTTCAGACGGGCCTTGTACTCCTCAGAGCCATTGGGGTAACGGTGGGCAAATCCGTCCGCACAAAGCTTGTCAAACCAGCTGTCCGCATCGTAGCCCTCAGGATACTGGAACTCCGGCAGGTGGTAGGTGCCAAACTCAAAATCCATCCGGCACTGCTCCACTACCTTGACGGTGTTTTTCAATGGCCTCCGGGTGCTCCGGGAAGAGGGCGCGCATCTCGTCCTCGGACTTCAGGTAGAACTCCTGCGTCTCAAACTTCATGCGTCTGGGATCGTCGAGCGTCTTGCCAGTCTGGATGCACAGCAGCACATCCTGCGCCACCGCGTCCTCCTTGCGGATGTAATGGGCGTCATTGGTAGCCACCAGCGGAATGCCGGTCTCCTCGCTGAGCCGGTAGAGGTCGGGCAGGATCTGGCGCTGCTCCGGAATGCCGTGGTCCTGCAGCTCCAGATAGTAGTTTCCATCCCCCATCATATCCCGCATCATGAGAGCGTGCTCCCTGGCCCCGGCATAGTCACCGGCGCGCAGACGACGGGGGATCTCTCCGGCCAGACAGGCACTGAGGGCGATCAAACCCTCGTGGTGCTCTCTCAGCAGGTCAAGGTCAATGCGCGGCTTGATATAGAATCCCTCCACGTTGGCCTGACTGACCATGTAGGACAGGTTGCGGTAGCCCTCTTCGTTTTGCACAGCAGGATCAGGTGGCGTGCCTCGCTGTCCAGCTCATGCACCTTGTCAAACCGGGTACGGGGCGCCACATAGACCTCACAGCCGATGACCGGCTTGATGCCCTCTTTCACGCAGGCGCGATAAAAATCCACACAGCCGTACATGACGCCGTGATCCGTGATGGCCACGCTGGTCTGACCCAGTTCCTTGAGGCGCTTGATCAGCTCTGTAATACGGCAGGCGCCATCCAGGAGGGAAAATTCCGTATGAACATGAAGATGTGCAAAAGCCATAGGTTACCTCATTTGTGATCCATGGACGTACAGTCACGCCCGTGCGTCCGCTTTGTCTTCTCCCTGCATCTGAACCGGTGCGCTTGCCAGCTACACCAGCTTGCGCAGGCGGTGGTTCAGGCAGGACTTGCTCACCTCAGCCAATGCCGCCAGCTGGGCCAGCGACAGTTCCGGGCTTTCGATGCGCAGACGGGCGGTCTCCCCGCAGCTTGTCCGGAAGAGAGTCCAGCCCGGCATTTTTCTCCAGCCTCCGAATGGCCTCGATCTGCCCCTGGGCGGCTTCTACCGCCTTGCCCAGATTGGCCACATCGCAGTTTGACCAGCGGTTGACACCGTTGCGCAGATTTTTCTCCACCTTGGCATTCATGATCTCCATGGCCGACAGCGGCGCACCCACCGTAGTCAGGAAATCCGCAATGGCTTCACTGCGCTTGATATAGGTTACATAATTATTGTTTCGGCTGACCGTTTTCGGTTCAAATCCCATATCCATCAGCAAGCTTTGTAATTCCCGGTGGACATAAAGATGGGATGTCGCCAATTCCAGATGATACCGTTTTTCGGGTCGGTCACACTTCCGCCCGCCAGAAACGCCCCCGCAGGAAGGCGCTGCGGCAGCACTCCTCCTCCAGCACGGCATAGTTGATGTGGTGAGAAATGCTGTTCTCCCGGGGCATACCCGTAGGTCTCAGAATGCGCTCCATCTTCTTGGGATCTGTGACCTCAAAACTCAGCCGTCCGCCGGTGCTCGTGTCCGCCGGACGGACATCAAACTCCGCAGAGAACGCATTTTTAAACAGCTTGGGCAGGCGCTGAGCAAACTCCGCACTGCGGGTGGTCACCCGCAGGCGTTGGGGGGTAAAGCTGTTGCAGAACAGCAGTATGCCGTAGGCCTCCGCTCGGGCGCAGCAGGGACGCGATACCTTTTCCCGACATAATTCACCCTTGACTTGCGATGCAAATGACATATGTTTCAGCTGCTCCCTTTCTCAGCGCTCCCGCACATAACGGGGCTCCCTTTTCACCACGCGGACGGTGTGTTCCTCAACAAGCTGCATAGCTGCCTGCGCCAGCAGTTCTGGATCGTGTCTGGCCAATCTGCGCTGGCGAACATCGGCCAGCGGCCGCTCCTCCAGCGCCACGCCCATGGCCGCGATCTCGGAGGATCCACCGTGATGGAACCGCATTTTCCTTGGCATACAGCGGCAGCAGCTCTTCCGGCATAGGTTCGGAATTGACCAGGCAGAAGTCCACCAGCTTATGACCGGGTGGGTCAGGATCGCCCGCAGATGGTCGGCGGCGGTATAGCCTTCGGTCTCTCCATCCTGAGTCATAACGTTGCAGACATAGGCCCGCAGGGCAGGGGCGTCCGCAATGGCGTCTGCAATGCCGTCCACCAACAGGTTCGGGATCACACTGGTATAGAGGCTGCCCGGCCCCAGCAAGATGAGATCCGCCCTGGCAATGGCCTCCAGCGCCAGCGGATTGGCCCTGGGCCGTTCCGGCACAAGGCGAACCTTGGTGATCCGGCAGTCCTGTGCTTTTTGAAGTCGCAGATCTTGGATTCCCCGGTCACACGGGTTCCGTTTTCAAACTCAGCCACCAGTTGAATGATCTCGCTGGTGACGGGCAGAACCCGGCCGGTAATCGCCAACACCTGGCTCATCTGGGCCACAGCCTGATCAAAGGATCCGGTGATCCCGGTCAGTGCCGCCAAAAGAGGTTGCCGAAGCTCTGCCCCGCCAGGCTGCCCTCCTGAAAGCGGTAGTTGATGAGCTGATCCATCAGCGGCTCGGCGTTTGCCAGCGCCTGAAGGCAGTTGCGCACATCGCCCGGTGGGGGCATCCCCAGATCCTGACGCAGCATACCGGAGCCGCCGCCGTCGTCCGCCATGGTTACGATGGCGGTCACATTTTTCGTATAGCGCTTCAACCCGCGCAGCATGGTGGAAAGACCCGTTCCGCCGCCGATGGCAACGATATTGGGACCATCCGATGTAAACCGATAAGCACTCATAGCATCAAGTCCTCGTCATATCACGATGATATTCGCTGACGGTATAGCCCTGCTCCGCAGCCATGCCGCTGCCGCATGGGTCAGCGCCACGGAGCGGTGGCGGCCGCCGGTGCAGCCAATGGCCAGCGTCAGGATACTCTTCCCTCCTCCACATAGTGGGGCAGGAAAAGCCGAGCAGATCAAAAGCTTTTCTTCAAAAGTGTGCGTCACCGGAAAGGAATTCAGGTAATCCTGCACCGGCTGGTCAAGACCGGACTGCTGTTTCAGCCCCTCCACATAGAACGGATTGGGCAGAAAGCGCACATCCATAACAAGGTCGGCTTCCAGCGGAAGGCCGTATTTAAACCCGAAACTCATGACATTCACCGCAAGCCCGGCCTTCCCTCCATTGGTGCCGAAGAGCTTTTCCAGCGCGGCGCGGAGCATACTGGTGGACGCAAAGCTGGTGGTATCCAGCACATAGGTGGCGCGATCCCGCACGGGCTGCATCAACTGCCGCTCCCGGTTGGCGGCGTCCGTCAGCGATCCGCCCGCACTGGACAGCGGGTGCTGACGGCGCGTCTCTTTATAGCGCTTGATGATGGTAGGCAGAGCCGCCTCCATGAACAGCAGCTGATAGGGGCAGTGCATCGCTTCCAGCTCATCCAGCGCGTGGAGCAGCGGCTCGAAACTGCCGCCGGAGCGCACATCGCTCACCAATGCCACCCGGTCATAGCGACCGTTTGCGTGCATACAGAACTCCGCAAACTTTGGCATGAACTCCGGTGGGATATTGTCCACGGTGTAAAAGCCCGCATCCTCCAGGAATTCGGCCGCCCGGCTCTTTCCCGCACCGGACAGACCGGTGATAATTACAAAATCCATTCTGCACCTCTCCTCTCAGCCCAGGCGGCGGATCTCCAGTTCCAGCGCGATGCCGGTCTCCCGCAGAACGGTCGCCCGGATCTCATCCGTCAGGGCCAGCACATCGGCACAAGTGGCCGTTCCGGTATTGATGACAAAGCCCGCGTGCTTTTCGCTCACCTGCGCACCGCCGACCCGGCGTCCCTTCAATCCGCACTGATCGATCAGCGCCGCCGCATAGCCGCCCACTGGACGCTTGAAGGTGCTGCCCGCACTGGGGTATTCCAACGGCTGGCTGGCACGGCGCTTCTGAGCCAATTCCTCCATTTTTGCACGGATCCTGGTTTTGTCCCCTTCTGAAGTCTCAGCACCGCGGAGGTGCCAAATTTGGAGCCGTCGGAGAAGGCGCTGTGGCGGTAGGTGAGCTGCTGCTCCTCCCCCGCAGCACACCGGCTTCACCAGTGCGGGTCAGATAGCGGCTCTCTGCCGCCACGTCCTTCATCTCGCCGCCATAGGCACCGGCATTCATCGCCATGCCGCCGCCCAGCGTACCCGGAATACCGTGGGCAAACTCCAAGCCGGTCAGGCTGTGCTCCATGGCAAAGACGGCCAGTCTGGACAACGGGACACCTGCGCCGCAGGTGATCTCCATCTCACCGGTCAGCTCCAGCGTGTCCAGCCCGCCGGCGGTCAGGATCACAAATTCATCCAGTTCTCCGTCCCCGGCCAGCACATTGGTGCCATTGCCCAGTACAAAGGGGTTGACGCCATTCTGCGCGGCAATTTTCAATGCCGCCGCGAACTCCGCCTCGCTCTTCACCCGGGCCATCAGCTTGACCGCGCCGCCGATGCGGAAGGAGGTGTGGCGGGCCATCGGCTCCCGCTCCAGCAGCTCCAGCGCCGGACAGGCGCACGATAGTTCTTTCTTTAATTTGACAGCATCCATGGGCGAGCCCTCCCGATATACAGATAATAATACAGTATATATTATAGCACCGACCGCTTATAAAAAGAAACCTCCCGCACGGCAAAAAAACAGAGCCGACCTTGCGGTCGGCTCTGTCAGTTCAGCCAAATATGGATTTACTCCGCCTTCTTGGCGCGCAGCTCCTCGATCAGTGCGGGAACCACCTCAAAGAGGTCACCTACCACTGCGTAATCAGCCACATCAAAGATCGGCGCGTCGGGGTCCTTGTTGATCGCCACAACGGTATCGCTGGCGCTCATACCGGCCAGATGCTGGATCGCGCCGGAGATACCCACCGCAATATACAGCTTGGGGGACACGGTCTTGCCGGTCTGACCCACCTGATGGGCATGGGGGATCCAGCCCGCGTCCACGGCGGCACGGCTGGCACCCACGGTGCCGCCCAGCACATCGGCCAGTTCGCGGATCAGATCAAAGCCCTTCTCGTCCTTCAGGCCTCGGCCGCCGGCCACGATGACCTCGGCCTCCTCCAGGTTGACAGCCTCAGCCACCTCCTTGACCCGCTCCACCAGCTTGACGCGGATGTCGGCGGGGTCGATATGCACGTCCTCCCGGACGATCTCGCCGGTGCGGCTCTCATCGGGCGCAGCCTTCTTGAACACGCCGGGGCGTACCGTGGACATCTGGGGATGGTGATCCGGGCACATGATGACGGCCAGCAGGTTGCCGCCGAAGGTGGGACGGGTGGACACCAGATTGTTGGTTCCCTCCTCGACATCCAGCTCGGTGCAGTCCGCGGTCAGGCCGGTCTCCAGCTGGCAGGCCACGCGGGGGCCAGATCGCGGCCATTGTTGGTCGCGCCGTAGAGCACGATAGCGGGGGCATACTTTTTAATCAGGGAAACGGTGGCAAAGGTGGCGGCATCGGTGTTGTACGTCTCATACTCATCGCCCTCCACCAGCAGCACCTGATCGGCGCCGTAAGCAATGCTCTCCTTGGCGACAGACTCGACATTTTTACCCATGACCAGCGCAACCAGCTGCTGGCCCATCTTATCGGCCAGCGTGCGGCCTACGCTGAGCAGCTCATAGCCCACGTTCTTGGCCTTGCCCTCTTCGGTCTCGACGACCACCCAAAGATTCTTGTTTTCCATGTTCACGCCCTCCTTACACCAGCTTGGCTTCGGCCAGCACATCGGCCAGCTTCTTGCCCGCTTCAGCGCCGGACAGTCCTTCCAGACGCATACCGCTCTTGCTGAGGGTGGGAGTGAAGGTCTTTTTGACCTTGGTGGGGAGAGCCCTTCAGACCGCGCTTCTCCTCGGGCACAATGACCTCGGCAGAGGTCAGGGGATCTCGATGACAGCCTTGCGGGCGGCCATCTTGCCCTTCAGCGAGGGATAGCGCAGGTCGTAGGCGGTCTTGTTCACGGTGATGAGGGGCGGGCATCTCACGGCATACCAGTCGTAGCCCTCGTCGCTCTCACGGCGGATCTTGACCGTATTGCCCTCCACCTCAGCCTCCAGGGCATAGGTGAGCAGAGCGCGGTCCAGATGCTGGGCGATCTCCGGGCCGACCTGAGCAGTGTCGCCGTCGATGGCCTGCTTGCCGCAGAACACCAGGTCAAACTTGGCACCCTGGCGCTCCTCCAGCACCTCGATCGCGGCGGCCAGCGTGCGGCTGGTGGCCAGCGTATCGCTGCCGCCGAAGGCCCGGTCACTGACCAGATAGGCGGCGTCAGCGCCGACGGAAATGCACTCCTTCAGCACGTCCTTGGCCTGCTCGGGACCCATGCACAGGGCAGTGATCCTGGCGTCGCCCACGCTCTGCCGCACCCGCAGTGCGGTCTCCAGCGCGTAGGCGTCAAAGGTGTTCAGGATGCTGGGCACGCCCTCCCGGATCAGGGTGTGCTTGACCGGGTCGATCTTGATGATGGTGGTGTCCGGCACCTGCTTGACACAAACGAGAATATTCAAAGCTTTAATACCTCTTCTGCTTTCTAAATCAGTGGTACTTCTTCAGCAGCTGACCGGCAATGACAGAGCGCTGGATCTGGTTGGTACCCTCATAGATCTGGAGGATCTTGGCATCGCGCATCAGCTTCTCCATGGGGTAGTCCTTCATATAGCCGTAGCCGCCCATGATCTGGACGCCGTCCACGGCGCACTTCATGCCGGTGTCGGTGCCGATGGTCTTGGCGATGGCGGCCTCAGCGGTGAAGGGCAGGCCCGCATCCATCAGGCTCAGCGGCGTGCAGATAAGCCTGACGGGAGGCCTGAACCTGGATCTCCATGTCAGCCAGCATATTCTGGACAGACTGGAAGGTGGACACACTGACGCCGAACTGCTTACGCTGCTTGGCATACTTGGCGGCCTCCTCCACACAGCGCTGGCCGATGCCGACGCCAAAGGCGCCCACGCCCGCACGGCTGTGGTCGAGGGTCTCCAGAATGATCTTGAAGCCGCGGTTCTTGCGGCCCAGCATATGATCCTTGGGAATGCGGACATTGTCGAAGATGACCTCGCTGGTGCAGCTCAGCCGCATGCCCATCTTGTCCTCTTCCTTGCCGATGGAAACGCCGGGGCGGTCCCGCTCCACGATGAACGCAGTCAGACCCATGGCGCCGGCCTTTTTTTTTATTGGTGGAAGCCAGCACCGTGTAGATGCCAGCGATGGGGCCGTTGGAGATAAAGCTCTTGGTGCCGTTGATGACCCACTCGTCGCCGTCTTCTACGGCGGTGGTCTGCACGCCGCCCGCATCGGAACCGGCGTTGGGCTCGGTCAGGCAGAAGGCCGCGTACTTCTTCTCCACCATGGTCTCAAACCACAGCTTCTTCTGCTCCGGGGTGCCGCTGAGAGGCAGAACGGGATAGGAGGCAAGGCAGTTGGCGATCAGGGTGGTTCCGATGCCGATGTCGCCCCGGGCGATCTCCTCGGCGATGGCAAAGGTCTGCACATTGGTCAGACCGATCCCGCCGTACTCCACGGGCAGGCAGAGGGTGTTCAGACCCATCTCGCAGGCCATGTCCAGAATGGCCTCGGCGCTGCCGCCGGTGCGCTCGATCTCGCCCACGTTGGGGATGATCTCGTTATCCACGAACTCCCGTAACATCTGTACGAGCTCCTGGCTCTCTTCATCAAGGATCATGTGGATCACTCCTTTAATTTTATAAAATAGAAAACAGCATAATAATCCAAACTAACTAAGAGATTATAGCACGAAAGCGGTCAAGCTGGCAACGCTTTTCTGTGTTTTCGTATAAATAGACAATATAGTGCTATTTTGTCTATTTTCTTTTGCGCTCCGACACAAAAGCCGGGACGTTTGCGCCCCGGCTCTTCCTGTTTTAAGGTTTACAGCGCCCGCAAGGCTCATAGCCCTCGGCAATCAGAGCGTCCCGGGATCCGGTGTACTCCTGTCGGTTGGCCTCGCTGATGGTGGCCGCACCGGAGCAGTCCGGCAGATGGAACTTGCGGGAGTTGGTATTCAGCACATACTCCTGCTCCCCGGCGGAGCTGGTGGTGCCGCCGTTTTCCCCCGCCGAACCGGCCTGCTCGGAAAGTTGGCTGGCACCAGTGGCGTAGTCGATCGTCACGCCGGGCTGAACATTGTAGGCGTAGACGCAGAAGCAGACGCCCTCGCCGTCGTCCTCCACGGACCAGCCCTCCATGAGCACGCCGGAGGCCACCAGATCCTCGCCTTCAAACAGCGGCGTGACCCGGTAGAGGACATGGTTCTCCGTCTCCTTCACATAGTCGGCCACCAGGTTTTCAAAGGGGAGCATCCCCTCCACATTGAGGTAGCGGGTGCCGGTGATCAGGTTCTCCTCGTTGGCGTTCTCTCCTGCCAGCTGGAACCCGATCAGGTGACAGCGATTATAGAGATACTTCCCCTCCACGCAGTCATACTTCACAGTTTGCCAGCCGCTGGGCTTTATCTGCCCGATCTCGCCCCGCTCCTCAACAGGCATCAGTTCAGTGCAGATATTAGCGTAGGCCACGCCGCACCGGCCCAATTCGTCCAGCTCACTGTAAGTCTCAAATGGGTCGGTACACTGTTTCTCCTCGTCCGAAAAGTACGGGGTATTATCGTTGACCGCCACATAGGCCGCATCCATGTAGGCCGGAATACGGTCCAGTGTGACCGTCTGACTGCCGGAGGAACCGATGTCTGCCGGGACAGCAGAACTGCTCTCCACCGCACCGGTTCTTTTCTCCGCCGGGGCGAGGTCAGCGCAGGCGGACAGACTGAACAGAAGTGCCAGCAAAAGGGGCAGAAAACGAATCAGATGCTTTTTCATTTAATATATATCTCCTCTGTGATCTTTGGATGGGAAGATCCGGCGAAGTCCGTCCGCTCCGCCAGACGGAATGCGCTCAAATCAAGTGTAAAGTGTGTATCCGCCGGATAGCTGCGGTTCCAGCGGTAGAGCACGACCCCCTCCGCATCGTCAGGACCGCTCAGTTCCGCAAAGCAGTACTCCCCCCGCTTCGGCTTCGGATAAAAACGTCTCGCTTACCTGAACATTTTCAGGCAGCGCGTCAAACTGACGGGCAGTATAAGGGCTCATCCACAGCTTCGACGCGCCCACCCGCTCCAACAGGCGCCGACGCAGAAGGCGGTCCTGGCTCTGGCGGCGGTGGTTGAAGGCCATGCCCATGTTGTCATCCACGCAGACGATCAGGATCATTTCTGTCTCGCCTCCCACCCGCCCGGGTCAGACAGGAGACACGGCTGGCCGCAATGCCGCAGTATGGGTTCGGTTCTCCGATGATCGTGCGCTGATAGATAAAGCCGCACTTCTCCTGCACCCGCTCAGATCTTTGATTGCCCTCAAAATTGACGCACCAGACCTCCGGCAGTCCAGCTCCGTGAAGCATCGCTTCAGCAGTGCCTCTACCGCCTCCGGGATCAGGCCGCGTCCCCAATAGGGCACGCCGATCCAATAGCCGATCTCTGCCTCCCCCCGGCTCCATGGGCAGATTTCCGTGACCGGGCAGCATAATGCCCGCGCTCCCCACCGGCTCGCCGCTCTCCTTCAGCACCACGGCATAGGTCTCCGGTTCGGAAAGCACACCGCGGATGATCTCCCGGCTGTTTTCCACACCGGTATGCACCGGCCAGCCCGCAATGGGGCCCACCCGCGGATCACTGGCATAGCGGTAAAGTGCCGGTGCATCCTCGTCCCGCCACGGACGCAGGCACATGCGGCACGTTTCGATCTTCATTTCTTCAGCCTCTCTTTCCTGAATTTTTTCAGTCATTTTACCATTTTTCATGCAATTTTGCAACCACAATGGGCAGTATGCCAATTTTGGCGTGAATTGCGTCCAAACTTTTGTAGCTAGTTTTGAAAATAATGCTTGCAAAAGCATTTTTCAAAAGTATAATATAACATAGTTGATTCGACCGCGCCCTGGGGCAGCGGTCACAGTGGTTTGAGTTTTCGAGTGTTTTAAGAAAGGGCTGAACTTATGGCAGTACGCACCTTCAAAAAGTTCTGGCCGCCAACCGGGGCGAGATCGCCATCCGCGTGTTCCGGGCCTGCTACGATCTGGGCCTGCACACGGTGGCCATGTACTCCAACGAGGATACCTTTTGCCTCTTCCGCACCAAGGCGGACGAGGCCTATCTCATCGGTGAGAACAAGTCCCCCCTGGGCGCCTATCTGGATATCCCCTCCATCATCGATCTGGCCAAGCGCCGCGGCGTGGACGCCATCCACCCCGGCTACGGCTTTTTGTCCGAGAACGCCGACTTCGCCCGGGCCTGCGAGGAGGCGGGCATCACCTTTGTCGGCCCTCCCGCCGACGTGCTGGCCCAGATGGGCGACAAGCTTGCCGCCAAAGAAACGGCCATTCGCTGCGGGGTACCCATCATCCCCGGCTGCACCGAGCCCCTGAAGGATGCTGACGAGGCGCTGGAAAAGGCCGTGAGCTTCGGCTTCCCCGTCATTCTGAAGGCTGCTGCCGGCGGCGGCGGACGCGGTATGCGTCGCTGCAACACCCCCGAAGAGGTCAAGCCCGCCTTTGAACTGGTCAAGAGCGAGGCCAAAGGCCTTCGGAACGACGACATCTTCATTGAAAAGTTCCTCGTGGAGCCCAAACACATCGAGGTGCAGATCCTGGCCGACAAATACGGCCATGTCTACCACATCGGCGAGCGCGACTGCCCCCTGCAGCGCCGCTTTCAGAAGGTAGTGGAGTTCACCCCCGCCTGGAGCGTGCCCAAGGAAACCATTGACGCCCTGCATGAGGACGCCGTCAAAATCGCCAAGAGCGTAGGCTACGTCTCCGCGGGCACGGTGGAATTCCTGGTGGACAAAAACGGCAATCACTACTTCATTGAGATGAATCCCCGCATCCAGGTGGAGCATACCGTCAGCGAGCAGGTCACCGGCATTGATCTGGTGCGCGCTCAGCTGCTGGTGGCCGAGGGCTATCCCTCTCCACCCCGGAGATCGGCCTGAACAGCCAGGAGGATGTCCACGTCAACGGCTACGCCATCCAGTGCCGCGTCACCACCGAGGATCCGCTGAACGGCTTTGCCCCCGACACCGGCAAGATCACCGCCTATCGTTCCTGCGGCGGCTTCGGTGTCCGTTTGGACGGCGGCAACGCCGGCACCGGCACCTCCATCTCCCCCTACTACGACTCCCTGCTGGTCAAGGTCACCTCCTGGGACAACACCTTCGAGGGGGTGTGCCGCAAGGCCATGCGGGCCATCAGCGAGGAGCATGTCCGCGGCGTCAAGACCAACATTCCCTTCGTCACCAACATTCTGCACCACCCCAAGTTTATCGCCGGTCAGTGCCACACGAAATTCATCGACGACACGCCCGAGCTGTTTGAGATTGAGAACAGCCGTGACCGTGCGACCCGCGTGCTGAAGTACATCGCCAACATTCAGGTGGCGGCCCCCAACGCCGAGCGCAAAAGTACGACACCCCCCGCTTCCCCAGCCCAAGCGCGAGACGCCCCGGGAGGGCCTCAAGCAGATGCTGGATCAGAAGGGTCCCCGATGCCGTGAAGCGCTGGGTGCTGGATCAGAAAAAGCTGCTCATCACCGATACCACCATGCGCGACGCCCATCAGTCCCTCCTCTCCACCCGGGTCCGCACCCGGGACATGGTCAAGGCCGCCGAGGGCACGGCAGAGATCCTCAACGACTGCTTCTCCCTGGAGATGTGGGGCGGCGCCACCTTCGACGTGGCCTATCGCTTCCTCCACGAGGATCCGTGGGAGCGCCTCACCCTGCTGCGGGAGAAGATCCCGAATATCCCTTCCAGATGCTGCTGCGCGGCGCCAACGCCGTGGGCTATTCCAACTACCCCGACAACCTGATCCGCGCCTTCGTCAAGGGAGGCTGCGCAGTCCGGCATCGACGTATTCCGCGTGTTCGACTCCTGAACTGGATCCCCGGCATGGAGATCGCCATGGACGAGGTGCTGAAGCAGGGCAAGCTGTGCCGAGGCCACCATGTGCTACACCGGCGACATTCTGGATCCGCCCATGACCGCTACACGCTCGAGTATTATGTCAACATGGCAAAGGAGCTGGAGAAGCGGGGCGCTCACCTATTGGCCATCAAGGATATGTCCGGCCTGCTGAAGCCTTACGCCGCCAAGAAGCTTATCTCCACTCTGAAGCAGGAGGTGGGCCTGCCCATCCACCTGCACACCCACGACACCTCGGGCAACCAGGTGGCCGCCTATCTGATGGCCGCCGAGGCAGGGGTGGATATTGTGGACTGCGCCATCGACTCCATGTCCTCCACCACCAGCCAGCCCTCCCTGAACGCGGTGGTCGCCGCTCTGGAAGGCACCGAGCGGGACACCGGTCTGGAACTCACCGAGCTGCAGAAGCTGACCGACTACTGGGCGGACGTGCGCCTGCGCTACGAGCACTTTGACCACGGTCTGAAGAGCCCCGTCACCGATATCTACCGCTACGAGATGCCCGGCGGCCAGTACACCAACCTGCAGCCGCAGGTCATCTCCCTTGGTCTGGGCACCGCTTCGACGAGGTCAAGGAGATGTACAAGCAGGTCAATGACATGCTGGGCGGCATCGTCAAAAGGTGACCCCCTCCTCCAAGATGGTGGGAGATATGGCCATCTTCATGGTACAGAACGACCTGACCCCCGAGAATATCTGCACCAAGGGCAAGGATCTCAGCTACCCCGACTCCGTTGTGTCCTACTTCAAAGGCATGATGGGCCAGCCCGCCTGGGGCTTCCCCGAAGCGCTGCAGAAGATCGTGCTCAAGGGCGAAAGCCCATCACCTGCCGCCCCGGCGAGCTGCTGCCGCCGGCGGACTTCGACAAGGCCTGGAAGGAAGTTTCCGCATTCTGCCCCAAGACCGATATGAAGCAGGTCATTGCCTACTGCTTCTATCCCAAAGTGGTCAAGGAATTCTGGGAGCACGCCAAGGAGTACGGCTATCTGATGCGCATGGGCAGCCATGTGTTCTTCAACGGCATGGCTCTGGGCGAGACCAACAAGATCAACATCGAGGACGGCAAGACCCTGGTCATCAAGTACATCGGCCTGGGCGAACTGGACGACGAGGGCAACCGCGTGGTCGAGTTCGAGCTGAACGGCATGCGCCGCGAGGTCTCCGTACCCGATCCCAGCGCCGCCGACTCCGTCAAGCAGGTCACGCTGGCTGATCCCGAGGACAAGAGCCAGATCGGCGCTTCCATCCCCGGTCTGGTCAGCAAGATCAACGTCAAGGTTGGCGATACCGTGGAGGAAAACCAGGTCATCGCCGTTATCGAGGCCATGAAGATGGAGACCAGCGTCACCGCCCGCATGGCCGGCAAGGTGAAGTCCATTCTGGTGAGCGAAGGCAGCACGGTCAAGGCCGGCGAACTGCTCATCACCGTGGAGTGATTCACCGCACTTACTTTACTTCCTCTCTTTTTTGATAAACTCCTCAAACTCAAACCCGAAGGCCCGGAGCGCTTGCGCTTCGGGCCTTCGGGTTTACTCTCCGGGTGCTCAGAAATTCAGTTCACTTATTTTGGAGATTGTTCACAATTTAGTTGCACTTTGTATTTCCTCTGTGGTACAATATACACAAAGAAGCAGGAAGCCCTGCTTGCACGGTTCCAGAACCGGGAAAGGAGCGCATCATCGTGAACGTGAAATTTGTCGATCGCAAGGAAGAACAGCCCCGCAATGTGCATTTTTATGCCGAGAAGAAGGTCGCCAAGCTTGACCGTTTCTTCCGCTCGGATGCCGAGGCTACCATCACCTTTACCCCCAGAAGAAGGGCATGGTAAAAGCAGAGGTGGCCGTCAATGCCGGCGGAGCGCTGTACCGTGGTGAATCCACCACCAGCGACGCCAACGCGTCCGTGGATGCCGCCATCGCCGCCATTGAGCGTCAGATCCGCAAGTACAAGACCCGTCTGGCCAAGCGCCTGCACAACGAGGAACTGACCACTCTGCTGGCGCAGGAGGATATGGACGACGAAGTGGATGATATCAATATTATCCGCTCCAAGAAATTCACCATCAAGCCCATGAGCCCTGAGGAGGCCGTCCTCCAGATGAATCTGACCGGCCACACCTTCTTCGTGTTCCGCAACGCGGACAACCACGACGCCGTCGCAGTGGTCTATGCCCGCAATAACGGCGGTTACGGTCTCATTGAGGACAGCGCCGACTAAACTAAACCTATGATACAACAAAAATCCCGGAGCTGCCGCTCCGGGATTTCTTTATTCTGACTGAATCTGCACCATCCACTTTTTCGAGAAGAAGCGCCGCAGCACCAGCACATCTTTGACCAGACTGTCCAGCAGAACTACCGTCAGGTAGACCGGGACCAACGGTGCATGGAGCAGGAGTCCGGCCAGCGCCGCCGGAACACTGATGCACCAGACGCCGATGAAGTCGTAGAACGCGGCTTTTTGCCATCCGCTCCGGCGCGCAGAATGCCGCAGATGTGGATATATTGCAGGAATCGCAAGGGCAGGGTCAACGCCATAATGATCAAAAGCTGTCTCGCCAACGCCGTTACATCGCCGCTCTGGTGAAAAATGCCGGTAATAGGGGATCTCAGAGCGATCAAGGCCGCACCGAACAGCGCCGCAATGACCGGCGTCCAGCAGGTGATGGCCAGCGCGTTCTGATAGGCCCGCTCCTTCCTCCCCGGCCGATCTCCTTGCCCACCAGCACATTGGCGGAATTGGCCAGTGAGAGGAACACGGTGGTAATGACGTTTTCCAGCGTGTTGCAAATCGTGAGGGCTGCATATTCCAGCGTGCCCATGTGGCCGTAGATCATGTTGAGCACTGCCGTACCGCCGCCCCAGAGCAGCTCATTGGCCATAATGGGCCAGGCAACCGTGAAGTACTGCTTCAGGAAGGGCTTATCAAAGGCGAACATCGCCCGCGCTCCGGTGCGCAGCACCGTATGCCGGGCAATGCCGATGCTGTAGGTCACTGCCACGCCCACCCAGTTGGCAATGCAGGAGGCGATGGCCGCACCGGCCAGACCCAGCTTGGGCGCCCCAAAGTGGCCGAAGATCAGGGTATAATTCATCACAATATTGGTCAGCACGCTGACCATGGTGCCATACATCGGCACCCGCATCTGCTCCGTGGAGCGCAGCACGGCGTTGGCCGTATACTGAAGGCCGAAGGCCGGAAAGCCCAGCGCTACCAGCCGGAGATACGCACTGCCTGCGGCAATGACCGCCGGGTCCGTGGAGTAAAAGCCCATAACAACGCCGGGGAAAAACATGGTAAAGCACATCAGCACCAGTGTGACCGCCAGGCAGAAGCCCAGCCCGCCGCCATAGCTGCGGCGCACCTGCCGCATGGCCCCGGCGCCCCAGAACTGAGCCACCAGCACGCCCGCCGCACCGGTAATGCCAAACAGGATCACATTCAGCAGCTGGATCCACGAGGCAGCAAGGCCAACAGCGGTCAATTCAACGGTGCCCAGAGAGGAGATCATCAGCGTGTCCACCAGCGAAAAGGAGGAGGTCAGCAGATTCTGCGCCAGAATAGGCAGCGTGATGAGCAGGGCGGAACGACAGAATGCGGGGGTTCCAAAATAGCGGGACAGTTTCAAAAATCACATCTCTTTCTCAAGTTTCTCGTAAATACGCAAAAAACGGCCGGAGTATGCGTACATACTCCGGCCGTTGGTGTCTTTGGGAACGGCAAAAACCAGACGGGTTCAAACCTTTGGTATTTTATCAGGTTTTGCTCCGCTTGGCAAGGGTGAAATCTACGAAAACTGCGATGTAAGTTCAGGCTTTCGGGTCAAACTGCCGGACATAGGCGGCGATCAGATAGGCCGCCGCATCAGTCCCCAGTCTGCCGGCATCAATGACCAGATCGTAATGGGACGGGTCGCCCCACTCCGTCTGGGTGTAGTAACGATAATAGTTGGAGCGGATCTTGTCCGTCTTGCGGATGAGTTTCCGGGCATCGGCCTCGGTGAGGCCAAACTCCTCCCGGCACCGCGCCACCCGGTTCTCCATATCGGAGCGCACAAACACATTGAACACATTCTTCTGCTCTTCCAGCACATAGTCCGCGCAGCGGCCCACAATGACGCAGGGCCCCTGAGATGCAGTCCGGCGGATCACCTCAAACTGGGCGTCCGCCACCCGCATACCCACAGGCAGAAGCAGGGACGGATCGTCCGTATACCACAGACCGCCGTATTGATAGCCGCCCACATCCGCATAACCCACCGGGCGCTCGTCATGGTGCGCCACCACGTCCTCCGCAAGCTGCGTCGTCTTGACCGCCTCATCAATGATCTCTTTGTCATAATAGGGAATATCCAGCAGCTTGGACAGCTTGTGCGCCGTCTCTGCGCCGCCGCTGCAAAATTCGCGGCCGATCGTAATGACCCAGTTATTTTTCATAGTAATACCTCATTTCCAAATAAGTTCGCTCACTGCCATTTCTGGATCAGACTGCGGATCTGGTCGGTAAACTTCGCCAGATCCTTGTTGGGCCGTCCCTGACAGGCCTGTGCCAGCCGGAGCAGCTCCCGCGCCGCTGCGATCAGTTTGTCGTAGAGCTGCACCGCCCGGGCGCCGGTACGGGTACGGCTGTGGTCGATGCGCCGTCCCTCTGCATACACCGTCATCTGGCCGGTGGCCAGATCGTACTGGGCGCCGCTGTACGGCGCTTCCGCCCGATAGCCCTTCTGCACCAGCAGGTCTTTGAAATCCTCGCAGGACTGCTCACTGCCGTGGTTGACGAACACGATAGACGGCTTCGGCTCAATGGCGCTCACCCAATCCAGCAGCCCCTTCTGGTCGGCGTGGCCGCTGGTGCCGTGGAGGGAGGCGATCTCGGCGCTGACGGCGACCTCCTCGCCGAAAAGTTTCACCTTATTGGCCCCGTCCAGCAGGCTCCGACCCAGAGAGCCCTCCGCCTGATAGCCCACAAAGAGGATGGTGCACTCTTTGCGCCACAGGTTGTGCTTCAGATGGTGGCGGATGCGTCCCGCCTCGCACATTCCGCTGGCAGAAAGGATGACCTTGGGGGTCGGATCCATATTGATCATCTTGGAATCCTCCGCCGTGGAGGAAATATGAATATCGTCAAACCAGATGGGATTTACCCCTGAGCCAGCACAGCCCGGGCCTCCTCGTCAAAGTAAGACGGGTCGCATTGGAGGAATATCGCCGTGGCCTCATTGGCCAGCGGACTGTCCACATAGACCGGAAAACCGTCGTGGCCGTGCACCAGTCCCCGCTCCTTGATCTCACGCAGCGCGTGGAGCATTTCCTGTGTGCGCCCAACCGCAAAGGACGGAATGACCACATTGCCCTTTCGATCCAGCGTGCGCTGGAGCACCGCAGCCAGCTCGTTCACCGTGTCCACCGGGCCGCTGATCTCGTGCAGCCGGTTGCCGTAGGTGGATTCGACCACCAGATAATCGGCGCTGTCCACAGTCTGCGGATCCTTCAGGATAGGCTTGAACCGGTTGCCGATATCGCCGGAAAAGACGATCTTTCGGGATACCTCCCCCTCGGTGAGCCACAACTCAATGGCGGCGGAGCCCAGCAGGTGGCCCACATCGGTGAAGCGCAGCTCCACCCCCTCGTCCACCTGGTAGCGTCTGCCGTACTCACACCGCCGCAGTCGGCTGATGGCCCGCAGAGCGTCGTCCAGATCATACTCCGGCTCCACCGCAGGCTCCCCGGCCCGGAGGGCCTTCCGGGTCTTCCACTCCGCATCGGACATCTGGATATGGGCGCAGTCGCGCAGCATGATGTCGCAGAGACTGCATGTCGCATCCGTGGCAAAGATACTGCCCTTGAAGCCGTCCTTACAGAGCTTGGGCAGCATACCTGAGTGGTCGACATGGGCATGCGTCAGAAACACCGCTTCGATCTGACTGGGCGGCACCGGCAGCGGAGCGTTTTCAAAGACATTGAAACCCTGCTCCATGCCGCAGTCCACCAGGAAGTACCTGCCGCCCACCTCAAGCAGCGTGCAGCTGCCGGTCACCTCATGTGTTGCACCGATAAAAGTCACTTTCATAGCAAAAACCTCCCCATTGCCTGCGCAAAAGGATCTGTTGCCTTCTGATTTTATTATACCCCGCATTTTCGTCGTTTTCAATAGGTTATTTTATTTTTATTCAATTCAATATTGCATTATGCACAATCTCGCGCTGTTTCAAAATTTACAGAACAGCAAAATTTTGTAATTCTTTTTCACCGGATTCACCTTGTACTGACATGGCCTTTACTTTATAATAAGAACGATTTAGGTGTTTCCCCCTATTTTATCTGAAAAGGATCCTACTTATGAAACGATTTCTCAGTGCCACGCTGGGCGTTCTGATCCTGGCGGTCTGTGCCGGATGCGGCGCGTCTCACAGCGGCTCTTCCGCCGCCGCGGACAACTCCGCTTCGGCCTCCGTTCCAGCGGTACAATCCGCCGTGCAATCCGCAGAAACCGCTGAAGCCGACTCCTCCTCCGCCGTGGCCAATCTCAACCCGGCTCCGGAGGCCACAGTGATCGAGAGTCAGGACTGCTTCGATGCCCCTTATCTCTTTCGCCCGGAGACTGACGGAACCTATCATTTCTGCGCCCAGACCGGCGACGCCTTTGTCGGCAGCGACGCCGACTATGACGGGGACGCTATCAGCTGGACGATCTATGTGCTGGAGGAGGAGTTCACCGACGCATGGCGCTACCTCTCTCAGGCCGCTCACCCCGTAGTTTCCGACCTGAACGGTTCTACCGACCTTCCGCTGAAGTCCGGGCAGTATGTCTACTGCGTCTGCTCCTGAACGCCTTTACTGCCTCCCCCGCTCCTGACGGCTCGGGGGCGCTTTCCATCACGCCACTGGATGTCCCCTATGAGCCCAGCGCCTCAAACAACTATCAGCTGGATATCACCGTCGGCTCTGAAAGCCATCTGGATCTGGACGGCGACGGCGTAGAGGACACGATCTATTACAGCATCCGCCCGACGCAGATGACAAGCAACGGCAGCTATGACATGGCCATGCCGGAGTCGCTCACCATCAACGGGGTGGAATATCTCCAGACGGAAGCGGAAAACACGCTTTCCCACTACGGCATCTGGCTGGAAACCCGGATGTGGCCCATTACTATCTGGTCGATCTTGACACCAGCGACAGCTATCGGGAGATCGCGCTGGCCGACTGGGGCAACAACGACTGGCTGACCACCCATTTCTTCCGGTTCGACGGAGCCGACCTCACCTATCTGGGTTGGGCCAGCGGCTTTCCGGACGACCACACCACTCAGTTCCACGGGGACGGAAGCATTACCGCTATGACCCGGCTGGACGTAATGCAGACCTGGTCCGGCCTGCGCACCTACCGGCTGGAAAACGACCAGCTCCAGCGGGTAGACGGTGAATTCTGCGTCCCGGTACTCCCGGACGGCTGGAAGGTCACCCTGCGGCGGGAACTGACCGTCTACGAGCGGCCCGACCGCAGTTCCGGTCAACTCACCCTCTCCCCGCCAGCACCGCGCTGAGCTTCCCCTCCACCGACGGCGAGCATTGGGTGGAGATCCAGTGTGTCAATGGCGATACAGGCTGGGCTTATTTCCCGGAGATCTTCCAGGTGGAATCCGGCTCTCAGACGTTGGATGCCGACGAAGTATTCGGCAACCTGTTCCCTGGCCGGTTAAAACTATGCCTGCGGCCTTCGCACAAAGTACGAAGGCCGCAGTTTTTTTGCCTTTTCCGGTTGATTTGTACCTTAAAATAAATTATGATATAGGCAGTATTTTCGCAAAACCAGAAGAAAGAGAAACCGAGGTATCACCTATGACACTCTATCACATTCTGATCGATTTTGGCGGCGGACTGGACCTGAAGGGGAAGATCTCTGCCTCATTGGCGATCCGCAAGATGATCGAACGGCTCTCCAACGAGTATGAAAGCCGCGTCCGCTCCGTGCAGGATACCAAATGCGAGATCGATCTGAGCAGCCCGGCCGATGATCTCACCGCCTCCCTGCGCAGTATGCTGGAAGGCATGGCCGGCGGCATGACCTGCCGCATTGAAATCGAATCTGCGGCAGGCAGCGCGGAAGCCCCTCTGTATCCGCCAAAGCGCCTGCCTCCCCGCTCGGCCGACACCGCACGGTTCCAAGGAAGCAGCCGCTCCAAGCCGCAGTCAGCGCAGCGGCACGCTGGCTGAGATCCTCGATCTGGTCGGCGCCGAAGAGTTCAAGGCGCTGTGCGAGGAGCTGAACGACATGGCTCCCGCTCTGCGGGCGCTGAAGGATCAGTCCTATCTCCAGCGCAACACCTACCTCTTCACCATCGACGACGGCTACGGTCTGACGCACGCCCTCAAGCTGATGGCAAAAATGCTCAAGGAGCTGGCCTGATCTCTGACGCAGACCCTCCGAGATCCGCCTGCCCAACACGGATGATGTGGATGAGCTGGCCAAACTGGAGGACAACATGCGCCGGGAGATGCGCAAGCTGGAGGGCTGTGTCGTCTGCCTCGACCTGAGCCAGTGCATGAGCAATCTGGACAAACCCGGCTACCGCAGTGTGCTGCGGACAATCTACTCCAACTGCAAGAGCGTACTGGTGTTCCGCATTCCATTTCTGGAGCAGCGGGCCCTCCAGACCGTACAGGCCATTCTGGACGATGTGTTCTTCCTGCGCACCATCACCTTTATCCCCATGGATTTTGAGGATCTGAGCAAGTGTGCCATCCGGGCGGCCAAAAACTACGGTTGTACGCTGGACGGCTCTGCGGAGCCGATCCTCGCCCAGATGGTCGCCCACGAGAAGAGCGATGGCCGCTTCTACGGCATCAAATCCGTGGAAAAGATCGTCGATCAGCTGGTATATGAAAAGCTGCGCCAGCTCCCCGCCGACGAGGCCGTGGGCGGCACCATCACCGCCGCCGATCTGCGGCGGCTGGACGGCGAGAGCGACCTGATGGATCTGCCTGCCGAGGACAAGCTCCGCCAGCTCATCGGCATGGAACCGGTGGCCAAGCAGATCGACGAGATCGTCTCGCTGATCGAATACGCCATCAAAAGCTCGACTTCTTCCTCCCGGCCCTCTATCCACATGCGCTTTGTGGGCAATCCGGGCACCGGCAAGACCACTGTGGCGCGCATTCTGGGCCAGATGCTCAAGGAGCGCGGCATTCTGCGCAAGGGCGTGTTCTTTGAGTATGAGGGTGTGGATCTGATCGCCAAGTATGTGGGCCACACCGCCCCGAAGGTGGCCCAGATCTGCCGGGACGCCTACGGCAGCGTGCTGTTCATCGACGAGGCTTACGCGCTGGCAGACACGGATGAAAACCGTGCCGCCTCCTTCAACTCCGAAGCGCTGAACACCCTGCTCAGCGAAATGGAGAACCACCGGGACGACATGGTCGTCATCATGGCCGGCTATAAGAATGAGATCGACGACCTGATGCGTTCCAACCCCGGACTTGTCCAGCGCATGCCCTACGAGATCAACTTCCCAAACTATACCCGGGAACAGCTTTCCGAGATCTTCTTCGCGCAGGCCCGGAAGGACTTTCTCTTCGGAGAGGAGTTCATTGATCGGGTACGCGAGTATTTCCGCACCCTACCCAACAACGTCTATCTGAGCCCCACCTTTGCCAATGCCCGGTTCGTGCGCAACCTGTTTGAGCGCACCTGGAGCAAGGCGGTCATGCGCGCCAAGCTGGAAAAGGCAGAGCTCACCACGCTGCTCCCCCTCCGACTTCGACAAGGCCGCCGAGGAGATGGATGCCGCCAGCAACGGCGCCATGGTGTTTGGCAAGCACGCCTCCGGCGCCACCATGTTCTCCGAGGAGGAGGCCAAGATCCGCTTTGCCGACGTGTGCGGCGAAGACGAGGCCAAGGAACTGCTGACGGAACTGGTCGACTTTTTGAAGCACCCGGCCAAATTCCAGGCCATCGGTGCCACCATTCCCCACGGTGCCCTGCTCTACGGCCCTCCCGGCACCGGCAAGACCATGCTGGCAAAAGCTGTGGCCGGTGAAGCCGGTGTCCCCTTCCTGTCCATTTCCGGCAGTGAGTTTGTGGACAAATTCGTGGGAGCCGGTGCCGAGAAGGTGCGCTCCCTGTTTCAGAAGGCCCGGGAGCTCTCCCCCTGCATTGTATTCATCGACGAGATCGATGCCATCGGTACCAGCCGGGCCGGAACCGGCCACGCCGATTCCGTACTGATCCAGCTGCTGACGGAGCTGGACGGCTTTGACGACAAGAGCGAGGTCATTGTGCTGGCCGCCACCAACCAGCCCCAGCTGCTGGATCCCGCCCTGCGGCGGCCCGACGCTTTGACCGGCAGGTGCCGGTGGAGCTGCCCGACCTGGAGGGGCGCGTGTCCATTCTGGAGCACTATCTCGCCAAGGTGGCCCACGAGGACGGCATCAACGTCAACGAAATTGCCCGACTGGCCTCCGGCTGCTCCGGTGCAGAGCTGCGCAACATCGTCAACGAAGCTGCGCTGGCCGCCCTGCGGCAGGGCCGGGACAAGGTGAGTCAGACCGATCTGGCCGAGAGCATTGACGTTATTTCCGTCGGCTACCTGAAGAAGAACGATATCATGAGCGAGCACGAGAAGTGGGTCACCTGCTATCACGAGATCGGCCACGCGCTGGCCGCCGCGCTCCAGACCAACTCTGCTCCGGTGCAGAAGATCACGATTCTCCCCCGCACCTCCGGCGTGCTCGGCTTTCTTTCAGCAGCTGGAGACCAGTGAACCGGTCATGTACACCCGCACCCAGCTGGAAAACCGGATCGTTACGATCTGCGGCGGCCGGGCCGCTGAGGAAGTCCACTTCCACGAAGTGACCACCGGCGCATCCAATGACATCGAAAAGGCCACCGGCATGGCCCGTTCCATAATTGCCCGTTACGGCATGACGGAGGAGTTCGACATGGTGTGCCTTGAGCGTTCCAGTGGAGGTTATCTCGGCGGCGGCACCCACCAACAGTGCAGCGAGGCCACCGCCCGGGCGGTAGACGAAAAAGTCATTGAACTGGTACGTGCCCAGCATAAGAAGGCCTATGACCTGCTCAAGGCCAATGAAGACAAGCTGGATGAGCTGGCCAGGTTCCTCTTTGAACAGGAGACGATCACCGGCACCGAGTTTATGGAGATTCTGAATCGGTAATTGGATAAAATTGCAGGCCTTCGGGAACATACTCCCGAAGGCCTGCTTTTTATTTCCACCTTCCCAGCACCAGCACTGCCACGGTAAGTGCATCCGCGCCTCCGAAGCTGCCGGACGGGTTATGCACAAAGACGCGGGCATTCTTGTTATCGCCCTGCGGGACGATCTTGACGTTCCAGCCGAGTGCCGCACCGGCATTGCTCCCGACTCCTCCAGCGTTCCGAAGGCAGCCACGCCGGCTTGCAGAGCGAACGGGTAGCTCACCCACTTTTCCAGCACGGAGGCGGCGGAATACTTCGTTGTCACGTTGCACCACATCATGGCAAGGCCGGAGGCATACTTGATGTACTCCCAGCCGCCGGAGGTGCCGGAAACGGTCACAAAATCCTCGACGCTTTCACTTCCGATCATCAGGCCGCTCACCGCATTCACCGGTGCGCCGTAAATATTGAGCGCTCTGATCCCTCGCCCGTATCATAGCGCTCCGCCTCCAGCGTAACGCCGCTGCCGCCGTTGGCAAACCGGATCTGGCTGTCCCATTCATCCGTGCCGCCGCTGGGCTGAAGGCGCAGGCCATACTGCTTTCCATCCTGCTCATGGCCGCCGAACAGGTAATGGCGGTTCAGTCCGTTCACCCGCTCCGTTTTGAGCTGAAACCCGCCGATCTCGCCCGCCGCAGCCGTGACTGTGCCGTCTGCCGTGAGTTTGAAGTTATCGCTGTCGATGGTCAGACCGTTGGAGGCGATGACAAGTTCCAGTTTATAGCTGCCGTTCTCCTCCATCCGATAGCGCAAAAAGCTGGTGCCGTCGCCAACGCAGAGCTGGCCGCCGGAATCCAGATAGATGCCCCGGGCGGTGTTGTCCGCCGACGCCTTTACCCCAGAATAGATGGCGTCCGTGGTGATGTGGAAGCCGCCGATGTCCGCCCCGAAGGCCACCAGATCGCTGACGGAGATCTTCTCCGCCGTAACAGATTTGGCCGTGATGACGCTGCCGTTCAGGCTGTTGTACTCGGTCTGTTCCGCGGTGATCGACACGCCGTCCGTGTTCAGCTTGTAGTAAAGGCCGTCCTCCCCTGCACCACCAGCTTGTCCGCCACCACGGTGCCGCCCTCGATCAGGTCGCCCTTGATGGTCACGCCCACCAGTTCGCCGGTGATCGTGGCTCCGTCGATCGTCAGATCCTTGATGATGCCGGAGGTGGCATAGAGGTGCTCGATGGACGCCTGGTCGATGTTGGAGAAGTCGATGTTCGCATACTTCACTTCCGCGTCCTTGACCGACAGCTTGTCCGCATCCAGTTGGTCGATGCGGGCCGTCGCGGCGGTCAGCTCCGAAATGTCCGCCTTTTGTGCGGTCAGCTGCGCCAATTCCGCATTCTCCGCCTTCAGCTTATCGATCCTTGCAGATGCCGCCGTCACATGCTCCGCTTCCAACTGCCTGACAAAGGCAAGCTGGGCATCCCAGCGCTCCATGGCACGGGTCAGCGGCCCCGTTGCCGCAGTGCTGGTGCTGTCCTCATGGCAGGCATAGGCGCTCAAAGTCATCTTTAAACCGCCGTCATACTCCAGCATCTGAGCCATAACAGGAAATCGCACTGCATTGCCGCTCTGGTCCGTGACCTGTATGATGTCCCCGGCTCAATCGCCAGGTCGCCCAGCGCCTTGATCTTGCCGCCATGATAAGAAAAATTCTGCCGCATTTGATACAGCGCATCGAGCGTTTTCTGGGTCATCCAGCGGTTTTCCAGCGCAATGCATCCACCGACGTCTCCGGCAGTCAGTGTCTCACGCCGCTCTGTTGAGGTCTGGGCTGAATTTCCATCGGCATCAACCGAAGTATTCGTCGATGTTGTGGCGACAATACACTGAATCTTTTTCAGCGTCCACTCCTCACTGTCCAGAGACAGTCCGTCCATATAGATCTGCTCCGGCCCCAACGCCTGTTCCGTCTCCGAAAACCACTTCACCTCCAGCCTGCCCGCGCTGTCAACGCGGGCATTCGCCCCAGCAGTGCAGCCATATAACCGACCATCTCCCGCATGGTCAAGCCCGTAGTCACCTCTGAGCTCATCACATCCGCAAGATCATCGGCCAGGACCAGCTCCATTCCTGCCGTCTTGGCGATATCCGTCAACACTGCTTTTGCCGTTGTCTCACCAGATACGGAGGGAAAATAAGCCCGCTCCAACAGGGCTGTCATTGCATCATAGCCTGTCACGCTGGTACGGTCGGCGCTTTGCGCCGCTTTTGTTATGGTAAACCGACCCAACATCACCTCCGCAGTGTCACCCGGAATCTGTCGTCCAAGAAAAAGCTGAATCCGCTTCCCCTGTAAGGACTTCGCATTGCCATTCAGCACGCATTTCAACTCCGCAGACGGTGCTCCGCCCAGCGTCAGCCGATCCGCAGACCCCACTGCCCCGGCATTCAGCGTCAGCGTCACGATGTCCTCTCCCTGATACTCCGTACCATCCTCCAGCGCGATCCGGGCATTGAATCGCCCGGATCCTTTCAAAAACGCCTCATTCAATGAACGCACTGTGTTTCCTCCTCTTCTTGCTTTATCTGTATTTGTCACGTTCTCTGCTGCTGTACCGTGATCATAGTACAGCAGCGCCGCTGCCCGATATGCAAATATCTCATTTTCTCCTGCTTTTCCAGGAAAGCAGAGCGTTTTGAATCATTTTTTCTGCAAAAGAGCAAAAGCCCCGGAGTTTCATCACAAAACTCCGGGGCTTAAAGCAGACCTATCAACTATAAAAAGAACGCTCGACTCATTTTGGAATGAATCCAGCGCAATCTAAACGGCATGACTGCCGGTATTCTCTTTTCAGGAACCCATTACCGCTCGCTGGCGTACCAGTCATCCGTGTAGATCAGATCGTCCAGATCCTTACGCTTCTTATCCATATATCATTCCTCCTTTCCTCTTGCTTGAGCATAGTATAGCACAAACCAGCGCAGAAACAAGACAACAAACCATGAAGTTTATGTTAACTGTTTGTAAACAAAACCACGCCGCAGTCGCTTCTGACTGCGGCGTGGTTCGTACACTCAATGATTGGCCCGGAGATAGATCTGCTCTATATCCGCCTGTCCCAGCACCCGCAGGGTGCCAATGGTCCGCGTTCCCTCATAGGCACAGCGGTAGGCCATGTCGGCGCAGGTCTCGTCGGTCTGAAGGCCGATGCAGCTTTCAAACCCGGTGGGCATGCCCAGAGATGCGAAGAAATCCACGGTGGCGTTAATACCGGCTTCCGCCGCAGCCCGCTCCTCGTCCATCTGAAGCCCCCACACGTTGCGGGCAAACCGGGCAAACCGGGCCGGACGCTGCTCCGACACATAACCGGCCCAACTGCCCCAAACGGCGGCCAGCGATGCGCCGTGGGCCAGGTCAAACCGGGCGGAGATCTCATGTCCCAGCTGATGGACGGACCAATCTCCCTGTCCGCCCAGTCCGGTCAGACCGTTGTGACTCAAAGAGCCCGCCCACATAAGCTCACTCATCGCGGTATAGTCGGAATGGTCGGTCATAGCCGCTCTTCCCTGCTCGATCACAGTGCGAAGCAGTGCTTCTGCCAGCGCATCTGTGAGCGGATTTTCCACCGGGTTGAAGTAGCGTTCCATGGTGTGCATCATGATGTCCACAATACCGCAGCCGATCTGGTAATCCGGGAGTGTATAGGTGAGTTCCGGATTCATGATCGCAAACTTCGGGCGGTTGAAATCGGTGCTCAGGCCCCGCTTGCGGCCAATCTCCTCGTTGGTGAGCACGGAGGAATTGCTCATTTCGCTTCCCGCAGCGGGGATGGTCAGAATAACACCCACCGGCATGGAGCGTTCCAGCGGCACCTCCCGGCTCCAGAAGTTCCAGATATCCTGCTCCGGGTTGGCCACACCATGGGCAATGGCCTTTCCGGTATCAATGGCACTCCCGCCGCCGATGGCCAGCACAAGATCCGCGCCGAAACCGATGGCCTTCCGAACGCCATCCCGGGCGTGCTCCAGCGTTGATTGGGCTTGGCTCCGCCATAGCATTCCACTGCCAATCCGGCATCCGTCAGCACCTTTGTCACGCGCTCCAGCAGGCCGCTGCGCTGGACACTGCCTCCGCCGTAAACCACAAACACGCGGCTCCCGCCGTATTTTTGCACCAACTCTGCCGCCTGAAGCTCCGTATCCGGCCCGAAAACCACCTCAGTGGGGCTATAAAAGGTAAAGGAATGCATGATGTATCCTCCTCAATCAATGGCAAAGGGTACGCACCGCGTCGAAACAGACGCACACCCTGCGTGTCGGAATAACCTTGAACTCAATAGGCCAGCTCGGTGCCGGTCAGCATCTTGTAAGCCTGCAGATACTTCTCGATGGTCTTGTCCACGATCTCCTGAGGGAGGGTCCAGTCATTGCCGGGGTTGGCCTTCAGCCAGTCGCGGGCAAACTGCTTATCGAAGGAGGGCTGGCTGTGACCCGGCTCATAGCCGTCTGCGGGCCAGAAACGGGAGGAGTCCGGGGTAAGCATCTCGTCGCCCAGCACCATATTTCCATTCTCGTCCAGGCCGAACTCAAACTTGGTATCGGCAATGATGATGCCACGGGTCAGGGCGTATTCGGCACATTTTTTATAGAGGGCAATGGTGTAGTCGCGCAGCTTGGCGGCGTACTCCGCACCCTTGCCGGGGAAGCGCTTTTCCAGATACTCCACGCTCTGCTCATAGGAGATGTTCTCGTCGTGGTCACCGATCTCCGCTTTGGTGCTGGGCGTATAGATGGGCTCGGGCAGCTTGTCGCTCTCCTTCAGGCCCTCGGGCAGAGTAATGCCGCAAACGGTGCCGTTCTTCTGGTAGCTGGCCCAGCCGCTTCCGGTGATGTAGCCGCGGACGATACACTCGATGGGAAGCATGTTCAGCTTCCGGCACATCATGCTCTTGCCGGCAAACTTGTCGTTCTGGAAGAACTCGGGCATATCCTTCACGTCCACAGAGAGCATATGGTTCGGAATGATGTCCTCCGTCATGTCGAACCAGAACTTGGACATCTGGGTCAGTACCGCACCCTTCTTGGTCACCTCATTGTGGAGGAGCACATCGAAGCAGCTGATCCGATCGGTAGCCACCATAATGAGGCTGTCGCCATTATCATAGATCTCCCGAACCTTGCCTTCCTTGATGGGTTTATAGTTGGTCATAGCATCTATCCCGCCTTATCGCAATATTCAGATTTGCCGCTGGCACTTTAAGCCCGTCAGCTTCCAAAAGAGTAGCGCATTTTGCGGTAAATTGCAAGCTAAAAGCGAAAAAAACCACCCCGGTGGACAAGTAAAAGCGCGGACCGCATAAATGCAGTCCGCGCCGGAAAAGCAGCCTCGGTCAGGAGGCACTGTAATCGATCATCAGTATATCGATCCGCTGAAAATCGCCGGAATCAATGCCATAAACTCCATCCTCGTCCTTGGTGACCTGGACGGAGATGGTCTGGGGATCCAGGTACCCGATGGAATCAATTGGGCGGACACAAGATCGATAATGGCGTTGGCCCAGGCCTCCTCATACTGTTTCTCGGTTGCGTCGCCAAACTCTCCATTATTGATGCGCTCCTGCCAGGCCGCACCGAACTCCGTGCTGTGGGCCATAGCCTGATCGATGATGTCCATGGGGTAGATGGTCAGGCTCACCAGATAGGTCTCACCGCTGGTGGTGGTGTCTCCCACCTCATACTTGCTGTGAGGGTAGATCTGATGGTAAAGGTCTGCGATCTCATCGCTGATGGAGCTGTCGCAGAGATCCAGATCAATGTTGAAGTAGTCGGCAAAGGCCTGCACCTCCGTCTGGATGCCCTGCTCATACCGCTGGTGAGCCTCTTCTTTGGTCAGGTCTACCTTTTCAGATAGTCATCGGTGTACTGATCCAGATAGATAAGATCCAGATTGCTCTTCACGAGATCCGACGCGGAAAAGGAACCGCATCCGGCCAGCAGTCCCGCACAGACAGCCGCACTCAATGCCAGCGCCAGCAGCTTTTTCAGAGTTCTTTTCATTTCAATTCTCCTTCTTCTCCGGCGCATAACGCCGGTCTCTGCGGCTATCATAACACCGGTCGGCAGGAAGTGCCATTAGAAAGCCGGAAAACCCTGTTTTCTGAAATTTAAGTGTTCTCCTCCGGGATCTGGATTGCAACACCGTTGACTTCAACGCCCTCGCTGACCCGGATGACGATGCACTTGGCCCCGTCCACGATGCGGGTCTGGAGCAGCTCGCTGCGATCCGGGTTGACCTGAATGACCACATCCGGAGCCTTGACCTCCAGCCGCTTGGTGTCCACAAGGTTCTGAGGGCTCAGCTCCGTATTGACGCCGAACTCCGCATCAAAGCGCTCGTCAAACGCCTCAACGTGTTCATCGCTGACACCGCTGGCGCTCAATACCGCACGCAGACCACGCTTGAGATGGTCAGCGGCTCCGGCTCCTTGCTCTCCTTATGCGTCGATCATCTGGGTCAGGTGATCCTGCACCGCCTGCACCACATCGTAGCTGCATTCCTCCTCCAGCGTCTCCCCCAGAATGGTCTGGAAGGTCTCCCGCTGAACCATGGCAGGCATGGGCTTTTCCGTCTTGAAGATAGCGTCCACAAAATCGTCATGGCCCTCCTGCACATTGTGGGTGTAGTAGAGCGCATTATAGATGTTGGTGGCACGGTCATCAAAGGCCGGGAACATAAAGCCCATCTCGAGAGCCGACGACCTGCCCGGGAGCCTGAATGTGGAAGCGGCTCTCCCGGCCGATATAGTTGAGAGAGGGCTTTGTCTCCTTCACCGGGCAGACGGCACAGAGAATGTAGCGGAACTGCTCGGTGGAATTATCCTCCTGCACTACATCGTCCTTGCCCTTATAGTAGACGTCATAGGTGTTATAGGTCAGCAGGATCAGTGTTGCTCTCCAGATCCAGCGACTGGATGACCCGGCTGAAGAATGCCTGCAATGCGTTCTCATCCTCCAGGGCGGAGTCCCGCAGGGTCATGAGCAGCCGATGCTCATCGCTGTCCACCACCTGCTGGGTGCGAAAGCTCAGATCCAACAGATTGCGGCCAATGGAGCCGGGCATGACCTTGCGGAACAGCGACAGGAACTTTTCACCGTCCTGTTCTCCCATCATGGTCAACGACTCCTTGAACTGGGAGATGATCTCCTTGCGTTCGTTGACATAACATCCGTGGATGTAGTTGATATTGCTCTTATCCGGCCGCAGCCGACGGCGCAGCTCACCGATTTCCTTTTCGTTCATAGTACGATATCCCTCGCAAAACTCAATTTGCTGTTTAGTATAGCACAAAACCTTCCGCCCGAAAAGGTCAGACCCCCGTTCTGGCAGATTTTCATCTGTGCAGGTGGCTTTTTCTGCCGGAGTATGCTAGAATAGAGCGCACGATTTTCAGCGATACGGCTTAAGGAGAACATTTAAATATATGGAAAAGAAACTATCTGTTGGGCAGAATGCACTGCTGAATTCCATTGGATCGCTCTTTTATCTGGGCTGCCAATGGCTCATTACAGTGCTGGTCATCCGCATCGGCTCCGTGGAGGATGGCGGTGATCTGTCGCTGGCCATGTCCATTACCAACATTTTTTATACGCTGGCTGCCTTTGGCATGCGGGAATTTCAGGTTTCTGACTATCACAACAAGCACAGCACCTCCGACTATATCACCACCCGCATTATGACCTGCCTCTGCTCCATTCTGCTGTGCAGTGCGATTATTCTCCCAAACCGCCACTATTCCGGCGCGCAGATGGCCTGCATCCTTATTTATATGCTGTTCCGCGCCTGTGAGGCGCTCATCGATACCTTTCAGGCGATCGAACAAAAAGCAGACCGCATGGACTACACCTGCATTTCCTTTGTGGTGCGCGGCATCCTGCTTCTGGGCGGCTTCTCTGCCATTCTGCGCATCACGCATCAGCTGCCGCTGGCTATCCTGGGGATCGCGCTGTTTTCACTGGCAGTGCTGTTCCTCTTCGACTGGCCTACCGCCCGCCGCCTGACCGGCTTCAAGCTGCATTTCTCTCTTAAATGTTCCGCCCTGCTGCTGGTGGAGTGTGTGCCGCTGATGTGCAACTCACTGCTTCAAACCGCAGTTGTCTCCATCCCCCGCACCGCGCTGGAGAGCCTGTATGGCAATTACACGCTGGGGATCTATGCCTCGATCGCCACTCCGGCCACCATTGTGCAATCCGCCGCTACCTGGCTCTACACCCCGACCATCACCGTATTCACCCGAAATTACATTGAAAAGAACAAAAAGGCATATTTCAGCCTGCTTGTAAAGATTCTCGCTCTTCTGGCCGCCGTATTCGCCGCGATTCTGGCCGGTGCCGCACTGTTGGGCCATTGGGGGCTCAATTTGCTCTTCGGAGGCGAAATTGCCGACTATTCTTCTCTGCTTATCCCAGTGCTTCTCACCACGCTGCTGATCGCACTGTCCTACTTTTTTTGGAGCTCTGCTCACCATTACCCGGAAGTTGAAGGTGCTTCTGGTCGCCAACGCCGCAGCCGCAGCGCTGACCCTCACGCTCTCACGCCCACTGATCCGGACCTTTGGCATGAGTGGCGTCAACTATGTGATCTACATCGCCATGGGCGTCAATGCGCTGATCCTGTTGATCGCTCTGCTTCTGATACTGAACGCACATTTCAACCGACCTGCAACGGAAAAATAAGTGAAAGCGCCGTATGAGGAAAAACTCTCATACGGCGCTTTTATTTTCACTCAGCCACGTTGATCCCGTCGCCAAAGTCCAGAATATGCGGGTAATGGGTCTTACGCTTGTCCTCCGGCGGCATGACCATGTAGTCGCCATAGAAATTGCGCAGCATTGCGTCCAGGTTATGAGGAAACTTCAGCATAATGTCCTCGAACTTGTACTCCTGCACCGGATAGATATCCTCTTTCAGTACGGTATTCCAGTTCGGATCCGTATCGCAGGGATAACCCATCCGCTTTGTTTCAACATTCTCATACTTTCTGCACTGGTGCAGGCACCGACGGTACAGCCAGCTGGGAGAAATATGCAGCACCTTCATGGCTCCATGTACAAACGCGCAGATCCCCTGCGCCACAGAGTATTTCCAGCCCTTCAGGCCGATATAGGGATGAGGCACGCTGCGCAGGATCAGCAGCTTACTCCAGAACCACGCCGTCCACACCTGCCAGTGATAGGCAAACTTACCGTCAGCCAGATTATCATAAGCATACAGATCCAGAAAAATACCAAAGGGCAGTCCACATCCTTGACCGCCTCTTCCACAAACCGGGTATTCCGAATGCAGAGCCGGGTCGTCATCAGCGGATAACGCGAATCGTGCGCGCCATTTAAAATGTAATACTTGTCTGAATACTTTTCCTCAATGATGGCCATTGCCTTTTCAAAGTCAGCTCTGGGCATGGCTACGTCAATATCATCGTCCCACGGATAAAGCCGCCGTGCCAGACGGCACCAATACCCGTACCGGCGATAGCAAAATAGCGCAGATTATTTTCTTCGCAGACGGCAATGAAATCCTTTAAAATGCCCATTTCCTCATTCTGAACGCGCTTCAGTATTTCCGGGGCGTAAAATTTGCTCATACTCCCACTCCCATATCTTTCATATCCACGCAGAAACGCTCCCGTTCCTGACACAATGTAAAACATCTCTGATGCAATGTTAAATATTATAGCATAACTGAATCGCGTTTTTCCACAAGAAAAGTCTCTTCGTGAGTTTTTCGTTTATCACTTGTGCTTATTACCGTATAGTGATATTATAAATATCAATAAATTTGTGTAAAATCTATTGTTTGCATCATGATCGTTACAGATAAGGAGAAAAAATGCTGAATTTTACTGTTGGACCTGTACAGTCCTCTGACCGCGTGCGCGCCATCGGCGCGGAACAGGTTCCCCTATTTCCGTACCCCGGAATTTTCCGCTGTCATGCTGGAAAATGAACAGCTTATGAAAAAATTTGCCAAGGCCGGCGACGATGCCAGAACGGTCTTTCTGACCGGCTCCGGCACGGCCGCCATGGAAGCGGCCGTCATGAATCTGTTTGACCGGCACGATAAAGTGCTGGTCGTCAACGGCGGCAGCTTCGGGCAGCGTTTTGCGGACCTCTGCCAGCTCCATGAAATTCCGCACGAAGAAATCCGCCTTGAGACCGGCAAGGCACTGACCGCCGATCACCTCGCGCCTTATGCAGGCAAGGGCTTTACCGGATTCCTGGTCAATGTACACGAAACCTCCACCGGCGTACACTACAATATGGAGCTGATCTCCCACTTCTGCCGGGAAAACGGCCTGTTTCTCGTCGTGGACGCCATCAGTTCGTTCCTTGCGGATGAATTCGATATGAAGGCTTGGGACGTTCAGGTCATGCTGACCGGCTCTCAAAAGGCGCTGGCCTGCCCGCCGGGCGTCTCGGTTCTGGTGCTTTCCGCCAAGGCCGTTGCGCGTCTGGAAGGGCGAAAGATTAAATGCATGTATCTGGATCTGAACTCCGCGCTCAAAAATGGGGAGCGGGGGCAGACGCCGTTCACGCCCGCCGTCGGAACGCTGCTTCAGATCAACGCCCGTCTGAAGGAGATCGACGCAAACGGCGGAGTCGCAGCTGAAACCCGGCGCATTTCCGCACTGGCCGCCGATTTTCGCGCAAAGATCAGGGATCTGCCCTTTGAGATCGTCTCTGAATCCATGTCCAATGCGGTGACTCCGCTGCATCCGCGCAATGTCTCCGCTTACAGCGTATTTACTCATCTGAAGGACGAGTACGGTATCTGGGTCTGCCCCAACGGCGGCGCACTGGCTGACCGCATCTTCCGGGTCGGCCATATCGGTGCGCTGACTGCGAATGACAACACAACGCTCGTCGCCGCCATGCAGGATATGCTGCGGCGCGGCCTGTTATAAAATACGGGGCCAGACAAATGACGACTGTAATTACTTACGGAACCTACGATCTGCTGCACTATGGCCACATTCGCCTGCTCAAGCGCGCCAAGGCACTGGGGGACTATCTGATCGTCGGTATAACCGCAGACGACTTCGACAAGACCCGTGGAAAAATCAATGTGCAGCAATCCCTCATGGAGCGCATTGAGGCGGTGCGCTCCACGGGACTGGCCGACCAGATCATCGTAGAAGAATACGAGGGGCAGAAAATTGATGATATCCGGCGCTATAATGTAGATATTTTTGCCATCGGATCTGACTGGAACGGACATTTTGACTATCTGAAGGATTACTGTCAGGTGGTTTATCTGGAACGCACCGAAGGCGTATCCAGCTCTGAGATCCGCGCCGAGGAACACAATCTGCGTCTGGGCATGGTCGGCGAAACAGTGACGGTGCAGAAATACCTCCGGGAAAGCCGCTATGTCAACGGCGCGCAGGTCACCGCCATCTACGCACTGGATCGCAGCTGGCTTGCCCCAGGATCAGGCCGCACTGTCCGTCGACAACTTCGACATCCTGCTGGACAACTGCGACGCAGTCTACATCGCCTCACATCCCTCCCGCCATGCCGCTCAGGTCCGCCAGGCGCTGGAGCGCGGAAAGCACGTCCTCTGTGAGGCGCCCATTGCCACGACCGAAGCGGAATGCGTGCAGCTTTTCAATCTGGCAGAGCAAAACCACCTCATTCTGATGGATTCCATCAAAACCGCCTATTCCACCGCCTACAACCGCCTTCTCCTTATGCTGAAGGGCGGAAAGATCGGGCACATTCTCTCCGTAGACGCCACCTGCACCAGTCTGCGCGACGTGTCCTCCGAGGTCGCCCGCGAACGGACCTGGAGCAGCATTTGTAATTGGGGTCCCACCGCCCTGCTCCCCATTTTTCAAATCCTGGGCACCGACTGGACCCATCGCCAGGCATCGTCACTGGTCATGGATTCCGATGATTTTTTGATCTGTTCACGCGGATCGACTTTATCTATACAGATGCCGTGGCCTCCATGAAAGTGGGCACCGGCGTAAAATCCGAGGGAGAGCTGATCGTCTCCGGTACGAAGGGCTATGTTTATATTCCCGCCCCCTGGTGGAAGACGGACTACTTTGAAGTGCGCTACGGAAACGCAGAAGATAACCGCAGATATTTTTTTACCAGCTGGATGGCGAAGGCATTCGCTACACCATTGCCGCATTTCTGAAAATCGATCAATCTGGGGCAGAACGTCACCTATGTGGATCCGGGAATATCCACCCATATCTGCCGCATTGTCGAGGAAATTCAAGCCGGGAACAACGTGAACCGCCTCTCCCCGCAATAAGGCACGGCGCCGCCTGACCGGAGCAAATGCAGGCTTACTTTTTGACAAACCAAAGCGAGGGCTGACAGATTGTTAATCTGTCAGCCCTCGCTTCATTGCTCGTTTCTTATGTCTGTCTTACTTATCATCCGTAGGCGCATCCGATCCTGCGCGCCCGCCTCCATAAACCGTTTCTCCATCAGCGCCACCGACTGCGCCAGCTGCCGGAGTTGGGCGGATGTTTTGGAGATGGTGATGGATTGAACAAAGGCAATACACAGGAGAAGATGAAGCCCAGGAAAAAGATCAGATTCACCGGACTGTAAATTCCCATCAGGGCGGCAAGTCCCTGAAGCAGTCCGGGCACAGCCGCAAAGATCATCAGAACAATGCTGCACAGGATCCACGGCAGCGCATATTTTAGCTGCATTTTTTCTTTCGTACCGAATTGACGGCCAAAAATAGTCCGATCAGAAAGATCACGATCAGAATGATCCGGGCTTTCACAGTCATATCTTATCCCAACCTTTCCACAAGGATCGCCAAACTCACTTTGATCATATAGTAAACCGACTTCGCCGGATTGATAGACGAAGTCCCGGCAGAGCGCTCGCGCATGACCACAGGTATTTCCTGCACCTTGTACTTTTTGCGCAGCAGGCGAGCCACCGTTTCCGGCTCCGGATAATCCTGTGGATAATCCACGCTGAATTCCTCCATCACCCGGCGACTGCACATTCTCATACCGGAGGTAGCATCCGTGATCGTACCGCCATAGAGCAGCTTGATCAAAAACTTGAAGAAGTTGATGCCAAAGCGGCGCAGCCCTGTGGACTGGAAGCCTTCATTCTCAATGAAGCGGGAGCCGATCACCATATCCAGATCATCCCGCTCCAATCGATCCGCCATCGCCTGAAGGTAGCTGGCGTCGTGCTGTCCGTCACCGTCAAACTGCACCGCCACATCATAGCCGTGCTCCACCGCATAACGGTAACCGGTCTGGATACCGCCGCCGATGCCCAGATTGACCGGAAGATCGATCACGTTCAACCCATTCTCACGGCAGCGCTGAAGCGTGCGATCCTTTGAGCAGTCATTGATGACCACATAGTCAAACCCCGGCGCATGATCCAGAATATCCTGCACCGTATTCACGATGCTGGCCTCCTCATTATACGCGGGTATGATTACCAGTTTCTTCATGAAAACACCTCAAAGCGCATTGGACTGTTGTCCTTTTGCATAAACTCGGGTCAGCAGCTTTGCAATAGGCTCAGGCCAGAATTTGCAGAACATCTCATACTCTTCCCCACTCCGGGCTCCGTCTCCAATGATCGCAGAGGTCTCGGATCCTCATGGATCCGATGATACATCAGCACCTGCGCATCATAGAGAAAACTGCCCTCCAATTTGGACAGCCTTTCCCAGGCCTCCCAATCCTCACAACTGCGGAAATGATTCCGAAAAACCACCTTCGGCAGATTTTCCCGTGCAAAGCTGACAGAGGGACAGCAGATCGGACAGCCCATGGACAGCACCCGCCGCCGGATCCAGCGGCTGCGGCGGAATTTTCTCAACGGGAGCAGCAGCCTTCGCTTTACGCGGAGCAGGCCGTTTTCAGCACCGGCTCGCCGTTGCGCAGCTCGCCATAATCGGTAAAGTAGATCAACGGCCTGTCCGCATGCTGCATTGCAGTCAGCATCCGCTCCGTATAATGCTCCAGATAGATATCGTCCTGATGGGCAATGGTCACATAGGGCGTATTGGTCTGCGCATAGCCAAAATTCCAATCCTGCGTAATACCGCCCGGTCCCGGATTGACAAAGAGCGGGATCTTGTACTCGTCCGCCAGTGACCGGATGTAGTCATTCGGCGTTGATGTGGCCATAATGATCTCCGACTGCACCGTCTGCGCCTTCAGAGATCGGATACATTCCTCCAGAAACGGACTCTCCTTATATGCGCAGATCACATAGGTGTGCTGATTCATAGCGGAAAACGCCTCCATCCTGTCGCTCAGACAATTCCAAACAATTCCATAGTGCAGCAGCACAGTATGAACACATTCAGCGTCCCTGTGATTGCTGCCATATGCCGTTCCATACCGGCGTTGACCCGAATCGAGCCATTGCGCAGCACCATGGCAGCCGCCGGCAGCAGCGGCAGGAAATAGCGTCCCTGCACGCCGGCAATGTAGTTCAGTCCCAGCGGCGTCCAGCTCAAAAGCATAGACGCCAGGACCAGCGCCGCGCTGCCGACGATCAGGAGCAGCGTCCAAATCTTGGCCAGGAACGGAAGGGGCTCACCATCTTCGTTCTTTTTCATGCAGGCGATGAGGAAGCACAGGCCAAAGGGCAGGTAAAAGTAGGCCGGCACATCCAGCTGAAACCAACCCAGGCTGGAGCCCATCAGCGTATCCAAATACCATTCTCCCTGTTTCACAAGGGTAGTAAGAAACAGGATCACCGTCTGAAGCGGATTCTGAAGCACCCAACCCACGGTATAGCCCGGCTCGTCTGCCCATGCGACGAGGTTCTCCCCCACCGGATACGCCAGAAATTTCCAGCACATGAATGAACTGAAATGCCAATAAACAGACGATAGCCGCACCGATCATCCCGGCCTTGACCAGATTGGGCCGACGGCAGACCTGCCCCAGCTTTTTGCGCGGGATCAGCAGGACGAGAAATACCAACGGGGTATAGACCAGCTTATTGGGTGCCAGCAGCACCCCCAGCACCGCACAGCAGATCAGTTGGCGGCGTGTGATAGATTCCCCGTAGATCAGATGCAGGATCTCCGCTGTAAATAAGCAGGCCAGCGCCAGCACGATCCCGTCATAGGAGTAGGACGCTACAAGGTGCAGCGTCATAGGAAACATGGAAATCGTAAAAACACGCCTTTCCACATCGGCGCTCGCTTGATCGCGCGGTAAACCAGCAGGATGTAGGCCGCAATATTGCACATGCGCCCACAGTAAAACACGGGCACTGCACCCAGATGGAGCAGGCGTCCGACGGCTATGCCCAGCGCGGAGGCCAGATAGCCAAACGGCGCATTGACAATCGCCGTGCTCCACGCATTATCGCTGACAAGCGCGGTGTCCTTTGTAAACAGCGCAAAATCTCTGGCCAGCTGAGCAAAGTCGGCAGGGCTCATAATGCCGCTCGAACGATATGTGTCGTAAAAGCGCTGTCTGCCGTGCGCATAATAACGCCGTCCGTATGAAGCTGACCCCAATGGAACAGGAAATAGTTAGACAGCCGATAAGCTGAAATATAGTGTGCCTGTTCATCAGGCACCGCAATAGGACGGAAAAAGAGCATATATCCCACCCCAAGCACGGCCATAGAAAAAACAAAGACCTGTTCCAGGCGGAATTTTTTTCGGAAAGACAGAAACTGAAGTGCAGAGATATAGGCAACTGCAAGCAGACACGCCGCCGCGACCAGCATCACAACTGCTGTACTGATCTGGCTTGCTGTCCACAATACAACAAACTCATATACCGTATACAAGCAGACCAGCAGTGAAAGTGCGATCAATGCGGCACAGCGGATGGTCTGCTTATGTTTTTCCAAGGTCTGATTCAGCATGGCCTGATAACCCCTTTACGCGGCATCTGCACCGCATTTTCTTTCCCATGAGGAGTGCTAATTTTAGCAATAATTCATTTTATTTTAACAGAATTCGCTTCTGATTTCAAGTATTGGCCAAAAATGCAGCCGCAGGCCGGACAGATGATCTGATATCGACCATCTGTCCGGCCCGCTGCTTCTCATCCGCTGCCTCAGTTCAGTAGAGCGCGGCATTCATATGTTTTTATCAAATACATTCTGATAGACCATACACTGATACTGCCACAGCAGCTCATCCTGGCCGTTTCCATCTGTGCGGTCATGCCAGTTCCAGTCGGCATCATAGTACCCAAAGGCATTCATGGCAGGATACTCCTTCTGCACCTCCAGCAAAAACCGCTCGTAAGGGCTGAGCTCCAGCCCCGCCGCATTCAGCAGCATGGCGCGCAGATAATTGGGAGACGTCAGCACGCCGGAAGCGCTCTCCAGATCAAAGTTGGCCCAGAGCACAAAGGAGGACTGAAATCTGATGGCCTGGCTGTCTGCTTTTGCTTCTTCCTCCCCATAAAACGACTCCAGTTCGTTATATGATTTTTTCGCCGAGACTGGGCTGATGATCGCCAAACATCAGAATGATCGTATCCTCATCCACCTGAGAAAAGTAATCCACCAGCATCTCAAATGCCCGGTCAGTCTCCCCGCACCAGAGCCAAATATTCTTCCAGTTCTGAAGTACGCAGATTCGTATTGTTGGGTTCCACGGTCACATCTACCGCCGGCTTGTCCGCGCTGTAGCTTCCGTGGTTCTGCATCGTCACATTAAAAACCGAAAACGGCTCATCGGTCTGCCGCTCCTCATACATCGAAATGATATTGCGAAAATCAGACTCATCGCTGAGATACCAGCGCAGGCACTCCTGATGGGGCAGTTCAGCATCTATATCATAGAATGGCGACAACCCGAGCAAGGGGTAATTGGATTCCCGACGGTATCCATTCGAGTAAAACGGATGATAGGCCGCCGTCGTGTATCCATGCCGCTGAAGACTCCATGCGAAGGACTGCTGGACCGTGGAGATATACTGCACATAGGGGCAGCTGCCCGCCGGAAGCATATAGAGACTGTTGCCGGTCAGGAATTCATACTCGGTATTGGCCGTTCCGCCGCCCGCAACAGAGACCAGCAAACTGCCCTTGACGGTATTTTCCTTCAGACTGTGGATAAAGGGCATACCATCCTCTTCCGTTGAGAACCCATAGAGTTCAGGCAGGTCGGAGAATGCCTCGTTCATGATCGCAATGACATTCGGATGGCGGGACTGCGAATCCGAGAATCCTCCTCATAGGCCGACAGGATCTCCTCCGTTTTCTGAGCCGTATATCCCTGCGGCTTGTCGCCCTGCAACCCGGCTCTGGCATAGGACAGGAAGGAAACCAGATACCCATTCGACTGACTGACCGCGGACAAGTTCCATGCCTCGCCCAATCCAAACTGCGGAAGCAGCACCGCAGTCAGCACCAGAGCACCCACCGCAACCGGAAGGCTCTTTCCATAGCTGCGCCAGCGGCCGCCCTCCCAGCTTTTGAGCCCCAGCCCGCCGAGCAGGCAGACACTGGCGCAGAGAAAGGCCAAAAGCGCACCTATAACCACCGAGTCCGGTGCAAACTCGTAATTGGAAGCCACATTTGCCGCCGTGCCCGCCTGAAGGATATCAGAATACTCAAGCGGATTCCCACGCAGATCCCCAAAGAAATGATTGGCGATCCCCCAGACCATCAGGATCAGGCCGGAAATCGGCAGCGCCAGCGCGCCTCGGCGCAGCAGCACCATCAGGAACAGCGGAAGGATACAGCAAACCAGCAGATTGAGCAGAAGCAGTTTCATGCTCCGAAAATCAAAGTTCGCCATATTCATCAGCTCGATCGCCGAAAACTGGCATGCTGCCCCAAAGCGGCAGCAGCGCCATCTGTCCCCAGAGCCAGCGGCGCCGATCCGTGCGCCGCAGCAGCAGCACGCAGACGGAAAGCCCCTCCAGGCTCAGCACCATCAGCCAACTCAGCAGACGCAGCCGGCTTCCCGCATCATTTCCAAGCAGATTGCGCAGCATGACGGTCAGCAGCGCCGCCTTCAGTCCCCACTGGACTGCTGCCGGTACGATCCAACCCGCCTTATCGCGGCGGCTCAAGCTGCATTCCTTCCGCAGGCCGCCTCAGTGTTCTGCGCCACAAAACCGCTTCGATCGCCAGCAGCGTGCACAGGAGCAGGATACAAAACGCCACCAGCTGCATTTCCAGCACCAGTTCAGGCCAGCTGTTCAGCTCAATACGGTCGATCTTCACCGCGCTCCCCTGCTGCTGTGTCGGATCCACGCGCAGTTCGGTCACCCCACTGCGCTGCTGGCTCCATGCGACGGGCAGCGTCACGTGGGTCGGCTCCGCACTGACCGATGTGTAGACCGCTTCCCATTGAGGCAGCAGATATACGGTAAGCCCGGCCGAACCATCCGCACCCTCTGTATAAACCGATACCGTACGCACAGCGATACTCACCCAAGTCGTAGACAATCCATGGATCGTCTTCCTCTGCCAACAGCATCCCCGATGCCTCCCGCTTCAGTCCATAGATCGTGCTGTACTTGGGATCAAGCAGTTGCTCACAAGTGATCGTACGGCTCGGATATAAGCTGGTCATTCCGGTAACAGCAAGTACATCAGCGAGTATGAATATTGCCAGCGCGATCAGCACCCCAACCGCCCATTTTTTCTTCATATAGTAAGCTCCTCCATGTACTTTTTCTGTTTCTTTCAGCGCAAGTTGAGTATTAGTATAGCAATTTTGCCTTGACCGCGCAACAGTTTTTCGACCGAATTCGACCGCGCTTCCGTACAAATGCAGAAGCCCGGGCCGTATGGCCCCGGGCTTCCGAAGCAGACAGCGATATTAAATTCGATATAACTGATCCATCAGATCGATGATCTTTTGTCCATAGCCCTCGTCCGGTGTCCAGCCGGTGCCATTGGGGTTTGCGTCTGCGCCAAGCCACTCCACATAGGGAGCAGATCCGCGTTTCACCAGATTAAATCGAGGGTCTACACAGGGATTCTTGAGTGCATCCGTGGATGCATAGGCCTTCAAATGCTGCACCTGAGCTCGGATTCCCTCGCGAACGGAGGAAAATGTTGCAAAAGCGCTTCCGTCTGCATTTTTAATGCCTGCAAAATTCAGCTGTTCGGCCTTGACCTGACCGCCATACTTCAGCCATCCGGTCTCGATCATCGCCTGACAAAACGCCACTGCGGGATCAATGCCCTCACTCTGGCACTCTTCTGCATAGAGCTGGCAGAACTGGTTCAGCGTCATCCCGTAGAGCGACTCGTCAAAGGAAGCCTTTTTCGAGGTGAACAGACCGGCCATCTGACTCGCTGTGGCAGTCGCTGCACTGGCGATCACATGGTATTCCGTATCTGCTGCGCCCTGCAATCCCGCTGCCTTGCCCCAGCGGATATAGTGCTGATAATAGCCCGCGCAAACGGTTCCATAGGTTGCCTGAAGGTTCGGATTGGAGTTCCGATAGTAGACCGGATCAAACTCTGCGCTGGCCCGCTGCGCCTGCGCCATACCCTTCTCTACGAAGTAGTTCAGCACCTTCTGGTCGTCATAATTGCACTGCTTGGCCACATCAGGATACTTCTCAATATAATAGTTGTAGTCGTAGACCGCCGCATAATCCAGTCCGTCGCCCGCATAGTAGGTCGCATAGCCCTGCAACTGCGTGCAGCCGGTTCCATGCAGCCCTGCCGCCTTGCCCCAGCGGACATAGTGGCGGTAGTAACCGCCCAGGCGCTTCCATAGGTCTGGCGCAGATCGGCATACTCATTGCGATAGCTCACGGGGTCAAACTCCGCGCTGGCCTGCTGGGCCTGCGCCATGCCCTGCTCTACAAAGTAGTTCAGCACCTTCTGATCGTCGTAGCCGCACTGCTTGGCCACATCGGGATACTGGGCAGTATAGTAGTTATAATCATAGACAGATGCATAATCCAGGCCATCGCCCGCATAGTAGGTCACATAGCCCTGGCGCTCTGTGCAGCCGGTTCCATGCAGCCCTGCCGCCTTGCCCCAGCGGACATAGTGGCGGTAGTAGCCCGCCCAGGCGCTTCCGTAGGTCTGGCGCAGATCGGCATACTCATTGCGATAGCTCACGGGGTCAAACTCCGCGCTGGCCTGCTGGGCCTGCGCCATGCCCTCCTCAACAAAGTAGTTCAGGATCTTCTGATCGTCATAATTACACTGCTTGGCCACATCAGGATACTTCTCGATATAATAGTTGTAGTCGTAGACCGCCGCGTAATCCAGTCCGTCGCCCGCATAGTAGGTCGCATAGCCCTGCAGCTGTGTGCAGCCGGTTCCATGCAGCCCTGCCGCCTTGCCCCAGCGGACATAATGGCGGTAGTAGCCCGCCCAGGCACTTCCGTAGGTCTGACGCAGATCGGCATACTCATTGCGATAGCTCACGGGATCAAACTCCGCGCTGGCCTGCTGGGCCTGCGCCATGCCCTGCTCCACGAAATAGTTCAGCACCTTCTGGTCATCATAGCCGAACTGCTTGTCCAAGCCGGGATACTTTGCAATATAGTAATTGTAATCGTAGACCGCTGCGTAGTCCAGTCCGTCGCCTGCATAGCCGGTCGCATAGCCCTGGCATTGTGTGCAGCCGGTTCCGTGCAGTCCTGATGCCTTGCCCCAGCGGATATAATGGTGGTAATAGCCCGCCCAGGTGTTTCCGTAAGTCTGGCGCAGATTTGCATACTCATAGCGATAGCTCACAGGATCAAACTCCGCGCTGGCCTGCTGAGCCTGGGCCATACCCTTCTCTACAAAGTAGTTCAGCACCTTCTGATCGTCATAATTGCACCGCTTGGCCACATCAGGATACTTCTCAATATAATAGTTGTAGTCGTAGACGTCAGAGTAATCCATGCCGTTGTAGACCGTGGCCGGATTGCTGCCCCCTTACTCAGCCCCAGATAATTGGCGATACCCGTGGGATCGGCAACACCCAGCTTCTGCAACTTTTCATTGCTGGAAAGGTAATTCTGGAAATCAGATTCATTGTTCAGATAGGCGTGCTCTACAATAATACCCGGAAAACCATACTCCTTGGAATAACGGTTAATTCCGTAATAGTCCTGTTTAGACCCATCTTCAAAGGAGTCCTCCGTTGAATTGCGGATATGCAGACCGTCCTCACCGCCATGCGTCGTCAGGCCGAGTGCAGTGAGCTGCTTCAGGATCTCTGCACCGAGCTTCTTGCCCTCCGAACTGACAGAGCTGTTCGCGCCATTTGTATTCGGATAGTACACTTCGGCGCCGTGGGCAGAGGTCGTGTCGCCCTCGGCTGAATTCAGATGAATACTTACCAGCACATCTGCGCCGTAGCTGTGCGCGATATCCACCCGATCCTTGATCGTGACAACTTTATCGGTCACATCGCCCTCGCGGGTCATGTAGACCTTGACGCCGGCATAGGTCTCCAGCTCGGCCTTACAATATTGGGCGATCTTGAGCGTCAGATCCTTTTCCTGATACTTCACACCATTGTAAGTATAAGAAGCTCCGGGATCCAGCCCTGCGCCCTCAGACTTGATCGTACCATGGCCGGGATCGAGCACCACAACCGCATTTGCTCCGGCACTCTGAACGGCGGCCGTCACGGCCTCATCCATAGACTGTGTGCTCACGGTGTTGCTTGTATCTGCGTCCGCTGCGGCATCGCTCAATGCCTGCTCCACGGAATCAGAGAGCTGCGTGTCTCCGCCATTGTCGATCGTAGTCACATCAAAACCACGTCCGGCTCTGCGCCGGCATCCGCTTCCTCTGCATCGGATACGACCATGGCATCCGGTTCAGAGTCAGCCTGCGCATCCACGCCATAGACCGCCGTTACACCGATATCCGCAAAGCCGGCCTCGGCCTGCGCTCCATCCACACAATAACGGATGGACTCCAGCGTATATGTACCGGCCTGCTCCGCAGTGCAGTCAATGCGGAACAACACCGCACCCTCTGTCAGTTCGGCCGCCTCATAGTCGGCGGTTTCACCGGTCGCTTCGTTGCGCACAGTCAGCACTGCCCAGTCCGCCGCGTTTGCCGCATCCAGTCCGATCAGGATCTCCTGGTTATCCGGCGTTGCGACCGTCGGCTTATTGACGACGACATAGCTCACAGCCGCGCTTTCCTCTGCCGTTGGAGCAGCTGTTTCATCTCCAACAGGCTCCGGCTCTGACTGAGAAACGACTGCATCAGTCTCCGGGTCACCCTCTGCCAGCGCAGCGGGTGTGCAGAGAGAGAACAGCAGAAAAATCGTCATAAAAAGCGCAATGGGACGTTTGAAATATTTGGTCATAATTCGCTCCTCTCGACATTCACTTGACATAATTCAAACCTATTATACTGTTCCGCTCCTCTTATTGCAATATCCCGGCGGAAATTTTACATTTCTTAATTTTCCAAAAATATACATCCCTCCGCCCGTTTTTTCGGGCAGAGGGATGTTCAGATTCGTATAGCAGCACTTTGTATTATCTGGTCGTCCTTTTTGGGCAGCAGCTTCCGCTTCAGGAAGCCCTCCACCGGGATCTCGAGGAAGCGATGGGACAACAGGGCGAGTACGACAACCGGCACCAAACTGATGAGAAACATTGCGTTTGGCCCAAAGGGCATCTGCCAGCGCACTTTTAAGAAATCGGTCAGCAGCTGCTGAATCGGAAAGCCCCAGAGGTATACACCATAGGCAATGTTGTTTTTGGTGAACAGCTTTGCAAAAATCGGCTTTTTCACACAGGGCAAAGGACATGACAAAGTAAGGCACCACCAGAATCGCGATCGCCTCGATATACCGCCATTGCAGGAAGCAGGCCACGACAAACACAATAGTCGCCAGCTGAAGATTGCAATATTTTTCAGGCCTCCCGCTTCAAACAGGAACCCGAACAGGAAATACGGAATATCGTTCAGCGCAGCGCACCAGTCGGTCCACCAGACGACCGTGCGCAATTCCGGCGCCAGATACAACCGTGCAACGTCCGCCAGACAGACCAGTGCAACGACCGCACAGGCCGCTCTTTTCCGCTGCTTTTCCGGCAGGCGGTAAAGCAGCATACAGAGCAGCGCCACCACCAGATACATCAGCACCTCTACCGGCATCGTCCAAAAGCGAACCGTTTACCGCACCCGGATAGGGATTCGAGGCAAACACGCCGGGCAGCATATAGTCCGGCCGCAGCAAAGGTTATTCCAGAGATAGTGCCAGCACTGCGAAAAATAGCTTCCCATATCCAGAGTCGTTGCGATCGGCCCGATCAAAACGACAGACAGGAAAAGGCAGGCAAACATGGCCGGGTAAATACGGATCAGACGCCGCACCATATAGCGGCCCAGCTTCTTCTCCCGCAGATAGCTATTGGCCACCAGATAGCCCGTGATGACAAAAATCATCTTTACGCCCAACGCGTTGATGCCGTTTCCGAGCAGAGACGGGCCGGGAACTTGCAGCAGATCGTGCATATGCCCATAAATCACCATACAGGCGCCAATGAAATGCAGCAGGGCAAAATTATTGCCGTGATTCTTCACTTCACCCATGCATTTCCTCACTGCTCATTCTTCAGGATCTGCTCAATTTTTGACGGATCACCCCAAGTGCCCGGGGAATCGTAGGCGCGGTCAGGAAACGCTCCATATTCCGGACGAATATGCAGCTGCTTGGACTCAATAAACTCCATCACCTTATCGGCCAGAGAGACAGGTTTTCCAGTACACAGATTGATAATACCCGTGATCTCGTCCTGCAAAGAGGCCGAAACGATCATATGGGCCAATTCGTCCACCTGAATGAAGTCATACAGGTTCTTTCCGCTGGTAAAGGGGAATTTCTCCTTTCCTTCCTTCTCCATCTGAAGGATCTTGGAAAATACCGAGTCATTTTTTCGTCATCACCGAGGATATAGTATGCCCGCAGCCAATAGACGGAGAAATTCATCTCCTTCTGAAGCTGGAGCACGGCCTGACGCAAGGCATTCTTCGCAATGCCATACATGGACATGGGATTGCAGGGAGTCTCATCGGTGATAGCTCCCTCCCAATAACCGACCTCATGCATAGTGCCCATAACTGCCAGCCGGGGCAGGCCACCCTCTACCATCTGGCGGATAAAGCGGCAATGGGCGGACAGATCCTCCATATGGCTGGAAGCATTATGGGCAAATCCGTTGCGCCATGCCAGATGAATGCACAGATCCGGACGGCCAAGCTGCTCGTAGATCTGCGCATTGTCCTCAAAGATGGATGCCTGAACGCAGATAGCCCGGGGATCGATGTAATCCGTCTTTACATCAACGGCAGTCACCTCATTGCCTCGGTCGATCAGCTCCCGCACAACATGGGAGCCAATATAGCCGTTTGCTCCCGTTACAACTACCTTCATCGACATCTTATTTCCTTTCCTTCTTCACATAAGCGCGAACGCTCTCTTTCAGGCCGGCTGCCCTTGTCGGCAGACGCTTCAGCTCATCATCGCTCAAATAAGTAAATGTGCCGCTGGCCTTGACCTCACGCACCTTTTGTCCGGACAGCTTCCAGATCAGCTGAGGATCGGCAACATTAAACGCTATCTGGCCGCTCTGTTTGATGCCATTTGTGCGCGCACCGGAGAGCGTCTCGTGAATGACCTTGCCGTCCTCGCAGAGGATCTCCAGCTTCAGATCCCGCACGGCGCAGCCAGTCTCTTCGCCCGGGTCCAGCCGGAGCGCTGTAACTTCTTCACCCACGGGGAATGTCAGCTCGAATGCGCCGTCAGCGGTATAAATGCGCTTGCTGTGATTCTCAGCAAACCCGTGCTCATCGTTCTTATAAAACAGCTGGAACTCTGCTCCGCTCAAAATTTCGCCGCAGTACGCACCAGCGCAGGCGTCATATTTGCATGGGTCTCACCCACAACGCGGACAGACTGAACCGTCTTGGATGCATCGACCTCCCACACCATCCAGGGATCCATGTTCAGGAAGCAGATCGCATTTTGGATCTGGGCTCCGTTGCTGCGGCAGTCATCAATGGAGAGATAGTCGCAGCTGCCATCCGAATACCGCACCATGGCCAGCACGTTCTGAACAACAAACATTCCTTCGTCGCAGACATCAAAGCGGATCTGCTTCAAATTCTGCGCCTCGCCCTCGTTCAGAGGGAACTGCGCGTCAAAGCTGATCCCATTAACCAGCGCCGTCGCCGTTTTCACGTGCTCCTCCGAGAAGGGGCCGCCATAACCCTGATACAGTCCACAGGTATGAATGCGAGGCGCGCGATAGGGCCAACCTCTGTTGATGGCATTCATCGTCTCCTGCGCCACGCTCTTGCGGCTGCCCTTCGGGATCAAAATGGGCATGTCTGCCAATTTATCCTGAATCAGGTAATAATTCTTAGCCCATTCCTGCTGATTATGCAGCGTAGACGAATTCTCCGCATTTGTCCAGAGCCGGTAAATGGACGTGGGCGTTTCCACATCCTTCACCCCGGCAATGAACGCAGTGCGCATAAAATAGTCCCAGTCCTCCGTCGTGGTGAGCCGCTCATCGAACATAATGCCCATCTTCTGAAAATAGAAGCTCGGGAACGCCAAGCTCAGCAGCGGGCAGTGGTTCTCCCGGGTCTGCACAAGCAGGTCAAATTTGTCGCAATGGGAGGCTACCGGTGCCTGTGCCGCTCTCAGGGCAGACTGACCGCTGTCCGTAGCGACGGTATTCCACGCCTGCGTGAACACATAGGCATGCAAAAATTGATCCGGGGCTTTTTCTGGCGGCTTTATGAAACTCCTCCACCCAATTGTCAAACACAATATCATCGTCGTCCAGCACGGCAATATACTGACCGTGGGCATAGGCAAAGCCGGTATTCAGCGGCGTAGTCCGTGTGCCGTGATTCAAGGGGATAAAACGGATCCTCTGCCGCAGCTCCTCCGGCTGCTCCCCAATGATCTGCTGCACCAGCTTATTCTGCTGCTGATCCAGCTTATGGCCGATCAGCAGCACTTCAAAATCTTCATCCGTCTGGCCGACCAGAGAGAGCAGCGTCTCACGCAGCATCTCAGGCCGCTTGCCCTGCGTCCGCGTAATAACGCTCAAAAAGGGAGCGTCCTCCCCGCGATGCGCCTCTTCCTTTGCGATAATAGGAGCGTAATCCTTCAGATACAGCGCATCCTTATGCTCAACCTGTCCATTCAGCCAGCTAAAATAACGGTTCAGGGCGGAGTTCTCGGGCAGCCCCGCCAGATTCTGCTTCAGTCGATCCAGCTGACTGGCCACATCCTTTGGTTCTCTTTTGTTCATATTACTTTCCTCGATTTATAGTCATCGTTTTCTCTCTTTGATGCGCATACTTGATTTAATTGAGTCAAGCGCTTCATCAAAGAATATAGCGATTTTCGGTATAGTAATCTCCGATAAATTTAGCAACCCTGTGCTCAGGATCGAGCGGTTCAGGCAGCTTATCTGCCGCACGCAGCTCAATAAAATGCGCCGCCGCCTTTTCGCAGTTCTCATTCTGACTATTCTGATAGACCTGAAGCAGCTGCTCCACCCGGCCCGGATTGGACCACTTATGCGCCATGAGCAGCGCCGCCTCGGCGGAATAGTACTGCTCCGCCTTGGTCGGCTGCCAGGACGCCTTGACAGACAGCCGCTTTGCATGGAACACAGGGGCCAAAGGCTGATAGATGATCTTATAGCCCGCCAGTCGAACGCGCCAGGAGAAGTCCAGATCATCGCAATAGAGGAAGAAGGTCTCACTGTCAAATCCATTCAGCTCGTCAAACAGCGCCTTGGAGAAAACGGCGCAGGCTGTTGTCGCCCAGTCCGTCTCAAGGTTTCGACATCATATTCCTTCTGATGCTCGATCGGCGTCTGACGGGCCTCCACCATACCGACCTCTTCATCCAGGAAGGGATACATCAATTCGATCAGCGTCCGGGGCGACATAATAACATCCGGGTTCATAATGAGCATATAATCCGATTCACACTCTTCACCCAGCATATTATGTCCCTTGGCCGAACCGGAGTTAAAGCCAAACACACGATACTTAAACCGGAACAGATCCTGATACTTCTTCCGGATCTGCTCCACCTCTGCTTCGGAAAGCACCCGCTCCGGCGATGCATCGCCATAATAGAGCGTCACCTGACCGAGGAATCTGCGCTGTTCCCGTTCCACACGAATTGCATTTGCCAGATTGGAAATGGCCTTATAGAGGATTCAGGCTCATTTCCGTAAATGACAGACTGAACCTGAAGCGTAGGATTTTGATTCATTTACAACTCACCCTTATTTGTTTTTGCGCCGTCAGTTTCTCATGCCGGGAAATCCTCACTTCTCTGTCAGATTCTTTTTTACCCGCATGGCTGAGCACGGCACATCGTATTCCAAACATAAAATTACATTGTCTATCATAGCGCATTAAGCACAGTTTTGCAACCATTTCCCCGGAAGTTTTTCATTCTTCAACCGCTCTTAATTTTTCATTTTTTCCCATTTTATAAAAGAGGCCCGGTGCTGTTCAGGTCCTATGCCGCATCAGATCCGCCGCAAGATACATCCGGCTCTCCTCCACATAATCCCGGGCGCTTTTCAGGTTTTCCTCCCGCTCTGCCTGCGTCAGCGGCCGCACCACTTTGGCCGGACGGCCAAAGGCCATGGAGCCGTCGGGGATCACGGTATTCTGCGTCACCAGACTGCCCGCGCCGATCAGGCAGTTTCTGCCGATCTTCGCGCCGTTCAGGATCGTACTGCCCATGCCGATCAGCGTGCCGTCTCCAATGGAGCAGCCGTGCAGGATCGTGCCGTGACCCACAGTGACGTTTTCGCCGATCTCAGCGTCAAAGCCCTCATCCACATGGACAACGCAGTTATCCTGTATATTGCTCCCCTTCCCCACGCGGATCGCGGCGGTCTCTGCCCGCAGCACCGCATGGAACCAGAGGTTCACATTCTCCTCCAGCGTCACATCGCCGCACACAACGGCATCCGCAGTCATCAGCGCACCGGCGGAAATAACAGGTTTCTTCATCATAAATCACCTCGGCATTATTGTACCGAAAACGCCGGCAAAAAAGCAAAGCATCTCCGCAAAAAGAGCAGGCCTTTCGCGGAGATGCTTTGTTATCTATATATTCGGAAGATCTATATCATCAGCCGCCCAGCACCGTGCCGTCAGTCAGGGTGATGGTGTGACCGTTATAGTTGATCGTGCCGTTGTTAGTCAGGCTGGTCAGGGGTACAGTCACCGGTCAGGTTCCAGGTGGAGCCGGACTCCACCGTGACGCAGGCGTTATCATCGACCGCCGTTCCGCCCTCGGCGTTATCCACTGTATTGATGGTGCCGGTGAAGATGCTGCTGTCCTTCAGGGTCAGATCCAGCGTGGAGATGGAGTCCACAATGATGTCGCCGTCCAGTGTCTGGGCGCTGGCAGTCAGTTCGACCTGCGCACCGTTTTTCACCGGCGGTGCCCCAGCCGTGGCTGGCGTCGTTGCCGCAGACCCGGAGCAGAGCGCCGTCAGCGTCCTCATTGCTTTCAGCGCCACACCGGAGAGTGTCATGACGCAGTGGGTATTGGTCACATAGAAGAGGTCGCCGTTCCGGCCGGTCAGACTGCCGCCAGTCATGGAAAAGCTGGAGGTGCCCTCATCGGCATCGCCGGACATGGACTGATAGATCATGACATTGTGGACGTTGACATCAGAGCTGGCGCCCTCGGTATCGCTCATATTGCCGGTGACATCGCAGTTCTCCAGTGCGATGGAGTTCTCGCCCTCCACCACCAGTGCTTCGGAATGGTTGGCCGTCAGCGCGGCATTTTGGACGGTGATAGCTGCCGTAGAATAGACTGCCGGAGAATTATAACCGTTGCTGGTATAGGTGCCGCCGTCCACATTCACGGTGCCACCGCCCCGGTCAGAGCGGATGGCCGCCGAGGAATTGCCGGAGGTCTCCACCGTCAGGTCAGAAGCGTTGGTGGTACCACCGCCGGTGGTCTGAATGCCGCCGGAGTTGTCCTCCGTGGTGGTGATCGTGGAATCGGAGATATTGACCACCGTGCCCTCGCCGTAGCTGAACACGCCGTTTCCGTTCTGGGCGGAGGAGGTGACAGCTACCCGCTGATCGTCACCTGCGCGCCGTTGGTGGCCAGCAGAGCGGCGTTCATGCCGTAGAAGTCGCCGTCCTCGGTATTGGAGCTGCTGCCGGAGGATTTATCCACCGTGACGCCATTCAGCGTGACAGTTGCACCGTCCACCCGGGCGCATTCTCATCGTCACCGGTGGAGGTGTAGGTCTGGTCGGTATAGGTGCCGTCGGTGTCGATGGTGTTGGCCGCGTCGCCCTGAGTCACCTCACCGGAGCCGCCAAATCCGCCGGGAGCGGAGCCGCCCGGGCCGCCGCCGGAATGCTCCGACGCGGAGGAGGGGGTATCCGGCCGGTCGGAAGCAGAGTTGGAAGTGCTGTCGTTATCAGAAGCGGTCGAACCGCAGGCCGCCAGACTGAATGCCAGCGCCGCCGCGCAGGTCACTGCAATAAGCTGTTTCTTCATTCGAAAGACCTCCTTTGTCTTTGTTGAGCTGAGTATAAGATCTCAGCCTTAAGCCTAATTAAAAGAATAAAAAAGAGCTGGCGAAAATTCGTCAGCTATTCTTCTCCGGAAGGTCAAACTGCCGGCACAGCAGATCGGCACAGGTTTCAAAGTCGGTCAGGCTCATCTGGGGGGCTTCCACCTCCAACGGTTCGTCCGTGAGCACGGTCAAAAGCGTCTCATCCTGCACGATCAGGGGATAGCCCGCAGCCTTGCGGTGGATCTCCAGTTTTGGCAGAGGGCTATATTTAAAGCCTTCCGCCAGAATCAGATCCACTTTGGGCAGGGTGCGGCGGATGTCCTCGAATGTGCGTTCTCCCCGACCCAGCACCGCCCAGCTGTCGGGGCCGAGAATGGCCGCGCTCTCCGCGCCGGCTCGGCGCAGATGCCAGGTATCTGTATCCTCGTGATCCATCTCAAACCCATGGGCATCGTGCTTGACGGCGGCGACCCGCACACCGCGAGCCGTCAGCGCCGGGATCAATCCCCGCAAAAACGTGGTCTTGCCTGCGTTGTGCCAGCCCACCACCGCCACCGCGGGCGGTGTGCCCGCCCGGCGCGCAGTGCGTCCCCGGGGTGTTCAGATTCTGAAAGACCGGCTCCAGCACAGGCGGGGCGTAATAATACTCCGTCTGTACCGCGTCCAGCAGAAGCCCCATCTTCCCTTTTCCCTCTGCCAGCAGCTTCTGCGCCGCAGGCAGAACGCTTCTGCGGTAGACGCCGAACAGCGGTTCTCGCCGCCCGTTCAGCCGGTAGACCGCCGCATCCCCCTTTGGCACCGGGAGCACCGCCCCTGCCGTCAGATTGGGCATATCCACTGCGCTGACGCAGAGCACATCGGCATCCGAGCACGCAAACGCCGCCGCAAGCCCTGCCATAGGGCCGCGGCCCCGCCCAGATCGGCCACAGCCTGTACGCCCTCCGGAAGCTGTGCCGCCGAAAAATGCGCTTGCGGCCCCACGCTGACCAGAACCCGCTCCACACGGCCGCTCTCCCGCCAGAACCGGGCGGCCCGTTCCAGCAGAGTCTCACCGCCCCAATTCAAGAGCGCCTTGTCCGCTCCCATCCGGCTGGAGCGCCCGCCAGCCAACACAAGGGCATATACCTTTTCTTCTGCCATCGCTGCTCTCTCCTTTATAAACTACACTTATTGTACCCGATTCTGTGCAAAAAGCAATGGCCGTCCGAAGTTCGGACGGCCATTGCCGAGAGAAAAAAAGAGGAGATATCGCGTCAGATGACCTTCTTGGCCTCCAGCTGCTTGCCGCGGATAGAGGTGTAGATGGCCAGCAGAACCACAAAGACGATAATGCTGATCCAGACAACGAGAGTCATGTCAGACAGGCTCACATAGAAGGTGGCCACATTCAGCACGATGGACAGCACCAGCAGCACCCGCAGCACGGGCAGCTTCATCTTCATGGTGGCGTTCTCATAGGCCTCGGGCATCAGCTTGGGCAGACGCCAGCAGGCGATGACCTCCATGATGAGGCAGACCTGGTTCAGGCCGACGCCCATATTGGAGATGGTGGTGGTGTCCATGCCGGTCAGAATCGGAATGGCGCCGACCACAAAGAACACCAGCAGCAGCACAACGGGAGTGCCGCCCTTGTTCTCCTTGGCGCAGACCTTGGGCAGCCAGCCCTCCTCAGCGGACAACTGCAGAGCCCGGGTCACCCAGGACAGGGTGCCGTTCAGGGTGGTGGCCAGAGCGAACAGCGCGCCGCCGATGACGAAGAAGTAGTACAGCCATGCGGGGAAGATGGTCTGGGCGACCAGAGTCAGGTTCTGGAACGCGACCTGGTCCAGAGGCAGAACGCCGGTGGCCACAACGCCCAGCAGAGCATAGAACACGGCGACGATGACAGTGGAGATGATCATGGCGCGGGGCACGGTCTTGCCGGCATTCTTGACCTCACCGGCAGTCTCGGCCAGGAACTTGGCGCCGCCGGTGGCGAAGGCTCAGCAGAGCCACGCCCTGAAGGAAGTTGCCGACACCGTTGGGCATCAGATTGGCCTTGGTGAAGGCCAGCTCACTCCAGGTCACCTTGGGCAGACCGAACGCCACGAACAGCAGCAGAGACAGCAGCAGGCAGGCCACCATGACATTCTGGACGGAAGCGGCAGTCTTGATGCCGATCAGGTTGACGACGGTGGCGGCGATCAGGATCAGCATGGCGATCAGCTTCTGATTCACGCCGGGCACCAATGCGGCAAAATAGCTGGCAAAGCCGAGCGCGAAGGTGGCGATCAGCACCTGGGTCAGCACGAACATACCCAGATAGATGAAGCCGGCCCGGGGCCCGATCAGCCGCTTGACGTAGGAGTAGCCGCCGCCGTTGGACGGTACGGCGCTGGACAGGACGACCGCCGAGCTCATCGTGCAGATGACCAGCAGCGCCGCGCAGATAAAGGCCAGGGGCGTGCCGTGGCCGGTCAGGCCCACCACGACGCCGGTCAACACCATGACGCCGGAACCAATGATCTGGCCGATGCCGATGCCGAGGCAGTCGATAAAGCCCAACTGCTTGTGTTGTTTCTTTTCTTCCATTTTTACTTTGCCTCCCTCTCAAGATAGCATTTTTTCAACGCCGCAACGCCCTTCTCCAGCGTGGAGCGGGGACAGGCGATGTTCATGCGCATAAAGCCGTCGCACTGCTTGCCGTAATGGGCGCCGTTGCCAAGGCCGATACCATACTCCCGGCCAAGGGTCACGGTGAGCTCATCGCTGCTCATGCCGAGGCAGCGCAGATCCAGCCACATCAGGAAGGTCCCCTCATGGTGGGCCAGCTTCACCTTGGGCATGAAGTCACACACCTGCTGCTGAACATAGCGGACGTTGTCAGAGATGTAAGCAACGACCTCATCCACCCACTTGTCGCCGTAGGTGTAGGCCGCCTCCATAGCAGTGAACGCCATCAGGTTGGGCCCCATGATCCAGGCTCCCTTCAGCATGGCGTCCACCTTGGCGCGCACCTCGGCATTGGGAATGATGATGGCGGACTGATGCAGACCCGCCAGATTGAAGGTCTTGCTGATGGCGGTGTAGACCACCAGTTTGTCCTGAATGGCATCCACCAGCCCCATGGGGTTATAGTGGTTGCCGTCCATGACCATATCGCCGTGGACCTCGTCGGAGAGCATATAGGCTCCGTACTTCGCGCACAGGCCGCCGATGGTCTCCACCTCATCCTTCGTCCACACCTTGCCGATGGGATTGTGGGGTTGCAGAAAATGACCGCCTTGACGCCGTCCTTCAGCGCCTGCTCAAAGGCGGCCAGATCGACGGAGTAATGGCCATCCTGCTCCTTCATGGTCAGGTCGACCAGCGTGCGGCCGCTGTTGCGCACCTGAGCAAAGAAGGGATCGTAGACCGGGGAGAACACAGCCACCTTATCGCCGGGCGCGGTCAGGGCCTCCAGCGTAAAGCGGATCATGGTGACGACACCGATGCCGTTCAGCACCTGATCCGGCGTGAACTTCCAGTTGTGGCGGCGCTCATACCAGGAACACAGGGCGGGAATACAGCCGGGCGTCGGGGTGTTGTAACCGAACGTCGGGTGGTCGCAGCGCTCTTTCAGCGCGGTCTGGATCTCCGGCACCACCGCGAAATCCATATCTGCGATCCACATAGGCGTCAGATCCGCGTCCGGGCCGACGCCGAACAGATCCTTTACGTCCCACTTTACGCAGGCCGTGCCGCGGCGATCGACGAACTTGTCAAAGTTGTACATTAGTACCGCTTCCTCTCTTCAATAACTTGGCAAAATCATAGCATCGATACCGCGCGTGAGCCAACAAGCATTTGTTGTCCATAGCACAATGGCAGATTGTTTGCTTTCCTAACCGGAACTTGTTAGGATAAGTTAGAATGCACAATGGGGTGTCGGGTGACTGCCCCCTTATATCTTCTTGGCAACCTGTGATATAATGGGGCTGAACTTATAAGGAGGGGGATCCGCTATGAGAATGGAAGATCTGCGCTACCTCATTCAGGTGGCGGACATCGGCTCGATCAGCCTTGCCGCCGAAGCGTGCTACATCACCCAACAGGGCTTGTCACGTATCATCAGCAATCTGGAAAAGGAGCTCGGCGTAAAGCTGTTTCACCGCACCAACAACCACATCCGACTCACCGACGTAGGCGAGCTGGTGGTGGCCAGAGCCAAGGAGCTGGACGGACTCTATCAGCATATGCTCACCGACATCAGCCGGCTCAGCTCCGCCGAAGGCCAGCGGCCGGTGGACTGCCACATCTACACCACCCAGCTCATCTCCTCCACCCTGCTGTTCCGGGTGCTGTCCACGCTGAACCTGCGCTATCCGGGCATTCACCTCAATATTGAAGAGCTGGACCCGCCGGAGATCGCCGACGGAGTGACCTTCACCCCCAACTCCGTGGGCATCATCAGCATGTCGACCTTTCACGAAGCGGACTCGCTGCGGCTCAGCAGCGGCAAGCTGGTGTTTGACCACTATTTTCAGGATGAGCTGATGCTGGGCGTGGCGGAAAACTCGCCGCTAACACAGAAAAAAGCTGATCTCGGCCGAAGAGCTGGCCACCATTCCGCTGGCGCTGTGCAACAACGAGGCCATGATGATCCACAACCTGCTGGAGCCCGGTGCAGAGCCCTCCGTGGCGCTGCACGTCTCAAGCTATGACCTGTGCCGGGAGATGATCTCCCGCAACCGGGCGGCAGGTCTGACCTCCCAGCTGCGCAACTACTATTCCAAATGCCCCATGAAGGCGGTCCCGCTTGAAAAAAACGTCACCATCTCATATGGCTGCATTTATGACCCCGCAACACCGAAAACGCCCTTTCTCACCGACCTGTTCAATATTGTCTCCGCTGAGCTGAACCATGTCCGTTGAGAACCGCTCCGGGCGTATGTAACTTTTCAGAAGGCAGGTGCAAACAATGTCAAAACGCTACGCGATCATTGGCTTCGGCTGCGCAGGCTATCAGGCGCTCACCGCACTGCGGGAAAGCGACATGGAAGCAGAGATCCACGTCTTTTCCGATCTCGGCGAACCGCCGGCCAACCCCATGCTGACCACCTATTATGCCGCCGGGCGGCTCCCCTATGAGGCGCTGTTCCCTTTGGCTCCCTGGAGGACATTGAACGCCGGTACTCCCCGGTGCTCCATATGGACACTCCCGTCACCGCCATGGACGCCGAAGCGCGCACCATTCGCTGCGGTGAGGAGACCTTCGGCCCCTTTGACGGCATCCTGCTCGCCACCGGCGCAGATCCCGTCGTGCCGCCGCTGGGCGTCACGCCCGGCGGCCGGGTGCTGTGTATGCGCACTGTGGCCGATGCCAGGCTGCTTCGGGAACGTCTGGGCGACGGCACGGTCAAGTCCGTCACCGTCATTGGCGGCAGCATGGTGGGCATCAAGATCGTGGAACTGTGCCAGGAGGCCGGGCTTGCGTGCACGCTGGCCGACATGGCGGAGCGTATTTTCCCCCTGGCCGCGTTCCCCGATGTGTCCGCCGAGATCGAACGTCGGCTGATGGAAAAAGGGGGTCAAGCTCCGCTTTGGCGCCGCCGTTACCTCCGCTGAGGAAATGGCAGACCATGTCACCACTGTGTTTGCCGACGGTGATCCGGTGGTCAGCGACCTGCTGGTGCTCTGCATCGGCACCCGGGCCCGCACTGCGCTGGCCCGGGAAGCCGGGCTGGAGGTCGGCCGCGGTATTGTGGTCAACGACAGTATGGAAACCAGCGTCCCCGGGATCTATGCCGCGGGAGACTGCTGCGAGGGGCGCAACATTATGACCGGCGGCCACCAGATCATCGGTCTGTGGGCCAACGCCGCCTATCAGGGGCAGACCGCCGGCCACTGCATGGCGGGCGATCCCACGGTATTCTCCGGCAACATTCTGCACAACATCACTCACTTCATGGGCATGGACTTCATCTCCTTCGGCGATGTGAACGCCACCGGCGAAGTACACACCATCGGCAAACCCACCGACACCCGCTATGTGAAGGCAGTGGTCTCCGGCGGAGAGATCCGCTGCATCAACCTGTTGGACAGCTACCACATCAGCGGCGTCATCAAGAATTACATCATGAACCGCTTTACCGGCAACAAGGCGCCGCTCCCCGCCGCTCTGCGGGGGCTGCTGGCCCGGGAAGGCTTTTACCGACGAATTTCTGACACTTTTTGAAGGAGGGGAACAGGCATGAGCACCACGGAAGAAAAGCTCCACGCAAAGATCCCCGGCGAGGACACCGGCATCATCACCCGCAACAGCTTCTGCGACGTTTGCGCCCCCGGCCCACACTGCGGTGTGACCTGCTATGTGAAGGACGGGAAGATCATCAAAGTGGAGGGCACCGACGGCCATCCGACCAACCACGGTCTGCTCTGCCCCAAAGGCCAGGCCAACCGGCAGTATGTCTATCGCAAAGACCGCATCATGACCCCTCTGCGCCGGGTCGGCGAGCGGGGCGAAGGCAAATTTGAGCCCATCACCTGGGATGAGGCCTATGACGAGATCGTCACGCGCCTCAACAAGGTCAAACAGGACTATGGCCCCTGCTCCGTGGCCTTCTACTCCGGCTACAACAAGTGGTACCGCCCCTTTCTCCAGCGGCTGTGCTATGACTTCGGCTCCGTAAACTACGGCACCGAGTCCTCCTCCTGCTTCACCTCCACCATCATGTCCTGGCGGCTGGCCACTGGCGCAGATTTTGCCGCCCCGACCTGCGAAATGCTGGCATTTTCCTCGGATGGTGCTATAATGCTTACTATGCTCAGCATCTGATGATCGGCGGCGTGGACAAGGCCCGCGAACGGGGCATGAAGGTCATTATCGTCGATCCCCGCATCACCCCCGCCGTAGAAAAGCAGTGCGACCTGCATCTGCGCATCAAGCCCGGCACGGACTGCGCACTGGCCCTCGGCCTGGCCCGGGAGCTCATCGTGAACGACTGGGTGGACCACGACTACATCGAGCAGAACGTTTACGGCTATGAGGCGTACAAAAATTACGTCATGGACTTCCCCCCGGAGCGGGTGGAAAAGCTGACGGACGTTCCCGCCGATCAGATCCGGCTGGCCGCCAGAATGATCCACGAAAATATGCCGCTGGCTATCAACCAGTCCGGCGCAGCTCTGGTACACCACACCAACGGCATGCAGACTCACCGGGCCGTCATGGCACTGTCCGCCCTGATGGGCACCCCATGACCGGCCCGGCGGAATGGTGCCCGCTCCGCTGACCTACGCCCACTCCATGGCCGGCTTCTCCACGCTGGATCACGAATTTCCCTTTGAGAAGTACCCCAAGGACGCCCCCCGGCCTGTGGGCGCGGTGCGCTTCCCCCTGTGGGACGAGGTCGTGGGCGAGATGCAGGGCAATGACCTGGCCCGGCAGATCTCTCAGGGTCTGCCCTATCCCGTCAGGGCCATTTGGGCTCATGGCATGAACTTCCGCATGTTCAATGGTGATAAGGAGCTGGAAAAGGCCCTCAAGGAGCTGGACTTCTTTGTGGACATTGACCTCTTCATGACCGACTCGGCCAAGCTGGCGGATATCGTGCTTCCCTGCTGCTCCTCCTTTGAGCGCAGTGAGTTTAAGGTATTCGGCGGCGGCTTCGGGCAGTATACCGAACCGGTCATCGCCCCGTTGGGTGAGTCCCGCCCCGATGACGAGATCATCTGTGAGCTGGCCCGGCGGCTGGATGTGGATGACGATCTGCTGAAACAGGGCAGCGAGGCCTGTGTGCGCTATATGCTTCGGGACACCCCGGTGGACATTGACTTTCTGAAGGCCCACAGCCAGTTCCCGCAAAAGCTGGAAGGCGTGAAGGTGATCCCGGTGGGCGAGCATGGCTTCAAAACACCCACCGGCAAGTTTGAGCTCTACTCCACTGTGATTGAGAAGTTCCCGGGGCTTGATCCCCTGCCCACCTATCGGGACAGCATCGACGACACCGATCCGGTGAAATACCCTTCCGCCTTGTCTCCGGCGCCCGGCTGCCCACCGCCCTGCACTCCCGGCTCCACAAGGTGCCATGGCTGCGCCCCATGCGCCCGGTGCCCACTGCCGATCTGAACGACGAGGACGCCAAAAAGCTGGGGATTGAGAAGGGCGACACCATCGAACTCTTCACCCGGGCCGGTGCGATCACCGTGGGAGCCAATCCCACCCGGGCCGTCAAGCCTGGCACCGGGTTCATGTACCACGGTTATACCGAAGCTGACGTCAACTCTATCATCCCGCCCGGACATAACGATCCCTATTCCGGTTTTCCCGGCTATCGCAGCACCCGCTGCGGCGTAAAAAACAGGAGGTGTGAGCACGATGAAGAAGATCGTATTTGATTTTGACCCACAGAAGTGCTCTGCCTGCGGTGCCTGTGCCATCGCCTGCATGGATCAGAACGATGTGGATGTGGAAGCGGGCATGCAGCCCTACCGCAAGGTGTATGAGTACGAGAGCGCAACGGAGCGGGTTTTATCTCTATCGCCTGCCTCCACTGTCCCGACGCGCCCTGTGTGACCGCCTGTCCCGTCGGCTGCATCTATAAAGATGCAGAAACCGGACTGACCCTCTACCACACGGACAACTGCATCGGCTGTCACTCCTGCGCCATGGCCTGTCCTTATGGCGCCCCTACCTTCCGTCCCACCGGTGCAAAGCGCCCGCGCGAAAAGATGGAAAAAGTGCCACGGCTGCGTGGAACGCATCAAAGCCGGCAAACAGCCCGCCTGCGTCCACTCCTGCCCCCCACCGGTGCGCTCGGCTGGCACTGGAGCGACGATCCGGAGGAAAAGTCCGAACTGGCTCACATCTATGAGAGCTGGAACGCACTGACCCCCTCCGACAAATAATCTGTGATCCCATCTGCAAAGGAGATTTTACTATGGAACAGATCAAGAACATCATTGCCACTAAGAACGCCCCCGCCGCAATCGGCCCCTACTCCCAGGCCGTCTGCGTCGGCGGCCTGGTCTTCCTGTCCGGCCAGCTGGCCATTGATCCCGCCACCGGCAACTTGGTGGAGGGCGGCATTCAGGCTCAGACCGAACAGTCCCTGAAGAACATCGAGGCCATTCTGGCTGAGGCCGACCTGACCGTCGACAACGTCATCAAGACCACTGTGTTCCTGGCTGACATCAACGATTTTGCCGCCATGAACGAGGTGTATGCCAAGCACTTCACCGGCAGCTTCCCCGCCCGCTCCGCCGTTCAGGTGGCCGCACTGCCCAAGGGTGGTCTGGTGGAGATCGAATGCATCTGCTCCCGCGGAATGGTTCCCAACGTGGGGATGATGCAGGACGCCATCAAGGAGAACAAGTAAACGATCCCGCGTTTTCTCATCTGATAACCGCCCCGGAGCTTTCTGGAAAAGCTCCGGGGCGGAGCGTGTCGAGAAACTCGACACGCTCTCTCTGAAATGCTTGCATTTCAGAGAAGGATGCGGCCGCTGCGCGCACTCGCCTTGCTCGCACACTTGCGGCCTGAAAAGTGTTTTTCCCGAGGCGCATGTCCTCGGGAAAAACGTGATTTCATTTTCTTCCGTCATCTTCGGATGACGGAACTCTGCGAGGCTCTTGCTTGCAGACATCACAGCCAGAACTTTTCGGCAGTCTGAACCGCCCCGGAGCTTTTGAAGAAGCTCCGGGGCGGTTGTATTTATCATGCTTTTTTTCGGATGGATAACACAATTTTGCGGATAATTCTTCTTGTTTGTTGTACAAATAATACAGAATGTTGTTTCCCTGCAACCGTCATGTTTGCTAAAATAAGGACAGTAGTCATACAATTTATTGTTAGGAGGTAACATTCGACATGAACGCACCTTATGCAACCAAAATTCTGAAAAAGACCGGCAATTCCGTCATGGCCTATCAGTCCACCTGGCTGGTGGAGGAGACCTTCTCCTGCAATGAGCTCATCATCCGCCCCCGGGCTGTGCTGACGGCTCCGGAGGGAAAGTTTCTGACGCTGACTGTGGACGGCGTCGGCCAGAAGATCGAACCCGGCACCTACAAGGGGGATGTCGTCCTCTCCGTCACCGACGCCTACCATATGCGTCCCGGCGGACTGATGCGCCCCAACCAGATCAGCCGTGACTTCCACACCGGCATTGTGGTGGAAGACGGCAAGGTCACCAAAACCATCCCCGCCATTGTGCAGGGCGGTTCCATTGAGGACGGCAAGGTCGAAGGCGTCTACATGGCCAGCCGCGAGGACAGCTTCAACGGCATTGTCGTGGACGGCGAGGGCGAGTGCACCATCAAGGACGTAAAGCCGACTTCGACGGCTTTGGCGACAACGACTTCCTCGGTGTGGGCTGTGCCGTCACCGTGGTGGGCAATCCCACCGTCACGATCGAGGACTGTGATTTCACCGTCAACGGCGTCACCCGCTGCGCAGTCCATGTGGGCGGCACCAGCACCGTCACCGTCAAGAACACCAAGCTGACCAACATCTGCCCCGAGGACACCTGGCCCGGCTGCTTCAGCTGGCAGGTCGGCTTCTGCGGCAGCAACCGTCTGGCTCAGTTTACGGATGCGGCCAACGTCACCTATGACGGCTGCGACCTCAAGACCAACGGCTGGGGCATTCTGTCCATTGACGGTACCGACGGCGGCCAGACCATGCTGGTCAAGAACACCCGCATGGAGCTCTCCGGCCCCAAGGCCCACGGCTACGGTGCCTTCTGCATCGGCGACAACGAGGTCATCTATGACAACTGTGACGTGGACGTCTACGGCTATCCTCTGCTCATGATGGGCATGGAGGGCAAGGGCAAGGCCTCCATTCTGAACAGCCGTATCAAGGGCCGCCGCTACGGCGTGATGATCAACGGCGACGACAACTCCGTTCTGACCATCAAGGACTCCGACTTCAAGACCGGCAAGTCCACCTTCTGTGTCCATGGTGCTTCCACGATCATTGATGTGGAGAACACCAGCATGACTGCCGCCAACGGCACCATTGTCCAGCTGATGGACACCGACCAGTGCGGCATGGCCATGGCCGATTTCCATATCCCCGTGGGTGTGGTCGACGAGTATGTCGAGGACGGGATCTGTCCGCCGCCTCCCTGACAGAAGACGTCACCTTCCGGCTGAAGGACTGTGCCATCAAAGGAAACTTCCTGAACTCCACCACCAATATCCGCGCTTACCGCAACAGTGCGATCGCCGGTGTGGGTGAGTTCCACGACACCGTCATCGGCCTGCTCCCCGACTGGGATGCCGAAGGTGACGACGGCGCAGACGCCTATGGCGGCCCCATTGCGGCCCGTCACCACGGCGATGACCTGCGCGGCCCCAAGAACCTCGGTCTGGAGCTGACCGGCACCTCTATCGAGGGTATCATCTCCTCCGCCACCCAGAAGTACCGCGACGGCCTGACCACCATCGTGGAGGACAACCGCATGGAGCTGACCAACATCACCCAGACCCCTGCTCCTACGGTGAACAACGGTATCGTCATCACGATGGATGCCGCCTCCTCCTGGATCGTCACCGGCACCAGCCACATCACCGGCCTGACGCTGGCCGAAGGTGCAAAGGTCGCCGCTCCCGCAGGCAAGAAGCTCACCGTCACCGTAGACGGCCAGAGCGTCGATCTGAAACCCGGCATCTACGCCGGCAAGATCGTGCTGACTGTGGAATAAGCCCTGATTTTCAACACCAACGGAACAGCCCGGACTGCGCAATGCAGTCCGGGCTGTTTTCGGCCTTGGATAAATACACCGGCTGTTCCCGTCGAACAGCCGGTGTATTGGCTCTGCTCTGTTCAGTTTTTCAGCGTAAAGGGCCACTGATAGTAACCAAAATTGGAATTATAATAAGGGTCTCCGTTTTTGAGAATGTCCGGCCACTTGGCCTGGAAACGGGCGATCTCGCCCTGGAAACGCTCGATCTTTTCCGGGGTGTCCTCATAGCCTCTGGACTTGGACTCGTAGTGATGCCACTCCGCAAAGGCGTTGAACACCACCAGCAGACCAAGCTGGCGCACTTTCAGACAGAAGTCAATGTCATTCAGCGACACAACAAAATCCTCGCTGAAGCCATTCACACGGTCGAACGCCTTCCGATCCACCATCATGCAGGCGGCGGTGACGGCGCTGTAATCACCGCTGACCCGGGCGCGCATCATGAAGCCATAATAGCTCTTGGGGAAACCCACGAACACATGGCCCGCAAAGCCGCTCAACCCGACGACAACGCCGGCATGCTGAATGGTGTCGTCGCCAAAGTAGAGCTTTGCGCCCACAATGCCCACATCGGGACGCATACAGGTACCCAGCATCTCACCGATGGCGTTTTCACTGATGAGCTCCGTGTCGTTATTCAGGAAGAGCAGATACTCCCCCCTTCGCATGGCGGACCCCGAAGTTATTGATAGCGGAGTAGTTGAACCCCTCCGTCCATGTGACCACATGGAAGTTGTCGTGCTCCTTCTGCATTCTCTCATAGTAATCAAAGGTGGACTTTTCCGTGGAATTCTTCTCCACCACGACAAACTCGAAATTTGTATATTTGCTGTGCTTGTAGATGGACTGCACGCACTTGTCCAGGTCAGCAATATGATCTTTATTGGGAATGATAATGGACACCAGCGGATCCGGCTCTGTGGAGTAGATCACATGGTACATGCCCCACATCTCCGTATGCTCCACCACGGCATTCTGAATACCGATGCGCTTCAGATGCTCCTCAATGGCCTTCCGTCCCGCCTCATAGGCATACATCTTGCTGGCCGGATCTCCGGCAACAGAATTGCCGTGAATGCGCCAATGATACAGGATCTTGGGAATATGCTTGATGTTTCCGTTGGAATTTTCAATGCAGCGGAAAAATGAAGTCATAATCCTGGCTGCCGTCAAACTCACTGCGGAAGCCGTTGATCTTGTCCACAATAGACTTACGCACAGCAAAGAAGTGCGTAATGTAGTTATGGGAGCACAGCAGATCCGGGTTGTAATCCGGCTTGAAGTTGGGGTCATTGTGCTCTGACAGGTCCCCGGACACCTTGTCCTCGTCGGTGTAAAGCACATCATAGTCATCCTCGTTCAGAGCCCTGGCCACCTCAAACAGGCAGTTGGGCGCAAGGATGTCATCGTGATCCAGCAGGCCGATAAAATCGCCCGTGGCCAGCTCCAGCGCACCATTGGTATTGCCCGCAATGCCCAGATTTTTCTCCAGCACCTTGAACTTCACCCGGGGATCCGCTGCGGCATACTCCCGAGCGGTGCGCTCCAGGGCCTCGTCGCCCTCGCTTCCGTCCCCCAGACACAGCTCCCAGTTCGGATAGGTCTGCGCCTGAACGGATTCGATCATCTCCTTCAGGAAGTTGATCGGTGTGCGGTAAGTGGGCACCACAATGCTGATCTTCGGCTCATAGTCCAACTTGGTCTGGCGCTGCTCTTCCAGTTCTTCTTCCGTCACCTTATGGGTGGCATACCACGTTCCGTAAGGAATCCCGCGGGTGCTGAGTCGGGAAGTGATGTGTTCCTTCAAGCCCCGGAAGCCGTGGTGCACCACATAGTCCATTGCCCGAGCCACATTGTGCATCGTCAGGTTGTGCAAGCATACAGATACAAAGCCCTTCCGGGACTTTTTCTTCTGCTCTCTGCGCAGTTGATCCGGAACCAGCGCAATCACAATGCTGTTCCGGCTGTCCTTCAGAACGAGCTGATAGCGCTCCTGCTCCAGGCACTGGAAGGACAGCGCAAACCCGCAGTGCGTATTGTCCGACTCGATCAACTGGGCATCCACCACATCCTCGGGCAGGATCCATGTCTGCTGGAAGTCCACCGGTGCGCCATGGCTGTCCGTCACCTCGAACTGCACCGTCTCGTTGCTGAGGCAGGTATCTGCCCAGCCCTGCACCGTGATCTTACCCTGGTCCATGACCGCGGACTCCAGCAGACTCAGCACAGTGCGCCGATCCGCCAGTCTGGCAAGCTCTTCCCGTCCCAGCTTTAGAATGCATTCACGCCCGGCGCTTGTCTGCGCCCACACTTCCAGCAATCCGCCAGCTGTTCACATTTGCCGCTCTCAATCCGCATGGTAAAGCCGCAGTCAGCGCCGCCCTTCCACCATGAAAATCGATTCTTAACATCGTCCCGGGCAATGCGCTTTACTGTCACGGGCACAGCAGTCCCGTCCACCGCCGCAGAAAACTCGGCGGGTTGGCTGCTCTCATCTATATACCAGCCGCTCAGCCGAAAATAATCTCCGGCCGCACGCTGGCGGTAAAGTCTGGAATCAAAATATACCTTGTGCTTCATAAAACAGAACCTCACTCAATGACGTCTTTCTACCTGCCCCACTATACACGATTTCCGCAAAATGTCCACCCCGCTCGCTGGTCCTCCGGATATTTCACCACAAAACAGCAGCACCGGCACGCCGAACAGGAACGTGCCGGTGCTGAAACTCACTGCTGCAACAAACGGAAGGTCAGCATGACCGGGTTATGGTCAGACCAGCGGAAGCCGGTATCAACAGTGGAATAATCTACCAGCTCAATATTATCCGAAATAAGGAAGCCATCCACAGTCAGGCAGAGGCTCTGCTCCGGGTCATAGGGAATGTCCGCATTGCGGGGTGGTGGGAGCCAACGACGCACGGCGGGTATCGTCCAGCAGATCCAGGCAGAAACTCATGCCATCAGGCAGATAGCTGCGCGGGAAGGGATAGGCCCAGCTCTCCGCGTCCGTCTCGTCCTCTCGGCAGCCAACAGGTTATGATTGAAATCGCCGCCGCAGATCACATAGTTGCCCAGTGCCAGCTCCCCGCCATATCCTCCTGCAGCATGCGCTTCTGTCCCTCCCGGACGGCGTCGGAATTGCCATAAGCAGAGAGGTGGACCGTATAGACCACCAGCTCCCGGCCGTTCTCCACCGGAATACGGCTGACCGAGTAACAGCGATCCAGATCCACCAGCTTGCTCAGGCTCTCAGAGATGGGCAGGCTGCGGCGCAGCGCCGAGGTGATGGGCAGTCTGGAATAGGTCATCAGCGCTGACAGGGGACTTTCCGTGGGGCTGTGTGAAGGGGTAAAACAGGAAGGGAGAATCGAAGTCGATCGCCAGATCGTAACAATAGTCTGCAAAGCTCTGGCTGAACAGCGCGTCCTGCGCCACATGATAGCTGCGGGTGGCGTCCAGATCCACCTCCTCCAACAGAATGAGGTCCGGATCCAGCTCCTGCACCGTTGGGCCGCACCCTGGATCGTCTCGACCACGCTCTCCTTACTCTCCGCCCAGGAGGACTTTCCGCCGTCCATAAAGAAGGTGTAGTCCGGGGTATAGGCGCCGAAGCCCACATTATAAGTGACGGCCTTGTACGTCTCCCCCACTCTGGCCGGATCGGCATCGGTCATACTCCCTCAACCGACAGCGTGACATTGTCCTCAATGCGGTAGTAGTCGATGAACACATAGGCCACATAGGCCAGCGCCGCGATCAGCACTGCCAGCAGGACGCAGAGCACCGTCCGCAGTACCCGGCGGGGCGCTGAGAGTTCCGCCAGCGGCGGAAATGAGTTCGTTTTGCCATAAGTTCCTCCCACGGTAATAATAAACCTGCGCAGAACGCGCAGGTCTCCAATTTTTGCTCTTTCAATATAACATATCGGCTCAAAAAATGTAAACCGCCCGGTGCAGTCCCTGTCAAACTGCGCTGAGGGTCCTTTCCTGCTCCCTGTCGGAATCTCATCAGAGGAGGATACAAAGGCGCCGCGGCGCACATCCACCGATGCACACCGCGGCACTTTTCGCTTAATTAGACAGACTTGCTGCTGGCTTCCAGATAGCCTTGCACACCGGCGGCGGTGGAGAGCTTCATGGCCTCCTCCTCGACCCGCGCGGCCTCCCGGCTGTGCCAGCGGCTGATCTGGGCCCGGGTGGACAGGACTGACGCCGCACTCACAGAAAACTCATCCAGTCCCCAGTGCAGGAGCAGGGGCGTAAGCCTGGGATCTGCGGCGGCCTCGCCGCACATTCCAACCGGAATTCCGGCGGCTTTGGCTGCCGCGATCACGCTGCGAATGGAGCGCAGAACGGCCGGATGATACGGGGTATAGAGCGGTGCGACCTGTGCATTGCCCCGATCTACGGCCATGGTATACTGGGTCAGGTCGTTGGTGCCGATGGAGAAGAAGTCGCACTCCCTGGCCAGCAGATCCGCCGTCCAGGCGGCGGCAGGGTCTCCACCATAATGCCCAGCGGGATGTCGGCATCATAGTCAAGCCCCTCCCGGGCTCAGCTCCTGCTTGCACTGCTCCAGCAGATTGCGTGCAGCGCGAACCTCGTCCAGCCCCGTCACCAGCGGAAGCATGATCTTGATGTTATGGTGCGCCGCACCTGCCCGAAGCAGTGCGCGCAGCTGGATCTTGAACAGCTCCGGCCGGTCCAGGCAGTAGCGGATGGCCCGGTGACCGAGGAACGGATTCTCCTCCTTGGCCATACCGAGATAATCAATGGCCTTGTCGCCGCCCACGTCCAGGGTGCGGATGATGACCTCTTTCCCGGCCATACAGTCGGAAACAGCCTGGTAGGCCTCCAGCTGCTCATTTTCCGTTGGGCGCGCTGGCGCGATCCATGAAGAGGAACTCGGTGCGGAACAGGCCGATGCCCTCAGCTCCATTGTCGGCGGCCAGGCTGAGCCTCCGCCGCGGAGCCGATATTGGCATAGAGCCGGAACCGGGTGCCGTCTGCATTGACCGTGGCCCTGTCCCGGTAAGCAGTGAGCAATGCCCGGCGCTGTGCCTCAACCTGCTGGCGCTGGAGATATTCACTGCGGGTGCGTTCATCGGGGCTGAGAAACACCTGGCCCGCCGTTCCGTCCACGATAACACAGGCGCCGTCCTGCACCTGCTCCATCAGCTTGGGCACGCTCAAAGACCGCCGGGATCCCCATAGCCCGGGCCAAAATGGCGGAATGACTCGTCGCGCCGCCCACCTCAGTGACAATGGCGCTGACCGTATCGGCGTGCAGCCCCACCGTCATGGAGGCGGTCAGCTCATGGGCACACACAGCACGCAGCCCTGGGGGCAGTGTGCTCATGTCCACTCGGGTCACCCCCCAGCAGGATGGACAGCATCCGCGTGCGGATGTCCCGCACATCGGCGGCGCGCTGGCGCATCATGTCATCCTCCACGCCGGCGAACATATCGGCATACATACTGCACACCTGGTCTGCCGCCGCCTCAGCGCAGCTGCCCGCGTCGATGGCGTCCTCCATCTGACTGCGCAGGAACGGATCCGCCAGCATGGTGATCTGGCCCGTCAGGATCTCCGCCTCATGGTCGCCCACCTCGGCGCCGATACGCTCTGCCAATGCCTGAGTGGTTTCGTTGAACTGCTCCACGGCGCGCTGAAGGCGCTGCTTTTCCGCCTCCTTGCCCGCGTAGCCCACGCCGCTGTAATCCAGACTCTGTTCACGAATACAGATGGCATTTCCGATGCCGATGCCGTCAGAGGCGGCAATTCCGCGCAGCTCCATAGCCCTATTCCTCCAAATCAGATTTGTCGTGTGTTCACTCGCCGAGACCGGACTTGACCAGCGCCACGGCGGCATCCAGGCAGGCCTGCTCCTGCTCGCCGGAGCACTGGATCTCGATCTCTGCGCCGCACTTGATGCAGGCAGCCATCAGGTTCATAATGCTGCGGGCATTCACGGTGCCGCCATTGTGCAGGATCGTGACGTCACAGGGATAGGCATTGATGGTGTTGACGAAGAGCTGAGCGGGACGCATATGCATTCCCTGGGATTGGTCAGAGTGACTTTTGCGGATACCATAATAATTACCTCCAAACGATATTCAGATATCTAAATCTGTGGATCAGGACTTCTTCTTTTTCAGCAGACCGAGCAGCAGCATACCTGCCACGCTGCCTGCGGCAAGCGCAATGAGATACCCCAGTACATTGGTCATCACCGGGAACACAAACACACCGCCGTGAGGCGCGGGCAGCGCACAACCGAAAGCCATGGACAGCGCTCCGGCCAGACCGGAGCCCACGATGCAGGCGGGCAGGACATGGAGCGGGTCCGCCGCAGCAAAGGGGATCGCACCCTCCGTGATAAAGCACAGACCCATAATATAGTTGACCACACCGGATTTGCGCTCCTCCGCAGTGAAACGGTTCTTGAAAAAGGTGGTCGCCAACGCGATGGCCAGCGGGGCACCATGCCGCCCACCATGACTGCCGCCATGACCTCCGAACCCTGACCTGCGGCAACGGTGGCCAGCGTAGAGGTACCGAACACATAGGCCGCCTTATTGAAGGGGCCGCCCATGTCAATGGCCATCATAGCGGCCAGCACGATGCCCAGCAGCACCTTACTGCCCTCGCCCATGGCCTGCAGTCCGGAGTACAGAGCGCTGTTCAGCATACCAACAAAGGGATTGATCAGGCACATAAACAGACCGATCACCAGCAAACCGACCACCGGGTAAATGAGGATCGGCTTTAATCCCTCCAGCGACCGCGGGAGCTTATCGCATAGCTTGCGCATCCCCAGCATCAGATAACCCGCAGCGAAGCCGGCGATCAGCGCACCGAGGAAGCCCGCGGGGACAGCGCTTCCGGGGGGAATGGCAAATGTTGCGCCGGACACCGCCAGCGCACCGCCCACAAAGCCCACCATCAGGCCGGGCCGGTCGGCGATTGCCATGGCGATAAAGCCCGCCAGCACAGGGAGCATAAAGTTGAATGCGGTGCCGCCGATCGCCTTGAACCAGGCGGCCACTGGAGTATTGCTGCCGAAATTAGCATAGTCGAGGGACGCATCATCCAGCAGGAAGGCCAGTGCAATGAGAATGCCGCCGCCGATGACAAAGGGAAGCATATGACTGACGCCGTTCATCAGCTGCTTGTAGAGCCTGCGGCCAAAGCTCTCGTTCTCCGCCTGCACCGCCGCCTCACCGGTATGGTGATAGATCGGCGCGGTCGGCGCGCTGTGGATCAGCTCCTCCGGGCGGTGGATCCCGTCGGACACGGGTACCCGCAGGACGGGCTTGCCGTCAAACCGGGCCAGATCAACCTCCTTGTCGGCGGCAATAATAACGCCCTCGCAGGCGGCGATCTCTGCTCTGGTCAGGATATTCTTTGCACCGCCGGAGCCCTGCGTCTCCACCTTCACGGAGATACCAAGCTCCTGTCCCTTCTTTTCCAGCGCTTCCGCCGCCATATAGGTGTGGGCAATGCCGGTGGGACAGGCAGTGATGGCCAGAATGCGGGGCGTCTGCGGCGCTTCCGGCGCAGCGACTGCCGCTTCCGGCGCGGCGGGGGTCTCCGGTGCGCCGAACTTTTCCGTCTCATAGCGGTCAATGACAGCAAGGAAGGACGCGGCATCCGGGGCAGAGCGCAAATCGCTGAGGAACTGAGGATTCATCAGCAGCACCATCAGGTGGGACAGAATTTCCAGATGCAGGTCGCCGTCCATGGGGGCCGCGATCATAAAGAACAGATCGGAGGGCTGGCCGTCCATCGCGCCGTAGTCCACGCCCTCGGTCAGCGTGCAGGCCGCCAGGCTCGGGGCAGTGACGCAGTCACTCTGGCATGGGGCACCGCAATGCCCGCTTCGATGGCGGTGCTGTTCTGAGCCTCACGGGCCAGAATGGCCGCTTTGTAAGCCCCTTTGTCGGAAATGCAGCCGCCCGGGTCTGAAGCTCGACCAGCAGGTCGATGACTCCTTCTTTATCCGCGGCATGGGTGTGAAGGTGGGTGTTGGATGCGTGAAGCAGATCGGGAATACGCATAGTCAGCTCTTCCTTTCTTAAAACTGCGCCAAAAGCGCATGAATTTCCTCTTCTGTCGCCAAAGTATCGGAAAAAGCAGTGGCGCTGCCTGCGGCGGCTCCCAGCCTGTGGGCGTAGCCGTAATCTCCGCGTTCCAGCCAGCCGGCAATGAATCCGGCCACCATGGAATCCCCTGCGCCGACAGAGTTCCGGACGGTGCCCTCAGGCACGCCCAGCCGATGGACGCCGCCCTGCTCATCCAGCAGAAGGGAGCCATCCCCCGCCATGGACACCAACACATTGCGGGCTCCGCGCTTTTGCAGTTCGCGGGCACAGAGCAGGATCTCCGTGTCGCTGTTCAGCTTCCGGCCAAAGATCTCACCCAGCTCAATATGATTGGGCTTGATCAGGAAGGGATGGTAGCCCAGCACATTGCAGAGCAGATCCCGCGTGGCATCCACCACGGTGAACACGCCCCGGCCCTCCACCCGGCGCAGCAGCTTTTCATAGCTGTCATCCGGCATAGAGGCGGGAATGGAGCCGGAAATCACCAGCACGTCGCCCCTCGCCCAGTGCGTCCAGCTTCCGCATCAACTCATCCAGTGCCTGCGCACTGACTGCCGGCCCCTGGGCATTGATCTCCGTCTCAGCGCTGCCCTTTATCTTGACATTGATGGGGTCTGTCTTCATCCAGCCGGATGAAGTCCTGTCGGATGCCCCGCTCACGCAGACTGCGCTCCAGCTCCCGGCCGGGTAAATCCGGCCACAAAGCCCAGTGCGGTGGTTTCAACCCCCAGCGCCTTGAGCACACAGGAGACATTGATGCCCTTGCCGCCCAGCTGGATCTCCTCGCTGCTGGTGCGGTTGGTCATGCCCGGCTCAAAATGAGCCACCCGCATCACATAGTCCAGCGCGGGATTGAAGGTAACGGTATAAACCATGCTCACACTTCCTTTATAATCGTATGATCCATATAACTCTTGTCCGGCAGGCGGTCGGTGATGATAGCCGCCTGTTCCAGCGGCAGGAACGACACCGCCGTCACCATCTGGAATTTGCTTGCGTCCGCCAGCACATAGGTGAGGTAGGACTGCTCGGCGGCCGTCTGCTTGACCGCCGCCTCCTCCCGATCCGGTGTGGTAAAGCCCTGCCGGATGGTGATGCCGTTGGTACCGAGAAACGCCTTGGTGAAGTTGAATTGGCGCAGCGCGTCCAATGTCATGGAGCCCACCATGGCCCGAGTCTCCGGGCGGAGCAGGCCGCCCACACAGTAGCAGCGCAGTCCGAGCGCCGCCATCTGCGCCATAACATCCACGCTGTTGGTGACAAAGCTGGCCTTGGAATCCCTCAGATGGGGCAGCATCCGCACTGTGGTGGTGCCGGAATCCAAAAACACCACGTCATCATCGTTCACAAACCCGGCGGCATAGGCCGCGATGCGCTCCTTCTCATCCTGGCACAGCTGAGTCTTTGTGCTCACATCCTGCTCTTTTCCGATGAACGACTCCCCGCCAGCACAGCGCCGCCGTGAACCTTGTTCAGCAGGCCCTGATCGGCCAGCACATTCAGATCCCGCCGGGTGGTGGCCTCTGATGCGCCGGTCAGCTCGCACAGACGCGCCACACTGGCCGCGTGATGCTCCTGGAGTTCCTGAAGAATCGCCGCAAAACGCTGTTCCACTAACATAGTTGTTCTCCTTGATCGTTCATGATCACTATTGCTTGCTTACGCCTTCATTATAACGTCGTTTCTTGCATTGTCAATCATATTCAATCAAATTCGCGCAACAAAATTTATGCTCCTGTTTTGTACAGTTTGTATAAGCGCGGAACAGGAGCCGCCGCATTCCTCCCGACCACGCGTTTCATAGAGGATCCGGACTTTTCTAATTTTCTACTTGCAAAATCACTCTTATTGCGCTATTTTGTAATTAACAACTGAAAAAGAGAGGAAAAAGCATTGCGCACAGTAAACGAGGAGGCCCGGCAGGCCAAAAAAATCGAGATCATGGAAAAAGCCTATGACTGTTATGCCGAGCACGGACTGAACGGCGTGGGCGTAAAAGCAGTGGCAGAAGCGTGCGGCTGCAATGTTGCCACACTCTATCAGTATTTTGAAAATCTGGACGATCTGATCATTCAGTCCACCGCTTACTGTATGACCAAGGTGGAGGATGACTTCATGGCTCTGGCCCCCACCGATCCGGAGGACGCCATACGATTCATTGAACAGATCCCCTACTGACCGCCAAAAGCACGGAAAAAAATACAGACTGATGTATCAGGTTTATACACACCCCAAATATATCGAATACGGAAAGGAGTTCTTCAAGGGCGTCGACGAACACTACACAGAGTACGCCAAACAGCTGGAACCCAAGATCGGCGTCCCCTATACGGTCATAACGCCGCTGATCTTCATCCTGGTCCGCGCCAGCGTCCACTACGCCCTGTTCGAGGACGAGTATTACCTGAAAGGCCAACTGGAGGTCCTGAAGCAGGCGTTCCTGCTGTTCCACAAACAATATCTGGAGCATAATCAGTCTCCCCACAAATCGACATCATCATAACCCAACGATCCCGCCCGGAAGAGGACTCTCCCTCTTCCGGTTTTTATTCAGAACAGCTAATTTTTCTGATTTACCACTTGTCAAACATGGGCAGTTATGCTATTTTATAGTTAAACGAACGTTTACTTATAAGGCAGGAAGGAGTGCGCACAATGGACGAACGCAGTGCCCGAGAGCGGAGGAACAAACTGCTGATCCTCCTATTGAGCGTAGGGATCGCGGTGTGCCTCGCCATAACGATCTGGGCTGTATTCTTTCGCCGACCGGCGCCGGCCCCGAACCGGACTATGCTGCACCGGAACTGGAGCAAAATACCGAGCCGGCACAAGACAGCGGCACAAAGCTGGATATCCCGGCCGGGGGCGGCGGGATCAGCATCGCGTATTCCAGCGCGGTGACTGTCAGCCTATCCAAGGGTGAGGTACAGTTTCAGTACACCCATCCATCCAGTTCCACGCAGAACATTGTGCTTTGTGTAGAGGTAGAAGGCACTGTCATTGCACAGTCCGGGCTCATCCTGCCGGGCAGTCAGCTTCAGACGCTGCCCCTGCTGGAGGGCGCCGCGGACACCTTTCGGAGGGCACTTATACAAACGCCGATTTCCGCATCCTGAGCTATGACCCGGAGAGCGGCGAGAAAGCAATGGTAGACACGCTTGCACAGATCACCGTAACCGTTCAATCGTAAAAAGGAGGGATACCAAATGAAACGGTGGTTCTCACTGGCGCTTGCGGCGGCTCTGCTGATGGGGCTTTCCGCCCCGGCACGCGCGGCAGACGCGGAAAAACGACGGCACTGCCGAGACAAAGATCAACGTCGCAGGGCAGTATGAGCCGGGCGCAAATGGCGCGCAGATCTCGGTCAACATCACCTGGGAGCCAATGGAGTTCACCTATCTGGACGGCGATCCGGTCTGGGACGCAGAAAAGCACGAGTATATCGGCTCCGCCAAACCAGGCTGGACGGACGAGACCAAAAACATCACGGTCACAAATCACTCCGACACTGATATCATAGCCAACTTCCGCTTTGACAGCGATACGGGCATTGTCGGTGCATTTGACCAGAGCTCGCTGAGTCTGCCCTCCGCAGTGGGCACTGCGGCCGATGCCGCTCCCAGCGGCAGTGTAAAATTCGGCATTGTTGACGGTAAGATCAGCGAGAGCGGTACCCTGGGCGACATCACCGTGTCCATCGTGCGGTCGCTCAAGCACTTCCGATCCCGACGCACTGCTCACCGCAATGCAGAATGGCGACTGCATCAAGATGACCGGTGACATTTCCTACACAGCCACAGCCGCCTCTCCTGTCGTTCCCACCATCGGCGCCGGGAAGTCCACAGTCGTTGATCTTGGCGGCCATACCCTGAATATCATCGACGGAGTGAGCGACCCTGAAGCGGAGATCTATGGCATTCAGATCGATGCCGGCGGAGCGTGCACACTGAAAAATGGTGTCATAAATGGATCAGACCATGGAAATTCCCTCGTTCTCTTCCAGTGCAACAACAGCACCCTGACCCTTACCGACTGCACATTGAAATCTTTCCTCGGCATAATCGAAGGCAGCGGCTATACGATGAACATCGATCATTGCAGCCTGTCGGTCTCCGGTTCAAACTATGCGTTTCTTATAAGGAATAACTGTACATTAAATATTCGGGACACGACGATCGAATCGGCACACACAGGATTCTTTTGCCTATTGGGGTTCGGAAAATATAAAAATCACCCTCAGCGGCGATATCCGTCTTACCGGAGCAGCCTCAACAATAGAAAGCAGCCATGTCGACGGCTTCCTCACCTGCCTGCCCGGCACCTACAACTTTGACCCCAGCACCTATGTGGACACCAATACTTATGCCGTAAGCGAAAGCGGAGGCATCTGGACCGTCTCCGCAAAATAAAAAGGAAAGCACGTGAACAAAAGGAGGAAAAACATCATGAAAAAACTGCTGGCATTGACACTGACAGGCCTGATGCTGACCGGGCTTGCCACGACGGCTTTTGCCGCCGAGACCAACAACGGCACCGCCGGGACCGGATCGACGTCAAAGGAAACTATGTTCAGGGCGCCTCGGAACGCACCCAGATCTCGGCGGATATCGTCTGGGACGCCATGGAATTCACCTATTTTGACGGCTATCCCACCTGGAATCCCGGAACGCACGACTATGAGAACGCAAACTATGAAAAAGGGCTGGTCGACCGATACCAAAACATCACCGTCACCAACCACTCCAACACCGCCATCACCGCCTCCTTCCGTTTTTGACGGCAGCGAAGGGATCGTCGGCAGCTTTGACAAAAGCGCCCTGAACCTGGAGACCGCCGAGGGCACCCCGGTCAGCGAGGCTCCGAAAGGGCACCGCGGCCTTTGGCATCAGCGGCGCAAAGATCGGCGAGACCGGCAAGATCGGCACGATCACGGTCAACATTGCCCGACTCACCGACGTCTCCACTGCGGACGAGCTGGCTGCGGCCGTGGCACAGGGCGGCGCGATCCGGCTCACTGAAGACATCACCACAGGTCAGGATCTCGCGCTGCGGGCAGCACGGTGGTCGACCTGAACGGCAAAACCCTGACGACCGGAGGGTATGATATCGACTTCTACGACAAAGCGATCATGAGAAACGGTTCGATCTATGTGGCCAATTACAGCGATAGTCTACTCGTAGACACCGGCGCCAACGCCCTGTTTGAAAACTGCGCCATGTCGTCGTGTACCGGCAATAGTTCCGTTTTTTGAACGGAACAGCAACACTGAAGGATTGCACGCTCAGCAGAGACGGTGCGGGTAATAACATCTTGGGGAACCGCGGATTCAAACTGAATATGCTCGGTGATATCAGGATGAACGGTAAGATCCAGCTCGCGGACAAAAGTGTAGTCTCCGCCCTTTCCGGCACCTACAACTTTGACCCCACCTCCTATGTGGACACCAATACTTATGCCGTGAGCGAAAGCGGCGGCATCTGGACCGTCTCCGCCAAGTAATCGTTCCACCGAATGAAATGATTCTCCCCTGTCTTGGACAGACAAGATCCACCCACGGCAGGACTGCCTTTGCAGTCCTGCCGCACGGGCTTTCCGGCGCAGGCAGAAAGGCGTGACCCCCATGAACAGACAGAAAAGGACGACTTCCCCGTCTCATCCCTGTACTATGCGCACTGCTCGCAGTTTTGCTCGGTACAACGCTCTTTGTACTGCTTCGTCCAGAGCAGGAGCCGCCGAAGTTCACGCAGCCGCCCTTTGATGCCGCCGCAGAGCAGGGCGTTCCGACGGTGCCGGAGGAATTGGGGTATTCCTCCCCTTCAAGGACGGAATGAGCTACCGCTTCTCCATCTGCGGAAATGTAGTCGTCGATGACGGGAAAGCCGTGGTATATCTCACGAATCCGGCCGAAAATGCAGTCTGGCTGAAGGTGCGGCTTCTGGCCGCCGATGGAACGCTTCTGGGTGAGACCGGCCTGATCCGGCCCGGAGAATATGTACGCGCCGTCGATCTGACGACAGTTCCCGCTCCCGGCTCACAGATCCAATTAAAAATCATGGGTTATGAACCGGAAACCTACCGGAGCGCAGGTTCTGTCACGCTGAATACCGTGATCGGCACGCTCCCCTGACCTGCATCTGCGCACTGTGGGCATACATACGGCGCGGCCAGGCTGAATATCAATAACCATAAAATGAAAGGACTTCACAGGATCTGCATTCTGTGAAGTCCTCTTCTTATATTCTCATGCCATCAGGCGGCCTGCTCAATCACCGGTATGCCGGCGCAGCGCGTCGATATAGGCCTCGGTGAACCGGTTGGGCACAGTGCGCTTGTGAAGCAGATAGCCGATCTCCATACAGTCATCCACATCCAACGGCACGGCGGTGATATTCGGGCCGTTCAATTCATTGTTGATCACACCGGAGCAAATGGTGTAGCCGTCCAGGCCGATGAGCAGGTTGAACAGGGTGGCCCGGTCGCTGACCATGATCTCCTTGGCGCACTCCAGGGTGCTCAAGATCTCCTCGGAGAAGTAGAATGCGTTGTGCTCCCCCTGCTCATAAGACAGGCGTGGATAGGGTGCCAGATCGTCCAATGTGAGCGCCCGGCGCTCAGCCAGAGGGTTGGCCTTGCTGACAAAGACATGAGGGCGGGCGGTGAACAGCGGATGGAATTCCAGTTCGTGTTCCCGCAGCACCCGCGTCAGGACCGGTCGGTTAAACTCATTTAAATAGAGCACGCCCACCTCGCTGCGCAGCCGGGCCACGTCCTCGATGATCTCATAGGTCTTGGTCTCCCGGATGCGGAAGTCATACTCCGGGCCTCCGTACTCCTTCAGCAGATCAACAAAGGCCTCCACCGCGAAGGAATAGTGCTGGGTGGACACGCTGAACCGGTGTCGCCGGGGGGCGGAACCGGTGTAGCGCTCTTCAATCAGGTCGGTCTGCTCCAGCACCTGCCGGGCATAGCCCAGAAACTCTTCCCCGGCGGCCGTGAGCACTACGCCCCGGTTGGTGCGGCTGAAAATAGTGATGTTCAGTTCCTGCTCCAGCTCCCGGATCGCGGCGGTCAGGCTGGGCTGGGAGAGAAAAGCGCCTGGGCCGCGCCGCTGATCGTTCCTGTGCCCGCCACGGCGGTGACGTATTTCAGCTGTTGAAGTGTCATAAAAAATACCTCGCTCTGTGGTGTCGTTCTTATCATAGCGACTGAGGAAGAAAAACGCAAGCAGCATTTAAGTGCCCGCCCTGTTTCCCCTTAGTACAAGGAAAAGGCGAGGGACATCCCTCGCCTTTCCTATTGCACAATATGCACCGTATAATTGGAGGTAAAGCTGGAGGCAATGGGGGCGGTGACATAGATCTCATTCTCATCGGTCATGAGGATGAGGTCAAAATTTTCTCCGGCACACTTCCAGTACTCGAGGGACTTCTCCAGCCCCATGACATAACAGGCGGTGGACAGGCCGTCAGCCAAGATGCCGTCAACGCTGACAACGGTGACGGAGCAAAGTCCGCTGTCCGCCGGTGTTCCGGTGGCCGGATCAATGATATGGTGGTAAACCTGCCCGTTCTCGTCGGTAAAATTCCGCTCATACGCGCCGGACGTGATGACCGCCCGGTCCGCCACGGACACCACGCCCAGCAGGGCATTCGGGTCATCCGGTGCATTGGGATCCCGGATGCCGCACCGCCAGAGGGAGCCGTCCGGCTTCGTGCCGCTGCACTGGACGTTTCCGCCCAGCGACACCACACCGGCGTTCAGGTCATACGCTTTAAAAATCTCCATGAGACGGTCGGAGGTGTAGCCCTTGGCAATGCCGCCCAGGTCGATCCCCTGCCCCGCCCCCAGCGTCAGGTCGGAGCCATCCAGAGTCAGTTTTTCGCTTCCGGCCGTTTGGAGCAGAGCTTGCAGCTCTGATTTGCTCGGTACCTTGCAATCTCCCGTGGTGAAGCCCCAGGCCTGCATAATGGGATAGACTGTGATGTCAAACGCGCCGCCGGTAGTGCGCCAGATGTCCACCGCCTGCTCCACCATGATCCGGGCATCTGTCGAAAGAGTGCCGGAACCGCCGGCATTGATGCGGCTGATCTCGCTGTCCGCATTTCCCACGCTGAGCAGGGCATCCAGCCGCTCTATCTCCGTCACGGCGGCTTCTAACGCCTCTTCACACCGATCGCCATAGGTGGTGATCGTCATGTAAGTGTCCATGGCGAACACATCCGCCGACGCCGATGGCGGCTCCGTTCCACAGCCGGACAGCAGCGCCGCCCCCAGGCAGATTACCGCAAGAAGCCATTTTCTCATACGTCGCTCCTTTGCTGCAATACAGGCCCTAATCGGCGGCAGAGCACGCCGCCCAGCACACCGATCACCGCACCGCTCAGCAGACCGGTAAACCAGAGCAGGAGCAGATACCACCCCAGAGCAGCAGTCTGGAGCAAAACCATGGCCGCTGCGATCTGACCGATGTTGTGGGCGATGCCGCCGCAGATGCTGACGGCCAGAACCGAAAACCGGCCGCACTTTTTCAGCGCGATCATCACCGCTCCGCTCAACAGCCCCCAGCCAGACTGTACCAGAAGCTCACGCCATTGCCGAAGAGAATGCTCACCAGAGCGATGCGCACAAAATTGACCGCCAGCGCACTTTTGGCCCCCATACAGTAAAGGGGCCAGCAGTACCACGATGTTCGTGAGGCCCAGCTTCATGCCGGGCACGGCAAAAAAGGCCGGCAGCTGCGCCTCCAGATAGCTGAGGATAAGCGCCAGCGCAGTCAGCAGACCATAGAGCGCCAGCTTGCGATTTTTGTACTTGCCATCCGCCCTCCTATCCGGCAATCAGGTCAACTCCGCTTTCACTCAGCTCGTCCACCACTTCCACCACCACCTGATTGGGCAGGCAGACGATGGACTGCCCGGCGCGGCTGATCTTCCCCATATCGACGCACAATGCGTCCGGACAGTCCGCCTCCGTGACAGATGCGCTTCCATCCGCAATGATCAGCAGGTTTGTGCCGCCGATTCCTTCGATCCGGATCATCTGCTCCGTATCCAATCGATAGGTACCTCTTATTTCTCCTGCCACCCTGACCTGCACCGCGCCGCCCGGACGACCGGACACCAGCGCCAGCAGACCGATCACGCCGCCGACGGCCAGCAGGAGCAGCACAAGGAGCAGATCTGCCCGACGTCTTTTTTTCTTTTCCATCCGCTCCGTCCTCCCCATGCCGTGCAGGCCGCCCCATTTACGGGGCGGCCCTTAATTTGCTGTGTCACTCTGCCTTTTCCGGCCAGGGCTTCGGAATGAGGATACTGCCCACCGGGCAGTCCTTGGCACACTTGCCGCAGCCGACGCATTTGGTGTAATCCACCCGGGCCACGTTGTCCCGGATATAGATGGCCTGCACCGGGCAGTTGCGCACGCACATGCCGCAGCCCAGACAGCCCGCCGTGCAGTCCCGCCGCGTATCCACGCCCTTTTTGTGGTTGGAGCACATGACGATGGGCTTGGGGCGCTCCCGGTAGGCATAGAGGAAAATGATCCGCTTGGGACACACACTCTCGCAGGCACCGCAGCCGGTGCATTTCTGCTCGTCCACCCGCGCCACGCCGTCCACCACCTGGATCGCGCCAAACTTGCAGGCCCGGGCACAGTCGCCGAAGCCAAGACAGCCGAAGGGACAGGAGGAGTCGCCGTTATAGAGCACATTGCAGGCGGCACAGGTGGGAATGCCGTGGTATTCGTAGCGTTTTTTTGTGTGGGCGGTGTCGCCCTGACAGGCGATCATGGCCTTATACTCGGTGGCCGCACCGGCCTCCACGCCCATGATGGCGGCGATCTTCTCCGCCACCGCCGCACCGCCGGCGAGGCACTGGTTCACCGGCGCACCCTCGGCCACCGCCTTGGCGTATGCTGAACAGCCCGCATAGCCGCAGGCACCGCAGTTGGCGCCGGGCAGCGCCAATTCGACTTCCTCCGCCCGCTCGTCCTTGGTCACGGCGAACACCCTGGAGCCGATGACCAGCAGGGCGCCGCCCAACAGGCCGATGGCGCCGATGACGCACACCGCAGTCAGAATGGGGTTCATCGCACTCCTCCTTATCCTCCGAAGATATTTTCCACCAGGCCGCCGAAGCCGGTGAAGCTCAATGCCACAATGGCGGCGCTGACCAGCGTAATGGGCAGGCCCTCAAAGCATTTCGGGGGCTTTGCCTCCTCCACCCGGCGGCGCACGCCGGAGAACAGCACCATCGCCAGCAGAAAGCCCAGCCCTGCGCCCACAGCGCAGACGATGGATTCCAGGTATGTATAGCCCTCGTCAAGGTTCAGGATGGTCACGCCAAGCACTGCGCAGTTCGTGGTGATCAGCGGCAGGTACACGCCCAGCGACACATAGAGGGGCGGAATAAACTTCTGCAAAAACAGCTCCAGCAGCTGGACAAGCGTGGCAATGACCAGAATAAAGGCGATGGTCTGGAGGTATTCCAATCCGAACCGCTCCAGCAGCTGCTCCAGCGGCCAGGTCACAGCCGTGGCAATGGCCATGACCACCGTGACGGCAAGGGACATTCCCACCGCCGAGTCCAGCCGCTTGCTGACGCCCAGGAAGGGGCAAATACCCAGGAACTTGACCAGCACATAGTTGTTGGTCAATATCATGCTGAAAAAGATTGCACCCAGAGTGGCTGCCATTATCCGTCACACTCCTCTCCGCCGCAGGCCCCGCCGAGGACAGCCTGCGCATCCGGCTTTGCGCTCCCGGCGCTGGCCTGTCTTTTCCTCGATAAAACCACCGCCGCCATGAGCATGCCAAAGACAAAGAAGCCTCCGGCAGGGGTGATGAACAGGATCATCGGCTCTACGGGCAGGTGCAGCGCAAGGCCGAAAATACTTCCGCTGCCCAGCACCTCTCGGATCGTGCCCATAAGCACCAGCGTCAGCGTGAAGCCCAGTCCCATGCCCAGGCCATCCAGCGCAGAGTCCACCACGCCATGCTTGGAGGCAAACATCTCTGCCCGACCCAGAATGATGCAGTTCACCACGATGAGGGGCAGATAGACCCCCAGTGAGGTATTGAGTTCCGGCAGATAGGCCTTTACCGCCATCATCAGCACCGTCACAAAGGCGGCGATGATGGTGATATAGGCGGGCAGGCGGACTTTATCGGGAATGATCTTCCGCAGGGCGGACACCGCGCTGCCGGAACAGATGAGCACGAAGGTGGCCGAAAGCCCCATGCCAAGCCCATTCAGCGCCTGCGTCGTCACCGCCAGCGTCGGACAGGTACCAAGCACCAGCCGCAGGGACGGGTTTTCCTTGAAAATACCGTTCCAGACAATGTTCCATTTCTCTTTCATCCCTGTCCACCTCCCACGACCTGTTCAAACGCCGCACAGGCCAGATCAACCGCGCTCAGTGCCGCCTTTGAGGAGATAGTTGCACCGGAAACGGCGTCAATGTCGGCCAGTGTCATCTGCTCTGCCGGCCGCCCGGCGAACTGGCCGGTGAAGCTCTCCTCCGTCACCTTCTGCCCCAGTCCCGGTGTCTCGTCGTTGGACAGCATCGACACCCGCAGAATGGTTCCATCCACAGCAAAGGCCACCGCCGCAGGCACCTGCCCGCCGTAGCCCCGGCTCTGAGCGGTGATGACATAGCCCGCGCCATTCTTTTTGCCCGCAGCACAGCGGTCACTCCCTCAATGGAGCAATCCAGCGCCTCAAAACTGTCGGCCTCCGGAAGCACCGCCGCGTAGGTCGCATTCAGACTGGCGGATTCGTTGGCGGCAATGACCGGGGCCGTGGCCGCATTGACGGCAGCCAGCGCCGCCCCCACCAGCAGACAGATGACCATCAGCGTCACCGCCGGACGCAGGTAATTCTTCCACAGCTTCATTTCCGTTTTCCGCCTCCCATCGGGGTCTTGCGGGTCTTTGCGTTAATGTAAGGCACCGTGAGATTCATCAGCAGGATGGAGTAGCTGACACCCTCGTTCATATTGCCCCAGAACCGGATGGCACAGGTGATGAGCCCGCACCCCACGCCGAAGATAAGCTTGCCCTTCCGGGTGAAGGGCGAGGTGGTATAATCCGTCGCCATAAAGAATGCGCCCAAAAGAAGGCCGCCGGAGAGCAGCTGAGTCAACACGTTCTGGCCGCAGATCGCGCTCATGGCCGCCACCGTGCCCAGATAGGCCAGCGGGATGGTCAGCTCTACCGTCCGGGTACACAGCAGCCAGCCGAAGCCGATCAGCAGCGCCAACGCACAGGTCTCACCCAGTACGCCGCCATGAGTGCCGAGAAGCAGGTCGAGCAGGGGAAGGCGCTGGCCGTGCGCCGCCAGCGGCGTGGCGCTGGACAGAATGTCCACCCCGCTCAGCGTCCGGGGATAGGGGTAAGCCGTCATCAGCGACGGAAAGGACACCGCCAGCGCAATGCGCCCCACAATGGCGGGATTGGCGAAGTTGTGGCCGATGCCGCCAAAAAGCTGCTTCGTCACCAGAATGGCCGCCGCCGCGCCGATGATGGGCAGGTAGAGCGGTACGGTGCTGGGCAGGTTGAAGGCCAGCAGCAGGCCGGTAACCACGGCGGACAGGTCGCCGACAGTCTGCTTTTTCATGCCGCAGAGCGCACCATGCCCACTCCATTGCCACACAGGCGGCCACTGTGACCGCCGTCACCAGCAGGGCGCGCAGGCCGAAAATGAGCACGGACGCGATCAGCGCCGGCAGGAGCGCAAGAATGACGTTTGCCATGACCCGCCGGGTGGTCAGTGATGCGCGCACATGGGGCACAGGGTGAGACCACCAGATGACTGGTATGCACTTCCATCAGCTTTTGCCTCCCTTCTGATGGCTGTTCAAGTATCGCTTGGTCAGGCCGACCATCTGAGTCAGCGGACGCTTGGCAGGACAGACATAGCTGCACGTTCCGCAGCCAATACACAGGTCCGCCATCAGCTTGTCCAGTGCCTGGGTGTCATAGCGCAGGTAGGCGTCCCGGATGTCCAGCGGGGACAGACCCACGGGCAGGAGTTGATGCACCGGCCGCAGCGGATGCAGTTCTCCGCATTGGGTCGCTGAGCAGCCCTTGCGCCAAAGGCCAGCAGGCCGTTGTTCTGTCGGGTAATGGGGTAATTCACATCCATCTGGGCGCTGCCCATCATGGGACCGCCCACGATGACCTTGCGCGGCTCTTCCCGGGTTCCGCAGAAGGCCAGCACATCGGCGATGGGGGGTTCCAATAGGTACCTCCAGATTTTTCGGATGTGCCACCGCGTCCCCGGCCACAGTGAGCCGTTTGTTCACCAGCGGCATTCCGGTCTTCAGGAACTTGCCGATGCTGGACACGGTGGTGACGTTCAACATCATGACCCCACGCTGGTATGCCGTGCGCCCCGGGGACGGTGCGGCCGGTGGCATTGTGAATGAGGATATTCTGGGCGCCCTGGGGGTAACGGGATTCCAGCACGCAGACACCGATACCCGGATCCTCTGCCGTTTTCCGCTGCATCAGATCAATGGCCGCCGGTTTATTGTCCTCGATGCAGATCAGGCACTTCGGAATGCCAAGCCACTTCAGGCAGGCATGGATGCCGTCCAATATCGTGTCCGGGTGCTCCAGAAACTCCCGGTTGTCTGCGGTCAGATAGGGCTCGCACTCGGCGGCGTTGATGAGCAGAGTGTCGATCTCCGCAAGGTTTTTCGGCATCACCTTCACGTCCGTCGGAAAGCCCGCACCGCCGAGGCCGACAATGCCGGATTGTTCCAGTGCGGCAATAAAGCTGGCCAGATCCGTGACCTCCGGCGGGCAGATGGCCGGATCCGGAGTCTGCGCCCCGTCGGTCTCAATGACTACCACGGTCTCCGCCTTGCCAAAATTGTATAAAATCGGCTCCACGGCGATTACAGTACCGGAAACACTGGAGTAAATATGCATACTCACCTTAGCCGTTGCCCGGCCCACCATAGTACCTACCCAGACCTGGTCTCCCTTTTTTGACACAGGGCTCACAGGGCGCGCCGACGTGCTGATTCATAGGCAGGATGACTTTGGGCGGTACCGGCAGATATTCCGTCGGAAAATTTGCCGTATCCTTGTGATGCGGCACTTTGACACCGCCGCCGTTGACCAGACGGCTCAACCTCTGCAACATATGCGCCCCTTCTTTCTGAACAACTTTTATAAATTACATTTACTAATGTGTTTTATATTGTAGTGAATATTTCGTTGTGATGCAACCACTTTTGTACAATCATTTTATCGTCAGAAAATAATGTTTGTATAAGTACTACAATTCAGCCGCCGATTGGCAAAAAAGAATTGTGAAACATATATCAAAGTCTGCGGTTATTTCTGTACTTTCAGGTCGTTTTTGTAACGATTCCACAGTCTGCCAGCCTCCAGCAAGAGCCACCCCCCCGATGCCTGAGCGGCTAAAATTTAAGACCGTATCGCCACTGCTGTGCAGTGGCGATACGGGTCTCTCTTTTTCTTGTTCACGGCTCCTGCAGCTCCAGGAACAACGGCACCGCCGGGTTGCCGCAGTCCCGGCTCCAGACCGTGCAGAAATCTACATCCGGCAGTTCCGGCAGCGGACAGTGGGTCAGCCCGGATGGTTGCAGGCTTGATGATATTGGTTGAAGGCCGCCACGCCCGATCCGAATTCTACTGCTGCCATCTGCGCCTTCAGATCCGGCACCCGCAGGAGATGGGGCGTAAAGCCCGCCTGCTGACAGCTCTGGCGCATCAGATCGGAGACAACGTCCGACTCCTCAATTCCACCTCCACAAAGGTTTCTTCCGAAAAATCCCGGAGCGACAGCGACGGCTTTTGCGTCAACGGAGATGTCTTTGGAAAAACGATCTCATTGTGGAGCGCATACAGGTGCTTCCACTGAAATTCCGAACGCTCCTCCACGTCCAGTTGGAGAGTGACTGCAAGGTCGGCATCCCCTGTGCGCACCGCCTCCAGCAATTCATGAAAGGAATAACGCAGACTGGACACCTCCACGCCCGGATATTGCGTGCGGAAACGCTGGATCCAGTCATACAGCGTCTGATCCATGAGCTGGCCCTCCAGCATCGCAATGCGCAGCCTTCCCCTTCCCCGGAAAAGGTCCTCCGTGCCCTGTCCAGCAGCGCATCAAACTGCCCGGTCAGTTCCGTCAGACCGGTGCACAGGATCTCTCCCTGGGCCGTCAGCCGATAAGATTTCCAGCCGCGCACAAACAGCGGAAACCCCAACCCGTTTCCAGTGAAGAGATCTGGCGGCCGAAGGTCGGCTGGGTCATATAGAGCTTCTCTGCCGCTTCTGTAAAGCTGCCGGAATGTGCCGCCTCCAGAAAGCATCTGATCTGCACCGATGTCACATCAGCTCCCTCCTCTCCTGACTTTTTTCCTATTATACTGCTCCATCGTTTTCGTTCAACCAACCTGAAAAATAGGTATATATACTGTTTTTAACGCATTTTTATCACTTTCAATATCTGAAATGACTCCTTCCGATAATCGTTCTGGCACGGTTTGTCTCTACCTGCTACGATGAGATCAGAAGAAAATACCCGATTTTTTTTAAAGGAGCAGATCATTATGGCTATTCAGAAAGCAGCAAACGTGAAGCTGGTCATCCAGCCCGTCATCGGCATCATGGTACATGAGTATGTGTTCGAGGGCCCCTGCCGTTTCGGCGCCGGGGAAACTCTGACGCTGGAATTTGACCGCATGGTGGGCGCGGACGGCTACAAGGCATTCCGGGAAAATCTGGCCAAGTACATCCAGCCTGAGCCGGATTTTGAAATGCTGGAGCCGGTCAGCTGTGAGATCACCGAAAGTTTTGAAGTCACCGAGGCTATGATGGCCGAACTGACAAAGAACGATCCGAAGGTGGATGTGTATCTCTTCACCTCCATTGGCCGCACCTATCCCATTGTGCTGGCGCTGGCCACCCGCACAAAGAAGCCGTTCATCTGTCTGCAGGAGTGCTGCGACAAGACGCAGGTGCCCGCCATGCTCCGCGCCCGTGGGCTGGAGTGCGTGTCCGAGATGACCTGGGAAGAGACAGTCAAAAAAAGATGAAGGCGTACCGGCTCAAGAAGGTGCTTTCAGCAAGAGCAAAATGCTGCTGGTCACCCGTGCCTTCACCAACTCTGCGCTGGTGTCCGCCTGCGACGGCTTCATCAATATCGACGATGCTGCCCAGCGGCTGGGCTTTGGCTATCAGTGTGTTGACGTACACGAATTTCTGGATCAGTCCCATATGGAGGGTACGCCCTGTCTCACGCTGCCTACCCGCAAGCCCATGCAGTTCACCGCTGCCGACCGGGCCGAATGGGAGGCTATGGCGGACAAGCTCATCGCCGGAGCCGGCTCCTGCAATGTGGCCAAGGACGAGGTGGTCAACGGTCTGCGCTTCTACGCCACGGTAAAGAAGTTTATGGATCACTACGAGTGCAACGCTTTCTCCGCCCCATGTCCGGAAATGTGCGCCACGACTCGGCTGAACGCAGAGCACATGACCCCCCCTGCTTTGCCCACTCTCTCCTGAACGCCGAGGGGATCTCCTCTGCCTGCGAGTATGATATTCCCGGCCTGGTGGCTCAGATCATGCTGTCCGGCGCGGCAAAAGCCGGAGCCTACATGGGCAACTGCGTGCCGCTGTACTATGAGGCCGACGGAAAGACCGTTGCCACCTTTATGGCTCCTTCCAACGACCTGCAGGACAAGGTGAATGAGATGACCGACGAGGAGCGCGCCAACCTCATCATCACCTATCACTCCTCCATCAACCTGCAGATGCGGGGCTATGACGCCGAGCCTTTGAGCTATGACATCCGCAATTACACCGCCTCCGGCTGGGGCCCCACCATGCGCCACGACTTCCGGGAAAACAAGGGCGAGACGCTGACCATGGCCCGCATTTCCCCCGATGCCAAGACGCTGTTTGTCGCCCGGGGCACCGTTGTCGCCGGCACCGGCGAGCAGATGAGCGGATGCACGCAGGGCGTACTGTTCATGGTGAAGGACAACAAGGACTTCTTCCATAAGCAGTGCAATGTGGGCAACCATGTCCCGATGGTCATGGCAGACTGCTTTGATGAGATCGTCGAGCTGGGTCATCTGCTGGGGCTGAATGTGGTCACCGCCTGAGATGACACAGCAGGAATTCACCGCCGCACTGGCAGAGAACCGGACTCGTGCGGAAGAGATCGCGGCTGCGCTGCCCAGTGCATCCGATGAGGAAACGGAAGCTCTGGTACGGGAATTTATCTCCTGCAAGTATTTCCTGACCGCTGAGGAAATGGTCACAGATGATCTCATCCGGCTGGGCGACAGGAGCACAGAAAAGCTGGCTGATCTTCAGAAGGGCGGGCTGCGCTATGCCGACAAAAACGCAGGCTGCACGACCGCCGGCTCCTCCACCATCAAGAAGGTATTGTTGGCTATGGCGCTGGGCAAGGCCATCGGCACAAAGCTGGATGCAGATGACGTGGCCTATGCCGAGACGATTCCTCAGCTGGCCCGATTGGTGATCCGTGTCCGGGCGGACAGCCGGTCGGACAGGGAAAGCGGGAATTAACATGACATTGGAAGAAAAGCAGGAGCAGCTCATTGCACAGATCAACGCCATCGGCGACTGCTTCGACCAATACAGTTATCTGATCGTCCGCTCCCATGATCTGCCGCCCTATCCAGAAGAATACCGTACAGAGGAATATCTGGTCAAAGGCTGTCAGTCCAAGGTGTGGATCCACACTGCGTTTCCCGACGGGTGCTCCGCCTGGACTGCGACAGCGATGCGCTGATTCTGAAAGGCGTGCTGGCCATTCTGCGCGATCTGGCAGAGGGGGCTTCCGCCCGGGAGCTGGCCGAACTGGAGTGGAGCTTTCTTGACCGAACGGAGTTGGGCGCCACCTTCACCTCCGCGCGCAGCGCCGGAATGCGGCGGGTGCTTCAAACGCTTCATCAGGATGCGCAAGATGCCCTGTCGGCAATCGGTCAGCCAGAAAAAAAGACAAATATAAAATCACGAAGCACCCCTGAAAACAGGAAATCCTACCGCAGCACTCCCGAAGTGGGAAGCTGCGGTAGGATTTTTACGCAACAGAGGCGCAAGAGATCGATCAGATCAATGCCTTAGCCGCATTCGTACCGGCGAGGAAGCCGGCGGACAGCGCCCAGGACATATCGTTGAGCACCTGGCGCTTGACGCCGCTCATGACGGTATGGCGGCCGGAGGCAAAGTCACCGGTGACGAACAGGCCGTCCACCAGACCGCCGTCGGCACGGTACGCCTGCATCTCCGCATTGACGCGTACGCCGCCGAAGGCACCGTCGGTGCCCAGTTTGCCGCTCATGGCGTAGAACGGCCCCTCGCCTCAGCGGCACCATGGTTGCGGAATCCTTGAAGCAGTCCCAATCCTCCCCGGCATCGCAGGCGGCGTTGTAGCGCTCCACAGTCTCCTTCAGCACGGCGGGATTCAGACCGATCTGCTCCGCCAGCGCCTCGACGGTGTCCGCCTTGGCCACCTCATGGCGGCCCTTGGCGATGGCCTCCTCGAACCAGCCGTCGATCTCCTCGTAGGGCGGCAGGGGCGGCATACCGAATACGTCGGAGTCGCCGTGATTTTCATTGTGCTGGGTGTCGGCAATGAGCTTTTTCAGCGTGTTGGCCGAATAAAGGAAGAAAGACTTGCCCTTCGGCCGCCGAATGATGACATGGCCGGTATCGAAGGGATCGATGCGGGGGGCCAGCGGCTCCGCCACAAAGCGCTTTCCGGTCAGGTCTACCAGAATGGCGCAGTCCGCGTGGGTCAGCGGGTCAAACTTGGAGCGGTCGCCCATGCCGCACAGCGGCCCCATGATGCGCAGGCAGAAGCTGTCCCAGTCCACGAAGGCACCCGCCTGCTCCGCGATGGGAATGCCGTCGCCGGTGTAGGCCGGGTTCTGGTGGGCACTGGGCAGGACCTCCGCCTCATTGAAGCCGGGCAGGACCTTGTCCACGATCTCCTTATTGCAGATCCAGCTGCCGCAGGCGAGGATGCACACCTTGCAGTTCACCTTGACCTCCCCTCGGGGGACTCGGCCACAATGGCAGAGATGCGGCCATTGGTGAGTTCCGCCCGGCGCCCGGTGCTCCGTCAGCACCTCCACCCCAGCTTTTCGCAGCTGCGGGCCATGGCGGCCATAATATAGCGGCCGGAACCGTTGTGGAAGCCGTCGATCTGCGGCCCGGGCTGGCCGCCCACCGGAATGTCAAACACATAGGGCCGGGCCTCGTACTTGGCCAGCACCTCAGGGGTCCTCGAGGGCGGCGTACCAGTCAAAGAATGCGCCGGTGCCCAGAATGGCGTTTTTCACCAGCTTGGGATCCAGCTTCCACATGGTCAGATCCATCATGCCCCGGATAAACGCATTGGACTGATCGGGGATATTCCGCTCCGCCTGCCACTGACTGCGAAACGTCCGCATAGTGGAGGCAAACAGCATGCCGCCGCCGGTGAATTTGGCCTTTTCCAGCACGATCACCTTTCCCCCGGACAGCTCCGCCGCCCGGACAGCGGCCACCATACCGCTGCCGCCACCGCCAACCACCAGAATATCGCAGTTCATCTCTCTCATTCTAATCCGCCTCCCTGCTTCATTTCACATTAGAAATTAGATTTAATTAAAAGCTTATTTCAGCGCCTCAGCCACCGTGTCCGCACAGGCGCGGCCGTCCACCATGGCCTTGACCACCAGAGACTGGCCGGTGCGGCAGTCACCGCAGGCGAACACGCCGGGAACGTTGGTCGCATATCCGTTGGCGGCAATATTCGTGCGCTCGCCGGTCTCACACCGAAGGCCCGGGCCAGCTCCGCCTCGGGGCCGATGAAACCGGCGGCCACGATCAGCATCTCGCAGGAAGCTTCTTCTCAGAGCCGGGGATCTCGGTCAGGGTGAGCCGACGGCCCTCGTCATAGGAGGCGGCCAGATCCACCGTGACAACAGCGGTCAGATTGCCCTCTGCGTCGGCCTCCACGGCCTTGACCGTGGTCTGATAGACATGGGGATCCTTGCCAAAGACGTGCTCGCACTCCTCCATACTGGTGTCCACCTTGTGCTCCGGCTCGTGGACGGGATAGACATGGTGGATATAGGCGGGAACGGGGTTCCGGGGCAGCATCTCGATCTGGGTCAGGCCGGCACATCCCTGACGGATGGCGGTGCCGACGCAGTCACTGCCAGTGTCGCCGCCGCCGACCACGACCACCTGCTTGTCCTTGGCAAAGGTGGGCTCGTCGCCGTCCAGCACGGCCTTGGTGCTGGCGGTCAGGTACTCCACGGCGGGCAGAATGCCGCGCACATGCTCCGCACCCTCCAGTTTGAGAGAGCGGGCGTTTCCGGTGCCGACACACAAGATGACGGCGTCATAGCCCTTCACGATCTCGTCAGCGTTGTCGGCATTCACGGGCGTGCCGAGCTTGAAGGCGACACCGCGCTTCTGCATGGCCTCGACCTTGCGGGCGATCACGCCCTTCTCCAGCTTCATGTTGGGGATGCCGTACTCCAGCAGACCGCCGGCGCGGTCAGCCCCCTCATAGATCGTAACGGAAAAGCCCTTGTCCGTCAAACGCTCGGCAGCGGACAGGCCGCTGGGACCGGCGCCGATGACGGCCACACGCTTGCCATTGGCGGGCGCGGCGGCGTCCGGCTTGCCGGAACGGTAGTGCTCCTCGATGACAAAGCGCTCCAAACGGCCGATGCCGACGGACTGGCCCCGGATGCCGCGGGTGCAGTTGGACTGGCACTGCTTCTCCTGGGGGCATACCCGGGAGCACATCTCGGGCAGCATGGAGGCGGAGCGGATGAGCTGATAGGCGCCTCATAGTCGTGCGCGCGCACTCTGGCAATAAAGTCCGTGACCGGCACACCGGCGGGACAGGCCTTCTGGCACCAGTGGGTGGGGCACTTCAGGCAGCGGCCGGATTCGTTCAGGGCCTGCTCTTCGGTATAGGTGGCGTCCACCTCGTCAAAGGAGGTGATGCGCTCTTCCACGCTCAGGCGCCGGTTTGCGGTGCGGCTGGGGTCCATATTGGGATCCGCCACCGGGGTGAAAAATACTGTTATCAGGCAAAAACATGGTGCACTCCTCCTTCTCAGTTGCGCTTGCTGTCGATGTAATCCACGGCGTTGATGCCCGAGGTATAGGCGGAGGCAACTGCCCACGTCAGCTCGGAGATGACCGCCAGACGGCCGCGGATATGCATGGCGGAAGTGGCGTCGCCGCCGGCATACAGGCCGGGGATCACGCTGCCGTCGTTGCGGATGCAGCGGCACTGGCCGTCCACCATCACGCCGCCCAGCGCAGCCTCGGAGAAGCGCTGGCCATAGATGGCGTAGTAGGGGCCGTGGTCAGCGATGGGCTTCAGGAACTTGGCATCCTTGCCGAAATCCTCGTCCACGCCCTTGGCGCAGAACTCGTTGTAGCGTCGGACGGTCTCCATAAAGGCGTCCACAGGAAGGCCGCATTTCTCCGCCAATTTCTCCAGCGTATCCGCCTTTTTGGCAGGCTTTTCGAGGGTGCACTCCTCTTCCAGGTCGGCCAGCCAGGTCTCATAGAGATTCTTCTTGTTGGCCATGGCGGGATTGTTGATAAAGCGGTTGGCGATCTCGGTCAGGTTGTCCAGACTCTGGATGGCCCAGGAGATCTCCTTGGGCTGCTCCGCAATGTGGGGAGTCATACCGAAAAGGTGGCCAGCCTCATCAATCCAACGCTTGCCGTTCAGGTTGATCTGGAGCATCTCCGGCTCCAGCGCATAGTCGGCCAGAGAGTTGTTGAAGGGATGGTGCTTGGGGCCGAAGCCGGAGATGGCGGTGCGCTCCGGGATGGGCTCCACGCCCAGACCGCGCAGCATATCAATGCCGTCGTCGGTGTCGGTGGGGACGGAGAAGCGGTGGATGGGGTCTCGCCCTCGAAGAACCAGGGGGCAAACTCGCGCAGTTTCTCATCGCTCTTGCCGAAGCCGCCGCACTGGAGAATGACCACAGGGGCGGAGATATGCACCTCGCCGCCGTCATCGGCGCACAGCACGCCGCTGATCGCGCCGTTCTCGTCCAGCTCCAGCTTTTTGAGCCGCAGTGGACATCAGGATCTCAACGGGCAGATTCTCATCGCGGATGGCGTCCAGCATGGTGTACTTCACATAGGTTCCGCCATAGCCGGGGCCGATGGCCTCATCGCGGCAGTTCAGATTGTCATACTTGCGCTCGGGGAAGTCCAGCAGGCCGGGACCGTAGATGGGACCGTGGGCGTCCGCGTCGCCCAGATTGACCAGATGGTAGACCTGATGGGCAGTGCCGAACTCGCACAGCCAGTTGAAGAAGTCAGAGCAGCCGTAAACGGCAGTGCGGATCACACCCTCACCCAGAATACCGTCGGTGGCTTTCATATAGTGCTCGATGGCCTGCTCCCGCACGTCGGGCATGCCGGCCTCCTCATGCCACTTGGTATAGACCGGGAAGAAGGCGTGGGCGTAGTCGGTGTTGCCGCCCAGCACCTTGGCCTTCTCTACGAGAATGACCTTCTTACCGGCCTGTGCTGCCTTGACCGCAGCCACAAGGCCGCTGCCGCCGCCCACGACAACGATGTCAGCCTGCTTCTCCACCCGCTCATGGGGCGTCACCTGCACGACCTCGTCCGTATTGTGGATGGACTGAGTGTGACACACCTTGGCGCACAGGCCGCACTCCACACATTTATCCGGGTCGATCTGATACTTCATGCCAACATAGTTGATCGCCTGCATGGGACACTCCATGCGGCAGTTGTGGCAGCAGACGCAGTTGGTCTGATTGATCTGAAACATACGATCCGATTCCTCCTTACAACTTACAACACTCTTTTTCTCTTAATGCTTGTGCATCGTGCACGAATGCATGGTACCATTATTATATCAGAACTTTTCCGGGCTTGTAATTAGCCTGAGAGTGCAAAAAGCGGACACTTTCTGTGCCGCGAGCACAGTCTGTTGGCACATCCTATAAATTGAAATGCGGGCGTTTTCGCTTCACTGTGCTGACTGCACAAACAGCGGGCGGAATTGCGCCCCAATGCACATAGACACAATTTGTTCATAAATGCTAGAATTGTCATAAGAATACGATCTGCCGCCGCCTCTGTCGAATCGGGGAGTTGCCAGATGCGGCAAAACCGCAGATCCGGGATTCGAGACGCCGGTCGGCAAACCGGCGCAAGAGAAAAGAAGGAGGTTGTTTGCTTGTTTACCAACCCATTGGTCTCCGGTCTGTTTGTTGTTGTAGCCATCGCGGTGTTCATCATCCTGTGCTATAAGAACGTGCACACCGGCATCGCGGCCATCATCGCCGCGATCATCGCCGCATTCGGCTCTACCAACGCTTTTTACGTTTCCCTGTTTGAGGTGTTCCCCTCCGGTGTCGCCTCTCTCGTCTCCATGATGTTCTGGGTATTCACCGTATCCGGTCTGCTGGGCTTTCTGATGGATGAAACCGGCTGTTCCAAGGCTGTGGGCAACCAGATGATCAAGTGGCTGGGCAAGGATCGTGCCTGGATGGCTATTTCCGCCACCGCCGTGATCCTGATGCTGGCCGGCGTCGGCACCTTCATCTTCGTGGTCGTGGTCGTCGCCGCCCCCTGATGAAGTCCGCCAATCTGCCCCGCAAGGTGGGCATGATCGCCGCACAGGGCATTGCCCCCGCCATCAACTTCTGCATGCCCGTGCCGAACGTGCCCGGCTCCCTGCCCAACATGTTCCTGGGCACCAGCCTGTATGACGCCCCCCGTGCTGTCCATCGTGACCGGCCTGCTGGGCATCGTGCTGTTCGTGCTGTATCAGCTGCATCTGGTCAAAAAGGCCCGCGCCAACGGCGAGGGCTATGACGGCCCCGAAGTGGAGGATCTGGATCTGGACAAGCAGGATCTGCCCAGCTTTGCTACCTCTGTGATTCCTCTGCTGGCCGTCGTGGTGTCCGCCATTATCTTCAGCCGCATCAGCTACATGAACCAGACCTATCAGAGCTGGTCCACCATTCTTGTTGCTCTGGCTCAGTTCGTCGGCGTTATCGTGCTGGTCGCCCTGCACTTCAACCGCTGCAAGAAGGTCGGCTTCGTGCGCATCCTGTCTCAGGGCTGCACCGGCATGTGGGGCTTCCTGCTGCTGGCCGGCTGCGTGTACGGCTTCGGTCAGGTGGTCACCTCCTGCGCCGCTGTCACTCCCATCCAGAACTGGGTGCTGGGTCTGAACCTGAACCCCTACATCTCCGCCATGCTGTCCGTCGCCGTCATCGCCGCCCTGTGCACCGACGGTATCTCCGCCATGATGGTGTGGCTGCCCATGTTTGGTCAGCAGTACCTGGATATGGGCGTCAACGCGGGCGCTCTGCGCCGTCTGCTGCTGTGTACCACGCAGACCTTCGACTCCCTGCCCCATGCACAGTCCATCGCCAACACGCTGGGCGTGTTCGGTCTGACCCACAAGCAGGCCTACAATGAGCTGTTTGTCACCACCGTCATCTTCCCCACGATCTTCTATTTTCTGCTGCATCTGCTGCATGATCTTCTACGCGGTGTAAGTAAAAGAGTTCGCAGTTCCCTTTTCTCCCCGAAAGGGCCGCCCGGACGGGCGGCCCTTTCCCTTCACATCTGAACCATCTTGACAACAGTCCCTGCGGCTGTTACGCTTTCCCCTTGTATGCAACCTTACACCTGACGGGAGGTCCTGCCCATGAAAGGCGCCAATTCCCCGCTGCTGCGGGCCATCTACATCATTCTTGTCCCTGTTGTGCTGCTCATCATTTTGCTGAACTCTGGCTGGCTCCAGCGATATGTTCCCGCCGCCACGGTGCACGGAGATGAGCACTACACCGTCACCCGCTACAATTTCTATTACTTTGACTACTACAACAACTTCCTCGATCAAAACGCCGACCGGCTGGAGGAGCTGGGCTATGATCCCCAGCAGAGCGCCAAGAAACAGGCGTATGACGGCGCGATGACCTGGAAGGAGTTTTTCCAGCGCAAGGCCGAGGCCAACATGGCCGAGACCGCCTATTACTGTGATCTGGCCGATGCGGCCGGTTATCAATTCTCTGACGAGGAGCTGGCTCCCGTGCAGAAGAAGCTGGCGGAAAACGAAGCCCAGCGCACCAAATACGGCATCAATTCCAACAACTACTACCTCTCCTACTATGGCGCAGGCATGAACGAGCAGCGCTATACCGAGGAGCTGACCCGCAAGGTCAAGGCACAGGCCTACAAGACCCACCTGATCGAAACCTATGTCCCGGACGAGTCCTCCGTCAGCGCGTGGCTTGCCGAACATCCGGAGAACGAATATCAGGCCGTGGCGCTGAAGGTCATCACGCTGGACGCCCTGCCCGACCGGGCGGACGGTCAGATCGGCGAAGCACAGCTCAACGCGCTTCAGGCCAAGCTGGCCAGACTGGAGGAACGGTACCAGTCCGGCATCTCCTTTGATGATCTTCAGGCGGAATTTTCCACCAAGGCGCTCGGCGGCGAGCGGGGCCTGGTGACCGCCACCACCTCTGCCGCCCTGCCCGATGTACTGGTACAGCAGTTTTTGACCGACCAGAGCGGCCTTGCCGAGGGGCAGACCTATGCACTGATAGATGCATCCACCGGCACCGCCTACTTTGCTCAGATCATCGGATTTTCCGGCTCCGGCCCGCGGCTGACGCCGCCGCCGCCCTGTCTCAGCAGGCCATTGAGGCCCAGCAGGAGACTGCGCTGGCCGATTACACAGTCAGCCGCAATGCGCTGGGTATGCTGATCGCCACTACCTGACAGGAGGGAATGAACATGAGTCAGAAGAAGAAAAAAATTCACTTCCCACCGGCAGCCGCAAGACCAGTGTGCCCATCCTGCAGGAACAGACCCCTGCCCCGGAGAAGGCACAGGAGCGCAAAAAGAAGGAAACGATCCACAAGCGCTCTATCTTTCTGTTCTGGTTCACGCTGGCGGCGCTGCTGGTCATCTTCGGCGGGCGCTGGCTGGTGGCCATTACCAATGACTATTTCGACAGCTTTGTCCACCGGGGCAGCTCCGTCACGGAAGCGGTCAACAACATGGAGGGCCTTACCCTGACGGAGGGCGAACAGGCGGAACTGCTCCCGCTCCAGCAGCAGTGGGATCTGTTCACCTCCTCCCGCCTGCGGGACGAGGTCACTATGACGGCATCCGACGGCACGGAGCTCCATGCCTATCTCTATAACGAACAGAGCGACACCACGGTGGTGGTGATCCCCCCCGCTTTGACGAGGACGGCACCGCCGATTTCCTGCCCGGCCCATGGCTCAATGGGCAGACCGGCTGCAACATTCTGCTGCTGGATCAGCGGCTGCACGGCAAAAGCGGCGGCAGCAGCTTTGGCTTCGGCTATCTGGAGCAGCAGGATCTGGCCGACTGGCTGAACTGGGCAGAGGCTGAACTGGGCACCAGTAAGTTTATTCTCTGGGGCGAAGGCACCGGCGCGAACACCATCCTGTTTGCCGCCGCCAGCGGCCTGCTCCCGGCCAGCGTGAGCTGCGCCGTGGCCGAAAGCCCCTATGCCTCCCTCCATGAACTGGCCAAACACGGCATCTGGACGTGGTATACCGTCCCCGCCTTCCCATTCCTCAACTCCATTGAGGCCAAGGTAAACCGCAGCGATGCAGGCTACCGGATGAGTGATCTGGAGCTGGGCGCGGCCCTCCGCGATGCCGACTGCACCCTGCCCGTGCTCTTCCTCCAGTCCACAACGGACGAATATATTCTGCCCGAGTGGACGCAGGAGGTCTACAACGCCTATTCCGGCCCCAAGGAGCTGATCTCCGAGGGTCTGGACCACGGCACCGTCTATGCCTATGGCCAGGAGAAGATCGAAGCCGTAATAAACGAGATGTCCTAAACAAACACGACAAAAGCACGCCCGACCGGGCGTGCTTTTGTCGTATGGCGTGGGGTTAGTCTGGACTTTCTCCGGCAGATAGACTAAAATAAACCAAATAACTCACCTATGAAGGAGCGAAGCGCACTATGCCCGACAGTTCAAAATTGGATCTGCTCTGTCAGCTTCCCCACACCGCAAACCTCCAGCAGCTCTGCGACCTGGCCTTCCAGATCATGGGGAATCCCATCTTCATCAGCGACATGGCCCACACCATTCTGGCCTACACCAAGTGCGTGGAGATCGATGATCCGACGTGGCAGGAAAACATTGTTGCCGCCCATCTGGATTCCAATACGCTGAAGCAGAACCGCGAGGTGGGCAGCGTGCATATCACCTCCGCCGCTGTCCACCGGCCGGTGTTGGTGCAGGACGACTATATCCCCTATGCCCGGATCATCAAGACGCTGACCCGCCATAATCAGGCCGTCGGTGTGGTGGTGCTCACCTCCTTCCTTCAGCCGCTGGGCGATCAGGATCCGGAGCTGCTCGATCTGATCTCCGCCTTTATTCTGCCCAAGCTGATCCAGGAGCGGTTCCATCTTACCAGCGACAACCGCTCAGTGGAAAACTATTTCATCAAGCTGCTGGACGAAGAACAGCCCTCCCGGGAAAAGATCGATCGGCACCTGGACTCTCTCGGCTTCCAGACGAAGCCCTATACCTATGTAGTGGCGCTCTGTCTCTCGGACGCCCCCGGTCAGACGCCCAGCGGCACAAAAAATCTGGAGCAGATCCAGCAGGAATTCGCCCAGACGCTTCATTGTCCCGTGCTGATCTACAATGCGCTGCTGCTGTGCATTTATGGCAGCGATACGCCAGTCCACCGCTGGCCGGAGGATGTGGCCGGTATGGCTGAGCCTGCTCCGGCGCTGGAATCTGCTGGCCGGCATCAGCCGCACTTTTTGAAGCATCCGGTCAATCTGCGTGACCGCTATCTTCAGGCACAGGCCGTGCTGGACAAAGGCCGCAAGCTGGGCCGCCAGCACAACTGCTTCCAGTTTGACACCCTATCCTCCTTCCTGCTCTTTGACCGCATTCCCCCGGCAGATCTGGACACCTACTGCCATGAGCAGATCCTGAATCTGCTGGAGTATGACATGGCTCACGACACCCAGCTCTGCATCACCCTCCAGACCTATCTGGAGCAGGCAAAGAGCCTGTCCAAAACCGCCGACCTGCTGTTTATTCACCGCAATACCGTGCGCTACCGCATCAATCGCTGCATGGAGCTGATGAATGACCGGCTGGAGGACGGCAACGAAATTTTTGCATATATTCTCTCTCTGCGCACACTGGAATACCGCGACAAAATACATCCCCATGCTGCCGCAGGAATTCTTTTCAGAACAGAACCGATAAACGCCGGAAATATAGCGGCGGAGCGATCTGCTCCCGCCGCTTTCGTCTGTCCAAAAGTGCCTGCGCAACCGGTTCGCAATGCACATTTCAGCCTCTTTATGTGCTCTGCTCATCCCTTTTGCAGCCGCTCACGGAAGGCGCGGGCTGCGGTGTTCAGCGGGCGGTGACGGTCGTAGACCAGGCAAACAGAGCGGGTCGGTATCTCCTCTCTCAGCGTCAGCTGGACGATCTCCCGGGATTTGAGGGCATTGCGGGTCATAGGCTCCGGCACAAAGGCCAGTCCCAGTTCACTGCGCACCAGGGTGAGCATCTGGTCGGTGGTGGCCGCCTCAGTGTCCGGTCTCAGCACTGCATCATGCTCCAAAAAAGAACTGACGGTAAAAGGCGCGGGTCATACTCTCCTCACTCAGAGATGAGGGGATAGGCACTCAGTTCCTTCAAGCTCAGGGTCTGGCTGGCCAGCGCGGTGAAGGTGCGTCCGCCCACCAGAATTTCCCGGAACGACTCCAGCTCCACTATGTTCAGCGGCGCCTCCGCCTCCGCCGGGGTGGACACCACGGCAAAATCCACCTCGCCGTTGCGCACGGCCTGCACGGCCTGCGGCGTCGAGTGGTTGGAGATGCGCAGGCGGATTTTTGGAAAGTCCTCATGGAAGGCGCGCAGCTTGTCGGAGAGATAGATGTTCAGCGCCGTCTCCGTTGCGCTGATACTGATACTGCCGTGCTCCAGAGTGGCACTGGCGCTCAACTCCTCCTCGGCATCCTGGATCTGCACGGCGGCGGAGGAGATGCGGGCGTAAAGGTTCTCGCCCTCCGGCGTCAGCGTGACGCCCCGGTTGCTGCGGATAAACAGCACGCAGCCCAGCTGCTCCTCCAGCCGGTTCATGGTGTGGGTCACATTGGGCTGGTTGCTGCCCAGCACGCGGGCAGCCTTGGTAAAATTTTGGTATTTGGCCACATAATAGAAAACTTTATAGTAGTCCCACGTCACATACATCAGGATTCCTCCATGTTGATTTTGTATCTCAAATATGTGAAAGATACTTTTTACATATCATCTTTTTTGTCAGTATAATAGCCCTGCATTCAAAAAAGCAAGCACGAATTGGAGGCTGAACGCTATGTCTGACATCAAAAAGTGGTTCTCGCCTATTCCGGCGGACTGGATACATCCATCATCATTCCATGGCTGAAGGAGCACTACAATAATTGTGACGTTGTCGCCGTGTGCGGCAACGTCGGTCAGAAGGACGAACTGGACGATCTGGAGGCCCGGGCAAAGGCCAGCGGCGCATCCAAACTGTATGTCGAGGATCTGACCGACGAGTTTGTGGAGGATTATGTCATCCCCACCATGCAGGCGGGCGCCGACTACGAGGGCTACCTGCTGGGCACCAGCTTTGCCCGGCCCATTCTGGCCAAGCGCGTGGTGGAGATCGCCAAGGCCGAGGGCGCGGACGCCGTATGCCATGGCAGCACCGGCAAGGGCAACGATCAGGTGCGCTTTGAGCTGGCTATCATGCACTTTGCACCGGACATGAAGATCATCACCCCCTGGCGCGAGTGGGATATCCAGAGCCGTGACGAGGAAATCGACTACGCCGAAGCCCATCACATCCCACTGAAGATCAGCCGGGAGACAAACTACTCCAAAGACAAGAACCTGTGGCATCTGAGCCATGAGGGGCTCGACCTGGAGGATCCGGGCAATGAGCCCCAGTATGAAAAGCCAGGCTTTCTGGAGCTTGGCCTCTCCCCCATCAACGCGCCGGACAAGGCGGGTATGTGGATCTGGAGTTTGAGCAGGGCGTTCCGTGGCCGTCAACGGCAAAAACGAGAATCCTGCCGCCATCATCGCCGAGCTGAACGAGATCGGCGGCCGCAACGGCGTCGGTCTGTACGACGTGGTGGAGAACCGCCTGGTGGGCATGAAGAGCCGCGGCGTATACGAGACCCCGGGCGGCACCATCCTCTATAAGGCCCATGAGGTGCTGGAAACCCTGACGCTGGACAAGCGTACCGCCCACAAAAGCGCGAGCTGGCAGTCACGTTCGGTGAGCTGGTCTACGACGGACAGTGGTTCAGCCCGCTGCGCAAGGCGCTGAGCGCCTTTGTCGCTGCGACGCAGGAGAACGTCACCGGCAAGGTGCGCTTGAAGCTTTACAAGGGCAACCTCATCAACGCCGGTGTCTGGTCCCCTATTCCCTCTACCGCGAGGACATCGCCACCTTCGACGCGGGCGGCGACTACAAGCAGGCCGATGCCACCGGCTTTATCAGCCTGTTCGGCCTGCCCACCCGGGTACAGGCACTGGTAGATCAGGAAAACAGCGAAAAGGACGGCGAAAAGAAATGTTGACCGCAGTCACTGGCATCAATTGGGAGACGAGGGCAAGAGGTCGCGTCATCGACCTGTTGGCAGAAAACGCCGACATCGTCGCCCGCTATCAGGGCGGCAACAACGCCGGTCACACCGTTGTGACCGATGCGGGCAAGTTCATCCTGAACCTGCTGCCCTCCGGCATCCTGCACCCGGAGGTGACGTGCGTGCTGGGTACCGGCATGGTCATCGACCTTGACCATCTGGCCGCAGAAATGCAGTCCATTCAGGAGCGTGGCGTGGCCGTCACGCCAAAAATCTGAAGCTGTCCGCCAAGGCCACCATCTCCATGCCCTGGCACCGGGTGCAGGATGGTCTGGAGGAGGATCGTCTGGCCAAGGACGGCACAGCCTTTGGCTCCACCCGCCGAGGCATCGCCTACGCTTACAGCGACAAATACCGCAAAAGACGCTCCGCCTCGGCGATCTGCTCCATCTGGACGAGGCAAGGACACAGGAGCGGCTCAAAATGATATTGGAATCCAAAAACCTGGAATTGGCGGGCTGCTATCATCAGGAGCCCATGTCCTTTGACGCCCTGTTGAGCTGGTGCCAGGGCCAGGCAAAAACAGTTCGCCCCTATATCTGCGACGTGGGCGCGTTTCTGAAAGCGGCCTATGACGGCGGCAAAAACATTGTGCTGGAGGCACAGCTAGGGGCAATGCGGGACATCGACTATGGCATCTTCCCCTTCACCTCCAGTTCCTCCACACTGGCGGCCTATGCGCCGCTGGGCGCGGGCATCCCGAACTGCCACCTTGACCATGTGGTGGGTGTGCTGAAAGCCTATTCCACCTGCGTGGGCGCCGGACCTTTGCCGCCGAGCGGGCCATGCCGGAGAAATGGAACGAGCAGCTGCGCAAGGCGGGCGGCGAGTATGGCGCGGCCACCGGCCGCCCTCGCCGGGTCGGGCCCTTCGACGCTGTGGCCAGCCGCTATGGGCTGGCCTGTCAGGGCGGATAAAATTGCCCTGACCAAGCTGGATGTACTCAGCGGCATGAAGGAGATCCCGGTCATTGTCGGCTATACTCAGAACGGCGTAAAGAGGACGGATTTTGACCCTCTCTCCGACCTCGATCAGGCCGATCCCATCGTCACTATGCTGCCCGGCTGGCAGTGCGATCTTTCCGACTGCAAAAGCTGGGACGAACTGCCAAAGCAGGCAAAGGACTACGTCGCGTTTCTGGAGCAGCAGCTGGGTCACGAGATCCAGTTTGTCTCCACCGGCGCAGAGCGGGAGCGCTTTGTGCTGAAAGGAGCATGGCTGTGAGAAATCTCATCGATCCCGCCGATCTCACCCTGCCGGAAACACTGGCCATATTGGACCTGGCCGACCGAATGGAGGCCGATCCTGCCGCCTATGCCCACGCGGCGGAGGGACGTATCCTCGCCACGCTGTTTTATGAGCCCAGCACCCGCACACGGCTCTCGTTTGAGTCCGCCATGCTGCGGCTGGGCGGCCGGACACTTGGCTTTGCCGGGGCACAGCTCTCCAGCGCCAGCAAGGGCGAGACCGTGGGCGACACCGCCCGGGTCGTCAGCAATTATGCTGACATCATTGCCATGCGTCACCCCATGGAGGGCGCGCCCCTGCGGGCGTCCATGTTCGCCCGGGTTCCGGTCATCAACGCCGGGAGACGGCGGCCACAGTCACCCACCCAGACCCTCATCGACCTGATGACCATCCGCCAGCGCAAGGGACGCCTTGACCACCTGACCATCGGCTTCTGCGGCGACCTGAAAAACGGCCGCACGGTCCACTCTCTTGCGGCGGCTCTGAGCCAGTTCACAGGCAATCAATTTGTATTCATTTCCCCGATGAGCTGAAAATCCCCGCTATCTCGCCGAACAGCTGCAAAAGAGCGGCCAGCCTTACCGGGAGACTGCCGAGCTGGAATCAGAGCTGCCTCAGCTGGACGTGCTGTACATGACCCGCATCCAGCGGGAGCGTTTTTTCAACGAGGAGGAATATCTCCGGCTCAAGGGAACCTATGAGCTGAATGCGGTGCTGCTCCGCGCCGCACCGGCGGATATGCCGGTGCTCCATCCCTGCCCCGCATTGACGAGATCACCCGCGACGTGGATTGCCACCCCCGCGCCGCCTACTTCGACCAGGTACACAACGGCGTGTATGTCCGTATGGCGCTCATTCTCTCTCTGCTGGGTCTGCCCGACCCGATAACAGACCGCATTGTGCTGGCCGACCGCGCCGCACCCGCCGTCAGCCCCACTGCGGAGCACTGCCATAATCCCCGGTGCATCTCCGCCGTCGAGGCAAGCTGCGAAGCACTGAAAACCAAAAACGACTGTTGCGCCTATTGCGGCCAAAAGCTGTAACAAGATAGCAACAACAGCTCGCTTCAACTCCGCATCGACTATGAACAGACCGCCCCACCGAAGGCCTTGCCTTCGGTGGGGCGGTCGATCATTATCAGTAGAGCCAGGGGAAGGTGGGGATCTGCTTATTGATGGAGTTCATTTTATTGACGGGATTCAGGTATTCATGATACTGAGTCATGAGGCCCTGATCGTCCAGCGTGATGAACTTCAGGTAGCGGTTATAGTAGCCGCCGCAGGCATTATTGCCCTCCCAGTGCCACTGGCCATAGCCGCCGGTCTCGAAGAAGAAGGCGTTCGGGTCGTCCAGTTCGTAGCCGATGGCGTCATCCATGAGCTGCCAGGTATCCATGCTGGCGTTGGTCCAGCTCTCCATGATCTCTGCTTCCTCGTCAGAGTACTCTTCCTGCATCTCGGGCGGCACATAGAACACGATGCGTTTGAAGTTGCCGGGAGCGGTGGTCATCTTCAGCATCTCGTCGTGGTCGGACGTGACCATGGAACGGTAGTTGTCCCTGGCGCGCTGCGCAACGCTCTCCGGGTCAGCAGGATAGACGGGCACGGGCTGCTCCTTCTTTTCCAGCACGGCCTTGACAACGGCTTTCTCGGGGATCTTGACATAGAAGGTGGGCAGGGTGACGTGGATGGCGGCATAGTACTTGAAGGGGTTGGACCACTCCTTGATATTTACAACCTTGCCGTTCTCGACGGTGACGCGGAGCACGGCATAGTTTTCATACACACCGTCGGTATCCGCCCAGTGGACGTCGCCGCGGACGTCGATCATGGCAAAGTAGATGCCGGTTTCCGCCTTCTTCGGACCATAGATCCTGCGCACGCTCACGTCCCAGTTATGGACGGTCTTTGTCATCCAGGTCTTGTGGGCCCACAGCTGTCCGCGTCCCAAATTCTGACACATACCGGGAGGAGCAAAGGCAGCTCCAGTGTCATATTGGGGTCGAGCAGTTCGGCATACTTCGGCTCCCACCAGGGAGAAGTGACGACTTTTTCGACCAGTGCGTAATTCTTTTCCTTCAAAGTCTCGCTCATAGCAGACAGACTCCTTTCTATTTGTTCTATGTTCTGTTCTATGTTCTATTGGACAGGAATTATTCCGCAGTGTCGACCTTCTTGGCGCGGCGCTCAGCCAGCTCACGCTCGACCTTGTCCATGGTGGCCTTGTCCAGCTTGAAGAACAGCAGGAACACGATGCTGCCGATCAGCCCCAGCACGATGCTGGTCCAGCCGTTGGCCAGGTAGATGCCATGGGCGCAGCCGGCGGTCTGCTCCATGCCGAGGGCAGAGGCATACCCGAGGATCTGAAGATAGGTACCGGCGCCCATGTTGGCGATGGCGCTGCCCAGCTTCAGGGCGAACACGCCGATGGCATAGATAAAGCCGGTGGCTCGGATGCCGGTCTTCCACTCGCCATAGTTGGCGGTGTCAGGCAGGATGCCCCAGATGACGGAGTAGGTAAAGGACAGGCAGATGCCGCAGCAGACCGCGGCGACGGTATTCCAGGCAATGTTGTTGCCGGCAAACAGGAAGATAACGCCGCTGATAACCAGGCAGGTGTTGCCGATGAGCAGCATTGCCTTTTTGCCGATAAGCTTGGTCAGACCGGGAACGAACAGCAGACCGACCAGCGGCAGACTGAAGGTGATGGTCAGGATGCGGGCGATCATATCGGGGTTCTGGAGATAATACAGCGCATAGTAGGAGGTCCACACCATACGGAAGCCCATACCCAGAGAGAGGCGCAGATGATCATAACGCAGAGGATCTGGCTGGGGCGGTTGGCCGCGAATGCCTTGAGGCAGTCCTTGAAGGGAACGGGTTCCGGGTCGACCCGAACGTGCTCCTTGGTGCCGATGAAGCCGATAAACAGGCAGCCGCAGGAGACGATGCCGATGCTGATCGCAGTAAACAGGAAGCCGCGGCTACTGTTCATACTGCCACCGAAGAACATGATCAGGGGAGACGGCGATGGCGTTAACGACCGTGCCGGAGATGTTCGCGCCGTAGTCACGGAAGGTACCGAGGACGGCATAATCCTGACTGCTGGTGCTCATCACGCTGCTCAGAGAGCCATAAGGCACCTGATACATGGTGGAGGACATACCGTAGAAGATGTAGATCGCACCGATGTACAGGATCTTGCCTGCCATGGGCAGATTCGGCGCGGTGAAGCAGAGGATAAAGAACACCGTCATGGGCACAAACGCGTATAGCATGAATTTTCGATACCGACCGTGCTTATTGGGACGGCCGTGCTCAACGATAGAGCCCATCAGCGGATCGTTGATGGCGTCCCAGATACGGGCCACACCGAAGATGCAGCCGCCGACAAAGGGAGAGATGCCAAGAACGTCCGTCATGAACAGCATAAAGTAGCTGCCGATAAAGTTGGCGAACAGGTCAAATCCGAGATCGCCAATGCCGTAGCAGATTTTTTCGCGTAGCTTCAGCTTCATAAATCGTACCTCTCTTCTCTGATTATTTTGGGTCGGGATGCGGCTCAAGTCGATCGGCTTCACCTCCATCATGCCGGACGACAGCCGGTCACTTCGTCATATCGTCTGATGAAACCGGAGGTTCAGGCAGCGTCAGCCCCATCTCCAGCAATTCGTTGCAGGGGTTCATAAATTCCCGGTAGAGGCAGATCTTGCCGTCCCGCAGGTGAAATTTATGGATGTAGTGATCCTTGTGGTGGATCGGACGGCCCAGCAGCATGGACGTACCCTCGCCGTCACACTCCACCAGAATGTGGTTCGGATCGTCCACGGAATAAAAGTATTCCAGATTGGAGAAGCCCCAGTCGGGGAAGTTCTTGCAATTGAACTGGTCGCCCTGGCGGATATTGTCGATCCCGGAGACAGTCATCCCCTTGCCGTCGGCAGTATACTGCAAGCCGGTGGTGGCGTCATCGGTGAACATTTTCCACCGTTCTGCCCGCTCCTGCCCTTTCATGGTCATGTATCGCCGGATGACTTCCAGATTGCGGTCAAGAATTTCCTGATTTGTCATGATAAATTGCTTCTTTCCAAGCTCAGCCGAGTTGGCAGTTTCGTTCATAGGCGGCGACAATGGACTGCGCCACGGCATAGCGGAATGCGTGCTCCTCCAGCTTTTCCACACCCGCGATGGTGGAGCCGGCGGGAGAGCAGACATTGTCTTTCAGCTCACCGGGGTGGATGCCGCTCTCCAGCACCATGGCGGCAGAACCGAGAACGGTCTGTGCTGCGAGGATGCGGGCCTGCTCCCGAGGCACACCGATCTGCACCCCGCCGTCAGCCAATGCATCGATGAACATATACACAAAGGCGGGAGAACAGCCGCTGACGGGAGTCGCAATGTCCAGCATATGCTCGCTCATGGGAACAAGGCGGCCGCAGCCGGAGATGATCTGCTGAAAGGCGGCAAAGTTCTCCTCAGTAACAGCTTCGTTATGGGTCAGCAGCATGACGCCCTTTCCAATGGAAGCGGGGTATTGGGCATGATGCGGATGATGGGCAGATCCAGACCGCCCTCGGCCAGCAGCCCGGCAATGGTCTGCATCTTCGCGCCGGTGACAATGGAGGCCAGCGTCTGCTTGACGCCGGCGTCTGCATTTTTCTTCAGCGCAGGCAGCAGCCCGCGCAGGGTGTCCGCATAGTATTGCGGCTTGACGCACAGCATGACATAGGCCGCGCCGTCCAGCGCCTCCGCTCCGCTCCCGGCGGCGACACAGCCGGTCTCCGCGGCCAATGCATCCGCCTTCTCAGGCAGCACATCGTAGATGGCCACCTCCCGGGGATCGACGACACGGCAGGTTGCCCGGATGATCGCGCTGCCCATATTGCCGGCGCCGATGAATGCGATGGTCTTGCTCATGTAAACTGCTCCTTCCTCTCGCTTGATGTGAAACTAACAATGTAAGGCGGCAGCATGTGCCGACGCACAGTGCGCACAATGTTCTTGCCTTATCATTACATATATGTTACAATAGCTCCTGCAAATTTAAAATATTTTTTATGCGTTTTAGCTATCATTCAGCCTTTCAAACGTAAGAAAAACCACTCTGCTGACCTTATAAAATTAGGAGGAGCAAAAATGGATGAGATCGATCTGGATATTCTGGAGATTTTGCAGAAGGATGGCCGCATCTCTATGAAGAAGCTGGCGGAACAGATCCATATGAGTTCCCCCTCCACCATTGAGCGGGTGCGGCGGTTAGAGGAGAACCGCTCCATTCTGGGCTACCGCGCTGTGGTGCGGCCTGACCGCGTGGGACTGCAGGTCAACACCTTTGTACTGGTCATTGTAGATCCCAACCAGCAGGAGGAGCTCTACCGCTTTGTCCGGGAAAGCGATCGTATCGTGGCGGCATATGTGCTGCTGGGCAAGTACGGCCTGATGCTTCAGATCAGTTGTCCGGATATGGAGGACTATCTGCACACCATTTATCTGATCCAAAAGTTTGGCTTCACAGAATCTTATCCCATCTGTGACCTGATTAAAACGGAATGCTATAAGCGGCTGACCGGTGAGGCGCACAGCGATCACAACTTTGTCGCCTGTTGCGAAAAGACAGCTGACGAGGCGTGAGCGATATTATGAATCAGAAAGAGAGATTTGACCTTGTGGTGTCTCTGGGAGAGACGCTGCTCTCCAACGGCGGAGAGATCTCCCGCACCAACGAGCTGATGTACCTTGCGGCGGAGCAATTTGGCCTGGAGCAGTTCAATGCTTTTTACCATCGCCAACGGTGTGTTTGTTTCCGCACTGGTGGACGGCCAGCAGTGCGCCTGTCAGGTGCGCCATGTGCCGCTGACCTCCATCCATCTCGGCCGGGTAGAGGCCTTGAATGAGCTGTCCCGCCATATTTCCGCCGGGGAAGTCACTCCGGAGCAGGCGCGGGATGCCGTGGAGCGCATCCGTGCCATTCGCGGCGCCCGGCCGCAGTCGCAGATCCTGGCCGCCGCCGTGGGAAGCTGCTTCTTCTGTCTCATTTTGGCGGCGGGTGGCTGGACTGCGCCGCGGCGTTCTGCACGGGTATCCTGCGTGTGTGTTCAGTGTGTTTGTCTGCTCCCGGTGGTCGGCGCCTAAAGTTATGACCTATCTCATCAGCGCCGCCTTTGCCACGCTGGTCTGTTGTATCAGCTGGCATTTTGGGTTTGGAAGCCAGTTGGATAAGATCATCATCGGCACAATATTTCAGCTTGTACCCGGTGTGCCGTTTACAAATGCGGTGCGAAATTTTATGGAAAACGACTATATTGCAGGACTGGTGCGCTTGACAGATGCCGTACTCATCGCCGGCGGCATTGCCGCCGGGGTAGGGTGTGTTCTGCTGATGTGGAATGCGGCGTTTGGAGGTATTCTGCTGTGATAAAGCTGCTCATCGAGGTGCTGGCTGCCGCCATCGGCACGGCCGCTTTTTCCGTTCTGTTTCAGGTGCGCCCCAAACACTATGTTTTCTGTGCCCTCGCCGGTGGTATCGCCTGGTTTGCCTACCGGGTCATTACGGCGCTTTCCGGCTCGGTGTTTCTGGCCACGTTTCTCCGCTCTTATTCTCAACCTGTGCTGTCGGTGGTTTGCCACGCTGCGGCACGCCCCGACGCTGGTGTTCCTGCTGTGCGGCATCTTCCCCTTGTTCCCGGTTCGGCGATCTACTACGCTGCATTCTATATCTTCCTCAACAAAGGGGCGGAAGCCGCTTACTATGCGGCGATGACTGTCAAGCTTGGCGCCGCTATCGCCCTCGGCATCCTGATCGCTTATTCGCTCCCGGATTGTCTGTTTGGCTGGCGGCATAAGAACGCAAAAATGTAATACGGCAGCAGAATACTTTTAAGAAGTCGGTTTTTCAAAATCATAATAGCAGTGCAATCATACTGTGATATACAAACCCAAGGGAGAGAGTCTGTATGAAACTGGAACAAAATATTGTGCAGGCGCAGACGCTGTCGACACAGACAATCCAGAGTCTGAAAATACTTCAGATGAATACACCAGAGCTCATGGACTACGTTCAGGAGGTATCAATGGAGAACCCCGTATTAGAGGCGGAGTTCTCCGCTGTACCCGCGGCAGGGACCTCCGGGCGAGACCAAAGCCAGATGGAGTGGTTGGAGAACAGTGACCCGCAGCATCACTGGCAAAAACAGCAGGAAAATGCGCCGGATGTCCGGGATTATGCAGCCGAAACCCAAGCGGAATCGCTGAAGGATTATGTACGCAGTCAGCTGCCTGCCCAGAGCGGAAAGCTGGCGCAGGCTTTGTCCTATCTGACAGAGTGTCTTGATGAAAACGGCTGGCTTCCGGCGTCACTGGAGGAACTTGCTGCTGAGAGCGGCCTTTCGCTGGCGCTGCTGGAACGGGCGCTGTCACAGATCCAAAACGTTGAGCCATGGGGCGTTGGTGCGCGTGATTTGAGAGAGTGTCTCCTGATTCAGTTGTTCCATCGTCCGAATACCGACGATATAGCCGCAAAGATCGTGCGCGATCATCTGCCCGAAATGGCGAAAAATCAGTACAACAGCATTGCAAAGGCACTTCGGATCTCACAAGAACGTGTGCGCAAAGCGGTGGAGCAGATCCGCAGTCTGAATCCCCGGCCGGGCAATGGCTTTGCCTGTTCGGAGCCAACAACCTATATTGTTCCGGATATGATCGCCGAATGGAACGGGAACAGCTTTGATATTCTGCTCAGTCGCTCAAGTCTGCCCCAGTTGAATATCAGCAACTATTATGTCCAGCTTCGGAAGGAAAGCTCGGATCCTGAGGTCACCGCCTATCTGGATAGCAAAGTGCGTCAGGCAAAATGGGTCATTGCGGCGGTCGACCAGCGGAAGGAGACCATGCTCCGCTGTATGCAGGCCATTATGACACTTCAACCGGAATACTTTCGTCACGCCCAGGGCGCACTACGCCCCATGACCCTGGCAGATGTGGCTGCTTAAGCTGGGAGTACACGAATCAACAGTCAGTCGCACCATTCAGGGGCAAGTACATTCAATGTCCAGACGGCGTCGTTCCGCTCGCCTTTTTCTTCTCCCGGCCAGCATTTCAAAGCAGCACCACAGGAGATGCCGTATCCGTTGAAAACATCAAGCGCCGTCTGCGCACACTTCTGCTTCAGGAGGATCCGCACAAGCCCTATTCCGACCAGAAACTGGCTGAACTGCTGGAGAAAAGCGACTGTTCCATCTCCCGGCGGACTGTTGCAAAATACCGCAGTGAATTAGGCTTTCCACCCGCCACCGGCAGAAAACAGATATAAACAAAATAAAAAGCTCCTGCTGTATTGACAACTGTCCACAGCAGGAGCTTTTTTAACTGTTCATCTATCAATTAAAGAAAGAAAGAACGATCTCAAATGCCAAGGTACCATCCAAATAAGAAAAGCCCTGCTTTCCCCAGTCTTTTTCGGCAGACAAAAGAGCCTCCGAAGAGTTCTCTTCGGAGGCTCCGCTTTATGAACGATTTTTTAGCCATAGCTCAGCGTCAGGCCGATGGAGTCCTGACCCTCTGACAGGAAAGGCACGCCTTCGCCGGTACGGGCACGCTGAAAGTACATCTCCTCACCCGAGGGAGAAATGAGGATCGGGAAGGCGGCGTCAAGGCTATCTTCAACAGGCACGTGGAGATGAAGGCGCAGACAGTCGTCCTCCATACGCCAGACGCCGGCGCGGATGAGCTCATATTCCTGATAGTCTTCCGGCTGGAAGTAAATATAGACCCAGCCGGCATAGCCTGGTTCGCTGTCATCCGCAACAAACTCCATCATCCAGCGGTCGCAGACCCAGGTAGTATCCTCGAGGCCGGCATCCGTGGGCGGCAGCCACCAGTCATCGCCGGCAGGCTCCCAGCCACTGTCATCCGGATCCTGGTTTTCAAAGTCCCAATGATCCGAATAGTCGAAGCCGTTCGTGTAGCCGAAGACGGCAAAAGTCCATCAGCATCGCTTCGCCGTCATCCCAGATTGGCACGATGGGATACCCGTATTCGTCGATCTGCGGAATCCAGTCAAGCGACCCGCCCGCATCCGTCACGAGGATGATCTCGATGTCCGGCTCGTCGGCATCCACGAACACCAGCACAGGCTGGGCGCACTCCTCACGGTAGAGCACCTCATCCGCCTCGGAATGAATGCCGTTGCCGTAGGATTCCCAAGTGATATGATTCACAGCAAGACTGGTGTTCTCGTCACGCGGAACAATGCAGTAAAGATCGCCATAGCCCGCGCCGAGGACACGCTCAGCGGGGATATCCAGCAGAAAATGGCATCTCGGAGATAAGAGCGCTGTTGTTTTCGCTCAGCCAGTCCGTCATCGACGAGCTGTCGCCCTGCTCGCGCTGACCGAGATAGGCCACCGCGCCGGTGATCCGATCGCTGAACGTAAAGCCATCCTGCAGCCAGGCCAGGGATTCTGCCCCCGCTCTACCGTTGGCCTGTGATCGGTCTCTGGTACGGACACATTGCTGCTGCCGGCCTTGCTTCCGGAGAGCGCTCCCAGAGTGCCTACGTCCACGTCTTTCGTTGTCGTACCGTCTTTTCCGCCGCAGGCAGACAGACTCAGCGCCAGTGCCAGGCAGAGAAGCGCCGGAAGGAATCGGCGCCGGAACAAACGCTTCATTGTCCGCCTCCCTCTCAGAATTTTCCGCTGCGGCCGCTTCCTCCGCCACCGCTGCAGCTGCTGGTACCGCTGTCGCTGTCAGAATCATCATGTATTTTGCGCCGTGTTTCGGTGGTATGGGTGTAGCGGTCGTACTGCTTTGTCAGGTTCAATCCACCCGCAGCAACATACTCATTGGCCTCTGCCTTTTGGTGGACTGTTTTCATCTTCCACTTCAGCATGAGGCAGATACCGCCGGCAATCGCACAGGAGGCCGCCACAACAATGATGTACATCGGGGGGGGTGTTCTTCCGCACGGGCTTCCCATCTTCCGCGCGGGTCAGATACTCGTCGCAGGTGTCCAGATAATGAGAGACGCCGCCGTACCAGTCGTTGTCGCCGAAGTAGCCGAGGAAGGCATCCTCCAGTTCCTTCTGCCCGTACCGGTCGAATGCATACTCTGCATGATCCCCGTATACAAACATGGCATAGTCCCGGTCGTCCATGCTCAACAGGATGATAATACCGTCCCGGTCTGCGCCCATGCCGAGCTCACTGGCGTGATAGAGCTGATAGGTGGTTTTATATACGTCGTTTCCGCCGCCGTACTCCGTGAAGTCATCCACAAACGCAGCGTAAACGCCGCAGCCGTGGCGCTGGGAAATGTCCGCAGCCCGCGCTTCCAGTTCCGCCCATTCCTCGTAGGAGAGCTGGTCGCTGAGGTCGAAGATATAGTTCATATCGGCGCCGGTCGGCTCCTGCGTCTGTGACTCGGCGGTTTCTCCGGCGACATCCGTCACGGCGTTTGCACGGATATAATTCTCCACGCTTTCCGCCATCGCGTCCACCGCCTGTGACAGCGCCGTGGCGCTCATGGTCACGTCCTCGCCATTCCACGCCCGCTCGTCCATATAGGGCGACACCGCATCGTGTACAATGCGGACAACTCCTGTGCGCTGCCCCGCGCCGTATCGAGGAGGGCGTACACGCACCAGTCCGACTCCGAAAGCGTGTAAACGCCGTCCTCCGTGCCGCGCAGCAGCAGCGTCAGCGAGACGCCGTCCTTCTCTTCGCCGCAGCCGTAGCCGGAATTCTCATAGACATACACCGCAATATCCGAGACGCTGATGTCCTCCACGCCCTCATCGGTAAATACATCCACCCGCAGGTCAACGCCAAGCGCTTCCGTAAGCTGCGGGAGCTTCTGCTCCCCCTGATAGGTCAGTTCGACGGAGCCAAGTTTCTCGGTCTCATCGTAGACCGCACCGTACTCCATCGCCGCCATAGCAGGAAAGCCCAGCGCCAGCACCAATATAAGTGCCGTCAGCAAAACTGTCATTTTTCTTTTCATGCCCGTCCCCCCTTATCACCGCATCAGAAGCGCGGCTCCGATCGAGCCAACGATCGACAGGATTGACGCAATGCCGGCAAACATGCCCCAGAATTTCCCCAACTCACCGGCAGATCGCCGACCAGTTTTCCGGTCTGTCCGTTCATGGCAAAGAGGAAATCCTTCCCGTGCCACTTGGTATTGAGCATCCACACGGGCATGAGCGCATAATGCACCTTGCCGCGTGTCAGGTTGGTGCTGCCGGTCAGACGGACGCAGGTGTCATAGCTCGTCACACTGCCGCGCAGCGCGGCATCCAGCGTACCTTCACAGCGCTGATCGGCGCGCTCCCCGGCACTCTTCCACGGTTACATCGTACTTGTCAGCAAGGAAGCCGGGAAGATAGGCTGTGGAAAAGGCCTTCAGCGCATTGTAGTCATAAGGTTCAATGGAATCCATATGGTTGTCCGGCATTTTACTGGAGGCATCCACCGGCACCTTCTCAAAGGCGACGGTGCCGGCACGATAAACATCAAAATGTTCCGTTTTTGTGATCTCATAGTCACCGGAAACGTAGCTGTGGGAACGGGTCGCCTCGTAGCGTGCGTCACCCGCTGCCTCACCGTCGAACATCCAGAACGGGACGTAAATGCCGCGGATCTCCTGCACATGGTTCTCGTCGGTGAAGGCCCTTGGCAGAAGGATCTTCCCTTTGTAGTGATCCTTGAGCGCCTTGATGGCGTCTTCCTGCCGAGTTTGAAGGGAAGAATAAAGTCCGGCTTCAGCTCTCCGGAAAACTGCCCCGGTACGACGGTGGGATTGCCGCAATAGGGGCAGGATGTTGCCGCCGTGCTCTCGTCGCAGATCAGCTCCGCACCGCAGCTCGGGCAGCTGTACGCCTTCATGTGCACGCCCTCCTCGCCCCAGTCCTCACTGAAGCCGGAGGTATCCCAATCGCCATCGGCGGTGGCCGTCTCCCTGTTCTCCGCGGCCTTTTCCTCAGCCGCATGCTGCGCTGCCGCAGCCTTTTCCTCTTTTTTTCCGCGTAAAGCGCTTCGATCTCCGCGACATCGTAGCTTGCGCCGCAGTAATCGCACTCCAACTTGCCGGAAGCGCCCACAAAGTGCAGCGGACCGGTACAGCCGGGGCATTGATAGTTGGTTACCTGTGCTGGCATAGATGGTTCCACCTCTTTCCTTTTCTCCCATGGAAGCGCCCGTCCGCGCGGCGGGCGGGCGCCGCCTGATACACTGGGGTCATGCAACGGCTCCATCAGCCGTAGCTCATCTTAGCCAAGCTGCATATTGCTGAGGATAACGTCCGGCATCGTGCCCGGAACGCAGTCCATATTGCGCAGGCCGATGGACAGCGCACGCCCGTCGTCGATCTGCGCGACATACTGGATCCAGTCGTAGCCGATGTATTTATAGGTGCGGCCGTGGAAAGTAATGCCGCCGATCACGCGGTCATCAATATCCTGATAGTTTTCAAAGTCGTCCTTGTAGTAGTCAAAGTCGTCTACCTTGGGTCTTACCTCAAACTGGATGCTGCCCGCGCCAAATGCCGTGGGATCGTCGTTTTCCACCAGACAGCGTTTTCCTCGTCAAACGACCAGCCGGACGTTGGGATCTTCGTCGTGATCTTGACCGATACCTCGTCGTGCGCAAACTGAGCGATGGTCTCGGAGAAGTCCTTCATTTCGGCGTTTGCAGTGGAAGCCTTATTTGCCTCAGCCGCCTCGGCCTTCACTGTGTCGAGATATTGGTCGGTGGCCTCCGAAGCGGAAAAACCGCTGCTGTTGAACGCGCTGACCGTGAAAACGCCGGGCTCTTCCTCCGCAAAATTGACGTAAACGAAGTGGTTGGGATCATCCTCCGAGATCCACTTATAATAGCGGTAGTTCAGCTTCATGTGGTCGCTGTACTCTTCCTTGACAAATTCACCCTCCACGCCAAAGTAGTCGACCATCTCTTCGTAGGTGGTTTCGAAAATGTTGCTGGCGACCTCGCTCATCCAAACATAGCCCTTCTGCACCTGCTCTTCGGTCACAAGGCCGGTACCGCCGGGAGCGTTTGAATTTGTACTCGACGCTGCGTCCGCCGAGACGCCCTCGCCGATGGCGTCCGGCATGGGCTTGCCCGCCCTGATGAGCGGCAGATACCAGTCCTCATAGCGGCTGGGCAGCGAATCCGCATCCACATCGTCCCACTCAATTCCCCACGGACGCAGATAGATCTCATAGTAGAACTCGTCATCGCCGTTTTCATAGTAGCCGTCGATCCGGATCAGATCCTCAAAATCCACCAGGCCCGGGTCAACGATCCAGTCTGCGTGCTCCAGATAGACATCCGTGAACTGGCCGTCCTCGGACATCAGCGTGCCGTGTTCGCCGGTACCGGACGTGCTCAGACTGACGTTCACCTTAGCCATAAGGCTGTCTCTTGAGTAGTCCTCATCCCAGAGTCTGACGATGCCGGTCATGTCCGAGCCGATGTCAATGGTGCCGCAGATATCCCACCAGGCGCCTTCCATCTCCTCATAATCACCCGAGCAGCCGGTCATCTTCCACCAGCCGTACCAGTCGCCGTTCCACCAGTCGAGCAGCTCGTTGTCGGTCTTCTCCGTTGAGGATGCGCCGTCGCCCTTGATAAAGGTGACGGTGACCGCACTGCCCCAGAGATCGGTGAGCGTGATGACGCCATCTTGCAGCGTGCCGCTGCTTTCCAGACTGTCTCTGGTCAGTTTCAGAGAGCCGTCACTCTTCAGCTCCCACTTGATGTCAGTCGCGTCGCCGCCCAGGCAGAACACGCCTTTGCCGCCGCTCTTCAGCTCGATGTAGCTCTCGCCTTCATCATAGATTTCGTCCAGGCGGAACCACTGACTGCCGTCGCCGGAGAATTCCGCGCCAACGTATTTACCAAGGTTTGGGTCGTCGGATGTTCCGCCGCCCTTGCCGCCGCAAGCACCGAGAGCCAGCAGCATCATCAGTGCCAGTGCAAGAGAAAGTATCTTTTCATGTTTTACTCCTTATCCCGTCACTTTGCCCGGACCGGAACTGCGCACAGGGCGCAGTTCCTTCAGGTCCTCTGAATCGGATTGCCATTCTTATCCGTGAATTTTCCGGTGGCGATCTTGATAAGGTCAACGAGCCAGCCGATACCGAACAGGCCGCCCGTAATCAGATAGAGAATACCGGAGCCGATCTTGCCCGCGTAGAAGCGATGGATGCCCGCACCGCCAACGAAGATGCACAGCAGCAAAAGCGTCAGCCAATTCAGAGGCTTGTCCGCGCCGGGGGCTACCGCAGGCGCCACATAATCGGGAACCGTTTCGTCGGCAAGGATTTTCTGGATGGTATCTGTCACACCGTCGATGTACTGACCCTGCAGCATTGGTCTGCTGGCCACGCCCTTGATGCCCTTGCGCATCACGCTGTTCTTACCAACGTCGATGCCGTTGATCGTGGCGCTGCTGCTCTGCGTGACCGGCGTGATCTTGATGTGCGTGCCGTTCTTGACATGGAGCCAGAGGGTAACGTCAAGATTCGGCTCCTTTTCAAAGACAACGCGCTCGCCGGGGACACCTCCCTTGACGGAGAACGGCATCTGGAATGCCGCAGCGCGGGCCTTCAGCTTGTCATAGATTTCCTGAATCGTCATTGCATTTGGGATATCGAATTCACGTGGGAAGGTTGCGGTCATGCTGTCCTTCAGGTTGCCAGTCAGGTTATTCATAATCTTTCCTCCTAACATGATATATATTGTTGATCCCTTACAGTTTCTACCCGCTATGTCCGTTTACTGCCTGTCATAGGTGAGACACGGCTGGATCGCCGGACTCTGATACACGGTCATCTTCTCTTTGATCTGGCACGTCTATTTTCTGTTACTCCTGCGTTTTTCGGAACGTCACCGTTTCCTCGCTGTCGTCCGGTCGTTCCAGTTTCAGCTCCAGCGTTCCGCTGGGCTCTCCGTTCTCTGCCTCATGGCCAAAACTCTTAATCTCGCCCAGCGAGACACCGTCCGGCGTCACAAGCGTGCAGTTCTCCAGTGTAATCTCCGTCCAGATGGTCTGACCCGGCTGGAGATAGGTGAAGTACAGGGGTGCGCGCAGCACAGTCTCGCCATCCAGACTGAGAACGATCCCATTGTCTTCGCGGATGCTCGCCTGCCAGCGGCCATCTGCGCTTGCCCAAGTTCCCACCAACACCGACCAGAGAACAGCGTTGTCCACATAGGTGCGGTCGCCGTCCAGTGGGAAAGCGACATCCGGATTTTCCATCCCGCCCCGATCCATGATCTGATCCGTGACAAAGTGCTTGTAAAGCCCGGAAAGGGTGAGTCCAACAAGTACCCCGGCCAGAAGGATCCAGATCATTCGGCGCTTCATCCAACGATATCCCCGTCGTTAAACGGATCGCCGCACTCCGGGCAGAACTTCGGGGGGTTTGTCGGATCAGCAGGCTCCCAGCCGCATTTGTCGCACTTGTACTGCGGAACACCGGCGGGTTTCTTCGCGCCGCATTCGGCGCAGAACTTTCCCTTGTTCACCGCGCCGCAGGCACACGTCCAGCCCTCGTCCGCAGGAACGGGCCTGGGACTGCCGCATTCGGGGCAGAATTTGCCGGTAGCAGTTGCACCGCAAACACACTTCCAGCTCGCGGCCGCAGGCTTGGGTTCCGGCTTTTTGCTGCCGCAGTTCGGGCAGAAATTGCCGCTGATGCCGCTCTGGCCGCAGGAACACGTCCACCCCTGCACTGCCGGAGCCGGGGCAGGCTGCGCCGCCTGCTGCTGCATCTGTTGCTGCTGACCCATCTGGAAGAGATTCTGGGCGTTCATGCCGCCCATCTGTCCAGCCATCCCCATGCCCATGAAGGCCATGGCCGGGCCTGCGCCGGTGTTGGCGGCCGCCGCCTTCATCGCATCGCCCTGAGAGCCGACAAGATGCGCCGCTGCCCGGGTGGGATCCATAAAGGCCGCGTTGCGCTGCAGCTCCTGATCATCTGTTCGTCTTCTTCGCTCGCCTTCACGCTGGAAACGCCGAACGATACAATCTCAAGTCCGCGCAGGTTGCGCCATTTGCCAGAGAGCACCTCGTTGAGCGCATCTGCCAGCTCCATCGTGTGACCGGGAAGGGCGGAATAGCGGATCCCCATTTCGCTGCTCTTTGCAAACGCAGGCTGGAGCGCGGTAAGCAGCTCGGTTTTCATCTGTCCCGCAATCGTTTCGGTCTTATAGTCCTCGCTGACGTTGCCGCAGACGTTGGTGTAAAAAACAGCACCGGGTTCTTGAGGCGAATGCTGTACTCGCCAAAGCAGCGAATGCCGATGTCCAGGTCAATGCCCGCACGCTGATCCACCACGCGGAACGGAACCGGGCTGGGTGTACCGTATTTGTTGCCGGTCAGCTCCTTTGTGTTGAAGTAGTAGACGCGCTGATCCTTGGGCGGTTCGCCGCCAAAGGTGAAGCGCTTGCCAATATTCTCGAACACGCTCCTCACGCTGTCGCCCAGATCACCGGAGAAAATGCTCGGCTCAGTGGACATGTCGTAAGTATACTCGCCCGGCTCAGCGCACACGTCGACCACCTTGCCCTGCTCCACGATGAGCATGCACTGGCCGTCTGCCACGGCGATTACAGAACCGTTGGTGATGATGTTGTTGTCGCCGCGCTTATTGCTTGAACGGCCTGTAACCTTTTTTTCTGACCCTTGACCACAAGTACATCAGAGGGGATCGCTTCGCAATAGAAGAATTCTTTCCACTGGTCTGCCATCACGCCGCCCGCTGCGCCCAGTGCCGCCTTGATAAGTCCCATAATCATTTCTCCTTTTCTGTTTTGAATACGGTACCGCGGCTTCATCGGCCACGGCATCGGTTTCCCACCTACATTACTTCTGGATTGCCCTCTTCGGCAGGCGGCTCCTGCGGGATGACATTCTCTGCCACAATGTCGCCGCGCACCTGTAATCTTCTGGCACAGGCGACGCACATGTCCAGATCCTCGCAGATCAGAAAGCAGCGGTCGCACACAAGCCTGCCGCAGACGGGACAGCGGTTATAGATCGCCGGGACTTCCGCCATAGCCTTTTCCCGTGCAGCCTCCCTGCTCCCGCTCATAGAGCGCACGGAGGATCACCCGCCGGTGCTCCGTTGTGGGCGCAATGCCGGCCTTGGAAAATCGAACGGCGCTGCTGCGCCATGTTCTGCCGCATTCCTGACAGCGAACCAGGAAGCGGAATTCCTCCAGGGTGGAGCAGTCACCCATTGTCTCCCTCATAACCCGATTCATGTTCAAGCCCTCCTCTCAGGCTGCCTTTCTTTGCCGTTCCGCTTGTCTATATCCTTATCAGTTTTTGGAGGAAAAGATATATGCCCAAGTCATGTTTTGAGGGGAAAACGGCCAAAACATGACTTAGGCATAGACAAAATGCACAACCGACAGTTCCGTCGGTTGTGCATTTCAGCAGGTGTATTAGATTCCTTGCAGCATGTTCTCCAAGCGTCCGCAGCGCTTGAGAATGTCAAGATAGGCTTTGAGCGCATCGTAGAGTCCACGCCGAGCTTTCTGTAAATATGGCTGTTGTGACCCTTGACCGTGCCCGCGCTGATAAACAGCAGGTCCGGAATATCTTTAATGCCGTAGCCTTCGGCATAATAACGCAGAATAATGCGCTCAGTACTCGTCAGCCCGCGCGAACGGTCGATGAGCTCACTGACGAGGTTCTCAACCTGCATTGGCAGGGCGTCATCCGGTCGGCTTTCGCGCAGTTGACTGTGGAAATAGGCGGTCAGCTCGTCGATCTCCCGAATCCCTGTGGGCTTCAATCCTGCTCACAGCTCCTGGCCGCCTCCAATCCCTGCGTGATGGGCATAGTGAAGCGGCGGGCAAGAACCGCGGTCAGCGCGAGCATTCCAACAAGGAACGTAAGAGAGCCAAGCGCCCAACTGATACGCACGTTCTGCGCGCGGCAGCGATAGCCGCTCTCCGGCACCAATGTCACCGCTGCAAGCGGGTGGCCGTCTGCAAGCCGTCCGGGGATGATCTGGTATTTGCCGAGATAGGTCGAGTCATTCCATGTAAAGGTATCGTAATTGCGGCCGTCCTTAATTTTCATTGTGCCGGATGCGGACAGATTCGTCCCTCTGCGTTACCCAGCATGGCCTTGTCGAGCAACAGCGTATCGCCGTTCAACGGCGCAAGCAGCATGAGGAAGTCGCCGTAAGAGCTGGAAACCGCGTTGTGCGCCAGGCTGAAGTAGAGGTCGCTCAGCTCCATACCGCAGACGCCGCGCACGATCCCCGCACCATCCCTGACAGGGACGCACAAAAAGCGTCACGCTCTCCCATGTGTCGAGCAGCGGTATGCGCTCTGTCCAGAGACAGCCGCCGGAGAGCCGATCCCCCGTCCACGACATTACTTGCAGATAACCGGGAATCAGCGCGGTATTCAGCTCCGGATTCCACCGGTTGTGCAGCTGCAGACCGCATTCGCGCGCGGCATCCACCGTTCCGCGGAAATATGTCGTCGTACCGCTCGGCGGCACAGAGCGCAGACTGGAATATCGGAGATAAACGCCCATGCGGAAATTCTCCGCATCGGGAAGCGACGTATTTGCGGTGGCATCAAGGCTGAAATAAACGCCGCTGCAGGTACTGCCCTCCATTGCAGTTTTCAGGGCGGGGATCATAGCCGTTTCCAACTCTGCAATGAGATCCGGGTCGTCATTCAGCGCATCGAAGGGAAGGTTTCTTCGGGCAAGAAAGCCCTCCAGTTCCCCGCTGACACTTTCGACAGCTCGATGCCACGCGCGGTGAGTGCGTCCATCTGAGCGCTGAACAGAGCGGCGGTGCTCTTCTGCTGCAGCGTCATTGTTTCGCCGAACTGATGTGCCGTACGGGAGAGGACACCCGTCACACTCAGCAGGAACAGCGCCGCAGACAGTGCCGCGAGTGCCATGCAGAGCCAGTACAACGCCAGTCGACTGCCGATACTGCGGCCGACATGGGCTGCATCGGTCGATTTTTCCCGACGTTTAAGCTTCAGCATGGCATCCCCCCTTTTCTTTGGTCTGGTATCACTTCCCAAAGCTTTTCTTAAACTCTTCCAACGTAGAACGGACAAGCGCATCGAGCGCCTCCTCGCCCTGTTCCTGATATTGGGCCCGCCCGCCGTCAGGCGCGCAGGCGCACACCCTTTTTCAAAGTGCGTCTCCAGATCGAGATAATCCTCCCGCTGCGGCGGCGTGTAGAAGGAGTAATCCTGACGCATGCTCAAAAACGCCTCATAGAGCGAAACATACATCGGGTCGCTCAGCGCTTTGATCGCAGTGGGCAGATAATTGTCAAAGCCTTCCTTCGTCACGGGCATGTAGCCAAGCTCTGTGACAAACTCCACATTCCGCTCAGGCTCAGTCAGCCATTTGAGGAAGGTCATGCAGGCCTTTTCCCGCTCAGGTGTCGATTTCACGGTGCAGAGACCGGCTCCACGCTGCATGACCATCTTTTCCCCGCCCTCAAAAGTGGGACAGGGCATGGAGACGATCTCGACCTGCTCGGAGCTGTTGTCTGGATATGTGACTATGTTGGAGTAGTAGAGGACGCTTGCCGAGGACGCGACCGACACAATGGCATCGCCCGTGCGGAGCGGTTCAGTCGCGTATCCGCCGCCGAGCCACAGTCCGCCGGTCAGCGCGGCCCGCGCGTAAGGCTCCCACGCATAGTCGAACTCGGGGCCAAAGGCCAGACCATTCTCGTCAAAGAAGTCCTCCCCTTTGATTCCACACCCACCTGAAAATAGTTGAAGTGGTAATCGTGGACGAAGAAGCACTTGCCGTCCGACCACTTTGCGTACTGCTCCGCAAGGGCGTACAGTCCCTCCCAGGTAGAGAGGTCTTCGATTTTCGCGCCCGTGGCGGCGGCAAAGCGGTCGAAAATCGTCTGATTGACGTACAGAATTTCCGCAGATTTGGCAATAGGCAACACTGTAAGGCGGCCGTTCACCGTTCCCTCCTCCAGAAACTCCGGCAAAAGGCATCCAACTCCTCATCGGAGAAATAGTCGCGGTAGTCTACCAGAATACCGTCGTCTGGCAAGGCCAGAACGGTCTTCGGGTAGGAAATGAACATATCTGGCAGTTCGACGCACCGGGGTCATCGTAAGCGGCGGCAAGTACGCTTTCGTGAATGGTATTGGTGTTGCTAACACTGTCCACCCGCACACGGATCCCCTGCTTCTGTCCCACAGTACGGTTGAATTCCTCCACCAGCACGTTCAGAGGCGAGGTCACTTCGCCTCCGTAGACATGCCAGATCGTCACGGTGGTAGGATCCGATTTCTTTTCTCCGCAGGCAGTGAGACCGAGCGCAAGGATCAGGAACAGCGCAAGTACCAACAGCAGATTTCTTCTTTTTCTTCATGGATATGCCTCCTCGCTTGAGAGAAACGGGGATCTCATCTTCCGTCTGTTTTGAAAAACGTCTGCGCCGCAGCCAGCAAAGGCAGCAGACCTTCGCTCATTTTGTGCGCCGCTATCAGCATCTCTCGCAAGGGAGCATGCCATAATGAGAAGATACTGAAGGCTGTGACACCTTCAATATGTTATAAGTATTATATCACTACAAACCGATCTTGGGAACTGCAATTTCAAGGACTATAAGTCATCTGATTTATTTGAAGCAGATCTCGTCCCATTTGTACGCCGCTCACCAGGGACGAGATTTAAGTGAGAACCTGTAGCATAATCGGCACATTCCCTCATCATCACGATGCTTTCCTTTTCCGTTCTATTCCGGTATAATAGGATATCAGAATATGGGGGTGCTTCCTTTGGAACTTTACCAACTGCGTTATTTTAAAACCATCGCGGAAACAGAGCATTTCACCCGGGCTGCTGAGGTGCTTCATGTCGCTCAGCCGTCCCTGAGCAAGGCCATTTCAATCTAGAGGCGGAGCTGGGGTGCAGCTGTTTGACCGTGGCAAACGCTCCGTCTATCTGAACGACTATGGCCGTGCGTTTCTCCGCCGGGTGGAACACATTCTGACCGAACTGGAAGAAGCGGAGCTTGAATTAAAAGACATGGCTGAGGGCGTCTGCGGAGACATTTATCTGGCCAGCTGCGCTATTTTCAATGCCCCCTCCCGGATCCACAGCTACAACAAGGATTTCTTCCTTGCGCACCCCCAGATCGGCTTACATATGTACGTCACCAACAGCAATCAAATTGAGGAACTGTTACGTCGCCGCAAGATCGACTTTGGATTTGCCACCACACCGCCGGAACACCCGGACATTGCCGGTACGGCGCTGTTCTCCTATCGGCTGGGCCTCGTAGTTTCCAGGGAACACCCGCTGGCCGACCAGGGCTCTGTCTGGTTGAGTGAATTGCGGGGCGATAAGTTTCTGTGCAATAACACTTCACCGGACAACCGTGACTCGGTCTATGAGCTATGCCGCAGGGCGGGCTTTGAGCCCCAGGTCACCTTTGAGGGCGAGTCCGACGGACTGATCGGTGAGGCCATCAGCCGAGGTGCCGGTGTAGCCTTTATCAGCATTGACCGCCATCGCTGGCGGCAGGCCAAACCGGAAAAGACACCGTGGGATGACAAAAATGTATTTCTGAATGTGCTGGATGATTTCTGCGTCCGTACCGTCTACCTCTACCAGCTCAAAACCGCTACCTCACCTCCGCCGCCCAGCTCTACCGAGATGGTCTGCTGGAGTTTCTGAAAGAGGCATAAAACAGAGCCGGGCTTTGAGAACGCACGGCTCTGTTTTTTATTCAGATATCCAGCACAGCGTGATAGCCTTCGTAAATTGCCCCGGTAATATAGATGACGTCCGCCTTGCCGCTGGCGAGAATATTCTCCATCATAACCGAATCATTGATCGCGCCCATGGATGGAGGTTGTGGAACGTGACATTGCCGATCTTGATCGGGCTGGTCAGAATGGGATACCTATTTCCCATATGCATTACTTTCTTCCTCGGGTCTGCTCGTCAGAGGACCAGTCAATGTATTTTCAGAAATGTAACGCAGGAAAAAGGCGTGGAACTGCTTCATCGCCTTGGAATGATAGCTCTTGCGCATATAAGCAACGCCGCAGGAGCGGCGGCAGTAATCCTCCTCCACTGGCCGGAAGGTCAAATTGCGCTGCCAGCTGTACTGGTGCTGGTCTGCTGATCCCGCTGAAACCGGGATTCAGCCAGAAAGGACACCCCTGTCCCCTGCTGACCGCCTGCCCGATTAGTTCCGGGAAAAAGCCCTGGAAGAAGATCGTCGGTTCAAAGCCCGCCTGATGACAAAACTCCCGGGTCAGATCCTGCGTATCAGAATTGGAATTGTTGCAGTAAAAACGCTCATTGCGCAAGTCGGCTACCTTCAGCACTGCCTTCTGAGCCAGTGGGTGATCTGCGGCGATAAGCACCCCAGTTTTCCGTGAATACCTCCTGCCACTCGATCTCCTCCGAGTGGATGGGCAAGCTTGTGAAGGCCACGTCGATGCGGTGTTCCTCCAGCTCCCGGCGCAGCTGGCTCGGCGAGTGCTGAAGATAGTTGATGGCCACATCCGGGTATTGCTGCATAAATTCCAGAATGCATGCCTGCACCGGGTCTGGCTCCCGGCCCGGGAAGGAGGAGCCAATACAGACCGAGCCGGTCACGCCCTCCTGGTTGTCCCGCAGCCGCCGCTCCAGCTCATCCAGCTCCTGAAAAATGCGCTCCGCAGATCGGCGCACAAGAATGCCGTTTTCATTTAGTCGGATGTTCTTGCCGTCCCGCTCAAACAGCTCCACGCCCAGCTCGGTCTCCAGTGCACCGATAGCCCGGCTCAGGGCGGGTTGAGTCATATGCAACTCCTCCGCCGCGCGGGTGATGTGTTCTTTTCCGCAACTTTCAAAAAAATAGGCCAGATTGTTCAGATTCATCAAAGATCACTCCCGAATGCAAGCAGTCTGTTCAGCGGCAAAAGCCTTTCCCGGGCGGGAAAGGCCTTGCAAAGAGTTGGAAGAGGTATAGGGGAAGAGGGAAACTCAGTAGAGGCAGATCGCCATGACCAGCGCGACCAGCGTGTAAATCAGAGGGATCACGATCTGCACCACGCAGATATGCTTGTACACTTCCTTGTGGGTCAGACCCATGACCTGCATAGTGACGTTCAGAGCACCGTTATGCGGCATGGAGTCAAATGTAGTGGCGGTGGCCAGCGTCAGGCGGTGCAGCGCTGCGGGGTTGACGCCCATGCCCAGGAAGGTCTGACCCAGCGTGGCCGCAAAAGTAGACACGCCGCCGATGGCGTCAGCACACAGCGCGCAAATTGCGGCAACTGCAATGACAACGGTGACATAGGGATTGGCGTTGATGGACAGCAGCTTCTCCACCATGGCATTGTAGGCAGCGGTGTTGGTGACGACACCTGCGAAATCGACGATGATAGCGGTGTTGGCCAGAGGAACCATGGCATTCATCATGCCCCTGGTGATGGGGTCGAACTTGTTCTTCTCGCGGATGCGCTTCCAGTTGGTCACATAGAGGAACACGGTGCCGACAAACAGAGCAACGATGACCGCCTGGGTGGAGCGCCACTTCAGTCCGAGCTGGAGCACCATCGTCAGAACGAATACCAGAAGGATGGGCAGGACCGCCATGAAGAAGCTGGGCAGCTCATCGTCAGATCGCTCTGCAGTGGGGATCTCGGTGGGAGGCACCGTGTAGCCGATGCCGTTTTTGCGGTAGGTGCGGATCATGAACTCAACATAGATGATCACCAGTACAACGCCGATGATAAAGCAGGTGATGCCCATACCGGCGCCCGCGTACAGCGTGGTGCCATAGGAGTTACTGGCAATAACGTTGGCTGTGTTGGTCGCGCCGGGAATCAAATAGCCCACCAGGGAGTAGGTGCCAGCCATAATAACCGCGCCAAGCTGGCGGGCAGGTCAGCAGCCTTCAGCACGGAGAAGGCCAGCGGAGCGATGATGAAGGGGAAGGCGGATACGCCGCCCAGAGCCAGCAGCGCCACCGCCGCCATGATGGCATAGGGAGCAAAGCGGATGCCAAACTTGCCAACCAGGAACTTGCCGATGATCTCGCTGGCTCCGGTGGCCGTCATCAGTGCGGCAAACATACCGCCGAAGACAAAGGGCAAGGAACATTCCGGCCACATAGTTGCCTGTGGAAGTCATGAACGGCCCGAGCAGGGTTGCAAAGAGTCCATCTTCCGTTGTGAAGGCGACAACAGCGGCGCAGAGGATGGAGCAGGGGATAACACCGATGCCCTTATAGCAAAGGATGAAGAACAGAACGAGGGATACGATGATGGCGATGCCAGATATCATAACGCTTGACATAGTGGTTCACCTTTTCTCTTTCTTTATATTCTCTTTTCAGTGTTTAAATGTTATTGCCCACGGCGTAGGCAGCCCGCATGGCGGTCTGGACACATCCGACCTGGTTGCAGTCGCCGATGACATGAGTGCGGACATTGCCGTCCATAAAGGACATGGCCTCCGCGTGTCTGGCCTTCATGCCGGCAGCCAGCACTACGCTTTTGGCGGGGATGGTGTGCTCCGCGCCGTCCGCATCCAGATAAGTGACGCCCTCCTCCGTGATGGCGGTCACCTTCGCATTCAGCTCATAGGAGAAGCCGGGCTGGTTATTGAACGCCTTCTCGAAAATAGAGCGGAAGTGGACGGGCACGCTCTCCGGGCTCAGAATCGGGCCCATCTCCAGCAGCTTCACCTCATGGCCATGCTTGGCTAGATGCAGACCCATTTCCACGCCGATCTCGCCACCGCCGACGACTACGACCTCATGGCTCATCTCCGGCTCCTTTGCCACCGTCTCAATGGCGGGGATCACATTCGCACCGTGCACGCCAGGAATGGGCGGATAGGCGGGTTCGGCACCGATGGCCACGATGACCTCATCATAGTTCTCTGCCTTCAGCAGCTCCGCCGTAGCGGTGGTGTTCAGCCTGACGTTCACATTGGATTTGGCGATCTGTCCGGCCATATAGTCAGCAAATTTCACCAGTGTCCATTTGATGTCCACACCCCGGGTGGTGTTGATGAGGCCGCCGAGACGGTCGGTCTTTTCATAGAGCGTCACGTCGTGCCCCTGCGAGAGGCCAGCAGCGCCGCCTCCATACCGGCGGGGCCGCCGCCGACGACGGCCAGCTTCTTCTTGCGCTCCGGCGCTCTGACCAGACGCTCCACCTTGTGTTCCAGTCCCCCACTCCGGGTTGACCGAACAGACGGTGTTCCAGTTGCCGGGACCGGCCACATGGCACTTATTGCACCGCAGGCAGGGGCACAACGTCCTCGTTCCGGCCCTCATAGGCCTTGTTGCCCCACTGGGGGTCGGCAATATAGGCCCGAGCCGCGCCGATAAAGTCGGCCTGACCGCTCTCGATGATCTCCCCGCAGTGATCAAGATCCTGGCAGCCGCCCACGATGTCCACATACACATCGTTGACGCCCGCATCCCGAAGTCCCTTGCGAATCCTGACTGCGGCGTCCAGATTCGGGATTTCCCGAAGATCGAGGTAGGTGGGCTGGGACGGGTCGATGGAGCCGCCGCGGATCTGGAGGATATCCACCTTTCCGGAGCACAGCTTGGCCAGTTCGATCTGATCCTCCACGGTAGCGCCGCCCTCAAACAGGTCGTCCTCCCGTCCGGAAATGGAGATCTCCACGAGGAATTTCTTGCCGCAGGCCTTTTTGATGGCCTCGCAGATCATCAGCGGGAATCGGGCGCGGTTTTCCACGCTGCCGCCGAACTCATCGGTGCGCTTGTTGGACAGAGGAGACAGGAATCGTCCGGGGAACATCAGGCGGTAGGCCATGTGCATAAAGCAGCCGTCAAAGCCCAGACTCTGAGCCAGCTTTGCCTCCTCAGCATACTTCTCCACCATCTGGTAAAGAAGCTCCTTGGGGGCGGCCTTGCCCAACTCTGCCTTGGATCCATCACCGGCCACAAACTCGCTGAGTACGCCATCAGAGGCATCGTAGCCCTTGACGATATTCATATCGGGCAGGACGAGGTAGAACGCCTTTGCTCCATAGTAATGTACCATGTCGGCGCACTGGGCGAACATATGCTGGTGCTGGCCAACGGTAATGTCCAACGTGAGGGAGTGGGGATCGTTGGTCTTGACGGGGTTGTTGCCCTTGACTGTGACCACCGCCGCACCGGCTTTGGCCTTGTTGGCGTAGTGGCTGATGAGCGCCTCAGTAGGCCACTTTTCCGTGGCCTGTATGAAATGCGGGTTGACGCGGTGCAGATCAGCCGGTTGCGCAGCATCACGCCGTTGATCTCGATAGGAGAAAGCAGATGGTTATATTTCAGTGACATAGCAGATTGCTCCTTTGACTCAGTAATCCAGATCAGTAATCCAGATAGGTCGGCAGATTGCCCGGGTACTTCTCGCACAGTTCATTCCAGTTCTCGGGCAGCTCCACCTTCTGGCAGATCGGGCCGCCGTGGTCGCCACCGCCCAGATAGGCCATGCCCCAGTCGCGGCCGGCCACCATTACAAAAAGAGTGCTCGGTATTCCACAGCAGCGGTGCGGAGTGCACCAGACCCGGCGCGGGGAAGATAAGGCCCTTACGGGGATGGTTATTGCCAATGGCGGCGCGGGGGATCTCGCTGGAGGGACGGCGGTTATACTCCTTGACGTAGTTCAGAATATCCTGTCTCGACCAGCCCGCATCGGCAAACTGCTTTGCACTCTCGGGAGGCAGCGTGACCATAAAGCCCACATCGAAGCCGCCATGCCACAACGAGCACAGCCGATCCAGGCAGGCACTGATATTGAACACTGGAAGTTGATGATGCTCGCTGGGCCAGAACAGCGTGACCGCATTCTCTCCGTCCTCCCCGCCCAGCCTCAGCGGGCAGGGTCTCCCACTGCTCAGGCAGATTCTCCTCGTCCTCGGCAATGCACAGGCCGAAGCGGCTGTCGCTGCCAGGGCCGGACATATCCTCCTGCTGCATTCGCACGCCGGAGATATTCATGATCATGTAGGCCATAGCCCTGGCAATGCAGGCCTGAGGACGAGTGTAGGCAGAGAGGAAGTTGCGGCCGGAATTGATGCCAATAGCCTTACGGATCGGGCCGCTGATGATAATGGTTGGCAGCCAGCCCGCGTTGGAGCAGGTCCAGCCCTCCAATTTGATAATATCATGGTTGCCCATGCCCCTGAGCGATGGCGATCAGAATGGGCATCATGGTAGGAGTGCATCCTGCCAGCAGACCGTTGATGGCGATCTTCTCCACGGTTGCCTGGCCGTTCAACGGAGCGAGAACAGCCACCACATGGTCTCTCGGCAGGTCAGTGCCCCGGCACATCTCCGCCACCGCTTCCTCGGTGGGCAGCTTGATGGGGGTGCCGTTCGTCCAGCCGTGGGCATAGAACAGGTCATTCAATTCTTCATAGGTACCGGTGAACGTCTTGTCGGCGTAATTCTCCAGAACCTTTGGCTGTTTTTCCTCCTCGGTCAGCGGCGCAGTCAGCGCGTCTACCATCTTGGGCAGCATTTCGGCGATCGTGTTCCGATAAGTTGCGATTGTCCATTCATTGCAGTCCACACCGTTGGGCACAAAGCCCGGCCCGTCATAGGTGACAATTCGCAGACCGGGAAAGCTGCGGGCGGAAGCACCCTTGGAGGCAGAGTTGATGTACTGGTACTTACTCAGCAGGCAAGCCGGCTTGCCCAGACGCTCGATCTGCGCAAAGATATAACCCATATACAGTGCGCAGGAGCCCATGTCCGCACCGACACCGATGACACAGTCCACGCCGGACAGCCACGCCTTGAAGGCGGGGAAATTCTCGGCGTCCTGGTCGATCTCCTGCGTATCGACGATATAAGTATAATGAGAAAACTTCGCCGTGGGGAATTGGGCGGCCAGCTGGCGTTCCACCTCCTGCATGAAGAAGGGGTGGTATTCCTTAAAGGAGGCGTACAGGCCGATGGTCTTACCCTCTAACGTGTCCAGTCTGGGATTGATGGGCAGCTTTTCATGATTTGTTGTCGCAGCCCACGGAGAGAGAACGGTATACTTTTCTGTCATGTCAATTCCTCCGAGCTAAAATCTCCGCAGCCTGGTCGGCATCCGGCGGCGGGCATCCGTTTTCTTGCGCAAGAGCATTGTAGCCGCCCGCCCCCACCTTCGTCCAATGCCCAAAAACTTTCATACCAATAGGCAAAAGCTATCAATTCATGCCTCTTTGCATTTTCAAAACCATCATCTTGCATATTCACGCATTCTCAACGCCACTCTATCTGAAACTTGCATGAAAAAAATTCATTTCGTGTTTCTATTATCTGCTGCGCATCATTTTTCTCCTTTCATAACTTTTTTTTGGTATACTTCCATGTTTCAAAGAGAATTTGACTTCTTTTGTTGTGTAAATTATATTAAAATCAATCTTTGCGCACGGCATAACTTCAGCATATTTCCACATTCCCGGTTCCTGATCCAGCCAAATATATTTGTTGAGGAGAAAAGAAAATGAAGCTATCATTGAAGGAACGACTCGGCTACGGCCTGGGCACTGCCGGTGAGCAGTTCCCGAACTTTCTTGTGCAGACCTTCCTGTTCGCCTATTTCAATCTGGTCGTCGGACTGAACGCCGGCGTCATCGCCACGATCATGCTGATTGCCCGCGTGTGGGACGCCATCAATGACCCGCTGATGGGTATTATCGCTGACCATACCCGTTCCCGCTGGGGCAGCTACCGCCCCTGGGCCTTCTTTGCCACCATCCCTATGGGTATCTTCCTGGTGCTGACCTTTACCAATGTGGGCCTGACCGGCACAGCCAAAGTCGTCTACTGCGGCGCCATGTACATTCTGTTCGGTATGTCCAACACCGCTTCCCTGATCCCGCTGGGCAGCATGGCCAATGTGCTGACCGACAGCAACCAGGAGCGCGCTTGTCCTCGGCTCCTTCCGCGAGTTCGGCTCCTCCATCGGCAATCTGGCCGGCTCCATCGCCGTACCCGCCATTGTCACTGCCTTCATCAAGTCTGGCATGGGCGAGGCCCGCGGCTATCAGCTGACCGCCGTTGTACTGAGCCTCCTGTGTTTCGTGTTCCTGGGCATCACCTTCTTCACCACCAAGGAGCGTATTGAGCCTCCGAAGAACCCGGTCTCCTTTATCGCCTCTCTCAAGGTACTCAAGGGCAACGTCCCCGGCATCTGCATCATTCTGTTTTTCTTCTTCATCACCACCGCTATCATCACCCGTCAGATGTTCAACGCCTATTACGGCATCTATGTGCTGGGTAATGCGGGACTGGGCAATTCCCTGCTGATGGTCATGAGCATTGCTCCCTTCTTCCTGCTGTACTTCATTCCCCGCATCGCTGCGAAGTGGGGCAAAAAGTTCCAGCTGGTGCTGGGCTGCGTCGTCATCATCATCGGTGCCATCCTGTTCTATCTGGCCGGTGCCAACGGTCCGATGAATCTCGTCGCCTCCTTTATCATCGGCTGGGGTCAGGTGCTCACCTTCTCCGGCACATGGAGCGTCATCCCCGATGCCGCCGACTACGGTGAGTACAAGAACAACGTCCACGCCCCCGGTGCCATGTACGCCATCGCCAACTTCGGCCTAAAGATGGGCATGACTATGGCCAGCACTCTGCTGGGCTGGGGCCTGATGGCCTCCGGCTTCGACCAGACCGCCGCCGTTCAGGCCGCCGGTGTGGCCAACGGCCTGCGCATTTTCAATGCCGTCTCCCTCATCATCCCCATTGTCTGCGCCCTGCTGGTGCTGATCCCCTACAAGCTGACCGCCGAGAAGTCCAAGGAAATCTCCGAGGTCCTTGCTCAGCGCCGCCAGAATGAGCAGTAATTTCCCCATCTCTGCATTCAGATGCCCGGCGGCTCGTCCGACGGGCATCTGAACCCATATCCAGAAAAGAGGTTTTCGCTATGTCTACTGTCATCCAATATCCCGCCGGTATGTCCAACGGCTTCTTTTATCAAAGAGGGCGACAGCGTCATTGCCGTGGACGGCGGCGCGCTCTACGGCCGTGAATTTGCCGAGAAGGCCTGCGTCGATGCGGGCATTGATCCCGGATCCATCCGACTGATTGTCGTCTCCCACCCCATGTGGACCACACCTGCAATCTGGACGAGCTGCGCAAGCTCAGCGGTGCCCCTATTGTCGTGCATAAACAGGGGGAACAGGATATGATCCGCGCTGAGCGCCCCATGTATTCCCCCGCTGTAAGATTGGTGACGAGATTATGGAGTTTGCCAAGTCTCAGGGCGGTATGCCGGACGATTATCTGCCCCCGATCACACCTGACCTCACATGGGAGGATGAATTCGACCTCCATCCCTACGGTATCAGCGGCAGACTGATCTACACCCCCGGCCACTCCTATGCCGATTGCTGCGTCGTGCTCGAGGACGGTCAGGCCATCGTGGGCGACCTCATCTGCGAGGATCAATTCACCCACGGCGCCCCCACCATCGCCTATTTTGGCTGTGATCCAGATCGTCAAAAGGCCAATGCCTTGCTGCTGCCCAGCCTGGAAAAGCTGTCCGCCACCGGAGCCATCAAATTCTATTCCGGCCACGGTGGCCCCTTCACCCGCACGCAGTTCGACACCGCATTGGCACAGGCAAAAGAAGAAGCTGCTGCTTCACACTGACCGTCTCCCTCACAAAAAGGTACAGACCTCCGTTATCAAGCGGAAGTCTGTGTTCTTTTTGTTTTTAAAGTCCTCAAAATGCAAAACTGTTAAACCCTATTCCAGAACCTGCTGATCCGGAACGGATTGCAAGCGCAACTGTTCGCACAGGTAGCTGCTGCAATCATGGAGCGTGGCCGCATTCTGAAAAGAACCGATTGAGGATTCCACCATCATTTTCACTCCTTCTTCTATCAAAAGCAAGGAGTAAAAGCGTGACCCGGATACCCATCAGGCAAGAAAGGCAATACCTGACGCTTTGGCTATAAGGCACATAGCGGCATTGACTATGTTCGCGCTAGCGAATCTGATTTTGGCTGACAGGCTTTGCCCGGCAGCTAGAATCAGTGGGCTCATATCTCAGCCCTTTCTTCCATTGTATTCGGGGTTTAGCAGAACCGCATCAGGAAAACAAGCATTCAATCTTGCGCCATCATCAAAGGCGATTTTACATGACACAATAGGCAGCGCTCTGCATAAACTCAATAAGAAAAGGGCAGAATTTTCTTTCCCTGTTATGCCGGGAAGAAAAAAGAAAAGAAAATCCGCCATAGAGAGTTGACAATTCAAAAAAGAGATGTTATAGTATACAGGCACTTGAGGGAACGCCTCTTGTGAGTGTTAATATCGCGGGTAGAGCAGTTCGGTAGCTCGTCGGGCTCATAACCCGGAGGTCGCAGGTTCAAATCCTGTCCCCGCAACCATGATTAAGCCTAGATTCATCAGAATCTAGGCTTTTTCGTTACTTTTTTCAGATAGTTGGATTTTGTCAAAACCGTGAAAATTCAACTTTAATTCAACTTGCTTTTAAAATTCAAGCCTTTTTCAAAAAGACGTCGGCCAGAATGTCGGCGTTTTTCTGGTCTGCGGCCTCAATAACATGGGCGTAAATATTGGCCGTGGTACTGACTTGCGCATGACCCAGCCGCTTAGAGATGGACACGCTGTCCACTCCGTTAAAATACAGCATGGAAGCCATCGTGTGGCGGAATGCGTGAGGGTTGCAGTGAGGGAGTCCGTGGCGCTCGGAGAACTTCACAAGCCAGTCTGTCACGCTGTCCGGGTGCATGGGTGTTCCGTCTGCTTTGGTGAACAGCAGATCATGGTCTTGATAGTATCCGCCCAGCTTCAGGCGCTCCGCCGCCTGTACGGCCTTCCAGCGTTTCAGAAGCTCCATCGTCTGCACGGGCAGGACTATGTAGCGTTTGGAGGTTTCAGTCTTGGGCGTGTCCTCGTAGATGCCGCGATCTGCGGTATAAAGAATGTTGTTGCAGATATGGATTCTATTCCGCTCAAAGTCAACGGCGGACCATTTCAGCCCCAAATTTCGCCCCGACGCGCACCGGTGAGCAGGTAGAGATGCGTCAGCACCTTCCATTTCATCGGCTCGGTTTCCAGCGCGTCACGAATGGCCGCGATCTCATCCGGCTGAAAGTAGTTGACCTCTTTTCTCGCCAGCTTTGGCAACGTAGCACGTCCAGCGGGATTAAATGGGATCAGGCTTTCTTTTTACGGCCTGCTCCAGCACAGTAGAAATCAGGCGGTGATGCTCCAGAACGGTCTTTGTGGACAACGTCCCGCTCCCGTTCTCTACGGTAAAGGCCTTTTCAAACTTCAAGCCAAGCTCTTTAGCGACGGCCTGAGCGGCGTTCATATTGACGGGCTTTCCACGGACAGCGGCGGAAACTGTGGATTCTGCAATACCCGCTTTCCGGGCAATGCTGGCGCGGCTGATTTTCTTTTCCCTGCATACAGCGGCAAGGTCAACTTTTGCCGTGGCCTTGCTGGGACGCTTGAGCGGTGTTTTCAGCAGCTCCGCATATAGGGAGTTGAGATGATCCACGCGCAGGTCTTTCAGCTTGATATGGCCGATAGCTGGATAGATGCGTTGAGTCAGCTCCTTATAGCGGACGATGGTAGTGTGCTTACATCCGTTCAATTCCTTCTGCTCAATCACATAATCGCAGTATGGGGCGAATTTCAGGCGGCTGTCTGTGGTCGTCCCTTCTCTGCATTCCTTCTCAAAGGTCGCGGCGAAAGCCTCGGCCTTTTTCGTGCGCTCTTTTCCGACCATGTCGGCGAGACGTCAAAGGTGGCAGTCCACGGCTTGAGCTGCTGACCATCCACCCCGCGCCCACGGAAAACACGGATGGAGTAGGAAATCAGCTTCCCGGCCTTGTCCCGGCGTTCTTGGATATTAGCCATTTACTTAGCCTCTTTCTGATATTTTGGAATCATGGTAAGTTCTTCCAGGCGTTCGGCGGCAACTTGTTTCCCGTCTGCATTAAGCGCATTAACTGCATTTACGATCCTTGAAAACAGGCGGGTGTTTGCATCGGTTTGTTCGGCTTCACGGGCGGACATCTTGGAATGCATCATTCGTATTATTGCGCTTGCAACTGCGGTGGAAGTTTTAGAAACATCGGCAAAGAGAAAGTCGGATAGCTCGGCTTTCTCTTTTTTTTTGCGCACTCAGACGATCAGGCGGAATATCTGTAAGGATTGCTTCACGGGCACATTTGTTATTGTCCTCATTGTCAGGTAGGCCAACTAATTCGGCAATAGAAAGCCCCATTGCATCTGCGATTTTTTCCATAATGGGCAACTTAGCATCTCTGGTTTCCTGCTCATACTGCCCGATCATGGATGCAGAAACACCAACGCGCTCTGCAAGCTGTCTTTGCGTCAAATTAGCGTTTTTCTCGCCCTTTTAATGGCGGTTGCCTTCCATTCGGTCATTGAATCACCTCCGTGCAGTGGATATATTATAACTGAATAAACAGCAAAAAAACAAGCGGTAATTTGAAATACAGCAAAAGAACAACAACTAAAAAATGATTAGTTGACAAAAGTTGTAATTAGAGCTTGACAACCTCGAAAAGTTTGCTAAACTGGTTACTGGAAGCAGCGCGAAACGTGCCTTAAAAGGAGGAAATTATATGAAAAAACTGCATGTTCCAGCACCGTTGATGAAAATTCGTGAAACTGCAACACTTGTGGGGCTAACTCCGGGCTATTTGCGCCGTGGGTGCATTTCCGGGGACGTGCCGTGCGTGAAAGCGGGCCGAGCCTACCTTGTTAATGTCCCAAAGTTGCTCGATCAGCTTGGGGTTGACTACGAGGAGGTTGGCAATCAGTGAGAAAAACAGAAAACCCGTCTCGTTGTTCCAGCAACGAGACGGGTCAGAATGGGATTATTTACCTTTCAAGCGTTATAATTCCCCTGAATTTATTTTACATGATTTTGCGGGTGAGGTCAATAGAAAAAAACGAAAGGAGGCCGAATTATGCCACGAAAAAAGGCGGGTCATCCGACCTGGTTTAAATTGCGCACTGAACGTGCCGAATTTCTAAAGTCAATTCCTTCGGCAACTGCGGTCGATTGCATTTTGAATTGCTTTGCTTATTTGGAGAATCGCGTAAAGCCACATATGGCACCAATCGATTCGGTCTGTTTTTCAGTGTTTCTACCCGATCTCGAAGATGCTTGGGCGGCTTACGAGCAGCGCTCGAAGGTGGGGTTTCAGCCAAACGACGAGGGTACGAAGGTGCACGACCGTGACACCTCGTACACGCGTGCGCTAGAGACAGACAAAGAGCCAGAGCCAGAAGAAGATGGAGAATTAGACAGACAGACCCATACAGTCAGTCAAAGTCTATCGGCTGGCGGGCTGTCTACCCCTTCTTTTGAAGATGTTAAAACATTTGCTCTTGCACATGGGATCAAAATTGAAATTGCAAAAAATTTTTCGACCTAAACGATGACCGTGGGTGGAAAATCAACGGGCAGCCAATTCGTAATTGGAAAAAATTGCTTCAATCTTGGGCGACGAACGAGAAGGAAGAGCCGTTGGGGGAAATGGTGGCCTTGTCTGGGGCAACTCGAGACGTCGTCGAGGATGGAAAGCCCATGTTTAAGAAGGTCGAGACCGAGGAGGGGGTGGAGCAATGGCAACGGATGCGGTGAGCACGCTTGACGCTGAAATTGCCGTGGTCGGCTCCATTCTCATCGACCCTGCCAGCTATGGCCGGGTCTCCGAGATCGTCAGCGCGGGGTCTTTTCACCTCGAAGTATGCCGAGCGATCTTCGGTGCGGCGGGTAAGCTGGCCGGGCGGGGTGAAACAATCGACCCGCTAGCCATCAAGCGACAGTGTGTAGCCGACGGCGTGGCGCTGGACAACCAGACGCTTCACGAATATATGGAGCTAACGCCCACTGCCACGAACGACACGCTCTATGCGGGCATTGTCGCCGACCATGCCAAGCGGCGTAAGCTCCGCGAGCTAGCTGAATCCATTTTGGAGGACAACACCACCGACACCCAGGAGCTTATTTCCAGCACCTTTGCACAAGTCGAGGAACTGACCCGCTCCAGCGTGAACGGGCGCTGCATCGACTCTAAGGAGGCCATGCAGCGCTTCTTGCTCCAGCTATCTGACCGGACACAAGGCAAGAAAAACATCGTCCCATCCGGGTACCCGCAGCTTGATGCGCTGTTGGGCGGCGGATTCCTTAACTCTGGCTTGTACATCATTGCCGCCCGCCCGGGCATGGGCAAAACTTCGTTCGCGCTAAACATCGCAGACCAGCTTGAAGGGAACGTGCTGTTTATTTCACTGGAAATGTCCTCTGAGCAAGTCAGCACGAAGCGGCTGGCGCGGGCGGCCGGTCTCTCGTCCTCTGCTCTGCTGATGCGCGACAATCTGAGCGACGAAGAATGGTCGAAGGTTGCTGACGCTTCTTCCAAGCTGGCGAAAAGCGGAGTGCTGGTCAATCGGCGTATGGGCATCACCGTTCCCGAAATTGGGTTAATGGCCCGGAGTGTGAAGAATCTGACCGCCGTCGTGGTGGATTACCTCGGCCTGATCCGCTCCGATGTGCGGGGCAGCCGGTATGAACAGGTTTCGCAAATCTCGGCTGATTTAAAGCAACTCGCCATTTCGCTGGACGTCCCCATCATCGCCCTCTCTCAGCTCTCCCGGGCATCGGAACAGCGGCAGGACAAGCACCCTAGTTTGGCGGATTTGCGGGATTCCGGTTCTATTGAGCAGGATGCCGATGGCGTGTTGCTTCTCTATCGTGGCGATTACTATGAGTTGTCGCAGGATAAAAAGCCGTTGGCGGCGTCACTGCTTGAGTGCACCGTGGCCAAGAATCGCCACGCACGAACAGGGCAGGTGTGGTTCAATGCTTATCTGGCCGTCAATCGCATCGAGGAGGTGTGAGGCAAAGGCAATCACCACGCCGCCAATGTTTTACATCCCGGCGACCGTAACTGCTCCAAGCAACTGTGCAGAATTTAGCTTTCCATTCTGCCCCAATCGGTTCAGCGACCGTGAAGCGGGGGCAATGTACTATTAAAGCAACACCGGCCACCCCCGCTTTACAGTCAGCACCGCGCAAATGGCGGCATACGCCGCCTAGCTATTCCCAATTTATCCATGTTCCGCTTTGTGCGGGGAAAGGAAGATTTTATGGACTTTTTCAATCCTATTGACATTCTAGATCAGACTCGTGACGACGCTTGTCGTAAGACACCGGCTTATAACCTCAATGCCTGGCGTAAGGCTGGCGGCAAGGATGGACAGGAACCATATTTTGAGCCCGATACTGAATTCAGGGGCTATGAGCGCAAGCCCGTTATCCGGGTCTACGTTGACGCCAAACTATTCCCAAGCTGGGATGACTGGAAGCGAGAAGCAAAGCGGGCGGAAACTGGGGCCATCATGCGCAGTGGTCATTCTGGGCTGACTACGTTCTATGGTGGCCCGGACTATGGCTTTTCAGGGAAACCGCCGTTTATCACCGAGAAGGTGCCCGGTGTTGGCTGGCGGGTATGGATCAACATTCTGTGCCCGTCAGAGTCGGAATTTCTCCGTGCAGTAGCCGACGCAGAGGCGGAGATGCGGGAAATTGATTCCCGGGAGAAAGACGACGCTGCGGGTCTCGACAGTTATTTTAACTCAGCAGACAAACGGACAACTCGCTACTGCTCACTCCAGAATCGCCGCTCAGACATCGATCGGATGCTTGATTATTGGGATAACATGTAATCTAACGACAAGCAGAGGCCGCCACCCACAAGGTGACGGCCTCTTGCAATTACTTTTCGGCTTGTTCAGAAGTTTCTTGCAGAAGGGAGCGAAGATACAAAAGACTGATTTTCTTTCTTTCGTCGCTTAGCTGCTTCCAGACTTCCTTGATTTCGGTATCAATATCTCTTTCTTTCATTATGCTCTCCTTTCAGTGTTCAAGATGTGCTCTGACTGAATCCAGTTCAAGATAATTTCAGCTTCTTTATCCGTGAGCTTATTTTCTATGAACTCAAGCAGTTCGGTTCTGATGTCTGTCATGTCTGTCTCCTTTCTTTAGTAGGAACTCATCTGCCGCGCCAAAGAAGCCTTAGACACCCTGCGGCTCCATCTGGTCCCGACAAACTTAACGTGCTTTATGAGCGCTCTGGTGTCAGCTATGCCGTATAGTTTTGCGACGTCAGCGACCGTAAGCATCTCTTTACCGGGGAACATTTCATCTAACCGTGCTAGGTTGTCCCGGTAGCATTCCTTTTCACGTCCCGTACAGCTCACCTCCGGCGAATAGCTCCTCTACTGTTGTTTGCAGGACTTGTGCTATGCGTAGCGCTGCATAGACATTCGGCTTGCGCTGGTGAGCTTCATACATCTTGTACGATCTGACCGAGATGCAGGCGCACTCTGCGACCTGCTCTTGTGTCAGCCCCAGTTTGTTTCGTCTTTCTTTCATGTGTTGCCTCTCTTTCTCGATTGTCTGGGTGGGGAGCGGGAGACTGCTTTCGTCCCGCTCCGTTGAAGGTGTTAGTATTATTGCATATTCCCGGGAATATAGCAATAGCCATACTGTACATATTTACGGGGATATATTTATGAGAATTGTATATTTACGGGATTAGTTTTTGGGAATATAATAAAATATAAAACATTTAGGAGGGATATAATGCCGGTAAGTAAGGCACAGCAAAAGGCAGTCCACAAATATGTTAAGGCTAATTATGATCGTGTGGAAATGACAGTGCCCAAAGGTCGTAAAGAGGAAATCAAAGCTCATGCACAGGCTCACGGCGAGAGTATGAACGCATTTATTACCCGTGCTATAGATGAGACAATGGAGCGGGACGGAGGTTTAGATCATGCCTGAAATTTCTCTGTTTTATGGAATCAGGATCACCATGTATTACAGCGACCATAATCCACCACACTTTCATGCGGAGTATGCAGGACACAAGGCTTTGATCGATGTGCTGTCTGGCTGTGTGTTCCGTGGTTCGCTTCCAGCCAGGCAATTGAAGCTAGTTCTTGCGTGGAATGAGATTCACCGGGATGAACTGATGCAGAACTGGGAGCTGGCAAAGGACGCCAAGCCGCTGAACCGCGTGAATCCCCTGATGTAAGGAGGGCTTACGATGGAAGAAACTTATTTTCCCACAGTGACGCAAGCTGTTCCAGGCGATGGCTATCAAGTCTATGCTTACTTCACGGATGGCTCTATTCACTTGTACGATATGGCCCCTCTGGTGGCTCGTGGCGGCGTTTTCGCTCCATTGCAGGACATGGACTATTTCCGTAATAAACTAACCGTGCTGAACAATACGATCGCTTGGGACGTGACTGGCAATATGGATGCAACAAAGTGTATTGATATCGATCCCTTCGATGTCTATGAAGCTCCGGCGGTGGCTGACCCACTGGAGGATGTGGGATAAACGAAAGGCTGAGACTATGACAAACTTTCCCGATAAGTTCCATTTGACAGCAGAACAGAATCTGTTCCTCGCAAAGAAAAAAGTGGGACGAAAATGTTTACTGCGGTATGCGCATGGAAAACCGTGCAGTAACCTTTCCCCAGACAAAGACAATTCTGAACGGTGTCAACGTGCCGAACGTCCGGCTTGACGACATCCAAGCCATTCTGAATATGCGGGATGCGTGGCGGTTCCTGCTGAATACGGTAAATGCGCCGGTCACGCTGGAATACCTGTGCCAATTGAATGGGTTTATTGCCCGGAACGAAGCGCTTGAGTGGGGGAAATTGAGAACGGGTACTGTGGGAATCTCTGGAACGGATTATATTCCGCCTGTGCCCGTTCAGAATGCCGTAGAACAGGAATTAAGTGGTATCCTGGCAAAGGATACGAGTGAGACTGAAAAGGCGCTCACGGCCTTTCTGTGGGGTGCACGCGCACAACTGTTTTGGGATGGTAATAAGCGAACCAGCATGACCCTTGCAAATAAGCTGCTGATTCCCGCCGGTGCTGGCATCCGGACCATCACGGACAAGTACATGGAAAAGTTCAACACCCTTCTGCTGGAGTATTACAATACCGGAGCGGGAGACGAGTTGAAAGCGTTCCTGTATGAAAACGCGATTCAGGGCATTCAGCTATAAGAAAAGCTCGAACCTGAGACTTGACTGATATGTCCAATTAGCATATAATTTGTTCATAGCAGTCGCCGTTAAGGATGAAGTCGGAAAAGTTTTGCTTATTGCTCTAGGGTTAACAAAAAAGAAACCGCCACCTTGTGGGTGGCGGTTTCTGCTTTTATTAAGCGACTAAATAAGCATATATTTTTGATCATATCCAAAAAGCGGGAATGGGTTATATTTCCAGCGTTTGAGTTCAACAAAATTCAACTCCATTTCAGAAAGCTACGTTAAGTAGCAACAAGTAACGATAAGCAAAAATTTAAAAACCCTGTAATTTCAATGCTTTTCTGCAAGTAGCGATAAGTAGAGATAAGCAGAGAATAGAGCTCAATATCAAATGGCGCGCAGTAATGCCACTCCTCCTTGTGCTGTTCCGCAGGAGCATAGCCCTTGCCCTTCAGCGTGCAGATGTGAACGACCACAGGATGCAGGCTGTCTTTGACCCGGCGGAAGGCGCCGATCAGCTCCGAAGTGTCATTGCCATCGCCCACAAAACATAATCCAGCCCCAAAGCCCGGAAGAAGTTGCACGCTGCCTGCCCCTTGGTCTCCCGCAGCAGCTTCAGGTTTTGATACAGGCCGCCGTGATTCTCGGCAATGGACATATCGTTGTCATTGACCACGATAATGAAGTTTCCATGCAGCTCTGCCGCAAAATCCAACGCCTCCAGCGCCTCTCCGCCTGAGAGGGAGCCATCCCCGATCACTGCGATCACATTGCCGCTCTCCCCCTTCAGATCCCGGGCCTTGGCCATACCGCAGGCAAGGCTGACCGAAGTGGAGGTATGACCCACGGTGAAGAAGTCATGTTCACTCTCATCGGGGTTGCTGTAACCGGACACATCGTCGTAGTGTTCCGGATAGAGATAGGCATCCTTGCGGCCGGTCAGCATCTTATGGGGATAGCACTGGTGAGACACGTCAAAAATGATCTTATCCTTTGGGGAATCAAACACATAATGCAGGGCAATGGTGGCTTCCACCATGCCGAAATTAGGGCCAAAGTGGCCGCCGTGTCTGCTGGCGCGCAGCAGCAGCGCCTGGCGCATCTCCTCTGCCAGCACAGGCAGCTGCTCCATGGGCAACTTTTTGACGTCCGCAGGGCTGTTAATCGTTTCCAAGTACATGACAATTCTCCTCCGTAGGTTCATCCGCCTCCCAGCTGAGCACGCCGGTCTTCACGGCGCGCTCATACCGGGAGATCTTATAGTTCAACCGCTTTAAGGTGGTTCCGATCCGCTGATACTGCGCCTGCAGCAGCTGCTCCTGCTCCTGCAACAGGTGCAAACGGGCCTCGATGGTAGCATCCCCTGCTGATACAGGCGAACATATTCGATGAGTGCCTCCACGGACACACCGGCGGAGCGCATACAGATCGCGTGTTCCACCCAGTCCAGATCGCTCTCCTGATAATCACGCACGCCGCCGGCTGTGCGGTGCACTGCGGGGATCAAACCGACGCGCTCATAATAGCGCAGGGTATCCTGAGAAATGTGATACTTCTCGCTGACTTCCCGAATCGTCATCGTAGTCACCAACCTTTCGCCTTATACTATACACGCTAGAGTTTACTCAAGTCAAGTCCCGATTTTCACTTTTTTTCAATTTTTGTTTTCTGTCCAGGTACTCCTCCTCCCGGTTGAAATCCATCGGAAATCGGAGTAAAATAATCGAAGTTTTCACTTGGGAGGCATTTCGCATCATGAATCAGACAGAAACCGCCGCGCCAAAGGTGCTGCGGGGTGAGCTGGCGCTGGCGGCAGCCATCGGCAAAAATGGACGCACATGTGTGCTTTGTCTCTGTGCTGAGTCGGCGCCGCGCCCGCAATAACACATGAACGAGGATATTATTTACGAGATCCTCTCCGTCGTGGAGGAGATCCCGGCAGGCAAAGTGGCTACCTATGGCCAGATCGCCCGTCTCATCGGGCGGGAGAAAAACGCCCGGTTGGTGGGCAAAGTGCTCAGTCAGGCGGAATATTACGGCTCATACCCCTGCCACCGGGTGGTAAACCATGCTGGCCGCACTGCCCCAGGCTGGCCGGAACAACGCAGTCTGCTGGCGGCAGAAGGTGTTGGCTTCCGTGAAAACGGACGGGTAGATCTGAAGCACTTTCTATGGGACTGCTGACTCTGAACAGACAAGCCCCCGGCTCAGTGAGCCGGGGGGCTTGTCTCAGGTCGAAGCAGTAGCGTTCTGATCGTTCTGGCCGGGCGCAGAGTCAGGCATTTGTCCGCCTCCGCCGGGCTGTCCCATCTGCCCGCCGGGGCCGCCTGCCGCCGTATTTCCCTGTCCGCCGAAGCTGCCCATTTCACCGCTTCCATTTTCCGAACCGTCATTGGTGGTCACGTCTCCGCCATTGTTGGTATAGGTTCCGTCGGTGTCGATGGCAGTGTTGCCATTGCCATTACAGGTCAGATCCAGCGTGCCACCATTGATGGTCAGATCACCGTTGGAGTCAATGCTGTCACCGTCGGATACAATGGTGAATTCTCCGTCGTTGATCTCGATCCAGCAGTTCTCATTGGCCATGCCAGGGGCATTTGAGGTACCGTCCCCCGCATTCAGGCCGTCGTCATTGACGGTAATATCAAAGGTGCCGCCGTTGATCGTGATAGTAGAGCCCTCGATGCCCTCGTAACAGTACGGAATGGAGAAGCTCCCCCTGTAATGGTCAGAGCTCCGTCGGCATGAATGCCGTCATCCCCTGTCCGGATCGTCCATTCTCCACCTGTGATCGTCACTGTTCCATTGGAGTGAACGCCATCATCCGCTGTGTCAAGTGTAAAGTTTCCGGCTTGCACTATTACGGAAGTGCTTGATTTCAGGCCCTTTTGACTGGTCGAATCTGAACTGTTTTCGCTTTCTTCTGTAAAGTCTTTTCCCTGTTCGGTGTTATTGGCGTCTATCTGAAGATCTTCGTCCCCTTCCGGTTTTTCCGGGGGCTTTGCTGTCTGTCTGGCCACTTTGTGCGGGCGGTTCACCGGGCTGTCCACCCTGCGCTGCGCCATTCTGTCCCGCACCGGGCTCCAGCTGGCTGTCGCCACCCTTCATTTCCGATGCCGCACTGCCGCCGCCGGTAGTAATGTGATAATTGCCGCCCGCGATCTCCAGCATACCGGAGGCGCTGATGCCGTCGCTCTGCGCAGTAATCGTAAAATCGCCGTCAGAAAGATAGATGAAGCCCGCTTCACTGTCGTCCTCATCCTCCGCATGGATGCCATCCTTGCCGCTGTCGATCACGAAGCTGCCTGCCGCGATCGCGACGCTGTCCTTGCCTGTCAGGCCATGACCGGAGGCAGTGATCGTATAGATACCGCCGGTGATGGTCAGCTCGTCCTTGGATACGATACCATGGCCCGCCGGGCTGGTTACGGTCAGCTCGCCCGCACCATTCAGCGTCAGATCACACTTGGAAAAGATCACCGCATCCACATGATTGTCGTCGATCTCTGTAAAGCCATTTTCATTCACCAGCACGTTTTGTGTATTCTCAGCGAGTGTAACAAAGACTTTATCCGCGTTTTTTGCGTAAATCGCAGCAAAATCAGAGCCGGTCACGCTGACACCATTTAGAACGAGCTGCACCTTGTCCTCGTCTCCCGCATCCACGATGATACTGCCGTTTGACAGAGTGCCGGAGAGCACATATACCCCTCCGACGTGATCGTGACCGTGCCGCCGTCGATCTGAACCGCATCGGAGTCACTGCTGGCCGTGTCGCCGGTCAGTTCAATGCGCACCGCCGTACTCTCATCCCAGCTCTGCTCCAGATCCCGCTGACTGAACAGGCCGTCTGTATCTACCGCAGCGTTCTCCACCACTGCGGTACTGCTGACCGCGGCAGTGCTTGTACCGCTCTGTCCCGAGACCGCTCCGCATCCGGTCAGCATTGCCAATGTCAATGCCGCCGGGATCACAATGCGTTGAAACCGCTTCATGCGTTTGCCTCCTTTTAAAGACTGACCGCGTTGACGCTCTCCTGCTGAGAAATGGTGATCTCCAGATTGCCATTGCGGCAGCGCAGTGCGTCGATCAGTTCCTTTTCCTTCGCCGTATCGCGCAGCGTCAGGTCATAGGTCAGCTTGAACAGACTGCCCATATTTGTGCTCTTGACCTGCTGAAGCTGTACGCTTTCAGCATATTCCGCCAACACCGGGTCAAAAACGCCGGTATAGTCGAGACTTTCAGGAATGGTGATGTGCAAGGTGCGTCCTTTGACATCTCTGTTCCGTTCTCCCAGATGAAGGGCCGTGAACAGCATCGTCGCGCCGCCCATAACGAGCGTGAACAGCACCGAATAGGCCAGATAGCCCATCCCGCGATCAGCCCCGCTCCCATGGCGGCAAACAGCGCGGCGATCTCCCGGGCGGTACCGGGGGCAGAGCGGAAACGCACCAGGCTGAATGCGCCTGCCACGGCGACACCCGCCCCCACATTGCCATTGACCATCATGATGACCACACAGACTACGGCGGGCAGAAGCGCCAGCGTCACCGCATAACTTCCGCTGGAACGGCTGCGCCACATCGTCATGGCACACAGCGCCAGCCCCAGAACCAGGGATACGCCCATGCAGAGTAGGAAATTCAAAGGTGAGATCGTCACCGCGGCGGTATCAAACACACCGGAAAACAGGTTATCAAGCATAAGTTGCCACTCCTTTCGATTGCTGCGTTATGATCTGGTAGGCCGTTCCGTATTTGGAAAAGGAAGTCTTGCTGACCCCCTGCGCAGAGAGGGCGCGCACCATCCAGAGCGGGATGGCTCCGTCGGTCTTCAACTCCATCAGCACTTCATCGGCCCCGAGCAGCGGTGTTCCGTGCGCATCGGAGTCCAGCGTCAATTCCGCCTGACGAAATCGAATGTTCCGGTCAAAGGTCACCTGAAATCCCCGCCGCCGCGCTCGAAATAGGCAATGCGGTCATAAGAGAGAAACACCGCAGGACGAAGGGTGCGGTAATATTCCATCGCATAGCTGATCTCCCGACCGATCTGGCTGTCCGGGAGGGGCCGTATACCGGACAGCGCCTCATATGCCTGCTGATACGGCATCGCGATGCGGCGCTTATAGACCACATCCCGGTATTTCTTCTTGAGTTCCAGAAACACCTCATCCGCCCCGCTCCGGGTGCCATAGCCCCGAAGTCGGAGCTTTTCCTTATAGACCGGTTTTTCCATACTGGTTCGGATGAGCCGGAAATCCGGCGTATCATAATAGATATTGCGGATCGAACTGAGACCGTACTCATCCGCCTGCATATGTGCTTCCATTGTCCGCAGGATGGCTGCCTGCTGGCAGCAGGTCATGCGGTATTTGATCTCATAGCGCTTGAACACCATCTGTGTTCCCATATCACGCGCCTCCCTTGCCTGAAGTGTGAAATCAGTGTAAAATACCAACCATAAGTCTACTTAAAACCCAGCTTTAAAGTTAACTTAAACCAGTGCTGATACCTTATAAATATAAAGTGAGGTGTTTTTAATGAGAATTTTACTGGCCGAGGACGAGCGCTCCCTTTGTCCCGCGCGATCATCGCCCTGTTGGAAAACACAACTTCTCCGCCGACGCGGTCTACGACGGACAGGAGGCGCTGGACTATCTGGAGGCCGAGAACTATGACGCGGTCATCCTGGATATCATGATGCCCAGGCTGGATGGACTGAGCGTTCTGCGCACGCTTCGGGAACGGGGCAGTCAGATCCCGGTACTGCTGCTGACCGCAAAATCCGAGGTCGAGGACAAGGTGACCGGACTGGACAGCGGAGCCAACGACTACCTGACCAAGCCCTTCGCCACGGCAGAGCTGTTGGCGCGCATCCGGGCCATGACCCGGACTCAGACCGCTCAGACGGACAGCAAGATGAGCTTCGGCAATATTACACTGGATCAGACCACCTATGAGCTCTCCTCCCCAGCGGCAGCTTCCGGCTGGCAAACAAAGAGTATCAGATGATGGAGCTGCTGCTGCGCAACCCCCGCCAACTCATTCCGAGCGAACGTTTTCTGGAGAAGATCTGGGGATATGACAGCGATGTGGAGCTCAACGTAGTGTGGGTCTACATCTCCTACCTGCGCAAAGCTGACCGCCCTTCAGGCGGATATTCAGATCAAGGCCACCCGGAATGCCGGATATTCGCTGGAGAAAAAGCCATGATCCAGAGGCTGCGCAAAAAATTCATTGCCGCCTCCATGCTGGCACTGACGCTGGTGCTGCTGGTCATTCTGGGCGGCATCAACACCATGAGCTATTACCGGACCGTGTCCGATGCGGACGCGATCCTCACCATTCTTGCCCAAAACAACGGCCGTTTTCCCCTGCCCCACCGACGGCATGAACAGTGCCCCGGAGGGCACTCCTCCCGATCAAAACGGCGGCAAGGAGCGGCAGATGTCGCCGGAGACTCCCTATGAGTCCCGTTTTTTCTCCGTCACGCTGGATGAGAACGGCACCGTTACCGGGTCAGACACCGGCAGTATCGCCGCCATCAATGCCGACAGCGCCGCGGCCGGGGCAGAACAGGTCTGGGAGCGCGGAAAACGATCGGCTTCTGGGGCGATTACCGCTATATCCGCTGCCAGACCAACACCGGGTGGCGCATCATTTTTCTGGACACCGGCCGCAGTCTGAACAGCTTCCGCAGTACGCTCCTGGTGAGCGCCGCCGTGGCGGCGGGCGGCCTGCTGGCAGTATTTTTCTGCTCCTGCTCTTCTCCCGCCGCATTGTACGGCCGGTGGCAGAGAGCTACGAAAAACAAAAACGTTTCATCACCGACGCCGGACACGAGATCAAGACCCCTCTGACCATCATCGGCGCGGACACCGACCTGCTGGAGCTGGATCTGGGTGAAAACGAGTGGCTGGACGACATTAAACGGCAGACAAAGCGGCTGACCGGCCTGACCCAGGATCTCATCTACCTGGCCCGCATGGACGAGGAACAGCCCCAGCTTCAACCCATCAATTTCCGCTCTCCGACATGGCCGAGGAATTGGGGCAATCCTTCCAGAATCTCGCCGCTGCCCAGGGCAAGCAATTTCTCACAGAGATCCAGCCCATGCTGTCCCTGACCGGCGACGAAAAGGCAATTCGACAGCTGATGTCCATCTTGCTGGACAATGCGGTCAAATACACCCCGGAAGGTGGAAGCATTTCCTTTGCACTGAAAAAAGAGGGGCGGAGCATACGGCTCAGTGTATCCAACGATACCGCCGTCCCTATGGAAAAGGAAGTATTGGATCGACTGTTTGACCGCTTCTATCGCACCGACCAGTCCTGTAACTCCTCCACCGGCGGCTACGGGCTGGGACTGTCCATCGCCCGCAGCATTGTCTCCGCTCACAAGGGAAAGATCCGGGCGGAAAACAGCGGCGGGAACAATCTGACCATCACCGCCAGTCTACCGGAATAAACAAAAAGTTCCGGCAGCTTACCCCAGCTGACGGAACCTTTTCTTCTCAAAAATATGTATTCAACACGCACAGCGCCCCGGCTCGTTGAGCCGGGGCGCTGATCATTTCTTTTAAGCCGTACGAATTAGTACATGCCGGCAGGCATACCGGGCTCGCCAGCGGGAGCGGCAGCGGCGGCAGGCTGGGGCTTGTCGGCCACCAGAGACTCGGTGGTCAGCAAGACGGAAGCGATGGAGGAGGCGTTCTCCAGAGCGGAACGGGTCACCTTGGTAGGATCGACGATGCCGGACTCCATCATATCGCAGTAGACTTCCTTATAGGCATCGAAGCCATAGCCGGTCTTGCCGCTGGTCTTGATGTGATCCAGAATGACGGAACCATCCAGACCGGCGTTGGCAGCAATCTGCTTCACGGGGGCAGTCAGCGCGTTGGCGATGATCTGAGCACCGGTCTTCTCGTCGCCCTCCAGCTGGCCAACCAGCTCATTGACAGCGGCAACGGCGTTCACATAAGCGGTGCCGCCGCCAGCCACGATGCCTTCCTCAACAGCGGCGCGGGTAGCGTTCAGAGCGTCCTCAATGCGCAAACGCTTCTCCTTCATCTCCGCCTCGGTGGCAGCGCCGACCTTGATGACAGCCACGCCGCCGGCCAGCTTGGCCAGACGCTCGCTGTACTTCTCCTTCTCATACTCGGAGGTAGTGGTCTCAATGGCGTTGCGGATCTGAGCCACACGGGCCTTCAGAGCCTCGGGATCGGCATGGCCGTCCACGATGATGGTATTCTCCTTGGTCACCTTGACCTGACGGGCAGTGCCCAGCATGGCGACGGTGGCGTCACGCAGCTCGTAGCCCATATCGGAGGAGACCACGGTGCCGCTGGTCAGGACAGCAATGTCCTGCAGCATCGCCTTGCGGCGCTCGCCGAAACCGGGAGCCTTGACGCAGACCACGTTCAGGGTGCCGCGCAGCTTGTTGACGATCAGGGTAGACAGAGCCTCACCCTCGACGTCCTCAGCGATGACCAGCAGAGGCTTGCCCATCTTGACGACCTGCTCCAGAATGGGCAGCAGATCCTGAATGCTGGAGATCTTCTTGTCGTGGATCAGAATCAGAGGATCGTCCAGAACGGCCTCCATCTTCTCGGTATCGGTGACCATATAGGGGGTCACATAGCCGCGGTCGAACTGCATGCCTTCAACCACCTCGGAATAGGTCTCGGCGGTCTTGGACTCTTCCACGGTGATGACGCCGTCGTGACCGACCTTCTCCATGGCCTCGGCGATCAGCTGGCCAATGGTGTCATCGCCGGAGGAGATGGCGCCGACGCGGGCGATGTCAGCAGTGCCGTTGACGGGCTTGCTGTTGCCCTTGATGGCCTCGATCGCGGTGGCGGTGGCCTTGGCGATGCCCTTCTTCATGACCATGGGGTTGGCGCCGGCGGCCAGGTTCTTCATGCCCTCATGGATGATGGCCTGAGCCAGCAGAGTCGCAGTGGTGGTGCCGTCACCGGCGACATCGTTGGTCTTGGTAGAGACCTCCTTCACCAGCTGAGCACCCATATTCTCAAAGGGATCCTCCAGCTCGATCTCCTTGGCGATGGTCACACCGTCGTTGGTGATGAGAGGGCTGCCGAACTTCTTGCCCAGCACCACATTGCGGCCCTTGGGGCCCATGGTGATCTTAACGGTATCAGCCAGCTGGTCAACACCCTTGACCAGCGCGCGGCGAGCTTCCTCGCCGTAAGAAATCATTTTAGCCATAACGGAATTTCCTCCTTAAAACGTTAGTCCACAACGGCCAGGATATCATCCTGACGGACGATGGTCAGCTCTTCGCCGTCCACCTTGACCTGAGTGCCGGAATACTTGCCGGTGATGACGGTGTCGCCGACCTTCACGGTCATCTCCACCTTCTCGCCATTGACCATGCCGCCGGGGCCGACTGCCACGACGGTGTACATCTCGGGCTTCTCCTTGGCAGCGCCGGTCAGAATAATGCCGCCCTTGGTGGTCTCTTCGGCCTCAACCTGCTTAATGACAACGCGGTCAGACAGGGGTTTGAGTTTCATAGTTGGTTCCTCCTTATATAGATGTTTGTTATAAACGAATCCAGTCGGTTTAGCACTCATTTCTTCCGAGTGCCAACCATGACTATATAATAAAACAACACCAGCCAGTTGGCAAGTCCTGTTTTATGAATTTTTGTTAAAACAGCCTTCTGTTTTTATGGAGAAGGCTGTTTTCTTCTTTTTCTCTCTATTTTGCAAAATTGCTCTTGTTTTCACGGGTTCGATCCGACCGGCTCCACGCCATTGGGCAGAAGGAAGGACAGCTTTTTAGCAGACAGGGCAAAGGAGAGCGAATCCGTATCCAGACGCTCCCCATCGATGTTGACCATGCTCATGCGGTCACACTTCACCTTCAGCTCGCGCCCCCGGCGGATCTGAATGAGTTCCGGTAGTTCTTGCCCTGTCCGGTGGCGAACTTGCCCACCAGGCTGGCGACGGTGAGGCGGCTGACGCCCTTGACCAGCACAAAGTCCAGCATTCCATCGTCCGGCTGAGCCTCCGGCACGGGGCGGAAGCTGCCGCCGTACCACTGCCCGTTGCAGGCGCAGAGCAGAGTATACTCCCCGGACAGCTTTTCCCCATCCAGTTCCAGCTCATAGGGGCGGTGTACCCCTGGATGGTGGTCACGACCAGAGAGACCAGGTACGCTCCCTTGCCTGTCACCAACGGCAGACGCTTGTAGTCCGCCATGCCCAGTCCGATCCGGGCATCAAAGCCCACGGAGCAGACGTTGATGGCATAGCGGCCATTGCACTCGATCAGATCCATTGTATGGGGTCTGGCCTCCACCAAAGAGCGCAGATCCCGGAAGCGCCAGTTCTCCCGGCCAAAGGTCTTGACGAAATCATTGCCGGAGCCCAGAGGACAGCAGCCCACCGACACATGATCGCATCCGACCACGCCGTTGACCACCTCGTTGAGTGTGCCGTCGCCGCCCATGGCGTAGATGCGCAGAGGATCACTGCTCTGCTCCGCCCACGCATGGGAAATGGCCTCGGCATCTCCGGAGCCCTTGGTCAGCATGACCTCCCATGGCTCATTTCGGTCGGCCATGGCCGTTTTGATCTCCTTCTGTATTCCCACCGTGTCCATATGCTTTCCCGCAGCGGGATTGATAATAAAGAGGTGCCGCACACGCTCCACCCTTTCCTGTTAATTTCTATTCCGAATCAAGCGCAGATCATGAAGCGCTTGCACGCCGCTGACGCAGTGGCGGCCAGAAGGCCGCTTTCGGGGCAGCTTAGTGCCCGCCCATCATCTGGTCTTCGCTGTCGGCCAGACCGTCGCCCTGCATCATCCGTTCCATGACGGTGATATCGGCGGCAATATCCATCATATCACCGGCAAAGAGTTTATCCAGCTGACGCTCGAAGCCCTCCACCACCATGTCCATCATACCCTCGATACGCTGCTTGGTGGCCGTGATATTTTCACCCTCCACGCCCTGATTTTCCAGCTGCGCATAGGGGTTCAGGATCTTCAATGTAGTGGGCAGATAGTAGTTCATGAATTTGCGCAGTTCGCCCGCCTTGTCCGGATGCTCCTTCTGGAACTCCAGAATGCGCTGAGTGATCTCCTCGATGCGGTAGATCTTACGGGACAACTCCGGGTTCTCGATATCTTCGTTGACCTCCCGGATCTGACGCAGCAGATCGTTCTCCTCCCCACGGCGGTGGTGGGTGCGGTCTTTTTCTCCTCTCTGGGCTTGTCCTGTGCCTTCACGCCGGAACCGTCCAGCACCAGCAGATCACGGCCATAGTCCAGATAAGCCCGCTCGCCGAACACACCGGCATCGATCATATCCTCCAGCGCCGCGCACACCTTACTGCGCTTAGCGGGAACGCCTCGGCCAGGGCAGTGATAGAGACCGTTTTCTGATCCCCGATCAGAGTGAGATAGCGGTGAAAGCGCTTATACTGGTTTTTGCGCACCTGACCGCAGGTAAACAGACCCGCGCCCATACCGGTAAGCACAAAGGAGGGCAATACCTCCTCCAGCACCCACAGCGGCTCCGTTCCCAGCAGGTAGAAGTTATCCGCAAAGTTCATGCCGGCGGCCACGCCGCAGACGCCCATCATAATCAGTCCCAGCGTGATAAGACCCTTGCCGTTTTTGAGCTTCTTCATCCGCTCCTGAAATTTACCGGGACGGCCCGCCCCTGGGCGCCGGCATCCCGTGCGCCTGGCGTGACGGTGATCGTCTTATTTCCTTTGGTGGCAGTAAACGTCCCCTGGGGCGCGGAGCTCTGCGCGCCGGGCGCATTGCGCTTCTGATTTCCTCCGGCGTTATTTGCAGAGGGATCGACTGTGGACTGCGGCGTGGAATAGCCGCCCTGCTGATAAAGGTTGGACTGTTGCGCAGACTTACCGCCTTTGCCGCCGGGGATCACACTGCTCTCCATGCCCAGCTTGACCAGCGTCAGCACGATACCCAGAGGCCACGCCACCGCAAACGCCACAATGATGGCCCACCACGGGATCAGATCCTTTTGCCTTTATTGTTTTTCCGGCGGTCATCGTCATTCTGACCTCCGCCGGAATAGTGGTAACCATAGTTATAATCAGCCATTCAGCTCTCCTCCTGTCGTTGGGCAATGGAACGCCGCCAGTGGTTGCTGCGCATATAAAGCCATCCCACCGGGATAGAGCTGGCCGGAGCAATGGCACAGGCCACAAAAATTCCGGTCAGACCCCAGATCGAATTGAAGATGGTGCACAGAATGATACGGAAGAAAATGCAGTTCACAAAGGAGGACACCAGCACCATATAGGTGTCGCCCTGCTCCGATCATCATGGCGTGATAGATGAGGAAGATGGAGTAGAAGATCTGTCCCAAGATCTCGATACGCATATTGAGCGCCGCAATGCGGATGACCTCCGCATCAGCGGTGAACAGCCGCGCAAACAGCGGCGCGCCCAGCTCCACCAGTGCGATCAGCACCACAGAGATGAGGATGGACAACTTCATGGCCTCCCCAGCACTTCCTTCGCCCGGTCGAATTTGCCCGCCCCCAGCGTCTGGGCGATCATCACAGAGGCCGCATTGATGAGGGAGGTGATGAACATCATGGACAGATCCTTCACCTTGGCGGCATAGGCCGAGGCGGCGGAGCAGTCCACGCCGTAACCGTTGACCAGGAAGGTGACCGTCAGCCAGCTGATGCTGGCCACCGTCATCTGCACCGCACAGGAATGCCCAGCTTTAAAATGCTGGCCGTATCTTCGCCGTTCAGCTTCATCAGTGCGCGGCGGAAGCTGAAAATGTCCCGGTTTTTCAGCAGATAGCCCAGCGCCAGCACACAGCTCAGGCCCTGAGACAGTACCGTGGCCAGCGCCGCCCCGGCGGTACCCAGCCCCAGCGGCCCCACAAAGAGCAGATCCAAAGCCACATTGAGCACACAGGTGACCATAATAATGCGCATGGGCTGCTTGGAATTGCCCACGGCCCGGAGCACCGAGGAAGCGCAGTTATAGAAGTAGACAAAGAACATACCGAGACCTGCAATGCGCAGGTAGGCCGCCGCCTCCTCATAGGCCGGGGCACTGATGAGTCTGAGCATGGGCCCCGCCAGCAGAAAGGTGCCGACGGCCACAAATGCACCCACCAGTGTAAATAACGTAAGGAATGTGCCGGTGACCCGCTCCTGGCGCGCTTTGTCACGGGAGCCGAAATACTGGCTGACCAGAATGTTGCCGCCGTTGGCCAGGCCAACCGCAATATTGGTAAGCATCAGCACGATCTGGCTGCTGTTGCTCACACCGGATGCACCGGCGGAGCCAAGCATACGGCTGACCACCATCAGATCCACCAGTGAATAGACGGTCTGCATCACCGTAGAGGCGATGATGGGGAGAGAATATCGAATGAGCTGACGCCGGACATCGCCCTGCGTCAGGTCTGTTTGGTTTGACATGGGTTTTACTTCTTCCTTTCCGTGATACGTCACCATTATACAGGATTCTATATCACGTTGGAAGTAGTTTGCAGATTAGAATTCAATAAAAATTCTGTCCGGTCGCCGGGTGGGAATGCGCCGTTGTACTTCAAGAGCACCGTACATCCGCTCACCCCCGGCCGAAGCTGCTCCAGCCGGGCATGAATTTTCAAAATCGGATGTTTCTTTTACAAATAAAGCACTATTTCTTTCGCTAGACGCCCAGTATAATAAGCTTCAGTTTCCTGTCATATTTCACAATTTACGCGGTCACGCCGCAATAATTTCTATTTGTTTTGGAGGACTCTCTATGGCTTATGTCATCAAACAGGAACTATGTTCCGCCTGCCACCGCTGCCGCACCGGTTGCCCCGTGCAGGCCATCCGTTTTAAAAACGCAAAGTATTGGATCGATCCGGAAAAGTGCATTTCCTGCGGAAAATGTGTCAAGGTATGCCATAACGGCTGCATCAGTGACCCGGAGCGTCCCGCCCCCAGCTCCCGCCCATGAAAAGTTGGTCAAGGAGTGCGACGTCTGCGTGATCGGCGGCGGCGGTGCCGGTCTGATCGCCGCCAACAAGGCACTGGATCTGGGCTGCTCTGTCATTGCGCTGGAAAAAATGCATGAAGTGGGCGGCTCCTCCTGGTATGCCGGCGGCTTCCGCATCCATTGGTGCCAGAAGAGCGCAGAGCTGGGAATTGAGGACAACCGCAAGGCAAAATACGAAGAATTTCTGGAAAAGGTGGAGCACCGGGTGGATCCGGAACTGCTGGCGCGCATGTTTGAGGCCAACGAGCAGTTTGCCGACTGGCTGATCGACGAGCACGATATGCTCAAGGATTACGAAGTCAAGCAGGGCCACATGGGCCCCGGTCCGGCAGTGACCATTTTTGAGGCCAGGACGCCTGGTACGATGCCCCAAAACGCATTGACCGCATGATCGGCCCGGGCGAGATCGGCTCCTACATGGCCGAGCATATGTCCGCAGAGTTTTTGAAAAACGGCGGCGAACTGCTGCTCAAGACCTCCGGTAAAAAGCTGCTGACCAACGCCGACGGAAAGATCTGCGGTGTGTTGGCGCAGGATGAAGGCGGTGAGGTGGAGATCCGCTGCAAGGCTGTGGTCGTGGCCACCGGTGCCTTCTCCCGCAACAAGGAAATGATGGATAAATTCCAGCCCATGTTCTATGACAACGCGGGCAAGGAACCCATTCATATCTTTACCGGTGCCGGCGCCACCGGAGACGGCATTGCCATGTGCGATGCGCTGGGCGCAGATATTGATTATGTCAACCGCAGAGTCAATATGTTTGGCCCGATGCGCCACCCCTATCCCTGCGCCTCTATGGCGGTCTACCAGAACCACGACGGTTTTGAGATCGGCAGCCAGGGCGATTTGATCCACGCTCACATGGGCGTGGAGGTCAGTGCGTTGGCCAAAGACCCCAAGTGGCACGGCTGGAAGATCGTGGATGATGCGATCTGCGAGACCGCTATTGCCGAGGCCATGCAGGAGCCCCCTCAGTCCAAGGGGATGGATCTGCCGAAGTTCCAGGCAAACTGGAGAGCGGTCTTTGCCGAAGAGGAGCTGGACCGCGCCATTGTCTCTGCTGACACACTGGAAGCGCTGGCCGCCAAGCTGGAGATCCCGGCCGAGCTGCTGGTTCAGGAAGTGGCCGCCTACAATGCCTCTACAAGCGAACCGCTGGTGTTCCCGCCTGACTTCCCCGAATTCATGAAGCCCAAGCATCCTCTGATGAAGATCGAAAAAGCTCCCTTCTATGCGATCAAGATGAAGATGTTCCACGAGAACAGCATCGGCGGCATGACCATTGACAAGAACGCCTCCGTCCTCAAACAGGGCAAGCCGATCCCCGGCCTGTATGCCGCCGGCGACACCACCCGCGGCATCATGGTATCCGGTGACATTGGCGTAGACTACCTTGAAGGCGTATTCACTTCGTTGACCATGGCATATAACGAAGGCTACATTGCCGGCACAGAAGCCGCCGAATATGCAAAGAAATAATACTTCACACATACTGGGAGCAGGACGTTTGCCGTCCTGCTCCTTCTCTTTCTCTGAACAGTGTTTTCACTTGTCGGTCTATCGCACACAAAAAAGTCCCGCGCGATAGCTGGGTGTACGTAAGACAGTATTGCGCTAAGATTGACGAAGCGGCACGAAACCGCATGGAGCTGATCGTGCGGTCACTGGCAGAGCAAAACGGCGTGACCGAACAGCTGAAAGCCGAAAACCAAATGGAGTGGGTGCGGCAGATGAACGCTTGCAAGGCACAGGCAGAGGAGATTGTGAAAGCGGAATTGATTTATGATTGAGCGAGAAAGTCCGGGCAGAAAACTGTTCGAACTTTTCTCATACAGTCCAAAGCTGCGGTAGAATTGTTCACAAGTTTTATGGTATAATTTGAATACGAAAATTGAGTAACAAATCGGAATTTGTTACAATAAAGGCGCAATTATCAATGCTGTATATCAGTAAGAAAGGAAACAGAGCGATGAGCAGGCAAATACTAAAAAAAGAACATATCATTACAGATAGATTGACATTAGGTCCTTATCGTAAAGAAGACAGAGAGCGTCTCACAGAAATGATGCGTAATCCAGAGATTACGGCAACATTTATGGTGCCCGATTATTCCGAAGAAGTACAGTTTTATACGTTGGCTGACAAACTGATCGAATTCAGTCAGATTAAAGATACAGCCCATCTCGAATATGGCGTCTATCTGGACGGTTATATGATTGGATTTGTCAACGATTGCGGTTATGACGATGAAGCTATTGAATTGGGATATGTCATTGACCCAGCTTTTAAGGGGCGGGGATTTGCAACGGAAGCGGTGAATGCAGTAATAAACGAATTACATGAGATGGGTTTTAAAAAGGTCGTGGCTAGCTTTTTTGAAGGAAATATCGGCAGCAGAACAGTGATGGAAAAGTGCGGCATGCATCTAAACGGAAACTCAGATTATGAGGAATACCGCGGAAAGAAATATAAGTGCTATGAGTGTGAAATGGAGCTCTAAAGAATTGGCGAATCCCTGAGCACTTTCGGTAATATATGATGGGGAACCTATAACTTCCAGTTTGGCGAACTGATAAAAATCCCTTTAGGAACTAAAGGGCGCACTTCTATACTCTCTATCGGAAGTAGTGCGTCCTGCGGAGCTTCATTCCCAGTCAGCAGAAGAAAACTGCCCGACCGAGAATGTTTCGTCACTTCGTTCCGTCAAGGTGGCTACACCCCATTGCGCTGCTAAAGCGGCTATCCCCTGTGGACTTGCCGTCCGCAAACGGTTTTGACAAACCGTTTGCCGCCAGCAAGTTTGAAGATTAGACATAAACAAATCCTCCGCATGGTCTAAGCCATACGGAGGATTAACTGTTTTACGGGCACCCGTCTATGCGCGGGACTTTCGTCTTTCTATTGATTCAGCTCAGATAGTCGGCCATTTCGCCGGCGCTCAGCCAGCCCGAGGCCATAGCCCAGGGCATCTCGCCAAACTTGGAGCGCTCGTCGTCGGTTTGAGCACGCCGGTGCAGCAGTCGCCGGCCAGATAGACCCCCCCTCAAATGGCGTGCCATTCTCATGCAAGAGCCGCAGGTGGTCATCATTTGCAATTATACCGACTGCCCTTCATTAAACCGGCCCTGGAACAGCGCATAGAAGGGGCCTTCCGCGATCGGATGCAGGAACTGCGCCGGTTTACCCATGGCATCCTCACCGCACGCACATCCCTCATTGTAGGCATCCACAGTTTCCCGCAGTACCGCCGGATCCATATGGATGCATTCGGCCAGCTTCTCCAGCGTGTCCGCTTTTTTACCTGCCTGATCCAACGTGCACTCGTACTCCAGATCATCCTTCCAATGCACCATATCCGCCGCATTATCCGCATGGGCGGTGCGCTCCACCAGTGCCGCACCCATGCGCTCTGCACCGGGTGCGTCAAAGATGGCATAGCCGATGTGGCCGCTCTGTCCCTCCAGCGCACCGGTCTGTCCGGGCGGGGTCGCCTCATTCATAAAGCGCCGCCCGTCTCGGTTTACCATAACCATGCCAGGGTCGTTACACAGCCACACCATGCTCAGTGTATAGGGGGTGGTGCGTCGGGCTGAACATGGGCACCTTTACTGTTTTGAAATCCAGCTTTGCCCCCAGTTCCTGCACAAGTCCCACTGCATCGCCGGTATTGCTGGCGGCGGCAAAGGAGTGGACGGCATACTCCTCATAGAAGGTAGGCCGCACCTTCTGCATCAGGGCACGATTGCGTGAAAAACCACCGGTCGCGATCAGGCAGACGTCCGCGTGGACGATGGTCTCCCCGCCGGGATCCGAAGCGACTACGCCGTGGAATGTTCCGGCATTATCCACCAGCAAATGACGGGCCTGATGCTGTGTGAGCACCTGAATGCCCAGACGCTCGGTCTGTTCCATCATTTTTTTCCACCACAAAGGTGCCGGCCCAGCCGGGACCCATGGACTCATCGGTGGACTTCAGATTTTGGTCCGCTTCCGGGGTCCGATCAGACCGGGCATATGGGGAAACGGCCCCATCTGGGGCAGGCCGCGCCGGTCGACCAGCGAATTCTTCCTCACAGCCGCCGAACGTGCACAGCCAGTTGAACATATCGTCCAAGCCGTACATAGCGCGGCTGAAGCAGTGCGCGGGAATAGCCGGGCTGTGCGTCGGCGCAGATGGCATCAATGGCCTGCTCCCGTTCATCCGGCATTCCGGCCGCCGCATGGAACTTTGTATAGCGGCACACAAAGGCGTGGCCCAGATTGGTGCTGCCGCCCACCTGCTTTGCCTTTTCCAGTACGATGACTTTTTTTTCCCCGTAAGCTCTGCAAAGCGCACTGCTGCCACCAGACCGGAGCCTCCGGCCCCCAGCACCACTGCGTCCGCAGACAGTTCCCGCCGCGCATGCAGCACCGGGATCTCCCTTTTCTGTGGGTCATAGATCCGATTGGTTGGACAAACCTTTGCACATTTCCCGCATGAAATGCATTTTTCCGGGTCTATTGCATACTCATTGCCAACAAATTGAATGGCGTGCACCGGGCATTCCCAAAAGCAGGAATGACAGGTAGAGCAGTCCGGTCCGATCTTATATGCCATTGCGTTGCCCCTCTTTCTCTCATTTCTTCGCATTCAGCATAGTAGCAGTTTCCCGAGCAAAGGAGCAAGGACGGTTTCTGCGGGTAACTGTGTCCAAATTTGCAGCACATAATAGAATTATTATTGACATATCAGTCAAATCTAATTATAGTTGAACTATAAATCGAGCAGAACAGAGGAAGGGAGAGACCGATCATGCGTGCATTTGACGCGAGACTGCTCTCGATCCTGCGTAGCGAGACCGCAATGGAGCACACTCTGCGCACCGATCCCGAGGAGCGGCTCCGCTTCGCCGAGCGCACTGCCTGCGGTATTCTGGATAAACGCATCGAACGCAAGCTGAATTACAACGTATCTGTCACCCGGCTGATGCGCTACTTTCCCTCCCTGCCCCGGCGCAGCGACTACATTGAGATGATCTACGTCATCACCGGCGGCATCCACATGAGGGTAGGCAGCCAGGCCGTTGAATTAAAAGCCGGAGATTTCTTTCTGCCCAATCTGCACACGGAGATCGCATGGGACGCGCTGGGGGAACATGACATTGCGGTCTGTTTTGTCATCAAGCCGCAGTTTCTGGAAGAGCTGTGCGGAAGGCTGAACCCGAAATCCGTCCTGTCAGAGTTTATGCTCGATATGCTGCGCAGAGATGTGAGCTGGAACAATTACCTGCACTTCACCGGCCTGGAGGATATTGCGGTATTTAACCTGGCCGAAACACTGGCCTTTAGTTCCTTTCCCTTTCTGGACGACAGCAACATCGCCACCGGATCCGCCCCCGACCCGGAACTGACCGGCACCCTGACCTGTGCCCTGTTCCTGTCGCTCTCCAAAAATATGACCGCTCTGACCGAAGATTCCCCTTCCACCTACACGGAGATCCTGCGCCAGACCATCTGCGACTATATCGCCCGGGAATACAAGACCGCCAGCCTGCTGGAGCTTTCCATGCTGGTGCATATGTCCGAATCCAGCCTGAGCCGTCAGATCAAAGAGCTGTTCGGCTACAACTTCAAAGACCTGCTGCTGCAGCAGCGCTTTGAACGGGCCAAGCGCCTGTTGGAACAGACTGACCTGCCCATCGCCGACATTGCGCAGACCGTGGGATACGAAAATACCAGCTTCTTCTATCGCCGATTCCGGGACTTGTACGGCATCTCACCCAAAAGTTTTCGCGCAAAAAAACTGAATCTACCACACATGGAACGTCCTGCCAAAAGAGCAGGACGTTTTTTTTGCGCAAAAAGGACGTTTGGTCTGCAAGGAAGGACGTTTCTACCTGTTTCGGCATATGCTACAATGTGCCCTGTCAAAAGCAACACAATTTATTGTGCATTTTGCGTTGGGTCGGTGTTCAAATATGGACGAATTGTTAACAACCAGTGCAGAGGAAGCCTCCGCGGTGCAGAAACAGAAGCCCCGCCTGATCAATGTCACAACCATGGACAGGGCGCTCTATCTGGAATCCGCTGCCGCCATGGGCAAGCGCTGGAAGGGCCGCATCTTCTCCGTACTGGCCATGGTATGCGCGGTGTACGGCCTCATCATTCACCGCTGGATCGTTGTAGCGCTGGCACTCATCATCGCGGTGCTCGCCCTCTTTTCCCATGTTATTATGGCCTACCGGGATTTCGGCAAGCTGAAGCGCCGTCATGGCGCGGACCACTGGGACAAGACCATTCGTTTTTTGACGATCATCTGGAATCAGTCTCCGGCGGCGGCGCCCTTCTGTTCTCCCCTATCGCCGCATCCGCCGGGAATATGAGACAGAGCATATGTATGTGCTCGACTTCGGTTCCGCCGCGCCGGCCATGGCCTTTGCCAAGGACGGCTTCACCCTCGGCTCCTTTGAGGAAATGAAGGACTGGCTGCTGGAACGCCAGCGCGCCTCTTACGATCAGCCTCAGGACTTTGATGAGGACTGACCTATTTAAGTCTGCTTACGGGAAACGCCCGTGAATAGAAAAGGAAAAAAGAAAAGTGAGGAGATCAAAAATGAAAGCTATGAAGCGTTGGACCGCGCTGGTGCTGGCCATGGCCATGGCACTGGCACTCGCCTCCTGCGGCGGCGGAAGCCAGAGTGCAGCCCCCGCAGGCAGCGGCAGCGCCGCCCCCGCGGCATCCGGCACCGCTGCCCCTGCCGATGACGGCGATCCCGTCTACGGCGGCACCTTCACCACCTACTGGTCTGAGTACTACAACGAGTACGACGCCTCCGCCAACGACAACCGCAACTTCATCGACCTGTACTGCAACTCCCTGTGGGCTGTGGATGTGGACAAGACCGACACCTCCTCTGCGAGAGACCCTGTCCGTTGACCAGCTGAAGGGCAGCCTGGCCGAGTCCTGGGAGGTCTCCGACGACTTCACCACCATGACCGTCAAGCTGCGCCAGGGCGTCAACTTCGCCGATAAGACCGCGGTGGGCATTGATGCCAAAGTACGACATCTACGGCGGCCGTGCACTGACTGCCGCCGACGTCAAGTACTCCTATGACCGCGTTCTGGGTCTGGACGGCGTTGAGAAGGTCGTCATGGATCAGACCGACTGGGCCGGTTCCCTGTACATGATCGACTCCGTTGAGGCCCCGACGATCAGACCGTCATCTTCCACTTCAACACCAACAACGAGGTTCAGGTCAACAACTTCATGATCACCGTCCTGAACATCTGCGGCCCCCGAGTGGGATCAGCTGACCGACGAGCAGAAGACCGATTACCACTACGCCGGCGGCACCGGTGCCTTCATCCTGACCGACTATGTCAGCGACAACACCATGACCTTCGTGGCCAACCCCAACTACTGGGAGAAGGACGCCGACGGCAATCAGCTGCCTTATCTGGGCACCATCAAGCTGGTCCACATGAGCGACACTGCCACCATGCTGTCCTCCTTCATCGGCGGCGACCTTCAGGGCTCTGATGGCCAACAACATTCTGATCGACCGCGATCAGGCCTCCCAGCTGAAGGACGGCACCTACACCAAGTACACCTATTCCAACGACTGCCCCGCCGTGTGCATCAAGCTGGGCGATAACCCCGTTCCCGCTCTGGCCGACGTCAATGTCCGCACCGCCATGCAGTATGCCATCGACCCGAAGCCATCTCCCAGTATCAGGGTTACACCTATGGCAACGACAACGACAAGAACGTCTCCCCTGTTCTACAAGGGCCTGGCCATCTACAATCCCGACGTGCCCAGCGCTGAGACCAAGGACGCTTACGTCACCTATGATCCCGATAAGGCCAAGCAGATGCTGACCGATGCCGGCTACGGCGACGGTTTCTCCTTCGATGTCTATCTGTTCCAAGCTCAGCCTTCATCGACTCCTTCAAGCTGGCTGCCGAGTATCTGGCCAAGGTCGGCATCACCATGAACATCAACGTGGTGTCCACTCCCCCCGAGATGACCGCGCACGGCGCTGACCGCACCGATCCCGCCAGCATGTATGGCTCCGTCGGCACCTCCCGCGTGTCCTCCATCTCCGCCGTCATCCGCTCTGACGGCCCCATGAACAACGTGTTCCAGGACAACGCTGAGATCGACCAGCTGTGCGACAAGTTTGCCAACGCCACCACCGTGGACGAGCAGAAGGCCGCCGCCGACGAGCTGAACGAGGCGGTTCTGGCGCAGCACTACTTCCTGATCACCAGCTATGCCCAGACTTGGGACTGCTATGTTGCTTCCAATGTTCACGGCTTTACCGGCGCCCGCTGGACGCTGTGCTACAACGCCGGCGAGATCATGTCCCATCTGTGGTCGATGAGGCCTGATCGGCTGACGGATTCCGACATACCGATTTGAACTGAACCTCCGGGCAGGGGTGGACCCCGTTCCGCCCCTGCCCTGATTCTTTTGAACTGAACAATGTCTGTTTACAAGAAAAAGGGGCGTTGTTCAATGCAAAAGAGGGATTTTACATTGAGAATGAGGTAGTTTTGAAGGGAGAGACGTAAATGGAGCAGAAAGAAGTCATTCTGGACGTACAGCATCTCCAGACCTATTTTCTGGGCGGCGACAAAAAGCACCGCACCGAGATGCGCGCGTCCGACGATCTGTCCTATCAGGTCCATAAGGGCGAATTTGTCGCCATTGTAGGTGAGTCCGGCTCCGGCAAGAGTGTGAGTGCGCTGTCCGTCATGGGCTTGATCCCCTATCCCCCCGGATTGGTGGTGGGCGGCAAGATCCTGTTTCACGGCAAGGATCTGGTGCGCTGCACGGATGAAGAGATCCAGGCCATCCGCGGCTCCAAGATCAGCATGATCTTCCAGGAGCCCAGCACCGCACTGAACCCGGTGGTCACCATCGGCAAGCAGATCGCGGAGACCATCCGCATCCACGACAGGAAAATCAGCAAAAAGGATGCCATGGCCCGGGCCGTGGAGCTATTGGACAAGGTCAACATCCCAACCCCGGAGGTGCGGGCCAAGCAGTATCCCTTTGAGCTGTCCGGCGGTATGCAGCAGCGCGCCATGATCGCCATGGCCATGAGCTGCAACCCGGAGATCCTGATCTGTGATGAGCCCACTGCCGCGCTGGATGTGACGGTCCAGGCGCAGGTACTGGAGCAGCTGAACGCCCTGCGGCAGGAGTTTGACACCGCGCTCATTCTCATCACCCACAACCTTGGCGTTGTGGCCCGTTATGCCGACTCCGTAAAGGTCGTCTACGGCGGCAAGATCGTGGAGGAGGGCGACCCCACCCACATCTTTGAAAATCCGCACCACCCCTATACCCTGGGTCTGATCCGGGCAGTCCCCCGGCTGGATCTGCCCCTGCAGCTTTGGTCTGCACACCATTCCCGGCGATCCACCGGATATGTCCAAGATCCCGCCGAACGCCTGTGCCTTTGCGGCCCGCTGTCAATACGCCACAGAGGAGTGCCGCTGTCAGCGGCCTCCGCTGGAGGAGATCGAACCGGTTCACTTCTGCGCCTGCTTCCATAAGGATCAGACGGACAAAGAGAGGAGCGAGCTGGTATGAGCGACGAAAAGCTGAGAAGTAAATTCCGCCCCGACGTCATCGATCCCGTCGAGGAGAAACTGATGACCCACGAGGGCGTCGAAATGCCGGTCGATTCTGAGATTCAGGAGTTTCTGGGCGAGGACATCCGCGTCCGCGTGCCGGTCAAGCCCGCTGAACACAAGGAAATCCTCACGGTGGAACATCTGAAGATGTACTTCCCTGTGACGAAGGGTCTGCTCAAACGGCAAGTCGGCGCAGTCAAGGCCGTAGACGATGTGTCCTTCTCCATCCGCCAGGGTGAAACACTGGGCATCGTCGGCGAATCCGGTTCCGGCAAGTCCACCGTGGGCAACTGCGTGATGCGCAACCTGACCCCACCGGCGGCAGGATCCTGTTTGACGGCCGGGAGGTCACCAATATCAAGGGCGGCGCCCTGCGGGAATTCCACAAGCACCTCACCATGGTAACCCAGGACCCCTTTGCCTCGCTGGATCCCCGTATGAAGGTGAGCGACTCCATCCTGGAGGGCGTGCGCATCAACAAACTGGTCACCGACCCGCAGGAGCAGTTTGATCTGGTGGACCGGATGCTGATGATGGTGGGTCTGAATCCCAAGTTTGCCGAGCGTTATCCCCATGAGTTTTCCGGCGGCCAGCGGCAGCGAATCAACATCGCCCGGGCCTTGGCGCTGGAGCCGAGCTTTATCGTCTGCGACGAGATCGTGTCGGCGCTGGACGTATCCATCCAGGCTCAGATCGTGGGCCTGATGATGCGCCTGCAGGAGGAGCTGGGCCTGACCTATATCTTCATCGGCCACGACCTGTCAGTCGTGCGCCACCTCTCCAATCAGGTAGCGGTCATGTATCTGGGCAAGTTCATGGAGCTGACCAGCAGCGACGAGCTGTATGAAAAAGCCCCTGCACCCCTATACCCAGGCCCTGATCTCCGCCGCGCCCATCCCGAAGCCCAAGGTAGACCGCCAGCGCGAGCGCATTCTGCTCACCGGTGAAGTCCCCCCCCATCAATCCCCCAAGGGCTGCAACTTCTGTACCCGCTGCAAATACGCGACGGAACGCTGCAGAACGGAAGAACCTATTCTGAAGGACGTGGGCGGCGGCCATATGGTCGCCTGCCACATGGTTCAGGGCTGATAAGGAGGCGGAACTATGGGAAAATATGTTATCAAGCGTTTGCTTCTGCTGATCCCGACCATGCTTCTGGTATGCGTCATCGTGTTCGCGCTGATGCGTGCCGTCCCCGGCAGTGCCGTGGATCAGGTCGTCTACAACTATAAGCAGAACGGCATGGTCATCACCTATGAGGAGGCAGAGGCCAAGCTGGGGCTGGATAAGCCCGCAGTCGTCCAGTTCTTCAGCTGGATCGGCGGCATCCTTCGCGGTGATCTGGGCGACTGCCTCTTCCGCGGCGACAGCGTGTGGGACGTCATCAGCGCCCAGATGCCCGTCACGCTGGAGCTCGGCGTGCTCACACTGCTGTTCACCATCATTATATCCATCCCGCTGGGTCTGATCTGCGCGGCTCACCCGGACAGCCTTGCGGACGTCATCATCCGCACGCTGGCCGTGGTGCTGGCCAGTGTGCCGGTGTTCTGGATCGGCACCATGGTGCTGGTCTATCCGGCTGTCTGGTGGGGCTTCTCCATTCCGCTGACCTACGTCAGCATGTTCCAAAACTTCTTCCTCAACATGAAGATGTTCCTCGTCCCCGCCATTGTGGGTGCGCTGACCGGCGCCGGCAACAACATCCGCGCCGTGCGCACCATGACGCTGGAGGTCATGCGGCAGGACTACGTCCGCACCGCGTGGGCCAAGGGCGCCAAAGAGAGCCGGGTCATGTACTTCCACGCCTTCCGCAACGCGCTGATCCCCGTCATCACGCTGTTCGGCGGCGCGGCGGCCGGCATTCTGGGCGGCAATGTGGTCATTGAGAATATGTTCAACATCCCCGGCATCGGCCAGCAGCTGGTGACCGCGCTGAACAACCGGGACTATCCCCTCGCTCAGGGCTGCACCGTCATCATGGCCATCTTCGTTATGATCGTCAACCTTGTGGTGGATCTGGCCTATAAGTGGTGCGATCCCCGCGTGAATCTGGAATAAGGGAGGCGGAACAAATGAAAGAGAAAAATACTGCGCATAAGCAGAAAACAAATTTGTCGAGTTCCTATCTCTGCTCTGGCGCACCAAGAAGGTCGCCTTCTTCGGCATGGTCGTTCTGATCTTCTTCATTCTGGTTGCCATCTTCGCCGATGTGCTCGCCCCGCAGAAAATGGAGAACGGCATGCTGGCCTCCAGCCTGATCGACGCCAGCAAAGCCCCCTCTCTCCAGCACCCGCTGGGCACCGATGCCATGGGCGTGGATATGCTCACTACATGATCTACGGTGCGCGTACCTCCGTCATTCTGGGCATCACCTGCACCATCCTCTCCACCGTGATCTCGGTGGTCATCGGCGTGGCCAGCGCAGTCATTGGCGGCAAGTTCGACCTGATCCTCCAGCGGTTCATTGACGCATGGCAGTGCATCCCCGGAATGCTCATTATGCTCATTATGATGACTATGCTCGGCTCCGGTATGCTGCCCATGATCATCGTGCTGTCCATCCCCGGCGGCATCGGCGGCTCGCGCATGATCCGCTCCGCCGCCATCTCCGTGAAGGACAGCGGCTACTGCAATATGTCCAAAATGCTGGGCGGCAAGAATGTCTGGCGTATGGTGCACCATGTTCTGCCCAACATTCTCCCCCTGGTGCTCATGAACCTGGCCAACAGCCTGGGCGGTACCATTATGATGGAAGCCACCCTGAACTTCCTCGGCTTCGGCGTCAACATCAACACCCCTCCTGGGGCTATATTCTGACCTCTCAGGGCCGCAGCAAGATGTACACCGCTCCCTGGATCGGTCTCGCCCCCGGTCTGGCCATCACCATCATGGTCTTTGCCGCCGCAATGTTCGGCGATGGCGTCCGCGATATTCTGGATCCCCGCCTGAAGGGCGGTATGGGCTCCTTCAGCCTGAAAAAGATCCGCAGGATCGCCGACAAGTACGCCGCTTCCAGGAAAAACAGCGAGGTCGCCTGACCAGAATCGTGGCCCGTTCTTCGCCTGATTCGTAAGGTAAGTTTGGTGAAATGACACGTCAAGTCCCATGTCCGCACTGTCAAGGTGTTGGGCATGGGGCTTTTGGCGTACAGGATCTGCGATCCTGCTGCCTGCTTTTTTCCTTGACAATCAGAATGCCTCAGCGTATAATCGTTCAAAATAGAACGATAAGAGAGGACAACCATGCAATTCTGGGATCAGCATAAGACGATCACCGATTACTACGAACTGCTTGCCGGCAGGGTTTGTGCCAGATACGCCCTGACGCAGATGGAGTATGATATCCTTATGTTTCTGCACGGCAATCCGCAGCACAATACGGCAGCAGATATCGTGATGATCCGTAAATCGACAAAATCACATGTATCTGTTTCGCTGAAAAGTCTGGAGCGCAAAGGTCTGATCAGACGGGTTCAAAACAAGAGCAACAAAAGCGAATTGAAATCACTTTGACCGACCGTTCCGCCCCTATTATAGACGCCGGGACGCAAGTTCAGGCGCAGTTTTCCAAAGATGTTCTGAGCGGGCTGACTCAGGAGGAGAAGGATATCTGCATCAGCATCTTTGCAGAATCCATGATAATGCGGATGAATGCATGAGGAAATACAAGGAGGGGCAAAAATGAGACAGAGCAATTACAAGCCAAAGATGCCGGATCTGATGGAGGCGGTCTTTGACGCAGCCTATCTGCTGTTTGACCTGACTGCGGGGATCCTGTTTTTGTATTTTCCAAGGGAAGTTCATTGTTTGTTCTCTATGGCATCCTGACCTTGACCCTCTGTGGTGGAGATGCGTTCCATCTCGTGCCCAGAATCATCCGGGCCGTACATGGAAGCAATGACCGGATCAAGAGACAGCTTGAATTGGCTTACAGGTATCTTCCATTACGATGACCGTATTTTATATTATTCTGATGTACGTCTGGCAATCTACCTTTCCTGATCTCAGGATGCCGATTCCCGTGGCAGCGATGATCTGGATTTCGGCAATCATCCGGATCCTCATCTGCCTTTTGCCGCAGAATAATTGGTGTGCGGATGACGGAAACAGGAAACTGTCCGTGCTCCGAAATGCAGTCTTTGCCGTGACCGGCATCGGCGTGATCATTCTTTATGCCATTTCAGGCAACGCAAACGGCTATCATATGACACGGATGGTTGCAGCAATTCTCATCTCTTTTGGTTGTTACATTCCGGTGACACTGTTCAGCAAAACAAAGCCTGGTCGGATTGCTGATGATCCCAAAGACATGTGCATATATGTGGATCATCGCAATGGGCCTTTCAACTTATGTTCTAATAAAATAATATTGTGTACAGATAACGCTTGAAGCGCTTGTGAGCTGTGCCCGAAAGAAGTAAAGGAATATAAAGTTTCTGCACATGCGGAGGGCTTTTTTATGCCCTTGACGGGCAGATCAATTCCGACTACAATTTTGTTACATAATTGGGGAGGAATTGAGATATGAGCAAACCAATTTACCGCCTCACTCAACCCGGAGACGAGCGCGCATTGAAGGAGATCTGGAGCGCAGCTTATGACGGAGACACCGACTGTGCAGACGTTATTTTGACCGGTGCTACCGCCCCGGTGACGGCGTGGTTGCCGAGGTGGACGGCGCACTTTGCAGCGCCATCTATCTGCTGGACGGTTATACACTCCATGCAAACAGCAGGCGTTATTCCTGCTTTACCTCTACGCCCTCGGTACGCCGGAACAGTACCGGGGCTGCGGCTATGGCGGCAGAACGATCTGGCGCAGCGGCGTGGAAGGCTATCTGCGGGGCAACGATTTCGTCTGCTTTGTCCCGGCCAGCGAGTCCCTGCGCCGGTGGTATCAGAACATTCTGGGCACCCGGAGCGTATTCTTCCATCGGTGCATCACCCTCGACGCCCCTGCTCCTGTGACCGGAAGCGTCTCCCCCATCGCCCCGGAGGACTATCTGCGCCAGCGGGAAGCATTTTTGACCGGCCGCCCCCATATCGAAGCACCGGAAAAAGCATTAAAGCTCCAGCAGACCTACTGCGAGCTCTACGGCGGCGGGCTCTGGCAGTTTGAGCTGAACGGTGCGCCGGGGATCTGCCTGGGTGACCGGGAAGACGGCAAGCTCACCTGCGGAGCTGCTCTTTCCTGACGACGACGCCGCAGAGGCCGGACAGCTGATGATGCAGACGCTTGGCTGCACCAGCGCAGAGGTACGCACCCCGCCTTCTGGCATGACGGCCAGGGGAACTGCGGGAGGACTGCATTCTCGTCCCCGGCGGTGGGAAGTTCCCGGAGACGTTTGAGCTCCCTTCTGGGGCTTTGCCATGGATTGAGCTCCCCTCAACGATTCAAGCAGTTCAATTTGCCGCAACGGAAAGCCCTTCGCGCCTGGCGCGAAGGGCTCTGTTTCTGCTATACGAGCAAGCTGTAATGATCAATATCCAGCAGGCGGCCAAATTTGACGCCCACCTCCGGCACAGTGCCGCAGAAGGTAAATCCAAACCGCTCATGAAGCCTGATGCTGGCCTCATTCCCTGCGGTGATGACACTGACCACATTGTGTGTGCGTGCGTCTTCCCGCGCCTTTGCAGAATGAACTCCATCAGTGCCGCCGCAACCCCCGCCGCCGGCACTCCGGGGCCACATAGATGGAGAGCTCTACGGTAGAGGCGAAGGCCTCTTTCTCCCGATAGGCAGACAGGCTGGCGTAACCGGCCACAACACCATTCTGCTCCGCCACATAGAGCGGATGATTTTCCACATTGTGCGCATCAAACCACGCCTGCCGCTGTTCCATCGTCTGGGGATGGATATCCAGCGTAGCCACACCGTGGGTAACTTCATAATATAAATCTCCAGCAGCCGGGGGCAGATCCGCCTGCCGGGCAATCCGCAGCTCCATTTTGATCGCATCCTTTTCAGAAAGTGCCGGGTGTCCGCATAGACACCCGGCACCATTCATATTTTATGACAGCCGTTCACTCTTCCTCTGCAAAGCACTGCCATGGCAGCACATCCGACAGCTGGACCAGCGTCTCGTTGATCCCGCCGCTGAGGTCGGACGGAGAATGCAATGCGCCGAAGGACAGCCCGTCGCACAGGGGCAGCTCCACCGCCGTCACCGCGCTTGCGCCAGTCATCACCGCCAGGCGTCCGCCATGCCGCTCCGCAACGCGTTTGCAGAGCACGAGCCCCAAGCCAAGTCCTCT